>OMNT01000001.1_pt1 | contig 730503 bp, 637 predicted proteins | sample 1672551 | NCBI WGS metagenome assembly OMNT01 (sample SAMEA3136698, study PRJEB25190) | human gut metagenome | reverse complement strand
CCGCGTCCACCTCGCCGCGCAGCTTCGCCAGCTGTTCCTCGGGGTGGCGCTCCGCCTCCATGAGCTGCTCGTAGCGCTCGCCCATGAACGGCTCGCCGTTCTCGCGGCTGCGGTCGATGTGCGCCCTCTGGAGGTCGCCCGCCATCTGCGCCACGTCGGACTCCTCGACCGAGTACACGTCGAATGAAGGCTCTGCCGGGGAATCCGGCTGCGGTTCCGCCGCGACGGCTTGTTCGGGCGCAGGCTCCTGCACGGTTGCCGGCTCGGGCTGTACAGCGGCCTGCTCCTGCGTCTGCCTCTGCTTCTCCTCGAAGTACGCCTCGACGCCTTCCTTGGTCAGGTCGTCGGCGAGGTTGGAAGCACGGCGCCTTCTCTTGCGCTTGGTCTTGCCCAGCGGGTCGTGCGCCTTGTAGCTCCAGCCCACGGTCTCCTCGCCGGTCTCCTTGTCCACCTTGCGCACCTCGTTCAGCTCCACGCCGCGCAGCCTAAGCTCCTCGCGGAACTCGTCCATGCTGGACGACGCGTTGCGGGCCTCCTCGACGCGGTTTCCCAGCATGCGCTCGAAAGCGCCCGGCTCGAACTCGCTCTTCCGGTCCGCCCATCTCGTTCTCTGCGCGCCCGGCTGAGGACCCACCACGGAGAAACCCATCTGTCTGCTCAGCTGGTCGTTCTTGCGCTTGACCGTGGCGTGGTCGGTGCCGTGCGCGATGGCGTTGCCCGTCTCCAAATCGTGGTTCGCGATGGTGGCGTGGACGTGCACGCAGCCGCCCTCGCCGTCGGTGTGCACCGTGACCCAGCACGGGGCGTTGGGTGCCACCTCCTTGCACAGCAGGTAGCCGTACTCACAGGCACGCTGGATGTCCTCGGGGTCGTCCTTGGACAGCTCCTCGGGTGCCCACGAGACGCGCACCTCAAACCCCTCGTTCTCGCGCCCCTGGTTCTGCCTCTTCATGGCAGAGCAGAAGCGCACGAACTCCTCGCGGGAGTCACCGTCGCCCATCTGGGCGGCGATGCGGTTCGTCCCGTTCTGGATGTTCTCGGTGCGCTTCTTGCCCTCGCCGAGTTCCGTGTAGGCCATGCGCCCGTAGACGTTCGGCAGGGGCTGGATGTGAGTCGTTGACATCAGGCATCACCTCCCATCCCGAACCAGTAATTGACGAGCCTTCTCAACCTGCCCGGGTCATCCGAGTACATCAGCGCGGAGAACATGTCCGACCCGAAATCCTGGCGCAGGGTCTCCACCTCGCGGGCCAGCTTCGACAGCTCGCCGCGCACCTCTTCGAGGCTCTTTTCGCACCCATCCAGGGTGTCGGAACGGAGCAAGCCTCCGCGCCCTTTCGCCTCGGCGTTCAGCGTCCTCGCAATCTGGTTCACGTTGACGCCTATGCGCCTCGCCTCCATCGCCAGACGCTCCGCGTCGGCGTTCTTCGTCACCACGTACACTGGGTTGGAGCCAGCACCCTCGCCGGGCACGGTCCAGCTGCGCAGCACGGCGGAGCGGGTCATGCCCGTGCTCTCGCAGACCGCATCCAAAGCAGCAAGCTCCTCGTCCGAGAATCGCACCTGCACGGTACGGTTCTTGGGCTGCTTCTTGGACGCCTGGCGGCGCACGCGGCTGCTTCTCTTTTCGGCACTCACTGCCATATCAACACCTCCCTTTTTTCTATCAATCGCCCGCGTCTGTTCGACGCGATTTCTCGCAAATGCTTTCGCAGGGAAAAAAGGTAGCGAGCATGGGACTTGTCCCTACAAAACTTCCGGTTTTTTCGCTGCGGCGAAAAATACCTCCGTTTTGTATGTACACGTCCCGCTCGCGAGGGGGCAGCTTTCGCTGTCCCCTTCGAACCCCCAGGGGTGCCCTGTTCCCAACCGGTTTCAGCCGACGACTCGGCAGAACTCTCCATTCGGAACGGGGCACGCCGGGCACCCCTTGCGGGGTGCCGGATGGAGGCACGACTGCCTCCTTTACATGCCCTCGCCGTAGCCCCTCACGGGCATAGGCTCGCGTGCATCGTGGGCGGAATCGCCGCCCGAATCGGACGCGGCGGGCGCTCCGTTCTGGGCGGTCGCCTTGCCCGCTTCGGCACCCTTCGAAGATGCCTTTTCGGGCAGGCTGTCGCGCAGGAAGCGCGCGGCCCTGCGCATGTCGGTGACGTTCATATCGCCCAGCTCGGGGTACTCTTCGAGCATCACACGACCGACCTGCTTGTAATACTCCTCGCGCCTCGCCTCGGCCTCCTTGATGGCCTTGTTGATGTCCGAGTAACGCTTCTTAGTTGCCATATCGGATACCTCCTTCATCACTTGAAAATCGGCATGCTGCCGTACATCAAAATCGCTCCGTTGCCCAAGTTCTCAATGGTCGTCTTGCCGCCCGTCGACGGTCCCACGGACCCGAACGCCGCCCAGAGCAAAACGGCAACGACAATCACCCCGAGAACGATTGCCCCCAGCTTGCCGTCCGACATAGGCGGCTTAACCTCGCCGCCGTTCTTCCTCATGCTCGCCTGGATGTAATCGTTGTACATCTGCTGTTCCGCAGGAGACATGGTGCCGTGCTTCGCCTTCAGATTGAGCCTCGCGAACTCAGCCTCGGAGAGGCCGATAAGAGGGTTCGCCGCGACGCTGCGGTCGAACTTCTGCTCGGCGGTCATCCCGCTCGTATCCTCGACGCCATGCACCATGCGCATGTACTCGGCGTACTCCGGGTCCTGTATCATCGCCTTGCGCTGCTTGAACTCCTCGTACGTCAGCGTGCGAGGCTGCTTCGACCGCTTGCAGGCCATCAGGCCACAAACCGCGCTCGCGGTCCAAAGCCCGAGTGGGAAGAAAAGCAGACCGATAATCGCACAACCGATGCCGACCCCGCCAAGCGCAATAGCCGTCGTCTGTCGATTTGAAACGCCACGGACAAGACCGACGACTGAAGCAATCGCGCCGACAAGGCCGAACGCAATCACCACGATGAGAACGCTCCCACCGGAGGCCATGAAGCCCCTCATGAACGCGTCCCAATTCCAAGTTGCTACCACCAAATCACTCATTTTCTTACTCCTCCTTGTCCTCTGAATCTGTTTCGTTGCTACCGCCCGAGCCGAGAGGCACCGTACGCACGAGGCCCCTCACGCGGGCGGGCAGGTCCGGCATGCAGACGCGGCCCTGGTCTGAACCGCGGTACGCCTTGTTCATCCACTCGGTCACCTCGTACTCGGCAATCAGCGGCTCGGGCTGTGCCCTCATCTCGTCGGGCACGAACACCGGGTTGTCGGTGTACGACCACTCATGCCACTCCGGCAGGAGGCGCTTGATGTCAGCGATGAGCGCCTTGCGGCTCTCGGGCCTGCCGGACGGGATGTTCCTCTGGAACCAGTGGCGGTACAGGTCGTGGACGAACTGCCACGAGAGGATGTCCCAGGATGCCTCCGGCAGCACGTCGCCCAGGAACTGGCGAACGGGGTCGTTGACCTCCCGGAACTCGTCCAGAAGCGCGGTGCATGCCTGCGGCTCGTCCAACTCGTAGTAGTCGGTCTCCGCCAGCAGGTGGTACAGCACGTACTCCAGCACCTCCTTGCGCTTCAGGTAGTCGTCCTTGATGTACTTGCGCTCGTTGCCCTCGAAACGCTTCTCGAACGGCACGACCAGCAGACGGCGGTACATGGACTCGGACCTGTCGCGGAGCCTCGGCAGCTCGTTGACGCACTGGACCATGAACCCCTTGAAAAGGACCGTGCGCGGCTCCTTGAACTTGCGGTTCAGCTGGAACGGGTCCCCCGTGATGATGGACTTGAGCGCCGCCGCATCGTCCACGAATGTGCCCGTGTCGTTCTCGTCCGTGATTACGGCGGAAATGCGCATCAGCGGCTCCAGCATGAACGGGGAAGAGAAGTCCTTCAGCGAGATGGACTCCCAGGAACCGCGCCCCAGCAGGTTGCGCATGAGGGAGCACAGCGTGCCCTTGCCGTTGTTGCCGGACGTGGAGTAGAACCACGCGCTCTTGTTCCAGCTGACGCCGGGGCGGATGACCGCTCCGACAATCTGCCACAGCAGCCGTACGATGCTCTCGTCGTCGGACAGCTCGCCCATCCAGGACACGACGTCCCAGTCGGTGCCGTCCTCGTCGTTATGTATCACGGGGTTCTTCGCGTTGTTCACGAAGTCCACGCGCACCTTGCCGGTGAACACGAACTCCGGGTCGAAACCGAGGAGCATCTTGCTCCCATAATCGTATACGCCGTTGTTCACGGCGATAAGGTCACGGTCGTGACAACGCTCGACGTGCGGGCACACGGAACGGAGAACCGCAATCGTCTCGTAGACGCCGCGAATCGTAATCGCGCTGTCGTAGCTGCGGATGAGCCGCGTCAGACCGTCCTCGGAGACGTCGTAGGTGCCCTCGTTGTCGCCGGACGTCTGGTAGACGCCGATGTCGAAGTTGCCGTCGTCGCCCGCATCCTTCCAGAGGATGCCCACCGCGTGATGCAGCTCGCGCACAACCAGCGCAATCTGGTACGGGTCCAGGTGCTTGCGCAGGCGCAGGCGGGCTTCTCCCATCTTCTGGTCGGGATAGGCCTCCTTCTGCGTCGCGCCCACTGGCGCGGAAGGGTCGCGGGGACCCAGGTTGTACGCCTCGATGGCGTTGTTGGTCGCCTGCAGAAGCTCCCGCTCGACCTGTTCGGGAGCGGGGCGTATGTCCGCGTCGAAGCCCGCCAGATAATCCTCTGTGACCTTTCTAATCAGCTCGTTCTCGGTCATGTCTTGACCTGCGGAAACGAACGTGCTATCATAATCACAGATAGTAGAGGCCGTCCCGGAAGCTGTGCAGGCATCGGGGCGGTTTTCTTTTTTGCCCATATTCACACCTCCTTAATTCGTTAGCTCAATGCGCTTCACGTTGGCGCTCTTCCACGCCTCAAGGTCATCCACCTTGTAACGGACCGCATTGCCGACCTTGTAGTAACTCGGGCCTTTGCCTTGACAACGCCAGACGCGGAGCGTCCCGGCGCTCAGGCCGAGCAATTCCGCCGCTTCGTACGTCGTCATGTAACGGGGTTTCGACCCCTTCGTCTTCTTCTGTTCTTTAGCCATATCAGCCACCTCCATGTTCAGAATCCGTTTTGCGAGAACAAAAAAGCTCCCGTGGAAACCAAAGAAGGACATAGGCAGAACATGCCTTGTCTATCTTGGTTTCCACGGGAGCTTCGTGTTCGTTATTTCGCCCGTGACGCACGGCCTATTTGACCGAGCGCTCGGCTCCTATTCCCGGTAGCAACCCCGCATCAAAGACGGGACGGGTGCTGAGCCATTTATCTATACAACCGGTATTATACAGCGTTAACTCGATTAACGCAATACCCGATATTCCGTCTCCGCAGGTCAGAGGCTTGTTTCCACTCGTATACGAGCGGAAAACGTCCGAAAAAAATTTCCGCGCGCTCATGTTCCACTACTGCGTTCGAAAAGTGGAACAAGTGGAACATCCGCCTCTACTCCCCGATAAACACGAGGAATATTACGTTCCACTTTCGGATTGGAAAGTGGAACGAGCCACCAAGAAGCTGAAAGCAGAAGAAGGACCGTACACGGCAGGAGAGGGAAGCTCTGACACACTTTGACACACTTCGAAGTGTGTCAGAGATTTCCCGCATTCATCGGCTTCCCCGAGCGATTGCCCGTTTTTCTGACACACTTCCATTTTTTATAGTGTGTCGGTACTTTCGTAGGATTTATCGGCTTCCTCGGACGCTTGACACACTAAACACACTATTTTTCCAATCTACGCGTACAGAGAATTTTTTTCCCTATATATATCTATATACTTATTTTTTCTCTCGCGCGCATTAGTTCAAAAAAAGGTGTGTCAAGTGTGTCAGATGGTTGTACTCCCCGATGAACACGGGAAAAGTACCGACACACTAAAATTTTCGCAAGTGTGTCAGAAATCGACCACCTTCCCGTACTCCCCGATAAACTGGGGAAAGTTCTGACACACTATTTTTTCGCGATAGTGTGTCAGAACCCGAAATCGGACATGCCCGCCCCCTGCTGTACCCAGACTCAAGACCCGAGCCAGCCGCCCGCAGGGCGGCCAATCCCAGCATCGAGCGAGAACGAGATGCGCACCTGCATCCGCCTTTGCTTCTCTGACGCTCTCAGAGGCGTTTTAAGGCGCAAAAAAGCCCGTTAGGGTATCGGAGTACCCCAACGGGCTTAAAACGTCTTAAAACGCAAAATACAGCGTCATATGATTGCAATGCGAAATGGGAGCGCCCCTATCTGGCGCTCCCAAATCTATACACAAGCGCGAACTCATTCCGAAAGAAGAATAGTTCGACGCTTCCTACTCTGGTGGAGGCGCGGAGAATCGAACTCCGGTCCATACTAAATCATCAGCAAGGCGTTACAAGCTTAGTCGATGTTTAAGCTTCGAACGGTCCAAGCCCACCGACAGGCCCTAGACAGTTCTAGTTGGTTCAGTCTTAGCTTTGGCCATACCAGCTACGTGCCAAAGAGCGTTCCCCTAAAATAATGCCTTCCCAGTGGCGGGGAAATTCACCAGGTCGACAGCCAGGCATTAATTAAGCAGCCATGGCGAGCGCAGGAGCGCTCTGAGTATTAGTTTTGCCAATTAACTTGACTTTACCCCTGTTTAACGTGGCGAGGAGACCACGGCCTGCTCCTCGAATCCGACTTACCATGTCGAAACCAGTCGCCCCCATTGAAAATCAAGGGGAATAAGTTATGACTAGATAGCTATTCCCTTATAAAGGTGCATGTGAAGTAGATTTATTCTACTCACTTCCGAAAACCTGTCAAATTACCTTACTGAACGTCGAATAAAAAGGTCTATTGGTGTATGGTGATTCCTGCTTCATTTTGAAAGGAAAGTTATGCTTCGAATCAATCACGCTATTCTTCATGTTTTTGATTTTACTTCCTGCGTTAATGTGTTTTCTCAAGGAGAGCTTGATTTAGAAAGCCGCTTAATAAAGGGCTACGTTACAAAGCATGTAAAAAAAGTTTTCGGTAACATCGATAATAAACGGGGAGAGTTTGCTCCCGATAGTATGTTTGCTCCGGAATTGCAGGCGTATTTTGCTGGTCAACGTGATTTTATTGGCTTGTCGGTTCAAATTGCTGAATTTATCGCGTCCGAATTGGGACGTATGTCTAAATCGGAATCAACTGATCTTTTGGTCGTTGATTTTGAAGAAGAAGAGCAATTGCAAGGCGGAAGCAGCGATGATGATGCAGTAGAAGCGTCGTTTGAAGGACGGGTTAATCGATATTTTGGTATCTTCCTGTTGGAAAGTCGCCAGGCATTTATGCATTCAGTTGCTTATGGTGAAGACGGACAACCTTGTAATGAAATTGAACGTCATCATGCTATTCTGCCTAACCCTTCTCAGAAAATTTCCTCGTTTGCGGTAATTAATATGCGCTCTATGGAAGTTGCCTTCCAGGATAAAAAGCGGGTCATTGCTGGTGAAGAACGCTGGTTGATTCCTGATGGTTTACTGCAGTGTTCTATGCAGGCATCAAGCAAAGAGGTAATTGATGAAATATCGCGTATAGTGGAAGAAGTAGCAACAGAATACGGTGCTGATCCGGTTGTTGCGTTATCAAAAGCAAAAGCTTATGTTTGCGATGCTGCCGACGAGCGTGAAGAAGCAGATATTGCGCCTTTTGATCTGGCTCAAGAGGTCTTTGATGATGAGCCTATACGAGAACGTTTCGTTGAATGTGCAGTTGAAGAAAATATTCCTGAACGGGTGCGTGTGGAAAAGAAGGCAGCGGAACGTGTAACACGCAATCATAAAATTCGTACCGATACCGGAATTGAGATTACCTTTCCCTCTGAATATGCAAACAATCCTGATTTTATTGAGTTTGCAAGTACACCTAATGGACTTATTTCGATTGAATTAAAAAATATTGGGCATATCGAAAATCGACGCTAATCAAAAATAAAAAGTCTACAAAAGAAAAAGTCCGCCCTCTTAGCTTAATGAATAAGAGGGCGGACTCGACTAGATTGTTAGGGTTTACGCAATTTTAGAATACTGCTACTACTGAGCCCTGATAATTTTCGGTGATGTAGTCGCGTACTTCATCGGAATTGCAGGCCTCTGCGAGAGCCTTAATCTTTTCTTGATCCTGGTTTCCATCTTTTACTACGATCACATTGGTGTAGGTTTCTGCTGCCAGGGAATCATTTGCTTCAACGGCGAGGGCATCGTTCATGGTGAAGTCAGCTGCCAGAGCATAGTTGCCATTGATTACTGCGATATCAACGTCCTGAAGAACGTTAGGCAAGTTTGCTGCTTCAAGTTCTTCAAAGGAAAGATTCTTCGGGTTGGAAGTGATGTCGTTGATCGTGGCATTGATTCCTGCTTCGTCATCAACTTCGATCAAGCCTTCCTGCTCAAGAAGAAGTAAAGCGCGTGCTTCGTTAGTTGCGTCGTTGGGAACTGCTACGGTTGCGCCGTCGGCGAGTTCGTCAAGAGATGCAATGTTTGAAGAGAAGATGCCCATTGGTTCGAAGTGAACACCAGCAACTTCAACTAAATGAGTGCCTTGTTCAGCATTGAAGTTCTCAAGATAAGGGCGATGCTGGAAGTAATTAGCATCAACTTCACCTGCTTCAGTTACCGTATTGGGCTGAACATAATCGGTGAATTCCTTTACCTCTAGGGTGTAGCCCTGTTCTTCAAGAATTGGCTTAACAGCATTGTTGAGAATCTCTGCATGGGGGGTAGGGCTTGCCGCTACCGTAATCGTTTTATCTTCAGAAGATTCTTGGCTGCTGCTGTCCGAAGAGCAACCGGTAAATGCTACAACTGCGAGGAGTGCCGTAAGAAGGCAGGCTCCCAAAAGAGCAAATGTCTTCTTTGATGCCACCTTAATCATGGGGAGTTTCCTTTCTGTATATAAGGTATAAACAAAACGTTGTTTCATCTGCGAAAAGCAACGAATTAATAGTACGAGTTTAAAAACTTTTTACAATGGAATTGGTTATCGATAAAACTGAATGCTGGTTATTTATAATATTTTGCTCAAAATTATCTACAGGGACCGTATTTTCATGACTGTTTGGTAATAAGAGAAGTAAACTGAAGTGATTACTTGGTACACTACTTGAAAGAAGATCTTAGAAAAGAAAGCAGCTATGAGGGACAAAAAGAATTCTTCTTCCGCACATAATATGGGTAAGCATGCACATCAAGAGGTAGAAAAAACTGTTTCAATGAAGCAGGGTAGTACCATGAAGCAGAGTGGGATGAAGCAGAGTGGGTCATATGTAAATCATCCTGGATCATCTCCAATGCAAAACATTTCTTCCATGGGGGTTGGTGTTGCAAAAGGAGGCTCTCTTACAGCGCCTCGTCCTAAATCAACCAAGAAGAAGGCACTTATTATTGCGGGCATTGTTGTTGCGCTTTTACTTGCGGTTTATGGCGGCGGTGCGTTGTTTTTCTCTTCCCACTTTTTTCCCAATACTGTTTTGAACGATAATGACTTGTCTTTCCAGCCAAGTGACGCGCTTGCTAATCAAATCCAAGAACAGGCAGATTCCTATTCGCTTTCAATCGAAGGTGAAGGTTTTTCTTACACGTTCGAACAGGGTGAAACTGCAATTAGTATTGATCCTCATAAAATCGCCGAGGACACCACAAAGGCACAGGATATTGCTCTTTGGCCAATAGAGATTTTTCAAACTCATGATATTTCAGATGTAGTTGTAGCTTCGTATGACGAGGCAGGTTTTGCCGATAGCTTGAGTGCTCAGATAGAGGAGTTCAATGCAACGCAAACAGCTTCAGCAAATGCGCATTTTGCTTTTGATGAAGAGGCAGGTACCTATACGCTTGTTCCAGAAGTATATGGTACTCAGATAGACGCCGAAAAGCTTTTAGCTAAAGCGGGAGAAGCCATTAAATCTATGCGGACCGATTGCGAAGTAACGCAGGATGATCTTATTAAGCCTACGGTTTCCGCTGCTGATCCTCGTTCATTACAGGCTTTACAAAAAGTTGAAGAGCTTTTTCCGAATGCGGTTACGCTTACGTTAAACGGTTCGGTCAAGGCGGCAACGATCGATAAGTCCACTATTGCAGAATGGCTCTATATCAATCCTGATGATTTTTCTCCACAGCTTGATAAAGATGTTTTAGCTGCATGGGTTGATGAAGCAACGTCTGGCATGAACACTGTGGGCACTGAACGTACCTGGACTCGCGAAGATGGAAAGGTGTGTACCGTTTCTGGAGGTACCTATGGTTGGCAGGTAGACACTTCTTCATTGGCGGATACGGTTTACAATACCATGTCCCAAGGTGGTGCCGAGACAATTGACATTCCCTGTTCTCAGTCGGGCGGACAGTATAATGGCGCTGGTAAACGTGACTGGGGTGCTTACGTGGACGTTGATTTAACTGAACAAACAGCACGCTATTATGATGCTAGCGGAAATCTTCTTCATTCCTGTGGTATCGTGTCTGGCTTGCCCACCGCTGATAGGGCTACACCTACAGGGGTATATTATTTGAATGCAAAGCAGAGTCCTTCAACTTTGACTGGTTATAAGCCAAATGGCGAGATTGATTACGAAACTCCTGTTTCGTACTGGATGCCGTTTGTGGGAAATTCAGTGGGATTGCATGATGCAACTTGGCAATCCTCTTTCGGGGGATCTCGTTATAAAACCAACGGCAGCCATGGATGCGTAAATCTTTCTTTATCTGATGCTCAATGGTTCTATGAGAATCTCTCTACGGGCACGTGTATTATTACGCATTACTAAACTCAAAAAAGTTTCATGTCCTTAAACATGCGTTATAATATCTGATTTGAGCGCCCATAGCTCAGCTGGATAGAGCAGTGGACTTCTAATCCAAAGGTCGTAGGTTCGAATCCTACTGGGCGCGCCAGCAATTTCTGCCCTCATCTTATGTTTCAAAGATGGGGGCTTTTGGCTATTTGTTATGCTTTCATGCAATTCGGAGAGGAAAAAGCATGGATTACGATAACGCGCCCATTGGCATTTTTGATTCGGGCTTTGGGGGTCTTACCGTGGCGCGTGAAATAATAAAAACCCTGCCTGAGGAAAGTATCATTTTTTACGGCGATCGTGCTAACTGTCCTTATGGCCCCCGTGATCCTGAGCAAGTAAAGCAGTTTGTTCTGAGAATATGTCAGTGGCTTATCGACCGCAAAGTGAAGATGATTGTTATTGCTTGCAACACTGCTACAGCTGCTGGATTGGAAGAAGCTCAGCGATGGTTTGATATTCCCATTATCGGTGTTATTGAGCCGGGGGCACGTGCAGCCGCCCGAGCAACCCACAATAGACGTGTGGGAGTAATAGCGACAAAAGGTACTGTGGAATCAGGGGTTTACACAAAAGCAATTCGCAACATCGATGCAGGTATTACGGTGTTTTCTACGGCAACTCCTCGTTTCGTAGAGATAGCAGAGCTCGGCATTCGGATGGCAAAGGGTCCTATTGAAAGCTACACTTCGTTAGCTTCTAAGGTGTTTATTCGTCCTGCATTTCAAGAGATAGCCCAGGATTATCTGGAGCCTCTTAGGCGCAGCGAAATTGATACGCTCGTATTGGGGTGTACTCATTTTCCACTCCTGAAAACTTTAATTGGTGGAGTTGTGGGCTCGCATGTAAGACTGATTTCTTCAGCTAAAGAAGTTTCTCTAGATTGTAAGGACTTACTTACCCGCAGAGAGGCTCTGGCTCACCCTGGTAATGTTCCAACCTATCAGTTTGCTTCTTCAGATCCTGATATCAAAGAATTTGCATCGTTTGGTGAAAGAGTTTTACGGATGCCTTTAGGTGAAGTTCAATATGCTCCACTTGGATAACATCCAATATGCTCCGCTTAAGCAACATGCAATATGCCTCGCTTGGGTGGCAGTATATTTATGTTGGCTTAGATATTTTGTGTGTGGGCAAATAGAGGCCATTTGATAAATCCTTTAGTGAAAGGAACGTTATGACAAAGACAGTTGTTATTGCGACTAATAACGCTCATAAAGTAGAAGAAATAGAATCAGCACTTTCCTTTAAAGGCTGGGAGTTTAAAACGCTCAAAGAAGCTGGAATCGTCTCTAATCCTGAGGAAACGGGTACTACTTTTGTAGAAAACGCTCGTATAAAAGCGAAAGCAGCGCATGAAATTAGCGGGTTGGCAACTTTGGCTGACGATTCGGGTCTCATAGTTGACGCGCTCGACGGAGCACCTGGGGTGTATTCTTCGCGATATAGTGGTGAAGAGGGCAATGACGCAGCGAATAATGCCAAACTTTTACGAGAGCTCTCTCACATTCCTGCTGAAGACCGTAGCGCGCGATTTGCCTGCTCTCTTGTGTTTATCGATGAGGATGGTAGCGAAACAGTCGCAGAAGGCTTTATAGAGGGTTTTATTGGGTTTGAAGAGCGGGGTGATGGGGGCTTTGGATATGATCCACTTTTTTTGCCCTGCGAGTTCAAGGGAGCAAAATCTCTTGCCGAAGTTTCTCAAGCTGAAAAGAATTCAATCTCACATAGAGGAAATGCTTTAAGAAATCTGAAAAAACTACTTCACAACGCGTAAATTATTGCTATAATAACTAACCGTTGCAGTCGGGATGTGGCGCAGTTTGGTAGCGCGCCTGCTTTGGGAGCAGGATGTCGCAGGTTCGAATCCTGTCATCCCGACCATTTTTATTTTTACAGAGTTATTTAACTCATTCGTTTGCGGGTGTAGTTCAATGGTAGAACTCCAGCCTTCCAAGCTGGTCACGCGGGTTCGATTCCCGTCACCCGCTCCAGAAATTTCTTTTACAACGGCTGTTGCCGTTGTTTTTTTATTTCTGCACCAAACTGCTAAAATCCGACTTTTTTGAAAACGTTTGATATCTAATGTTCAACAGTCACTAACGTTCAATAGTCGCGCATCACGAGAAAGAGACACGCCACAAAGGGACTATAATTCACAAGAAAGTGACTCTTACAAAGGGACTGTAATCCATGAGAGAGCGACACAACACAAAAGGGCTATATCTCACGATAAACCGGCACATCAGAAAACGGCTGCAATACGCGAAAGAGCGACATCTCGCTGGCGGTCAGTACTGACTACCTCGTTGTGAAGAATACGAGCGAGTAGCAACTATCTTTTTGCACGTGGGAACACCACGGTAAACTGTGATCCTTCGCCAGGGTTACTTTTCACGCTTACACGGCCTTTTGAACGTTCTACAGCATGACGTACAAGGGAGAGTCCTAGTCCTGTACCGCCTACTTCACGACTACGCGCTTTATCGACTCGATAGAAGCGTTCAAAAATACGAGACTGATCTGTTTGAGGAATACCAATCCCTGTGTCCTGTACTATTACGGCTATCTCATGTCCTCTTGGTTCAAAGGTAACCAAAATGCTGCCTTCATCGGTATACATGATGGCATTTTCGATAAGATTATCAAAAACCAAAGAAGCATCCGAGGGTTCCATATCGGCATAGCAGTCATCACCTGTGACTGAGCGATCGTCCAAAACAAGATCGAGATGCTTGTCTTCAGCTTCGCCCTTGTGAGCCATGAAGCTAGTAACAATAGCACTGTGCAAATCGGTACGAGGACACCTGTCTGGATCTGGAGTTTCTTCTAAACGCGATAAGTCAAGCAAATCAATTACAAGACGTTGGAGACGTTCAGCTTCATTATCGAGGCGATCGATAAATAAATTTAAGCTTTTCTTATCCTCAATTTCTGCGGCATCACGAATTGCTTCAGAAAGAAGTCTGATTCCAGCTACAGGAGTTTTCAGTTCGTGACTTGCATTAGCTACGAAATCTGAACGGACTTGATCAAATTTCTTAATAGGTGCGTGTGACTTTTTAAACGCAATTAAGGTAACGATGAGAACAACAATGCATCCTGCCACAATGAAAATGACTGAGGTTGTCTGAGTATTTTGCGTAATCATTGAAAATGCTGTAGAGGGTTCACTGACGCGCACCACCACTTGCTCGTTGTTATACGATGCGGGAACAGCAACGTAAAGCCAGTTTTTATTGTCGGTCGCACTGGTGCGCTGAGCAACACCGATGCCTCCCTGAATAGCTTCGGTAACTTCTTCGCGATCGGCATGATTGGTCATGGTAGATGGATCTACCTCAGAATCAGATACCACATCACCATCAGAATCGATGATAGTCATACGCAGATCGGTATTGTGAGTTGCAGATGATACGAACTCACTAGCATTGTTTGTTTTGGATAGGGCGTTAGCTGAAGCTTGAGCGGTAGTTATAAGGTTGGTAGTTTGTCGATTTGCTATTTCATTATTTAAAGGCGTATAGATAAATGCGATAGAGCAACCTATAAAAATGAGAGCTACTACCACATATCCTATTAAATACATCCAAGTTAAACGTTTAGTTTCTTTGCCTGAATTTCCTATATCCCTTAAAAATGAAACAAATGGACTCATATAGACTCACTTATTCTTCGATCTTCTTGATTGGTTCAAAACGATATCCCATACCATGGACGGTGTGAATATAGCGATAGTCGCTAACCTCATCAAGTACAGAACGAAGACGTCGAATATGAACGTCGATAGTACGAGAAGTGCTCAGATAATCTTCTTTCCACACTTTTTGCGTTAACCAAGTACGACGGCAAAGCATACCTTGGCGTTCTGCTAGAGCAAACAGAAGAGCCAGTTCTTTACTGCGCAGCTTTAGCGGTTTCCCTTTTACACTTGCCGTGCTGTTTTCAATATCAAGAGTAAGATCGCCATAGGTTTGTGGCTTAGACATACTTACTCCATCCATTTCTGTGCGGCGAAGATTTGCACGGATGCGAGCAAGAAGTACTTCAGTAGAAAATGGCTTAGTTACATAGTCGTCGGCACCAGCATCAAGGCCCTTAATCTTGTCTTCATCAGCGTCGAGTGCGGTAAGCATGAGAATAGGGGAATTGAATCCTTCTTTACGCAGTTTGCTGGCGACTTCAAAGCCATTCATGCCAGGAAGCATTACGTCAAGCAAAATGAGATCTGGTTCAATGCTTAATGCAGTTTCATAACCTGAAATTCCATCTTCACAGGAACTTACCGCATATCCATGTTTGGTAAGTGAAAATTCGGTCGTAAGACGAATAGTAGGATCATCTTCGATAAGCAAAATAGTGGTCACGATTCGTTTCCTTTCCTAGTGCTTGCATAATTTTGCATCAAATCGAATCGCAATAGGCGTTTTTTACAATGTTTTATCAAAACTAATTTCTCTTAACTATTCTCTAACTTTCTTTCAAATTTGTGTAACCACTTTTTTGATCAATCTAGCGATTATTACTCCTGAAAAGACGCACAAAAGTGTGCGTACTTAGGTATGAGAGAAAAGGAATTTAAAGTGAGTACAGTAAAGAACAAAGTGTTGTTTGGTGCTCTTGCAGTATGCGTTGCATTTGCATGTATGCTTCTTGCAGGCTGCAGCAGCAATTCAGGCGATAGCGAATCATCTGACTCAGGTGAATCTATCAATGTAGTTTCTCGTGAAGATGGTTCTGGTACCCGCGGTGCTTTTGTTGAGTTGTTTGGCGTTGAGCAGGAAGATGAAAACGGTGAAACTGTTGATATGACCACCGAATCTGCTTCAATCACCAACTCAACTGCAGTTATGATGACCACCGTTGCTGGTGATGCAAATGCAATCGGATACATTTCTTTGGGTTCTCTTGATGACAGCGTAAAGGCTGTTAAGATCGACGGCGCAGAAGCTACGGTTGATAACGTAAAGTCTGGCGATTACAAAGTATCTCGTCCTTTCAATGTAGTGACCAACTCCAACACTGAACTTTCTGATGTTGCTCAGGACTTCATGAACTTCATTTTGAGCTCTGATGGTCAAGCTGTAGTAGCTGAAGAAGGCTATATTCCTCTGGACGGTGGCGAAGCTTACACCGCTTCTAACCTTTCCGGTACGGTAACCGTTGCTGGTTCTTCTTCTGTAACCCCTGTTATGGAAAAGCTTGCTGAGGCATATCAGGCTCTCAATCCAGATGTAACCATCGAGGTAAACCAGTCTGACTCCACCACTGGTGTAACTTCTGCAATCGAAGGTGCTTGCGATTTGGGTATGGCTTCTCGTGACTTAAAGGATTCTGAGACCAGCGAAGGCGCACAGGCAACAGTAATTGCAACTGACGGTATTGCAGTTATCGTAAATCCTGAAAGCGCAGTTGAGGATTTGACCTCTGATCAGGTTAAGCAGATCTTCACCGGTGAAATCACTTCCTGGAGCGAGATTGGCTAAGTAATATGGCACAAACCAAAGAATTGGTTGCCAAAATAATCTTTGCTATAGCTGCAGCCATTTCGGTGGCTGCAGTTGTAGTGATATGTGTATTTATTTTTGGCAACGGCATCCCTGCAATTGCAGAAATCGGCTTTTTTGATTTTCTCTTTGGAACCACCTGGCGCCCCTCAAATGATGTGTACGGCATCGGGGTAATGATAGTCGGCAGCTTATATGTAATGGCTGGTGCGTTGGTAATTGGTGTTCCCCTCGGAATTCTCTGCGCAATCTTTCTTGCGTTTTTCGGAAGTAGAAGGGTGGCAAAGATCGCTAAGTCGGGAGTTCAGTTGCTTGCCGGCATCCCTTCTGTTGTGTATGGCTTTTTTGGCTTAGTGGTTCTAGTACCTTTTATTCGTGAAAACTTAGGTGGTACAGGACAATCTATCTTATGTGCTTCTCTGGTTTTGGGAATCATGATTTTGCCTACCATCATCACCCTTTCTGAATCGGCACTTAAAGCTGTTCCAGAGGCTTACTATGAGGGCGCTCTTGCTTTAGGGGCAGATCACGAACGAACGGTTATGCGTGTTATGTTGCCTGCGGCAGTTTCTGGTGTTTTAGCTTCAATCATCTTGGCAATCGGTCGCGCTATTGGTGAGACCATGGCGGTCATCATGATTGCGGGTAATCAGGTTCAAATGCCCGATGCTATTACTGATGGTATCCGTACGATGACAGCGAACATCGTTTTGGAGATGGGTTATGCAGCCGATCTTCATCGAGGCGCTTTGATCGGCACTGCATGCGTGTTGTTCGTGTTTATCTTGATTATTAACTTTGCATTTGCTGCTTTAAAGAAGAGGAGCAAGAATGGCTGATAATCGTGTCTTAACTAAAGCTAAGCCTGCGAGAATATCTTCATGGATATTCCGCTATGCTGTAAAAATCGCGACCCTTCTTACTGTTTTAGCGGTGTGTTTGATTATTGGCTATATCCTCATTATGGGTATTCCTCAAATTAAACCAGAGATGTTTGAGCTGGAATACAATTCCGATAATGTGTCATTTATGCCAGCACTTTTCAACACGCTCATTGTCATTGTGATGGCTGTATCGTGTTCTTCAATATTTGGTATTGGCGCAGCTATTTTCTTGAATGAATATACGAACAAGCAGAACTTTTTTGTACGAATTGTTGCGCTTGCAACCGAAACGCTTTCTGGTATTCCTTCGATTGTGTATGGCTTGTTTGGCTTGCTGTTTTTTGTATATTACCTGCAATGGGGTTTGTCGTTGCTTGCTGGTGTATGCACCATGGCAATCATGACGTTTCCTATTATCATGCGCGCCTCTCAAGAAGCACTTGCTGCAGTACCTGATCTATACCGTGAAGGTTCATTTGGTCTTGGTGCTGGTCGATTCCGGACGGTTTTCAAGATCGTATTACCTGCTGCAATCCCTGGCATTTTAGGCGGCATTATTTTAGCTATCGGTCGTACTGTTGGTGAATCCGCAGCTCTTATTTATACGGCTGGTTCCATTGCGGCTGTACCTGAAACAGTATTTAGCTCAACTCGTACTCTTGCGGTCCATATGTATCTTTTGGCAAGCGAGGGTCTTCATATTGATGCTACTTATGCAACCGCAGTTCTTCTTCTTGTCTTTGTATTACTTATTAACTTTGCTACTTCTGCAGTAGCTAATAGGATCAGCAAAGGAAATATGTCTGATGAATAATGCCAAAATGGATGTATCACATATGGATCTCTTTTACGGAGATTATCAGGCGCTTCGTGATATTAATCTATCCTTTATTGAACACAACGTTACGGCTATGATTGGTCCTTCTGGTTGCGGCAAGTCAACCTTGCTAAAGTCTTTGAATCGCATGAACGATTTGGTTGAGGGATGCAAGATTACTGGTCGAATTACTCTTGATGGGGAAGATATTTACGATAAGTATGATGTGAATGTTCTCCGCAAAAAGGTGGGAATGGTTTTCCAAAAGCCAAATCCCTTTCCTATGTCAATTTATGACAATATTGCATTTGGCCCTCGTACTCACGGAATTAAGAAAAAATCCGAGCTGGATGACATTGTAGAGGATTCTTTGCGAAAAGCTGCGATTTTTGACGAGCTTAAAGATCGTCTTAAAAAGAATGCACTGGGTCTTTCAGGTGGTCAGCAGCAGCGTTTATGCATCGCTCGTGCCTTGGCGGTAAATCCTGAAGTTTTATTGATGGACGAACCAACAAGCGCCCTTGACCCAATTTCTACCAACAAAATTGAAGAGTTAGTCGGAGAACTCAAAGAAAACTACACCATTATTATCGTTACTCACAATATGCAGCAGGCTGCTCGAATTTCTGATTCAACAGCATTTTTCTTGTTGGGTGAAATGATTGAGTGTTCGCCCACTGATCTTCTTTTTTCTGCACCAAAAGATAAGCGTACTGAAGATTACATCTCAGGAAGGTTTGGTTAAACTATGGCAGCACGTCCCATTTTTGATGACGAACTCTACACGCTGAAAGCTCAAATGGCAGCAATGGGAGAATTGGTGAAGGAAGCCATCGAGGGTTCTTTTGATGCGGTTCAGCAAACCAATCCTACCAAGGCGATGCTTGTTGCTCAAAATGATTCTTTAATCAATGAGAAGGAGCGTGAAATTGAGCGACTCTGTCTTCGCTTGCTTTTACGCGAGCAGCCCGTGGCAACCGATTTACGTACCGTTACTTCAGCCCTTAAGATGATTACTGATCTTGAAAGGATCGGAGACCAAGCAGCAGAGATTTGCGAAATTGCAACAGGTTTGCCCGAGGGGCTTGATCTTTCAAAGTTTTCAGCCTTGGCTGACATGGCAAATAACGCTCAAAGTCAAGTAAATGATGTTATTGATGCCTATCTGAATCTCGATTTAGATAAAACGCAACAAACGATTGCGCGCGACGAAATAATCAATACCTTATTTGAAGACCTCAAGCGCGATATCGCAAATCATATTGCTCAACATTTACCTGATGAAACTTCCGCATTGGATGTTTTGATGATTGGTAAATATCTTGAGCGTATTGGTGATCATGTGGTAAATATTGCTGAATGGGTGGAATATGCCATTACCGGCAATCATAAGGGTATGACTATTGCTGATGAAGCTGAGTAAAAGCTCTTAAAGCTGTGTCATAATAGAAGCGCACCCGAAAATACGAGGTGCGCTTTTTATTTTGCATAGGTATGTTTGTCGTATCAGGAGGACCAATGACGACATCACTTTCTGGCCGAAACTTTTTGAAGTTGCTCGACTTCACTTCTGAGGAGATTCTTTCATTGGTTGATCTTGCTCAGGAGCTAAAAGAAAAAAAACACGCTGGTATTCTACATAAGGAGCTTGAAGGCAAGAACATTGTATTGTTGTTCGAGAAAACTTCGACACGTACCCGTTGCTCCTTTGAAATTGCTGGCCATGATCTTGGTATGGGTGTCACTTACTTAGATGCAGCTGGCTCTCAGATGGGTAATAAAGAATCGATTGAAGATACCGCACGTGTGTTAGGTCGTATGTTTGATGGCATTGAGTATCGTGGGTATGGTCAAGAAATTGTAGATACTTTGGCTGAGTATGCAGGAGTTCCTGTGTGGAATGGTTTGACCAATGAGTGCCATCCTACGCAAACTATTGCCGATTTGCTTACTATCCGTGAAAACTTCGGTTCTTTTGAAGGTTTGAAATTGGTTTTCATGGGTGACGCAAAAAATAATGTTGCTAATTCGCTTATGGTGGGTTGCGCAAAGATGGGCATTACATTTGTTGCTTGTGCCCCCGAATCTTCCATGCCTGATCCAAAACTGGTTGAAACCTGTCAAGAGATCGCTAAAGAACATGGGTGCGAAGTTATCGTAACGTCTGATGTTGAAAAAGGAACGAAAGACGCAAACATTTTGTATACCGATATTTGGGTGTCCATGGGTGAACCAGCAAGTTTATGGGAACAGCGCATAAAGGAACTTTCTCCTTATCAAATTAACGCTCACGTTATGGAAAACGCTGCTGATAACGCGATTTTCATGCATTGTTTGCCGGCATTTCATGACACTCATACAACGGTCGCTCAAGAAATTGAAAAACAGTTTGGTTTGACTGAAATGGAAGTAACCAATGAAGTGTTTGAGTCTGACGCTTCGAAAGTATTTGATGAGGCAGAAAATCGCATGCATTCCATCAAAGCAATTGTTTTAGCAACTTTAAGGAAATAAGCACTAAGGGATCAGGAACAGTACATGGAACGTTTGGGATATTACAATGGTGATTTTGGTCCTCTCGAGGAAATGAAAGTTCCTTTTTTGGATCGTGTTTCTTTTTATGGTGATGGGGTTTACGACGCAACGATGGGTATCGATGGGGTAGTGCTCTTTGCTGAAGATCACCTCGATCGTTTTTTTAATAGTTGCGCTAATGTAGAAATTGATCCTGGTATTTCAAAAGCTGAATTGCATGCGGTGTTAACCGATATGCTTGCTAAAGTTGATGCTCCGGTCAATTTTGTGTATTGGCAAGTAACGCGCGGAACCGATTATCGTCATCATTATTTTTGTGATGGACCAGCTAATCTTTGGATCATGATTGTCCCAGACGTGATGGAAGACCTTTATGATCGTCAAGATCTTATAAGTGTTGAGGACTTACGCTTTCAGATGTGTAACACCAAAACCTTAAACTTGCTTCCTAATGTTTTGGCGGCTCAGCGCACCAAAGAAGCAGATTGCTATGAGGCAGTATTTGTACGTGATGGTTATGTAACAGAATGTGCACATAGTAACGTGCAGATGCTCAAGGATGGCTGTTTTATAACTCATCCTGCTGACAATCATATATTGCCAGGTATTGCTCGCAAGCATTTAATTCAAGCTTGTATGGCGCTTGAAATTCCTGTGGTAGAAAAACTTTTTACTCTTGATGAACTTAAAGATGCTGATGAGGTTATCGTAAGCTCTTCAAGTACTCTTTGCTTGCCGATTCAGTCTATTGACGGTTTACCGGTTGGTGGGAAGGACGAAGAGCTTCTCGATAAGCTTCGTTCTTATGTAATGCAGGAATGTGATACCTATATAGCCGAGCATCGTGCATAGCGTGTTACAATTTCATCCGCTGTTCGTAAAAAAAGAATTGATTAGCCGTAAGCAATAGCTAAAGGTTTTTAATTAAAGCGCAATAAAGCCTGTAAGACTATCGCTGTTGCTTTCGATATTTCTCGAATAAAGGTAGGAAGGATCTTTTATGACCATTCGTGAATCTCTAGAGGTGGTATTACATCAGGCTCTTACTTCAGCTGTGCAAGCAGGAGAATTGCCTTTAGATGAAGTTCCCCTACCTACGTTAGAGCGTCCACGTGAAGAAGGTCATGGCGATTGGGCGTGCACAGTTGCTATGCGTCTTGCCAGGGCAGCTCGAATGAATCCTCGAGCAATTGCTCAGATTCTCGTGGATAATCTTCCAGAGAATAACTTAATAGAATCGGTCGAAATTGCTGGTCCTGGCTTTATCAATCTGACTCTTGCCAATGCAGTGTTCCAAAATGTTGTTACTGAGGTTCGCGAGCAGGGAAGTGATTACGGAAAGTCAAGTCTTGAGCATCCTTGCAAGGTGGACTTGGAATATGTATCAGCTAATCCTACGGGCCCTATGCATGTAGGCCATGGTCGTTGGGCTGCTTTAGGTGACGCTATTGCTCGCGTGATGCGTCATGCTGGTTATGAGGTGGATGAAGAGTTCTACATCAATGACCAAGGTAACCAGATGAATGTCTTCGCTGATTCTTTGGTGGTTCGCTACCAGCAAGCGTTAGGACTTGAGGTAGAAATGCCTGAGGCATCATATGGCGGAGGTTATGTTAAGGATCTTGCTCAGCAAATCATTGAGCGAGATGGAGATAAATGGCTTTCGGTAGATCCTGATACTCGTCGTCATGAGTTTCGGGAGATGGGCTATCAAGCCATGATGAATAACGTAAAAGAAACGCTTGAGATCTTTGGGAATCATTTCGACACGTGGTTTTCTGAGCGTTCTTTATTTGTTCCTGATGAAGAGGGCAAAACTAAGGTTGATCGTGCTTTTGAGGTAATGAAAGAACGCGGCTATATCTTCGAACAAGAAGGAGCAACGTATTTTCGCTCAACTGCATTTGGTGATGAAAAAGACCGTGTTCTTATTAAAACCAACGGCGAGTTAACGTACTTTATGTCCGATGTTGCTTACCATTACGACAAGATGCAGCGCGGTTATGATCATCTTATTGATATTTGGGGCGCGGATCATCATGGATATATTCCGCGTTGCCAAGCGATGATGGCAGCTTGGGGTTACCCTGATGCCCTAGAGGTTGTACTCGGCCAGCTGGTAACTCTGTTCCGTGATGGACAGCAAGTTCGCATGTCAAAACGTACGGGCGAGATGATTACTTTCCGTGAGTTGATCGATGAGGTAGGCGTTGATGCAACGCGCTATATGATGCTTTCTAAATCTTCTGATCAGTCCATCGATTTCGATATTGAGGTAGCAAAGAAAAAAGACGCTTCCAATCCAGTCTACTACGTACAGTATGCTCATGCGCGTATTTGTTCGATCTTGCGTAAGGCAGCTGAAGCTCGTGGTATTTCAACAGAGAATGCTTCTGTGACAGATCTGGTTGATGCACTGCAGATTGCTACTGCTGATCTTTCGGTTTTAACGCACGAAAGCGAACTTGATCTTATGCGAAAAATGGCTGACTTTACCGATCTTATTGCGGGTGCAGCTCGAGATCGTGCACCTTTCCGATTGACTCATTATGCTCAAGATTTAGCTTCTCTGTTCCATTCGTTCTATACAAATTGCCGTGTTATTGGTGAGGAAGAGGCGGTAGAGCAGGCTCGCCTTGCTTTGGCAGATTCGGCTCGAATTGTTTTGGCTCTTACTCTTAATCTTTTGGGAGTTTCTGCGCCTGAGCGTATGTAAGTACGATAAAGCTTCATTTATCCGATGTTTTAAGCCACCCCCCGATTGTTTGTTTCGAACATGTTAACGTGGGGTGGCTTTATTTATCTAAAGTGATTCTCTTTGATACCATACTCAACGTTGAGTGTTAATCGAGGAGGAATTTATGAGTTACGTTGACTCCGTTATTGAACAGGTTAAGGCAAAGAACGCCAATGAGCCTGAGTTTATTCAGGCTGTTACAGAGGTTCTTACTTCTTTGAAGCCTGTTATTGAAGCCCATCCAGAATACGAAAAAGCTGGCTTGCTTGAGCGTATTGTTGAACCAGAACGCGTTATTATGTTCCGTGTACCTTGGGTTGATGATGAAGGCAAGGTACAGGTAAATCGTGGTTTCCGTGTCCAGTTCAATAGCTGCCTTGGCCCTTACAAAGGCGGTCTTCGTCTGCATCCTTCAGTCAACCTTGGCATTATTAAATTCCTCGGTTTCGAGCAGATCTTCAAGAACAGCCTAACTACTCTTCCTATGGGCGGAGGCAAGGGCGGTTCCGACTTTGATCCTAAGGGTAAGTCTGACGCTGAGGTAATGCGCTTCTGCCAGTCGTTCATGACTGAACTCTGCAAGCATGTAGGTGCAGACACTGATGTTCCTGCAGGTGATATCGGAACTGGTGCTCGTGAGATTGGTTACATGTTCGGCCAGTACAAGCGTATTCGTAATGTTTGGGAAGGCGTTTTAACTGGTAAGGGCCTTTCTTATGGCGGATCTTTGGCACGTACCGAAGCTACTGGCTATGGCTTGATTTACTTCGTTCAGGAATATCTCAAGTGCAAGGGCGACTCTTTTGAGGGTAAGACCGTTGCAGTATCTGGTTCTGGTAATGTTGCAATTTATGCAACAGAAAAGGCTCAGCAGCTCGGTGCTAAAGTGGTAACTTTGTCTGACTCTACTGGCTGGATTTATGATCCTAACGGAATTGACGTTGCTTTGGTTAAGCAGATCAAGGAAGTTGAACGCGGTCGTATTTCTGAGTACGCTAAGCGTCGTGAGGGCGTTGAATACCATGATGGTCGTGGTGTTTGGGGCATCAAGGTTGATATTGCTCTTCCTTGCGCAACTCAAAATGAGCTTCTTATTGATGATGCTAAGGCATTGGTTGCTAACGGCTGCCAGATTGTAGCTGAGGGTGCTAATATGCCTACCACCATGGAAGCTACCACTTACCTCCAGGAAAACGGCATTGTATTCATGCCAGGTAAGGCTGCAAATGCTGGTGGCGTTGCTACTTCTGGTTTGGAAATGTCCCAGAACTCTGAGCGTCTCTCCTGGTCTTTCGAAGAGGTAGATGCGAAGCTTCAGGGTATTATGGTCAACATCTTCCATGCTGCAGACGATGCTGCTCGTGAATATGGTGTTGAAGGTGACTATGTTGCTGGCGCTAATATTGCTGGTTTCAAGAAGCTTGCTGACGCTATGCTTGCACAGGGTATTGTGTAGTCTCTATTTGAACAGGCATCTTTGACTTAATGCCAAAGTTGAAAACATAGTAAAAGCCCAGGAGCTTCTCCTGGGCTTTTGTGTATTGCGAAGTATTTGTTTAACTTTGTGTTTCCCTTTGATGAACTAGCAGACCTTGTACTGCTCGAATTTGATGCGTTATCATCAAGAAAATGAATACATGATTTCAGAAGTTTTTAGTCTGCTGGTTTAACAAGCGCTCGTAAAGCCATAATGCAATAAGAAACAATCGTGATGCAAAGTCCTCATGTGAGGTTTTATTTTGCAAAATTGATGCTAGTTGAGTCTTGAAGTTAAGTGGGGGTTTCGAAATGGAGTTTGAGTCGGAGTACCGCTGGCCGGGTGTAACGTATAACGCAATACGTGTACTCGAAGAGGTTCCGCAGCGATATCCATTTCGGTCTCATATTTATAGAAGCACGTTTGAGGTTTCTGGATTCCCATTTTGTCGTCGAATAGAGTTATATTGCATTGCTGAACCTGGAAAGCGTGCTTTAATTTTGGATACTGGTCATCCTGATTTGTGCGGATTTGAGGCACTAGACGGGGTGCAAAAGACCCTTCGTATTCCTTGGAGCAACATTGAGGTATTTCTGTCTCACTTTCATGATGATCATGATGGTAATTTGCTTTATTGTGTCCAGAAGGGGGCGTCGAAACTTTATTCGGGACCTACACAAATTGACTCCAGGACTTTAATTGATAATTTTTTGGTTTTAAGTTCTTCTGTCGATTTAAAAAGCGATTCTGCCTCTTCGTTTATTCGCCTAGTTGCTGCTGGAAAAAAAGCGCAGACTTGCACTCAAGGATCGCGAATTGAATTACATGGTGGCGAAACTCTTTCAATAGCGGGTTATCATTTTGATGTTCTTCTAACTCCTGGCCATACCTCAAATCATCTTTGTCTTCTTGATAAAAGCAAGAAAATATTTTTTGCGGGAGACCATATTTGTGATGCTCCTCCAGGTTGTATGCAGTACGCAATAAATGATCATCTGGTCGCACGGTATCTGGAAAGTTTGGCGCAGCTGAAAGAATTAAATCTTCAAGCGGTATATATGTGTCACCATAATCCGTTGAGAGGATCTTTTGAAATAAATCGTTTTATTTCGTTAATAGAAGCTCGCTATGAAACCTTGGTTATTCGTGCGCGCAAACTTTTTGCCGACCACGAAGAATTAACCGTTCGGGAAGCGGCAATTGTAGCAGCCGCCCATTATCCAAGAGGGCTAGAAGGATTTCCTGTATCGACGCAAATAAATCGGATTGCGACCATATTTGGTACATTGGAGTACCTATATGATCTTGGTTTGCTTACGCGCTTCATAAACGATGAGGGCGCTTTAGTATATCGCCGTTCTTGGTAAAGAGCTATGGCATCAACACTTCAAGTTCGCTAGGAAAAACCTGTACGCAAACTTCGTTGTCGTGAAAGCGTTCTCCATCTATCTGTGCAGGTAGAGGATGAGCAAAACTTAACTGAATCCGTTTTGCTTGAGCAAAATGAATAGCTTGATCGTGGATATGCTTTCCTTCTTTTGCCTTAAGGAAGAGTTTTGTGGCAGCGCCGAAAGAAAGTGGCGGTTCTGCATAACAGATATCCAGCAGTCCATCATTGATCTGCGCCTGCGGACACACTTTGAAGCCTCCACCATAGCTTTGTCCATTTTGTATTGCTAAGAGATAGCACGAGACGGTTTTTGTAGGGTGATCGTCTAAAGTGACCTGTACTTTATGTATATCGCGATGATTTTTTAGTTGGTCTAAGCCACATTGAACATAAAGGCTCGTACCAGTGCGGTTTGTTTTCTTTCGAAGTTCTTGGGTTCCAAGAGCAATGGCTGCATCAAGTCCAAAAGAAAGGGTTTCGGCAAACCAGTGGTTGTTTGCTTTTCCTAAATCGATTCTTTTTGGCGTGAGAGTATGAGAGCTAAGTAGCTGTAGAGCTTTTGTGGGGTTACGGGGCAATGAAAGAGTGCGTGCGAAATCATCTCCATTGCCACAAGGAATAACACAAAGCCGAGGACGATGTTGAGACGGCATAGCCATTAGGCCGTTGATTACTTCATTTACAATTCCATCGCCTCCAATGGTGATAATGGTTCGATAATGGGCACCTTCATTGGAGATGAATCTAGTGGCATCTAAAGGTGCAACTGTGTAGTGAAATGCATACTTCTCAAGTCCATGGGGAGACGATGCTTTAATGTTTTCAAGGATACTAGCGGCTTGAGCTGCGATCTGTGCAGCTTTTCCGCTTCGAGCTGCAGGGTTTACGATAACTAGAGTTGTTCCAAGCATTATTTCTCCTGGTTGGTTTTGATGAGATAATAACAAATTACATAAGAAAAAATGGGAAGATATTAGTTGAGAAAAGAAGGAAATTTAAGAAATAAAAAAATTCCTCTTGCAAGAATAGAAAAGTTCTGTAAACTATTTTCTTGCGCTTATGGTGGCTATAGTTCAGTTGGCTAGAATGCCAGATTGTGGCTCTGGAGGTCGTCGGTTCGAGTCCGATTAGCCACCCCAGCGCAACTTGAAAATTAAGTAAATTATTTCTTGCATTTAGAAATACATTGCTTTAAAATATCTTAGCGCTTTGACGCAGATACCATTTGGACCGTTAGCTTAGTTGGTAGAGCAGGGGACTCTTAATCCCAAGGTCCGGGGTTCGAGTCCCCGACGGTCCACCATGAATTTTCACTCCTATTTGGTTCTTTCCAGATAGGAGTTTTTTATTCTTACCTTCGATTTGAAAAAATTAGTCGAATAAAATCACAGTGAAAACCACAGTTATGAAGTTGTCGTAGTAAGTGAACAAATGTTTCTAATCTAGCAGCATTTTACATGTAATATATTCTTTGAAAACTGTGAGTATAAGGTGGTTCTAGAGCGTAGTAGGTTTCAGATATTCCTGAAGGATTATTGCGGTTGTAATTTTCCTTTCTGCTTGAGCGTCTATCGCATTGGCTGCCTTTGTTTAAGTAAGGAGCCTGATTAGTGGAAGCATTTGAGCTCATTCTTTTATTGATGGTTGCGGTTTTGCTCTCTTCTGTATTGGATCAGGTTGTACCACGAATATCTTCTCCTTTAATTCAAATTGGATTAGGTGTCATCATTGCGTTTTTGGCGATTTCACCAATTCAGGTATCTATTGATCCAGAGCTTTTCCTTATTTTGTTTATTGCTCCGCTTCTCTTTCATGATTCTATTGAGGCAAACAAAAAGAATTTATGGGACAACAAAGGCATCATAGTTTCTTATGCAATAGGATTAGTCCTTTTAATTGTTCTTTGCGTTGGCTTTGTTTTGCATTGGCTTGTTCCTTCTATTCCTTTGGCTGCTGCTTTTGCGCTTGGCGCAGCACTTGGTCCTACTGATGCAGTTGCGGTTGCTGCTTTGAAACGCGAAGCCCAGGTAGGGAAGAGGGAAAACGCGATTCTACAGGGTGAGGCGCTTATAAACGATGCATCTGGTGTAGTTTCGTTCCAGTTTGCAATTGCTGCTGCAGTTACTGGCTTCTTCTCTTTAACTGATGCGGCAACTTCATTTGCGTTTAATTTCTTCGGTGGAATTATTCTTGGTATTTTGCTTGCGCTGGTATTTTCGTTCTTTGCTCATCGCGTAAGGGACTTGGGTCTTGAAAACATCACTTTCCATGTGTTCTTGGAAGTTTCAATGCCCTTTATTGTATTTCTCATTGCGGAAACTTTTCATGTTTCGGGCATTCTTGGTGTGGTTGCGTGCGGTATTGTATGGTCGCTTTTGCGCGACCAGCGTATTTCGCCTTATCACTCGCGTTTAAACATTGCACTCTCTAGTGTATGGAAAGTAATAAGTTTCACCTTAAATGGCATCGTTTTTGTTCTTTTGGGTATTCAGCTGCCCAATGCGATGCAATCAACGTGGGATGATGTGTATATCGACAATTTTGACCTCATTGGGTATGTGCTTATCCTTACGGCATTAATTGTTGTTCTTCGTTTTATTTGGGCACTTTTAATGGCTCGAATATTCAGGAATCCTCTTACGGGAAAGCGTGACAAGTTCAATAAAAAAACCGTTAAAGATGCCCTTATTACCACAATAGGAGGACCTAAGGGCGCTATTACGTTGTCTATCGTTTTTTCGATACCGTTTCTCGTTGGCTCCGGCGAAGCTTTCCCTCAGCGTTCGCTCATAATCTTTTTGGCTTCAGGCGTTATTGTGTGCACTTTGCTTCTAGCCAACTTCTTGCTGCCTATTTTGGCACCTAAAAATGAAAAAGAAGTTGATGAAGAGGAAGTGGCTGATTATGAAAGAACACGAATAGAAATTCTTCGTACGGTAATTGAACGTCTTATGGCGGACTCTACGGATGAAAATGATAGAGAAACTAAGCAGGTAATTAAGTCGTATAACCAACGTATACGCAATATTCGTTCTATGAGTAATACCCTTGAAGATGCTCCACCTTCACCCGCTTTAACGTTTGAGGTAATTGAGTATCAAGCAAAACAACTTTACGATGCAGCCAAGCGAAAAGAGATTGAACCCTATGCGGTGTATCGAGTTATCGATTCATTATCCCGTCATAAAAATCTTTTAGAACACGGTAAGGGTCCATCTCTTATTGCAAAGTACAGTTTAGGTCGTTTGCAAAATCTTATTTCACTTGTAAAGCATGGAATATTAAGCTCTCTTCCGTTTAGTCGTGATGAAGATAAAGCTGCGATTGATAAGGCTCGTGTGCTCAGTGAACAATATGCAGTAGAGTACCTTCGTTCCCTGGTCGATAACCCCGACTATCCTAGTGACGAGGTAGCTCGATTATTGATTCGTCATGAACGCGCTTTGGCTGTTTTGGAAGAATCAAATGATGCTACGGTTACTTCAGAAGCAGTAGAAAACGTTATGGTAAGTACGAACGCTATCATGCAGCGTGGCTTGCAACTTGAACTTGAGGTAATCCAAGACTTTTATGCCTCGGGCGATCTGACGCGTGTTCAAGCGAAAGAAATGCGTGACAATACCATGCTTATGCTTATGGATGTTGAAGATCAGGTTTAGAGTTTGTTTTATTTCGTCTCTTTGTCAGAGAACACAACCAAGGGAAGGTATAGGTTAGCGTTTAATGAATGCTGCCAAACTTCAAGAAATAAAAAATCAACTGTCTAGCGTTCCAACCGAACCAGGGGTTTATCTTTGGAAAAATGCAGAAGGCGAAGTTATTTATGTGGGCAAAGCAAAACAACTTCGAGCTCGTATGCGCCAGTATGTCAACTTTCAAGACAGTCGTGAAAAAATCCCTCTCCTTGTCTCTCAGATCGACTCATTTGAGTATGTGGTAACTTCGAATGAGCATGAAAGTTTGGTGCTTGAGCGTAATTTAATTAAGCAATATTCACCCTATTTCAATGCTGACTTCAAGGACGATAAAAGTTACCCTTTCATCGCGTTAACAAAAGGTGATGTTTTTCCAGCAATTAAATACACGCGCGAAACACATAAGCCTCAAACTCGCTATTTCGGACCCTACACTGATAGTCGTGCAGCACGGGAGCTAGTTGATACGGTACGCCGAGTAGTGCCAATTTGTGCAGCTTCGTGCGCTGAATGGCGTCGGATGGCGCGTAGATTAGAACAAACTCCGTATGAAGAATTGGAATTATCGTCTCGTCCATGCTTTGATGCTCATGTCGGTTTGGGTCCAGGTGTTTGTTGTGGCGAAATGGACCCCGTGCAGTATCAAGAGCAAGTGCAAAGGGTTGAGAAGTTTTTATCGGGTCAGCATTCTGAATTTATCGATGAGCTGACTAACGAGATGCAGCAAGCTGCCGAAATGCTCGATTTTGAGCGAGCTGGACGCATTAAGGGAAGAATTGACACCATAAAATCACTCTCTGATACTCAGCATGCAGTTTCGTCACATAGGCTCAATGCAGACGTTATCGGGGTTTACCGAGAGGAAACTATTGCAGGGGTTACCGTTCTTATTTTGCGCGAAGGGCGTATAGTCAATACCAATGAGTTCATTTTTAACAAGGGGAAGGATGTTCCTGAAACCGAACTCTTACGTATGTTTGTGCTGCGTTATTACGATTCTACTGAATCTATTCCTCATGAGCTTATTGTCGAACAAGTTCCTGAAGATGCTGAGGTTATTGAATCTTGGTTAACTGAAAAGCTTGCAAGTAATCATGGAGCAAAGGTTCATTTTACTGTGCCACAACGGGGTGAAAAGAACGCTCTCATGGCAATGGCGAACAAAAATGCACGCCACGTTTTAATGCGTTATAAGGCACGTAGCAGCTACGACGACGATCGTATCAATGCCGCGCTTTTACAACTAGAAAGTGCTCTAGCACTTGATGCGCCGCCTTTGCGTATTGAATGCTTTGATATCTCTACCATCCATGGTCGTCATTCGGTGGCGTCAATGGTGGTATTCACTAATGGTAGACCCGATAAAAGCCAATATCGACGGTTTAAAATTCGTATGGAAACTGATGAAGCAAATGACTTTGCCATGATGAGCGAAGTCTTTGCTCGCCGCTATTGCCGAGAGAGACTTTCCGATAAACGTTTTGGCAAAAAACCTGATTTGATTATCGTGGACGGTGGAAAGCCTCAACTTACTGCTGCAATTAGGCAACTTGAAGAATTGGGCGCAGGCGATATTCCTGTGTGCGGTCTTGCGAAGCGCGATGAGGAGTTGTTTGTACCTTGGCAAGATAGTGGACCTGTTGTGCTTCCTGGTGGTAGTCCAAGCTTGTATCTGGTAAAGCAAGTGCGTGACGAAGCGCATCGTTTTGCTATCACGTTTCATCGTGAGCTTCGTGGAAAAGCTATGACAACAAGCATCTTGGATGAAGTTGTAGGGATGGGTCCTAAACGAAAAAAGGCTCTTTTAAAGGCATTTGGTTCTTTTTCGGCTCTTCGGCGAGCGTCTTTAGATGAAATTAAACAAACTGGTGTCGTACCTAGTCAAGTGGCAGAAGATGTGTATGCTGTGCTTAGGCAATATAATGGTAAAAAGGAAGCAAAAACCCTCAACGATTAGCCGTTTGTTTTACTGATTGCGAGATAATAAACCTTAGCATATAGATAAGGTCAAACCGTAGGGCATGAACATAAGGCACTACTTAAAAGATTTTATGAATTGGGAATGTGTTAAGTAATTAATCAGGAGCTTAGGGAGTACTAATGGTAGAAAAGCAGCATGCTGAAGCGATTGAAAACAATCAGGAAGTGCTTACTAATCAAGGTCCTGATGTGGTGATTATAACGGGTATGAGTGGAGCCGGTCGGACCGAAGCAATGCATACCTTTGAAGATTTAGGTTATTTTTGTATTGATAATCTTCCGCCATCTCTCATCATGAACATGATAAGTTTAGCTAGCCTGCCTGGTCATAGTGAAATTGGGCGCAAACTCGCTATTGTTTGTGATGCAAGAAATCGTGAGTATTTCAAGCAACTAGTTGGCGAGCTGGCAAATGTTGAGGCAGCAGGTATTACCTTTCGTATCATTTTCTTGGATGCCCGTGATGAAATTCTTATTGCACGCTATAAAGCTTCTCGTCGTCGTCACCCTCTCTGTGTTAATAACTCACGTTCTATTGCGCAAGCAATTGCTTACGAGCGTAAATTGACCCAAGAGCTTCGTGATGTGGCGCATTCATATATTGACACCAGTGACATGAAACCTCGTGAGCTTCGTGAGGTTTTACGGTCCATCTATTCAAAAGAAACCGACAAGGACGGAATGAATGTAGTTGTTTATTCCTTTGGTTTTAAGCATGGGGCTCCACTTGATGCAGACATCGTAATAGACGTTCGATTCCTTCCTAACCCCTTTTACATTCCGGAACTTCGTGGTTTAACAGGCCTTGATAAGCCAGTAAGTGATTATGTATTGGGTAGGGAGGAAACTACTAAGTTTTTAGATGCATGGGAAAACCTTTTGTCTTGTGTAATGCCAGGATATGTTGCTGAAGGAAAACAACATTTGGCAATTGGGGTGGGGTGTACCGGAGGTCAGCATCGAAGTGTTGTCCTCGCGGAAAAAACAGCGGCACTTTTGCGCGAACAGGGCTATAACGTTCGTGCGTATCATCGTGATATCGCTCTTGCAGATACAAGCAAGGGGGCAACAAAATGAGTGCGCTTTCATTAGGTGGTCATTCGGAAAATGGCTTTAGCCTAGATCCATCTTCTACTCAGGCATTTAAAGCCATTGGTTCTTTAAAAGATCATTTGGTCCATCGAAAAGATTCCCTGGATCCTTCTAAGCTAAAAGCGGTAGTGATCGGCGGTGGCACAGGCGCTCCTGTTTCTATTAGAACCCTATTAGCGTTGGGTGTGCAAACTTCTGCCGTAGTCGCGATGGCAGACGATGGAGGTTCGACCGGTATCCTGCGTGAAGAGGCTCATGTTACTCCTCCTGGAGATGTGAGAAAATGCTTGGCTGCTTTTGCGGTGGATCCTGATGATCCTTTGACTAAGGCATTTAAATATCGTTTTGATTTTGCTCGTAATCATACCTTGGGCAATTTGATGCTTTCTGCTTTGGAGAATGCAACAGGTTCTTTTCCTGAGGCGATTAAGATATGTGGCCAGCTACTGGGCGCTCGAGGACATGTGTATCCTTCCACGCTCAATAACGTTACTCTGTGTGCACGCACTCTTGATGGTCGTGTTCTGCGGGGACAAGCTTTAGCTTCCCATTCTTCAACTGCGCTTGAACAGGTATGGTTGGAGTCACCAGAAGAGTGCCTTCCTTATATGGAGGCTATTCGGGCTATTCGTCAAGCGGATCTTATTGTTTTAGGACCTGGTTCGCTGTTTACTTCAATTATTCCTAATCTTTTAGTTCCTGGTATTGTTGATGCGATTGCTCAATCACATGCTTATACCGTCTTTGTGTGTAGTCTTGCAGATCAACAAGGGGAAACGTGGGGTCTTTCAGCTCGCGAACATGTGGAAGCACTTTTGCGACATGGAATGCGCGATAAGCTGGATTATGCCTTGATTCATAGTTCTGGAAAACCAAAAAAGTCTCGATTTACTACGGGTGCTTTTGAAGTAATTGCTGGTCCTGCTTCTCTTGAAAGTGCAATGACTGAAATGCGTGATGGAAAAAATTTACCTGCACGAGTCAAGATTAGGTCTGTCAAAATCACGCAAGAAGATATAGATGCTATTCAGGATCAAGGTCCTGTAGTCATATTACGCGATATGAAAGATCCTCTTCGACCTACCTGGCATGATCCTTCTGCGTTGGCAGATGCGTTTATGGGGGTGTTTAAGCTTTGTCGTTCACAACAGAGGTAAAAGAGGAATTATCTCGTGTGGAGCCTACATGTTCTCATTGTGATGCGGCTACCTTAGCTGCTCTTATTCGAATTGAAGGTTCTATTTTCTTTAACGGACCAGGTAAATTTCGTCTCGAGATATCTACCGATGTTCCCCAGGTAGCTCGTTTTATCATTCGCACGCTTCATAGTAGATATGCTCTCAAAACCGATTTAACAATGCGTCGCAGTGTTTTGCATAAAACGCCTAATTGGTTGATTGAGGTTCCTACTCAGCCTCGCTTGACCGAAGCGCTTTTTGATTTAGGCATTATCGGTGAAGAAGGTCTCAAGCGGGGGATTGATCCTAGGTTGGTGCAAAAGTCGTGCTGTGCCTCCGCCTATTTACGAGGGGTTTTTCTTGGTAGTGGTTTTATTTCGAATCCACGAGGGGACTTTCATTTTGAATTAACGGTGGAATCGCAAACTATGGCAAACGATATTGTGGAACTTTTGGCAACCAAAGATATTCACGCAAAGATTGTCGAACGGCGCAATACGTATACGGTCTATCTGAAAAGCGGAGCTGCTATATCGTCTTTTTTGGCTTTTGTAGGGGCTCATCAAGGTGCTTTAAAGATGGAAAACGAGCGAGTCATTAAAAGTGTACGAAACGATGTTAATCGTCGAGTGAATGCAGAAATTGCAAATCAAGCAAAAACGGCTGAAGCTTCAGTTGAACAAGTGGCAGCTATTCGCACCTTACTCGATCATCGCGACATAAAATCACTTTCTCGTGGTTTACAAGAATATATTCAACTACGAGTTCGTTATCCAGAGGCAACTCTAAAAGAACTGGGGGAAAGGGCAAATCCTCCACTTTCGAAATCCGCGATCTATCATCGGGTAAGGCGCATAGAACAAATGGCGCGTGAGGTTTCAGGACAGCCAAAAAAGAAGTGATTATTCAATAATTTGCACAGTTTGTTCCATTTTGATCGCCTTAAGCATACAAAGTTGGGCGATATCCGTTGCCTTGTTCGTTTGCATGTTAGAATGAATAAGTCATGTTTCGTTTGTGCGTTTGCATGGCGCACTTATCTATAACACATCTGAAAGGGGAGCCCTATGGCAACCAAGGTTGGTATCAACGGCTTCGGCCGCATTGGCCGACTTGTTTTTCGGGCAATGGAGAAGGATCCTGCGTTCGATATTGTCGCTATTAACGATCCTGGCAGCATCACCGCAGCAGCTCATTTGCTTAAGTACGACTCAATTCATGGTCGTGTATACGATGAGGTAAGAGTTGACGGTGATTCTATCGTAGTTGATGGCAGAACGGTTAAAGTATTATCTGATCGTGATCCTGCTAATTTGCCTTGGGGCGAACTTGGTGTTGATCTGGTAATTGAATCAACAGGATTCTTTACCGATGCAAATGCTGCTCATGCTCATATTGATGCTGGTGCAAAGAAAGTTCTCATTACGGCTCCTGCCAAAAATGAAGATATTACTATCGTTATGGGCGTAAATGACGATCAATATGATCCTGCTAAGCACCATATTGTTTCTAACGCTTCCTGTACTACCAACTGCCTTGCTCCTTTTGCAAAAGTTTTAATGGATAGTTTTGGCATTAAGCGTGGTTTCATGAATACTATCCACTCTTACACCAACGACCAGAAAGTTTTGGATCAATCTCACAAGGATTTACGCCGTGCTCGTGCTGCTAATCTTTCTATGATTCCAACCACTACAGGTGCTGCACGCGCAGTTTCATTGGTTCTTCCTGAACTCAAGGGCAAGCTTGACGGTTTTGCAACTCGTGTTCCTACCCCTGATGGATCTATGGTTGACTTAACGGTAGAACTTGAACGTGAAGTAACCGTAGAAGAAGTAAACGAGGCTATTAAAGCTGCCGCTGAAGGCCCCTTAAAGGGAATTCTCGCCTATGTAGAAGATCCTATTGTATCTGCTGACATTGTGGGCGATTCACATTCTTCATTGTTCGACAGCAAGTTGACTATGGTTCTTGGCGGTAAGGGTAACCTTGTTAAATGTGTATCTTGGTACGATAACGAATGGGGTTATTCAAATCGCGTTAAAGATCTTGCTAAGATCATGCTGTAAATGTTTTCTACGAAGGATTATTTTCGAAGAGTAAAACTCAAATAAGAGAGCCTCAATTTTGAGGCTCTCTTTTGTGTTCGAAAGATTTGGCTATAGTGCACCAAGCCATTATTTCGATAAGAGAAAGGCATGGATTATGGGTAAAGTAAAGACACTTGCTGATGCTGATGTAGCAGGAAAGCGCGTATTGTGTCGCGTAGATTTCAATGTGCCGCTTTCTGAGGGCGTGGTTACCGACGACACAAGAATTCAGGCTGCATTACCTACTATTACGTATTTAATTAATCAAGGAGCAAAAGTTATCTTGTGTAGCCATTTAGGACGACCTGATGGGACTGGCTATCAAGAGGAATTCTCGCTTGCCCCTGTTGCGAAATATTTGTCAGAAGTATTGGGTAAGCCAGTGGCTTTCGCATCGGATACGATCGGTGAATCTGCCAAACAAGTTGTTAATTCCCTTCAAAACGGCGATGTGGCGTTGCTTGAAAATCTTCGCTTTGACAAGCGTGAAAAGAAAAATGATCCTGAATTTGCGCAAGCCTTGGCTTCTTTGGCTGAGGTTTATGTAAATGATGCTTTCGGAGCAGCTCATCGTGCTCATGCATCCACGGCAGGTGTCGCTTCATATCTGCCTGCTTATGCGGGAATGCTTATGGAAAAAGAGGTAACCACACTAACCTCAATGCTTGATAAGCCTGATCATCCTTTCGTCGCAATTCTCGGCGGTTCAAAAGTTTCTGATAAGGTTGCCGTCATTGATGCCCTTATCGATAAGTGCGACACGCTCATCATTGGTGGCGGTATGTGCTTTACTTTCTTGGTTGCGCAAGGATACAGCGTAGGTACTTCTTTGATGGAGCAAGATTGGGTAGAGCGTGCAGCAGAAATGCTTAAAAAAGCATCAGATAAGGGAGTTTCTATACTTTTACCAACTGACGTGGTTTGCGCCGACGCTTTTGCTAATGATGCTCGTACCGTTACGTGTGGTGTAGATGCTATTCCCTCTGACATGATGGGGCTTGATATTGGACCTGAGTCAACAAAGGCTTATGCAGAGGCTATTGCTCATGCAAAGACCGTATTCTGGAACGGTCCAATGGGTGTATTTGAAATGTCTTCCTTTGAGGCAGGCACCAAAGGCGTTGCCTTGGCAGTAGCAGCTAACAAACAGGCAGACACGATCATTGGTGGCGGTGATAGTGTTGCAGCGGTTAATAAGTTTGAGTTGGCTGATCAAATGACCTTTATTTCTACTGGCGGCGGTGCTTCTATGGAACTGGTACAGGGGGAGGCACTTCCTGGCGTTGAGGCATTAAAGTAGACAGTTTTGTTTCGGTTGGTCTGTTTCTATACCGCAATTTCGCAAACTTGGTAATAATTAAGCAGATAATGTTGTTGTACGTTGTAGTAGGGGGAATGTATGCGTAAGTATTTAATGGCTGGCAACTGGAAAATGAACAAAACGATGTCTGAAGCAATCGTTTTAACTCAGCAGTTGTGTAATCAATATAATCGCAAGTGGGATAACGTGGATATCGTTGTTTGTCCTCCTGCTATTGATATTAAATCGGTATATACCGTAATTGATTTCGATAAAACAAAGATTGCTGTGGGTGCCCAGAATGTTCATTGGGAAGAATCAGGCGCCTTTACCGGTGAAATTTCTATTCCTATGATCAAAGAGGCTGGCTGCGAATTCTGTATTGTGGGTCACTCAGAACGTCGCGAGATGTTTAATGAGACTGACACTTCAGTTAATCTGAAAGTAAAAGCACTGATTGAAGCTGATATTGCTCCTATTGTTTGCGTTGGGGAATCGCTTTCCATGCGTGATTCAGGTGACTATGTTGCTTTTATCGTTGCGCAGGTACGTGCCGCTCTTGCTGGTCTTGATGAAGCTGACATGAAAAAGGTAGTAATTGCTTACGAACCAATTTGGGCGATTGGCACAGGTCGTACGGCAACTCCAGAACAAGCTGAAGAGGTGTGTGCGGCAATTCGTGCCACTATAGCTGATATGTTTGGCAAAGGCGTTGCAGACGCTTGTCGCGTGCTTTATGGCGGTTCCATGAATGTAGGCAATGTTGAATCTTTACTTGCTCAGCCTGATATCGATGGCGGCTTAATCGGAGGCGCTGCATTGCAGTCGGATTCGTTCCGTCAGCTTATCGAAGCGGCGAGTGAAGCCTCGCATTAATCTAACGTGCCATCCTGCGTTTGTTTATCATTTCGATCGCAGATATGTGTTATGTTTCATAAGAAAAGGGAAGCTTAGCTTCCCTTTTCTTATGTCTAGGACAGATGAAGGTCCAGGAAGTAATAGCTGAAGCTGCATAGCAAGCAATTAAGAGCGCTGGAAAGTCACTTTAACAGTAATTAGATTTTATTTGATGTGCAGTTTAGTTAGAAGGCGATAAGGTCAGGTATTCTCTGATAGTCAACAATGGTATTAACTGTTGATGCGTATCAGCAATCTTTCTCCTAATCAGAATAAAAAAGATACGAATCCGTGCTATGGTAGAAGCCAATTATCGGGATATTTTAGTTGATGGATTCGATTCTCAACTAAGTGCTGAATTGTTTTAGAAAGGGTGGGTACTCATCCATGGCAAAGCTCTGTAAGAGTGGTAGGTTTGCGGTGCTGCAAGAAGTTCCCCACGGTTCTAAATATCAGCATCTAGTTGGAACTATTGGTGTATTGGAAGTGTGGGAATCGGAGCAAAGTTACCCTGGAAAATACGGGGCTCTTTTTTATTTTCCCTTTGTGATCGACAGAAAAAGAGGCAAAGCTTCTCAACGCTATTTAAAAACAAGTTTTTCTTACGACATCTATGAATACAGCGGATTAATAATGTTTAAAAGGGGAGAGAACCAATACACCTTTGAATTTACGGACGACAGTAGGGTTTCCACAACGTTTACAACGATGGATAAGCGCCCATTCTCCATTTTTACGAACCCAAACCCCAATGGGCTCCATATGGCCGCCACAATTGCTTGAGCGATCTCCTGGTTGGTTATCAATATGGAGACTCGTAAGGCAGTTCGGACAGTGGTTTTTTTGTTTTTCTAAATAGGCAACAAAAAAGGTAGCTATCTGAAGGATAGCTACCTGGACGTTTAGCTGGTGTCAGAGGCGGGATTTGAACCCGCACGCCCGTATAGTTAGGCACTAGCACCTCAAGCTAGCGTGTCTGCCGTTCCACCACTCTGACATGTTACTTAAGCTATTGGCTTAAGGGCTGCTCACTTGCAGCGAGGAATATATTAACAGAATGAAAATAAGTTGCAAGAACTTTTTTCAACAAATTTAGCCGATCGTTCCTTGGGGATATACGATCATTAAAACAATAAGAGAAATCAAAAAAACAGCAGCAAGAATAATAGTAATGCGATCCAAATTCTTTTCTACCGTACCAGAACCAGTTTGGTTGTTGTATACCTGAGCAGCAATCATGTCGCTTAAACCAGTTCCTTTACCGGAATGAAGCAAAACGAAAATTACCAGGCCAATGCCGGATATTACCAAGAGAACGGTAAAGATAATTGCGATAATAGACAACGTATTTCCTTATCTTCGTAAACGTTTGTTTGTATGCTTACACAAAATATGAATTATAGAAACTAAACTACCACTTCGCAAGGTGTGCGCAGCTTTATTTTAGATTAAGTATTCATTTTTCATAAATGGAGAACTTATCGTTTTCTATTCTATCGCATAAGGAACTTCACTATTTTCATTTTGAAATTACTGAAGGGGGGATTACGAACAGGCATTTCTATCAAATTCGACTTTTTTAAAGTAGATTTGTAGTGAGTAAAGCAGTCGAATCCTGCCTTCCCGTGATAGGCGCCCATTCCGGATTCTCCAAAACCGCCAAAACCCATGTGATTATTTGCTAAATGAATAATCACATCGTTAATGGTTGCGCCACCAAAAGGAACGGAAGATATAACTTGCTCCTGGAAAACTTTGCTATTCGAAAAGATGTAGCAGGCAAGAGGCTCTGGGAACGATTTGATCACTTTAAGAGCTTCTTCAAAGGTGCTCCAGGTAATTATGGGAAGCACGGGACCGAATATTTCTTCACCCATAACGGGATCTTCTAACGTAACGCCACGTAATACCGTGGGTTCTATGCGCAAAGTTTCTCGATCGCGTTCGCCTCCTAAGGCAATGGAAGCGTTTTCGTTGTGATTATCAATAAGTCCGCACACACGATCAAAATGATGCTCATTGATCATATGAGGATATTCTTCGGACTCCAGTATATTTTCGCCATAGTATTTGTGGAGGCAAATGTCCAATTCGGCTATAAAAGCATCAACGATGTTTTCATGAACAAGAAAGTAATCTGGGGCAACACAAGTTTGGCCTGAGTTGATGCATTTCCCCCAAGCGATTCTTTGTGCTGCGCGTTTTACATTGGCATCTCCGGCAATAATGCATGGACTTTTTCCACCTAATTCAAGAGTTACATCAGTCAAAGTATCGGCTGCTGCATGCATAATTTGTCTGCCAACGCGTGGACTACCAGTAAAAAAGATTTTGTCGAATTTGGTTTCAAGGATCCAGTCATTCATTTTTCCGCCGCTAGGTAGGCAACGAACCAAGTTTTTATCAAAAAGTTCATCGCAGAGCTTTTGTAAAAATGCACTAGTGGCAGGCGAGGTGTGAGATGGTTTTAATACCACGCAATTTCCTGCAGTTAAAGCATCAACGAGGGGAACTAGAGCTAACTGGAGAGGATAATTCCAAGGAGAAAGAACCGCAACAACGCCAAAGGGAGAAGGGTAAATCTTTGAGGAAGAAGGGAAATGAGCCAGCGGTGTGGCTATGCGCCGTGGTTTTGCCCAGGCATAAAGTTTATTTAAGCAGAGGTGGATTTCGTCATACACGATCCCCAGTTCTGTTGCATAACCTTCAAAAGAAGCTTTCCCTAAATCTTCGTGGAGCGCTTTAAGTATTTCATCTTCGTGCTTCTTGAGGTAGTTACGAAGTGACTGTAAAATTCCACGGCGGTAATGAAGGGGAAGTGTTTTGCCGGTTTCAAACCAAGCATGCATTGAATCTACGGCTGCTTGAACATCATCAGAGCAGGTATAGGTGTCTTGTTGTTTTGTAGAGGTGGTGATGTGGGAATCTTTAATACTCATTAGAGTGCTGCCTCCAAAATTTCAAGTGCAACTTCTTCGGTGATTTCCTGTTTGTTGTAGAGTGCCGCGCCATCATAGCGTGCTTGCTTTGCAACGGCAGGAAGTTGCTCTTTTGTTACGCGTAATTCACTTAAACGGGTAGGTACGTTGTATTCACGATGGTAGAAATCATTCATGGTGAACAATTCTGTCTCGAATAGGGCATCTTTTTCGTCAGCACTGAGACGTGCCGTGTCTAAATCAGGGCGAAGAGCAGCAAGGAGTTCGCCGTAAAGTCCTTTATGGTAGCCATGCATTCGGTTGAAATGAACGCAGTGTGGCAAAAGCAGCATCATTGCCTGGCCATGAGGAATGTGGCATAAGCCTCCCAAAGAATGACCGATGGCATGCACGATGCCCACCATAGCGTTCGAGAATGAAGCGCCAGCAAGTAAGCTTCCCAGAGCAAGATTAGTACGCGCGTCTAAGTCCTGTGGCTCGGCACAAGAATGTGCGAGGTTTTCGTTGATCAAGTGAATTGCCTGTACCGCTAAAGCATCGCTGATAGGGTTTTTCTGAATAGATGTGTACGCTTCGATTGCATGGGTAAGAGCATCTATGCCCGTAGTTGCAGTGAGTTTTGGTGGCAGGGAAGCGGTAAGTTGCGGATCGAGAAAAGCTAAGTGTGGCACAAGACGATACGAGGTGTAGCTTAGCTTCGCATGCGCCTTTGTGTCTGCTACTACCGCAACAAGGGTGACTTCCGATCCGGTACCAGCGGTAGTGGGAATTGCGATGAGGGTATCAAGATCATCTTGAAGTATTTCAGACCCCTGGAGTTCAGTGAAATCCTTTTCTCCTACTGAAACTGCTGCTGCAGCTCCTTTGGCAGTATCGATGGCAGATCCGCCACCAAGAGCAATCCATCCATCACAACCCTGGGTCCTATAAAGTTCAGCAACCTCGTTTACTACGGTAAGAGAAGAATCGGGTGGGACTTTGTCGTAAACAACATAATCTATGTCTGCTTCTTTTAGAGGAGCAAATACGTGTTCGGCGATACCGAGCTTTACAAGATTTTCGTCAGTAACGACAAGTGGCTTTGTTACATTTCGGTCAGCCATTTTGACGGGTAGTTTATGCAGAGCATTTTTACCGCAGATAATTTTTGTAGGGCAGTGGAATTCAAATGCGTTCATTTAGGACCTCCGATAAGCTGAGCGCCAAAAGAAAAATGTTTTAAGAATGGCATTGAATAGATAGGTAACTGCAACACCTTTGTCATTAGGACCATGAGTGGTAAATAATCGAGCTGATAAACCTTCCTTTAAGGTTATGCCGCCTGAGAAAATATCGTAAGCGTAATCTAAGTCACGAAAAGCAATAGTGAGGGTAGGTTTAGTGTCGTTTGATGCGCCATGCCAATTATTGTGAGAATAACGAAGGCTTCTCATATGAGGGAAACCAGTAACAGTGAGGCGTAAAACGAAGCCTTCCCCCACATAAGCTCCTTCTTGGCGTACTGTTTTTGAAAGACGAAATACTTTTAGTAATAAAGGGAGAATAAATAAAAGCAAGCAGACATAAAAACGTTTCCATAGTGATCGTTTTGGATGAGTGTGTCGGTTAACTTGACCACGTCCGGAAGTACGAACTTCGCGCAAAGATGCTCCTTACCTAAATAATTTGATAAACAAACTATTTGATAGTCTAATTATTATTTAGTAGCGAGTTTCGCTGTTCGTTAACTTGCTCAATAAATACATAGATTTACGTTTATGTGGATTAACGTACTTTGCCAATACAGAACGATCCACAACCACTGGGCATGGATGGCTGTTAACATACTAAGTGTTGTGTGTTATGGTTCGCCATAGAAGAGATGTTCCCCCAGAAGATAGGCGATGATGGTATGTCATTAGAAGAACTCAAGGATGTTTTACCGAGCTTTCCTAAAAGCGATTCACTTAGTCCGGCAGAAATCGAGGAAAAAGCAGAGGGATTAGGTGTTACTAAGACATCGATGAGTTTTACTCAATCGTTCATGCTCTCGATCATGGCAGGCGCCTTTATTGCGATGGGTGCCATGTTTTTTCTTCTTGTTTCAGGTGACCCAGATTTACCTTTTGCAATCCAACGTGTTTTAGGTGGTGCACTGTTCTCTTTGGGTTTGCTACTTGTGGTGGTATGCGGAGCCGAATTGTTTACTGGAAACACCATGATTGTAATGAGTGCTGCAAGCAAAAAGATTAGTTGGGGTGCGGTACTAAAAAACTGGGTTGTTGTGTTTGTAGGTAACTTTGTTGGAGCCCTTATCATTGTTGGCTTAGTTTATCTCTCTGGTATGCACACTATGAACGGTGGTATTGTGGGTCAAACGATGGTCAATGTTGCTTCTAGTAAGATGACCCCCGATTGGCTTACCCTTTTCGCAAAGGGGATTATGTGCAATTTCCTTGTTTGTTTGGCTGTTTGGATTGGATATGCAGGCAAGACAGTAGCTGATAAGATGCTTGGTATTTTGCTTCCCATTGCGGCATTTGTTGCTTGTGGTTTTGAGCACTGTGTTGCCAATATGTTTTTCCTACCTATGGGGATCTTGCTTAGTTCAGTAGGCATTGTCCCTGCAGGTATTGATCCTTCTATTCTTACCTGGAGTGGTGCTCTGTGGAATTGGAGCGCAACGGTTCCAGGCAATATCGTAGGAGGAGCCCTCTTTGTTGGTATGGCTTATTGGGTTGCTTACCATAAAAAATCAAAGTAGCATCTACCGAACTCTTAAGAAATGAGAGGCAAGTAACTTGGATAGGTTTCAAGTTTGGTTATGCTGTGAGTACGATTTTTAAAGAATAGATTTGATTAACTTTGCGAATGACGTGCTAGCAATAGTGTTGTTTTACTTGCCTTGAATTTACAGAAGACGTACTAGTGATGGTTTCGTTTAGCTTGTCTAAGTGTGGTGTATAGGAGCGCGTATGCTACGCCCATCACCACAAGCCCTATTCCATCAAAGCATATAAAGCGAACAATACTGTCATAGAGTAGATCGTGTTCAGGTGGCAGCGAAAAAAGAAGAGTGCTTTCTCCGATAAGACCTATCATTTGTTGTGCGAGGATAATAATTCCAAGAGTGGGATATTTTATCGGGTTAATGAGATAAAGGGGATAAGTCGCATTCCACATAAGAAAGGCAATTCCAAGTCCTTGGAGTGCAATAGAGCCCGAAACGCCTTCTAATTCATAGGCTGCAAGATAGTGTTCAGGTGAAACGATAAATTGAAAAGCACACTGAATGTTTAAAAAGAAAACCACCGCAAAAACAATTCGGACGATCCATTGAGCTCGGGTTATTTTTGCTGGTGGTTTATTCATAAATAATAAGTTGCAAAATTCTTGTTGTATCGATTTCTAATTTATTACTTCGAAAATTTTAAAGTACCTCTGCAAGTTTTTCTAACTCGATGATTGTTTCATTCGTCATCGCGCCCTCAATAGTAATTTCGGGTTCTAAGAGAGTTAAGTCTTTGCAGTTTGTAATAATCTCCTTCATCGCTTTAGTTGCCATGGGAGCCCAAGATCCGTTTTGAATAAAGGCAACGTTTCGGTTTTGATATTTCTTTTCAGCTAATGCTTCTAAAAATGATTTCATTGCGGGAAATACTGAACCGTTATAGGTAAGGGATCCACAAACTAAGGTTTTATACCGAAAAGCAGAAGCAATTGCTTCAGATTCAATACAGGTTGAGAGATCGAAAACTGCAATAGACCGACCTTTGTCTTTTACTATTTGCGCAAGGGTGTTTATTGCCTTTTCAGTGTGACCATATACCGAAGAATAAACAAGGGTTACTCCGTCTTCCTCAGCTTCATAGGTAGACCAGGTCTTATAAGCAGCTATATAAGGACTAATATCGCTTTCAAGAACGGGGCCATGCAAAGGATAAAGTGCTTGAATATCGTATGCTGTTAATTTTTTGAACAATGCCTGTACTTGTTTTCCGTATGGTGCAACAATGCCGAAATAATATCTACGTGCTTCGTCTATCCAGGACGTAGTAGTTTCTCGTGGACCAAAAGTGCCAAAAGCATCAGCACTAAAGAGGATTTTTGAGGCAGAATCGTAGGTCATCATAACTTCAGGCCAGTGAACCATTGGGGCAAATACGAACGTAAGAGTACGGCTGCCGAGTGGTAAGGTATCGCCATTTTTAACCATAAGCTGATTTTCGGAATAATCAGAGCCGAAATAATTCTTAAGCATGGTGAATGTCTTAGTATTTCCGACCAGCTTGGTTTGAGGATAAGTTTGAATGAACTGCTGAATGCTTCCTGAATGATCGGGCTCCATATGCTGAATCACAAGATAGTCAGGAGCTTTTCCTTGTAAGGCACTTTCTAGATTTGAGAGCCATTGGTCAGCAAAACGCACATCGACTGAATCCATAACAGCAATTTTTTCATCGATAATTACATAAGAGTTGTAAGAAATACCTTCAGGAATTGGGAATTGACCTTCAAACAGTATGGTTTCATTATCAAAAACACCGATTTCAACAATATCCTGGTAGTTACCCATTAAGTAGTCCTCCTGAATCGGATAGTGGTTTTGGCAAAAAGAATACCTAGAGCTCATCTGAATCGAGCCAGATGGTGAAGGGCCCTTCATTGGTTAATTCTACGCTCATCAAGGCACCGAACCATCCTGTTTCCACGGGAATTCCAAGCTCTCCTAGGAAGGTTTCGCAATGATGATAGAGTGTTTCGGCCTTATCAGGCTTAGCTCCTTTGGTAAAGGATGGGCGGTTACCTTTGCGGCAATCGGCATAGAGTGTAAATTGTGAGACAAGAAGAATACTTCCTTGAACATCTTGAATCGAACGGTTTGTTTTACCTGTTTCATCCTCAAATATACGCAGTTTGCTTATTTTAGTCATGAGCTTCTCTGCGGTTGCGGTGGTATCTTCGGGGCCAACACCAAGCAAGACAACTAAACCATGCGAAATAGAGTGTGTTTCGTGGTTTTCATTGGAAACATTAGCGCTGCTCACCCTTTGAATTAATGCCCTCATAGGTTCCTTTCAATACTTTAGAATCATCACTATACGGTATCATGAGTTTGTTTAGTTTGCGTGTTGGGGAGGGAACCAGTATGCTTCATCCGAAAATCCTTGCTTATTGTCAAGAAGATGTGGTTGATATTCGTGGATTTGACCGTTGCGAATTGCATGAGGCAGAAGAAGGTCGTTTTGTTCTTCGTGCTTATCCTGGTCTCGATTGTGGTAACAATATTGGCACCATTCACGGGGGATTTTTACTAGCGCTGGTTGATATTGTAGGAACTGGTGCTGTTGATACGCTCGGTCGTGAAAATGCCACTTTGTCTCTTAGTGCGAATTATTTACGTCCGGTTCGTGTTGACGATGAATACATAGATGTAATTGGTACGATTTTGAAATCGGGAAAGCGAATGGTGGTATCGGAGGTTGAGATTCGACGTCCTAATGGTGAGCTTGCGGTAAAGGCTACCGTTAATGTTGCAGTAACAGGCAATAATATTATCGATCTATAGTTTACGCTCTTGTTACAAAGTTATGCCATGCTGTTCCTTGATTATATGAGAAGTGATTATCTTAAATTGTTTAGTCATGAGGAGGAACTTTATGGCGCATGTAAACGAGAACTATGCCAAGTTACCTGGAAGCTATTTATTTTCAGATATCGCCCATAAGACACAAGCATACCTAGAAAAGCATCCCGATGCTCACCTGATAAAAATGGGAATTGGTGACGTAACGCGTCCTTTAGTGCCTGCTGTGGTTGATGCCATGCACAAGGCAGTCGACGATATGGCTCACCTTGAAACATTTCATGGATATGGTCCTGAACAAGGATATGACTTTCTGCGGAATGCTATCGCTGAAAATGACTTCCGATCTCGTGGTGTTGCTATAAGCGATGATGAGATTTTTGTTTCTGATGGAGCAAAATCTGATTGCGGTAATATAGGCGATATTCTTTCTGTTAACAATGTTGTAGCAGTGTGTGATCCAGTTTATCCAGTTTATGTTGATACCAATGCTATGGCGGGACGAGCAGGCGAATACGATGAAGCAACTCAGGGTTGGACTAATATTTACTATATGCCAACCACTGCAGAAAACAATTTTGTTCCAGCGCTTCCTGAGAGACCAGTAGATGTTATTTATCTCTGCAGTCCCAATAATCCTACGGGCACCGTATTAACAAAAGACCAATTACAGGTTTGGATCGATTATGCAAATCAGCATGATGCTCTTATCATGTTTGATGCCGCTTATGAACGCTTTATTACAGAAGAGGGGATTCCTCACTCTATATACGAGGTAGAAGGAGCGCAAACATGCGCAATTGAATTCCGCTCTTTTTCCAAAACGGCAGGTTTTACGGGAGCGCGCTGTGGATACACGGTGGTACCAAAGGCTTTGGTTCGCGACGGGCAAAGCTTGAATGCTCTGTGGAATCGTCGACAAACCACAAAATTTAATGGTGCTTCCTATATTATTCAGCGTGGCGCTGCAGCAATATATACTCCCGAAGGGGCTCAGCAGATTGAAGAAGTGATCGAGTATTATCGTAATAATGCACGTGTTATTAAGGAAGGACTTGAAAGGGCGGGCTTTAGGGTCTTTGGTGCAGTAAATAGTCCTTATGTATGGTGCAAAGCTCCTGAAGGCATGGGTTCTTGGGATTTATTCAATACCTTACTGGAAAAAGCTCAAGTAATTACTACGCCTGGAGCAGGTTTTGGTCCGTCGGGGGAAGGATATATTCGCCTTTCGGCATTTGGTGATGCAGATGCTACAAGAATGGGTGTAGAACGAATTGAAAGGGTAATGGCTCAGTAAAGCTATGTATAAGTTAAAGACGGAGAGCAGCTTTGACGCTGCGCATTTTTTAACTGACTATCACGGTAAGTGCGAAAATCTTCACGGCCATCGTTGGCGTGTTGTTGCGTATCTTGCACAGCAAGAACTTTGCAAAGAGGGTACTCACAAAGATATGGTTCTTGATTTTGGTGAATTTAAATCTGCATTGCGTAAATTAACCGAGGAATTAGATCATTCTTTTATCGTTGAAGAAGGCTCTTTGATGCAGGAGACGCTGGCATGCTTGGAAAAAGAAGGCTTTGTTTTAACTATCATGCCGTTTAGAACAACAGCAGAAAATTTAGCTCGCTATTTCTATAATCGTTTGGCTGAACTTGGTTTGCCTGTTTCGGAAATTGAAGTATACGAGACACCAAACAATTGTGCCATTTATTGCGGAGACTAGTTTTGATGAGTTCTGAGGTAGCATTTCCTGTTGTAGAGCGTTTTGTCTCAATCAATGGCGAAGGGTTAAGAGCGGGAAGGCTTTCGGCTTTTATACGTATGGCTGGCTGTAACTTGGCTTGCTCTTGGTGTGATACTTCTTGGGCAAATGAGAAAGACTGCCCATACGAAGAGCTTTCTGTTTCGGATCTAGTTTCCTGGGTGGAAGATACGTGTGTTTCCTGTGTCACCCTTACCGGAGGAGAACCTGCACTACAGCAAGGGCTTGATACTTTAATTGAAGCTCTTGCTCTTTCGAATAATTGGGGTCAATTAGAAGCTTTTGATCGCAATGGCGTTTCTCAAAGCGGCAAGAGTCGTTATGTAAAACTCGACGAAAAACAGGCAACACGTGTTATTGAAATCGAAACTAATGGATCTCTTGATTTAAGTTTTCTTCACGAGCTGCGTCTTTCGTTAGAAAAGAGAGTATCTACGCCTACCGTACTTGCGTTTACGGTTGATTGTAAGCTTCCTAGCAGTGGCATGTTTGCTGAAATGCTAGACAGTAACTATGCTCTTTTAACTTCACAAGATGTCGTTAAATTTGTAATAGCAGGTACGCAAGATTTAGAAACAGCTTTAGCTCAAATTCAGAATTATGAATTGCCATCAAAGTGCGAGGTATTTTTTAGTCCTGTTTTTAGTTGCATCGATCCTGCGGATATTGTTTCCTTTATGCAGGCTCATGAACTTTCGACCGTGAGATTGCAATTACAACTACATAAGATAATTTGGCCAGAGAAAGACAAAGGAGTATAACGCGTGCGTGCATTGGTGTTGTGTTCTGGTGGGGTGGATTCGACTACCTTGCTTGCCATGGCGGTTGAAAAATATGGAAGTAACGAAGTTTGCGCGCTTAGCATTTCTTATGGTCAGCGTCACGAAAAAGAACTTAAGGCTGCGCATGCCGTTGCTGCTCATTATGGGGTTACGCAGCGATTTTTGGATTTAGCAGAGATTTTTGCTGATAGTTCCTGTTCACTACTGGCTCATTCTGGTGTGGATATTCCAAAGGAAAGTTATGCCGAGCAACTCAAGGATTCTGATACTGCGCTGGTAAGTACCTACGTACCTTTCAGAAATGGATTGTTTTTATCGAGTGCGGCATCAATTGCCTTATCTTTAGGTTGTTCGGTGTTGTACTATGGTGCGCACCATGACGATTGGGCGGGTAATGCCTATCCGGATTGCTCTCTTGCATTTGTTAAAGCAATGAATGAAGCAATTGTTCAGGGAACAGGTGGAGAGCTTCACATGGAAGCTCCTTTTGTACAATGGTCTAAAGCAGATATTGTTAAAAAGGGTCTAGAGCTTAACGTTCCTTATGAGCTTACGTGGTCCTGTTACGAAGGTGGCGACAAGCCTTGCGGCACCTGTGCAACCTGCATTGATCGTGCTCGTGCTTTTGAACTAAATGGAACAGTAGATCCTTTGCTTGCGGATAATCTTTAGTGTTTAAGAAAGAATAATATCAATGGTAAACATCTCTCATTCATCTTCTACTTCCCGAAACGACCAAGAAGTATCCGATCTTACGTTGCTTGGTTCACAGAACAATTCCTATCCAGATGATTACGCACCGGAAGTATTGGAAACTTTCATAAACAAGCATCAAGAAAATGATTATTTCGTGAAGTTTAACTGCCCTGAGTTTACAAGTCTTTGTCCTATTACGGGTCAGCCAGATTTTGCCACGATCTACATTTCGTATGTCCCTGATGTACGTATGGTGGAATCGAAGAGCCTGAAACTATATCTCTTTAGCTTTAGAAATCATGGGGATTTTCATGAGGACTGTATAAATATAATTATGAAAGACCTCATCAAAATAATGGATCCTCGCTATATTGAAGTTTGGGGAAAATTTACTCCACGTGGAGGAATTTCGATCGATCCCTATTGCAACTATGGACGTCCTGGTACCAAGTGGGAACAGGTTGCCTGGGAGCGCCTTTCACATCACGATCTTTATCCCGAAGTAGTTGATAATCGCTAAAAGTTTGCCTAGAAAGCTGCGTTAAAGGGATCAGAAATGCTCACCTGCTCTTTTCCGTGCATCAATTCCGTAAGAGCCCTAAGTAGTGGTTTCTCTGAGCCAGAAAGCATACGTACAATGACTTCTATCTTGTCTGTGTAATTTGTTGCGATAACTTTTGCTTTTTGGTTGCTAAGCAGGCGAGTAAACTGATCGTAGTGGGAATAGGGTAGCGTTATGGTTAAATCGACACAGAGCGAGATCGTTACCATATTTGCTGCCTGAATTCCTTTTTGTGTTGCCTGGGTGTAGGCGCGAACCAGCCCACCGGTTCCGAGCAAGGTTCCTCCAAAATAGCGTGTAACAACTACGATAACATCGGTAAGTTCAGCATGTCTTAAAACGTCAAGGGTAGGTAACCCTGCAGTTTTCTGTGGTTCTCCATCGTCGGAGTATCGCATGCGTGGTGTTGATCCAGTTCCACGAAGGATATAGGCATATACATTATGACGTGCCATGCGATGATGCGTACGAATTTCTTCAAGAAAAGAAAGAGCTTCTTCTTCGGTTTCAACATGACAAAGCTGAGCAATAAAACGACTCTTCTTTTCTTCGATTTCCGCCTGAGCTCGTCCTTCGATAGTGAGGTAAGACGTCATATTGATACTCCTTTATTGTTTACCGAAGGCAGTGTGAGAATTTAAGAGAATGCCCAGTTGTCTTAGTGATTGATGGTATCCTAGCGAATACGAGTGCGCTAGACAATCGTTTGAAAGAGGTCTTTTGTGACTGATAGATTTTCAGTTCAGTCTTCACCTCAATCATCTGAAAAACGTCAGGTGATTGATGATGAACAATTAAAAAGGATGATGAAAGCCAACGAACCGTCTTTCATGGAAAAATACGGTTCTTGCATTGTTACTCTAGTCTTAATTGCTATCTGTGTAGTGGTTTATGTTATTGAGGTGCTTCGGTCAGGTTTTAGCACTTCAATTTCAACTATGGTTCTTTTTGATATGGGCGCTCTTTACGCTCCTGCGATAGTAAGTCCTCTAGATTGGTATCGCTTTGTTGTTCCGATGTTTTTGCATGTCGATTTTATGCATTTGCTTTTTAATATGGGTGCTTTGTATAGCTGTGGCGTGCTATTAGAGCGGATGCTTGGTCGTTGGAACTATCTTTTGTTGTATTTTATTGCGGGTATTACCGGTAATGCGCTGTGCTATATGGTCGATATGATGACCGGTAGTTACTATGTAAGCGCTGGTGCTTCAACGAGTATTTTTGGACTTTTTGTTGCAGCGGCATTACTCGGTATCCTATCTAAACAGAATAGGGCATTTTTTATGCAATACAGCAAAGGAATGCTCAGTATTATTGCGATTAACATCGTATATACCTTTTTAATGCCTAGTATCTCAATTAGTGGGCATTTAGGTGGTGCTTTGGGAGGTTTGATCGCTATGTTTATGATCCCGAGCAAAAACCTTCGTGTGCCTCTTCCTGTTCGTGTGGTTATTTCCGTGGTTTGGTTACTTGCGATTGCTCATGTTTTGGCAAGTAGTATAGGAGCGGCATTTATTAGCTTGTTTTGATACACCGTTATCATGATGATGTAACCATTAGGGAAACTTAAGGAAAGTTTTCTATCAGATTCCAGCGGCGTTTATCGCATATATAAATGGGCTAGGAACAAAAGTTCCCAGCCCATTTTTTTTGTAACAAATATCTCTTTAGTTTCGCAGTTTTTCAGAAGTGTCTTTTATTTTTCAGATGTAATTTATTGAGGGTTTACTCCTTCTAAAAGTGAAGTGAGCTTTTGATAGGCGAGCAATGAAACAGTGTTTGTGGCGCGCGAAATTGCAGTGTAGAGCTGCCTTCTGGCTAAGTCATTATTTGGATACGTTTGAGGATCCGCATCAGGAATGATGACATTATCGAATTCCAGCCCTTTTGCTAACGACAAATCAATAAGCAACACACCGTGATCTGGTAAGGTGCTTCCGTCAGTAATGAAATAGAGCTGGTCTGCGGGAACGATTTTTTGCAGTTTGCTCCACATGGTGGTTAATTCATTGTTGTCTTTTACTACAATGGCAGTCAATCCTGTTGCTTGATGATTTTCTTTAAGTAACCGTTCCAGATTGTTTTCAAGATCAGTTTCATTCGCAAAAACAGTAATTTCGGGTTCTTTATCGCTTCGTTGAACAGAAGAGATGCTCATACCTGAATTGTTTTGAGCAAGTTGTGCAAACAGTTTAGTAATAGCAGGAGTGGATCGATAACTGGTCATAAGGAAACATTCTTCAATGCTACCGCGATAGGTTTCAAATACTTCTTTTACTTCATTAAAAGTGGAAGTTTGATTTCCGATCGCTTGGTTTTCATCGCCAAGAAGAAGGAAATGAGCCCTTTGGTAATAACGAGCCATGATTGCAAGCTGAGCTGGAGAGTAGTCCTGAACTTCGTCGATCATGACAAAACGAGCCTCATCGTTGCAAAGACCTGTGCAGGCAATTTTCATATAGAGCCATTCCATAAGGGAAAGATCATCGATTGAAAGTAAACGTTTCGCGATGCGGTCAACACGTACCCAGTGGTTCAATTGAATGGTTGTTCGTGCTTCACCAAAGCGATAATTAAGATACGTTAGGGTGTAACTTTTTGCTTGTTCTTCAGTATCCATCTGGGCAGGTTCACCAAACAAAGCAAGTTGCTGATTGTAATTTAAAGCACTTACTTCATCTTGGAATTGTGCAGTTCCAGCCATTTGACCTAAACGGCTTTCAAAACGGTCTTCCAATTCTTCGCGAATGAGGGTAATGAGACGAGGTCCCGCAGGTACTTTTTTATAACGATTAGCAATTTTGTTAATCTGGTTAGCCGAAATAAGAGTTACCCCTTTTAGGGTAATATCACGGAAGTCGTTTTCTGTAAATTTTAAATCTTTTATTGCTTCGTCAATGCGTTTTAAAACATCTAATGAGGTATGAATTCGGTTAAAGACGCGTCCTTCTGGAACTACATAATCGGCGAACTCATTCCAGGTTAAAATGTGAGGATTCTTCTCACCCATATCAGGCAATACATTGTCAATGTAGCTTCTAAACACTGGATTTGGCGTGATGAGATAGACCTGTTCTGGATTTAAGGTATCGCGGTTTTGATAAAACAGATAGGCAATGCGCTGAAGAAGAACTGAAGTTTTACCGCTTCCTGCGATTCCATTTACCAAAAGGGCTGGAACGTCTTCGTGACGAATTACCTCATTTTGTTCCTTTTGGATTGTAGTGGTGATTGCACTCATTTGAGAAGTTCGTTGTTGCGACAAAGAACGGAGCAACAATTCGTCTTGAATTGCGACGGTGGTATCAAAGTACGCATGAAGGGTATCTTCGGAAAGGTCAAATTGACGACGTAGTTTAAGATCGCATTGTATAGTACGTCCGTTTGCTTCGTAAGAAGTTGGACCGTTAGATTGGTTGTAATACACTTCAGCAACTGGCGAGCGCCAGTCAACGATAAGTCGGTGGTATGAATCATCCGAAATACCTGCATTCCCAATGTAGATGTCTTTAGGGTTTGCATTTGGCTTAAATTGAAGTGAAACTTTAGCAAAATAAGGTTGTGGTTTAAGCAATTCAATATTGGAAAGTTTTTCTGCATCTACTTGCTGTGATTGATTAAGCGCATCAATGACGCTGTTTAAATTTGCGTATTCGATATACGTTTCCTGTGCTTCACCTTCGCTTGCGAAGTTTGAAGTTGCTTCGTCTGCCATGGTTCTTTTGTAGTTTTCTGCAGTAGCGGCAGTCTTTTCCATGCGTGCAACAATGCTCTTTTGCATTGATACGAGTGTTTGATAGGTTTTAGAAAGGTGCTCCTGTTCAGCGTCAAAAACAGGATCGTTCGCTGAGTCATTTGCAGAGTGATTGACATGTTCAGTCATTTCGAATCCTTTCAATTTGGGGGTTTAATATCATAGCGTTTTCGCGATTAACTGTGAAATGAGCAAAAAAGGAAGTTGATATTTTGTGAAGAGAAAAACTGCCGTAGAATTACAGTTATGCAACAAGTGTGTATTTACTTTGACACACCCGCTCGACCTCGTTATGGTGGGGAGCGGCGTTAAACCTTTTAGGCTATTTAATATAAGGTAGTAGTAACAAAAATGAGCAGTAGAGAGGGGGAGTAGTCGTGAAAACAATTGGTAAGCTTTTACAAAGAGATTTTAAGCGACTAATTAAAGCTCCTGCTGCATTAATAGTGGTTATTGTTTTAATTATTTTGCCCTCCCTCTATACTTGGTTTAATGTTGCAGGTTTTTGGAATCCTTATGAACATACGGGCAATATGCGCGTATGCATAGTGAATGAAGATGCGGGGGCGCAGTCAGATCTGACTGGTTCTCTCAATATGGGTGACGAGATTGTCGATGAGCTTTCTCAGAATACTCAATTAGGATGGGTTTTTACTGATCGCGATGAAGCTCTTGAGGAGGTTCGCTCAGGTAAAGCCTATGCAGCGTTTATTATCCCTTCGGATTTTTCAGCCGATACTCTTACTTTATTAACAGGGGATTTTCAGCAACCAACCTTACAGTACTACGTCAACGAAAAATCAGGTGGAGTTTCGACTAAAGTAACTGATAGTGGTGCATCTTCCCTTGACCAAACAATCAATGATTCTTTTGTTTCGGTCGTTAGTGAAACCATTACAACTAAATTCGATGAAGCAATTCAATATAGTGACAACAAAATCTCTGCAACTCAAAATGATGTCGTAGCGAAGTTAACCGACGTTCAATCTTCGATGGAAAGTGTTGAATCAACGGTTTCTCAGTTGAAGGATGCAACTAGCGCAGCTTCAACAAAAGCACAGGATGCAAAAGGGTCTTTGCAGCAAGCAAAAGATACTATTAAAACTTTGCAGGGCGAACTAGAAACTTCTTCTCAGTTGCTTACCTCAACCCAGGCTGCGCTTAATCCCTTTGCTCTTTCACTCATGGATACCTTCGATGAGTCTTCAGCACTTGCATCTCAAGCAGTTGCGCAGGCGAATGATTCGGTAGGAAAAGTTTCAAGCTCGATAACAAGCGCTGAAGCTGGTGTATCGGGAGTGGTAGATCAAGCGAATGCTCTTATCGAATTAAACGAAAGTGTGATTGCGGGGTTGGATACCTTTGCTCAGACTTTGCCTGAAGGAGCAGAAAAAGATGCTCTTGTGCAATCGATCGATTCTCTGAAGGCACAAAACGAATCGTTAAGAACCGTCACACAGGGTGTTCAATCGTCGTATCCTAGTATTTCGCAGGCTGCAGATGATATTGCTCAGGCATCAGAGAAAACTACGAGTGCTTTGCAGGATTCCTTAGATGCTCATGGTGAGTACCGAAAAGTACTTGTAGAGGAAACCTTTCCAGCTCTTAATTCAACCGCAACAAATTTAGCAAATTCAGTTTCTGATCTTTCAGAGGCAGCAGGATCACAAGCAATTTTAGTTGATAAAGGCATAGCAGAATTAGATCAACTAAGCACCGCTTTAGATCAAACTGCCCAAACGCTTTCTGATACCGCTGGATTGTTTAATGATCTAGCGGGAGATTTCGATTCGGTGAAAACTGATATAGCAGCATTAGGTATCTCTAGTACTTTAGAACAGCTGGTGGGTGAGGATGGGATAGATCCACAAAAGGTTTCTGATTTTATGTTCTCACCTGCAAAAATCGACACGGTCTCTCTTTATTCCGTTAATTCATACGGAAGCGCTATGGCTCCTCTTTTTATGAACTTGACGCTGTGGATTGGCGTGTTTATGCTTCTGGTCATTTTGCGTCAAGAGGTTGATAGGGAAGGGATTCCAAATCTTACGGCTCGCCAAAGTTACCTTGGAAGACTGCTCTTTTTGGCTGTTTTTGCTAGCTTACAAGCGGTAGTGTGCTGTACGGGAAATTTGATCTTGGGGGTTGAAGTTTCGAGTGTGGCACTGTTCTATGCTACCTCGATAATTGCATCATTAACCTATCTTTGTATTCAATATAATTTGTCGGTACTGCTTCAGCATGTGGGCAAAGGGCTCTGTGTTGTTTTGATTTTTGTTCAAATTCCTGGTGCTACGGGACTTTATCCCATTGAAATGACACCTGAATTCTTCCAGATAATTTATCCCTTGTTCCCCTTTACGTATGGAATTAATGCGCTGCGTGAGACCATTGCGGGATTCTATGGATTGCAATGGTTGCAATGTGTTGGAATGCTAGTCTTGTTTCTTGGAGTGTTCCTGATCGTAGGGCTTTTACTTCGTCCTTATTTTGTGAATCTCAACCGTATGGTTGCAAGTCGAATTAAAGAAAGCGACCTTATCAACGGTGAGGAAGCCGAACTTCCTGCTCGCCGTTATCGTTCTTCGTTGCTTTTTGAGGCTATTGTGCATCAGCAAGAGTTTCGGGCAGCTATTGTTGAACGATTTGATGAATTCAAGCATCGCTACGAAAAGGGGAAACGCTTCGCCATTGCTTTGGCAATACTAGTTCCAGTACTTTTTACTCTTTTTATGATCCTCATTGGCGCAGAAAAAGTTGTTATCCTGACCGGTTGGTTAGTGTGGCTTGTATTAGTAATTCTATTTGCACTGGTTGTTGAGTTTATCGGAGATCGCCTTGAGCATGAAGTTTCCCTTTCATCGTATAGTGAACAGGAGTTACAAGAAATATATGGTGCTAGAATTCTTGGATCCTCGAAAAAACGAGGTGATAAGTAATGAAAACAATTTTGCGTATATTCAAGCATGATATAAAACAAATATTTAGTAATGTGGTGACCGTAATTATTGTTCTTGGTCTTGTCTTACTTCCTTCAATTTTTAGCTGGTATAACGTTTTAGCTTGCTGGGATGTGTTCAACAATACAGACAACTTAAAGGTTGCGGTTGCAAACTCTGATGAAGGCTACCAAAGCGATTTAGTTCCTTTGAAAGTTAATTTAGGTGATCAAGTTCAAAATGCCTTATTGGAAGATAAAGAAATGGAATGGGTGTTCACCTCTGAAGAAGATGCGATTGAGGGAGCTCGTTCAGGCGAATATTACGCAGCGGTAGTAATTCCTCAGAGTTTCAGTAAGGATATGATGACCTTTTATTCTCCAGAGGTTGAGCATGCAAGCATTCTTTACTACACCAATGAAAAGAAAAATGTTGTAGCGCCAAAACTCACAGAGCGTGGTGCAGATGATGTTGCAAATAAGATAAATACTATCTTCGTGGAGAAAGTAAGCGAAGTGGGACTTAATGTTGCTTCATCTTTGGTTGACTACACGGATAATAAGCAATTTGTTAATCAAATAACTCAGCTCTCAGATAATATCGCTACTTTAAGTGGGCGCATGGCCCAGGCATCAGAGGTGGTGTCGGGATATTCATCTTTACTTTCCGCGTCAGAGTCACTTATCGCGTCATCTGCTGATTTACTTGGAGAAACGAGTGATTCAGCTCAACAGGTCTTGGATACAACAAATAATGCAAAGCAATCGATTAACTCTCTGACTGACGCAATGGCGGTTTCAACCGATGCGCTTCATAGTGCACTTGAAAAAAGCACTGATAGTTTTGAAGGGGTATCAGAATCAATCGATACCGCCTTTACTTCGAGTGGAACCGCTGCAACCACTACGGCATCATCTCTTGATACTCAAGCTGAAGCAGTACGCAACCAAGCTGTTTCAATGCGAGCGATGGCTGATAGTCTGGAGCGTTGTAGTGTTCCACCAGAGTTTGAAGGCACCCTTGATGCATTCGTTTCGCAAGTTCGTGCTTCTGCTGATACGCAAGATCAACTCGCTCAAAGTCTAACTGCTGCAGCTGATTCTATAAGAACCCAAAATGATGAGGCGCAAGCTCATCATGCTGAGGTAAAAGATTTAGCCGAACAGGCAAAAGGGAGTATTAAAGATTTATCTCAAGATTACAACAACACCATAAAGCCTGAACTTGAAAAACTTCAAACCCAAGTTGAAAAAAGTTCTACCTTGCTTTTTGATAATGCCTCGCAGCTTTCGTCGGTAACGGAGGACATCAATGGTGCAAGTGGCTCTCTGATAGATACTTTGGCGGTTGCTCAAAACAATTTAGACTCAAGCGCACAGTCGCTCAAAGAATCATCTGAATATTTAGCGCAATTAAGCTCCAATATAAAAACGGCAGTTTCTTCTGAAGATTGGCAGGGACTCAAACAGATTTTCCAAACAGATCCTCATGAGCTTGCTCAGTCTTTAGCTTCTCCTGTCCAGATAGAGCGAACAGCTCTGTATCCCGCTTCGAATTTCGGTTCTCAGATGGCACCTCTTTATACCATGTTGGGTCTATGGATTGGATCTTTACTCTTGCTCGTTGCGGTTAAAGTCAAGGTATCTTCCCGTACGTTAGCAGAGGTGGGTTACCCGAAGCTCCACCAGGTATTCTGGGGAAGATTTCTTATCTTTGCCTGCCTGTCTTTTGTCCAATCAAGCATTTTAGCTTTAGGTAATCTTCTCTTCTTGCAAGTTCAAGCTACGGAACCTTTATTATTCCTGGTGTGCTATTGGGTGTCAGGCCTTGTATTTACCTTTATTATTTATACCCTTGTGGTTTCCTTTGCTAATTTAGGGAAGGCTCTGGCAGTATTTTTACTCATTATCCAGATTTCAGCAGGTGGCGGTAGCTACCCGCTTCCGATGTTGCCAGATTTTGTCCAAGCATTAAGTCCCTTTTTACCACTCACTCATGCCATCAATGCTTTGAGAGCTGCCATGATGGGTTTGTATCAGATGGACTTTTGGGTTGAGATAGGACTTCTTCTTGTATTTGTAGTGCCCTTTATGTTGCTTGGTCTTCTTTTAAGAAAGCCTTTGATGAATCTTCTGAACTGGTACGTACGAAAAACTGAAGAGTCGAAACTAATCAGTTAAAAGGTTAAACGCTGTAAAGTTCAATTTACCTTTCTTGTCTATAAACCATTTACTGAAAAGTTCAAAAATTGCTGTATTCCTCATATCTAGTTCAATTACAATTATGATTACTGAGAAAAATTGAACTTTTAACAAGGGTATGAGTGAATAGAAAATGAACTTGCCGAATCAAAATACTGCTGGAGCTTTTGGTGAGCGACTTAAAGAAACTATGGCTCATAAAGGTATTAAACAAGTAGATCTTATAAACCAGGCAGATACCTTAGGCTTTAAGCTTGGCAAAAGCCAGGTTAGTCAGTATGTAAGTGGAAAAACCATTCCAAGAAAAGACACGTTGTCTGTTTTGGCTCAAATTTTAGGCGTTGATCCTCTGTGGCTTTTGCAAGGTGAAAACACACCTCAAAAGGGTTCTTTTGACGTTTCTTTATCTCATGACAATGGTGGTGAATTTCGAGAAGAGCATTCTTCCCAAATTCCTGTTTCAATGAAAGGTACTCACATGCGCGAATTTAGAAAGTCATCGAAACTAGATAACGTACTTTATGACGTTCGTGGTCCCGTCGTTGATGAGGCTGCCCGTATGGAGGCAGATGGTACGCGCATTTTAAAGCTAAATATCGGTAATCCTGCACCTTTTGGGTTCAGCACCCCTGATGAAGTAATTTACGATATGCGCCAACAGCTTGTAGATTGCCAGGGTTATTCGGATGCTAAGGGTATGTTTGGTGCACGTAAAGCGATTATGCAATACGCCCAGATTAAGCATATCCCTAACGTAACAATGGATGGAATTTATACCGGCAACGGCGTAAGTGAATTAATTAACATCTGCATGTCTGCACTGCTGGATAATGGAGATGAAATTCTCATTCCTTCGCCTGACTATCCTCTCTGGACGGCATGTGCAACACTTGCAGGTGGCAATGTGGTTCATTATCTTTGCGATGAACAGGCAGAATGGTATCCCGATATTGACGATATAAAGAAAAAGATAACCCCACGAACCAAAGCAATCGTCATCATTAATCCTAATAATCCTACGGGTGCGCTCTATCCACGTGAAGTTTTACAAGAAATTGTAGAGGTTGCACGAGAACATCAGCTGATCATTTTTTCTGACGAGATTTATGATCGTTTAGTTATGGATGGGGAAGAGCATGTTTCTATTGCTTCACTTGCCCCTGATCTTTTCTGTGTAACGTTTAGTGGACTGTCAAAATCTCATATGATTGCTGGTTTTCGCATAGGCTGGATGATCCTGTCAGGCAACAAAGAAATTGCGAAGGATTATATTCTTGGGTTGAATATGCTTTCTAATATGCGTTTATGTTCAAATGTACCTGCACAATCTATTGTTCAGACAGCGTTAGGTGGTCACCAAAAAGTTAATGAATATATTGTTCCTGGCGGCAGAATCTACGAGCAGCGTGAATATGTTTACAATGCTCTAAATGATATTCCTGGCATCAGTGTGGTAAAACCAAAAGCAGCTTTCTATGCTTTTCCTAAGGTAGATACAAAGAAATTTAATATTACCAATGACGAACAATTTGCTTACGATCTCTTACGCGAAAAGAAAATTCTGCTCATTCAAGGAAGTGGATTTAACTGGAAAGAACCTGACCATTTTCGTATCGTGTATCTTCCAAGAATAGAAATTTTACAAGATGCGATGGGGAAGCTGAGTGACTTTTTGTCACACTATCGTCAAAGGTAGCAATGAGTTCATTCTGCGATTTCTGGCATAAAATTCGTATCTAACGAAAAAGGCTAGGTAAAAAACCTAGCCTTTAAATTTCTAATGGAGGCGACGCCCGGATTCGAACCGGGGGTAAAGGCTTTGCAGGCCTCTGCCTTACCACTTGGCCACGTCGCCGATTAAAAAAGCCGACCGAATGTAATATCCAGTCGGCTTGACTAATCAATGGAGCGGACGACGGGGTTCGAACCCGCGACCCTCACCTTGGCAAGGTGATGCTCTACCAGCTGAGCCACGTCCGCGCGCAAGAAAGTATTATATCGGTTTGAAAGTATTGTGCAAGAGGGAATTTAAGAAACTTTGCTACAATATTTTGCGACTTGCATACCAAGATCGTTTAAAGATGATCTGCTATACGGTCGTTGATTAAGTGCTACTTTGAAACTTTTCTTTAAGATATAAGGAAAGTACTATAAAGGTATGTAAATCAATGATTCTAGGAATGACTCTATGAGGGAGAGGGAGCGCGGTGGTAGAAATTACTAATCCTACCAATAACGACGAAGGGTCGAACGAATCTAAAACCGTAAGCGAAAAGAAGTCTGGGAAGAAAAGACTGAAGCAAATTATTGGTATTGTCTTAGGCGTAGCAGTTTGTATTGTTTTGATTGCTCCTTCTATTGCGGGTTATCTCAATGTTTCGGTCATTTCGACTTCAGGACAATATACTGGTCAAGATTGTGAAGTGGAATTATATGAGGGCGATGTAGTTGCTCTGCTTGCTGATGCAGATCCTTCCAATGATCCTGAACCGATAAAAACGAGCCAGATTGTTGTAGGGCAACGTACAACCTTTAATGGAATGAATTTTGGGACCTATACCATGAACGTTAAGCTTCTCGACGAGCAAGCTGCCGCTCAGGTTTCTATCTCGCCGCGTACAACTACAATGTGGGGAATTGATAATCGACAAACTTATGAGATTGCTTAAACACTGTTCGTGGTATGATGTTTTTACTCTATGAGGGAGTAGTTGACATAACAGCTATGTGATGCGTCAACATCTTGGCCTAAAAAAAGCCTGGCGTGTCTTGATCGACGAGACTCATGGTGGAAGGGGTAAGGCCTCTTTTGCCATGAGTCTTTTTTGTTGAGCTTTGCATAGCTATGGTGTTTGTTGGCTGCTGCGTTAAATAAGTTAAAGGAATTTTAGGCTTAAACCAAGGAAAGGGTACTTATCGATGGATCTTTCGATATTCGCAACACCAGAAGCGTGGATTAGTTTAGGTACGCTTCTCTTTTTGGAAATCGTTTTAGGTGTCGATAATTTAGTATTCATCTCAATTACAACTGATCGTCTTCCAGCTGAAAAGCAGCACATCGGTCGTCGTCTCGGCTTGTTGGGCGCTTTAGGAATGCGTATTCTATTTTTAAGCTTTGCCTCTTTTTTGGTTCATATGACCGACCCACTTTTCACGATTCCAGGAGTGTATATCGGGGAACGTGAATTAGGCTTTTCTGTTCGTGATTTAGTATTACTTTTTGGTGGCGCTTACCTTATTTATAAAGGTATTGTTGAAGTACGAGACGTACTTGGTCTTGCAGAAGAAAAGGAAGATCAGGGTGATACGAGCCAATCTCGCCGCAGTTTAACGCTTCCTTCCGCAGTTGCTACCATTATGGTTATGGACCTTGTATTTTCAATTGACTCTGTAATTACTGCGGTTGGTTTAGCCGAGCATCTAATCATCATGATCATTGCGGTCATGGTTGCTATCATTATTATGATGATCTTTATTGATAGTATTTCTGACTTCATCAATGCTCATACTGAGATGAAAATCCTTGCTTTGGTATTTATTGTCACTATCGGAGTCCTTTTGGTTCTTGATAGTCTTCATATTAATTCGGGCATTGAAGTGTTGGGAATGCATGGTGAAAAGCTCATGGTTTACTTCGCGATGGTATTTGCCATTGTTTTAGAGCTTATTCAAATGCGTTACACCAAAAACTACCGTGAATGGACTGCAAAGAAGAATTTAGAAATGATGCGTGCGAAAGGTTTCGACCCTCAGCGTACTGACACACTCGAACTTGCCCAGGCAATTTACGAAGCTGAACGTGCTGCGCAAGATGCTAAAGCGCTGGCCGAAGCTGTAGAAAATGAACCTGCAGAAGAAAAACTGAAAAAATAGGCAAAGTGGCTCTCGCTATAGTGATTGTGGGATTAGCGAAATAGGATTTAGATAAGCAATTTGTATTTTAATAGACGCTGACTATTCCTGTTTTTGTAGTTGCGAGTCATTAGGGCTAAAGTGATCTAGGCATTCCTGAGAAACTACAAAGCGAGTTGCCTGTGGTAGGCAACGAATAGTTAAGGGTGTTTGAAGGTTTGTTGGCTCGCCGTCGTATTGAACCTGCATTCCAGGATCTGCTTCAATGCGAATGTCGGTACCACGGTAAAGTTCAAGCCCTCCAACTTTTTTAGCAAGAGCTCCTGAATGATCAAATACCTTTGCCATCACAATTGGAAGTAGCTGAAAGGCGTTTTCAGTCTTTAAAACTACTACATCAAGTTTTCCATCGCGTGGTAAGTTTTCATCCGACACCATTACTTCGAATTGCATCTTAGAGAAATTTGCAACAACAACACCAATACCACTTGAAGTAATGGTTTTACCATCGATGGTAAGAGTAAATTCCGATACTTGTGGTTTAGGATTTTGAAAAGCTGCTTCAAAATAGGCAACATCACCCAGAAGACGCTTGTGTTGCGTAGCGGTTCTCATGATGAGTTCATCATACCCGCAGCCAGCCATCATCGAAAAGCCGCGTTTTTCGCCCGTGTCGGTTTCTAGCTCGCCAATATCAAAGCTTAGGGTAAGTGCATCATCTGTTATTTTGCAGAGTGCATGAGGCTCGTTAGGTTCGTAGAGATTCATTGCTAACAGGTTTGCCGTGCCTGATGGATAGGGAAGTATGGGAATATCGGTATAGCGCAGTTCGTAAGCTACCGAAGAGATGGTGCCATCGCCACCACTTGCTACGACAAAATCATACTGATCAGCATCTTTTAAAAGTGAAGAAAGGGGAGTGTCCGCTCCAAAAGTTCGTATGGTGAATTCATCGCCGTCTTCAGCGTACATGCGAACAAAATCATAAATAGCACCATTTCGTAAGCCGGAACGTAAGTTATGTATGACAAGTACTTTCAAGATAGCCCTTTCCTGTTAGTATGCTATACATACTATATCGTGAGTAGCGATATAGCAGTGTAAAGTTATAAGCACTTTTTAAATGCACGATTTAATTGATCCCAACCAAGGGGTGTATGCATGCTCGTCGAAACCGACGCTCAACTAAAAGAGTTTTTAACCCTATGCGAAAAAAGCTCGTATATGGCTATTGATACGGAGTTTTTGCGCGAGAAAACCTATTATGCAAAGCTCTGTCTCATTCAGGTTGCAATTGAAGATTGTATTGCCATTATTGATCCTTTTACTATCAGCGATCTTACGGTAATGGCTTCCGTGTTGCGTAATCCTGAAATTGTCAAAATATTTCACGCTTCTTCGCAGGATATCGAAATTCTCTATCATGAAACAGGTGTAGTACCATCTCCTGTTTTTGATACGCAAGTTGCTGCCGCTTTATTGGGAAAGTCTCAACAGGCTTCTTATGCGGTGCTGGTTCAATCTTTTTGTCAAGTTACCTTGCCAAAAAAGGACTCTTTTACCGACTGGTCACGTCGTCCGCTTAGTGACTCTCAAGTAGAATATGCCGCTGACGATGTTACGTATTTGCCTACCATTTATCATGACATGGTAAAAGAATTAACTGAAAGAGGTCGCTTAAACTGGCTTGACGATGCTTTTGCCGAAATAGCAAATCCTCGTAAATACGAAATTGATCCGCGTTCACGTTACAGAAAACTAAAGCGCGTCAATCAACTTTCGGCTCGTCAAATGGCTGCAGCACGTGAGTTTGCGGCATGGCGTGAACAGCGTGCGCAAAAGCTTAACATTCCGCGCAAATGGGTTGTTTCGGATGAGCAAATTGTTGAAGCTTGTCGAAGAGAGCCTGCAAGTTTAGATGAACTCTATATGGTGCGTGGTCTACGTGAGTCGTTGAAGGCAAATGATGCTCGGCAGGTGCTGCAGCTCATCAAAACAGGCCTTAATTGTCCTGAGGAAGATTTACCGCAGACAAAAGTCTCTCAGCGAAGTGAAGCAAATGTTGATATAGCGGTAGATCTCATGAACGCAATTGTCCGATTGCGAGCTCGCGAAAATAAAATTGCACCTCAAACACTTGCACCCCATGCTGAGCTAATGAAGCTTGCAAGAGGCCACGATGAGGAATGTGAGCTCCTTAAAGGGTGGCGTTATCACGTAGTAGGGAAAGAACTATCTGACTTTCTTGAAGGTAAGTTTTTACTACAACTCGTTGACGGAAACTTGAAAATTATTAGAGAAGCATAATTATTTTGTTGATTCCAGGTAAGCTAAAGCAATAACGAGACGTTTATAACGTATTGTTTTTTTAACATTGCGACTTTTGCAGTTTAGAAAAGTATAAAGCCGAGATGAAAACAAAAACGGAGTAGGAGTATACATGTATCTTCTTCTAATCGTAGTAACGCTTGCGATTGGTTTTGGAGCGCAAGCTTACGTTAATCGTCAGATTAAAAAATATTCTTATGTGCCTATTTCCAATGGAATGACTGGTTATCAAGTTGCTGTTGGTATGCTTAATTATTACGGTATTTACGATGTTCCCGTGAGAATGGGGCGTCCAGGTGAAAACTTCTTCAATCCAAAGGACAATTCCATTACCTTAGATCCTCAGTCTTTCAATGGTGCTTCTATCACGGCAACGGCTACTGCATGTCATGAAGTTGGTCACGCTTGCCAATATGCACAAGGTTATGTACCTATTAAAATTCGTGGTGCCATGGTTCCTGTGGTGAATTTTGCTTCTAATACGTGGATATTCCTTCTATTAATTGGCATCTTTTTAAACATTGCTGGTTTGGTTGATTTAGCTATTATTTTTTATGCGTTTGCTGTTTTGTTCCAGCTGGTTACTTTGCCCGTAGAATTTAACGCGAGTCATCGAGCACTTGCCTATATGGAAACGACTGGTTTGCCAGGAGCAGAACGTACGGGCGCCTGGAACGTTTTGCGTGCTTGTGCTCTTACATATGTCGCTGCAGCTTTGGTGTCTGTATTGCAGTTGTTATACCTCTTGGGTTCTCGCGAGGAGTAACATAATTAGTTTGCTCTAAGTTATACGTAAGTTCAAAAACGTATAAACATCTGCGAAAATCGTCGCAAGGAGAATTTGCATGAAAGAACAACTGGCATCGTTTGATAATGCTGGTATCAATTACTCTGAAACATTGCAGCCCGCTTCAACTAAGAAGCGGGCGCTTTCAGTATCTGCTGCTATCAGATTAACTAAGTCGCTTCTTCAAGAGCATACGTTTTGTATTGAAGGGGAAGTAAGCGAACTTAATAATAAATCAGGCTACAAAGCAGTTTATTTCACCATCAAAGACGAGGATGCTTCACTGCCGTGTCTTATGTGGAAAAATCGCTTTCAGTCAAGTGGTGTAGCTCTTAAAGTTGGCGCAAAAGTCCAAGTGACGGGCAAATTTACTATTTTTGCTCCAAAAGGACGAATGAACTTTGATGTTTCTCGGTTGGTTTTAGCAGGCGATGGCGATTTGCGTGCTCGCGTAGCGCAACTTGCTGAAAAACTTAAAAAAGAAGGTCTCATGGACGCATCGCGAAAACGAGCACTTCCTACGCTGCCTTTGTGTATCGGATTAGTGACCTCTCCTCGCGGTGCTGCAGTACATGATGTTCTAAGAACCTTGCGAAGACGCTATCCTTTGGCGCGAATTGTTTTTGCGGGAGTACCAGTCGAAGGCGCAACCGCGGCTGATGTTTTATCACAAGCAATTAAACAGGTAGCAGCAAGTGATGCTGAGGTTATTCTTCTTGTGCGAGGCGGAGGCTCGTTTGAAGACCTTATGCCCTTTAATGACGAAAACCTTGCACGAACCATTGCCTCATGTCCGAAGCCTATAGTTACTGGAATTGGACATGAACCCGATACCTCTATAGCTGACATGGTAGCTGATATGCGAGCTTCAACTCCGACAGGAGCAGCTGAAGCAGTAAGTCCTCAGAGAGAAGACCTTAACGAGTTACTCCAATCTCAGGCAAATCGACTTTCAAGTTCGTTGATACATCGGCTTAATCGTTCTCGAGTATTTATCGATGGTATTGCATCACGACCTTTATTTCGTGATCCCTCATCGCTTTATTCAGCTGAAATGCAATCGGTTGACACGTTGCAAGATGCAATAGAACGAATTGGTAAAACTATTACACGATCCAACGAACATGCTTTGGATCTGGCGCAAACTTCAATGCTGCGTATTGGCCAATCTTTAATAAAGCCTTTTGAGTCACAAGCCGCAATAACCACTTCGCGGCTTAATGACCTTTCGCCATTAAAAATTCTTGAACGTGGTTGGTCAATAGCAAGAGATGAAAGCGGCTCAATTCTTAGATCGGTTTCGCAGGTAAAACCTCACGATCAAATTTCAGTTCAGCTCATTGATGGAACTGTTGTTGCTCGTGTCGAGGATGAAGTGACCTCTGAGGTAACGGAGCTGATTTCTTTTAAACAACCAGATTAATAATTGGATAGGGAACCTATCTTTCGAGATATAGGTTAAGCAAATAGAGAGGCTAGAGATAATGGAAAACCCAAATCAAGCACAAGAATCTCCGCAATTGACTACTATCAGCTCAGACGATATGACATTTCGCGAGGCTATGGCAGAACTTAACGGTATCGTAGAGGCTCTAGAAAGTAACACTCTTGAACTCGAAGAAAGCCTCGTGAAATACGAACGAGGTATTGCTCTTCTACGATTCCTTAAGGAAAGTTTAAACACTGCACAGCAAAAGGTAGAAGTTCTTATGGGAGAACTTGAGATGCCAGAAGACGATACCGTAATCGACTCGACACTGTCTAAGGCGTAAGCAAGCGAGATGGCATTACATTGCCAAAAAGGGGATAGTACTTTCTTGTAGGGAGTTATCTTCGTAATATCTCCGCATTTCAAAACCGCTTATCGCCGTTTTATGTTCATTGAACGTCTTAATGATACCGCTCGCCAGCTACCGGAAAAATGCCTGTCCAAGCATGGGACAGGCACCATTTTTTCGTACAATATAAAAACGAGAAATTAGTGGGAGGGATTGATTTGAACATCCTCGTTATAAATGCAGGTTCTTCTTCATTAAAATATCAGTTAGTTAATATCGCCACTCACAAGGTTGTTGCTAAAGGCTTATGTGAACGGGTAGGTACTGAAGAATCTTCACATAAACATGGTATTGACGATAACGAGTTTGTTTATGAGCTACCTCTACCAGATCATACTGCTGCCGTTCAGGTTGTACTTGACGTATTGTCCAAAGGGCCTAATGCAGTAATTCACGACATGAGTGAAATTGCGGCAGTAGGACATCGAGTTGTGCACGGCGGTGAATATTTTGAGAAATCTGCTTTAATCGATGAAGATGTAATTTCGAAAATCGATGAATTAGCAGAATTGGCACCACTTCACAACAAAGCAGCTCTTGCTGGTATTTTTGCCTGTCGTAAGCTGATGCCTGATACTCCTATGGTTGCTGTGTTTGATACTTCGTTTTTCCAGACGCTGCCTCCTTCTGCTTATATGTATCCTTTGCCGTATGAATATTATGAAAAGTATGGCGTTCGTAAGTACGGCGCTCACGGTACTTCACATCGTTATATTGCTGAACGTGCGGCAGACTTACTTGGTGAACCTTTAACGGATCTCCGTCTGATCACCTGCCATCTGGGAAATGGATGCTCCATTTCTGCTATTGACCACGGTAGCCCTATTGATACCTCTATGGGCTTTACCCCTCTTGATGGTTTGATGATGGGTACTCGTTGCGGCTCTATCGATCCTGCTATTGTGACATTCCTGATGGAAAAGCTTGATCTTACTCCTGGTGAGATGAATGACATCATGAATAAGCAATCCGGTCTTTTAGGAATTTCAGGCATTAGTAACGATCTTCGCAGTGTGCGGGAAGCCTCTGAAGCAGGTGATGAGCGTGCAATGCTAGCTTATGAAATGTATTCTTCACGAGTAAAGAAATATATTGGTCAGTATTTCTTTATGCTTGGTGGAGCTGATGCTATCGTTTTAACCGCTGGTGTTGGTGAAAATTGCGACAAAATGCGTCGTATGATTTTCTCTGGCTTGCAGCCGTTGGGTATTATTTTGGATCCTGCTAAAAATAAACAGCGCGGTTTTGAGCGTTTTATTTCTTCTGACAAGTCAGAGGTTCCGGTTATTGTTATTCCTACCGATGAGGAGTACATGATCGCTCGTGACACCTATGACATTGTTCGAGCAAAGACTCAGATTGTTCCCGTGCAAAAATAATTTTGAATCTATTTAAATGATTTAATAAACCCCTAAGCAAATTTTTTGTTTAGGGGTTTATTTGTATATTGAGTAATCAATTTAGTTCCCATAGTGAGCAATATATTATTTTGTGCATATTATTTCGAACGCTTGGCGTCTCAGCGGGCTGAGACTATTAATACTAAAGGCATCCAAGAGAACTTGAATGCCTTTGATTTTGCTTCAAAGAAGTGTTTGAGCAACTCGTTTGATTGATTAGTTAATCCTTTTCGACATTGCCAGATTAGAGCGTTTGAGCTTGCACACAAGTAATAGCAATAACGCCCACAACGTCTTCAGCGGTGCAACCACGCGAAAGATCGTTAACCGGTGCAGCGATACCCTGGAGAATTGGTCCATATGCTTGAGCATTACCGAGGCGCTGAACAAGCTTGTAGCCAATATTTGCTGCGTCTAAGTCGGGGAAAATCAAAACATTAGCTTTACCAGCTACTGGTGAGCCAGGTGCCTTTGATTGTCCTACTTCGGGAACAATAGCAGCGTCCAATTGAAGTTCGCCGTCAGCATTAAGGTCAGGGTAGTGCTCCTTAATGTAATTCATTGCTTCTACCACCTTGGTAGCATCATCATTTTTTGCGCTGCCATAAGATGAGTGAGAAAGCAGAGCGATGCGAGCTTCTTTACCTAAAAGACGCTTGAATGAATCGTTGGTGAGATTTGCGATATGAGCAAGCTTTTCTGCGGTTGGTTGAACTTCAAGTGCGCAGTCGGCGAATGCAAAGATACCATTTTCGCCGAGCTCGCAATTAGGGACATCCATGAGGAATAAAGAACTTACCATGGGAGCGTCTGGTGCAGTTTTAAGAACCTTTAAAGCAGGTGAAAGGATTTTTACCGTTGCACAACCAGCACCGCCTACAAGGCCATCACACATGCCTGTTTTGAGCATCATAACGGCAAAGTAGATCGGATCAGTTGTAACCAGGCTGTGAGCCTCTTCTTCGGTCATGCCCTTCTTTTTGCGGAGTTCGAATAACAGATTTGCAAACTCTTCCACTTTGTCAGAGGTTGCAGGATTAATAATCTCTGCATTGCCTAGAGCAAAGTTTTTTGAGCGAATTTCAGTTTCATCACCTAATATCACAATATTTGCAATGCCGTCTGCAAGTGCAGTTTCGGCAGCTGCTAGAATGCGGTCGTCATTGCCTTCGGGCAAAACAATGGTTTTCTTATCTGCTTTAGCACGTTCGATCATTGACTCAATGAGCGTAGCCATAGGCAATCCTTTCGTTACGTATTGCTACTTTTCATTATCATTTTAGCGTTCGTTGAGTTGCGTGGGTATAATGTGCCTTTGAGGGAAACCACGTACGGCGTGAACGGAAAGGTTAGGTGGAATCCTTTATGAAAACAATCTCCTTTGCAGTGCCTTGTTTTAATTCGGCAGACTACATGGAGAAATGCGTAGAATCACTACTGCCTTGTGGTGATGATATTGAAATTATTTTGGTTGACGATGGGTCGACCAAAGACAATACTCCTGAAATTTGTGATCGACTGGAAAAAGAACATCCTGGAATAGTGCGTGCTATTCATAAACCTAACGGTGGACATGGCTCTGCAGTGAATTCTGGACTCGAGGCAGCAACAGGGCTTTATTATAAAGTGGTCGACTCAGATGATTGGCTTGATAACGATGCCATGAATACCATCATGCCTTACTTGCGTGAGCAAAAAAACCGCTTCGAACAAACGGGTGCTACAGCAACGGATTTGGTAATAGCTAACTATGTGTATGAAAAGGTGTTTGAAGGCACTCACACTACTATTCGCTACACGAATGTTTTTCCCACTGATAGAGAATATGGGTGGACAGAGGTAGGCCGTTTTAACCCTTCGCAGTATCTTTTAATGCATTCTGTTATCTATCGTACAGAGATGCTTCGTTCTATGGGTTTGAAGCTTCCTGAGCATTGCTTCTATGTAGATAACATCTTTGTGTACGTGCCTCTGCCTCACGTTAAAACGATGCGATATTTTGATGTTGATATGTATCGTTACTTTATTGGACGAGAGGACCAGTCGGTCAACGAGAAAATAATGCTTTCTCGTATAGACCAACAAATTCGTATCACAAAAGTGATGATTGATTCAGTTGATCTTTCGTCGGTTGAAAACAAGCGCTTGCGTAGCTACATGAAAAACTATTTATCTATGATGATGTGCATTTGTTCAGTGTTTTTACGTATGGAAAAGACATCTGAAAATGAGGCAAAGCGAGCTGATGTTTGGGCATACCTACGCGCAAAAGACGAAGAGTTATATCATGATGTCCGTCGATCGGTGCTTAATCTTGCAACCAATATTCCTACTGACGTAGGCCGTATGGTAGGAATTACGGGATATCACATCGCTCAAAAGATTTTTAAGTTTAATTAATCTTTATAATCTTCAGGATTTTTTGCAGAGCTACCTGTGGTATCGGAGTAGGTGCGCATTTCGTGTCCGAATCGGACTGCGCCCTCACCGAATCGCTGGGCAATTAAATCATTGGCTTCAAGCAGTTTTGAATTCTTTTTTGCATGCGAAATTAGAGCACTGCGTTTTACTGAGTGATGTTCGTTGCGAGGTGTTTGAGGATCGGCAACATCGGCGTTGTCGATCCTTTTGTATTGAGATCCCTTTTTGGAGTCCGCTGTCAAAAGAGATGCTTTAGCAAGAACCTCATCATCATCTAATCCACCAAAAAGTGTTGTTTGAACGGGCTCGCCGTCGAATCCACTTACTCCAACGCCTACAAGACGTAATTTCTCTCCAGGTGTCCAAAGTTCATCAAGCATCTCATAGAGTTGTGGCAACCAGAGCAATTCATTAGTCCCTAGATCGGGAAGCTTTCGTTGACAGGTGCGGATCGTTAAATCTTCTCGTCTAATTTTTAAGTGAAGAGTTGTTCCTTCCAGATGCTTTCTCCTTAGTCTTCGCCCAACTTTATGAGCCATAGTTGCTATGCGCGCACGTAGTTCTTCTCTGTCGGATAGGCTCTGCGCAAAGCTAATTTCATTTGAAATTGATTTTGCTGGTTCGTGCTCAGAGTTTACTGCGGTATCAATGCCACGGGCGCGATCCACTATAAGTGCGGTATTTTTACCAAATACTTCGCGCAAAAGGACTGGATCGGCATTAACTAAATCGCCCAGAGTATGAATGTGGTAAGAGTTGAGCTTTTTTACTGCTACAGGCCCAATACCACTCATTTCCTTAACGGGAAGAGGCGCTAAAAAAGCTTGTGAGTCTTCAGGATAAACAACAGTTAAACCACGCGGTTTATTTTGGTTTGAAGCAATTTTGGCAACTGATTTTGAAGCTCCCAGGCCAATAGAGCAAGTAATTCCCAATTGCGATACGCGCATCTGAATTCTTTTCGCTACTTCAATTGGATGAGTGCGGTTGGTGCGTGTAGGTGACACATCAAGGAATGCTTCATCGATACTTACCTGCATTAGTTGAGGGGATTCTTCATAAAGAATATCCATGACCTTTTTTGACATTTCTCGATATCGATGAAAATTTCCTGGGGTCCAAATTGCCTGTGGACACAAGCGTGCGGCAGTGGAGGAGGGCATAGCTGAATGAACACCAAATTTTCGCGCTTCGTATGACGCCGTAGAAACAACTCCCCGTTTTTCGGGACTTCCTCCAACGATAACGGGCTTACCGCGCCATTCTGGATGGTCTAGTTGCTCGACGGAAGCAAAAAACGCATCGAGATCCATCAATAAAATTGCACTTCCAATCCAAGGTTTAAATTGAGGTGAGTTCTGGATTGATTTTGCAAGGGAGCTGACGTCGGCTTTGGTGGTTTTTAAAGGTAAAGACTTGTCGAATTTTTCAGTGTTAGATTGAGCTGATTTTGTCATTGGTATGTTGAAGGAGGAATTTTCAACAAATGTTTCGTATTGGGGTACAGATTGATAAAACCCCATTTCAGAATGGGATAAATCATGGGAAGAAGCGTTGATATTTGCCTGAATAGGTCTATTCTTTTCCATGAAACATAGTCTAGCATGTCCACGGTCGGTATATTTTGTGCTAGGGTAGTTGACCCAGGCTTTAACTGCTTGATTTATTTTGCAACACTTTCGAGGTTTGAATTGGAAGAAAACTTTTTAATTTGGAAGTGTGCTTTTAGATAGTATGTAAGGATTTGAGGCATTCGTGAAACCATTTGAAGCTTTAACAGAGCTGGTTAATGAGGCTGCGGCAGCTCCGCAGCGTCAAGAAACGTTGCCCTATGATATTCGTGCCGAAATTGACTGGGTAGATTTTTCATGTATCGCTAACCCTTTAGGCACACCTTCTTGCGTAAAAGAAGCTATTGCTTCTGCTGTCTCTGAAGGAGATCTGTCATTTTTACCCAATAGCGATGGTCAACACTTGAGTCGAGTTATTGGACGCTATTTTGAAATGCCTCCTGAGTGCATTATGGCAGGTACGAGTGTAAGTTCCATGATTGGTGCTATAGCGCAGGCGTATCGTCCTTGCAGCGTGGGTATTCCTACTCCAGCGCCAACGGGTTATTTCCTTTCAGTTGCAAATGTTGGTCATAATCCCGTTAAGCTGGTAAACCCCTTTTCTCTTTCGGCTATCGAGCCTCAGGTTGCTTTTTCCAATGGTTGTCAATTCGATGCAGCAGTACTTGCAAATCCAAGTTTTCCCTGCGCTCGTCTGCTGTCTGAGAAGATTCTTAAACGATATTTGGAAGTTTGTAATTGGGTCATTGTTGATGAATCAAATATCAGCCTTACCCTTGGGGGAGAATCTTTTGTTGAGCTAACCCAGCAGTATCGTAATCTTTTTGTTGTACGTAGTTTGTCTCATGAGCTCGGTATGCCTGGTATTCCCATGGGATATGTTGTGGGTAATGATTCGGCAATTAGTCACATTAAACAGTTTAGTGATGGTTCAGAAATCACTATGTTTAATGAAATTGTTGCTCGAGAATTTCCTCACACCAGTGACTATCTTGATGAAACGGTAGCGCTTTTGGAAAAGGAAATCCCCTGGATGCAATGCATGCTTAGTCTGACTCCAGGCATCAAAGTATTTCCCTCAGAAGCCAATTTTGTTATGTGTGCGCTCGAAGAGCGTGCTGCACGGGATTTCGGTATTTCAAGTGCAGCGGATTTAATTGTGCGATTGCAAAAGGCTGGATTTACAGTACGCGACTTGGCAGGTGTTCCTGGTATCGAAGGAAAGCGCTATTTCTTGGTTTCCATCCGAAGCCACGAAGATAACGAAAAGTTTATTTCTGCCTTGCGCGATATTATTGATGAAGCCTAAAGCCGTTTTATTTTTTAGCGTTCGCTTGCTAAGAAGAACAGTGCTAAAGTTCCTGGACCTGAATGAGCTCCAATTACTGGATCTACGTAGTTTACCAGGTAATTCTTTACTCCAAATTTTTCAGTAACAAGTTGTTGTAAGTATTCAACATCTTTTATGCAGTCACCATGTGAAATACCGATCACTTGTTCATCGATCGGCTGGGTAATGGTCGCTTCCATGTGTTTTACTAAAGCTTGAATACTTTTCTTGCGACCGCGGGTTTTTTCCATGGGGATTAAAAGTCCGTCATTGTCTACATGAAGAACTGGTTTGATGTTGAGTAAGCTTCCCGCAAAAGCCGCTGTACGAGAAACGCGACCCCCGCGGAACAAAAACATTAAGTCGTCAACGGTAAACCAATGGGCCATTTTTAGACGGTTTTCACGCACCCATTGTTCAACTTCGGAAAGTGATTTTCCTTCTTGTCGCATTTTAGCAGCGTAGTATACGATTAGGCCTTGACCGACCGATGCTGCCAAAGTATCAACGGCAGTAAAAGTACGCTGTTCGTATTGTTCTGAGAGAGCTTTACCTACGTTTCGAACTCCTTCGTAAGTTCCAGATAGCCCACTAGAGAATCCGAGATAGAGAATATCATTTCCTTGTTGGAAGATTTTTTCGAAGAGTTCTTGTGCATCCGATAAGTTTGGAAGGGAAGTGGTGAATATCTTTCCTTCTCGCATCATGGTATAAAACTGCTTCAGATCAGTTACCTGACCTTTGAGGTAGCTTTGATACTCTTCGCCATCGGTCATAAATACGAGAGGAAGAACTTCCAGTTCTAATTCATCAATAAGTGATTCTGGTAAGTTGCAGGAAGAATCAGTAACTATGGTATAGGACATGAAGTGCTCCTCACGTAAGATGTTTTGCCATCGACAGAGTAACATATTTGCTGGTTGTTTCCTCTGGTATTGCGCTTATTTGAGCTCTTGATGTGGTTAAGATGACTAATTCAGTCAGTATTTTGATATTGAGGACAATGCGGCTATGCGTCACAATACCTTACGTATTTACTATTGGTGGGAAGTTAATGGGGGATTTATATGGAAGGTATCAGCGCAGGGATATCTCAAATATTAATTCTCGCCATAGTAGTTGTTCTTGGGTTTATTCTTTCTAAGCTTTCGTATCTTGACGAACATACCTCAAATAAGCTGGTAGGGATTCTGGTCAACGTAACTCTTCCTTGTATGATAATTGCTTCCACGTCTTCAGTTGATTTCCAGCAAATATCAGCGCAAATTCCGATTGTATGTGGACTCGGTGTTTTGTTGTTTGTAGCAATGGCTTTGATTTCGATAGCAGCTTGTCTTTGTTTGAGAGTTACTGCTCATACGTTTTCATGTTTTATCTTTTCAGGCATCTGCACTCAAACGGCATTTATTGGGGTTCCAGTAATTGCTGCGGTGCTAGGTGAGAACACGATTATTTTGACGAGTCTAATCGTTGCGGTAATCAATGTTTTTCTTTTCAGTTTTGGGGTTGCGATGCTCGCTGTTGATCAACAGCTTCGAGAGTTTCGAGAAGCTAAAACGACTCAAAACGAAAGCGAAACATTTTCTTTTGTTAATGCTCTTTCTCGAGTAAAACTTACCTGGAGAAATTTTGTTAATCCAGCTTTGGTAGCTGCCCTAGCGGCACTTGCTTTGTTGTTCTTCCAAATTCCTATGCCCTATGTGCTGGGAAGCGCTTTTGATATGGTTGGCAGTCTTACTGCACCAATATCTATGCTCGTGATTGGGTTCTATGTTTCGCGAATGAAGATAAAAGAAGCTTGTTCGCAGTGGCGCGTGTTTGTGTTTGGTTTTATTCGCTTTTTCCTTGGATCACTAGCGCTTTTCTATTTGCTTTCTTTCTTCATTTCCGATGAGCTTGTTGTTGTGATTGCCGTTCTGGAATTTGCAATGCCGACGGGCGCTATGGTTCCAGCTTTAGTTGCAAGTCATAAAGGAGATGCGCTATTGGCATCGGAGCATACGGTAATTTCTGCCGTTCTTTCTTTTGTGTATTTACCCTTGATTATCACCATAATGACCCTGTTGCCGTTGGCTTAGAACAGATAAAACCCTAGTTCTGCCATAAGTATTCCTAACAAGGCACCAGCAATTACATCCTTGATGAAATGCACTCCTGATACAACACGTAAACATGCGAGTAGCACCCCAAGTATAAGAATGAGAATTCCAATCTCGGGAATCGGGCAGCAGAAATAGAAGGTTGTTCCTATAAGAAAAATTGAAAACACATGTCTGCTTGGAAATGATTTTCCTTTTGTATTTTTGGGGATGAGGGGAGCTGTTTCAAAAACTTCATAGGGACGCGGTGAGTTAACTGCCTTTCTGAAGATGCTTAGAACCACAAAAGAGACGAGTGGTACTAAGAAGGCAGAGCTAAAGGTACTAGAAAAGAAATACCGTATGACAAAGTCTAAACTTGGATTGAAAAATAATAAGTAGATCAAAAGACAGGGGTAAGCAATATAGATTGCTTTAGTAATTAAGTTATTACACAAGGGGATACCCTTTGCTAAGAGTGGCTGCTCTTTCATCGTTGCAATCATGCTTTCGTAGGTTTCTTTTTTCATTGAATGCTTGAATCCTTATTTCGAAGACGGTTCTGCAGGATAATTGTTATGTTTTGATTGCTTATAAGGTAATTCCCTTTTGTTGTAAATGTTTTGTAGCAAATTCTATAAAATGTCGCGCTGCTGGAGCGCAAATTGATTTATCAGGAATAGCAATTCCTACCAAGATTGATTCCGATGGTTCGATAGGTATTTTGCTCACTTTAAAGTCGTATTTTTCAGTTGAAAGACTGTTGGTGATGGTTATTCCCATACCTGCTTCAATTAAGCCAAGAGTTGCAGCGGTTTCAATGGTTTCGTAGGCAATTCTGGGATGAAGATTATGGCGCGATAATACCCCTAAGGTATCAATATCTTGTCCTTTGCCTGGCATAATAAAGTCTTCATTACTGCATTCGCTCAGGGGAAAACTTGAGGCGTTTGCAAGGGGATGGGTGGTAGGTAGTACTGCAATCATAGGATCATGAGCAAGAGGTATCCAATCATATGAAGTGTGAGGATCGTAACTCATAAAGCCAAAATCCACTTCTTTTTGATCAAGCCATGCAGAAATTTCTTGATGAATTCCTTCCATAACTCGTATTTCAATATGCGGAAATTTCTCACGAAACTTTTTAAGCACTTTCGGCAGCCAATGTGAAGCAACGCTTGGATATGAAGCGATTGTTACCCTACCAATAGATAACCCTCGAATCTCTGAGGTAAGCTGAAATAATCGATCTTCTTCTTGGACGATAGCGCGAACAATAGGTAAGATCCGTTGTCCATTTTCAGTTAAGCGAACTCCGTTGCGCATGCGCTCTAACACTGGAAAGCGCAGATCTTTTTCCAGGGCGGAAATGAGTTGGCTTACCCCTGAGGGTGTATAGGCTAATTCCTGTGCTGCTTTTGAAAACTTCCTAATTCAACTGATTTTAAAAGGGCGCGATAGCGTGAGGTTTCCATAGACATCCTAAAAGAGTGCTTTAAGTAATACTTAATACATAGTTAATATATTATGGTTTTACTAATTACTCAATTATTTATATAACGTATTTAGCACTTTTTGATTTCCTTTTGTGGGGCAACTTAAGAGCATAGAAGGTTGGTACTTGATTCCGACTTGCTTTTGAGCATGAGGGGTAAATCGAAAGGTATTAATCAGGGCGAGCAGGGTGGCACGCAATTACCTGATTGTATGATTCCTCATCGTCGTTTTGGCGTTGAGGAATTCTTTTTAAGAGCGATGAAATAACTTGTTCAAAAATTGAATGGGTATATTTGAAACTTGATTTATTTGAAAATTATTTGACTGGTTTAGAGTAAGTGATTCCTGAGAGCTGAAAGGATTTGTCCATGAGATTAGCAATGAAGCTAGATTGGCGTATTGTTGCTCCTCTTCTTATTGTTATTGCAGGAATACTATGGGGCGTCATTGGACTCTTTTCTACAGCTCTATCTTCAGCAGGACTTGAGCCAGTACAAATTACTGTTGTTCGTTGCACGATTGCTGCGTGTTCTTTGGGGATTGTTTTAGCTATTTTTAAACCTCATGCGTTTAAGATTCATCTTCGTCATATCTGGGTATTTCTTGGTACGGGTGTGCTGAGCATTGCTTTTTACAATGTTTGCTATTTTGCCTGTATCGAGCTGTGCGGACTATCTTTTGCCGCAATATTGCTTTATACCGCTCCCTGCTTTGTGGTGTTGCTATCTGCTTTTTTCTTTAAAGAAAAGCTGACGGCTCATCGGTTCGGTTCTCTGGTGTTAGCCTTTTTGGGTTGCCTTTTGGTCGTAGGGGTCGGTTCAGGGAATTTTGGGCTGTCAGGATTCGGTATTTTGCTTGGTTTGGCATCTGGAATTGGATATGCCTTTTATTCATTATTTGCAAGAGTGGCCCTTAAACATTACGAACCTCTTACCGTGATGTTCTATACCTTTGTATGCGCTGCGCTGGCATTGATCCCATTTTCTCATCCTGCTGTAATTGTTGATCTCGCGCTTAACTCTTCATCTTTGTTGGTAATAATGCTTGCGCTTTCTTTAGTATCAACGGTACTGCCTTTTGTTTGCTATACCACTGGTCTTGCTCACATGGAAACAGGCAAAGCATCAATTATGGCTTTTATTGAACCTATGGTTTCGCTTCTTATCGGGGTTCTGGTGTTTGGCGAGGTTCTTACCTTGCTTAATGTTTTTGGTGTCGTGATGATACTTTGTGCCGTAGTACTTTTAAACCTTCCCGAAAAGAAATTCTTCTTGGATGCACAGACGAAATTTCGCAAGGTGCGCATTTTTGCAGAGATAAAGCACTGATTTTTTGCTTGCCAGCTGACCCTTGTTATACTGCACTGTAGCTAAAAAAGCAGGATTTCTTGCATGGTGTTAAGGAGAGTCTGGTAAATGGATTACCGTTCTTTGTATGATTTGTGGTGCGAAAAAGTCTCCGATGCTGAATTACGTGCTGATTTAGAGGCGATGTCTGAGAGCGACGAGGCTATCGAAGATGCATTTTATCGTACTCTTGAATTTGGAACTGCTGGTTTACGAGGAGTTTTAGGTGCAGGAACGAACCGTATGAATATCCATACGGTAGGTCAGGCAACTCAAGGCATTGCAAATTATATCAAGCATAACGCTCAAGATAGTAAGCCTGGTACGGTTGCAATTTGCTATGATTCGCGTATTAATTCAGAATTATTTGCCCATACTGCTGCAAGTGTTTTAGCGGCAAATGGAATTACTTCCTATGTTTATCCTCGTTTAGAGCCTACGCCGGCGCTTTCTTTTGCGACACGCTATTTAGGTTGCGCCATGGGAATCAACGTTACTGCGAGCCACAACCCTAGCCAGTACAATGGTTATAAAGCATACGGTCCTGATGGTTGCCAGATAGCAAGCGATATGGCAGATGCCATTACTGAATGTATTGAACAGGTAGATATATTCGACGATGTACAGTCGATGTCTTTTGAGCAGGCACAAGAACGTGGTTTGGTAGTTATGATTGGCGAAGACGTTCTTGATGCTTATTTAGATTCCGTGTACGAACAGCACGTTCCACAGAAAGCAGATGACCCTCTGCGCGTCGTTTATACTCCTTTGCACGGCACTGGTCTTGAGTGTGTGACGAGAATATTGCAGCGTATAGGAGTAACTGATATTCACGTGGTTGAGGAACAGGCTCAACCTGATGGTAATTTTACGACGTGTCCTTATCCTAATCCTGAAAATCGCGATGCTCTCGAGCGTGGGATCGCTTTATGTGAGAAAGTCCATCCTGATTTATTGCTTGCGACCGACCCTGATGCCGATCGTGTAGGTATTGCGGTAAAAGATGGGGATGATTACAAGCTTTTAAGCGGCAATGAAGTAGGCGTTTTGCTTCTTGATTTTATTTGTCGTAGTCGTATTGCTGCGGGTACTATGCCTGAAAATCCTGTTGCGGTTACGACTATCGTTTCCTCAAGTATGGTTGATCCCATTGCTGAGCATTACGGGGTAGAAGTTCGTCGTGTTCTCACTGGTTTTAAATACATTGGTGGAGTGATCGCTGAACTTGAAAGTGAGAACCGCGGGGATGATTTCATCTTTGGATTCGAAGAGTCTTACGGTTATTTAGCGGGTACCCATGCACGCGATAAAGATGCAGTTGTTGCTTCGATGCTTATTTGTCAGATGGCTCGTTATTATCGTGCGCTTGATAAGAACCTCTATCAGGCAATGCAGGATTTGTTTGATGAATACGGTTTCTACCACAATCGTACTCTTTCCTTTACTTTTGAAGGCTCAGATGGAGCTCGTAAGATGACTGCGTTAATGGATGCCTTGCGTACAAGTCCACTTCCTTCTATCGCTAATCTATATGTTCAGACCTATAAGGATTACAAAGTTGGGGTAAACGGTTTACCCGCGGCAAATGTTTTAGAGTTTGACTTGGATAACGATCATAAAGTTATTGTGCGTCCAAGTGGCACAGAGCCTAAAGTGAAAGTGTATGTGTTTACTATTGGCGACACAGAGCGTCAGGCAAGATCAATTGATGCCCATATCGCGGGTGAAATGACTGCCTATGTGAAAAAGTTTGAGTAACTATTAGGCGCTGAATCTTTAGTAAATTCAGTTATTTTAATGTTCGAATTTAGGTAGAAAATACGTCTTATCTGGTTAATTAAAAGATCCGTATCTGTTTTAAGTCAGAATAGGTGACAAGAGCGCAAGAAGGAGTCAGTTTTCAATGAGTGAAGTTTCTCAAGATCAGTATTCCTATTCGCTTATTGTTGTAGAAAAAGCATCAGAGATAGAGGATTCAACGCTCGTTGAGTCGACTCGTTCTTGCGTTTTGGATGACCATGGTAACGACGGTGCAGGAGAACTTAATAAAAACCAAGCAACTAGTTCTCGCTACTCAATAGATTCTTCTAGCGCCGAAGAACCTATTAGTTCCCAGCCTGGTGAAAAGAATTCGTTTCAAGAAGCTGATAATTCATCAATAAAGCCGCAGTCTAAAAGTTCTTCTCCTGAAAGTGCGCTCGACAATCTAACGTCAGAAGATTTAAACAGTTCTGTTCCGTTGGAAAAGGTACGTAAGGTACTTATTGCTTTGTTAGTACTCTTGCTTGCAGCATTTTGTCTCTATTTTGTTTTGTTTAGATAGGGTTATAGGTAGGTTACTATGCAAAGCTACAAAGATAATCCTCGCAACAAAAAAGGCCTTATGTGGCTTTTGGTTTCTGTTGTGGTGTTTGCCCTGATAGCTATTGGTTTAGGAGCTGCTCTCGTAATAAACTCCCAGTCAGAACTGCATTTAGTTTCTGCGCAAGAGGATAGCGAGGACCAAAATTCAAAAGCAAATGAGCCTTTAATTACTTCCCCTACAACTCAAGTCATAAATCTTGTTTCACTTATGGGTATGTCCGAGGATGATGCAATTCAGGCAATCGGGCATGGCGCTACGGTTCAAGATCAAGAGACGTTAAGTTCACTTGGATTTAGCAATGAAATTGTCGTTTTACTTGCTGATGAAAAAGGGGATACCTATTCTGGCACTCCTACTGTTACCTTAGGGCTTGATGCTGAGGGTAACGTTGCTGCCGCTTCCTATGAAGCTCCGTGTTCGTTGTTGGGGTATGGTGATGTAGCGTTCGCACCTGCTGTTACTCAGTTTCATATTGTTGAATTTATCTTGGAAAAAATTGGCCTAACCAATACTGAGATCGGTTCGATTGAATTACCTGATTCATCTGAGTATTCAACCTATGAGTCGGACAGAAAGACTCTTTTGCGCGAGCATTATTCTTTTTCCGGTAATACTTCCGAGAATGAACAAGCGTATTCTTGGGAGGTAACCCTTGATTATGATTACTCAGAGGCAAACGAACAGTCAAATTTGGCCTATACCGTAAAGCATGTGAGCGTTGCGATTATGAAAGCATAAGAATCTTCTCTCCTTGATTGCAAAGTGGCGTAGTATATGATCTATCAGCATCAATAAGCTTTGGGGACTCCTTCTGCCAGCGTGAAGTTTTGGCTTGAAGGAAAGGGTATTAGTTGCTGATTGTTTCTAGTGGCAGGTCATGCAAAGAGGGGGAATTCGCAATGGATGCTAAACTTGCTCCACTTTTTACACCGTGGAAAATTGGTTCTTGTGAAATCAAAAATCGAGTTGTGCTTACGTCGATGGGCGGCACGAATTTGCTTGGTTGGATGGAACGCAACCATTTTGATGAGGCGGGAGCTCGATTTATTTTAGGAGTAGCAAAAAATAATGCGGGTTTAGTCTTGCCGGGATGCCAGCCAGTGTACAACCCAATGTTTGGGCAATGGCTACACAAAAATGAGAAGATGTATCAGGATTTAGCAGCTTGGATGCCTGAGTTTCATAAGACAGGCGCAAAGCTATTTGTGCAGTTAACAGCTGGATTTGGCCGTTCATTTACTATCAGTAAATTGATGGAAACGCTCTATACCAACAAGTTACTACGCGTGATTTCAAAACCTTTTATGGATTTGGATAAAATAACTGCCACCGCAAGTCCTTCTCCTAATCGCTGGTCAGACAAGGTGCCTTCACGCGAAATGACGAAAGCTGAAATTCGTGAAATGATCGACTCGTTTGCGAAGTCGGCAAAGCTTTTGAAGGATGCTGGGGTTGATGGGGTAGAGATTCATGCTGTTCATGAGGGCTATTTGCTTGATCAATTTACGTTGAAATATGTAAATCATCGCTCTGATGAATATGGTGGTTCGTTTGAAAATCGCTATCGCTTTGCGGTTGAGATTGTACAAGCTATCAAAGAAGTATGTGGTGATGAGTTTCCTGTTTCGCTTCGCTACAGCGTTCTTTCGAAAACAAAAGACTTCCGTTCTGGTGCACTTCCTGGTGAGGCCTACGATGAAGTAGGGCGTGATATGGAAGAGTCTGAACGTGCGGCAAAGTATCTGCAGGATGCTGGTTATGACATGCTTAATTGCGATAACGGAACCTACGATGCATGGTACTGGGCTCATCCGCCAATCTACATGCCAGAGAACTGCAATTTGGAAGATGTGGAGCATATTCGCAAGTTTGTAGATATTCCTGTGGTATGTGCCGGCAGGCTTGATCCCTTTGTTGCAGCAGAAGCGGTTGCGCAAAATAAGATTGATGGCGCTGGATTTGCTCGCCAATTCTTGGCTGATCAAGCCTGGGTTACGAAGTTGATGGATGATCGTCCTGAAGATATTCGTCCTTGTATTTTGTGTCATAACGGATGTTTTAATATGTGTCATTACAAGGGAGTTCCAAATGATCAGGAGCTTTCGGATAGCTTGCATCTTTCGCGTTGTGCGGTAAATGCAGAAACCATGCAGTGGAACAAACACTATATAAAGCCTACCGATTCTCCCAAAACGATCCATATCATTGGTGGTGGCATTGGTGGCATGGAGGCAGCACGCGTTTTAAAACTGCGTGGTCATAAACCTGTTATTCATGAAAAGTCGGATGTGCTTGGTGGAACCTTTATTCCTGCAAGTGCAGAATCTTATAAGGGTAAGTTACGCGATTTGTTGGAATGGTATCGTCGTCAGATGAAAGTGATGGATGTTGAGGTTCATCTCAATGATGAAGTAGCTTCGGTTGATACCTTTGCGGGTAATCCGGTTATTGTAGCGACAGGCTCTAAGCCGGTAGTGCTTTCGGGTGTTCCTGGAAATGAGCGCATGATTGAAGCGTGTGATTACCTGAATGGTGAGCCAGTTGGTGATACGGTTGCGGTTATTGGTGGCGGCTTGACAGGGTGTGAAATTGCCTACGAGCTCGCACTCCAAGGCAAAAAACCTCTCATAGTAGAAATGAAAAACGACCTTATTGCCCAGACTGGAGTATGTCTGGCAAATAGTTCCTATTTGCGTGAGTGGTTTGCGCTTCATAAAGTTCCAGTTTATTTAGAGACAACACTGACTGAAGTTCGCGAAGATAGCATTGTGTGTCGTGCGAAAGATGGGTCGACGTTTGAAGTTCCAAGTGATTCGGCAATCAGTTCGGTTGGCTATATTCCTAACCCCTTATGTGAAAAGCAGAGGAATGTCCACCTTGTTGGCGACTGTAATGAGGTAGGTAACTTACGTACGGTTATTTGGGGCGCCTACGAAGCTGCTATGGCTATTTGAGGGGAGGGAAATTAGATGAAGTACTCTATGGAGCTTACTGCAGAACAGCGCGATATTTTACAGGGTAAGCAGGGTGATACGTTGGCAAAGGTAATGGAAACATTGGTGCGCTATGGCGAAATATTTGGTGCCACCTCTATGGTTCCTATTACTAGTTCATATAACCACTTGGTTACCTCGTTTGGTCTTAAAGCGTTGGGTCCGGTATATGACCTTATGAATAGGCTTATTGAAGCAGATGCTATTTCAAAGCAGCAGTTTTCCGCTGATCCAAGACCACTTGATCCTAAGGTTCCCAGTTCATTTTTGCAGAATATAGTTTTTAAGCACTTCATGTATTCAAAGCAGGATTTTTATGAGGACCAGCTTAAAAAACTAGGCTTGATGGATCCTGATGCATTTACCTGTACCTGCTATATGGATGAGGTAGGAAATACGCCAAAGATGGGCGAGGTGCTTTCGTGGTCGGAATCATCTGCGGTGGTATACGCCAATTCAGTGCTGGGAGCGCGGTGTAATCGTAATTCGGGCATTATTGATTTGATGGGTTCGGTGGTTGGCTATGTTCCTTATTTCGGTTTGCTAACTGATGATGGACGAAAAGCTGACTGGGTAGTTGAGATTAAGACTTCGAAGAAACCTGAAGCGCAGCTCCTTGGTTCTGCCATTGGCATGAAAGTCATGGAAGATGTTCCCTATATTGTGGGGCTTGATTCGTGGCTGGGCGAGTTGAATGAGGATACTAAAACGTATCTAAAGGACTTCGGTGCAGCAACCGCTTCGAATGGTGCAGTTGGTTTATATCATGTTGAGGGAATCACGCCTGAGGCGGTTGAACAGGGCAGGCCGCTCGTTCGAGAAAACGCGCAGACCTATGTCATTGATGATGCTGAACTCCAGCGTATTTATGAGAGCTATCCGGTTATTTGGAAGAATAAAGAAGCAAAGCCAAAGCTGTGCTTCATGGGATGTCCTCATATGAGTTTCAATCAGTTGGTTAGCTGGACAGAAAAGATTGAGGAAGCATTGGCTGAGGTGGGTAGGAATCGTGTAGGTATTCCGACCGTGTTTACCGCAGCTCCTGCGGTTTTAAAGCGATTTAAGGAAAGCCCCTATGCAGTTCGCTTGGAACAGACAGGAGTAATTCTTTCCTATATTTGTCCGTTGATGTATATGAATAACCCTCTTTGTTCATCGATGCCGGTCATCACTTCAAGTAATAAGCTGCGTACGTATACCAGTGCGCGCTATTACACCGATGAAGAAATACTTGAGCAAATCACGAAAGGAGGCAACTAATCATGAAGACGTTTACAGGACGTGTGGTGTCTCCTGGTTGTGTGAGTGCTGAAGCGGTGGTATCGCATGGAGGGTTAAATACGCTTGCATCGTTTCAGAAAGCTTTGCAGTTTGGTGATAAGAAAGCCACGTGTGGTGATCAGAATAACACTGATCTGTATGGTAAAGAGATGGCAGGTAAAGCACTCTGTTTGCCGCAGACTATTGGTTCCACAACGGGTGGTTTAGTGCTGTATTGTGCGTGTGCTATGAAGCGACAGCCTGCTTGCATGTTGTTTTCAGAGCCAATTGATTCGTTGGCTGCAGCGGGAGTGGTGCTAGCGGATGTATGGTTGGACGATGTCTCGATGCCGGTTATTGATTCGTTAGGTGAAGAGTTTCTGGCGTATGTGGAAGATGGCATGACTATTTCTATTAAGGATGACGGCATCGTAGAGGTTGGTTAAACCTCAAACGAGGTAAGTGGTTTGAGTAAGGTAGGCACTCAGGCTGCCAGGCTGCCTTAGATATTGGGAGTGTGGAAGTGGATTAGCTTTGTGCTATATGCCCGAGTTTTTATGTCGGTTTGTGCTGATTGCAGCATAAACCGACTTTTTTATTTGTGGCAGCAAAAGAAAACCGCCTAACCTTAGCTGGCAGCTAATGAAATGAAAAGGCGTTATGGGTATTGTTTTTCGATGACATGCATGGCACCAGCCCTTTTAGGGCATTTGTACATTTCATTGAAAGGCGAATTCATGACAAATTTTAGTCAACCCTCCCAAAACGTTCCTAATCAAAATCCCATGATGAATTATCCAAAACCTAAGTCTATCGCTGCAATTATTGCGCTGGTCCTTGGAATTCTTGCACTGATCACTTCATTTCTTCCTATTATCAATAACGGATCATTCATTCTTGCCCTCATTGGTATCATCCTTGCAATTATTGGCTTGATAGGTACGGTGCGAGGTAAGAAATCTGGCAAGGGAATTGCTATTGCTGCGTTGATTATTTCTGTTGTTTCCTGTGCAGTAGTTCTGGGCACTCAAAGTATGTACAGTGCTGCAATTGATGAAGCTTCAGAGTCTTTGGAAAATCCCGCAGTAAGTTCAAGCTCTGAAACCTCAGATCAGTACACTGATTTAGCGTTGGGTACTTCGGTAGATTTCTCAAATGGTGTTACAGTGACGGTTGATCAGGTTGAGAGAAATCTGGTTAATTATGATGAATCGGAAATGACCGGTGTTCGTGTAACTTACGTCAATAATGGCGATTCGGAAGCTTCGTTTAACGTTTTTGATTGGAAGGGCGAAGACTCTTCTGGAGCTCAATACTCCTATGGCTACTATAGTGAAGCGGATAACGAATTGTCTTCAGGTACTTTAGCTCCTGGTGGATCTGTGACTGGTATGGTCTATTTTGAAGGTGAACCTGTAAAAGTGCTTTATACCTCTTCAGTTTTTAGTGATTCTTCTGCTAGTTGGACGCTTTCTTAAGTTTTGATAAATTCTCTACTTTTGTGGAAGACTTCATTTATGGATCGCTTAAGTTGCAGAAAAATTAGAGTAAATAGGAGCAAATTATCACATTCAAAACCGAATAGAATTCCTCTTTGGCCTATAAAACCAGACCAAACTTTTCCCTCATGGTACATAATGCCAAGAAGGAAACGACGTTTGCGAAGAAAGAAGTGGATGGAAGAACCTTTAACAGAAGAACTTTTGGATGAGCTGCTTTCGTCTCCTGATCCTAAAAGCTTTATCAGTAAAAACGAAATAGGACAGCGTAGCCTTGCGGAGTATTTGCAAAAACTTCTCGAGGAAAAAGGGTTGAAGCGTTCCGATGTCGTTAAAGCAGCAGGGTTAAACGAAACTTTTGGCTATCAAATTTTTACGGGAAAACGACATGCATCTCGAGATAAAGTCCTTCAGCTGGCTTTTGCCATGCACCTTAACTTGCGTGAAACTGATCGGCTTTTGCAGGCTGCGGGGGTAAATGAGCTCTATTGTAAAAACCGCAGAGACGCTATTATCATATTTGCTGTAAATAAGGGGTATTCTTTACAGCAAACCGATGAAGAGCTATACCGATTTGGTGAGGAAACTATTTGCTAGATGTCGCACGTTTCTAACAACCAGACATATTCAGAATATGCAGTAGCTAACAATAACCCTGCTTCTCAATCTGAGGGGCAGGGTTATTCAGCTTCAACGTCGCTACCCCAAGATGAACTCGCATCATTTCTTTCGCTTGTTGAACGAGATAATGCATACACCGTTGAAGCGGTGATGAAGAAATCGGAATATGAAGAAACGCAACGGGTTACGTACCTTGATGAAGTTGGACATAAGAAAGGTCCCTTTGTACGTAAGTACCTGCGCAGTGATGTTGGCTTAGGGGCTATGTACAAGCGCTTGTTTGAGGCACAGCGCACTGGGAAACATTTTGTGCACCTTCCGCGTATTTACGATTGCTATCAGCTCAATGACATGCTGGTGGTCATTATGGAATACGTTCAAGGAGAAACGCTAAAGGACGTTGTATTTCGCTGTGATCCATCCCCTGAATTAGCAATGGATGTATTTCCAAGTTTGTGTGATGCGGTTAGGGAATTGCATGAGCAATTCGATCCTCCGATTATTCATCGTGACCTTAAACCAACCAACATCATTATGTCCTTTAATCGATTAACGTTAATCGATTTTGGTATTGCACGAACTTATCAGGAAAACATGGAATCCGATGCGGTTCGTTTTGGTACACGTGAATATGCACCACCTGAGCAGTTTGGTTATGGGCAGACTGATGTTCGCAGTGATGTATATGCGCTTGGAATTTTGCTCTTTTATTGTTTTACTGAAAAGACACCCGATATCCAGATTCGAAATGCTCAGTTCGTCTCGCATGAAATTCCTGAGCCATTTCGCGAAGTGATCGTACAGGCATGTGCCTTTGATCCAAAGGATAGGTTTGCCTCGGTGCAGGCGTTGAAAAATGCTTTTATGCAAGCTAGCCGAATTTATGAGGATTCTGCTGCGGGGATAAGGAAAGAGCCCGTCCTATTTGGAGAGCAAATTGCTGAAGCAGAATTGAAGAGCAAGACTCATGCTAAGAACTACGCATCTGCGCTTTATAACCAGATATCGGCATTCATGGAGCGTGTTCCGACATGGATCGGGCGCATTTGGAATGTGGCACTTATTCTTTTCTGGTTGCTTATTGTTGCTGCTTCGATCGCTGCGGTATTGAGTCCTAATGAATTCGATTCGACACTTCCTCTGTGGTTTAGGGTATTAGAGTATTTGGGCTTCCTGGTTATAGCATGGACTAGTTGTACTTATGTCGTCTTGGATAAGAGGAGATTCTTTAAGCGCTTTTCAAAATTGAAACGCTTTTCATTTCCTGTTCGCCTCTTAATATTCGGCATTGGAATTCCAATAGCGCTCCTTTTTGTTGTAACGACAATTGGCCAGTTCGTTGTTCCAGGCGGTTGGGCAGCAGCTGCAGCTGCTCCACACTGATTAGGTGGTTGCGTGTGTAAAAAACAGCGCCACAGTTATTTGTAGCGCTGTTATCTATAGGTGTATTTGATTGGGTTTTGCCAGAATCCATCGGCTAGTTTATGTGCCCATGGCGACTTAACTACGGGGCTGACGTTTGAATGTTATATGCCGCCTAGTACCGCACCGAGTGCAACTAATACCCCTACGATACTTTCACCACCAAGAAGGCCCGATGCCACAACTAGCCCTGTCTCATCCTGCTTCTTTTTGTATTCGCCATCTTCGGTTTCTGCCAGTGTTTTCTTCTTGCGACGAGCCTTGCAGCATGCGTCGTAGATCACCTTCGCCATAGCGCCTAAGAATGCCGTGAAAGACATGTAGAAGGGTAGGTAAATTCCCAAGCCGATAAGCATAGAAGGAAGTTTGAGGCAATGAAGAATAAACCCAGCAATAAGACCAATTACAAATGCTTCAATACAGGGAATTCCTGAAATCATGGTTGCTACAACGGACGCTTGTGCTGCAACGAATTCTCCGCCAGTGCCGAATGCGGCGGGGCCGTATGCCTGCACTAAAAGCACCATTACGATGGTGGCAATAACGGCACCAATAATGCCACCGAATGCCTGACCTAGCCACTGGGCTTTAGGATTGGTGCCCAGAATATGACCAGCCTTAAAGTCATTCATTACGTCACCCGCCAAGCCGCATGCAATAGCGACAATAGCGGCAACAAAGAATAATTGTACAGCCGGCAGATTAGAGACAGCAGCCACCATTAGAAGAACAATTAGTCCGAAGATTTCCATGGGGTCGATGCCTGTTTGACCAACTGATTGAGCACTCATCGCGGTTGCTACCCAAACCATTAGAACTACGATAATGCTAGGAATTGGCCCGAGGGAAAGGGTGAAACAAATAACAAGAGCAACGGCAGCTAAGAGTCCCGCTAGAATACCTGCAGTCATTTTGCCTGATACGCTCTGCGAAATACCGGAACCCATCATGCCTTTCGCAAGCGAGGGGAGTTTCGGCAAAACGTTTTTAATAATAACGCCAATGCCGCAGCCCATCATGACGCCCATGCCAAGACTAGAAACGATGCCTTGTCCGGTAGCAACGTCCCATAATCCCATCTGACTTGCGCCGAAAATAAGGCCAAAGTTCGCGAATACGGCACCGCAGAACCAAGCAACTACTGCACCTGTTCCCACAAGAAAGCCTACCGCAAGCATCATGGGGGAGTTATAGATGCCAAATGTAACGCCTGGGATGGTGATGTTTGAGAAGAACATCACAGGAAGCGCAGCAAACCAATCGCGAATGGCGCAGTAGATACCAGCAAAACCCATAGCGCCGAACAACTTCGCCCCAGTCTTTCCGCCTGAATCGCCTGCAATGAGTGTTTGGGCAGCTGATTCACCGATAGGGAATTCAAGTTCTGCTTCTTCGATAAAATGCTTTCGAATAAAGGCAGTGCACAGTAATCCCAAAATGGTGCCTGCTAGCGCAACAATAAGAAGCTCCCACCACGTTACGTTATTTTCACCGGTGAGAATCCAAATTCCGGGAATAGTGAAGGCTAAGCCGCCTGCAACCATGGAGCCAGCTGACATAACAGTGTGCGTTACATTCGCTTCGTTTAGCGTTGTGTTGCCGAGTGCTTTTAGGAAAAAGAGTGAAATGATTGCAGCAAATACAATGGGCCAGGGGAGAGCGCCCATTTTGAGTGCGGTATAGGCTGACGCAGCGGTAAGAATTATGCAGCCAATGCCGCCAATAATAAGCCCACGTAGTGTGAGCTGCCCTTTGACTGAAGCCATGAGGGAGTCCTTTCGTATATCCGCTTTCTCTCATTACCAGAAAGTCGGGTTACTATGGATATGACGCATAAACTATAGGCTATTTTGCGAGAGGTCGCCTGTGTCTTTCGTGCGTGACTTCATAAAAGGGCGTATTTCTCCGTGAAATTGCGCAAATTTATTCATGGATTTAAATTTATTCTTTACAGCCGTCAATTTAGTGTTATTCTAAACAAGCTGTATTGAAGAGAAGCAAATGCTTCCACCTGGTTCGGCACAAGATTGTAGCTGATGGGTTATATGAATAGGTATCGTTTAAGGCGAGTATTCGTGTGACCTGCAATCGTGTGTGATGCAGGTTTTTTTATGCAGTAAGGTAATTTGAGTTTGTGCATGGTAGCACCGGATCGAAGAAAGAAGGAGGTGGGCACCATAGCAGCTCAAGAACCAAGGCTTAATGAAGCCATTAGGGTTAAGGAATGCCGTTTGATTGCCTACGACGGTTCCCAATTAGGAATTTATCCTATTGAGCAGGCTCAGCGCATCGCCGACAACGAGGGTTACGATCTGGTAGAGATCGCGCCTCAGGCACAGCCCCCTGTATGTCGCATTATGGACTATGGCAAGTTCAAGTACGATCAGGCTATTAAAGCTAAGCAGGCCCGCAAGAATCAGAGCAAGATCGAAACCAAGGAAATGAAATTCCGCCCCAAAATTGATATCGGGGATTACACCACCAAGAAAAAGCATGTAATGCGTTTTTTGGCTGCTGGTTCCAAGGTAAAGATCACTATTATGTTCCGCGGTCGTGAAATGTCTCACCCAGAACAGGGACTCAGCATTCTTGAGCGCTTGGCTGATGATCTTAAAGACGTTGCGGTTATTGAAAACCAGCCAAAGATGGAAGGCCGCAACATGCATATGCTTATTGCTCCGTTACCACAGACGGTAAAGAAAAAGAAGGAAGAACAGGGAAAGGACAACTAATGCCCAAGATGAAAACTCATCGCGGCACCGCAAAGCGCTTCCGCGTTACCGGTTCCGGTAAGATTATGCGCTCTAAGGCATACAAGTCTCACATCATGACTAAGAAAAGCCAGAAGCGTAAGCGTAATTTCCGTCACGAAACTGAGGTTGCAACTGCTGATAACAAAGTAATCGCTCGCAACCTGGGTCTTCGCTAGTCAAAGGAGGAACTCCGTATGCCTCGTGTAAAGCGTGCAGTTAATGCCCACAAAAAGCGCCGCACTGTTCTCAATCGTGCAAAGGGCTACTATGGCGCAAAATCTCGCTCTTATCGTGCAGCTAAAGAGCAGGTACAGCATTCTTTGCAGTACCAGTACCGCGATCGTCGTGCAAAGAAGCGTGAGATTCGTCGTCTCTGGATTACCCGTATTAATGCTGCTGCTCGTATTAACGGCCTTTCTTACTCCGTATTTATGAACGGTCTTAAGAAGGCTGGCGTAGAGCTTGACCGTAAGGTTCTTGCAGATATGGCAGTAAATGATGCCGATGCTTTTGCAGCTTTGGTAGAAGTAGCAAAGAAGGCTCTGTAATCTACTACTTTTGAGAAGGTGTTGGTCCTGTTCATGAAATCAAGAGCAGGACATACTTTTCGAGCTGATATTTCAAGATATAAACTGAAATATAATTACTACAATAAAGTCTCCCTAGGGGAGGCTTTATTTTTTGAAAGCGGATTGTCGAAGTTGGACTACAAAATAGATTTAAGTTTTCTTTTTATAATTTTAAAGTTGTTTTTCCATAAGATAATTCTTAAGTTCAACACCATTTCTGATAACAATATTTTCGCGAATTACTCGATACCCTTGCTTTGTAAAGAACGTACGGGCAGTTATCGATGCGAAAGTTGCTATTGCTGTTTTGCCGTGGTTTCGCGCTTCTTGTTCGAGATTAGATAAAATACAAGAGGCGATTCTTTGCTGTTGTCTATCCTTATGAACGTAGAGCATATCTACATCATGGTTTTCATCAAGACTTCCAAATCCTATCAATAGGCCACATTCTTTTGCCGCAACACTGTATTGATTTGAGAGCTTATTAATAATTCTTTGTTTGCTTTCGCTGTGGAATGGTTCGACTGTGGGCGCCCATGCTTCAAGTTGTTCAGAAGAGTAATCAAATCTATTTACTGCATGTATTGTTTCATAGAAGAGCTGCGCTGCTTTAAGAGTATCGTGAGCAAAGAGAGGTTTTGTGTTCTCATCATCAAACTTCTCTATAACAAGGTTATCTGTTGAGTAGGTTTCTTCTATTAGGCAATAAGGTAGTTGATAGTGGTTGCACTTTGCGAGGTTGTCAGCGTTGTCTTGGATAATTTCTTCAAAAAATAAATCATCCAAGCAGTCATTTAGTCGTTGTTCTATATCATCTGCGTGACGAATGATGTCGTGTTTGTGGGTTGTAATGTAGTTTGGTGTCATGATTAAGCAACAGTACTCTATCGAGGATAAGTAGTGCGGTTCAAACGAATTACGCCAGTCAAAAGGGATATAGCAACCTTCAACAATGAGATTTTGGTTGTTTTCTATAGCAGTCTTAATTATTTCGGCAGTAATACTCTATAGATACGGAACAAGCAATTCATCATCTTCGGGAGTTAAATCACATACGCCACTCCTAATAAGCCCCATTTTTAGATGATCTAACGAAAGCATAGGGTAATGAAAACGTTCAAGAAGTGTTTGAGCGAGTTTAGTTTTACCAGTATGAGTTGTGCCAGCAATTAGGATTATCATGAGGGATTTTCCAGATTCGATTAGGTGTTATTTCCAAGGATCTTCTTCAAATTTCAGAGGTTTTAATGTTCCGTCATGAATATCCGAATAGGGATCGTAAAGATCATCGTCTTCGTTTGCTGCCCGAACGATTGGGTGGTGTACTTTTTGCTTTTGTGATAAAGAAGATTGGATTTTTGAGGCTGAGGAATTTGAGGGTAAGGGGGTAGTACGTGGTTTAAGCGTGTACTTTTTCGGAGGTATTTCATGATTATCGTTATTCATTGGTACCACTTTTTCTCAAACGTATATATGATAAGTGATGCTTGTTTTGCCTTGCAATTGAACGAGAACAGTTTCAGGTTAACTATTATGTCATGTAACTAAAATGCGTTCGATTCTGATCGTGTTGGTTAATCTCTGTTTATCCTATATTGCATGCATATTTAATACGAAAGGATACCAATGCAGGTAGAAATTCTCGAAAAAAATGGCGAAGAGGTTCGTTTACGCGCGATTGCTAACGAAGAAGAAATGCAGCGTGCATTTACTGACGGGCTTGATGCCTTTATTTTGCAATACAATCTTGATACTTTAAAAGGCGAATCTTCATACGATAAGATCGTGAACACTTTAAAGCAGGATGAAGCAGATCAAGTAATTTATTCGTCAGTGGTGAATTTCTTGGTTCCTTTTGCAATTTCTGAATACGGAAAAGCACCTCTTGCTACCTATGATATTTCCGCTGAAGATGCTCCGTCTAAGGATAAGCCTTTTGTTTTTGAATTGACGTTTCTCGAAAAGCCGCATTTTGAACTTTCAAGTTATGAGCCCGCTACTGTTACGGTTGGGCCAAAGCCTGAAGTTCAAGATTCTGATATTGAAGAGCAGATGCTCATGCTTGCTCGACAAGTTGCAGCATCTCAGCAAAATCTTGATCCCAATTCCGAAAAGCTTGTGGTTCCTGCGGTAACTGATTCTTGGGTTTCTGAGAATTTATCTGAATCAGGTATATCCACTGTTCATGATTTGCGTGAGCGTTTTCGCCAAACTTCTGAAGAGGAACTGGCAACTCGCTATGAGCAGGCGAAGATGGTTGCGGCGATGGAGGCATACCTGCAACGTTTTACGGGAACAGTTTCGGAAAAAATGCTTTCAGCTATGACGCAGGAGCTATTTGAGACTCTGGTATCAGATTTGGTGAGTGAAGGCACTAACTTTGAAGAATTCGCAAAGCAGCAAGGACTCACTGAAGACGAGGTTAAGGAATCTCTTTCTGCTCAGGCTGAAAACCAACTCGTGCAAGGATTCATCCTTGATGCAATTTTCGAGCATGAACAAATTCAGCTTCAGCCTACTGATCTTATTCAGGCCCTCAAAAATATTGCTCCAGGAAAAGAAGAAGACACGTTTGAGGCCATGCAAAAATCAGGTCGTGCGTTCTTATTGAAGCAGAGTGCTCAGCGTATGAAAGCTGCTGAGTGGATCATGGATAACACAACATTCGTTACTGAATAACTAATTTGCCACGGAGCAGCCAAGATACGATAAACTAATCTACGGTGAACATGTTCACCGTAGACGGCCTCCTGTTTTGTCGATGGGCGACAAAATAGTTTGATTCATTATCGGGTTCTGAGGGGCTTAAGACGAACCCGGAAACGAAGGAAGTGGTATCTATGGCAGCTCCTGCAACAGAGCATGTACGTAATATTGCGCTAGTCGGCCAAGATGGTGCAGGTAAAACTTCACTCGCAGAGGCAATGCTGCATATTTCCGGCAAGACGCCTCGTATGGGTACAACTCATGACGGAAAGTCTTACCTTGATTATGATGAAGAGGAAATTAGGCGTCGTTTCACGCTCGGAACTTCGATTGCTCCCATTCCCTATGGTGATGACTATAAAATCAACCTTTTAGACACATCTGGTCAGGCCGACTTTTTGGGAGATACTCTCGCAACCATGCAAGTTTGCGAAATGTGCATGTTCGTAGTCGATGCGGTGGCTGGTCCACAAAATATGACCACTCGTTTGTGGCATGAAGCTGAAGTGATGCGTACTTCCCGTTGTGTATTTATTAATCACATCGACCGTGAGGGAGCTAATTTTGATGTTGCTATGGCGCAACTTCATGCTCGTTTTGGCTCTCGTTTAGGCGCTGTAACTATTCCTATTGGTGTCGACAAAGACTTTAAAGGCGTAATTGATATTTTGCGTATGAAAGCTCGCTACTTCATTGATGGCGGTGAGAAGATTGAAGACATTCCTGATGAATATGCTGATGCTGCTCAGATTGCGCGAGATAAATTGTGCGATTTGGTTGCTGAAGCTGACGATGAATTGATGATGAAATACCTTGATGGTGAAGAGCAGCTTTCCCAAGAAGAGCTGGAATCCTTGCTTCAGGAAGCAATTGCTCAGGAGATTTTTATACCTGTTTTCGTTGGTTCCACCATTATTGAGCAGGGTATTAAGGGGATCATGGACGATATTTGCACGTACTTCCCCCATCCTCGTCATCACGGTCCTTTCTACTTGGCTGATGGTTCTGAACTTCGTGTTGATGAAACAGGAGAACCTGCAGGCTTTGTCTTTAAAACTATCTCTGACCCCTTTGTCGGTCGTTTAAGTTTCATAAAAGTGCTTTCTGGTTATATGGAGCCTTCCACTGAATTGGTAAATTCTCGTACTGGTAAAAAAGAGCGTCTTGGTCATATTTACGTCATGATGGGTAAGGAACCAATGGACGTTAAAAGTGCCAAAGCGGGAGATATCGTGGTGGTTCCTAAGCTTTCAGAGACTAAAACAGGGGATACCCTTTCGAAGAGTGGGGATATTGAAGTAGATCCGCTGCCTTTACCAATTCCTCAGTATCCCGTTTGCGTTGTGGCTAAAAAGAAGGCCGATGAGGACAAGCTTGGTACCTTCTTGGCCCGTCAAGCTGAAGTCGATCCTACTATTCAGCTTACGCGTAATGAAGAAACTCACCAGCAGATTCTCTACACTATGGGAGATATGCAGGTTGATGTATTGCTTAATCGCCTTAAAGCTCAAACAGGGGTTGAAGTTGAGTTAGTCCCTGTACGTATTCCTTACCGTGAAACCATTACCAAGCAGGCGGAAGCTCAAGGGCGTCACAAGAAGCAAACTGGTGGATCTGGACAATTTGGTGATTGCTGGTTGCGTTTGGCACCAAACCCAGGTGAAGGTTATGAATTTAAAAACGAAGTTGTTGGCGGCAGAATTCCAAAGAATTTGATCCCTGCAGTTGATAAGGGCGTTCAGGAAGCAATGGCAGAAGGCTTCTTGGCTGGTTATCCTATGGTTGATATTTCTTGCACAGTATATGACGGCTCTTATCATTCGGTTGATTCTAATGAAATGGCATTCAAGACTGCAGCGCGCATCGGCTTTAGGGCAGCTTGTGAGCAGGCAGCTCCGGTTATTCTTGAACCAATGGCAGATATGAGCATTGTGGTCAGTGAAGAATATGCTGGCACGGTAATGGGGGATGTTGCTACTCGTCGTGGTCGCATTGTTGGTACTGACTCTGATGATGCTGGTGACACCATTATTGTCGTGCGTGTTCCTTACGCAGAAGTTGTTTCATACACCAAAGACCTTCGCGCTATGACTCGTGGTTCAGGTACGTATTCACTTGAGATTAATGGTTATGAGCCTGCTCCTTTTGATGTACAGCAAAAGCTCGTTGAAGAATATCAGGCATCACGTAAATAAGTCTGTTGATTGTCACGTTTGAAAAGTGCTTTTTAAAACAATTGACATCGGGCTGGCAGGATTAGACTGCTAGCCCGATTTTTATAATGCAAAGCTTAGGAGTGGGTAAGCTAATTAGTTGGCATGCACCAGATTTGCATCAAATAAAATATTGAGGTCTACATTGGTCGATATTCCTGAAACACTTCCTGTTGAAGTGTATTGCCACATAACCAGAGGAATAGAAGTTGTTGGCTGAGTGCCATTGTATTCTGCATACCAAATTTCTTCGTTTAAGTGTTCAAGGTCGTAACGACTAAGGTCATGCTGATTACCGTAGATCATTACCTCATAACCTGCTTGCTTTATTCGATTGCAAAATGCTTCTGCATTCGCAGTTATTTGTTCTGCCGATAAATCGTTTGCACGTGCATTATAGCTTGGCATGTCTTCTAGGTCGTAGGCTATAGGACATGATATTTCCATTCCTTGGATGAGCTCTAGTACATATTCGGCTTCTTCGATGGCTTCCTGCTCGTTAATAGCTTGAGAAAAGAAGTAAACACCAAAGGGAATTCCTTCTGCTTGAGCACCATCGGCATTGGTGTAAAAGGTTTCATCTGCAAAAAGACTTCCTTCGGTATATCCTCGAGTGCCGCATCGAATCATGGCGAAATCTATTCCGTCTTGCGAAACAGCATTCCAATCGATGGTTGCTTGATGGCTGGAGACATCAATTCCGGTAAGAGAAGTGATGTCTCCATTTTCGCTATAGAATATTCTTCCGTTTTCATACTGTAAGTTTTCCCAGTTGTATTCACGCGTATGAGAACAGTTCTGGAGTGCGACGGTTATCATGACGATACAAGCGATAATGGCAAGTATGATTAAAAGCAGTTTGGTGGGAAATTGATTTGTCCGATAAGGCAGACTTGGTGAGTGCCTATAGTTGGAGTGCTTTGATGACTGAGCCCTATGAATAAAGCTCGAGGTTACGCGAGAGCCACGAGAAGCATGTGCGCTTCGACGCTCTAAGTTGTTTTTCGAGGGGAATTTGTTATTTCGGTGCATAATCATGTGCTGATTGTATCAGTAGAATGGTCTCTGTTAGCAATCTGTTGCAACTCTACGATAAGATATACAAGTTATGGAAAAGTTTATCTCGATATAGGGAGCTTATTATATGTGTGGAATTGTAGGTTACACCGGCACGGGGCAAGCAAAAGATGTCTTGCTTGAGGGTCTAAAGCGTCTGGAATATCGTGGGTATGATTCAGCTGGAATAGCGGTATTTGATGGAGACAAGCTCAATATCGTAAAGCGTTTGGGTAAAGTTTCTGAATTGGTCGATGCAGTTTCTTCTGATCAATGTAGCGGTACCTGCGGCATTGGACATACCCGCTGGGCAACACACGGGGCACCTTCTGAGCGTAATGCTCATCCTCATACCAGTTGCGCTGGTGATATTGCAGTGGTTCATAACGGAATCATTGAAAATTTCACTGAACTTCGCGAAGAGCTTATTGCGAAAGGTCATACGTTTGTTTCTGATACTGACACCGAGGTTGCTGCTCATCTTGTAGAAGAGGGTTATAACGGCAATTTATTGAAGGCAGTCCGCTATGCGGCATCGCGTCTCGTGGGTGCCTATGGGCTTGCGGTTACCTGTGAGCAGGAGCCAGGAACAATAGTTGTTACTCGAAAAGATTCTCCAATTGTTTTAGGGTCTTCCGAAAAGGGTAGCTATGTTGCTTCTGACATCATTGCGGTAATAGAGGCAACGCGAGATGTTGTCATAATGGAAGATAACCAATTTGCCGTAATGACACCTTCGGGGATTTCATATTACGATCAACAAGGAGAAGCAATTACGCCTGAAATTACTCATGTTGATTGGGACATCGATGTAGCTGAAAAGGGCGGTTATCCTGATTTTATGCTCAAGGAAATTCACGAGCAGCCGCGTGTTGTTCGTGATACCCTCGCAGGCCGTATGTCGGGCAGAGAAATAAAAATTGATGAGCTCACCTTAACGCGTCAAGAACTTAATTATATTGATCGTGTTTATATTATTGGCTGTGGTACTTCTTACCATGCTGGTCTTATTGCAAAGAATTTAATTGAAGCTTGGGCACGTATTCCAACTGAAGTGGAAGTAGCAAGTGAGTTTCGTTATCGTAACCCCATCATTACTCCGACCACTTTGGTGGTAGCTGTTTCTCAGTCAGGTGAAACAGCTGATACCTTAGCTGCTATTCGAGATGCTCGAATTAAGGGTGCTAAGGTTTTTGGTATTACCAATGTTATTGGTTCTCCTGTTGCGCGAGAATCTGATGGCGTTATTTATACAAAGGCAAATAAAGAGATTGCTGTTGCCTCGACCAAATCATTTATCGGTCAGGTGGTAAGTTTAACTTTATTGGCAATGCTTCTTGGTCGCGTTAAAGGGAAACTTACTTTAAATATGATTCGTATGCTCTTTACGGAATTGGCAGATACTGCTGATCAAATTGAAGCGATCTTGGATGACACTTCCGCTATTGAGGATGCTGCTCATTTCTTTGATGGGAGAGATTCGACGCTTTATATCGGTCGTGGATTAGGTGAGGCAGTATGTTACGAAGGGGCATTAAAACTTAAAGAGATCAGCTATATTCACGCAGAAGCGTATGCAGCTGGAGAAATGAAGCATGGGCCTATTGCTTTGCTTGATGATGGATTCCCTATTGTTGCGGTAGTTACCCAGAGCCCTACGTATGACAAAACGCTTTCTAATTTAGAAGAATCAAAATCTCGAGGTGCGAAAATTATCGCTATTGCTACCGAGGGCGATGAAAATGTTAAAAAGGTTGCTGATCACGTAATTTATATTCCCAAAGTTCGTGATTCGTTTATGCCAATTACTGCCAGTGTTCCTCTTCAACTACTCGCTCGTTCTGTAGCCGTAGCCCGAGGCTGTGATGTTGATCAGCCTCGAAATTTGGCTAAATCTGTTACGGTTGAATAGGACATCTTATAGGTATTTTGCGAAACGCTGCGATATCGGTGTTCTTCTTTGAATAGTTTGGAGGATTGAAGTTCGATGGCTTTACGCGTTGAACAATCTAGCTCATTAGATGAAGCGCAACAGAGCGCTTCATCTTCTGTTTTGTCTGATTCGGTATCGCTTGGGGTTGATATTGTAGAGATCGATCGTATGAGGGCAATTCTTAAACGGTCGCCCGCGTTTGCACGTCGTGCATTTTCGTCAGAGGAGCAAGCTTACTGTAACGCGACTGCAGCCCCTGAATTTCACTACGCGACACGTTTTGCAGCAAAAGAAGCAGTGCTCAAAGCTTTGGGAACAGGGTTTTCTCAGGGCATTGGGATGAAAGATGTTGAAGTCGCTCTTGATGCAAAAGGGAAACCTCGCGCGGTTTTACATGGTCGTGCATTGGAGCTCAGTATAGAAAAAAACATTGAAGAGTTGCCCTTGTCTCTTTCTTACACCCATAAAGAAGCGGTCGCATGTGCTATGGCGCTAAGCGGCGAGGCGAAAAGCGAGCCAATTCGAAAAATGAGTCCGACTGAAGAACTGACTCGACAGTTTAAAGAAGTACGTTCATTGCTTGATGATATTCCCTCTAATTCATAAGAAATGGTTGTGAAACTATGCTTACTGATGAATCACTTGCCGCTCTTTTACCTTATCCCGCTGTTGATGCTCACAAGTATTCTCGTGGCAAATGTGTTTTACTCGCAGGTTGTCCTTCTTATCCTGGGGCAGCATGTTTGGCTGCAAAGGCATCACAATTTGCTGGAGCGGGATATACGCAGGTATTTACTGCAATGGAAAACAAATTAACTCTTCGTCTGTATCGACCTTCCTTAGTGGTTAATTCCTTCGAAGAGTTTTATCCCTTACAAGCACTTAAACCTGGATCTAAAGGGGCGTTTGTGGTGGGCCCCGGGTTTGAGTCGGATAATTTATCGATTCTTTCACTTATTGAGTCAGTATTAAATTATGCTGCACGTCCTGTGTTGCTCGATGGGGGAGCGCTTTCGTATTTACCAGCCTTAAGGGAAGATACTGCATGGACTAATACTTTGACGCTGCTTTCGGGCTCTTTAGTTTTGACTCCTCATTTTGGGGAGGCAGTTAAATTAGGTAAGCCGTTTAATATTGATGTTGCTTCTATGACTCAGGAAGAGGCTGCTCATCAGCTGGCGCTCTACTATCACGCAACGGTTGTTTTTAAAGGTCAAAATACCGTTATTGCTCAAGGCGAAAAGTCCGAAACTGTTACTAAGGGCACCGCGGTCCTTTCAAAAGCGGGAACTGGTGATGTTCTTGCAGGGCTTATTGGTGGTTTCTTGGCGCAAGGGATGGATGTATTTGATGCCTGCAAGTTGGGAGTTGCTCTTCATGCCCAAGCGGGCTGCATAGCTGAAAATTCATATGGTCAAATTAGTGCGTGTGCTGAAGAGGTCCTAGACTGCGTTCCTCAGGCAATAAAAGACCTATCGAATACGAAATAAAAACCTGTGTTACCTTCTTGGGGTGCTACGGCAGTTTAAATAAAGAAAAATGAGGAACTCATGACAACGAGAGATACTGATACTATTTTTTCTGCAAAAAATCGTAATACTACCTCTGAACCGAATCAGAGCGATCTTTTGATCAATGCTGCAACTCAAACTGGAACCATTGAAGAAGAGGTATCTGAAGAAACCCTTGCGGAACGTGTGCTTCGCTTGCGTAAAGAGATTGAATATCATACCCATCGCTATTATGTACTTGATGATCCAGAAATTTCAGATGCTGCATTTGATTCACTTATGCGTGAACTTCGTGATCTCGAGCAAGCCCATCCTTCATTGCAGGATCCTTCGTCACCTACTCAGCGTGTTGGTGGTGCGGTCGGTAATCAGTTTGAGCCTGTAGTTCATGAGCAACGTATGTATTCTCTTGATAATGCGATGAATTTTGAAGAACTTGATGCGTGGATGGAGCGCACAGAAGCTGCGCTCGGCTCGTTCGTTCCTCTGGTATGTGAGTTGAAAATCGATGGATCCTCATTGGCGCTTACCTACGAACAAGGAAAATTAGTGAGAGCAGCTACGCGAGGAGATGGCACTACTGGAGAAGATGTTACCGTCAATGTACGCACCGTGCATGATGTTCCTTTGCGCTTAATGGAAAAGGGATTAAAGCATATTCACCACGAAATTCCTTCCATAGAACTTCGTGGTGAAATTTATATGCCAAAATCTAGTTTCGAGTCTCTTAATGAACAAGCTCAGGCTTTAGGAAATAAAACCTTTGCTAATCCTCGCAATGCAGCTGCTGGATCTCTTCGACAAAAGGATCCTACTATTACGGCACAACGCGATCTTTCTACTTTTATGTATGCTATCGCGCGCGAGGCCTCAATTGAAGCAACGAGCCAATGGGAATTGCTTTCTTGGCTTCGTGAGTGCGGGTTCCATGTAAATCCTGATGTCCGTCGTTGTTTTTCTGCGCGTGAAGTGCATGATTTCTGTCGTGAATGCCTCGATAAGCGTGCTGATTTGCCTTACGAGATCGATGGTGTTGTAGTAAAGGTTGATTCTTTTGCTCAACAAGAAGAGCTGGGATATACCGCCCGTGCGCCCCGTTGGGCTATTGCCTATAAGTTTCCTCCTGAAGAAAAAACAACGGTGTTGAGAGATATTACGGTTCAGGTTGGCAGAACGGGTGCTTGTACGCCTGTTGCGGAACTTGATCCTGTGTTAGTTGCTGGTTCTACGGTTGCTCGTGCGACGCTACATAACGAAGACGAAGTGCAGCGCAAAGATGTGCGAATTGGTGATACGGTAATTGTTCGAAAAGCAGGGGATGTAATTCCTGAAGTATTAGGTCCTATCCTTTCTTTAAGACCAGACAATACGCAAGTTTGGTCTATGCCAAAAGAATGTCCTAGTTGTGGTTCTCCTCTTGTGCGTGAAGAGGGAGAAGCAGCTTATCGCTGCGTTTCACTGGATTGCCCTGCTCAGGCACAAGAACGTCTGATGCATTGGGCAAGTCGCGGAGCTCTTGACATAGAAGGTATGGGTGAAGAGCTGATTGCGAAGCTTATCGAAGCTGATTTACTTCATGACGTCGCTGATTTTTATAAACTTACCTTTGAACAGCTTGAAATGCTTGATATGGGACGCGTCACTACCAAAGGCGAACCTATTGTTTTGGGACCTGTTATGGCTGAAAAGCTTGTTGCAGCAATCGAGGAAAGCAAGCATCGCAGTCTTGCTAAAGTTATTTTTGGCCTTGGTATTCGTCACGTTGGTAAAACGATGGCGGAGACGATCACGCGCGTATATCCATCTATGGATGCGCTTCGTAGTGCAAAGGTGGATGATCTTGCTCATATCGAAGGAGTAGGAATTATCATTGCTCAAAGTATTCACGATTTCCTCAGTAATGACGTTAATCTTGAAGTTATTGAGCGTTTAACGCAGGCTGGTCTTCCCATGGCTCAAGAGGCTAATGAACCTTCGCTGCCTCAAACCTTAGATGGTCTGACGTTTGTTTTAACGGGAAGTCTTGTCGAATCGGGCATGACTCGTGATGAGGCTGGTGCTCGTTTGAAGGCCTATGGCGCTAAAGTTTCTTCAAGTGTTTCTAAAAAAACAAGTTATGTTATTTGCGGTGAGGCAGCTGGATCAAAACGAACTAAAGCGGAAAGTCTAGGCGTTCCTATTCTTACCGAACGTGATTTCTTACAAATAATCGAAACGGGCAGAATTCCTTCCTCTGAAGAACGAAATCATGAGACAGGTTTGTTTAGTGGTTCTTCTGAATAACTATAAGAATACCTTTCAGAAGTAGGACTATGACATTATGGCAAAAGTTCGTTTAGATGATTTACTGATTGAACAAGGTTATTTCCCTAACAGGGATGCAGTGGTTCGCGCTGTTATCGCAAAAGAGGTTCGGGTGGATGATGTATATGTATCCAGTGCGGCGTTGAAGGTGGATCCTGCGGCAGACCTTTACGTTAAGAACACCAAACGCTTTGTGTCGCGTGGTGGCCATAAGTTGCAAGGCGCTCTAGATTATTTTCATGAAGAGGTATCGGGTAAACGTTGTATAGATGTTGGGTCTTCTACCGGCGGTTTTACTGATTGTCTTTTGCAGGCGGGGGCGAGAAGCGTTGCTTGTGTGGATGTGAATTATGGTCAATTAGCATGGAAGCTGCGCCAAGATCCTCGGGTTGAAGTTTTTGAAAGGACTAATATTCGACTTGCTGACCCGCAAGGTTTAGGGGCTCCTTTTGATATTGTTGTTTGTGATTTAAGTTTTATTGGTCTAGCGCAACTAGCTGAAGTATTTGCTTCCCTTTGTGAAAAGGGTAGTGTGTTTTTGGGGCTTATCAAACCGCAGTTTGAAAGTCGTCATGAAGAAACTCAGAAAGGCGTGGTTGTAGACGAAGCAGTTCGTCAACGTGTTATTTCTGAGGTTACCTCAGCGCTTGAGGATGCGGGATTTATGGTAAAAGGAGTAGTGCAATCGCCTATTAAGGGCCCCGAAGGAAATATTGAATATCTTGTTAAAGCAGAATTTCTTAACGACTAGCATTAGTTTGTTTGAAATTCTCTAAAGGGTATTTATTATTGCTTAGAATTACCCGTATACGAAAAAGGTGTTTCTTGGCTAGTTAGGTTAGATAGTTCATGGACATTACGTATGACGAATCGCTGATTGAGTATATGAAGAAGAAAAAATATACGGCAATTGTGATTGAACAAATCGATCCTATTGGATGTTGTGCCGATACTTCTGAACTTTTACTTCGTTTTGTCAATGAAAAGGGTGCGGATAAACTCAGAGATCAGGCTATTCGGCAGCTCGAGGTTCCTTTTGGAGAATTATTCGTCATGATTCGAGGATTGGATTATGACAAGGAGATTCACTTTGGACTACGTTCTTTTTTGGGTTTAAAAGATATTTCAGTTAGCGGTATTCGTCATTGGACGTTGTAGGTAATTGATGATAGAAAAATGGACCGAAAACTTGTGTTTTCAGTCCATTAATTCTTTTAGTTTTCGATTTTGAGTTTAACCTAGCTTTCAGAAAAATTTCCTAAAAGGTGGTTGGAGCTAGCAATACTTTACCGGTTCCGCGGTATACGTTTACTAAACCTTCACCTGAAGCAGCAGATCCAATAAGTGATTTTCCAGAGCGCTCGACGGTAAAGTTCAAGCTTCCGCTCCAGCAAAGAGCCATATTGCCATCAATTTTCAGAACATCGTTATCAAGTGTAACTTCGATCAATTCTTCTTTAGGACAAGGAGACTCTAAGCAGAGGGCACCGTATCCGTTAATACTTAGATTAAAGAGTCCTTCGTTACCTGCCACTGCTGAAGAAATATTGCTGCGCATTACCGCCTGGTGTTGCAAGCTTGAATAACAAGCAAGGAAGATACCATCATCAAGAACGATGCTGTTTCCCCAATTTGCCACATCGATTAGAAGAATATATTTAAAAGTGGGCTCTAGGATTAATTTTCCAGTTCCTTTGTATTCGGGTTTAATAGCAGTTTCTTTGGTTACTGCTCCTCGGACTGCTTTTCCAAGAAAATCTCCTACACCAGTTACCCCTGTAGTTTGTTCAACATCGCCTACCATCCACTGCATGGCGCCAGCCTGGATGGTAACGGGAGCTTGACTTAAGTCGCAGATTACCTGACGACGACGTACATTCATCTCGCTAGAAAAATAAGCTACTACAGAAGATTCTGGTGTAACGCTTAAATCGCGCTTCCATTCAATTACTTGGAATGCACCTAATGCATCAAGCATCTGAACATCGTCATTTTCGGTGAAGTTACTAATAGTAAACATAACCCCTCAGCTCTCTTTTAGTGACGAAACAATAGACCGCTTCATTACTCGTAAACTTAGACATAAAGATATATTCCACTGAACTACGCCTAAGTATTCCCCAAATACTGAGCGGTTGGGTAAATTATAGTGCTAAACAAGGCTTAAATAAAAACCCGCTCGCAACTTTTTACGAACGTAAAAGATTGGAGCGGGTCTCAACTGTGTGTTTTATCTCAGTGTTGGATTGCTATGAATTGATTAATTCTTTAGGGAATTAAGAGGTGCTGGCATGCGTCCACCACGATGAGCAAATACCGTACCGGCATATTGATTTACAGGCATAACTGGTGCATATCCCAAGAGTCCACCAAAGTCTAGCTTGTCGCCAACCTGCATGCCGATTGCAGGGATCAAACGAACGGCAGTCGTTTTATTATTAATCATGCCAATCGCACATTCGTCAGCAATAATGCCAAAGAGCGTTTCAACAGAGGTGTCTCCTGGAACCGCAATCATATCCAGTCCCACCGAACAAACACAAGTCATTGCTTCAAGCTTTTCGAGGCTGAGTGCTCCAGCTTCAGCAGCGCGAATCATACCCGAGTCTTCCGATACTGGTATAAATGCACCCGATAAGCCACCAACACTCGAGCTTGCCATCACGCCACCTTTCTTAACGGCATCGTTTAGCATCGCAAGTGCAGCAGTTGTTCCTGGTCCTCCGCATGTTCCAACACCAATTGCTTCAAGGATTTCAGCAACTGAGTCACCTTCTGCTGGAGTAGGAGCTAACGATAAATCTAAAATACCTTTTTCAACACCGAGACGGCGGCTTGCCTCTCTGCTCATCAGTTCGCCTGCGCGTGTAATTTTGAATGCGGTAGCTTTAATAGCTTCTGCGATACTGGTCATATCTGCCGTTTCAGGCATACTACGCAGTACTGCATTTACCACGCCAGGTCCTGAAACCCCTACATTGACAACTGCATCAGCTTCGCCTGAGCCGTGAAAAGCTCCAGCCATAAAAGGATTGTCTTCGACAGCGTTGCAAAAAACTACAAGTTTGCCCGCTCCAATACATTGCTTATCTGCTGTTAGTTCTGCAGATTTTTTTATGATGCGTGCCATGTGAAGGGCGGCATCCATATTGATACCAGCACGAGTGGAGCCTACATTGACTGAAGCGCATACGTTATCGGTAGTGGCAAGAGCTTCTGGAATAGAATCCATCAGATTGATATCTGCCTGTGTTGCTCCTTTGTGAACAAGGGCAGAAAATCCTCCTACAAAATCTACCCCCACTTCTTTACCGGCTTTATCCATTGCGCGAGCAAGGGGAGATAAGTCAGTTTCGGTGGTTGCAGCGCAAATTTCTGCGATAGGAGTGACAGAAATACGCTTGTTAACGATTGGAATTCCGAATTCACGTTCGAGCTGTTCAGCAGTGGGAACAAGCTTTTCTGCTGCTTTGGTCATGCGATCATAGACTTTACGAGCCATTACGTCTACGTCTTCATGGGTGCATGCTCGAAGATTGAGCCCGAGTGTGATTGTACGAATGTCAAGATGTTGCTGACTTACCATTGCGAGTGTTTCAGCAATTTCTTCGGGAGTAATTTGCATGGAAGCAGTGCCTTTCCGTTTACTTTAAAACATATGAAAGCTTACCAAAAAAGCGTACGGTGCGGGTGCAGTATTGATTGATAGTTACGTTTGACCTTATTTGCAACATGAGAAGTTTTTGAACAGAGTGTCTATTAATCGGCTAAGTGTTGAAATATAATACAGACGGTAAGTTATTCATGGTGCAGTTACTTACCTATTAGTTATTATGTTTTTAAGCTAACCTTTTTGAAAGGTTTGATTAAGGGAGTTTTTATTGGTTTATCCCGAAGTACAAGATGGTTCTTGTCGTCTGGTAAATCACAATGAGGATAGACGCATTGTACGTTCGAAGCGTGCCTTGCGAGATGCCTTAATTTCGCTTATGGAAACTAAGGGTTTTGAGGCGATTACCGTTAACGATCTTTGTAGTGCAGCCGATCTTAATCGCGGGACCTTCTATAATCATTTTTCCGACAAAGAACATCTCTTGGCTTCTTTTGAAGAAGAAGTGTTGGGCGATATTTCTCATATTCGTAATGAGATGAGTACTCTCTCAGTAAAAGAGGTAATGGCATATTGCCTTACGAAAAAACCACTTCCATTCTTGGTTTCTCTTTTTGATTATTTCCGTAGTCAAGGTGATTTTCTTCATGCGGTATTAGGACCGGGGGGAGATCCAGGTTTTGGGTCACGATTAAGGGATAGTTTTTGTACTACGCTTATTCAGGGGGTACTTCATGAAAAGTACCGCAACGATCCCGATCCTTTCGTTAGTTATTATATTTCCTTTTATGCTTCAGCTTATCTAGGGGTAATTACTCACTGGATCGAGATGGGTATGAAAGAAGATTCGCAAACTATGGCGCTTATTGCTATGCGTCTGCTTTTTATTAAACCAGGCGAACCAATTAGATTGTAAGGAGATTTCAATGGCACCCGAAACTGGTAGTGCAACGCGACTTCATTTGGGTATTGATGTGGGTTCAACTACCGTAAAAGTTGCGGTTTTGGATGAAAATCAACAGATAGTATATTCCGTTTATCGTAGGCATCATGCTGATGTACGTGCAACCGTACTTGAGGTGTTGCGTGAAGCAGCAGATCAATTTCCTGATCAAGCTGCCACCATTGGTATTACTGGCTCTGGTGGACTTCTTTTGTCGCAGTGGCTCAATATTGAATTTGTCCAAGAAGTAATTGCTTCTAAGACCGCTGTTGAGACCTTTATTCCTAAGACAGATGTAGCAATTGAGCTTGGCGGAGAAGACGCTAAGATCATCTATTTCGATAATGGAATTGAACAGCGCATGAACGGTACCTGTGCAGGTGGTACGGGAGCCTTTATTGATCAGATGGCATCTTTGCTAGATACCGATGCTAGCGGTCTTAACGAATTAGCAAAAAATCATACCGTTCTTTATCCCATTGCAAGCCGTTGTGGTGTATTTGCAAAAACGGACGTTCAGCCTCTATTGAATGAAGGTGCCCGAAAAGAAGACATTGCCGCATCTATTTTTCAGTCGGTAGTGACGCAGACTATCTCTGGGCTTGCTTGTGGTAGACCTATTCGTGGATACGTTGCTTTTCTTGGTGGACCATTACAATATCTGCCTGAATTACGTAAGCGCTTTTATGAAACGTTAGAACTGGATGAAGAGCACATTATCGTACCTGATAATGCCCATCTTTTTGTTGCTGGTGGCTGTGCGCTTGCGAGTTCGAATGCAAAAGCTGAATTGTTAAATGATGTAGTGGTACGACTCGAAAATCTTGGAGATATTCAAGGTAGTGAGGTTGTACGTTTACCTCCACTTTTTAAGGACGAGGAGGACTATAAAGAGTTTAAACAGCGCCACAATAAAGAGGTAGTTCGTCGAGAAGATCTTGCCTCTTATGAAGGTATGGCTTATTTGGGCATCGATGCTGGCTCAACAACCTTTAAGGCAGCTCTTATTTCAGAGGATGGCTCTTTGTTGTGGAGCAGCTACATGAGCAATAAGGGTGATGTTTTGGGTTGCGCCAAACGTGCAGTAGCAGAATTGTATGGGCAGCTTCCTCTTGATCCTCAAACAGGTAAAAGCAAAGTGTCTATAGGTCATGTAACCGTAACTGGATATGGTGAAGCTTTGCTTCTCGAAGCATTACGTGTTGACTCGGGTGAAATCGAAACGGTTGCTCATCTACGTGGGTCAGAAGAAATGCTTCCTGGGGTTGAATTTATTCTTGATATTGGTGGCCAGGATATGAAATGTCTCCGTGTTAAGGATGGCGTTATTGAACATATCATGCTTAACGAGGCATGTTCTTCAGGCTGCGGTTCCTTCATTGAAAGTTTTGCTTCTGGCTTAAACCTTAGTGTTTCCGAATTTGCTCAGAGTGCTATTCAGGCACGTAATCCTGTGGACTTGGGTAGCCGTTGTACTGTTTTTATGAACAGTCGCGTAAAGCAGGCACAAAAAGAAGGGGCAACGGTTGGTGATATTGCAGCAGGTTTGGCTCTTTCAGTAATTAAAAATGCTCTGTTTAAGGTTATTAAAATTCGCGATCCCCATGAGGTGGGAACTAAAGTTATCGTTCAAGGTGGAACATTCTTAAACGATGCCGTCCTGCGTTCTTTTGAGCAGCTCGCTGAAACGAATGCGGTTCGTCCTGATATTGCGGGTAATATGGGCGCTTATGGTGCTGCTTTGTTGGCACGTGACCGCGCTCATGACCTAGAAGCAAAAACTGGTACACCTGCTCATACTACTATGCTTGATTTGGCAGCTCTTGAAGCGCTTGAGCCGACCCATCGCAATATTCGTTGCAAAGCTTGCTCAAATCATTGCCTGCTTACTATTAATGATTTTGGTATTGACGAATCTACCGGTAAACATCGTCGTTTCATCACGGGTAATCGCTGTGAAAAAGGTGCTGGTCTTGCTCAAGAGGCATCAAAAGTGCCGAATCTTTTTGATTACAAAACCGAGCGTATGTTCAATCATTACACGCCGCTTACCAAAGAAGAAGCTACTCGCAGCAGTGTAGGTATTCCTCGCGCTTTAAATATGTATGAGAACTATCCATTCTGGTTTACTTTCTTTACCAAATTAGGTTTCAGAGTTGTACTCTCGGATCCTTCTACAAAGAAGACCTATGAAGCAGGTATTGAATCTATGCCTTCCGAAAGCGTTTGCTATCCCGCTAAGCTTTCTCATGGGCATATCATGAACCTGCTCGATAAGGATATCGATTTTATATGGATGCCTTGCGCTAAATATGAACGTCAAGAGGATGAGACGGCTGGTAATCATTTTAATTGCCCGATCGTTATGAGCTACTCTGAGGCGCTGAAGCTCAATGTTGACGCACTTAACGAAACTGACATTCAGTTCCTTAATCCTTTTGTTCCTTATCACCTTAAAGACAAACTAAAAGAGCGTCTTTACGTTGAATTGGTTGAAAATCACCCTGAGCTTATGGGGTCAGGACCTCTTCCAACGAAAGAAGAAATTGCTGAAGCGGTTGATGCTGCGTGGGCAGAAGATGAGCAGGTGCATGAAGACATTCATCAAAAGGGCATGGAGACTCTTGAATGGATTGAAGAGCATGGTGTCCACGGTATTGTTTTGGCTGGTCGTCCTTATCATGGAGATCCTGAAATCAATCATGCTATCCCTGAATTACTCACCAGCTTTGGTCTTGCGGTCTTTACGGAGGATTCGGTAGCGCATATGGGGCAGGTTGAACGTCCGCTGCGTGCTGTTGACCAGTGGATGTACCATACTCGTTTGTATCGTGCTGCTAAGGTGGTTACCCAACGTGACGATTTAGATCTCATTCAACTTAATAGCTTCGGTTGCGGTTTAGACGCGATCACGACAGATCAGGTACAAGAAATTCTTGAAGGATCTGGCAAAATTTATACCGTTTTAAAGATTGACGAAGTCTCAAATTTGGGCGCTGCTCGAATTCGCGTTCGTTCACTTCTGGCGGCTTTAAAAGACCAAGCTGAAGAACGAGCTGAACAAAATGCATTGCAGGGTGGTTGTCCTGTATGTGGGTTTGACGGTGATCAGCTTGAGGCAGATGTCCGAGCACGTGAAGCGGCTATTGAGGCTAAAACAGGCAAACGCGAAGCTGAAGCTGGTGCGGTAATTGCGGCAGAGATTGCGCGTGAGAGTGCTGAAGAGGTCCAAAGCGATCGCCGAATAATGTCGCAGGAAGAAGAGGCAGCTCTTGCTGAAGCGTTAAAGGGAAATCATGCGCTAAAAGCAGAATCAACTGCTTTTCCTAAAGTTCAGTTTACCAAAGAGATGAAAGAAGCAGGATATACGATCTTATGTCCTCAGATGGCTCCTATCCATTTCGATTTGCTCTTGCCGATTTTTAATGCCAATGGCTACAACATGGAGTTGCTTCCTGCGGTGGACCATGGGGCAGTTGATGCGGGTTTGAAGTATGTAAATAACGACATTTGCTATCCTTCAATTTTGGTTACAGGCCAAATTATGGAGGCAGTTACTTCTGGTCGTTATGACACCGATAAACTTGCGGTAATTATTACTCAAACCGGTGGTGGCTGTCGTGCTACAAACTACATCTCGCTGATTCGAAAGGCGCTAAAAGCTGCAGGATTAGGACATATTCCTGTTATTTCATTGGCGTTTAAAAAGCTGGATGAGTCAAATCCTGGTTTTAAACTGTCTGCCACTATGCTCTACAACGCAGTATTTGCTCTCTTCTATGGTGATTTGCTTATGCAGTGTTTGTATCGTACGAGACCCTACGAAATCGAACCTAATGCTGCTCAGAATCTCTTTGATTATTGGATGGCTAAGTGCAAGCAGCAAGTTTATGAGGGTGAAAAGTTTGGACGATATAAAAAGACTGTTCGTGCAATAGTTGATGACTTCGATAATTTACCTTTACAAGGTGAAGGTACTAAACCTCGTGTTGGTGTAGTAGGAGAGATTCTTGTTAAATTCCATCCTACTGCAAACAATCAGGTAGTTGATGTTATTGAAGCTGAAGGGTGCGAGGCAGTTGTTCCAGGCTTGGTTGACTTCTTCTTATTTGGTATTGCTGGTTCAATTTTCCAGCAGGAAGGAGTGGGTAAATCCAAGAAAGGTGCAACAGGCGCTCGTGCAGCGTTGAAAGCAATTGCTAAGTTACGTAAACCAATGAATGATGCGCTTGCACAGTCAAACCGTTTTGAACCACCTACTGATATTTTCAAATTAGCAAGTTATGCCGAAGAAATTCTGTCTCTTTGCAATTCTATGGGTGAAGGGTGGCTCTTAACTGCAGAAATGGTTGAACTTATTAAGAGTGGAGCGCCCAATATTGTTTGTGCACAGCCATTTGCCTGCTTACCTAATCATGTTGTAGGAAAAGCGGTTATTAAAGAGTTGCGTCGTCGCTATAAGGGCACCAATATTGTTGCAGTTGACTATGATCCAGGAGCTTCGGAAGTAAATCAGCTTAATCGTATTAAATTGATGATCTCAGTTGCTAAAGCAAATTTGGAAGAGGATATCGCACAGCGTCAGCCTCATGAAATGCCAACCCGTTCGCAGGCTTCAGAAGGTGTTGATGTATTTAATACTGAAGATGAAGTTGAACAGAAAAACGTTTAGTTGGTTATGTGGTAGGTTTGCGAATCTGCGCGAGATGAAGTACTACGAGGGTAATAATAAATAGCGAGCTGATACTAATCGAGCTATAGATTTTGTTTCGCATAAAAAAGTTCAGTCATTCTTAGAAATACTAAGCTTGACTGAACTTTTATTTTTTAAAAAAAGATTCTACGTATAAAAGCGCAATACGTGAATTAGTAGTTTATTCGCAAACTTGTCATAGATGCTTATAAGTGAACCTGGATAAGTTTAGGACGGAATCCTTTTTCTTCGAGGGCATTCACGATTTTGTTCTTGTGATCAGTGCCAAATGCTTCAATCGTAACTCGTAGTTCAACTGCCGCGTTTCTATTTGCAGTGACAAACTGGTTATGGTCTAAGCGAACAACATTTCCGTTGCAATCAGCAATAGTTTGAGCAACTCGTACCAATTCGCCAGGACGATCGGGGAGCAGTACTGAAACAGTAAAGATACGGTCGCGTTGAATGAGGCCATGTTGAACCACTGAAGACATAGTGATTACATCCATGTTGCCACCCGATAAAATGGAAACCACTTTTTTCCCTTGAACGTTTAAGTGTTTTAGAGCAGCAACGGTTAACAAGCCAGAATTTTCTACTATCATTTTGTGACTTTCGACCATATCCAGGAAAGCTACGATAAGTTCGTCATCTTCCACCGTGATAATATCATCGATGTTTTCTTGAATGTAGGGAAATATCTGGTCACCTGGCTCTAAGACTGCAGTGCCGTCAGCAATGGTATTTACGCTTGGAAGTTTAACTACATGACCAGCTTCAAGGGATGCTTTCATGCATGCTGCTCCTGCAGGCTCAACGCCAATTACGCTAATACGAGGGTTGAGCATTTTTGCTAAGGTGGAAACACCAGTTGCTAACCCGCCTCCTCCAATAGGCACTAAGATGATATCTACTAGGGGCAATTCCTGGACGATTTCCATCGCAATAGACCCTTGACCAGCTGCCAGAATAGGATCATTGAAGGGGTGGATAAAAGTCAATGATCGCTCTTCTGCTAGCTTCAGAGCATGCTCGTAAGCCTCATCATAAACATCTCCAGCTAGTACTACTTCAGCACCTTGCTCTTTGGTGCGCTCAACTTTAATGAGGGGAGTAGTAGTGGGCATAACAATTGTGGCAGAAACCCCATATTTACGAGCAGCGTATGCAACGCCTTGTGCATGATTTCCCGCAGAAGCTGTAATTAGCCCATGGGAACGTTCCTCATCGGTAAGCGTGCTAATCTTGTAGTAGGCCCCGCGAACTTTATAGGCACCAGTTCGCTGCATATTTTCTGGCTTTAGATATACTTCATTGCCCGTTTCTTTACTGAAATGATGGCTATAGATAAGCTTCGTTTCCTGGGTTACTTCTTTTACTTTTTTTGCAGCTTCTTCAAATGTAGCGAGGGTTAACATGGATGTCCTTTACTCTTATAGTATGAAATGTCTGTTATGAAATATTCTCGTAACAGCGCTACGTTAACACGTTTTATATTACCAATTCGTAAAAAGGAAGAAAGAATGCATTCTATAAGCACGAAAAAAGCTCCGGCAGCAATCGGCCCTTACTCTCAGGGAGTAGTTTCGGGAGGATTGTTATTTGCTTCGGGTCAAATTGCGCTTGATCCTACCACTGGCGAGTTGGTGGGTTCTACGATCGAAGAACAAACGGTTCAAGTCATGAAAAATGTGAGTGGTTTGCTTGAAGCTGCAGGCACTGATTTTGATCACGTTATTAAAACTACTTGCTATCTTGACGATATTGCTGATTTCGCTGCTTTTAATGAAATTTATGCGCAATCTTTTGGTAGTCATTTGCCTGCTCGTTCGGCAGTAGGAGTTGCCGCTCTGCCTAAAGGTGCCCTTATTGAAGTTGAAGTAATTGCTTCGGTTGAGACCGACTAACAAATCACACTTTGCGATATTTTTTCGACTTTTGTAAAGAAATGAAATTGCACGTATAGAACTTGGTGATTATGTTTTCACTGGATGGTAGAGTTTGGTATCAATGGCAAGTAACGAAATAAAGATTGGGCATACCAGTAAGGGCAAGTTGATTATTTGTCCTACACCGCTTGGAAACTTAGGCGATATAACTAAGCGTACTTTAGAGGCATTTTCTCAATGCGATGTGGTTTGCTGTGAAGACACTCGTGTTACGGGTAAATTATTAAGCGTTCTAGGAATAAAAAAATCACTTGAACGTCTTGATGAAGCAACCTTAAGCAGCAAAGCTGAATATATTGCTCAGCGTGTTTTATCGGGCGAAATTATTGCTTATGCTTCCGATGCGGGAATGCCGGGTGTTTCAGATCCGGGTCAACGTCTAGTGGATGCTGCGCTTGAAGTCGGTGCAGTTGTTGAGGTTTTACCAGGTCCTACTGCGCTTACCACTGCCTATGTGGCAAGTGGCTTTTCTGCTCAATCTTTTTATTTTGGTGCGTTTTTTCCTCGAAAGGAAGGCGAGCGCAAGCGTTTACTAAGTCAGCTCAAGTCCTTAGATGCAGTTTTAATTTTTTATGAAAGTCCTCTACGGTTGGTATCAGCTTTATGTGCTTTAATGGAACTTGTGCCCTACAGACGTGTCGCGGTCTGTCGTGAGCTTACTAAAATTCACGAAGAAGTTGTGCGTGGTACGATTGACGAAGTTCTTAGAGTTTTTGTAGCCAGAGAGAAGCAAGAAGGCATAAAAGGCGAAATTGTATTAGTAATCGAAGCGCCAAATGAGCAAGAATTAAGAGCCGATAAAACAAGTGCGCTTTTGTCGGCTGAAGAGCGCGTTAGTGACTTACTCAACAGCGGGCAGTATTCAAAAAAAGATATTGTTCGTATACTCAAGGACGAATTTGGTTTAACACGAAATGATGCTTATGAGCTTGTCCATCACAAAGGTCAAATCCCATGATGAATAAAAACTCAAAAACACCTTTAGCTACTCGTCATATTATGATTGTTATTGCAGGTATCCTGATCTGTTTAGGTCCCTGCGCTTTGGTGTATAACACCTGGTCCATTTTTGTTGTTCCTGTTTCTTCGAGTTTGGGAGCAAGCTCTAGTCAATTTACGCTTTATATTACGCTGGTGTATCTTATCGGGGCACTATTTTCACCAATTGCGGGAAATTTGATGGAACGTTTCGATTTACGTTGGGTTCTTTCAGCTTCGGTATTTCTTGTCGCTCTCGGACTTGGTCTTTGCGCATTTTGGACCGAAATCTGGCATTTTTATCTTTCTGGGATACTTATTGGCTTCGGTATTGTTTCGTTAATGTTTTTGGCAGTTCCTACGCTTATTAATCGATGGTTTGCTGAGCGCACAGGATTCTTTATTGGTTTGTGTTTTTCTATGTCCGGTGTTGGTGGTGCTCTTTGGAGTATGGTTGGAGGAATCATATTCTCCGTTGCTGACTGGCGTATGGCATATATATTGTTTGCTGCATTGGTTTTGGTAACAGGACTGCTTGCAACAATGGCTCTAATCCGTAGTTATCCAGCCGAGGTGGGTTTGCATCCCTATGGAGCAATAATCTCTTCGTCTGAGGAAAAGAAGTTGTCTGAGCAAACATCAGAAAACAATCCGAAAGGCAAGCAATGGGGTGTTTCGGCAAGAGTAATGTTTAAATCTCCGGTGTTTTACACCCTGATGATTACGATGGGAATATTTAACGCGATGACGGTAGTAGGGAATTTATTTGCTACCTATATTTATCATCTGGGAGATTCAGGTGTTGCAGGTATCACCCCTGAGAGCGCCATTATGCTTGCTTCAGCAGTAGCTGCTTGTATTATGGCGCTCTCAGCATTCAGTAAGGTATTGTTAGGTGCTGTTTCGGATAAAAGTCTTTTTGTAGCTCTCTGCATACCTTGTGTCAGTGGTGCCTTAAGTATTTTCTGTATGTGGTTTGGTGCTTCTATTTCGCCTCTATTTATTTATGCTGGCGGTTTACTTTGTGGTGTCCTGTATGCAGCTGTTGATGCGCTTGGAGCCTCTTTTACGCGTCAAATTGCAGGTCCACGTGACTATACCCTCATATATTCGCGTGTTGCTATTGTAGTTAACCTTGCAGGAGCGGGAGCCGCGACCTTGTTTGCAGCGGTTGCGGAAATAAGCTGGGAAGCAGAATGGATTATGTCACTAGCCTTACTCGCCATAACTTTTGTTTTAGGTTTTTATACGATTACCAAGGGAAAACAACTCAAGCAGACATTCGAATAAAGAAGTCTCCAAGCTTATATAAGTTCTTTGATCGCTTGTCGTGCCTTGTCTATTTGTGCGTCAATATCCATCCCAATGATGTCCAATCCCTCTACACTGATAAACCTTGGGTTACCTAGCGAGAGCATTTCTGCAAGACCTAATACGTAATCATAGCCAAAGTTTTTATCTCCAATAAAACCTCCGCTAGTGGTTATGTAGGTTAATGTTTTTGATTTGCATAAGCCCTCTGGACGTCCTTCTTGAGTGTAGTGAAAAGTGACATCGCATACGCAGCAATGTTCGAGATAGGTTTTTAAAGCGGCAGGAAAAGAGAGATCCCAGTAAGGAGCTCCGATCACTATTTCATCTGCTTCTGCCATCTGTTTGGCATAAGTAAAAATGGGGTCTTCCCATGCTTTTTCTGCCTGTTTTTCCATTCGATAGGCGGCAGATGAACCCGATAAGGGGGAGAGTGCTAACTTATCAAGATTAACTTCTTCAATATCGTCTGAAGTTTTGGTTGCGAGGTATTCTTTACAGAGTGATAAGGTGCGTGAGTCGTTGCCACGCATGCAAGCATTTACAAACAAAATGGTTGACATTGTTGTTCCTTAATTCTGGATTTTGTAAGTGTTACCTCATTGTAAGCATTTATGAAATAGAATTGGCACAGTTTTCATGCGGTAATTGATTTGGGAGAATTATGGAATCTCTAGCAGAAAAAGAAGACACACTTCGTAAAATTCTTCGTTCATATGGCAGCCTTGCAATTGCCTTTTCTGGCGGTGTGGACTCAACCCTTCTTTTGAAACTTGCATTCGATGAATTAGGATCGAATACCTTAGCCCTAACTGCTCAGGTTCCTATGACTTCATCTTCGGAATTCGAAGAGGCAAATCGATTTGTTCACTGCTTAGGTGTTTCGCATAAAATATGTCAACCAGATGTGCTTTCGATTCCTGAAGTTGTAGCAAATGGAGTAGACCGCTGTTATTTTTGCAAGAAAAAAATATTTGGCGCAATGAAACAAGAAGCTCACAACTTAGGTTTTTCCACTATTGCCGATGGAACAAATAGTGATGATTTATATGATTATCGCCCTGGGATGAGAGCATTACGAGAACTTGAAATAGTAAGCCCTTTTCTAGAGGCAAATCTTTCAAAACAAGATATTCGTGATCTGTCTCACAGGGTGGGGCTTTCAACCTGGAACAAGCAATCAAACGCCTGCCTTGCAACTCGTATTCCCTATAACACCTCTTTATCTTCTGAATTGCTTAAAAAAATTGATGCGGTTGAAGAGATGCTTCATTCTTGCGGGTTTACGAGAGTGCGTCTTAGGGTTTATGAAAACTTAGCAAGAATTGAGGTGCCCCTTGAAGAGTTTTCTCTCATATTATCTAAGGAAATACGCCAAAAAATAATAGAGGTCATTCATCAACAGGGGTTTGACTATGTCACTTTAGATATTGAGGGATTTCGTACAGGAAGCATGAATGTTGCCATAAAAAATGAATGTCAAAAAGCATCAGCGGAATAATTTGGTGTGAAGTTGATTTACTCACAAGGGTAGCACCAGGTATCTAGTTTAGTTGCCGATATAAAGGATTTCTTGCATCTATTTTCATAACGGAGATTATTACATGAAGCGTGTATTATGCGCCATGAGCGGCGGGGTAGACAGTTCGACAACGGCTCTTCTCCTTTTAGAGCAGGGGTATGAAGTAGTTGGTCTAACAATGGTATTAACACCACAACAAGGATTACCACCAAATCCTACAGAAGAAGAGCTTCTTAAGGTTTCGGTGGAAGCTTGTGATGCTCGAAAGGTTGCTGAAAGGCTTGGTATAGAACATCATGTGGTGGATTACCGTGCGATATTTACTGAAAAGGTCATGGATCCCTTTTGTGATGCATATCTTTCAGGGCTTACCCCGAATCCCTGTATTGAATGTAATAAGTATTTAAAGTTTGGTGTTCTACACGAACTTCGTAAAGCTTTATCCTGTGATTTTCTTGCGACAGGTCATTATGCTCAGATTGTTTTCAATGATAATACCCAGAAATACGAACTTCATAAGGGAGTTAATTCTTCGAAAGATCAAAGCTATGTGCTTTATCATTTAGATCAGGAATCTCTTTCTCATACTCTTTTCCCTTTAGGTTCTTACAGCAAAGATCAGACTCGAAAATTTGCTGCTGATGCAGGGTTTGAAGTTGCTGAAAAACCCGAAAGTCAGGATATCTGTTTTGTTCCTTCTGGCGATTATGCTGCATTTATCGAGGAGCGGAAAAATATTGAAAGTGATGGCGCATTTGACCCTCAGCCAGGACCTATTGTGGATACGCAAGGTAATGTCTTAGGAAAACACCGTGGTTTGTTGTATTACACTGTCGGACAGCGTAAAGGTCTTGGTGTAGCAGTGGGGGAGCCTCTTTTTGTGATTAAAAAGGATATTGCTACAAATACTCTTTTAGTTGGTCGGAGTAATGATGCGAACCTCTTTTCTATAAGAGCTCATAGTTGTTCTTATCCTTCAGAGGACTGTTTTTCTGAACCTGTGTCGGTACAGGCTAAAATTAATTATCGTGCCCGCTTACGATCTGCAACAGCTTGTCTTGATAATAGTAGCAATCTGCTAATTACCTTCGATGAACCTGTTCGCGGTGCAGCTCCTGGTCAGGCTGTAGTTCTTTATAAAGGAGATCGAGTTGTTGCAGGGGGAACAATTTTTTACTCGTAATCTTGCGATAGCATTAAATTCTTTGAAGGTAATATATGTTTTTTAAACGAAGATATTCAGTTTAATAATCATTCGTTTAAGGAATCATCTTTTCTCATATTGATGTATTCCAAAAGCTCACTGCGTTTGTGAATGCCTACTTTATCGTAAATGTGTCGGATATGAGTGTTTACCGTGTGGGGTGAAATGACCAATTTATTGGCAATACCGTTGGCGGTGTTTCCCTTTGCAAGAAGTTTCAAGATCTCAGCTTCTCTTTCAGATAAGGCAAATTCCTGAGAAACTTCTTGGCAAATTACCTCGATTTCAGCTGGTTTTACTGGTGCGCTCGTAAGTTCCAAAATGCTGTTTTCACGTTTGGTGATGGGTATAAGCAAAAATGCCAATAAGCATACGAAAGCTAACGCAGTCGGATCAGTAGCAACTTGTGCTAGTTCTGGGTTAAATTCAAAACCAAGCGCTAAACCATTACCTACAAAAATTCCTAATCGCGCTGATGCAACCGATAGGGTAAAAGCCATCGCAGGAGAGAAAAATCCTCGTTGCATCAAAATCCCAAAATACATAATGAGGGAGACTTCAATGAGAGAAGAAATACAGAGAGCTCCCAAAAAACTTACGAGGTAGAGGTCCTCTGAGAGGATAAAAGTTGCTAAACAGGCAATAACAAGTACTAAGTAATAAGGAAAAATTTTAAAAATAGAAGCTTTTTCCTTGGTGAAGGAACAAATTACGCAAACAAATAAAATCATCACCGCAGCAGCAAATACACCCATGGTGAATGTGAAAATTTGAGTTGGCATGTTTTCCCAAGGAATAATTGCGGTCAGATAGTAGCAAGCAATACTGGTAACAAAACCAATCATACATACAACCGCAACCGTTTTCATGGCGGGTTTAGCTGCCTTCTTAGGGAGAAGCGTTACATAATCGTTCTCTAAGGTGCCTGATTGCATCACAAGGAGTACACCTGAAATTGCTACTAAAATAACGGTGAAAATTGGAGTGGCAAAATTAGGCATGATTAGCCCTAACACCATACAAGCAAACACCGTACAACCGAAGGTAGCACCAATATGAATGACGGAAAACTTGGCGTTAGATCTTACGAGACTTTCGCCCCAAAGAATGAGCATTAATCCCTCAAATGCACCCGCTATCATCGATGATCCGTATAAGAGAACAGGATTACCTAAACTAGGCGCGATTGATTCTAATACTAAGGTAATTGCTATCAGTACGAGAGGAACAACTTTGTCGAGCATTTTTATGCTTGAAAGATGATTCGAGCGCTTAAGAACTAAAGCAACGACAATCATTGCAAGAGAAGTTCCCAATAGATTGACAAGCCATCCAATAGTTATTTTTTCATCAAGTAAAGGAATTGGATAGAAACTTTCTGAGTTAAACCAAAGAACATAGTGATACGAAAGAAGCAATGAAAAACCAAGATATTTCACTGCAGGATTATACTCATATCCTGGTTTGATTAACCTTCTTTGCTCATTATTTCTTGATGATTTGCCCTTAGTTGCTTCCTCACTACTTTTTAAATTAGTGTGAGTAGCTTCAATGTTTACTGAATTCATTGTTTCCCCTCTAAAAACAATAAGCTATTTGGATTTCCCCATTTATCCTGATCGCAGAATACTAAATAACTACCGTTTCCGTATCACTAATTATTAAGTATGTAGGTCCTCACTAAGAAATTGTTTCCTCGTTACTTTTACTGCATATCACTAATCCTCCCTATTTTGTGATGGCAGCGTGAACACGTTCAGTAATGATAGCCATGTCAGCTCAATCGTCTTACAGATTGTGAATCCAGATTCGAAAAACTGAATGGACTAAATCTCTAAGAGGAATTGGGTGGGAGTTTTTCAAAGAAAGGGAAATCAAGATGGCTATCATGGCGAAAAGTATGGGTGAGGTGACATATAAAGACATTTCCTCACTCCACAAATGGGCATTGGTGATCTTAATTTCGATGGGTTCATCAATCATTTATGCACCTATGTATCTAAAAAATGTCTTTTATGATCCACTGATGCAGGCACTTGGTTGCACAAATGCTGACTTAGGCTTAATGGTATCGGCCTATGGTTTAGCCGCAATGATCTGTTATCTACCATCAGGCATCGTTGCAGACAAGTTCCGTATGCGTACCTTAGCTACCGTTGGATTCATAACTACCGCAGTGTTGGTATTTGTGTATGCAACGCTTCCTTCAGTTCAGGTTTGCTTTGCACTGTTTGTTGCGATGGGTATTACCTCAATCTTGATTTGGTGGGGCACACGCTTTAAAGTTGTTCGTCTTTGTTGTGAAGAAGATGAGTATGCTTCAAAGATTGGTATCAGCTACTCGATCTATGGCGTTACAGGATTAGTAATTGGTTTGGTAAATGCTGCTATTATTGCTGCATTCTCTGGATCTGTTGGTGTTCAGGCAATGCTTATTTTCTTAGGTGTTGTAATTGCTATTCTCGGTATTATCTCTTACTTCCTCATTCCTGATTTCGCTGGAGAAATCAACAAAGACGCAAAACTCTTTAGTCTTTCTGAAGCAGTTGAAGCATTCAAGCATCCAGGTGTTATTTGGGCTTGTATCGCATACTTCTGCGTGTACGCTGTGTATCAGGGTGCAACCTACACCACTCCTTACCTGACTCAGTGCTTTGGTGCAGACGGTAACTTGGTAAATGTTGTAGGTCTTATTCGTACTTACGGTATTGGTCTTATCGCTGGTCCTGTTGTTGGTTTCATTGCAACGAAGTTGCATAGTCCTTCCAAGGCTATTGCTGGTGGCTTAATTCTTACCGTTGCAGTTCTGATCGGCTTTATTATCTATCCTCAGAGCACCGAAGGTGCAATGGTAGCAGCTCTTCTCGTAGTCGTATTCGGTTTCACTACGTACGGTGTTTTCTCGATTGGCTCTTCTCCTCTTTCCGAGGTAAAGATTCCTATGCGAATCTTCGGTACCGCTGCTGGTTTGCTTTCCGTAGTTGGCTTCTTGCCTGACGTTTTCATCCATACGTGGTACGGCTCTATCATCGACGCTCAGGGCACGGCAGCTTTCTCTAGTATCTTTGGTTTTGAGATCATGTTTGCAGTAATTGGTATCGTTTGCCTGTTCATGTTGCTTCGCACCATTAAAAAGCACGCAAATGCTACTACCGAAGAAGAAGTGGCTGAATCTTAGGAATGCCACAGCACCAATAAGAGAAATTTCATTTCTCTGAGTTAGATGAATCACGACAACACTATTTCGTACGGTTCATATAAAAAGGGGCGCCTGATTGGGGCGGGCGCCCCGCCCTCCAAACATCGGAAGGGAAAAGGGTAAAGCTCCAAATAAGGTAGGGGGTTCTGGTGAATAAACTTGATGTACTTGCTCGTATTTCTCCTCAGATGAAAGCAGTTCTCGCTAAGGAAGATGAGCTTGCAGGAGATACGACCGATACGAGCGTAGGCTTTGAAGTAATGCGCAAGAACTACGTAGAAGGTCGTAAGTATTGGGTTCAGGGCGGTCCCACCATGGTAAAGACCTTTGATCAAAACATTGAAGGTCCTTATGGGGAAATTCCCGTTCGATTCTACTATCCAACGCTTAGCTCAATTGAAGGGGCAAAGCATCACGCTACTCGAACTCCTGCAATTATTTATGTACATGGTGGAGGTTTCTGTTTAGGTAATTTAGAAACTCATGATCGAATCTGTCGAGTACTTGCTTCCAAGTCAAATGCAATTGTTGTAGCAGTTGACTATCGACTTTCACCAGAATCGAAGTTTCCTGTTCAGGTTCATGAGGTAGCGTGCGTTACTGAGTATGTTCATGAACATGCTGCTGAGTATGGAATTGATGGTCAACGTATGGGAATGGCAGGAGACTCCGGCGGAGCTCACTTGAACCTGGCTGCAACCATGTATTTGCGTGAGGAAAAGAAGAACGCAGCATATATTAAATGTTTGCTCTTATATTACGGATGGTTTGGCCTTAAAGATTCAGCTTCTATGCGTCTTTTGGGAGGACCTTGGGATGGTTTAACCGAAGAGGATTGGCAGTTTTATTTAAACCTTTATGCCGACGACGTAAAAGAAGTAGAAAAAAGTCCTTACGCAAACCTGTTTTTAAACGACTTAACGCATGATATGCCTGCTTGTTATATTGCCGCTGCGGAATTCGATCCGCTGCGTGATGATTCAGCAACGTTGGCAGCAATTTGTGATCAGTACGAGATCCCTCACCGTTTTGAGGTATTTCAAGGAACAATTCATGCATTCCTGCATTACACCCGTGTCCTTGATGACGCAAATGATGCTCTTGAGCACGGTGCAACCTTCTTCCGACAGCAAGTAGGAATTCCGGAAGAAGCGCTTCAATAGGTTGATAGTTCGTTAAGAAATTACTTCTGCGAACTTGAGATAACCCCTCACATTCCCAATGGGGGACTTGCAATTGGGTTTATGAGGGAACGGTTGGTTTTAAAGCAGCGAAAGCAGATTCGCTGCACAAAAAAGGAGGAAACAAAAATGGATTTCAAGTTAAGCGATGATCAGGAACTTATCGTTCAGGCTTACCGTGACTACATGGAAAGCGAACCCTGGGATCAGTATTTCCTGGAGTGTGATGAGAAGCACGAGTATCCGCTGCGTTGGGTAAAGGGTCTGTGCGATCTTGGTTTTGACCAGATCATGCTTCCTGAAAGCCATGGTGGTGCTGGTCTTGAGCAGCCACTCGTTACCTTGATGGCTGTATATGAGGTTCTTGGTCAGTATGGTGGACCTACCTACGTTCTGTATCAGCTTCCCGGTTTTGAGACTATTATCCGTGAAGGTACTGAAGAGCAGATCGAAAAGGTAATGGCATATCTTGGCACTGGTGAGCAGATCTGGAATTCTGCATGCACGGAGCCTGGTGCAGGTTCCGACGTTTCAAGCCTGACCACCAACTACAAGCGTCGTGACGGCAAGATTTACCTCAACGGTACCAAGACCTTCATTACTTCTTCTAAGGGCGTTAAGTGGCTCGTCATCATGGCAAAGAACGCTGATGATCCCACGGTATTTACTGAGTTTATGGTTGATATGACTAAGCCTGGCGTAGAACTTGGTCCTCTGAACAAGCTTGGTCTTCGTATGGATAGCTGCTGCGAGGTATATCTCAACGATGTTGAATTAGAGGAATCCGACATCTTCGGTCAGGAAGGCAATGGCTTTAACCGCGGCGTTTCTGACTTCAACTTCGAGCGTTGGTTGGTTGGTGCTTGCGACTACGGTACTGCAATTTGCGCTTATGAAGACGCTTTGAAGCATGCTAATACTCGTGAGGCATTCGGCAAAACCATCGGTCGCTTCCAGCTCAATCAGCTCAAGATTGCTGAAATGACTATCAAACTCAATGCCATGAAGAACATGCTTTATGAAGCAGCTTGGAACGCTGACAACAATGGTGGCAACTTCGACGCTGGTGAAGCTGCAATGTGCAAGTACTACTGCGCAAACGCTTCCTTCAAGGTTGTAGACGATGCTATGCAGATCATGGGCGGTATCTCTGTTGCTTCTGAGCACCGCATCAACCGCATCTGGCGTGACCTTCGCGTTGATCGCATCTCTGGTGGTACTGACGAAATGATGATCCTTACCACTGCTAAGAACGCATTGAAGAAGTATCGCTAGGCCTTAAGACTTAAAGGTATCCGTATTCGGGGATTCGTTTAATTATCCATTCCGTCCCTGGTGAAAACTGAGGACGGAAGGAATCTAATCGGGAGTTCATTACTACTTGAACGCTCCAACTTTTGTTGTGAGACGTGCAAATAAGGAGGAAACTACTATGACTCTACCAACCGAAAAGCCGTCCTTTGGTCCACTTGACGACGTAAAGGTTGTTTATGCTGCAGTAGAGCTTGCTTGCCCAAAGGCAGCTGATCTGATGGCTGATTGGGGTGCAGATGTTACCTGGCTTGAGAACACTGGTGCTGGTGACACTATTCGCGACACCGCCTATATCAAGCAGGCAGAACGCCGCAATCAGCGCTCTGTAGCTTTGAATTATTTTTCTGAAGAAGGTAAAGAGATCTTCTTTAAGATGATCAAAGATGCAGATATTTTCATGGAGGCTTCTAAGGGCGGTACTTGGGCACGTAAGGGTATCACCGATGAGGTTCTTTGGGAGATCAATCCAAAGCTTGTCATCGTTCATGTTTCTGGTTTTGGCCAGGAAGGTGATCCAAAGATGGTAAAGCGTGCTGCTTATGACCTTACCGTTATGGCTTACTCTGGCATCATCATGCAAAATGGTACCCCCGAACAACCAATGCTTCCTGGACCTTATGCAGGCGATTACTTTAACACTTTGATGATCGCATCTTCTGCTCTTGCAGCTCTTTATAAAGCAGAAAAGACCGGCAAGGGTGAATCGATTGACCTTGCAATGTATGAAACGCTTCTCGCTATTGGTCAATATTATTTGGTTGACTATCTCAATGAAGGTATTAAGTGGCCTCGTCCAGGTGCTCGTAATCAGAATCTCTGTGGTATTGGCGAGTTTGCTTGCAAAGATGGATTCTTGGGCGTATGCCTCTACGGTGTCGATCAGAACAAGTACTTCTTGGAGACCATTGGTTTAGGTCATCTGTGGGGTACTGAAGATATTCCTGAAGATTGTTCTGCACTTTGGCTTTCCAATCCTCATGCAGAAGAAATCCAAAAGGCATTTGAAGATTATTGCTTGGCTCATTCCAAGTACGAAATCGAGCAGGATTTTGCCGATCATCGTATTGCTGCTCAGGTGGTTAACGACTTCGAAGATTTGGTTGAAGAAGAGCATCTCAAGCTTCGTAATACCTGGGTTGATTGGGAGACAGCTGATGGAGACACCTTCCATGGTTTGGGAGTGTTCCCTAAGTTTAAGAACAATCCTGGTCAAATCTGGCGTCCAATGCCTCACCAGGGTGGCGACACTGTTGATGTGCTTACTAAGCTTGGCTACACCGAAGAGCAGATTAAAGAGCTTCTCGCATCCGGTGTTGTGAAGGAAAGCTAGTTTTAACAACGATATTCGCACATGCCCTCAAGCGTAGTTTCCCCCTCCCGCGCTTTTGTATGGGCAAGGTAATCATATCCCCTCTGGTTCCCTTTTCCGGAGGGGAATACTGAAAAGGCAATAACGTATTTTTCGTATTTAAGTTTTTATACGTGTTTTCTGATAAAAGCCCACATAGACTCTCCTCTTTCTTTTCGGACTTTTTGGTTGCATTCTCCTATGTGGGTTTCTATCAGGAAATGGTCGCTACGAAAAAGGGAATGTTTAATCGTAGCGAACTTTAAGGCATACCTCACCCTTCGCTTAAAAGGGGAAAGCAAGCGAGTGGGTTAATGATATCTGGAGGAGGAACCAAGGATGACTGATATCGTAGGTAATGAAACGCTTCGTGATCTTTGGCAAAGTGTAGTCGATCGTCGGGGTGATCGTCAATTTCTTACGTTTCATAATAGGGTGGGAGATATTTTTGAATATACCTATTCTGAGTTTGATCAGGATGTAAATCGTATTGCTAATGTATTCTTGTCACTCAATATAAAAAAAGGTGACCATGTAGCTCTTCAGCTTCATAGTTCTCCTGAATTCTTGATGTGTCTTTTTGGGTTATCGAAAATCGGGGCAATTGTTGTTCCAGTAAACGAACAGTATCTTTCCGATGAAGCAGAATATATTCTTCGCACCTCTGGTGCTGTTTGTGCTGTTACAGAACCTTTATTCTTCGAAACGTACGAAGAGCTTCTACAAAGAGGACTTTATTTCCCAAAGGGACTTTTAGTTGCGCGAGCAGGAAGCGACTCGCCTGAATCTGAAATCGATTTTTCGCAATTCTACACCAAGCCAGGTGAAGAAAAAGAAGGCGTACAGTCAATTTATAATTTTTGGGAGATGCGCTGCGAAGAGTCTACTGAATTACGCGAGTATGTAGAACTTAATTCGATGGATCCATGTCAGATAATCTATACATCTGGCACCACGTCTAAACCTAAGGGTGTTGTTGTTACTCATGCAAATATGGTCTTCTCTGGCTTATATGGGGACTGGGAGGTATCGCTTCGTGGGTCAGACAGGGTGCTTAGTTCGATGCCTGCCTGTCACTCTAACTTTCAATTAGCAGCTCTTATGCCGGTTATCACTGCTGGAGCATCGATAATTATTGTTGAGAAATATTCGGCACGTCGATTCTGGCGTCAAGTGCAACACTATCGCGCAACAGTGATTCAATGTGTTGCTATGATGCTTCGAACCTTAATGCTTCAACCTGTGGCAGATAACGAGAAAAAGCATCATGTTCGTGAGGTGCTGTATTTTATTTCCGTTACCGACGAAGAAAAAGAGGCCTTTGAAGAGCGTTTTGGCGTGAAGATTATGAACACCTATGGTTCTACAGAATCAATCGGCTGGGCGCTGACTGATCCTCCTGTAGGGAAACGCAATTGGCCCTCTGTTGGTCGTGCTGGATTAGGGTATGAAGTTCGTATTGCCGATCTGGATGATAACGAATTGCCACATGGTCAGGTTGGTGAAATTCAGATCAAAGGTATTCGTGGTCGTTCTGTAATGTTGGAATACTTCAATAATCCGAAAGCGACTGAGGAAACCTTTACTGAAGATGGATGGTTAAAGACCGGAGATCAGGGCTATCAGAACGATAATGGCTGGTTTTTCTTCGTAGATCGTAAATCAAATATGGTTAAACGTGCTGGTGAGAACATTTCCACGACTGAGATAGAGGAAATTCTCGAAGAACATCCCAACATTTCAGAGGCTGCTGTTATTGGTGTTCCCGATCCCATTCGTGATCAGGCGATAAAAGCGTTTGTGCTCCCTCACGATAAAAGCAAGGTAACAATTGAGGAACTAAAAACGTATTGCGAAAGTAAAATGGCAAAATTTAAAGTACCCACATATTTCGAAATCGTTGATGATTTTCCTCGTACCTGCAGCTTAAAGATTGAAAAGAAATTACTTAAATAAGTTGAGGACAATTCGATCAAACGCAAGATCCCTTTTTAAACCGTATTTTATGGGGTCTTTGATGTGTATGAGCAAATCATGAACGAAAGGTTTTGCTATGGCGATTTCAACAGACATAGTAGGTAAAGAATTTGGTCCTTTCATACGTTCTTATACGTTCAAGGATTTAGAAATTTGCGCTCTTGGATGCAATGCGGGGTACGACGGTAAAACTGATCTTGAATATATCAATGAAAAAGACGCTACGAACCCTGCACTTAAATTTCTTCCAATTTTTGGTGTACCTCTAACCGTTAATGAAGAGATGACTCGAACCCTAGATTATGGATATGATTATTCTGGTTCTCTTCACTATGGTTTTGAAATTCGTCTCCATGCCCCTTTTAAAATGGAAGACACCATCAAAACCTTTGTAACTCAAGATGCGTTATTTGATCGAGGAGAGGGTCGTGGTTGCTTGTCAAAGCAAACTGGCCGAAGCTATAGCTCAGATGGAACTCATATCTGCACCGTTGAGACATGGGATGTGTGCATCTACGATGGCGGGTGGGGCGGCCCTAAGCCTCCTCGTGATATAGTTGAGATACCTGATCGTGCTCCAGATAAAGAAGTTACGGAAACTATGCCGTACAATATGCCGCTTATTTATCGCTTGATGGGTGATTGGCATCAGCAGCATATTGATTGGTCTTATACCGAACAGACAGGTTTGGAAAGACCAATTGCTCATGGGGTAAGTCTGGGTGGATTTACCATGCGACATATCATTTCTAGTTGGTTCCCTGGTGAACCTGAACGCATGAAGCGTTTTAAAACGCGTATCACTTCTCCGGTAATTCCTGGACAAACGCTTACAACTCGAATGTGGCAGGTAGGAGAAAAAGAGATTCGTTTTCAGCTGGTAGATTCAAACGCTAACGAAACGGGAGCAAAACCGCACTTGAATTATGGCATATGCGAATGGGATTAGGACTAGGTGAGATTTTATGCGGCAGCATCTTAAAACTTTGGCAAATTCGGTTACTACTCCAAAGGTAGTGGTTGAAGCAGTAACCGATGGGAGCGTAAGCAGAAAGATTAAGCATGCTGCCCGTAAGACAATTGACGACGTAGCAATGACCCCCTTTCTTCGTAAGATTACGTTCTTTTCAAGCGGAGGTGCTTTTCTGGAAGGCTATGCCCTTTCTTTGATAGGTGTTGCCCTCACACAAATTACCCCACTTTTTAATCTTGACTCTTTCTGGAGCGCTGCAATTGGCGCTTCGGTATTTTTAGGCATTTTGGTCGGTGCAATTTTAGGTGGTTATTTAACCGACCTGATTGGGCGCCGGAAAATGTTCATTATCGATATGATTGCCATTGGCGTTGTTTCGATTCTTTCGATGTTTTCAACTGAACCACTTCATTTAGTTTTAGCACGTTTCTTTATAGGCTTTTTTGTTGGTGCTGACTATCCAATTTCTACGGCAATGATCACCGAGTTTACTTCGAAGAAATACCGCGCAATTGCAATGGGTATGGTCTCAGCTTCGTGGTATTTTGGTGCAACAGCTGCAGCTTTTGTTGGTTTTGCGTTATTCCCTCTTGCAGATGGTTGGAAATGGATGTTAGGCAGTGCGGCTATTCCATGCTTAATTTTGCTTATTGGTCGTCATGATATTCCTGAATCACCTCTATGGTTGCGTGCTAAGGGTCGCATAGAAGAAGCGCGGGCAGTAATGGATCGCGTGTATGGTGAAGATGTCGACTTTAATGATGAGGAACAAGTTGGTCGTACAAGCATGGCGCAAATCTTTAAAGGTGGATATTTTAAGCGCGTTATTTATGTGGGTCTGCTTATTTTGTGCCAAGTGGTTCCGATGTATGCGATCTATACCTTTGGCCCTGATATTATGACTGGCTTTGGTTTAGGAGAGGGTCGTGATTCGATTCTTGGCGAAGCAGCAGTAAGCTTGTTCTTCCTGATTGGTACGTTCCCCGCAATGTTTTGGCTTAATTCAATTGGTCGTAGACCATTGCTTATTGGGTCACTTGCTTTTATGGCTGTAGGCCTTGTAATCTTAGGAGTCTTTCCAACTGCTCCTGTTATTGTGGTTATTCTTGCATTTGGCCTTTACGCTTTCTTCAGTGGAGGGCCAGGAATTTTACAATGGCTTTATCCTAACGAGCTTTTCCCGACTGCAGTTCGTGCTTCTGCGGTAGGTATTGCAATATCTATTTCGCGCGTAGGTACTATTGTTTCTACTTATGGAACGCCTCTTATGCTTGAACAATTTGGTGTTGGTCCTACTATGCTTGCGGCGGCTGCTTTAGTTGTTCTGGGTCTTGTTCTTTCGATTTTTATGGCACCTGAAACACGAGGTAAGTCTTTAGCCGAGACCAGTAAGGTGGGATAACGTATCTTGACGTTACTTTTGTACGCAAGTTTTAAAAAACATATTTTTAGGTCCCTTAATGGGTGATTTAAATCAACCTCTCGGTAGACTAGGGTCGGTTTTATGGGCTTAAAACTCTTTGTTTTCAGCCCATTTTGCATAAGTACTTATATAACAACTGCTTGAGTTACCTGTCAAAGAGTTTGGCTATCGATATGCAGCTTCAGGCAAGGCTCCAGTTGGGTTAACAGCTAAAACGTGTTACTAATTCCGATATGTACGAAAATGCCTAAAAATACTGAGGCGCCAATTGAGGCACTCAGGTTAGGCTTCATTTCAGGGAGGGGAGGGTTATCTGTTCAGTCATGGGAATTAGCCAAAAGAAAAGACATCGGAAATCCGATGTCTTTTCTTTTTGAGGAGGGATATGAAGTGATTCTTTTCGAGTTATTCATTCTTGTTGCATCACGAATCAACAAGGGAAAATTTACAGGTGAAGAATCAAACCTAAAGGTGAAAGATGCGCGATTTAGCGACCCTTCCAAACTGGCTCACGCTTTTCTACGAATGCAGCTGGTCCTTCAATACCGTCTTCGGTTTTCTCAAGGAAGCGGTATGCAGCGTCGCAATATTTCATTGCGTCTTCTTCGGACATCTGATCAGCAGCATGTACCAAGTACTTGGTCCACTTCAATGCGAGAGGAGCATTCTTTAGGCACCGCTCTGCGAGCTCGATTGCCTTATCCATTACCTCTTCAGCAGGAACTACATAATTGATAAGACCAAGCTTCTGAGCTTCGTCAGCTTTAATCTTCTTGCCAGTAAGCAAGAGTTCCATGCAATCTTTGCGGTTAATATCACGTGCGAGACGAACAATGCCGCCCGTAGAAGCGATGATACCTAAACCTACTTCAGTGCAACCGAACTTAGCACGATCAGAAGCTACAACCATGTCACAAGAGAGTGCGATTTCCATGCCGCCACCAGCAGCAGAACCATTGCATGCAGCAATAACAGGCTTAGAGCAGGTGCGGTTAGTAAAACCGCCGAAGCCATGTTCGGTAACAGTCTGGCATTCGCCGCCTTCAGAAAGCTCGGAGAGGTCTTCGCCAGCGCAGAATACTTTGCCGGTACCCGTTACGATGATGGCACGAACAGCAGGATCGGTTTCTGCATTGTTCATGATATTTTCCATAGCTTTCGAAGTTGCTCCATTGAGTGCATTTGCCATGTCTGGACGGTTGATGCGAATAATAAGCAAACCGTCTTCTCGTAGCTCTGATACTACGGTGTCAGTTCCAAAATAATCTGCCATTTCTTCCTCCTTGTTACTCGATTACTAATGCATTAAGAACTTTTAACTCCCCTTTGTGTTTGTAGGAACAACACTTGTATTTCTCAATGCAGTTTTATCGTATGTATCTTTCGTCTAGGAGGCATCACCAGGTATTTGGTATCGTATAATTACTCAAAATCACCCACTCACTACTTTTTAAGTAGGCGTCTTTTTCGTTCATTTCAGAAATTACTGACAAGTAAATTTTCTTTTAAGGTTTCCATTTACCGAGCAATTAAGCTTGCCCCGCGATCATAGGGGAGTTGTTTTGCTTATTGCTACTAGAGTAGATACATCGCCATTACGGCGATTTTGTTTATCGGTTCCAGAAGAGGTGGATGCCCATGGAAATTCTTGGATTTCTTATCCTATTTCCGCTCGTGATCGCGGGCCTATTAATGGTCATAAGAAAGACCAAGCCCCGTAATGTTATTGTCTGCATTGGTTCAGCAGCGATAGCTATTGCTTCGATTGTTTTAGTGGTTACCAATATGGGAACAACTGGAACTTACTTTACTTTTGAATCGGAGTATGTTGATTACCTTCTCATTGCGGTTGATGTGATAATTGCGGTTACCATCATCGCTTTTGCATTGAAGTATCGCAATGTTCCTGCTTTGGTTTTGGCTCTCATCCAAATTATTGGAACTTTGGTATACGAATTTATGTTTGCTCATGGGCTTGAATGTACGCGTAGTCTCTACATTGATTCCTTGTCGCTCATTATGGCTTTAATAATTGGCATTGTGGGTACCGGTATCTGCGTTTATTCAATTGGCTATATGCATGACTTCTATTTTGGTATTCATCATCCAGAAACTGAAATGCCAGATCGTAGACCAACCTTTTTTGCTTTGATGTTTGTATTCCTTTCTGCAATGTATGGAATCATCTTCTTTAACAATATGATTTGGCTGTTTACGGCATGGGAAGTAACGACCCTTTGTTCGTTTTTACTTATTGGGTTTACCAAAACCGACGAGGCTATTCATAATGCATTTCGCCAAATAATAATGAACTTGGTTGGCGGTATCGCTTTTCTAGCAGCGTTGTTCTATCTTGCAATTCAATTTAGTTGCATTGACTTCATGGACTTTATTGTTTTCGGAACAATTGCGCCAACCTATGTTGTTCTTCCGCTCACTTGCTTGAGCTTGGCGGGAATTACAAAGGCAGCACAGATGCCTTTCCACACTTGGCTTTTAGGAGCTATGGTTGCTCCGACACCAACTTCGGCCCTGCTTCATTCTTCCACCATGGTTAAAGCAGGCGTATTTATGCTCATTAAATGTGCCCCAATTTATGCCGTTTCTTTTGCTCCGTCTATCTTGGTAATTCTCGTGGGAGGTATTACGTTCCTTCTGTGCTCCATGATGGCAATCTCGCAGTCTAACGGTAAACGTGTTTTAGCTTATTCTACGGTTGCAAACCTGGGTTTGATTACTGCTTGTGCGGGCGTGGGAACTGCAGAGGCAATCTGGGCTGCTATTCTTTTGGTTATTTTCCATGCGGTTGCAAAAAGCCTTTTGTTCCTTTGCGTTGGTACCGCAGAACATCATATCGGTTCTCGTGATATCGAAGATATGGATTTACTCTTCGAAAGAATGCCCCGCTTATCCCGCATGATGATTGTTGGCATCATGATTATGTTCCTAGCTCCGTTTGGCATGTTAGTTGCAAAATGGGCAACGTTGGTGTCTTTTGTGGATACAAGACAATTTGCTTTGCTGCTAATGCTTGCTTTTGGTTCTGCTGCAACCTTTATGTTCTGGGCAAAGTGGCTTGGAAAGTTAGCTGGAATTACAGGCACTCCCGAGAGTATTGAAAAGACGGTACATTGGAGCGAGTGGGTTGCAACAATGACGTTTACCATTCTCGCGCTTGTTTGCTGTGCGGCAATTCCGCTTATGTCTGATTATCTGATCGAACCTTACATTGCATCAGTACTTGGTATCGCTATCCAGCCTATCTTGGACGATGATCTCTATATTGCAGCAATAATTTGCTTAGTTATGGCGGTGGTGCTTCTTGGCGGAATGCGCAAATTTAAGAAGAATGTTCGCAAAACAGATGCCTATCTTGCAGGTATTTCAGTAAATAATGCTGAACGTACTTTTGTGAATTCGCTTTCTCAACCCAGTGCTGCTACGGCTCGAAATTGGTATCTGGAGCCCGTGTTTGGTGAAGCAAAAATTCGCCCCATTGGCACCATAGCTTGCTATGTGTTGCTAGCCGCTGCCTTTATATGGGCTGTATATTTGACGGTTACTATTGGAATTCTCTAGGCAAAGGAGTTACTGAATGGATACTATTATTTCAATTCTCATCACGCTTCTTGCCTCAGTTGTTTTTGCGGTAGTGGCGACGGTACTCGGTTGTTTGCTTGCTGGTCTTGACCGAAAGGTTACAGCTCGAATGCAGGGTCGTGTAGGGCCTCCTTTGCTTCAGCCTTATTACGACGTAAGAAAACTGTTTAGTAAAGAAAATACCGCTGTAAATACTGCTATTGGCACGTATGTATTCTGGGCTCTTATCTTTACCTTCATTGCTGGTGGTGTGTTTTTCTGCGGGGGAAATCTTCTGCTTTGCATCTTTATTGTTACGCTCGCAGAAATGCTTTTTATCATGGCTGCATACGCTGCACGTTCTCCTTATGCAGAAGTTGGTGCTCATCGAGAAACGCTGCAGGTAATGGCGTACGAACCTATGGTGCTGCTTTTAGCTGTCGGATTCTTCTTAGCAACGGGTAGTTTTAATGTTTCTACGGTTTTGCATTTGGACTATCCCATTATCGGATCTGCTATTGGAGTATTTTTAGGCTTACTTTTTATTCTTACTATTAAACTTCGTAAGTCTCCTTTTGATTTATCGTACTCACATCATGCACACCAAGATCTTGTAAAGGGTGTTACTACCGAAATGTCCGGTAAAGTACTCGGACAAGTTGAGATCATGCATTGGTGTGAAAACATTTTGTTTTTAGCTTGGGTAGCGATGTTTTTCGTTTGGGATAATCCTCTCTGTATCCCTGTCGTGATTGTCGCGCTTATTCTTATCTATCTATTGGAAATCTGGATTGATAACAATTTTGCCCGTGTAAAATGGCAGCTTCTTCTGAAATCTGCATGGGTTGTAACCCTTATTTTTGCGGGTATCAATATCGGTCTACTAATTTATCTGTAAGGAGAAGATATGTCTGCGATTTCGAAATCTCCTTGGATTATTCATTATGACGGCTCGAGCTGTAATGGATGTGATATTGAAGTCTTAGCAGCGTTGACGCCTCTTTATGATGCTGAACGTTTTGGTGTAATCAATACAGGCAATCCCAAACACGCTGATATTTTCCTTGTGACTGGCAGCGTTAATCAGCGAAATATAAGCGTTATTCAAGAGATATACAACCAGATGGTAGAACCTAAAGTAGTGGTTGCTTGTGGTGTTTGTGCTTGTACAGGTGGTATCTTCCATGATTGCTACAACGTTATAGGCGGTATAGACCAAGCGATTCCAGTAGATGTATATGCACCTGGATGCGCCGTTCGTCCCGAAGCTATTATTGATGCGGTAGTTCAAGGTGTTGCGGTTCTTGAAGAAAAGGCTAAGAAGCTTGCTGAACAGAAGAAAGGTGCCTAGTTATGTCATTAAAACAAGACTTTCGACCATTGGCACTAGAGAATCTTATTGATACTTGCAAAGAGTATAAAGAGAAGGGATATCGTCTCGATCAGTTGCTTCCTAAACTCGAACGGGATAATACCATTACCCTGATCTACACTTTTGTGCTTGATAACGAAATCGTTAATTTCAAAATCGGCGGAATCATTAAAAACGAAACGGTCGTTCCTTCGGTTACCGAATTGTTCATTGCTGCGTTTGTATTCGAAAATGAAGCTCACGAACTTTATGGGGTTAACATTGAGGGAAATGTTCTGGATTTCAAGGGAAATTTCTACAAATTCCCCGATGGAGTAGAAGCTCCTATGACAATTATTTCGCCAGAACAACTTGCAGCGCGTGAGAAGGCTGCGAAAATCGCTGCTGCTAAGGCGGCACGTGAGGCTAAAGCTAAAGCATCGCGCGAATCTGATGCCAGTAACGAATCTACTCCAGATAGCAAAACCGAGAGCAAAGGTCAGAATACCGAGGATCTTGAAGCTAAACTTGCTGGAATGGATCCAGAAAAAGCTGCAAAAGTGCGTGCAGCGATGGAAGCAAAAGCAAAGAGGGAAGCAGCGCGTAGTGCTTCTGCTCAGTCGGAATCCAAGGAAGGGGAATAAAGATGGGAAAAGCTCAAGTTATACCCTTTGGCCCCCAACATCCTGTTTTACCGGAACCTGTTCATTTAGACCTTGTCGTACAGGACGAAACCGTTGTTGATGTTTTGCCTCAAATCGGTTTTATTCATCGAGGCCTTGAAAAACTGGTAGAGACGCGCGACATACATCAATACATTTATGTTGCTGAACGTATATGCGGTATTTGTGCTTTTGGTCATAGTTATGGGTATGCTCAAGCGGTGGAAACTTTAATGGGCGCAGAAGTTCCAAAACGCGCAGAATATTTGCGAACGATCATGCATGAGCTCTCTCGTATTCATTCTCATCTTTTGTGGATGGGTCTTGCAGCAGATGCATTTGGTTATGAGAGCTTATTTATGCATACCTGGCGTTTACGTGAACGAATTCTTGATATTTTTGAAGCGGTTGCTGGTGGACGCGTGATTCTTTCGTATACGCTTTTAGGAGGCGTTACCAAAGATATTGATGCTCCTATGCTTGCCTCTATAAAGGACACCTTAAAAGGTCTTGGAAAAGAATATGGCGAAATCTGTAATGCCTTTTTGAAAGATTCTTCGGTTAAAAATCGCACCGTTGGAATTGGCGTTATAGATGAAGAACATGCTTACGAATACGGTATGGTTGGACCGTTTGCTCGAGCAAGTAATGTGAACAATGATGTTCGCTGTTTAGGAATTGGCGGTTATGGAGAACTTTCCTCGTTTGAGCCAATTATGGAAACTGCGGGTGATTGTTATGCGCGTGTAAAGGTTCGTGCACTAGAAGTGTTGCAGTCAATCGAAATCATTAATGAGCTTATCGATAAAATACCTGATGGCCCTGTTCATATTCCGGTAAAAGGAGCTCCTGCTGATGGTTCGGAAGCGTGCAACATTCTTGAACAGCCTCGCGGTGAAGTTTTTTATTACTGCAGCGGTAACGGAACAAAAAATCTTGAGCGCATGCGAATCCGTACTCCTACTTCGCAAAATCTTGCTGGTATGACCATGGCCTTAAAAGGATGCGAAATCGCAGACGTAAATATGATTGTTCTTTCAATTGACCCTTGCATAAGTTGTACGGAAAGGTAGGAGCGTAATGGGTGGTTTTAAATTAGGAAAGATGACCCTTCGCTCACTGTTTTCGAAACCCGAAACTATTCGGTATCCTTTCGAAGAACCTGAGCATCCAGCTTGCATGAAGGGCGTTGTGGAGTTCGACTATTCAAATTGTATCTACTGTGGGATTTGCGAAAAGCGTTGTCCAACCAATGCTATTTCGGTGAATAAAAATGATCAAACTTGGACTATAGATCATTTTGCTTGCATTCAATGCGGCTCCTGTATACGCGAGTGCCCCAAATCTTGCTTGACGATGAATCCCGTTCTTGTTCATCCAAGTACAGAAAAGAAAAAGGTAACAATTTCGAAACCTGAGCCAACAGAAGAAGAAAAGGCAGAGCTTGCGCGCAAAGAAGCCGAAAAAGCTGCTAGAATCAAGGCTGCAAAGGAAGCAAAAGCTGCTAGAGAGAAGGCTGCTGCTGAACAACAGTAAGTTTCTTTTTTCGGTAGTTGAATAGAAGTGAAAGAACCGGGCTTATTACCCGGTTCTTTTGTGGAGGATTAAGCTATGTCGCATCATAAAAAGCCTGAAGAATATGAGGTAAGTAATAAAATTTTTACTCTGCCTAATTTTCTTTCTTTTATTAGGCTTTGCATGATTCCCGTATTTCTTATTCTTTTATTAAATGGCTTCAACCTTGCTGCAACATTGGTTTTTGCTATTGCTGCATCAACTGACTGGGTCGATGGTCAGGTTGCTCGACGAACTAATTCTGTTTCAAAATTAGGTCAGCTGTTAGATCCTTTTGTTGACCGATTCCTGATGATTTCAGGCGTTGTAGGATTATTGATCATTGGACGTCTTCCTCTTTGGATTGTCCTTGTGGTGGTTTTACGCGATATGTTTATGCTAATCGGCGGATCTTACTTATTGTCTCGCTGGAAGGTTCGTGTACCTGTTATTTACGCTGGAAAAGTAGCGACAACTTTTTTGTATATAGGTTTTGCGGGAGTACTCCTCAATATGCCGTTACTTGAAGGACTTGGTGTTGTTTCTGTTAGCTGGTTACCTGGATTTTCATTTGAAGCGTATTCTTGGGGCTTTTGGTTTGTATATGCTGGATTAGTATTATTAATTGGTACTACGACGTACTATATTGTAAAGGGGTATCAAGGCATGCGTGCCGCTCAGCGCGAGAAACAACATGATGAGGGAGGAGAATAGGTAGGGGATGCCTTCAAAACGTTCCCATAGTTCTCAATTTCAATTTAGAGGAGATGGCAATAAGCATCCATCCCCTCGTAAAAGCGCGCAAAAATCGTATTTTAGACAAAGTTCTTCACGGGATAGGGGAGCTCAGTTTTCCGTACCTCAAACTTCATCAAAATCAAATTCGCAAGGTACTTTAAGATCCTCAGCTCGCATTAACGAAATACGTGCACGTGCCTCGCAAAAGGCAAGCGAGAAATCAGGTATTAGTGGCTCGCAGAGAGATTTTTCTGATTCTCCTCTGACTGGAATGGATTCTCACTTAAAGCAAAAGAGGCCTCAAGTACAGCGATCCTTTAAACCGCGAACACAGGTTAACTCGTCTTCTCAAAATACAAGAGCGCATCGTCCCTCGGTGGTTCAAGAGAACGCTAGCTCACGCGCTTCTTCTCGAAAGAACTCAAGAGAAGTGCCGAGGGAACAAGCTTCGTTTAGACCTCAATCTACTCGTCGAAATTCGGCAAAAGGATCAATAGGACAATCTGCGACATCATCAATTGCTGAGCAGAATATGTCGAGTCATATCTGGAATCAGGAACGTTACTCTTCAAAAAGAATGGATGCTTCACGCGGTGGTTTTAAACCGCAAAAGGGTAGCGCTCTCGCTCAAAAACAGGGTCGACAGTTATCTGGTTTTGATAACACATCTCGAAAGGGTGCGCAGCCCCTTCATGGAATAAAAAAGCAACGCCGATTCCCCTACAAAGTAGTAGTACCTTTCTTAGTAATTGTTCTTTTACTTGGTGGTGCTTTTGGTATAGATTCGCTCGTTAATGGTAATAAGATTTATCAAGGCATTTCAATTGGTGAAATTGATGTTTCGGGCTTAACGCAACAGGAAGCGGTTGAACAGGTTTCTGGGTATTATTCTCCAAGAGTTTCAGGAAATGTTGCAACTTTTTATTCCTCTGAAGAGGCTCAAGCAAACCCTCAAACTCCTGAAAATGCCGGTAATGTCGAAGAGCAGATTTCATACGAAGAGTCGCTTGACTCGCGAACGCAGTGGACGCTTCCAGCCAGTAAACTTGATGCCACTTTCGATGTCGAAGGCATGGTTGAGCAAGCATTTCAAGTCGGAAGAAATACGGGGGGAATAATTGCACGTATCCAAGCTGCGCTCAATGGATGGCATTTTAATCCGGAGTGCACTTTCAATGAAACTACCTTATCGGAAACACTTTCAGAGATGACTGCTGCGGTTGGTAATGAACGTGTGAATTACAATGTTGAAATGAACGATGAAGGCATTGCTTCCGTAACCTCAGGTCATGATGGTAATGAGGTAGTACGGGATTGGCTTGTTTCTCGACTCAATGAAACGTATTTTGGCTCAAATCAGAATAATTCCTACCTTTTAGAGACTCAGTATATGCCTCTGCAGATCACTGAAGATTCTGCTCGAATTTGTGCTGATAGCATCAATGCTTCCTTGTCTTCTGGGGCAACATTTTCCTATGAAGGACAGACTTGGACTGCTTCACGTCAAGATCTTTCACAATGGATTACTACTTCAGTTGAGCAGGAAGGTGATTCTTGGATATTAAAGCCTCTTTTCGATGAAGCTACCGCAAAAAAAGCTTTGCTTTCTTCACTCCATTCCAACATTGAACTTTCTAATCTCCAAGTAAGCATTTCTCGTGATGAGCAAGGTGCAATAAGCGTATCGTCAAATGCCACGGGAACTGTTCCGTTAATTTCGGATGCTATTGCATCAATGAATGAAACCTTTTTTGTGAGCGAATCCCGATCGGAAGCTCCTACTATTGAACTTTCATCGACAGATTTACCTTCTACCGTTTCTTTTGACGATGCAGTCGATTTCGGTTTAATAAGCGAAATTTCTTCATTTACTACCCAATATTCGTCAGGTGCTGAAGCGAGAACGGTCAATATTCATACCGCTGCCGATTTGCTTTCAAATTCAATCATTAAAGCAAATGGAGGCACATGGTCATTCAATGATACTGCAGGAGAAGCTACCGAAGACAAAGGCTATCAAAATGCTGGGGCAATTGTGGGTGGAGAATACTCTGATGCGATTGGTGGCGGCATTTGCCAGGTAGCAACGACAGTTTTTAATGCTATATATGACGCTGGGTATCCAATCACGGAACGACACAATCATACGCTGCATATTGAAAGTTACCCAGAAGGCAGAGATGCCGCTATCGCTTATCCTTACATGGATCTTGTCTGGCAAAACGACACTTCTTCTGATGTGATACTCGTTATGTCTTACACCAACTCTTCAGTTACTGCGACTTTATGGGGCGTTGATCCAGGTTATGAAGTATCAACCGACTATGGTGAATGGAAAGAGGGAGAACCCTATTCAGTTAAATACAAAACTGATGATACGGTGGCAGAAGGTACTGAATATGTTGAAACTACCGGAGTGAACGGTAGCAGTATTTCGATTACGCGCATTGTTAAAGATGCAAATGGTAACGTTCTTCACGAGGATGTATTTGAGTCGAATTATGCCCCGAAAGATGAAGTGATTGTGAGAGGCAGTGCTTAAAGTCATTTACCGCTGCTCAGACACCATACTTAGTTCTTAAATATAAAGTTTAGACAAGAATGCCATAATACTTATTACTATTTTGTATGGGTTTTCTTTCCTATTTATCTAAAGATGCAGTCACACTTCGTAAGTGAAAGGGGTCGTTTGTGCTTTATCAACCCGAAATCGAAACGATGTCTCGTGAAGATCTCGAGGCACTACAGCTTAAGCGCTTGAAGGATCTCGTTAAACGAGTTTCTGAATCTATTCCTTTCTATAAAGAATCGTTTGCAAAAGCAGGTCTTTCTGCCGATGACATTACCTGCCTTGAAGACCTTGCGAAGTTTCCCTTTACTACGAAGCAGGATATGCGTAATGCCTATCCCTTTGAAATGTTTGCGGTACCAAAAAGTGAAGTTGCTCGAATTCACTGCTCTTCAGGCACTACGGGCACTGCAACAGTTGTCGGATATACGCAAGCAGACTTGGATCGCTGGGGAGATTGCTTTGCTCGTTTTCTCTATGCGGCAAATTGTGGCAAAGAAGCTACGATTCAGGTCGCTTATGGGTATGGATTGTTTACGGGTGGGCTAGGTGCCCATTATGGTGGTGAGCGTGCGGGCTGTACTGTGCTGCCTATGTCGACTGGTAATACTAAACGACAGGTAAGGCTCATGCATGATTTTGAGGTAGATGCTCTTTGCTGCACGCCTTCTTATGCACTTAATATTGCAGATGTCGCAATAGAAGAAGGGTTTGATCCGACCAAGGATTTCAAGATTCATGCCGCTGTTTTAGGTGCTGAACCCTGTTCGGAAGCTATGCGAAGCGAAATTCAAGAGAAGCTTGGTGTCCAGGTATTCGATATTTATGGTCTATCAGAAATTATGGGCCCCGGTGTTGCTTGTGAATGTGAAATGCAGCATGGCCTTCATGTCTGCGAAGACCAATTTATTATTGAAATAGTTGATCCTGAAACCTTGCAGCCAGTACCAGATGGTCAATGGGGTGAAGTGGTGTTCACTACACTTTGCAAAGACTGTTCACCGCTTATCCGTTATCGCACTCGAGATATTTCCCGCATTATTCCCGGTGAATGTTCTTGTGGCCGCACCTTCCGAAGAATGGATCGCATTACAGGCAGAACTGACGATATGATGATTCTTCGTGGCGTAAACGTATTCCCGTCACAAATTGAGGAAGAAATTGTTTCCTTCCCTGAGATTACAGCTCAATATCAACTTATTCTTACCACAAAAGGTACTCTTGACCATGTTGAATTGTTGGTTGAGACTGTTCCCGATTTCCCCTTCGACGAGGTTCGTCGTTTGGAGAAATTGAAGCGAGATCTTGAAAAAGCTTTGAAAGATAACTTACAAATTGCTGTTGACGTTAAAATTGTAGAGCCGAAAACTTTAGAACGTAGCGAAGGTAAAGCAAAACGTATTGTCGATCTTCGAGAGGGGTTGCACTAATGATTTCTCAGCTAACTGTTTTCTTGGAAAACGAAGAAGGTCGTCTTGCAAGTGCGGTTCGCACTATTGCTGATGCCAATATAAACATGCAGGCATTGTTTTTAGCTGATACTGCAGATTTTGGTATTCTTCGTATTTTTTGCGACACTCCTCAAAAAGCATGTGATGCTCTTACTGCTGCGGGTTATCGTGCACGTTTGATTGACGTGGTTGCGGTACGCGTTGCAAATAAACCAGGTGAGCTCGCTAATCTCATGGATTATTTGGATGAGAACAACATAAATGTTGAATATGCTCACTGCTTTATTGTGGGAGATTTTGCGTATGATGTTTTAAAGGTCAATGATCCTTCATTGGATGTTAAACTTTCGGCAGCAGGATTTAAGGTATGCAAACCGGAAGATGTTTATGTCGTTGACTAATTGCTTTTCTCACATCTCTAATCGTACGAGAGTAGGCGCTTGCATTAGCGCCTTTCTCCTTTGTGTTAGCCTTACTGTGGGGATTTTCCCTTCAACAGCGCAGGCTGATGTAAGACAATCCGATATTATTGCGGGCATTAGCGTAGAATCGCGTGGGCTAAACGCATCGTCGTGCCCCAATGTAGTTGCAGAATATGTGTATGTTGTCGACGATCAGGGTCAAGTGTACTTTGAGCGTGGTGCAGACACGCAAACTCATATCGCATCTATCACTAAAGTAATGACTGCTCTCGTTGCCCTTGAGTATGGTGATCCTCAGTCGACTACCATCACGGTTAGTCAAACTGCTGCTACCATTGGCGAATCATCTGCTATGTTGCAAACTGGTGATTCGATGAATCTAGAAACTGCACTCAAGGCGTTGATGATACCTTCAGGCAACGATGCTGCACAGGCTATAGCTGAGTCTATGGGTGACTCCGTCAAGCAACAGCTGCAAGAGCAAGGCGATACAAACGTTCCCGAATCCGCCTATGATGCCTTTGTTTATGCCATGAACAAAAAAGCCCAAGAGCTAGGAATGACGAATTCGCTTTTCGCTAATCCTCATGGGCTTGACATCGACCAACATGATGCAGAGATGTATTGCTCAGCTCGCGATGTTGCAACTATGGTTTCCGAAGTAATGAAAAACGAAACTTTTAGATCTATTGTTTCCATGGATGGTGCAACTATCCAGGTAACGCGAAATGGTGCTACTGCTGATATACCGCTTGAATCTACTGATGTACTTATTGGGACTTATGAGGGTGCCTGTGGTGTAAAAACTGGATATACCGAAAAAGCAGGTCAATGCTTTGCTGGAGCGGTAGAACGAGATGGCAAAACTCTGTATGCGGTTGTTCTTAATTCAAATTCTGAACAACAGCGTTTTACCGATGCTACAACACTTGATGATTGGGTTTTTAACAATGTGATAGATTACGCCCTCGCGCATAGCCCCGAAACAACTTCTATGACTACCTCTGATGGTCAAACCTCTGAAGTTCCCGTTGTTGCTTATGTTAGCCATTCAGGATGGATTGATAAAACATTTAAGGCCACTTTGTCGGACCCTGAGATGTCTGTTGAAGTTTTTGCTCTTGAAGGGAATGTAAGTCAAGAGTTCGAGTTCGACACTATTTCAGGTGATGTAAGCGTCGGTCAAAAAGTTGGTACAGCGAAGTTTTATCAGCATAATGAAGAAATTGCATCTTGTGATATTGTTGCTGCAGAATCCTGTAGCGCTCCCAATTTCATCGAAGGCATAGGAATTTGGTGGGACCGTTTAATGCGAGGTTTCAGTGGCGAACAAACTTCAGCGGAAAGTGTCGTGATAAACACCACTCCTCTGATTTATGGGAGTAATGCAACCTTAAATCAAACAACTTAAGCTATAGCTCTTAGGAGGAAAAATGGATAAATGCCCTGTATGCAATAGTCCGCTTAATCCTCAAGATGAATCGTGTGCCGCTTGTGGTTATCGTCTTCAGGATACGACGGAGGAATTTAAGGTAGTATCGTTAGAGCCCGATACCACTGATGTGCCTAGCTCCACCACTACAACACCCACTCTTACGGTTTTGTATGGGAAACAGGAGGGGTTAGTCTATCAGCTAACGGGAGATCGAGCTTCAATTGGTCGATCTCCAAAATGTGAGGTGTTCTTAAATGACATGACTGTCTCACGCGAACATGCTCTTCTAGAGCGTGTAGGGGATGGTTGGTCCATTCGAGACACTGAATCGTTTAACGGGGTATGGGTTAACAATACCAACGTTGATCATGTCATGCTTTCAGATAGAGACATTATTCAAATTGGGTGCTTTGTATTACGGTACGCTGAGTAATGAGGAGATAGGTTTATGAAGCTTCTTTCGGGAAATGAAGCAATTGCCCAGGGTGCATGGGAGGCTGGTTGTCATATTGGAACGGCTTATCCTGGCACGCCCTCGACCGAAACAATGGAGGCATTTGCACAGTTACCTGATGTTTACGCCGAATGGTGCCCCAATGAAAAAGTTGCTTTAGAGGTAGCCGTTGGTGCTTCTGCAGCAGGCGCTCGTAGTCTTGTTACTATGAAGCATGTTGGAGTTAATGTCTGCGCAGATCCGCTTTTTACCGCGGCGTACACTGGAGTCAATGGAGGCCTTCTTCTCCTTGCAGCAGATGACCCGGGTATGTTTTCTTCTCAGAATGAACAAGACTCACGTTACTACGCCATGGCTTCTTTGATTCCAGTTTTAGAACCGTCTGATTCAGCTGAAGCACATCGTTTTGCTAAAGAGGCGTATGAGATTTCTGAACAGTTTGATACTCCTGTTATGATGCGCTCTACGGTCAGAATCTCACACACGAAAACACCAGTAGAAATTGGACAGCGTCAAGAGATCCCTAAAAAACATTATGAAAAAGACCCTTCCAAATGGGTTATGATGCCTGCTTTCGCGAAACCTCGTCGCAAAGTTTTAGTGGAACGAATTGAGTCTTTGCGAAAATGGGTTGAAACGTGTCCTTACAATGTTGTTGAACGGGCATCTGAGCAGCAAGGTACTTCTTCGTTGCGTCAAGGAATAATTTGTTCCGGCTCGGTTTATCAACACGTAAAAGAAGCTTGCCCACAGGTTGATGTTTTTAAGTTGGGCGTGACATGGCCTCTTCCAAAGAATGCCTTACAGGATTTTGTAAATTCAGTTGATGAAGTTTATGTTGTCGAAGAAGCCTCGACCTTTCTTTCAGATGCGGTTAAATCATGCGGGATCGTACTCAATGATTTTAAAGTTCCTCTTCCTCCTGATGGAGAGCTTACTCCTTCTGCGATTCGTATTTCGTTTGGTTTAGCTCTCCCTGAACACAAAGAGTCTGAGCGTGATATCCCCAATAGACCTCCAGCGCTATGCCCTGGTTGTCCTCACCGCATAATCTTTAAGGAATTATCACGTCTTCGTGCCATTGTGACAGGCGATATTGGATGTTATACTTTAGGAGCTTTGCCGCCGCTTTCCGCAATGGATACCACGCTTGATATGGGTGCTTCAGTTTCAATGGCACATGGCTTTGAGTTGGCTCTAGAAGGCGATCATAGACCCGTTGTTGCGGTAATCGGCGATTCGACTTTTGCTCATTCAGGCTTAACTTCGCTGATGAATACTATTTACAACAAAGGGGCAGGAACCGTTTGTATTTTAGATAATCGAACTACTGCTATGACAGGACAACAAGGTAATCCTTTTAATGGGGTTACTTTGCAAAACCGTCCAAGTCGTGAACTTAATCTTCCTGCAATTTTGGAAGCTTTAGGTGTCGATCATGTTCAATGTGTTGACGCATTTAACATGAAGGCTGTTCGAGCAGCTTTGAAAAATGCCACTCAAAATGATGATCTGGATGTCATAGTCTTCCAGGGTTCTTGTGTTCTTCTAGATAAATCTCCTAAGCAATCTTATGTGGTAACACCTGATTGCACGGGTTGCGGAATCTGCAAGACATTAGGATGTCCCGCTATTGCTTCTGATCCAGAAACGGGCATTTCTTCTATTGATCCAGACTTGTGCATTGGTTGCGATCAGTGCCGTCAATACTGTAATTTTGGGGCAATTGAGCCACGTGAGGGGAGTCGATAAGTGATGGATTCAAATGTATATACGATTCTTCTTTGTGGTGTAGGTGGTCAAGGCACTATTACCGCAGCAGATCTTCTTGCTCGCGTTGCTACTGCAGCAGGTCTTGATTGCAAGGTTTCAGAAATTCACGGAATGGCTCAGCGAGGAGGCGCTGTTACTACGGTTGTACGTTTTGGCGACAACGTTTCTACTATGGTTTGTGATGAAGGTTGTGCTGATAGCGTCGTTTCTTTTGAAATCGTTGAAGCTTTAAGAAATATTTCCTTTTTAAAAACAAGCGGCTCATTAGTGGTCAACGATGAATCAATTAAACCTCTTCCTGTTTTAACGGGACGTGCTTCAATGCCTACTCAAGCACGTAAGCGCTTGCAGGACTATGGAGCGACCTTGATTCCTGCTAGTGAAATTGCAAGAAAAGCTGGTACAACAAAATGCGCCAATGTAGTTCTTCTGGGAGCACTTTCAGTTTCCCTGCCTTTCTCAGCTGAGCTATGGGAAGAAGTAATTCGTGCTAAAGTTCCACCTAAAACTATCGATATTAATATTGAAGCATTCCGACAGGGCGCTTCCTATGCAAGAGGGGAGCTCTAAATGAGTATTAAACAGATAAGTGTTTTTGTTCAAAGTAAACCGGGTCATCTAAAGCGTAATCTTGATATTTTTCAAGAAGCAGGCATTAGCGTACGAGGCTTTAGCTGCTCAGATACCGGGGATTACGGTATTGCTCGCTTTATCGTGGATGACCCCGAACGCGGTTTAGCGGTATTGCAGGATCGAGGTGCTGCAGTAACCCTCACCGATGTAGTATGCGCTGAACTTATTGACGAACCTGGTGAATTAGCACGCGTGTTTGGAATAATAGCGGACGCGGGTATAAATATAACGTACAGTTATTCCCTTATTGCTACCTACATTGCTTTTAGAGTAGATGATCCTCTTGCTGCCGAAGAGCTATTGCGCAATGAAGGAGTTCGCATTATCGATCAAGTGGAACTACGTTAAGTGTTTGAAAGCTTTTTCGTACTGTTCGCTACCATTTTCTCTACATTCGTGATGCCACGAAAGGAATTATTTTCACTATGACTAACTCGCAAACAAGGCTTTATCAACCTGATATTGAAACGATGACACGAGACGATATTCGTTCGCTGCAGCTTTCAAAACTGCAAAAGCAGGTACGCTACGTTTATGAGCGAGTTGATTGGTATCGCAATAAAATGGATGAGATGGGAGTAAATCCATCAGACATACGCTCTCTTGAAGATGTTCGCAAGCTTCCCTTTACTGACAAAACGGTTCTCAGAGACACGTTTCCTTATGGGCTATTTGCTGTTCCTCTTGAAGAGGTCACTGAGCTGCATGCGTCTTCCGGTACTACCGGTAAGCCAATTGTTGTAGGCTACAACAATCATGACATGCAGATTTGGAGTGAATGTATTGCCCGCCTTGCCTGTATGGCTGGTGTAGTGCCTGGTGATCGTGCCCAAATGGCTTTTGGCTATGGCATGTTTACTGGCGGTTTTGGACTCCACTATGGTCTACAAAAATTGGGTTGCATGTTGATTCCTGCAGGTTCCGGTAACACCGATCGTCACTTGCAAATGATTAACGACTACGGTTCAACTGTTCTTATTGCAACACCTTCTTATGCTCTTCATATGTGTGAAGTTGGAGAAAAAACAGGATTTGATTGGAAAAACTCAACTTTACGAATTGGGTTATTTGGCGGAGAACCTTGTCCTCCAAAGATGAAAGAAGAAATTGAAAATCGCATGCATATTACTTGCACCGATAATTATGGGTTAACCGAGGTTATGGGTCCTGGCGTCGCGGGAGAGTGCTTATCGGTTCGTGACATGCAGCATATTGCGGAGGATCATTTCCTTTGGGAAGTTGTGGATCCCGAAACAGGTGAACCAGTTCCTGAAGGGGTTGAAGGCGAACTTGTGTTGACGCCTCTTGATAAACAGGCAATTCCAGTACTGCGATATCGCACTCATGATCTTACGTATGTTGTTACTGAACCTTGTGAATGTGGTCGTACCCATGCACGTATGAAAAAAGTCCGTAAACGCAGCGATGATATGCTTATTATTCGCGGCACTAATGTATTCCCTTCACAGGTTGAAGATATCCTCTCTGGTATTAAGGGTGTGACACCGTTTTACCGCATTGAAGTTGACAATGATACGGGTCTCGACCGCATGAAGATTCTTGTAGAGCTAGAACCATCAGCTTTTACTGATTCATATGAAGAAATGAACGGTTTCAGAAAGCATATTGCTCAAACCCTGAAAGAATCAATGTTGGTTTCTTCGGAAGTTCAGCTCGTAGAACCTGGCGGAATTGAACGTTCAATGGGCAAAACTAAACATGTTATCGACCGACGCAAATAGTTCTCGTCTTGTAGGAAGATTCGCACCTACTCCTTCCGGAAAACTGCATGTTGGAAATGCATTCTCTTTCCTTGTTGCTTATCTTTTAGTAAAGCAACAAGGGGGAATTATGCGTATGCGTGTGGAGGATTTAGATACAGCCCGTTGCAAAACTGAATATATTGAATCTTTGTTTCGTGATTTCGAATGGCTTGGATTAACTTGGGAGGGGGAAGTAGTCTATCAGAGTAGACGCAATGACCTCTACAAGGAAGCATTTAATTGTCTCGTGCAGCAGGATTTAGTGTACCCCTGTTATTGTTCTCGAGCAGATTTACATGCGGCTTCAGCACCACATAGTGGGGAAGAGGTAATCTATCCCGGTACTTGTAGAAATTTAACCGAGAAAGAACGAATCTCAAAAGGACGTTTTAAGGATCCTTCTTTTCGTATAAAAGTAAATGAGGCTACTTATAGCTTTAAAGATTACTTTCAAGGCTCTTATAGTGGATCTCTTCCAAAAGAATCTGGGGACTTCATTATTCGTAGAAGTGACGGTATTTTTGCCTATCAGCTTGCTGTTGTGTGTGATGATGAAGAGATGGGGATTACGTCAGTTGTAAGGGGCTGTGATCTCCTCGCTTCAACTTCTAAACAACTATATCTTTGTGAAAAACTTAGGTTTTCTCATCCTGAATATGGGCACATTCCTCTCTTTGTCGATACTCATGGTAGACGTCTTGCAAAACGAGCAGATGATCTCAGCATCGAGTTTCTCAGAGAAGGATCAAAGCTTTCCTCGCGAGATTTTTTAGGATTACTGGCGTATTCAAGTGGCTTAATAAAAGAACAGCAACCTTGTACTATTGATGAGCTCTGCAAGGAATGTGATTTAAGTGCGCTACAAGGAGTTAAAACCCTTAGCGTTCCCCAATTAAATCCATACTAAAAAGGCACTAGAGGCGAGCGCCAAGCAATAGAATGCCGTAAAAAGGACGTTTAGTGTGGTTATTTGCGCCATCGCGCCGTCACGAGATGATTGATTTAGAGGATTGGAAAAAAGCGCTCGAAGAGTAGGGAATGCTGCCAATACCAAAAGAAGAATAAAAGGCATACCTGGTGCATAAAAGATTCCAACAATCGCAACGATTACGAGTAACCAAACTGCAATCATCGCGCGGTATGTTTTAACAGCAGTATTTCGACCGAGTAAAACTGAAATTGTTTTACGGTGGGCAGGAATATCTTTTTCAATATCGCAGGTATTGTTAGTAAAGAGAATCATTCCAATACCAATAATACAGGGGAGAGAAATTAAAAGAACTCGGGGATCTAAGATTCCAGATAGAACATAACAACTTGCTAGAGTAATAAGACCACCCATTACAATACCGCTTACAAACTCTCCTACAGGCAGATAAGAAATAGGGGTATTTCCAGCAGAGTAGAGAACTACAGCAAGTGCGCCAATTAAACCAAGGATAAGCAGTGGCCAACCTGTAATAAAAACTAGATAGAATCCTAGGATAGCAGCCAAAACTAAAAGAGAAATTGCATACAGCAATACCGTACGAGGATTTAAGTGGTTATATACCAATACTGCATCAAAGGCATCTTCAGAAGAGTTTTCAAGCGAGTCGGTACCTTTTTTATAATCGAAATAATCATTTAATACGTTAACAGCCGACTGCATCAAGATACTTATCGCTAAAAGGATAAGAGCTAGAATGAAGTTTATATTACCGGAATAAGTTATCCCTGAATATATATAGGCAAGAAGGACAGGAGTAAGTGCTGCAGCCCAAGTATGTGGTCCTGAAAGCTGAAATGCCAGCGATGGGTTTAGGGATGAATAACTCGAAGGCTTTTTCACTGAAGGCCGTTGCTGGGGGGCAGCCATAAACTCCAGTCCTTTCTTTAGGTTCAATTAATTCCAAGTTTCTTTTCGGTAGCCAGTGCAGCGCATTACACAAAGAAGCTTTCCGTCTTGATCATGCATTTCGATCACATTGCGAACAATTTTACGAGCACGTGAGACTTGGGTACAGGTTGCCGTAACAGTATCTCCAAGTTTTGCCGAAGCAATAAAATCTATGGATGCATCAAGCGTTACAACTCCGTTGGTAATATATTGATTTGCAGCGCCAAAGGTAAAATCTCCCAGAGTGAAGTACACACCACCCATAGGGATATCGAGACCATTTAAGAACGATTCATCAATGGTCATTTGCGCTTTAGCAAAGTTTTCACCTAGTTCAGTTACGACCATTCCGTTTTTTGCTGCAAATTTATCGCCTTTGCAATACGGATCAGGTTCGGTCTTAATCATAGGAACTCCTTGTCTTGAATCTTAGAAGTGCTGTTGTGCACAAAGAAAAATAGTAGCACCAACTCATAAACTTTTAAACGATAAGAGGAATATTTAGTTTAAATCCTAGGTTTACATAACATATATTATCAACTGTTGAATGGAATACTAACGAGATATTTATAAATCCATGAACTTAGGCACTATAACTGCGGGCCAGCGTTGTAAAATAAAAATGAAGCCATGAGAGCCGTTCTAAGGGCCTATTTTGACTTGGGATGTATAAATAACCTAGAAATTAAGCTTTTGAAACACCACTTGAACCGAATCCGCCTGTACCACGCTCTGAATCGTTTAATTCCTCAACTTCTTTGAATTCAAGCGATTCAACTTTCATAATAACGAGCTGAGCAATACGGTCACCGACCTGAATCGTGATTGGTTCTTTAGGGTCAAGATTAATTGCTATAACTTTCAATTCGCCACGATAGTTGCTATCAATCAAACCTGGAGCATTAACTATAGAAAGTCCTTGTTTAATTGCGAGCCCACTACGAGGAACAACGAAACCTGCATAACCAAAGGGAATTTCAATGGCAAGTCCTGTAGGAATTAACTTTCTCTCGAAAGGCTTTAAGGTAACCGTTTCGGTCGAGCAAAGATCATATCCCGCATCACCTTGATAAGCATTTTGTGGAATGAGAGCATTTTCGACAAGTTTTTTTGTAGGAATTGAATGTACAAGATGGTTTTCCATTAATTAAAATCCCTTCAATGCTTCTTTAAATTCATCAATGTTTTTGAAGTCTTTATAGACGCTTGCAAAGCGAATATAAGCTACTTCGTCGATGTTTGCTAATTTATCGAGGGCTTTATCGCCTAACGCTTTAGAAGTAATTTCGCGTTTTGACTCGCTTCTTAAATCAGCTTCGATATCGTCTATTAATTGATATATTTGTTCTGGTGAAACAGGACGCTTTGCACAAGCTTTGAGTAAGCCTCTAAACAGCTTATCGCGACTGTATGCTTCAGATGATCCGTCAGATTTTATTATTAAAAGAGGACTTGTTTCTGTTCGTTCATAGGTAGTAAAACGCGCCCCACAAGAAAGACATTCTCGTCTGCGACGAATTGAAGAACCTTCTTCTACCGGACGAGAATCGACAACTTTTGATTCAGGGAAACCACAAGAAGGACAGCGCATGTAAACTCCTTAATTCTTATTACACACGCTAGTATACAAGATATAGTGGTAAAAACTTAAGCTCCAATAAGAATAACCACTAAAGCAAATAATGTAGTTAAGAATGTTCCCTTAATAAAGACTTGGTGATCCTTATTTGCAGAGAGGTTATTTGTTGAAGAAGAAAGCTCAGCTTTTTTAATTGAGCCAAATAAAGGGTCATTAGCAACATAAGCTTTAATTTTGCTAGTTATCTGCTGATTTTCTTGCAGCTTAGGATTAGAAAGAGAATTCTGATTAAAAGGAATGATAGGCGTTTGCTCATTAAGCACAGTAACTTTGAGAGCCGCAGTACCTTCAGTGCGATAATGCTGATATTTCTTTTCCATTGCGGACCTCCATATTGGCATAGAACTTTTGTTCGTGTATACTTTAATTCGAACAGATGTTCTTGTCAATAAAAAACGAACAAAAGTTCGTATTTGGAAAGGAAATAGTATGACTGCTCCGCTTACCAAGCGACAACGATCGGTATACGAATTTATTGAATCTTATATTCACGAAAAAGGGTTTGGACCCACCGTACGTGAGATTGCTGAAGCAGTTAATCTTTCTTCTCCCTCTACGGTACACGTCCACTTAAAAACCTTAGAAGAAAAGGGTTATATTGTTCGCGACCCTCTCAAATCTCGGTCTATTGCACTTCCCCACACTGATGATGTTGACTTATCCTTCGGCTCCGAAGGCTTTGATAACACCTTATCTCTTCCTCTTGTAGGAAACGTTGCGGCAGGCGAACCTATACTTGCAGAGCAAAATATCGAAACAATTATGACTCTACCTACTGAATTAGTTGGAGATGCTGCATCCTTTATTCTTTCTGTTCATGGCGATTCCATGATTGAAATTGGCATCAATGACGGTGATTATGTAGTCGTCAAACAGCAAAATGTGGCTCGTAATGGCGAAATTGTCGTTGCGTTGATCGAGGATGGTGCAACGGTAAAGCGTTTTTATAAGGAAGCTGATCATATAAGACTTCAGCCAGAAAATTCCTCTTTAGACCCAATTATTGTAAAAGAATGCACTATCGTGGGAAAAGTTGTTGCTGTGTTAAGAAAAGTCTACTAAGCCAGATACGCTTTAAGCTCATCTGGCTTAGTGCCATCACGTAATAAATACCAGATGGAATCCTAAAAATACAATTCGAAAGTAAGGCTTATTGATTTATTAATTTATGAATTTTGCTTAAACTCAACAAGCTTTGCAGCAGCTTGTTTGTTCGCCCTCACCACAAGATGCGTTCCTTCAGCTTCGTACGTTTCGCTTAAAATGGTGCATCGTTGGTGTATAAAAGAAACCACTTCTCCCCTTTCGAAAGGTACAAGCAGTTCAAGCAGTTCATCCTGTGCTGATGAAACTACACTAATTCGGTGTATTAACTCATCGAGTCCCTCTTTGGTTTTAGTAGAGGTAAAAACTGCATGAGGAAAACGAATTGAAAGAGCTTCCAGTTGAGCTTCCCCTAACAAGTCACGTTTATTCATTACTTCGATGCGACCAATCTCATGAGCTCCAATCTGCTCAAGAACCATATTAACCGTATCGATTTGTCGAGTATGCTGTGGATCCGATGCATCAACAACGTGGAGGATTAAATCAGCTCCATTTATTTCATCAAGAGTTGATTTAAAGGCTTCAACTAAAGTCGTGGGTAATTTTTGAATAAAGCCAACGGTATCAGTGAGGGTTATTTCTTTCCCTTCAGGAAGAACAAGTTGACGCGTGGTTGAATCAAGTGTTGCAAAAAGCTTGTCATAGCTTAAAACCTCTGAACCAGTAATTGCGTTTAATAAACTTGATTTTCCCGCATTGGTATATCCGGCAAGCGCTACCTTAAAAACGCCCGATTCTTTTCTTCGCTTTCTTTGTAGGTCGCGTTTTTTTGCAAGATTAGAAAGTTCTCGCTTGATTGAAGTAATACGGTTTCTAATTAATCGTCGGTCAACCTCCAGCTGGCTCTCACCTTCGCCAAAACGAGATCCAACGCCGCCGCCCATACGATTGGAAGCAAGATGAGCCCACATACCTCTTAAACGTGGATAGAGATACTGGTTTTGCGCTAAACGAACCTGTAGGCGACCTTCTTTACTTGACGCGTGAAGGGCAAAGATGTCAAGAATGAGTGCCGTGCGATCAATTACTTTAACATCTTTACCTACCACTTTTTCCAAGTTCGACTGCTGGGAAGGAGTAAGCTCGTCATCAAAGATAACGACATCAGCAGCATAGCTACGTGCTAGCTGTGCAATTTCTTCTGCTTTTCCGCTTCCAACAAAAGTGCGAGGATTAGGTGATTCGAGTCGTTGCGTTGTTTTTGCGACCATATCAGCACCAGCTGTCCACGCAAGACGCTCTAATTCAGCCAATGAAGATCCTAAAGTCCATTCTTGATTAGGTCTTTCAACTCCTACCAAAACAGCACGTTCTCGAGGTTTTTCGATTACGGTTGAAGGGCCATGTTGTTTTACTTCATCAAAAATGTACTCTGGCATATATCCTCTGCTTATAGTTCTACCGTTCCCGCAAAAGAGCAAATTGCAGGACCAGCCATATATACATGATTATTGCTATTCCAAGTGATATCTAATATACCACCCCGTAAATGTACTTTGTTGTGTCTATTTGAACGTTTTGTGAGAGCTGCTGCAACCAGGGAGGCACATGCTCCGGTACCGCAAGCAAGAGTTTCGCCACAACCACGCTCAAAGACGCGCATGTGAAGTCCATCGTCTTGCATTACGATAAATTCAATATTGCATTTGGCAGGAAAAACGGGATGAGATTCAAAAAAAGCGCCTATTTCATCAACTTTCAAAGAACTTAATTGTTTTGTGCCTTCCGTAAAGCAATCTTGAGATAGAGCATTAAGATCATCCAGGAAACAAACTGCATGAGGATTACCCATTGAGACACAGGTAAAAGCAAATTCGCCCCATGGCGATGAAAGCACCTGCTCTCGAACAAACGAAATCCCTGTATCTTGATCAATAACCTCCGATAAAGTAGTAGGTATACGTGGTGCTTCAAGAATGGGTTGATCCATATCGACAATTACGTTTAAAAAATCTCCCGAATCATTTCGGTTGATTTGCAACGTTAAAGGTCCACGTAGAGTATCAGCGGTAAAACTTGAGAGGTCCTTTGGTAAATATCCCCTATCAAACAAGAAGCGAGCAAAGCATCGGATACCATTACCGCACATTTCAGCAAGGGTTCCATCAGAATTAATGTAATGCATATAAGCGATGCATTCAGGTCGTTTAGAAGGACGAACAAGAATTACTCCGTCTGCACCAATACCAAAATGTCTATCGCAAAGATGTTTTACCTGATCGGCAGTAAGATCGAGAGTCTCTTTCATATCATCGATCATTACAAAATCATTACCAAGACCATGGTACTTATAAAAAGAGATATTCATATTTCCGTCCTCACTGTCTCAGGTGATACTCTTTTCATTTACTACAGTGTAGAGGTCGTAGGAAAAGAATTGACTATACGATCAACAATTTGATCAATTGTTAATGTATCTGCATCAAGCATAATGAGTCGAGAATCTCTTCTAAGCCACGTTCTTTGTCGTTTTGCGTAACGCCTTGTAGCAGTCTTAATTTGATCGATAGCCTCTTCAAGGGAACACTTTCCATCCAAGTAGGAAACAATTTCCTTGTATCCAATAGCCTGTGGCGCCGTGAGAGCAGAACGAAATCCATTCGAAAGAAGTTGGGAAACTTCATCTACGAGTCCCTGATCTATCATTAAATCCACTCGATTATTAATTCTTTGCGCTAAAAGCAAAGGATCACGTTTAAGGCCAAACCTAATAGAAGGAACTACTTCAGGTAACGTTCGAATATTCTTTACTTGTTCTGCATACGAGATGCCCTGATCATACATTTCGAGAGCACGAATAACTCGACGAACATTATTTACATGAATTAGATTTGCGCTAGAAGGGTCAAGTTCATAGAGAACATTCCAGACTGCTTGGTTTCCTTGCTCTTGAGCAAGAAGTTCATATTTTTCTCTTACGGGATTGTGGATTTGCTCTCCTTTTGGAAAACGCATATCTTCAAGTGCTGCTTGCACATACAATCCTGTTCCTCCACAGAGAATTGCCACGTTATTTCGGTTTCTAATATCTTCAAACGCTTTCCGAGAAAGCTGTTGAAACAACTGTGCTGAAAAAGGCTCTCCGGGATCTAGGATATCAATTAGATGATGTGGAACAATTCTTTCAGCAGGTGAAAGTTTAGCGGTGCCAATATTCATATGCCGATATATTTGCATAGAATCTGCTGAGACTACTTCCCCCTTGAGTTTGAGGGCAACTTTTTGTGCAACTTCAGATTTACCTGAAGCAGTAGGTCCCAGGATAGCTATTATCGGTTCAGAGTGAGCCACTACAAAACCTTACCGCGTAAATACCATGCACGGGCTTGTTCGATTTGTACTGGAACAATAGTTCCCTTTAGTTCTTCTAGGGAAGTTCCCTTAGGAATTGGAGCATGAACCGTTTGATTTTTTTCACTTCTTCCCGTAAGGATATGCTCGTCGCGCTTTGAGGCACCTTCAACTAATACGCGCATTACCGCATTCGCATCGCTTTGATTTGCCTCAAAAGCACAATCCTGTACCAATTGAACAAGACGCTCGAATCGCTCTTGAATTACTTCATGAGGAGTATTGTCTTCCATCCGTGCAGCTGGAGTGCCCTCACGTTTTGAATATAAGAACGTGAATACTTGATGATAGCCAACCTGCTTTATCAGATCATAAGTAAGCTCAAAATCATCTTCGGTTTCACCGGGAAAACCAACAATGACATCAGTTGATAAAGCAATATCAGGACGCGCCGAACGAAGCTTATCAATTATTTCTAGATAATGCTCTCTGGTATAACGCCTATTCATTGCCTTTAAAATTGCATTGGAACCTGATTGAACAGGAAGATGGAGCGCAGGCATAAGATTGTCGAGCTCACCAAAGGCTATAATTACTTCATCATTGAGATCCTTTGGATGAGATGTGGCGAATCGCAGTCTTTCTATGCCAGTATCAGCAATTGAATACAGTAATTTTGCAAATTCAGGTTTTCCATAAAGGTCTCGTCCGTATGAATTTACATTTTGTCCCAGGAGGGTGATCTCTTTAACGCCCTCATCTATTAGCTTTCTAGCATCTTTAAGAATGTCTTCAAGAGGGCGAGACTTTTCCCGTCCCCTTACATAGGGAACAATGCAATACGTGCAAAAGTTATTACAACCAATCGAAATTGGAAGCCAAGCAGACCACCTTGATTCTCGTTGAGAAGGAAGGTCGGTAGGAAACGTAGAAGCTTCACTCAATACTTCAACATGATGCCCGCCATTTAGAATTGCTTCATTAATTAGTTTTGGCATACTTGCCAAATTAAAAGTGCCGAAAACCACATCGACATGAGGCAATTGAGTTGTTAGCTTTTCACCATCACGCTGTCCAATGCAACCTCCAATTACAACAACTCGCTTAGAAAGGGGTGAATCTTCTCTTAAAGGGATGTTCTTTAGGGAAGAAACCTGACCAAATAAACGAACATCAGCCGCCTCGCGCACGCAGCAAGTTACATAAATAATAATGTCGGATTCTTCAATAGATGAAACCTGTTGCGAGCCAAGCGCGCTGAGCATTCCCACGATACGTTCTGAGTCATGCTTATTCATTTGGCATCCAAAAGTAACCACTGTAAAAGTGGTTCCCGAAAGAGCACTAAATACCGTGGGATCCCAATCAGGGATATCGGTAAGGGGCGAATTACCAAGTGAAATATCGTTAGAATTTTGCGTAATCAAAAGTTCAACTCTTTCTTACAGGAGGTTATTACATAACAACGAGAAGTAGTATCTAAAACCTAAAGTGCGTCTAGGGAAGTTTACTAATAGTAAGGAAATTGCAATAAGAGAGTCGTTATAAATTATCTATTATTGTGGATTAATGGCGGTACGTGGCTCTACTGAGAAACGTATAGCAGTTCGATATTCCCCATCAATAACAATATCTGCAAACGAAGGCACACAAACAATCTCAATCCCCACTGGAGATAAAAATCCTCGAGAAATCGCAATAGCTTTTACTGCTTGATTTACTGCCCCTGCACCAACCGATTGGATTTCTACATGTGAACCATCTTTAATCATGCCCGCAATAGCTCCTGCAACAGAAGCCGGAGAAGATTTTGAAGAAACTTTTAGACAGCCAATAGGAGGATTATTCTGAGATATTGAGTTTGTTTCACTACTCATGGACATATTCTTTCAGGGTACAGTAATTTTGCATTTCACTAATTCGTTTAATAGTTTTGACTGAATCATTTTACTCACAAGATGAAATACAAGCAAATTGAACGTTAATAATCGTCGGTAAATTCACGAGCAATTAAGGGTATTGAAATCACCAATGAATTATTTCTACACGTAATGGTTGGCTTTACGTCAGACTCAAGGTAATAAGCATCTGCAAGTTCTTTGTAGGAAGAAAGAATCGGCTTCTCGAGTCTTTGCAAGTCTTTGCTCTTTATTGAAATCCCATGAGATGTTTGAGAGATAGGACCCTGCTTAAACCTACGTTCATCCCGTGTGTCACTTTTCTTCTTTGACGAAGTTGTATGTGCTTGTTCCTTTTTGGTATTGCTTAAAAATTCTAGATGAAGGGGAACTGGCTTGATTTCGTTATTGAGTACTCGATGAGCACTTCTTGTCGAAAGAGGAAGACCTAATGAATTTGCAAGATCCGCAAGGGCTTGCGCATCTGCTACGTATGCAAACCGTTCAATATAAGGGGTACTTTCATCATATGAAGAAAAAACTTGCGAAAGAGATGATGCAGCGGATGTTGCTAGTTGGTAGAGAGTTGCCACAATTGAGGCGCTGCTTCCTAAATAAACTGAAATACGACTACGCTCTTCAATAGCAAATTCCATTACCGTTCTTACGATATTGTGAGGACCGCGAAGAACTGGCTTTCCTTCATCGTTTTTTGAAATCGAAGGGAAAGTTGACTGATCGCGCTTTTCTGGTAGTCGAGAAAGATCCGATTGTATATGAAATACGGAACCTAAACCTGGTTGTGAGGCAAGAATAGTAGCTTTTTCAACATTCTGCTTTATCGAATATAGTGCCATACCTCGGCCATGAACCCCCCACCTATCCGAATGAAATGAGTCAAGCTTAGAGGTAACAAACGGTTCGAACACTGTTTGGTGCATTGACAAAGGAATTCCATCACCGTTATCAAGTATGGTGGCAAATCGCTTCGAACCTTCAGTCCAGGTAGCTAAAAAGATTGCACGAGCATGAGCATCTCGCGAATTTCGTAGCAACTCAAGAATTACGTCTTCGAAAGAACGAATGTCTTGTAGTGCTTGTCGTCTCTGAGCTTCTGCAGCGCGAAGTCTTACGAATCCATTGCCGAGATCATCTTCAACGCGGAAATACTGATCTCCGGAGACTGAATGAATAAACTGTTCAAGAGATGAGTCCATGGCAAGTCCTAAAGTAATTCAAAAATGGCCTTATGCGTTTACATAAGGCCAAATCTCATTAGAAGAAAATACTATTGAAAGAATCAAATACATTATTTTGCGTAATCGACTGACCTGGTTTCACGGATTACGACAACCTTTACTTGGCCAGGATACTTAGTCTCATTCTGAATTTGTTGAGCAATATCATGTGCCAGAACAGTTGCATGTGCTTCATCAACTTCTTCAGGCGTAACAATTACGCGAACTTCGCGTCCAGCTTGGATTGCATGAGTGCGTTCAACACCAGGATAAGAATTGGCAATTTCTTCAAGTTTTTCAAGTCGTTTAATGTAAGACTCAATGTTCTCTTTACGTGCACCAGGACGTGCAGCTGATACGGCGTCAGCAGCCTGAACTAATACGTCAACGACCGAATTAGGCTCAACATCGTTGTGATGAGCCTCTATTGCGTGCACAATAAGCGGTTCTTCACCATAACGACGTGCAAGATCTGCACCAATTACCGCATGTGATCCCTCAATTTCATGATCAACCGCTTTACCAATGTCATGCAGAAGACCAGCGCGTTTAGCCGGAACAGGATCTAAGCCAAGCTCTGAAGCCATCATTGCGCAGAGATACGCAACTTCCAAAGAATGGTTTAAGACATTTTGACCATAAGAAGTACGGTAACGTAAGCGACCAAGAATTTTTTCTAGTTCAGGATGAAGGTCATGAATACCTGTATCGAAAGTAGCCTGTGCAGCAGCATCCTTGATTTGCTGATTTACATACTTTTCAGCTTTATGAAACATTTCCTCGATGCGAGCAGGATGAATGCGTCCGTCACTGATTAGATTCTGCATAGTAACACTCGCAATCTCACGACGAACGGGATCATGCGATGAAACAGTTACACACTCAGGAGTGTCATCAATAATAAGGTTGGTGCCGGTAATCTGCTCAAAGGAACGAATGTTTCGTCCTTCCCTACCAATAATGCGGCCCTTCAAGTCGTCAGAAGGAATATGAATGGTAGAAACCGTAATTTGTGAAGTGTAGTCCGCAGCTAGACGTTGAATAGCTACGCTGAGAATTTCACGAGCTTTTTTATCAGCTTCGGCTTTTGTACGAGTTTCTGCATCGCGAATTATTGCGGCAGATTCATGAACGACATCTTCTTTTAAACCTTCAAGAAGCTCCGTTTTAGCTTCTTCGGAAGTTAGACCGGCAACCTCTTCAAGACGCTGAGAAACCTCACGTTCAGCACGTTCTACTTCTTTTACACGACGATCAACCTGTCCTTGGAGTGAGGAAATTTGATGCTCTCTGTGGTCAAGCGATTCGATGCGTTTATCCAAACTTTGCTCACGCTGATTGATGCGATTTTCCGCACTGCGAACCTCGCGCATACGCTCATTGCTTTCGCGCTCGGCATCCTGTTTCATTTTTAATGCTTCATCTTTTGCTTCAACAAGAGCTTCGCGTTTTAAGCTTTCGGCTTCACGCTTTGCCTCCGCCAAGGTAGTTTCAGCTTCATGGGCTGCATCAGCATTTCGCTGCTGCAGCATTTTCTGCATAAGAAAATAACCGATCAAAAAACCTATTACGATGGCTACAACTGCAGCCACAATAACTTCAACCATTGAACTCCCTTTCGTTCAAACAGCGATTTAGTACGAGAGCCAAGGACACTAAAAATGCCCTGGTACACCGGGGCAAGAGCACACGCCAAAAATGAAGCGACACTATTCACTTGTAGAAAAATATATTAAGTACCGTTTCTGGTACGTAAGCTCAAGCATATTGATCATAGCCAAAATTTATAGTTTTGACTAGATAATTTGGAAAGGTGTCTTTCGTGAACAGAAAGAAAAACAAGAGAACTAAACAATTAAACCACTACTCTTGAGTTTTGTACCATTCACGGGCAGCCTCACTTGCTAAAGATGAGCTATAGCCTGAGCGCACCAATTTAGCATACGCAGCCTGTAGCTTATTCTTTGATTTTGGTGGTTTTTTGCAAAGAAGGGCAATAGCAGAATCTTTCTGACTTGGAAAAAGCGACAGATACGCATCGGGAAAATTTGGTAGCTGAACTTCAGGATTGATGCCATGACGCTTTAATTCAGAAACTATTCCTGCAAGCCCTTTTCTTGCTCTCAGACGAGACCGAATAAGAACATCAGCAAATCGAACATCATCAAGATAACCACAGCGTAAAGCTCGTTGAACAGCACTGTGAATACACTCGGAAGAATACGAATCTTTTTCAAGACGCATAGTTACTTCCGCCACTGATCTATCACGAACTTTAACTAAACGCTCAATTTTTTTAAACGCTTCATTCTCGCATTTAGGCTCAGTAGGCGAAGACATAAAATCTGAGTGCTCTGTTGTTTTGTTAACTCTAGGATTCTGAGAGTCCTTATACCATTGTTCTAGAGTTTCTTTAGTTATATAAACCATCGGCAAGACCACATAGCGAATTACTACTATTCTCAGGTATAAGCTTGTTACTCAGCAGAAGAGATAACTTCTTCTCCGACTGCAGGTAAATCAAATTCGGCACGGATTTTATTTTCTATCTCATCGCGAACATCAGGATTTTCTTTTAATGTTCGTTTTGCTGCTTCTCTTCCTTGCCCAAGGCGCTCTTCGCCATAGTTAAACCAAGAACCACTCTTTTTGACAATTCCCGCTTCTACCCCCATGTCAAGTATGCATCCCTCTTTAGAGATACCTTCGCCATACATAATGTCAAACTCTGCCTGACGGAAGGGAGGTGCCACTTTATTCTTAACTACTTTAGCGCGAACTCGGTTACCAACAAATTCGCCATCTTTCTTTACTGAATCAAATCTGCGCACATCAATTCTGACGCTTGAATAAAACTTCAGCGCACGTCCGCCTGTTGTTGTTTCAGGATTGCCAAACATAACACCAATTTTTTCACGAAGCTGATTAATAAAGATGCAAGTGGTGTTAGAACGTGAGAGAGAGCCAGCAAGCTTGCGAAGCGCCTGACTCATAAGACGAGCTTGAAGACCGACGGTAGTATCACCGATTTCCCCTTCTATTTCGGCTCGGGGAACCAGTGCTGCAACCGAGTCGATTACCACACAGTCAATTGCGCCCGAACGAACAAGCATGTCGCATATTTCTAAGGCCTGCTCACCCGTATCTGGTTGGGAGATAAGCATCTCATCAACATCTACCCCTAATTTTGCAGCATAGACAGGATCAAGGGCGTGTTCTGCGTCGATAAAAGCTACAACCCCTCCTGCAGCTTGAGCTTCAGCAATAATATGAAGTGCAATAGTAGTTTTACCGCTTGACTCAGGGCCATAGATTTCAACAATTCGGCCTCGAGGAACACCCCCGATACCTAATGCAACATCAAGAGGAAGAGCGCCAGTGGGGATAACTCCTACCTGCAAATTGGTAGACTCCCCTAATTTCATAATTGACCCTTTACCAAATTTTTGTTCAATTTGATCAGTGGTGATTTTTAAGGCCTTTTCTTTGTCCTGGCTCATTTGTTCCTCCGTAAAGGTTTTCTACGTTTGACGATATAGAGCATACACGAACAGGTGTTCGTATGCAAGCGATCTTATTGATTATGAATTCTTTAGTTATATAGTAGTTGCTGAATCTAGCTTCAATCTCATATAAAACAACTACGAATCACACATCAGGTTAAAGCAGCAAGTTAATAAAAGAGAACTATAGATAAAGTATTTATCTATAACCAACATTATGAAGAATCTGCTACGTAATATCATGAAAGCGATTCAGTATCATCTAACCAATCTGATTCGTCTGGAAAAACACATCCGCCTTTAAGCGCAACTTGGTAGAGCTCAAGAGCAAATAGCACCGTTTGGCTTCTTACTTCTCCTCTATTTCCCCTAAAATGCCGCACAAAAGTCTTTGTGTAAGAATCAGTTGATAAACCAAACCAAACAGTGCCAACTGGTTTGCCAGGAACCGCACCACCTGGTCCTGCAATGCCAGTAACAGATACCGCAATATCGCTTTGGCAAGTTTTACGGGATCCATCAGCCATCTGAGCCGCTACTTCACTGCTTACGGCACCAACTTGCTCAATATCGCGCGCTGATACCCCCAAAACAATCTGTTTTACGTTATTCGAATAGCTTATTACGCCACCTTCAACGGCTGATGAACTACCTGAAATCGCCGTTAAAGTACCGCCAATCAACCCCCCCGTGCAACTCTCGGCAGTAGAGAGAGTTTTGTTTTGATCTATTGCAAGCTTAATAACCTGTGAAGCTTCTTCTTGGATACGATCCTTGAGGACAATTTCGCTTGCCTGCCATGGGAGCGGTTGTGCGTTTTTGATTCCCTCATGTGAGAAATTCGAAAACGAGTCTTCGGGATTAAATTTAAAAATAGGGGCGCATTTAATAAAGTAATCGCACATTGATACTACGGTAAGGATCAGAGCAATAATCATGAAAACCCACGATATTACGTACATGATACCTTCCATGGAGCTATGAAGACCTAAAAGAAGTGGTGATCCCTTAATAATAAAGAGAAGAATCGCAATGATTTGAAATACCGTTTTAGCTTTTCCGTACCAACTTGCCGCAATAACAATCCCATGAGTTGCAACAAGCATTCGCAAACCTGAAACAATAAACTCACGACCAAGAATAACCAAAGCAACCCATGATGGCAGAAGTTGTAGCTCCACAAGAGCAAGAAGAGCAGCTGCGACTAATATTTTGTCTGCAAGCGGATCGATAAATTTGCCAAAATTAGTTACTTCTCCCCTACTTCTTGCCAGATAACCATCCACCGCATCGGTACAAGATAAGAGAGCAAAAATAAAAGCAGCAATCCAGGGTTTCCATAATTCTGCATCAGGCCATGAAGGAAAATATTCAGGCCACGGAGAGATAAAGGCAACCACGAAAACGGGGACGAGCAGGATTCGTACCATGGTTACCACATTAGCAGGAGTTAATAAAGCCTGTTCTGAATTAGAAGGATTAGACACGAGATGCCTCCATCTCGTATAGCAAAGTATCTTCGATTATGCAGGGAATGATCGAACCAATTTCACCTTGATCGATATAAGTAACCCCATCAACTTCGGGAGCTTGCGATGGGCATCTTCCAAATAGTTGTCCATCTTCCTCAGTTCCAAGCACTAGTAGTTTCTCATGCTTACCAATGCGTTGTGCGATTTTTTGCGATGAAACAGCATCGGCGATATCGCGGATTGTCTGAAGTCGATCCTGTTTAGTTTCCTCATCGATTTGATCAGGCAAAGTTGCCGCAACAGTTCCTTCCTCAGGAGAGAAAGCAAAAACCCCAACATAATCAAATTCGGCATTTTCAACAAAATCACAAAGGGCATCAAATTGCGCATCGGTTTCACCAGGATATCCCACTATCAAGGTGGTACGCAAAGTGATATCGGGTATTCGAGAGCGCAGCCGAGAGATCATATCCATAAACTCATCGTATGATCCACTTCGATTCATAGTTTTTAAAATTGTTGGATCGCAATGCTGAAGAGGGATATCAAGGTAATTACAGATATTGTCATAAGTTGCCATAACCCTCATCAGCTCATCAGTTATTCCTGCAGGCTGTAAATATAAAACACGGAACCAGGTATTGCTGAACTCAGTCGCAAGTCGTTCAAGTAAGCTCGCAAGTGTTTCACGAGGACTCAGATCAAGACCCCAAATTCCAGAATCTTGGGCAATAAGAACAATCTCCTTAGCGCCTCCTTGAATTTTAGTAATAACGTCATTACGTATACTTTCAAAACTAAAGCTATGATAGGGACCACGTATAAGAGGAATGGTGCAAAACGCGCATCGACGACTACAGCCATCAGAAATTTTTACATATTCACTGGGAGCATATTCGAATTCAACGATACGCGATTTTCTTTCAGCGTTCGGAAATAAGGAAAACAACACTTCAACAAGGGAATCTTCCTCATTACAGGGAACAAAAGCGCTTACCTCGCTTAACTCGCTTTCAAGTTCTTTACCAAAGCGCGAAGGAAGACAACCTGCAACAATTAATTTCGTCTTACCAGTCGAAATTGACTCAAGTGCTGCGGCATCAAGAATAGTATCAATACTTTCTTCAATAGCAGGTTGAATAAAGGCACAAGTATTTATAACGAGTGCATCGTATGATGACTCGATATCGACAATCTCGAAACCAGCGCGCACAAGATCTTCCTGCATTTGCGCAGAATCAACCTCGTTTTTTGCGCATCCTAAGGTAAGGAATGCAATTTGCTTTGGCATGCCAGCCACAAACTTTCTATCGGTAGTTTACAAATTGAAGCGGTTGACCGTAATCCTGGTCCTTTAAAAAGGCGATAACTTCCTGCAGGGTATCAATTTTCGGTCCCGAAACACGAAGCTTATCACCTTCGATAGTGACCTTTACTTTTAATTTTGTGGACTTAATGTCTTTATTAATTTTCCCAGCGGTTTCCTTGTCGATACCTTCAATAATTTTGGCAGTTTGTCGCACGGTTGCACCACTGGCTGCCTCAATCTTTCCCCAATTCAAAGCGTTTAGTTCAATACCACGCTTAATCAGCTTAGAAGTTAAGACATCCATTACTTGCTTACAAACAAAATCGCTGGGGGCCGAAATTGTTATAGTTTTGCCACTTTTATCAAGTGAAATATCGGCACCTGAACCTTTTAAGTCGTAACGCTGAGAAATTTCTTTCTTCGCCTGTCCATAAGCGTTATCCACTTCTTGCATATCAATTTGTGAAACAACATCAAAGCTAGAGTCTTTAGCCATTGAATATCCTTTCAGTGTTCGTCAGATTACTTACCTCATATTACCTAATTACTTCTGTCCTATAAAACATAAGGAAGAAGTTTCTACTCCTGAGAACTTGAAGTGCTGCTACCACTACGCGCGTTACTTGAGGACTGCGAAGAGCTACTAGTCGAACCAGAAGAGGTGTTAGAACTATTCGAAGAAGATTGCTGAGTGGTATCTCGCGTAGCATTGGGATGATTCTCGTACCACTGATTTAAAATTTCTTCAAACGTAAAGGTGGTATTAACAATACCTGAATCATTCGTTTCGAGAGTCACTGCTTCATCGTTAATATAAAGGGTAACCCCACTCGTTTCAGTGGAAACAAATCTGATAGTTCCCGACGAAGTGTAAGATTGTTGTGCAGGACCATCAACCGTAGAAGATTCTTGCACTTCATCATTAACATACACTTCAATATACGACTCAGATCCTTCAGCAACTTCATAGCGTAAAGTAAATTCTGTAGGAGCTGTTTCTGTAACAGGTTGTTCTTGTGTTTCTTCAGTATTGGTCGACTGTTGCGCGGTAACGTCAACGCCAGTTACCGGAATGTTAGTCTGAGGCTCAGAGCGATGAGTCAAAAAGAGCGCAACTATAAGCGCAATTACTAAAACAGCCGCAACAACTACCCCAATTATGATATTGCGATTTCTATTAGGGTTAGGAATATTCTTTGGTGCAGAATATAAATTAGTGTAGCGTCCATCGGTCATAGCCGATCGACGAGCTCGATGGGCAACTGGAGCGTTGTTACGCGGAGCATAAGGTGGCTCGTCGGCATTTTGAGAGTACATGCGCCTTCCAAATCCATTTGAGCTCCCATCATAAGCATTGCTTTGAGTAGTTCTTTGAGTTGCTCGCGTTTGATCCGAATTATAAGACGAACGATAATTGCGGCTAGAACGGTCCACTTGATTAAAACGCCCTGTTGTACCCCGTTGAGTAGAGCCGGAATGTTGATAGGGCTCATTATGCATCTGAATGGTATTTCCCACAGAACGATGAGCTTTTTCAACTTGATGTGCATACTCTTGATCAAGATACATACGAGAAATATCTTGCGGATTTAGTCCCACAAGACGAGCATAAGCAATAATCATGTTTCTCGCATAACCTCGAGAAGGCATACGAGCAAAGTCACTATTTTCAATAGCAACTAAAATATCTTGTCTGATACGTAGCTCACGGGAAACGACAGCAAGATCGAGTCCTCTGGCTAAACGTGCCTCTTTAAGCACGTTACCGAAGCTGATTTGATGCATCGAAAACCCCCGAATTACTGTGAATCATGCTCTTCAAATGCCATGAGTGTTTCTAACTCTAAGGCATCAACTAAAACTTCACGTGGTTTAGATCCATTTTGTGGACCAACAATACCTTTCGCTTCCAACAAGTCCATAATACGACCTGCACGTGAATACCCTACGCTCAATCTTCGTTGTAAATTTGAAGTAGACCCTACCCCGGCAGAAACGACGATATCTGCCGCCTCCCAAACCAGCGGATCGTCAGAGCCATGAGCGGTTCCACTCGATCCGTCGGGAGAAGAATCTCCAAGCGTAATTAAGTTTGTTTTCAGAATATCATTATGGTAATCGGGCTCACCTTGTGACTTCAATTTCTCCACGACAGCAGCAATTTCATCTTCTGAGACAAAACAACCTTGAATACGCTGAGGCTTGGCAAGTTCAGGTTTTGAAAGAAGCAAATCGCCTAATCCAATAAGGTTTTCAGCTCCAGGTGTATCCAAAATAACGCGAGAATCAATACCGGAAGCAACGTTAAAAGCGATTCGGTTGGTGATGTTTGCCTTGATGAGACCCGTTACAACATTGGTCGAAGGTCTTTGAGTTGCAACAATCAAATGAATACCAGCTGCACGAGCGAGTTGGGCAAGACGAGAAATAGAAAACTCTACTTCTTTTCCGACATTCATCATCAAATCGGCCAACTCATCAATAATTATGACGATGTAGGGCATTTCCTTTGCCGGTTCATCGTTTAGCTCAAGCCCCTGTTGGACTTTAGCATTGTATTGACCAATATTGCGAGCACCAATACCCGAAAACACCTTAAGACGTCGTTCCATCTCTGCGACAGCCCACGAAAGTGCACTTGCTGCTTCTTTAGATTCAGTTACTACTGGAACATAAAGGTGAGGAATTCCGTTGTAGGGAGTAAATTCAACTCGTTTAGGGTCAATCATAATCATGCGAACTTCTGCAGGGGTGGCTCGCATCAAAATAGACATAATCATGCCATTGATTGAGACTGATTTACCAGATCCTGTTGTACCACCAATCAGAAGATGAGGCATAGTTGCAAGATCGCTTACAATGCAATTTCCCTCAACATCTTTACCGATCGCAACCTGAAGTGGTCCTTTTGGTGCATGCTTTAAAACATCCCCCAACAAAACCATTTCACGTTTTTTATTGGGCACTTCAATACCTACATAGTTTGTTCCAGGAATTGGTGCAAAAATTCGAACACCTGGTGACGCAAGGGCAAGAGCGATATCGTCAGTTAGATTCGAAACCCTATTAACTCTCACTCCACTAGGAAGCTCAACTTTAAATAACGTAACCGTTGGTCCATGAACCCAACCAACCACGTTGGCAGGCACACCGAAATCGGCAAGAGTATCCTGAAGAAGCATACCAGTTGATCGAAGAGAGGCTTCGCTTTCTTTAGTTACCTCTTTGCCTTTAGTGGTGTTTAAAAGAGACATATCAGGCAACTCGAAGCCCTCAAGAGGATGCGGACTTGCGGTATCAGAAACCTTTTTACGAACAGGCTTCTCTTCTTTTTCAGCCCGAGCAGCTTGCTCCCCATGAACCGAATCCTGCTTAGAACGAAGCTTTCGGGTGATCGTTGCTGGTTTCAAGTCCTCTGGATCAATCTGGGTAAATTGAATAGTCGCAAGAGAATCTTGGTTAGATTGCGTAGGTTGTTTTTCGGAACCAGCATCAAAACGCTTTGATCGCATGCGCGAAGTTGAATGTTTGTCATCCAATAATTGCGTAGGAGCTTCGCTTCTTCCACCTTTTGCAAGCACCTGCGTATGAGCGTTATGAGGATCTGCTATCTCATTATTTTCACGCACATCATTTTCATTAAAGTGCGGTAAACGACGAATGCGGGCAAAGGATTGCTTCGGTACTGAATCGCTATAAAGCGGCTCATCGCTTGGTTCGTATTTATCTTCGTAATGATTTTTGATGCGCTCATAAAGAGACGACAGTGAAAAGCCAATAATGATAAGGGCAATAACAATGAGTCCTACCATTAAGATTATTGATACGGTTGTCCCAAAAAGGCGCAAACCAGCCCAAGCAATACCCGCGCCAAGATACCCTCCGTGGTTAACAAGATATACCTGTGCGAAAAGTACATTAGGATCTTGCTCTGCTCCTGGAGTAAAAAGTGAGACTATCGTTAAAAAAGCAATAAATAGAAGCGCAAAGCCAACCGCAACACGGGCTGGAACCATTTCATTTTGAAAACGAATAAGGAAGGTAACACCCAAAATAATAAGAAGAACTGGCAAAACGTACATACCAATTCCGAGCGAAAACCGAAGCGCCATTGCAAGAGCACCAGTTACAACTCCATTTGAAGAAAACAAAACAGTTGCGAAAAGAGCAATTGCAAGAATAATCAAAGCGACAGATGCTATATCACGTTTAGTACGTTCATCTAAAAGGGTTCTCGGTTGAACCTCTTGTTTTTGTTTATGGTAAGCCGGTTTTGCTTTATTTGACGACGATCCGCGAGCGCCTTTTGCGGAGCCCACGGATCGTGAAGATTGCTTTCTTTGCTGAGCTTGCCTTTGTGCCATAGCCTTCCCTTTAGTGCGTTTAAGGTTCGTTTAGGGTGTCGAATTTAGGATTTAATTACTAAGGATAGTAGTGCCAAAGCGATTAAATCTCAAGTAGATTAATAACCACAAGGGGACGTTGATTAGTTCTTTCCCATAAAATAGACAGAAGAGCACTTCGTGCAGATTTACGTATTGCTTTAGGCTCTTCCTGCTTTTGAAGTGCACGTTTAATGGCACTCGTTACTGAAGTTGTTACCGTGTCAACAAAGCGTGGTTCATCTCCCCCTGGGATGCCATGCATTTCAATCGAAACAGGGCACATTAAATCGTGCGTTTTTTTACTGATCGCACAAGCAATAACGGCTACACCCTGAGAACCTAAATTGGTACGTTCGTTCAAGATAAATTCTGAAGTGTCGCCTACACTTAAACCATCAACCAAAATAATGCCGCTCGAAACTCCCTTTCCACGCTTCAAGCCACGATAGGTCAATTCGAGAGATTCACCATTTTCGCAAATGAAAATATTATCTTTTTTCACCCCTGTTACTTCAGCAAGGCGCGCATGAGCACGTAAATGGGTTGCTTCACCATGCACCGGCATAAAATACTTAGGCTGCACAATCGATAAAACAAGCTTTAGTTCTTCTGCTGAAGCATGACCCGATACATGAACCCGTGCTCTGGACTTGTCAAATACATCGGCACCTATTTTCGCAAGATCGTTTACTACCTTGGTTACTGCTTTTTCATTTCCAGGAACAGGAGTAGCTGAAATAATAACCGTATCCCCTTCTTCAATAGAAATTGTTTTATGGTTACCATTTGCAATACGAGCGAGAGCCGACAAAGGCTCCCCCTGCGATCCTGTACACATAACAACATACGAGTTAGAAGGACAACCCTTCAAATCGTATGCATCAATTAAATTCTTGTCGGCAATATTAAGATAGCCAAGTCGACGCGCGATATCAGTATTCTGGACCATGGATCGACCAGTAACTGCAACTTTACGACCATTACGTACGGCAGCATCACAAATTTGTTGCATTCGATGAATATGCGAAGCAAACGAAGCAACAATAACGCGCCCTGTAGCCTGAGAAATAATGGTATCGAGCGCTTTTCCTACTTCAGCTTCTGAAGGAGTAAAGTTCGGATTTGAAGCGTTAGTAGAGTCTGACATCATCAGATCTACTCCAATTTTGCTAAAGCGAGCAAGCGCCCCAAAATCAGTATGAACGCCATCAATAGGACTTTGGTCTAACTTAAAGTCACCGGTATGCAATACATTTCCCGCTGGTGATTGAAAAAACACTCCTACCGCATCTGGAATTGAGTGATTTACGGAGAAAAACTCTGCCGTAATTGAACCGAGTTTAATAGATTGGCCTGGTTTAATTTCACAAAGCTTTGCATTTTTAATTTTATGTTCAGCTAGTTTTCCCTCAATCAAACCCAGGGTGAGTTTTGTGGCATAGATGGGAACTTTGCGATCAAGATCTTTAAGCAGATAAGGCAAGGCTCCGGTATGGTCTTCATGTCCGTGCGTAATAATAATGCCTCGTAGTTTTTCGGCATTCTCCAACACATACGAATAATCAGGCAGGATTAAATCGATTCCAGGATGATTATCATCAGGGAACATTAAACCTGCGTCATCAAGAACCATATCGTTGCCGCACTCAAACGCAGTCATATTTTTTCCAATGGCATCTAAACCGCCTAAAGGAATTATGCGTAATTTTGCACGGGAATCACGACGCGCAGGACTTGCGCTTGCTTTTTTGCCTCTTGAGGCACTTTGTGCACGAGAACGACGATTTTGTGCTTTCTTAGCTTTACGCGCATTATCTTGTTCATCATAATTTGAAAGCTTTGGTCTCGTGCGTTCAAGATGTACATGGCGAACCACTTCTTTAGTACGACGTGGTTTTGCCTGAGAAGAGTTCCCTGTTTGGGATTGTTCTGTCATATGCTTCCTTTTATCAGTGTCTTATATACGTCAAACACCCTTCGCACTCAAAGAATGCGAAGGGTTCAAGCCAAAACATATAGACGAACGAGCGGAATAAGACCTCTAAACGTTTAAACGTTACAGAATTCCAACTTCCTTCATTACCTGAACCAAATGCGCAGACTGTTCTTCAGTTGCGTTTACCAAAGGCAGGCGTACACCACCAACAGGAAAACCTGCAAGATTAAGTGCTTCCTTAACCATAATTGGATTTGCAGTAACAAAAAGTTCGTCCATTAAAGGCAAGAATGCATCATGAGCTTTCTTTGCCTCTTCAAAATTTCCTGCTGCACATAAAGTAGTAATTTCTTTCATACGTGCAGGCGAAACATTGCCAGCAGTTGATATAACTCCCGCTGCACCTAACTTCATCATTTCGTAAGTAAGTGAGTCATCTCCGGAATAGACATCGAAACCGTCAGGAGCATCTTTAATTATCGCGGCAACTTGTTCTAAATTACCAGAAGCTTCCTTGATTGCAACAATGTTTTCTACATCGTTAGCCAAACGTAAGGTAGTTTCAGCTGTCATATTAATAACACAACGACCAGGAATATTATAGAGAATACAAGGTAAATCTACCGATTCAGCAATCGTTTTAAAATGTTGATACAGACCTTCTTGTGGAGGCTTATTGTAATAAGGAACCACCAGCATAAAAGCGTCAACGCCCAGTTTTTGAACATCTTGAGCAAAATCAACTGTATCAGCAGTGCAGTTATCTCCTACATTAGCAATAATGGGTACTTCCCCGCCTACTTCTGCCACTACTGCTTCGAAAAGCTTCATTTTTTGAGGATAGAACACCGTGGGACTTTCGCCAGTGGTGCCGTTGATAACAAGTGCATCACTTCCCCCTTCAACCAAACGACGAGCTAAGGCGCGTGCTTGTTTTAAATCTAATTCAAGATTTTCGTCAAATGGCGTTACCATTGCGGGAATCATGCGACCAAAGCGTGGTTCAGTTACCGTGTTCATGTTTTCTCCTTCACCTGAATTCGTAAACGATTGATATTATGGCACGTAATGAACTTCTATTCCATGAAGTTCTCTAATCCAACCACCAGACCGTCGCATTTTTTAACTGAACGGATTCCAAGTAAAACACCTGGCATATAAGAAGTGCGATCCCATGAATCGTGACGAATAGTGAGCGTTTGACCCATGGAGCCAAATACCACTTCCTGACTTGCAACATATCCCATAGAGCGAATCGAGTGAACAGGAACACCTTCAATCAAAGCACCACGCGCACCTTGCGCTCCCTCAATTTCGGTTTCTTTCCCTGGAGCCGCACTTTGAAAATCACGTGATTCAGAAATTAACTGTGCAGTTCGTACTGCAGTACCACTAGGAGCATCTTTTTTATTGCAATGGTGGAATTCTAAAACTTCAGCTTCAGGAAAATAAGGAGCTGCTGCTTTAGCAAATTCCATCATTAATACCGCACCAGTCGTAAAGTTTGGCGCATAAAACAGACACGTTCCTTCCTTTGCAGTATCTGCAAGGCTCCGTAAAGTATCGTCAGATAAACCTGTCGTACCAACAACACAATCAATTCCCGCAGGAAGTGCAACAGAGAGAGTTTGTGCAACAACATCTGGTTGGGTGAAGTCAACTAATACCTCGAATGATTCGTGGCTAAGAGCTTCATCCAAAGATGGATATACCGGAAATTCTTTAGCAGGATTAGAAGGGTCGATGCCACAGATAAGTTCCATGTCTTCAGCTGCTTCAACAGCATCTACCACTGCAGAGCCCATACGTCCTCCACATCCGGCAACAGCAACTTTTATCATAAGTATTCCTTTCTCTGCTTTACTTCTTTTTTGAATTCAGTAAAAAAGTCACGTCTTCACTAGTACAAGAAGAAACCAATGCAATGCCTGGATCACCATGTAAGAAATCTTGTGCAAGCTCTTGAATTTGCTTGCTCGTCACAGCACGATAACCTTTTACTTGTTCTTCAGGGGTAACTTGATCCAAACCAAGTACTTCTCTCTTTCCTAAGCGAGCCATGTGAGAATTAGTTGTTTCAAGACCCAAAAGAAGTTGGCCACAAATAAAATCTATAGTCCGTTGCAATTCCTCGTCATCGACTGTTTGAGTTCTTATCCGCTCTAACTCAGCTTCGATTAAAGTAAGGACTTCAGAGATATTTTCTTTGCGAGTTCCTGCATAAATGCACCACTGGCCAGCGCCCTGATAACATGCCTGAGTTGCATAAACAGAATAAGCAAGACCACGTTTTTCGCGAATTTCCTGAAAAAGTCGAGAGGACATTGAACCACCTAAAAGAGTGGTCAATACCGAACCGACATAGCGTCTTTCATCCCCTACTCCATACCAAGGAAACCCATAAAGTAGATGCGCTTGTTCCGTTTCTCGCTGAGCACTATGAACTCCTGCAGAAAAAGCGGGAACACTAAGTTTTCGAGCAGTTTGGACACCTGACTTCATGTGAGAAAAATAGTCGTTTACCAACTTAACAAGATTGTCATGATCTAAATTTCCCGCAGCAGCAACTACTAAATTTCCTGCATGATAAAACTCTTGGTGAAAATTTACGCAATCATCATGCGTGTAAGTACCCACACGTTCCCTTGTTCCTAAAACAGGAAGCCCCAGAGGATGTTGCGGGAATGTTGAAGAATTATAGAGTTCAAAAACATAATCATCAGGTGTGTCTTCACTGCGAGCGATTTCTTCAATCACAACTTCACGCTCAGTATCTATCGCCTCTTGAGTAAAAGTTGAATCAATAACCATTTCAGCGAGCATAGAAAGAGCATCTTTGAGTTTATCATCAACAAAACGCGCATAATAACAGGTATATTCCTTAGAGGTAAACGCATTAAACTCTGCACCCAACTTGTCGAAATGCATCGAGATATCAAGGGGCCCTTTTTTCGAAGTGCCCTTAAACATCATATGTTCCATAAAATGCGTTAATCCGGCTTGCTGAGAATTTTCATCTCGAGAACCCACTCGAAACCAAAGTCCTAAAGAAACTGAACGAACCGAAGGCATAGGATAGCTTATTACGGTAAGTCCATTGGAAAGAATAGTTTTAAAGTAAGACATAAAAACTACCTTCTTATTAAAGAAAATCGATCTTATTTTTCCTGATCAAGATAGAGCTTAAGAGCACGTGCGAGCTGATCCGGACAGCTTGTCGGCCTTGGGCCACAGGTAATTCCCTGCAAAGTATCGATAACCTCTAGCGCTGGTCGACCCTCGATCAAAGCAGAAATTCCTTTGAGGTTTCCGTTGCATCCCCCCATAAAGGAAACGTTATGAACCTTGCCGTCAATAATATCAAACGATATTTTGCGTGAGCAGGTTCCCTGAGTCGTATACACAGCCATATCGAATCCTTTCTAAAACAAACCCTCTGCTCCCTTCCAGGAACAGAGGGTTTCTGTACACGAGAACTTAAAGGTAAGTATACGTTGTTATCGCGCTTTAGTTGTCGTTATGTCGGCGACGAGGTTTACGTCCATTGTTGCCATCGTGATGGTGGTTGTCATGACGCTTAGAACCACCCGCAACTTCAGGCTTATCAACACGATCTAAGTTGATCTTGCCATTATCGCTTACTTCGATAACTTCAACCTTAACCGTATCACCAATGTTGAGTACATCCTCAACCTTACCTACACGACCATTCGCCATGCGGGAAATATGGAGAAGTCCATCTTTGCCAGGAGTTAAACGAACAAACGCACCAAAGTCTTTGATGCCCACTACTTCGCCTTCATAAATTTCTCCTACTTCTGGAACTTTCACAATACCAAGAATTGCATCTTTTGCAGCTTTACCAGAAGCGGCCTCAACAGAAGCAATGCGAACCGTACCATCTTCTTCGATTTCTATAGTTGCTCCCGTTTCGTCCTGAAGGCCGCGGATGACTTTGCCACCAGAACCTATGACATCACGAATTTTGTCAACAGGAATATGAATAGTCTCGATATGTGGTGCATAGGGGCTAATTTCTTCACGAGGTGCCGCAATAGCTTCAAGCATGTTCTTCATGATGAATGCGCGACCCTCTTTAGCTTGCGCAAGCGCACGAGCTAAGATGTCTACAGAAAGACCTTTAGCTTTGTTGTCCATCTGCAGAGCAGTAATGCCATGTTTAGTTCCACAGACCTTAAAGTCCATATCACCTAAGAAATCTTCAAGACCCTGAATGTCTGAAAGAATAACGATATCGTCGCCCTCTTTGATAAGACCCATTGCAATACCGGCAACAGGAGCTTTGATAGGCACACCAGCATCCATAAGTGCCAAGGTAGAGCCACAGGTAGAGGCCATCGAAGATGAACCGTTAGATTCAAGAATTTCAGATACAACGCGAATCGCGTAAGGGAATTCTTCTTCATCAGGCAATACAGGAACCAAAGCGCGCTCCGCAAGAGCACCATGACCGATTTCACGACGCTTAGGTGCACCCATGCGTCCTACCTCACCGGTGCAGTAAGGAGGGAAGTTATACTGATGCATATAGCGCTTATGGTCTTCGGGATCGATAGAGTCGAGGCGTTGCCATTCGCTTAACATGCCAAGCGTACAAACGGATAATGCTTGAGTTTGGCCACGCTGGAATAAGCCAGAACCATGAACACGGGGAAGATATCCTGCCTTGATATAAAGAGGACGAATTTCGGTGCTGCTACGTCCGTCAGCACGTTCCCCGGTTTCGATTACCATCTGACGCATTGCATGCTTTTCAAGAGATTTCAATGCTGCGGCAATATCACTACCCCATGCAAGTAATTCTTCTTCAGTAAAGTCTGATTCCTTAATTGAAGCTTTGAGCTCTTCAACTTTACCGATACGTGCTTGTTTATCAGCATCTTTTAATGCCGCTGACATTTCATCAAAATGCTTATCAATGCGTTCTGCAATGGATGGATCAGCAACATGAATAGGCCATTCTTTAGGCTGTGGATTTACCTTTTCCAAGAAAGCCTTTTGCTTTTCACAGAATGCAGCAATTGCTTCCTGACCAAAGGTCATTGCAGCAAGCATGTCTTCTTCTGAAATTTCTTCAGCACCTGCTTCTACCATTGAAATGTAGTCAGCAGTACCCGCAATAGTTAATTCAAGATCTGAATTTTCCTGTTCTGCATAGGTTGGATTGACAATAAACTCGCGAGTTTCTTTGTTGCGACCAATGCGAACACAGGCTGCAGGACCATCAAAAGGAGCACTTGCACACATCAACGCAGCACTAGCACCCATTACACTCATGCAATCGGGCGGATTTTCACCATCAACCACAAAGGTGGTAGCAACAATATGAACCTCTTGCTTAAAACCATCAGCAAAACCAGGACGGATTGGACGGTCAATCATTCGAGCAGTAAGGGTAGCTTTGTCAGTTGGTTTAGCTTCACGCTTTAAATAACCACCGGGAATACGACCTACCGCGTACATTTTTTCCATGAAATCGACCGTGAGAGGGAAAAAGTCATAATCTTTTTCCTGCTCAGAAATTACAGCCGTAACCAAAACGGTGGTTTCACCTTGGGTTACTTTAACAGCGCCACTAGCCTGTTTGGCGAGTTCGCCTGTTGAAAGCGTGTACTGCTTTCCATAAAGTTCGAATGATTCAGTAATTTGTTCCATAAATCTTACTTTCCTCTTCCCTTGCGCCCTATTGCGCAAAGCCTCTTTGCGTTTTCCTTTCAAACGCGCGAGCAGTATATTTCCCTAATACACCGACCGCCTTATATGCAAAAGCCCGCATTGCGCGGGCTGTCTGCTTACTGAATATTGTCGCGAATACCAAGCTTTTTGATAAGTTCACGATACTCGAGAATGTCACGATTCTTGATGTAAACCAAAAGACGACGACGCTTACCTACAAGCATAAGCAAACCACGACGGGTATGGTGATCCTTTGGATGAGCCTTGAGATGCTCGGTAAGGTTGCGGATACGCTCAGAGAGAATTGCAACCTGTACTTCAGCGCTACCTGAATCCTGGGCATTCTTGCCAAATTCGGCAATGAGTTCAGCTACACGTTCTTTGGAAATGCTATCTTTGTTAGCCATGTTCCACCTTTCTTTGTTTACGTCGTTTATTGCTGAGCTGATAAGCGGTGGTGCATAAAAGCTAAGCAATAAGTTTCTTAACTGCATTTTACAGCCGATTTAGTATAGGGCTTTTTAAGTTGCCTCACAAGAAGAAGTTTGTAATCCATACGAAAAAATATAAGTTAAAGATTTGAGTGAATAGCCAAGATGGACTTTGATCCACTGTTGAAGAAATCGCAGCATGTCGTATTGAAGCGAATCTGAAATTGAAAAGGTTAGAATTTGCTCAAACGTTAAATATAACAACGTATAAATCCACTGAATTACCTCTCCTTTAACCCATTGCGTTTCAAAGTCATGAGAACAGACCGAACAGGTAATGCCTCCCTCCAAAAAGGAAAAGTTAACTAACTCACCAGGCTGCGTTATACCGCCTATAACCTTTTTTCCACAGCCAATGCATTGATCTATTTGTGGCTTAAATCCAAGAAAAGACATAGCTTTAATAAGATATGCACTCGTAATCATAAGAAGCGAGCTATCAGGAAAAGTTTGACGATCAAGAAATGAAAGCGCTTTTGTAGAAAGTGCAAAAAGCTGCGCGTTTTCTAAACTGTCGACGGTACCCTTTTCGAGTAATTCAGCAATAGGGCTCGCAGCTTCTGTCTTTTCAAGATTTTCGCGTAAGTGAGGATACCCTTCAATCAGCCGTGCTTCTTTGATGATATCAAGCGACTTTCCCTTTGCAAATAAAACATCACACACAGAAAAAAGCTCTAAACGTGAAGTAAAAGGAGATGTCGGCTTCCGAGCTCCTTTTGCAACAGCTCTAATCTGTGAACCATCCTGAGACAGAAGCGTACAAATACAATCAGTCTCTCCTAATTTTGTACGCTTGATGACAAGCACACGACTCTGATAGGTAGCAGAGGCCATAATCCTATGCGCCTTCTCCGTATCCAAATCGCCTAATCTGATTAAGATCACGACGCCAGTTTTTGCGAACCTTTACTTGCAAGTCAAGAAATACTTTTTTTCCAAGCAAAACTTCTAGGTCTTTTCGCGCTTGCATGCCAACTTCTTTAATTGCAGCACCACCTTTTCCAATAATGATGCCTTTTTGACTATCGCGCTCTACATAAACCGAAGCATAAATTTTCTCTAGGTTTTTACGACGGTTATATTCCATATCCTCTACAACAACGCCAACTGCATGAGGAACTTCATCATGGGCAGTTAAAAGAATCTTTTCACGGATAAATTCCGCAATAATTACTTCAATAGGTTGGTCAGTTTCCATATCGGCAGGAAACCAAAGAGGACCAGCCGGCAAAAACTGTTCAACAAGTTCTATAAAAGTATCAATCTGTTCTCCAGTAACCGAAGAAAGGGCAACAACCCCATCCCACTGACCTGTCTCAAGCGCACGTTGACGTTGTAAGTCAAGTTCTTCTTGCGTGACTAAATCAATTTTAGAAAGGACCAATAGTTTCGGCATTGAACATTGCGCTAATTGAGAAATAACCCATTCATCCCCCGTACCAAAAGGAGCCGAGGCATCAAGAACAAAAGCCGCAACATCGATACCCTCTAAAGATTTTAAAGCAGTGGTATTAAGTTCTTCTCCAAGCGTATCGTGTGGCTTATGTACTCCTGGAGTATCAACGATAATAATCTGGTGAGAATCAGTAGTATGAACTGCCCTAAAGCGATGACGGGTAGTTTGCGCCGTCGGAGATGATATCGCAAGTTTTTTACCCATCAAGGCGTTTAACAAACTTGATTTACCAGCGCTTGGTCTACCAATCAAGGTGACAAAACCAGACTTGAAGACTTCTTTCGTCGCTTCTTGAGAAGAAATCGTGCTCACTCTATACCTTCCTAAAAAACAATTCCGAACATACCCATGATACGCGGAAAAAAGATAATAAAGCCAATGACAAAAGAGGCAATTGAGCATATAAAGACACCACCTGCTGCAGCATCTTTTGCAATACGAGCAAGTTCATGAAATTCGGGACTCACTAAATCAACAATCGCCTCGAGGGCGGTGTTGAAACATTCTCCTCCCAAAACAAGCCCAAAGCAAAGAATCACTATGAGCCATTCAAAATGAGAAATCTGAAAGAAGAAGCCCAGTAAAATACAAAGAACCATTGCACTAAGCTCTATGCGGAAATTACGCTCTTTTGCGCTATCGCAAATGCCGTGCCACGCACAGGAAAATGCCTTTGCGAGAGTAAAAGGTCCTTTGTTTGGATTTTGTTCTTCAGAAGATTTCATTACCGCAGCTCATTCCAAGCGCTAAGAAGCTTCCGCTCTAATGCCTCCATAATTTCAGCTTCGTCATCTTCTATATGATCATAACCACAGAGATGGAGCAAACCGTGAACTACTAATAAAGATATTTCTTCTTCAAACGTTGTTCCAAATTCTTGCGTCTGAGCAAGGGCAACCTCTGGAGCGATAATAACGTCTCCGAGCTCATACTCAAAACCGGACGAAACATCTTCATCTTCGAAGGGAATATTGTCACACTCAAAAGAAAGAACATCAGTAGGACGATCAATTCCACGGTAGTCGCGATTTAATTCATGGATACGATCGTTGGAAACGAAAGAAATGGTGACATCAGTAGTTTCAGGGCACTTCATCTGATCAAGTACAAAACAAGCGAGAGCTTCTATTTCAAGCCCTTCAAGCAAATCACTACCCTGCTCTACGAGAACATTTATCTGCATGACTAGCCTCTTTACTTTATCTAGTAAGAACACATCCTCAAATCTTACAGGAAGTTTCTTTTAGGAACTCTTAATCAGTAGTTTCAAGACTTCAAAACACCTAGATCATTTCATCATAATAAATAACTTAAAGACGTAAATTCATCTCATCAGCTCGAGCGTAAGCAGCAACTATTTTTGCAACAAGCGAATGACGAACAACATCCACGTTTTTAAATTCACAGAAGGCAATATCTTCAAGCCCGCCCAATACCTGTCGTACCGTCTTTAATCCTGAAATACCTTTAGGAAGGTCGGTCTGAGTGATATCTCCCGTTACAACCATCTTGGACCCAAGCCCCAAACGAGTAAGGAACATTTTCATCTGTTGAGGAGTGGTATTTTGCGCCTCGTCCAAAATAATGAAAGCATCATTTAGTGTTCTACCACGCATAAAGGCTAAAGGTGCAATCTCGATGGTATTGTCGTTGATATAGCGTGTTGCGCGAGTCGAATCCATCAATTCATACAATGCGTCATAAAGAGGACGAATATAGGGATCAATCTTTTCAGTAAGCGTACCTGGCAAAAAACCTAAATTTTCCCCCGCTTCAACAACGGGTCGAGTAAGAACAATACGACTAACCTGCTTATCATTGAGAGCCGCGACTGCCATCGCCATAGCAAGATACGTTTTACCCGTACCCGCTGGCCCAATACCAAACGTAATCGTGTTATTTCGAATGGCATCAACGTATTCTTTTTGAGTAGGGGTTTTAGGTCGAACACTACGACCTCTAAAAGAAATAATGACATCATTTTTCATAGGCGCGGGAGCAAACTCGCCTGTTTTTAAAAGTGCTAGAGAACGCTTTACTTCATCTCTTCCAATCGAATGGCCTGATTCTAAGGTTTTAATCAAATCAGAAAAAAGCGTCGTAAGCGATTGAACCTCAAGGGGTTGCCCGTGGAGCAAAATAGAATCACCCCGAACCGTAATACGAGCAGTAAAAGCATCTTCAATAAGATGCAAGTATTCATCTTGAGGACCCACTAAAAGAGCAACAGACACATCGGACGGAATAGGAAGTGTGATATCAATCGTTTCAGCCATGAAGATCCCCTTCTAACTCAGCACTATGGGCCAAAGTTGAAATAATTACCGAACCAGGCTCATGAATATCTTCAACATGAATTTTATAATACGACTCACTCATTCCCCAGCCTAGCTGTTCAACTACTACGCGCTCTGCTCGATTACTATTGCGATTTGCATACGTAAGACGCAATTCCTCTGAAAGCTCAAGCAAAATATGAGCTCGTGTTTCCTTTAGGTGGGGATCAATTTGATCAGTTCGCAATGCTGCAGGAGTACCTGTACGCTTCGAATAACGGAAAACGTGAATTTTTGAAAATCCGACTTCACGTGAAACGTGGCATGTTTGTTCAAAATCCTGATCAGTTTCTCCAGGAAAACCCACAATCACATCGGTGGTAAGAGAGAGGTCGCCTACTCTTTCTTTAAGGGAATCAACCAATGCTACATAATCATTAGCATTATAAGGACGATTCATCTCTCGCAAAACACGAGAAGAACCCGACTGAAGCGGCAAATGTAAATGACGACAAATTCTGCCATCAGACTGTGCAAGAAGATCAATGAAGTCTTTCTTCAAAGAACGCGGCTCGATTGAAGAAATTCTCAAACGGGTATCGACCAACCCTTCAGAATCAAGCATCTCAATAAGATGAGAAGCTAATTCAGCAAGGTTGACACGTTTATCCGTAATATCATCGATGTCGTTATACGAACCAAGATCAATACCAGAAAGTACGATTTCCGCTACCCCTTGTTGAGCTAACTGATACACTTCTTGAGCCACAAGATGCATTGGGCGAGACCAGGCTTTACCGCGCGCAACATGAACAATACAGTAGGTGCAAGAATGATTGCAGCCATCCTGAACTTTTACCCCAACTCGCGTTGGAAAATAAGAGCCTACTCTCATTAGGGGGTGTGTATCATTTTGTTCAGACCCATGAAGTTCAGTACTGAGTAAATCATGTTTATCAACAAGAACAATACGATCATCAAGGGAGCAGTAAAAATCTGGATTAATGGTTGCAGCGCAGCCCGTAACCAGCACAGAAGCAGAGTTGTTTTCTCGAAGAAGTTTACGAATCGTCTTTCGGGTCTTTTTCTCAGCTTCTTCAGTAACGGTACACGTATTTACTACAATGAGTTCTGCCTCAGCAGCGTTGACTAAGGTCGACCCATTCTGCAAATAGGTTGCCGCAATAGTGTCAGATTCAACACGATTTACCTTGCAGCCAAGGTTTACTACCGAAACTTTCATGCATTCCGCTCCAATTCGTAAAGGACCAAAGCTGGTGCAACAATTCCAGCGGTTTCGGTTCGAAGAATAGAGGGGCCTAAAGATACCGCATAACTACGAGGATGTGACAAAAGAACAAGATTAACCTCATCGGAAGTTAATCCCCCTTCCGGACCAACTATTACCACAATACGAGCATCCAGAGCTGTCATCGAGGCCTTTGTCAAAGCTTCTTCTAAAGCTCTAGATAACGTTTTTGTGAGGTGCGCTTCCTCCCAGCATACCAATATCGCCGTGGCACCCTGAGAAAGCTTGAGCAGATTCTCAAAAGTGGTGGGTTCGGCAATTTCTGGAATGACCGTTTGACCGCTTTGCATGGCAGCACTTTTTGCCAAGGTATTCCAGCGCTGCATGCGGTTTGCGGTTCTTTTCCGATCGAGCTTTACAATACTGCGTTCACATAAAAGAGGAACAAAGGCCGCAACACCCAGTTCAGTAGCGTGGCGAATTATGGTATCCATCTTGTCGCCTTTCGCTAAACCTTGGGCAAGAATCACCGAAGGCCGCTCGGTCGCTTCGAGCCGTTGTGCAATATGAACAAAAAGCGCAGTGTTGGAAACCGTATCAACTTCACATTCAAAATAATCAGATGCAGCATCAATCACCGCAATATGTTCAGTTGGCTTCAAACGAAGAGCACGGACATGTTTCATATCGTCTGCGTTGAGGCGCAGCTCAAAAGAAGGATCCTTCTCTTGAGCCAAAACCTGATTATCTAAAAAGAAATGAGGCAAAGACATAGGTGACCGTTCTTAGCCATTGAAAGCATCACGGAGTTTTTGCAAAGGACTACGTGCCTCTGAAACGTTTTCTCCCATTTCATCAGCAAGCTTTTCTAAAATTCCTCGTTCCGCTTTAGATAAGCGTGAAGGAATACGTACTTCTACATGGACATGAAGATCGCCTCGAGCTTCACTACGGAATTTCGGCATACCATAGCCCTTTACATGAACCACTTGACCGTATTGGCATCCTTCTGGAATGGTTACCTTTACTTTTTCGTCTTTGAAAATGCCATCAATCTCGATCTGAGTACCAAGAGCAGACTGAACCATACTAATAACGGTTGAACAATGAAGATCACTGCCTTGGCGCTCAAAGAATTCATGTTCTTCGATACGGATTGTGACGATAAGATCACCTGCAGCAGCACCTCTAATGCCCGCTTCTCCATATCCAGACAAACGAAGTTGCTGACCATCTTGAATTCCTACCGGAATATCAACCGAGATGCGCTGTCTATCAGGCACACGGCCCTGACCTTCGCATTCAGGACAGGGGTTTTCGATAATTTTGCCTGATCCCGAACAACGAGAGCAGGTCGAAGCAGCCTGCATATCACCAAGAATGGTATGTTGAACCGTTACTACCCTTCCTTGACCGTTACAATCAGGACAGGTTACCTCACTACCACCTTCTGCCAATCCGCTGCCTTTACAGTCAGGGCACGGTGCTAGACGATCGTAGACAATTTCCTTATGAACACCAGCAGCAGCTTCTTCAAGAGTGATACGCAGACCAACACCCATATCGCGCCCTTCGCGACGAACGGTTGCTCTACCTGCACCACCGCCGAAAAACGAACTAAAAATATCGCCCATACCAAAGCCGCCGAAGAGATCCTCAAAATCAACCGCTTGTGGTCCCGCAGCACCAGCCGCACCAGGGATAGTTCCAAAACGATCATATTGAGCACGCTTTGCAGGATCACTCAATACATCATACGCTTCATTGATTTCCTTAAAGCGATCTTCAGCATCGGGTGCCTTATTTACATCAGGATGAAGCTGTCGCGCTTTTTTTCGAAATGCTTTTTTTATTTCATCATCTGAAGCAGATTTATTTACACCGAGAATCTCATAGAGGTCTTTGGCCATAGGAAGTCAATCTTACCTTTCACTTTTACAGATCTTTTAATATATCCTGAGCGGCACGAACCGCTGTAATTACCGCAGAGTAATTCATTCTCGTAGGACCAACAATAACGATTAGTCCACGATGAGAATCCTGTCCAAACCGATTTGCGATTACCGAAACACTCGAAAGTGCCTCAGAGTCATTTTCGTGTCCAATACGCACTACTGGTTTATCAGAGTGCACAGCATCATCAAATACTCTAAGAAGTAACGTATCGCCCTCAAGCTCTTCAAGGATGGGCATCAAGCAAGCTGGATCGCTGAATTCAGGTTTCCCTAAAAGGTGGGACATACCCAAAGGATGCGCTTTAATAGCATTTTTTTCCTTTAAGCAAATCATTATTTCCGAAACAACCAGCTGGAACAGATCATCCTGAACGTCTTTCAGTTCAGAAGGAAGAATTTCCCTCTCAAAGGAAAGATTTCGTCCAACTAAAAGTTTATTAATGAGTTCTTGAGTACGCTGAATACTTTCAGGGGTACAGCTTGCTGGTATATCCATCTGGCGATCAAAAACCTGCCCATCGTCAGTCACAATAACAACCAAAAGGCGACTTTGAGAAAGAGGGACAAGATTAATCAACCTGATATCCACCGATAGAAAGCGTGGCGGGACAAGCATGGTCATACAGTCAGTAAGACGAGCTAATGCTTGAGATGTTTTATCGAGTAAATCATCCAAATCCGTTGCACAGTCTTTTAACTGAGAAAGGGTGCTTTCATCAACATTAATATTTGAATCTTTTAGTAAATCATCAACAAAAGCACGATAACCATAATCTGTTGGAATTCTTCCTGCAGAGGTATGAGGTTGTGTTAAGTACCCCATATCTTCCAAAAGCGATAATTCGCTTCGAACTGTAGCTGAGCTGATACCGAGATTGTAACGCTCGACTAAAGTACGAGATCCAACAGGAAGTGCACGAGCAATATATTCTTCAATCAACGCTCTCAACACTAGTCTTCTTCGATCTGAAAGCACTCTAACACCTCCTTCAATACCATAATTAACTCACACGCATTTTAGCAGCGTATGCACGAGAGTGCTAATACCCTTGCTTAAACGTTACCTATTTTTGAATGAGTGAGCACACTTAAGGAGCTAAATCAAGAATTCTTCCATAGAGCTGATTTCCAAACATCCAACCCTTATGGGTAGGAATCCAAGAATCATCGTGATGAACAAGAAACCCTTCATGCTCAAGCTCACAGAATACCGAAAGAACTTCAGGCAAAAGAATTGAAGCAATTTCAAGATCACCATCGCAGACACCTGTGCGCATACGCATCTTAAGCATTAAATCTTCTGCGGTCATTTGAAAAATGTCGAGTTCTTCAATCAGTCCATCCACGACCGAATAACGTTGTCTGCAAAGTTGGTTTTGTCTCATACTAACCGCACCACACCCGAGGCCAAGATAGGGTTTACTCGTCCAGTAAGCACTATTGTGGCGAGACTCGAATCCAGGAAAAGCATAGCTTGCAACTTCATAATGATTCATGCCTCTTGACGTCAGATAAGAATGAGCATCTTCCATACAAAGAGCCCCCAGATCTTCGTCAAAGAGCAATTCACCCTTTTCAAGTTGCCGAGCAAAAGGAGTACCCTCTTCAATGGTCAAGGGATACACGCTGATATGTTGAATACCCAAAGAGATTGCCCGTTCAAGATCATGATGAAAAGACTCAACCGTTTGCCCAGGAAGACCACACATTAAATCAATGCTGATATTAGTGAATCGCTCTTGAGCTCGATCAACCGCCCGTATTGCCTGTTCTGAGTCATGTATACGGCCTAAGACTTTCAGTAAATTATCATCAAAACTTTGTATTCCAAGGGAAATTCTATTTACCCCTAAAGCAAAAAGATCGCGCACCATAGCAGAAGTTAAACTCTCAGGATTTGCTTCAAGAGTACACTCAACTTCGGGCGTAAGATGCATAGAGATAGACAGTGCGTATAAAATTGAGGAAAGCCTCTTGTTACCCAGATAACTCGGTGTTCCGCCACCCAAATATACTGTTTTTATTTCACCTAATAATTCTTTTTGGGAATAGTTTCTTATTTCACGAATTAAATCATCCGTAAAACTATCGAGACGCGAATCATTGCATGAAATCGCCTGCGTAGCAAAGTCGCAATAATTACAACGTTTTTTGCAAAAAGGTATATGAAGATATAACGCTTGATAAGGATCCCACGTATCCATATCCTACGCCTCTTCAGTCAATCGGCACGCTTCATTAAAAAGTGCCGTGAAATCTTCAAGGGTTTCTGCATCATTGATTTTTCTTCGCGTAGATGCTGCATCCTTGGTGCCCGCAACATACCACATCGCATGTTTACGCATGCGAGCAAGATTGCCACCCTTACTCTGTTTCTGAAGCAATTCGGCATGCCTGATGGCCAAGTCCATTTTTTCTCGAGGAGATGGACCAACAAAGCCTGACCCCCCTTGTAAACGTGAAGCGATATCCTTAAAAATCCAAGGATTACCCTGTGCCCCACGGCCCACCATCACCGCATCGCAATTGGTTTGACGAAGCATTTCAAGTGCAGAAGAACCATCGACTATATCTCCATTGCCGATGACCGGAATAGACAGAGCGTCTTTGCATCGACGAATGATATCCCAATCAGCCTTGCCTCGATAAAACTGCTGAGCATAACGCCCATGTATTGCAACAGCGCTTGCACCCGCATCTTCCATCCTCAGAGCAAAATCAAGCGCAGTTTCATGTCCTTCCTCATAGCCACGGCGAAACTTAACCGTAACTGGGCAAGATACGCTATTCACAATTGCTTTAACAATTGAAGCAGCAAGATCGGGATCACGCATAAGGGCTGCACCGTCCCCTTTTCCTGCTATTTTTCGAGCAGGACATCCCATATTGACATCTATAGCAAAAAGTCGATCCTGAAGCGTTTCTTCTACCCACCTAGCTTGAGTAGCTAAAGTTTCAGGTTCGTGACCAAACAGTTGAACACTTACCTTGTCTTCAAGGGGAGAAAGATCAAGTAAATGTATTGTTTTTTCATTGGCATAACTTAATGCCTTTGCTGAAACCATTTCAGTGTACGTAAGTTGAGCTCCCAACTCTCGGCATAGATGACGAAAAACCACGTCACCCACACCTGCCATAGGAGCTAATATTATTCGTCTATCATCCTTAAAAATTTGAGACATACACGTCAACCTGTAATGCTTCTGGTATAGATCTTAGAATCCACTCGAAAGCCCTGCTAAGCTCGCAAGAAAATAAATAATTACGCCAATTGCCAAGATAACCGCTACGGCACAGCCGCATCCAATACCAACTTTACTACCCGATGACATACGTGCCTGTTCTCGCTCTTGAGCAAGCTTCTTCTCATCAAAAGGATCATTAATCCAGTCATATTCTTCGTTGCGGTTTTTACGCATAAATATTCCTATTCATCAACCTTCAAGATTGCCATAAATGCCTCTTGAGGAACCTCAACATTACCAATACTCTTCATGCGCTTCTTGCCTTTTTTCTGCTTTTCGAGCAGTTTACGTTTACGCGAAATGTCACCTCCGTAGCATTTCGCCAAAACATCTTTACGCAAGGCACGTACGGTTTGTCTCGATAAAACCCGAGAACCCACCGCTGCTTGAATGGGTACTTCAAACATCTGACGTGGAATAATTTCTTTAAGTTTTTCAGTCAAAACTCTACCACGATCATATGCTTTATCAGTATGGACAATAAACGACAAAGCATCAATAGGTTTTCCCGCCAAAAGAATATCAAGTTTTACCAGTTTAGAGGGCTTATATTCGTCAAAATCGTAGTCGAGTGAAGCATATCCTTTGGTTCGGCTTTTCAGTTGATCAAAGTAATCCATAATCAATTCAGAAAGCGGAATCTCCCAGAGCATTTCAACTGTTGTAGTGTTGAGATAATTCATTGTTTTAAACTCACCGCGTCGGGCAACGGTAAGTTCCATTACCGCCCCTACATAATCAGGAGGAATGAGGATTTTCGCCTTGAGGTAAGGTTCCTCAATATGTTCAATTTCACTAGCGTCAGGCATATCCTGGGGAGAATGAAGCGAAATCATAGTCCCATCAGATTTAAATACATGGTATTCAACCGAAGGAGCCGTAGCGAGAAGATCAAGTCCAAATTCGCGCTCGAGTCGTTCTTTCACAACTTCCATATGAAGCAATCCCAAAAAACCTACGCGAAATCCAAAACCAAGCGCATGACTATTTTCCGCCTCATAGATAAGAGCCGGATCGTTGAGGGCAAGCTTTTCGAGGGCATCTTTTAATTCTTCATACTGATCTCCATCAATAGGAAAAAGACCGGTATAGACCATAGGTTTGACATCACGATAACCAGGAAGTGGATCTGTGCACCCGCCCTTGGCAAGCGTGATTGTATCGCCAACTTTAACCTGAGAAGGGTCCTTAAGTCCCGTCACAAGATAGCCCACTTCGCCCACACCTAGTTCGTCTGCAGGAATTTCTGTTGGCCTTCTAACTCCCACTTCTTCAACAAGAGTCACCGTATCGGTGGCCATCATACGTATAGACTGGCCCTTTCGCATTGAACCGTTAACGATTCGAACCAAAGCCACAACGCCGCGATACGCATCAAAGTACGAGTCAAAAATCAACGCAGAAAGGGGCGCATCAGGATCGCCTTCAGGATGAGGAATGGTATACACAATTGATTCAAGCAAGTCGTGAACACCCTCACCGGTTTTACCACTTGCAAGCACCGCATCATCGGCAGGAATAGCCAGACCATCCTCTATTTCCTGACGCACTCGCTCAGGTTCAGCGGCAGGAAGATCGATTTTATTAATCAAAGGGACAATTTCGAGATTAGCATTCATCGCCATCATGGCATTTGCTACGGTTTGAGCTTCAATACCTTGTGTAGCATCAACTACCAAAACGGCGCCTTCACATGCTGCTAATGAACGGGATACTTCATAAGTAAAGTCAACATGACCAGGGGTATCAATCAAATTAAAATGATACAATTGTCCATCATCAGCGCGATAATCAACGCGTACAGCCTGACTTTTGATCGTAATACCTCGTTCTCGTTCAATATCCATAGAATCAAGAACTTGTTCTTTCATATCGCGCTTAGATACCGTTTCAGTCATCTCAAGAATACGATCTGAAAGAGTAGATTTACCATGATCAATATGAGCGATGATAGAGAAATTACGTATGTAGCGTGGATCGAGAGCCATAATATCCTGTTCTATAAGCTATCCAGTTTTTCATATAATCTAGTTTTACTAAGTGATAAACGAAGTTTTTACCACCTAAATAAACGTATATAATACGGTTTTAGAATAAAGTGTGGGTAGATTCTACCCTACTTGTGCGAAAGCTCTGATAATTTGCGCATAATTTATAATAAGCGTCTGTGCACAACAACTATATTGTGATACGATTCTAAGGCTTTCGTCTACAGAAAAGTAATTTTATGGAGGATAAAACGTGGCGAACATTAAAAGTCAAAAGAAGCGAATTATTACCAACGAAAAAGCACGCATGCGTAATCGTGCTGTCCGTTCTGAATTAAAAACTGCTGTACGTGTCGTACGCGAAGCTGTTGAAGCTCAGGATGGTGCAAAAGCTTACGCTGCTGCTCTTGATGCTTGCCGCCTGCTTGACCGTGCAGCCTCCAAGGGTGTTATTCACAAGCGCCAGGCTGCTAACCGCAAGAGTGGCGTTATGAAGCTTGCTAACACAATTGTTACCCCTGAAATTATTGCTGAATATACTCCCGCTCCAAAGAAAGAGCAGGCAGCAACTGGTAACAAGAAAGCAGCAGCAAAGGCAGCTCGCAAAGAAGCAATGGCTAAAGCTTCTGAAGAAAAAGCTGCACGTCGTGCTGAAACCGAAAAGCTTCAAAAGGCAGCTGCAAAGCGCAAGGCTGAAGCAGAAGCAGCTGCAGCAGCAGAGGAAGCAGAAGAAGCAGCTGAGTAACGTTACTTTAGCTTTCGTCTTCAGCGATTCGCGGTTTCCATCTCGGATTCCATTCGCATATCAAGAAAATAAGAACCCGATCATCGGGTTCTTATTTTTGCGCATATATAGATTTATAAACTTCGGTTAATTATGCAGAACGTTTTCTGCAAACCTCAAGCATCCACTGAAGAAACTCTTTATCTTTATCGGATCCGCTTTTCATAGCTGCTTCGGTATCACGCGCTTTTTTAAGAGCGAAAATTAACTCGCTCATAGTAAATCCCTTTACCCAAGTACGATAGAATTTTACTTTCCACTCAGGAATTTTAAGAATCGAAGCAATTCTCGCTCCGTCACCTCGTGCTATAAGCGCTTTAGCAGAAATAAGCTCACGCAAGCGTGAGGTACACATTGTTAACAGACCAAAAGGTGAAGTATCTTCCATACGATTAAGTAAGTACACACAGCGCTGCGGATTACGAGCTGCAAAGGCATCTACAAATTCCCATGGCTTAATTTCTTTTGTAAAAGAAACCATTGAAAGCACTTCATTTTCATTAACGGGATCGCTTCCACGATGCGACAAAGAAAGCTTTCGAATTTCCGCATCAAGCGAAACGGTATTAGTTCCTACAAGATCAAGAAGCGCTGAAGCTGCTCCTTCTGTAAAAGTAATACCATGACCTACCGCCATTGAACGAACTACCTTTCCCATTTCTCGTCGTTCAAAAGGAGTACAGTCTATGATTGCAGTTTTTCCAAATGCCGTAACCGCCTTATAGAGACGTGATCGCTTATCGAGCTTGTTGCCTATTAAGGCTAAAACGGTAGTGCTGCAAGGTTTTTCGAGATACTGTACCAGCAAATCAGCATCAGCCTTTTTGAGTTTTTCAACTTCATTGACCTCCACTAAGCGAACAGGACTCGCAAAAGGTAAAGTATTTGATGCGGTAACTATATCCTCACCAGTACAGGTAGCAGCAGAAAAGGTCTCCGAATTAAAAGATAGATCTCCCATTTTCTCTAAACGAGTATGAAGACGCTTTATTACCGTTTCGCGTTTTAGCTCATCTTCACCTATTACCAGGTAAACAGGGAGTAAAGAATTTTTGTTAGAAGTAGCCATGTCTACAATTTTATCGTAGGGTTTTTACTTTAATTTCTTTATCGGTAAAACTACATACAACATCACCATCGTAATCAGTACGATACAGAGTTGAATTAACTGCAGATAACAAGTTGAGAACTTCCGTAGAAGGATGACCGTATCGATTTTCTTCGCCTACACTTATAAGCGATATTTTTGGATGAAGTCTTTCTGCGAGCTCATTTGTCAAAGCAGCCTTAGCCCCATGATGAGAGACTTTAAGAATATCAATGTGCGAGATTGTCTTATTGTCATCAAGAATTTTCTCAAGAATTTGAGCTTCTGCGTCTCCACAAAATAAGGCAGACCAATCTGGGTCAGCATCTCCATCAGGATCAATATTCAGTAAAAAACAAATACTATCTTGATTGCCACCCTCTTCTTGCAATTTCTTGGGCCAAATTACTTCAATATGCATGTTTGAAATCTGAATTACATCTCCCGCGTTTACGTAATAAACATTACTCGCACCTACAAGCGATTCTGCATCATCAACCAAAGATTGCGTTTTTTCCGTTTGAATGTCGTTTGTTCCCTCAGAAAGGATCACTCTTTCGCAATCTACCACCCCTTTAAGCGCGCTCAGAAACCCAGCATGGTCATTATCTGCATGAGTAATGATTACTGCATCAAGATGAGTACATCCTTGACGAGAAAGCGCTGCAAACAACTTTTGTTCGCTTTGACCAGTATCGACCAAGATTGTTTGAGAGTTGCTCTGAATCAGGAAAGCATCTCCCTGCCCTACATCAAGCATAGCAATTGAATTACCTGATCTAGGAAAAAGAGTTAAAAGGCATATCAAGAATAAAATTCCCGCGAGTTTTGAAGCACTTATAGGTAAAGAATCTGGCCAAACACACCAAAGAAGAATTACGACAAGTAAAAAAACAATAAAAAGCGGAAGCTCAGGGATAAAAAGTGGGACAGAAGCAAACGGGACCGCAGACAAAAAGGAACACCCAATACAAAAAAGCTCAGAGACAAGAAGGGCAAATTTCAGTAACAATATGCCTAAAAATCCACAAGGAAGAAAAATGAATGATAGAAGTCCCACGATACAAAGAAAGCTTACAAAAGGTGTTGCCAACACATTTGAAACAGGAGCAATAAGAGAAATAAGCGAAAAGGCGCTGATAGTAAAAGGGAGCGTAGTTAACAGGGCCACCAAGGTCATTGCACAAGGTTCCACCACCAGTGATCTTAAAAAAGATGAAGAACATGAAACCCAAGATAGTAAGAGGGGCATAAAAAGAAGTATTCCTAAAGTGGAGCATACCGAAAGAAGAAACGAGAGAGAAAAGGCGCTTGTTGGAATAAAGGTGATTATTACAATTACGACAACACCAAGCGCCGACAAGGCATGAGAACGCCTGATGCCTCCTACTGAGATAATACTAAGAGCGCTCATGCATGCAGCGCGTACGCAGGAAATCGGAAAACCAACTATACAAAGATAAAGCCCCAATATCGCAAGCTGAATTCCAATTTTTATCCGCAAAGAAAGAGGAACGTTGCGAACTATTAAAGAAAGAAAGCTCATAACAATTACGAGATGAGCACCTGACACTGCAACAATATGAGCAAGCCCTAAAGCTTTTACTTCTTGATATATCCCTAAAGAAAAGAGCTGAGTTCTATCACCGACAATAAGTCCTTGTAAAAGAGCACCAGCTTCCGATGAAACGCTTCCTTGATTAACTAAATTGTCTATTTCATTTACATAATTACTCCGAGTGCTTGCTAGAAAACCTAAAGGAGATGAAGAAGCAAGGTCGATCTCAGTCAAAGTAGCGAAACCTGCAATCCCCTGCTGATAATAACGAAGTTTTACCTCCTCACGAGGCCAAGAATACGTAAGGGCTGATTGAAACTCACTTCCAAAGCCATAGGAATCCTCGTTAAGATTTAAGCTTACAAAACCCAGAGATTCTCTCGTGTTAATATCAAATATTTGTGCAAGGGCATAAGAACTATAGAGTCCTTGATTAATATCTTCCTCGATACGGATTAAAACTTTTTCATTTTGCTTTGAATCCAAAAGAGCATGCTGATTATCGATACTAAGACACTCAACATTCCAAACAAAACCTCCTAAGAGTCCAAAGAGCAGGCAATAAACTACGACTGGGTTTTGTGCGTTGCGAACAAAAACAAGAAGAATAATACTTACTACAACAATCAAAAATACGAGAACACCAATAATCAGATAATCTTTTGGTACACCAAATCCATAGGAAAATAAACAACAACCACACCAAAACGAAATTCCACACCACAGCACTAAAGGTATCGAGGGACGCTTTGCTTTATGTACTACCGCTGAACTCATACGGTGATGGATTCTTTTATGGCTTCGTATTTTTTATCTCCTATGCCAGAAACCTCTTTAATTTCTTCGATAGAAGAAAACGAGCCATGTTCTTGACGATAGACAATGATCTTTTCTGCTGTAGCCTCCCCTACACCATCGAGCGTCATAAGCTCTTCTTTTGTAGCGGTATTAATATTTACTTTTTGAGTTGACGAACTAAAAGATTGATCATTGGCAGTCGTGGAATTACTTCCTTGCTTTTCAAGATCTGTCTGCATTTGCTTTGAGGTAACAATAATCTGTTCGCCATCAGATAATTCCCTTGCTAAATTGATACTTCTATCATCAGCAGCTTCAGTTAAACCACCTGCAGCATCGATTGCTTGAGAAACACGAGACCCGCCTGGAAGCTGATACATCCCAGGTGAGACAACTTCACCAGTGATATGAACATAAATAGTCGATTGATTTGTTTCGCTTCTTGTTTCTGATGATTGCTGTTCAGCATGATCTTGAGATTCTTCTTGTGCCGTTTCTTCCTGAATAAAAGCTGCATCAGGCACCGAAAAGGCAGTCCATAGTTGAAAAGCCCCAAAGACAAGTACACCTAAAGCAAGTACGCCTATGCCTATAACCAATGCAAGATTAGGTTTAGATATTCCTGCTTTTTGTTTTAGTGAATTAACTTCATCAAGAAACGACATAGAAAGCCCCCTAAGCCTCTTAATAACCAGCTTAGGGGGCAAATGTAATGCAGATCTATTATTAAACGACAATAAAGGTCACAAAAAGAAACAACCAATCTCACATTTAAAAACACTCTTGAAAAGTATTAAGAATGTTCTTTGCGTTCAGATCGGGGAATTTTATATGACGGACAGGAATAGGTATGTATTTCGGCTGCCTGCAATGCTTCTTCAGCCCATTCATCCATGGGAAGATCTGCTTCCGCTGCAAGAACTTTAGGAAGTTTCGCATGCGTTTCAGGATTTCGGGGCATAAACAACGTGCAACAATCTGGAGCATCTTGCGAAGAAATGTCAAAGGTGCCAAGTTTTTGAGCTTCACCAATTATTTCCACTTTATCAAAACCCACTAAAGGTCTATAAACTGGCAATGAAACACTTTGATTAACTACCAGCATGTTGTCCATAGTCTGAGAAGCCACTTGACCAAGACTTTCACCTGTTACCAGCGCTTTTGCCCCTTCTTTACGAGCAATACGCTCAGCAATTCTAAACATTAAACGACGATACAGTATTACACGAAGCTCTGGTGGCGCAAGAGCTGAGATTTCACGCTGGCACGTACCAATAGGAACCGTATATAAACGCGCAAAACAACCGCTCCGTTCAAGAACTTCTGCGATATCTTGCACCAAATACTCGCTCGTAGCCGAAGTTTCAGGTCTTCCAGAAAAATGAACCCCAATACAGGTCGCACCTCGACGAGCAATACGCCAGGTTGCAACTGGAGAATCAATACCAGAAGAAAGCAAACAAACAGCCTTACCTGCACTACCAACAGGAAGACCACCAATTCCCTGAATGCTTCTTCCATAAATATAAGTTGAACCCTGAATTACTTCGACACGTACTTCAACATCAGGGTTTTTCATGGCAACTTTTTTGTCAGGGAAAGCACGACAAAGAGCAGCGCCCACCAACTGATTGAGCTGCATTGAATCGATAGCAAAATCGGTATGGTTGCGTCGTGCTTGAACCTTGAAGGTATAAAAATCACCCGCATCAGTTAATGCCATACAAGCAGTTTCATACATCTCTTCAAGATCTTGAGCACAACGATAACCGCAGGAAACACGAGCAATGCCAGGTACTCCTGCAATCTGGTCTGCCAATCTACAAGAATCCTCATACGTACTTGAGTCGGGCAAAAACAGACAAATCCTTCCAGAGATGCGTCTAATTCGAACCTCGGAATTCTTTATTAACGCTTCAATATTAGCAATTAGTTGTTGTTCAAATTTCTTTCGATTGTGTCCCTTGAGGCCAATCTCGTGATAATGAACAAGGCAGACACGATGTCGTGTCTGCCTTGTATCAAGTTGCGCTATTTCAGTCATTGTAATGAAAAAATCCTTTTATTAGCTTCAACTATCGTAACAAATTAAGGTCTCTTTACGATGATTAGTGATTATGAACATCGATCGTTGCAGGATCGTAAGAAACATCCCCACGAGAAATTTCATCAAACGCAATGGAAAGAGGACGACGATTATTAGCCTTAGCAATATCTACAGCAGTTTGAAGCTGGATAGCACGATTACGCTGACCTCGCATCATTTCGTTAATATCATGAGCGCGTTTAGAAGCTAAAGCACACAGTAAAAAACGATCGTCATCAGTTTGATCCAACAACACATCAATTTTAGGTTCAATAAGGCTCATCTTTTTTAGATCCCTTTCGTATCATTTGCGAAAGAATTGATAACTTCTACCAATTCATCAACAGCTCGTTCGAGGTCATCGTTTACAACTTGAACATCATACTCCATTTTTTGCGCAAGCTCTACCTCTGCTGTTTTCATTCTCGAAGAAATTACATCTTCCGTTTCAGTGCCGCGCTGACGAAGTCTTCTCTCTAATTCTTCAAGAGAAGGAGGCTCTATAAAAACCAGATGAGCTTCTGGAAGAGCCTTGCGAACCTGAAGAGCCCCTTGCACATCAATTTCTAAAATTACCTGATCACCAGCATTCATATGATCTATAACACTTTGCTTTAAAGTGCCATAGTAATTGTCATGAACTTGAGCCCATTCAAGAAATCCATCCTGTTCAACAAGACTTTTAAAATGATCAGTATCTAAAAAGAAATAATGAACGCCTTCGATTTCGCCAGGACGGGGACTGCGAGTAGTAGCAGAAACGGATACCCATGCATCGGGTATCCGTTCTATAACCTGCGATAATAAAGTGCCCTTACCTGCTCCAGAAGGGCCTGAAACTACAAAGAGATTACCTACGCGGGAATTATTTTCCAAGACGATCAAGCAACGCTTTCTGTTGACGCTCGCCCAAACCCTTCAAACGACGGGATTCAGCGATATCCAATTCCTTCATGATCTTTTCGGCCTTTGCCTTTCCGTACCCTGGAAGAGTTTCGATCAAGGTAGAAGCCTTCATACGACCAACAATAGGATCATCCTTCATTGCAAGAACATCCGCAAGACTTAAAACCCCATTTTTTAAATCTTCACGAACCTGAGCTCGCTTGATACGTGCAGCTTTTGCCTTCTCGAGTGCCTGCTGCCTTTCTTCTGGGGTGAGTTGTGGAACCGGCATGGTCGCTCCTTTTCTTTATCGATGTACCTGGACACCGTCTTATAAGCAATTTCACTAATACTATAGTATACACAATTTAGAATTACACAATCCCTTAAAAGTGTCCCCTGTCACTTATATCAAAAGATTACGTATATGAACAGCGAATTTATACCATTATTTCATGATTTCTGCACCATTTTGTGAATTTTAAACCCTCTTTTTCCATACCCTTTGGATAAAGAAATAGGCTCTCGGAGTAAAACGAGAGCCTACAAAAAGAATACCTACACGAATATAAAGACTAAAGAAGTGAATGACAAGGAATATTTTCTATCGTTGAGTTTGCTCCTACTAAAGATAAAACAGCCATCACACGGGCTTCCTTAGATTCAACAAAACTAATCAATTTTTGCGCAATTTCTTCATTAAAGGTATCAAGAACAACGATTACCTTATCCTTCTTTTTCAACGAAAGAGAAGAGGTAATCTCTTCTGATTCGAAATCACAAACTCCAAATTTCATCCATGCGGAAAGTGCAATGTTATAAGCAAAGTAAGAGTCAACTCCAGAAAGCGACAAAACAATCTCTGGTTTTGCTTCCCTATCAACCTTTTGAAGCAGTTCTACCGCAAGTTTATTTGAAACAATTGGATCCACCATTAAAGCCTGCGGATTAATCGAGAGACTCTGTTCTTGCTTTTTAAGAACATTCATCATTTCTAAGAGTTCCTGTATTTCAGAGGTTTCCATTCCTTATAGCTCCTTTGCGATTGCTTCAAATGCAGCAGCAGGATCTGCCTGCTCGGTAATAGGACGACCAATAACAATATGTGAGGCACCGTTATCAAACGCAGCTTTAGGAGTTGCCACACGTGTTTGATCTCCTAGTGCCGCGCCTGCAGGCCTTACACCTGGAGTAACAATGTAAGCATTTGGTCCTAATACCTCGCGAAGCATCGCTGCCTCCTGAGGAGAAGTTACAACACCGGATAGACCCGCCTCTTTAGCCTGATTTGCAAGACTAATAACTTGGTCCTTAACCTTACGCGTAACTCCTGTGCTCCGTAGATCTTTTTCACTCATGCTGGTAAGAACCGTAATAGCCAATGAAATAGGTTCTTCTTCGACCCATCGAGCTTCGGATAAACCTTCCTTTGCAGCTTTCATCATAGAAAGCCCCCCGACTGCATGCATGGTAAGCATGTCGGCACCTGCTTCAGCAGCAGCTTTAGCAGCTCCTTTTACCTGATGCGGAATGTCATGAAACTTTAAGTCAAGAAAAACCTTGAACCCTCTTTTTTGTAAGGCAGTAATAAAATAAGGGCCTTCCTGATAGAACAGGGTCATACCGATTTTGACCCACGTTGCCTTACCTGCAAGCATGTCAGCTAATTCGAGAGCACGACTACGATCACAATCAAGAGCAACGATTACTCTTTCTTTTCGAGGGATAGTATTAAAATCTAACATTCGAGAGCTCCAATCAACTGATTAACCTCGGCAATTCCATTTTCTTCACAGTACGATTCGATCCCTTTAATTACCTCAATAGTAGCGTGAGGGTTAACAAAATTGGCAGTGCCCACCGCTATCGTAGTAGCACCCGCAAGCATAAATTCAACCGCATCGAGCCCGGTACTAATACCTCCCATACCAAGAATAGGAATTTGAACCGATTGGTGAACTTGCCAAACCATACGAAGAGCAACCGGCTTAACGGCAGGACCCGAAAGTCCTCCAACGACACGAGCAAGTATCGGTTTGCGCGTTTTTGCATCAATCGCCATTCCTAAAAGTGTATTAATGAGCGAAACCGCATCAGCACCTGCATCTTCAACTGCCTTTGCAATCTCAGTAATGTCGGTGACGTTTGGAGTCAACTTTACAATTAAAGGACGCTTAGTACGCTTACGACATTCAGTAACTACTGAAGCTGCCATCGTGGGATCAGTACCAAAAGTCATTCCCCCACAGTCAACATTAGGACAAGAAATATTCAGTTCGTAAGCATCTACCTCATTGGATTCTTCAAGAGAATCAACAACTGCCGCATACTCATCAAGGCTATGGCCCGAAACATTAACAATAACGGTTGCATTCTGGCCTTTCAGCCAGGGCAAATCACGTTGCTTTAAAACTTCCACTCCAGGATTTTGTAGTCCAATTGAATTCAACATTCCAAAAGGGGTTTCGGCAATTCTTGGAGCGTCGTTTCCAGCCCATCCGTTAAGCGAGACACCTTTGGTGGTAACTGCCCCAAGTGCACCAACATCAATAAAATCAGCATACTCATGACCCGAAGCGAAGGTACCTGAAGCGGTTGTTACGGGATTTTTCATAAGCAATCCACCAAGGTTGACCTGCATATTTACAGCCATTACCAAATCACCTCCGCAGCATCAAACACGGGACCATCAACACAAGAACGTTTCCTGCCTTGCTTAGTTTCAACAATGCAGGAAAGACAAGCACCAATGCCGCATGCCATACGCTTTTCAAGCGAAATATAGGTAGGTACCCCTGCAGCTAAACATTTTGAAGAAACAATGCGCATCATTGGTTCAGGACCACAACAATACACGCAATCGTAAGACCGATCAGATAGACACTCATCTACCAAATCAGTGCAAAATCCCTTATGACCTTTTGTGCCGTCATCAGTAGCAATATAGATATCTTTTCCGAGTAAGTCCCTATAGCGCTCTTCAACAACCAACGCCTGTGCGGTTTGGGCACCAAGAATTACGTCAACCTCAATATTCTGTGCAAGAAGCGCCTCCGCCTGAAGATAGAGCGGAGCTCCTCCCACCCCACCAGCAACCAATAAAGCTGAAGAGGTCTGAGAAGACACGGACCACCCTTGCCCAATAGGGCCCATTACCGAAACAGCGGTACCCGATGGCAAGGTAGTCATATGAGAAGTGCCATATCCTACAACTTGATAAAGAATCGCCAAAACCTTGCCTTCGTTTTCAGTGTAATACACCGAAAAAGGGCGTCTTAGTATATGTCCCTCCATGCCAGGGAATTGAATATGAACAAACTGTCCCGGTTGTAAGCGAACACCAATTTCATCCACTTCAACCTTCATAAGCCACAACGTATGAGAAAGGGCATAGTTTTCTCGGATCAATCCGGTTTTTTCGAGAATTGAGCTCATAGCAAAATCACTTCTCCTCCCATTGGTCTAAATCTTGCAAGGCAATAATGGGGAGATTGTCATCACGTAGATTATCAATAGCAGAAACAAAAGCCTGAGCACCCGCCAAAGTGGTGACATAACAAAGATTTTGTCGAACCGCAAGCGTGCGTAAAACGTACCCATCAGAGCGAGTTTCTTGCCCAAAAGGAGTATTGATCATTAAATCAATTTTACCTTCACCAATTAAGGTAGCAATATTGGGCTCAGGATCACTTACACGACCAATAACTTCACAAGGAATATTCGCAGATTCAAGAGCGCGAGCAGTGCCTGAAGTGCAAATGAGCTTAAAGCCCATCCGTGCCAGATCTCGCGCAAGTGGCAAAATAGCTCGTTTATCGCGGTCGCATACCGAAAGGAAGCAAGTGCCTGTTTTTGGTAGCTCCATATCTACCGCAGCTTGTGTTTTAGCATAAGCACCTGGGAAATTATTTGCGATGCCCATAACTTCGCCCGTTGATTTCATCTCAGGCCCTAATACAACATCTGCTCCAGGGAAACGACCAAAAGGCATAACGGCTTCTTTTACGCAAAAATGAGACTGTCGACGTTCGTCATCAGGCAAATTGAAGCTCTCAAGACTCTCACCCGCCATAATACGTGCAGCAATCTTTGCCAAAGGAACCCCTGTTGCTTTAGAAATAAAAGGAACTGTACGAGAAGCACGCGGGTTAGCTTCAATTACATACACCACCGAATCTTTGATGGCGAACTGCACATTTAATAATCCGACAACTCCCAAACGAAGTGCAAGCCTGCGGGTAATAGAACGCAATTGTGAAACCTGAGATTCAGATAAGGTGAACGGCGGAATACAGCAAGCAGAATCTCCTGAGTGAACACCTGCTTCTTCGATATGTTCTAGCACACCGCCGATATATACCTGTTTTCCATCACAGAGCGCATCAACATCACATTCGATTGCACCTTCAAGAAAACGATCCAAATAAACTGGATGATCTGGTGTAATACGTGCTGCTTCAGCCATATACTTCTCAAGGTACTTTGCGTCATAGGCAATTACCATGCCGCGTCCACCTAAAACGTAGGAAGGGCGAACTAAAAGAGGGAAACCAATGCGATCAGCTACCTGACAAGCTTCTTCAAATGAAGAGGCCATGCCTGCCGCAGGATAGGTAATATGAAGTTCGTCTAATATTTCGGAGAAGCGATCTCTATCTTCTGCCAGATCAATAGCTTCGGGCTTTGTTCCCATAACAACCATTCCAGAATTCTCAAGATCACGTGCAAGCTTAAGAGGAGTTTGTCCACCCAAAGTAACTACAACCCCATCAGGCTGTTCTACATCGACAATGTCCATAACGTCTTCATACGTTAGAGGCTCAAAGTAAAGGCGATCAGAGGTGTCGTAGTCAGTTGAAACAGTTTCTGGATTACAGTTGACCATTATGGTTTCAAAACCGGCGTCATGAAGAGCATAGCTTGCATGTACGCAGCAATAATCAAATTCTATACCCTGGCCAATTCTATTGGGTCCAGCTCCTAAAATCATAGCGCGCTTTTTTGTAGAAGGGCGTACTTCGCTTTCGCCCAACTCGTAGGTTTTGTAATGATATTCGGTACGGCTCTCAAATTCGGCTGCGCACGTATCTACCGTCTTAAATACGGGTACAACCCCAAGTTCTTTGCGGCGAGCTCGAACGGTATGTTCGTCGCTACCCGTTAAGTAAGCAATTTGGATGTCCGATAAGCCAAATTGCTTTGCTCGTAGCAAGTCTTGTGCATCTAATTCATCAAGCGAATACGTTCCAAGCGCTTTTTCAACTTGAATAATGTCGTAAAGACGAGAGAGGAACCAACGATCAATTTTGGATGCATTAAATACTTGATCAATTGTCCAATTGCGACGGAATGCTTCAGCGATATAAAACATGCGATCTTCAGTAGGCTTACCTACTAATTCTTCGAAATGCTCTTCATCGAAGCTGTCTTTTCCGTCCGAACCTAAACCAGCACGACCATTCTCTAAAGAGCGCATTGCCTTACCAAAAGCCTCTTCAAAAGTACGGCCAATAGCCATAATTTCGCCGACCGCTTTCATACGCGTAGAAAGGGTAGTATCCGTACCCTTAAATTTTTCAAAAGCAAAGCGAGGAACTTTTACAACGCAGTAGTCAATTGAAGGTTCAAAACATGCCGGCGTTGCCTTGGTTATGTCGTTAGTGATCTCATCTAAGGTGTAACCAACAGCCAACTTAGCTGCTGCCTTCGCAATAGGAAAGCCAGTTGCCTTAGAAGCAAGAGCAGAGGAGCGAGAAACACGAGGATTCATTTCGATTACAATTAATCGACCATTTTGAGGATTAATAGCGAACTGAACGTTTGATCCACCTGTTTCCACACCGATTTTTTCTAAAATTGCAAGTGAAGCAACTCGCATACGTTGATACTCAACGTCTGAGAGAGTCTGTGCCGGAGCAACAGTAATAGAGTCTCCCGTATGAACACCCATTGGATCAAAATTCTCAATGGAGCAGATGATAATACCGTTACCCGCCTTATCGCGCATAACCTCCATTTCGTATTCTTTCCAGCCCTCAATACTCTCTTCGACAAGAACTTCGCTTACTGGAGATAAATCAAGACCTTGAGAAACAATAAGTTCGAGCTCTTCTTGATTATGCGCAATGCCGCCACCTGCTCCTCCGAGCGTAAATGAAGGGCGAATTACCAGTGGGTAACCAAGTGAATCGGCAAGAAAAAGAGCATCTTCAAGAGAGTAAGCATATCCGCTTCGTGCAACTTCAAGACCTATTTCTGCCATAGCCTCGTTGAATTGCTTGCGATCTTCACCCCGTTCAATGGCTGCAAGATCGCACCCGATCATCTCTACCCCATATTTTTCGAGAATGCCAGCTTTGGCAAGCTCGACAGCAGCATTTAGTGCTGTCTGACCTCCTAAAGTAGGAAGCAAAGCATCAGGACGTTCCTTTTCGATGATCTTTTCAATGAAGTCCTTGGTAATAGGCTCAACGTAGGTACGATCAACTAGCTGTGGATCGGTCATAATAGTTGCTGGATTCGAATTTACCAGCACTACTTCATACCCATCTTCTTTTAGAACCTTACATGCCTGCGCACCGGAATAGTCGAATTCGCATGCCTGTCCAATAACAATAGGACCTGATCCAATTACTAAGATACGCTTTATATCTTCTCTTTTAGGCATTAATCTCACCTTCCGTTGCGCCAAACTTCCATCCTGCAAGACGATCTTGGGCAATATCGATATCCAGATAATCTAACCTTCCATCCATTAGCCGCGTAAAGGCAGTAAAGAGATAGTGCGCATCAGTTGGCCCAGGACTTGCTTCCGGATGGTACTGAACGGAAAAAACGGGATGATCTAAAAACGCTATACCCTCAGCAGTTCCATCATTGAGGTTGACGTGAGTAAGCTGAATACGACCAAACTTTTCATTTTGAACTACAGGCGCACATTGCTTTTCGCACCAAAAACGCAAATCTCGTACATGGTCTGAAACGTCTGCAGAAAGCTCAGGGACGAGAGGACCTAAAGAATCAAACAGCAATCCAAATCCATGATTTTGTGCAGTTATTTCTACTCTTCCCGTACGTAGATTCATCACAGGCTGATTTCCGCCTCGATGACCAAACTTCAGCTTTTCCATTTCAGCACCAGACGCTAATGAAATCATCTGATGGCCCAAACATATTCCGAAAAGCGGAACTTTTCCGATGAGTTTTTCAACCTGAAGATAGGTCTCACGAACCGCTTCGGGATCCCCTGGCCCATTACTTAAAAACACGCCATCAGGATTGAGGGAAAGCACCTCTTCAGCTGGTGTATTCCAGGGAACAACCGTCAACTCACAACCAACACGAATTAGACCCTGAAGAATGGATTTTTTTACCCCGCAATCATAGGCAACAACGCGATACCTTGGATCTTTGGGATTATCAAGAGCAAATGATTGGCTTTGAGGAAGTTCCGTAAATGAAGTAGACTCACTGCGGCTTACCGTCTTTGCGAGATTTACTCCAACAATACTCTCTGATGCGCGAACTTTAACTAAAAGACTATCCGTATCGAAATCAGTTGTGGATAAAACCCCTCTTTGTGCACCGTGATCACGCAGATGAGTGGTAAGAGATCGAGTATCGATTCCTCCAATGGCAACCACATTCTGTTCTTTAAGGAAATCTGGAAGCGAAATTTCACTTCTCCAATTCGAAGGAGTGAAGCACATTTCATGAACAACCAAACCACGCAAAGCAAGAGTGTCTGCCTGCAAGTCGTCGCGGTTTACGCCATAATTGCCAATTTGAGGATAGGTCATCGTAATAATTTGACCAGCATAAGAAGGATCAGAGATAACTTCAAGGTACCCTTCAAGCGAAGTGTTAAAACACACTTCGCCGTATACCTCACCCGAAGCACCGCACGAATAACCCTCAAAAACCGAGCCATCCTCTAATACTAATTTTGCGTTGCCATGTTGACCATAACTGGTATGTTCTAAAAGCTTACTCAACTACGACACCATCCTTACAGGTTACCGTGCCACCCACAAATACATCGGTCGCACGTCCCTTTAGGGTATAACCCAAAAATCCTGAATTATGCGATTTGGAGTACACATCATCAGACTGGACCGTCCAGGTTACTTCTGGATCAAAGATGGTAATGTCAGCTACACTACCCTGCTTTAAAGTTACCTGATCGAGACGAAGTATTTCGCGAGGTTTTATCGCCATTAATTCAACCAACTCGTTGTAGGTAATAAGCCCAGGATCAACAAGGTAGGTAAGAATAACCCCGAGTGATGTCTCGAGCCCTGTCATACCGAAGGGAGCTAGTTCAAATTCACGCGCTTTTTCATGATCAGCATGGGGAGCATGATCGGTCACAATACAATCAATAGTGCCGTCTTTTATTCCTTCTATGAGAGCAGCATTATCAGCTTTGGAACGAAGAGGCGGATTCATTTTGAGATTAGTATTGTAGGTAGTCGTAATATCATCCTCATTGAGAACTAAATGATGAGGGGTTACTTCGCACGTAACCTGGATTCCACGAGCTTTACCTTCTCTTACAAGCTCAACCCCTCGTGCAGAGGTAATATGCTGAATATGAATAGGACAACCTGTTAATTCAGAAAGGGCAATGTCTCGTTGAATTTGAAGCTCCTCTCCCGTTGCAGGCCATCCTGCCAATCCCAAACGAGTTGAAACAACCCCTTCATTAACTTGTCCTGGACCAACCAGATCTTCATCTTGGCAGTGACTCATAACTACCTTGTTGAACATTTTGGCATAGTCCATCACGCGACGCATTACCCCTGAGTTTTGTACACCTCGACCATCATCGGTAAAAGCAACAGCTCCATGCAAAACCATGTCACCCATTTCTGAAAGGGATTCACCCTTCAAACCCTTTGTGCAGGCTCCCGAAGGATAAACGCGACAATGGCCAGCTTGTGCTGCCTTATCAAGCACATAATCAATAGTCGTTGCATTATCGGTCGTAGGATTAGTATTAGGCATAGAGCAAATGCCCGTAAAACCACCGTGAGCAGCCGCAGCAGTACCCGTTTCGATAGTCTCTTTATATTCTTGTCCGGGGTCTCGAAGATGAACATGAATATCTACTAAACCTGGTACTGCAATGCAGCCATCTCTATCAAAGATTTCTGCATCAGCACATTCGATATTTTTACCAACTTGAGCAATGGTTTGACCATCAATAAGAATATCGGCAACTTCATCTAAAGAAAGTGCAGGATCTATGACCCTTACATTTTTAATGAGCGATTTCATCGTTGGCTCCCCCTAACAACAAATAGATAAGTGCCATACGAACGCAGACACCTGAAAAAACTTGCTCGACAATAACTGATTTATGACCATCAGCCATGTAACTATCGAGCTCGACACCACGATTAATAGGTCCAGGATGACAAATGATGGCATCCTCTTTCATAAGATGTGAGCGCTGTTCGTTGAGACCGTAAAGAAGATGATATTCACGTAAGCTGGGGAAAGGAGCATTTTCTAATCGCTCCATTTGAATACGAAGCATATATACCACATCAAGCGAAGGAAGCACTTCATCAAAATAAGGAGTTACCTCATCAGCTCCTAGAGCTTCAGGACAAGCAGGTAACAACGTAGCAGGAGCAATAAGCGTCACGTTTGCACCCATTTTTTTCAATGCAGGAACCAGAGAACCACAAACTCGCGAATGAGCAATATCGCCAACGATTCCCACACGAAGGCCATCAAAGGAGCCCTTTTCTTTCCAGATAGTATAAAGATCAAGCAATGCTTGAGTAGGATGTTGATGCTTGCCATCACCTGCATCAATTACGCTCGCATTAGTGTTTTGCGAAACCATGTACGGAGCTCCAGCGCATTTATGCCGAACAATAAACATATCAACCTTCATGGCATCAATGGTGCGAACCGTATCAACCAGACTCTCACCTTTTACGGTTGAAGAAGCGCTTCCTCCGGCGTTGAGCGAATCACAAGAGAGTCTCTTTTCTGCAAGTTCAAAAGAGCCTCGAGTTCTGGTGGAAGGTTCAAAAAACAAGTTGCAAACCGTTTTTCCACGAAGCGCGGGAACCTTTTTAATGCTACGCTCATTAACCTCTTCGAACTTTCGAGCTTGTTCCAGCACGGTCATTATGTCATCCGATGAAAGATCATCAATGGAGAGAAGATGTTTGTGATTAAACATTGCTAAGCTCCCTTCACTGGAGCAGATCCGACATGTTGGCCTGGTTCTAAGCGTTTGATACGGACACTTGTTTGTCCATCGATTTCTTTGAGATATAACCTAACGCTTTCATTAGAGGCAGAAGGAACGTTTTTTCCTACAAAGTCAGCTCTGATAGGAAGCTCTCTATGACCTCGGTCAATAAGAGTGGCAAGCTGAATACGAGCAGGTCTTCCTAAATCCATCAAAGCATCGAGTGCTGCTCGAATAGTACGACCGGTATACAAAACATCATCAACCAAAATAATTATTTTACCGTCGATAGGGAAAAAGATTTCAGTACCTTGAAGTACTGGAGAAAGATTCATAATAGAATCATCTCGATAAAAACTAATATCGAGAGAACCGACAGGAAGCTTAGTCCCTTCGATATCCTCGATTAAACGAGCAATTCTGCGGGCAAGAACATCACCCCTTGTCACTATCCCTACAATTGCGAGATCTTGACAACCTTTATTTTGCTCTAGTATTTGATGAGCCATCCTAACGAGAGTTCGATCAATTTCAGACTCTTCCATAACGATGGACTCATCGGTTCCTTTGTCTTGCATGCACGCTCCTTTCCTAAACTAACGTGCGTACAGACAAACCCTTTCATAAAGAGACAAACTTCTTATCAAACATAGAGTGTTGACGAGAAAGATGATCATCCCTTTATCACTCTGCCTTAAGATGAAAAAAGCCCCAAGACAGAGAGGGGCAATCAATTTGGCTTACAAAAACTTAGATTAGCAAACGCGACACTTTGCGCCTAAGCATCCAAGAAATCATAAAGCAATATGTTTGCACCTTATCGGTCTCTCTGTACCGCCATTAAAGGTTTTCTTGATTATAGAACCTTGAACGTAGTGGGTCTAGGAAAAATACGCTATGACATAATTACGAAACATCTTTTTGAAGCTTACAAACAAAATGAGTATCAAACAAAGGTTCTGACTGTGCCTTGTGAAATAGGTCATCAAAAAGCAGTTGAGAACTAACAGAGAATGAGTTTCCTTGTTCACTTTTTAGGAAAGCTTCAATTACTTGTTCATTCTCTTCCTTGAAAAGAGTGCAGGTGGCATAAGTTAAAGATCCGCCTGGATTAACTAATCGAGCTGCTTGCTTAAGCATCGTCAGTCCTTTTTCCGCCATGGCAGAAATCTCATGTTCTGTTAGTCTCCATCGAATGTCGGCATGCCTGCGCAAAGTACCCACTCCCGTACAAGGAGCATCAATAAAAACAGCATCATACGTTGCATCACTGAAGTGAGATAGATGCGTTGCATCCTGACAGAACACTTCATTTTGAACAATATCAGCCTGTTTGAGGCGAGAGATTCGCTCTTTTGTACGCGATTGATCAACATCAAGAGTGTCGAGTGCCATCTGTTTACCAAAACGAGAAAGCGCCACATTTTGTAAAAGAAGAGACTTTGTTCCTCTTCCAGCACCAATTTCTAAAAACCTGTCAGGAAAGCAATCAGGAACAGCTAAAGAAGCAACCTTTTGAGCGGCGCCATCACTGATTACAAGTGACCCTTTTCGTAGCAGGTCAATTACAAATTCATTACCTACATCGCTTCTCTGAGCAAAAAGAAAACATGACAACCCGCAATCTTTCTGCTGAATACGAGGTAAAGGAAATATTTTTATACCTTGATTAACGAGAGACTTGAGGGTTTGAGGACCATTAGCATGAGCCTGATTAATAATAAAAAACAAAGGAGCAGAACAATTAGAATTCTCCATAAAGTGAAAGGCAGAATCAAAACCAAATTCGTCAATAAGTTTTTGAGTAAGCCATTGAGGAAACCCAAAATATAAACTCGCTGCACTAACATCAGAATGAATGTCGCCAAAGGGAAATTCAGTTTTCTGCTCACATGCACGCCTTAAGGCGAAATTTGCCACACCTGCTGCTTTAGGTGCAAAACTACGTACTAGCTCTACTCCCTCATGTGAAACTACATGAGCAGGTTTATTAAGATAAAACAATTCAACAAACGAAATTCTCAGCGCGTTACGCACATCGTCTTGTATGTCATCAGGACTCTTTAAAACACGATTAATCAATATATCAAGGCTACCCCGCCGAGAAACAACTTCCGTTGCTAATAGCCGCGCAAAAGCTTTTTCGGCAGGTGGTAAAGAGAGAGCTTTAGCTCCGCGATTCCATGCTTGCTCCAGAAAAACTTTGTGACAACGAATATCTTCAAGGACAGAAAAAGCAAGCTTTCGGGCAGGAGTAACACGAGAAGAACATTGTTTTTTTGAAGGACGAACTGTTTTAGGCATTGAGAGCACTCCAAGTAATGCCGCCCTGCTTTATACCCTGAATACCTGCCGCAAAAGCTTTCGCTTCCATTGTTTTCTTTCCATCTGGCTTCACTATTTCCAACTCTATGACACCATCGGAAAACCCAAGATAGAGACGCTTTGAGCTGAAAGATATTTCTCCACAAGGAACTGCAATATCCTGTGAAGCCAAGCATGCCTTTAAGATCGTAAGTTTTTTACCAGCTATTTCGCATCGACAAGGATGGTTATCACTTGATGCTTGTACGCGAAGAAGTGCTTCTTTACAAGTGAGTTCAGGAGCTATATCAAGCTCACCTTTTGCAAGCTTATCAGCATAAGTAATACCTTCATTCGACTGTTCAGTCCAATGGATTTCTGTTCCTGAGTCTAATTTATCCAAAACAGAAACAAGGCATTTACCACCAACGCAAGCAAGCTCATCAGAAAGATCGGAAGCAGTTTTTTGCTCAATTTTAACTACCGCGGTACAGGCAACATCCCCCGTATCAAGACCCTCTTCCATCCGCATAATACCAATGCCAGTTTCATGATCACCAGCCAAAACTGCCCGCTCGATAGGAGCAGCCCCTCTCCAACGAGGTAAAAGAGATCCATGAACATTAAGACACCCAAAGCGCGGTAACTCTAAAATGCGTTTAGGCAGCAGTGCTCCATACGCTGCCACGCAAAACACCTCAGCATGAAAGTTTATTAATGCTTGATACGCTTCTTCGGATTTCAAAGAAGAATACTCAAGTACAGGAATATCAAAACGCTGCGCACATGCCTTAACGGGAGAGCTTACAAGCTTCTTTCCGCGCCCGCGAATCGCATCAGGTCTTGTTACCACTGCGACAACCTCATGATCTGATTGAAGAAGTTCTTCAAGCACCAATTCCGCAAATCGCGGCGTACCCATAAAAACAATGCGCATAATAAACTATCCTACCTCTCCTGGCTTGGCGCCCGATTCAAGGGCAATGTGGTAGTCATGCAATGCTTTGATTTTATCCATCGGCGAGCAGGATTCGAATAAGGTTTTCCCATCAAGATGGTCTATTTCATGTTGTAAACAACGTCCTAAAAGGCCGTCACTCACTACTTTGCATTCATTTCCCTCAAGATCGTAATAGCGAACACGGACCTTTGAAGGACGGGTGATGGGAACTGAAATACCCGGAAGAGAAAGACATCCTTCTTCTTCGGTTACCGCATCCGCACTAGACCATTCAATAACAGGGTTGACCAAAACATAGGGATCGGCATTTCCTTCATCATCTAAGCAATCAATAACTACAAAACGTTTATTGATCCCTACCTGCGGAGCAGCAAGACCACAGCCATTATTTGCATACATTGTTTTCAACATCTGCTTGCTGAGTTTAATTAAGGATTTGTCCCCAACGGTGCATTCCTCACATACCGAACGAAGACCAGGATCTGGGGAGAGAACTATTTTTAAGGTTTTCATAACGTACCTTTCAGCATTATTACTATAAGTTTTTCGCTCTGTAGTATACCAGCCAATATTGCGACTTTGCAGGTAGCAAAATACGATGACCTAATCGTTACTTACCAAAAAACTCAATAATCAAACGCTAACTGTTCGGCGTTAATTATTTTTGACGTGATGCTTTCTAAGCGTATTAAGCTCTGATTGCAATACGAGAATCGACTGAAAAGCAAGCTCGCTTTCTTCGGCAGAACTTGCGGCATTCATCTGAGAGCGCATAGCAGCTATAGCTTGTTCCATGTCTCCGATCTTTAATTCATCAGCCATAAATCGCAATAAATCAAAAGCAGATGAATCTGAAGGAACCGAAGAAGAAGTCAAAATGCGCTGGGCATACGGACATTGCTCTTGAGCTTTTTGAATGAGATCAGCAACATTCAAAGAAGAATCCTTTGAAACGACATCAAGAAGCACTAAAGCAAGATCACGATGAACGGAATCGTGCCAGTCGGTTTGTCCAAGTTCATTGACAAAATCACCAATCATCGCTGGGTTTTGTGCGCACAAACTCAAAAATTCTCGCTCAGTACGTAATCTATTTTTTTCAAGCGAACTTAACACACGACGTGAAGGCTGCTGAGATTGAGACTGAGAGCGAGTCTTTACTGCCCGATCATCATAGTCATATTGAGCGGGAGCTTTCAGGTGCTCTAAACGTTCTAAGATATCCTGTTCACGAGCATGGACTTTACTAGCAATATATACCGCATAATCTTTAGCAAGAAGCGAAGACTTGATAGGTGCTAACACCGATAAAGCATCATTGCTAGCGCGACTTCTTCCTTCCGGCGTAGAAAGATCATAGCGAGACAACCGCCTATCAATTCCAAACCGGATAAGAGGAATTGCTTGCTCTAGTACCTCCGAAAACGCTTGCGGGCCACGCTCAGCAATAAAATCAGCAGGATCAAGGTTGTCGGGCAAAGTAACCGCGCATAAATCTACTTTCGAGGATCCCGCTTCGGGAGTAACCGAGGAATCAATAAAGCCTAGAGCACGATCTGCAGCACGCTGACCCGCTTCATCACCATCAAAGAGGTAAATAATCTTCGATTTTGCATGATGTGAAAGAATTCGGATATGCTGACGAGTAAGTGAAGTACCCAGCGTGGCAACCACGTTAGAAAACCCTGCTTCATGAAGAGCGATTACATCGGTATATCCTTCTACTACTATTGCAACACCAGTGCTCGCCATAGCAGCTTTTGCTTTATCGAGGGCATACAACACTTCCGACTTGTGAAATAACGGCGTGTCTCCCGTATTCAAGTACTTTGGTTCACCCGAGCCGATCACTCGACCACCAAAAGCAATCACATCGCCCCTTGCATCAGCAATAGGAAACATAACACGATTAAAAAAGCGATCATTGATGCCATTGCTGCTTTTTACCGCAACATTGGCCTCGACCATTTCCCCGTCTGTGAAACCAAGAGAACGAAGATGGGTAACCAACCGGCGCTTTCCTGGAGCAAATCCAAGTTTCCACACGCTCGGTACCGTTCCACCAAGGTTTCGAGAGGCAAGATACTGTCTTGCTTGATTAGCATCGTCATCAGTTGAACGCATAAGTAAAAGATGGTAATACTCTGCCGTTTCATGACAGACAGCCTTTAAACGCGCTTTTTTACTGTGCGCCTTCTGAGCTTTAGGCGATTCATGAAGTTCAACGCCACCACGACGAGCTAAAAATCGAACTGCATCAAGGAAGTCAACACCATCAAGCTTTTGAACGTACGTGATGATATCTCCACCTTCACCGCAGCCAAAGCAATGCCATGTTTGAGACGAGGGATCAACCTTACAGGAAGGAGTTTTTTCTTGATGAAAGGGACAACAACACCAAAAATCTCTTCCCCTCTGACGCATAACACTGCGTTCAGAGAAAAGCTCCACCAAGTCATTTGCTTGACGAACTCGTCGTATGTCCTCGTCGCTGATTATGGCAAACTCCTTTAGGTAAAAGCAGGAAAATATTACAGGGAATACTACAGAGGTAGCGAATCACGACAATAGGCAATATTTCCCATTACGGTTTTAATAAGTTCTTCAGTGGTATCAAACTTAATCATAGGTCGTAAGAATTCAACAAATTCAACCTCTATGTATTCACCGTAAATATTCTTATCAAAATCAAGAATATGAACTTCACAGCTTGCATTAGTTTTATCGGCAAATACCGGCGAAACTCCCATAGAAACCGCAGCACGATAACGCGTTCCATCGACAATTGCATAAGCTGAGTAAACACCTTCTGCAAGAACTCGACGATTAGGTTCAATATACAAATTGGCAGTAGAAAATCCCATATCAGCACCTTCTCCTCTGCCGGGACGAACTTTTTCCACCATGGAAAAACGTCTGCCTAAAAGGCGCTCAGCTTCAACTAGGTCATGCTCCATCAGCAATAATCGTATACGTGTAGCAGTAATAGGAGCTCCTTCAGAGCTGCGTAAATTATGAGCATCAATATGGGTACCCACTGCAGCACCCCACTCCGCTAAATCAGCAACACTACCTGCTGCTTTAGCCCCAAAGTGAAAATCGAGCCCTACATGAAGATTAGAAGGTGTATGACCATTGAATGTCTCCAATAAAAATTCAGCAGGAGATAGACTTGCAAAACTCCGAGTGAAAGGTAGAGCAACCACAGCATCTACCCCACTTGCGAGAAGCGTTTCCAATCGACGTTCGTTACTCATAAGTTTACGCAAACGTTCTGGATGGAAAATTTCATCAGGATCGATATCGAAGGTAAGGGCGATAGATTTTCCCCCGTTATATTGAGCTGTTTTTTTAGCGCAATCAAGAAGATATTGATGACCAAGATGAACACCATCAAACACACCAAAAGCACAGGAAGCATTCTTGAAAAGAGAATGGTCAAATGATTCGTCAACTTTATACAGTTCTGCCACGTTCAACACCTATCGAAAACACGCATCGAGGTACATAACGATGCTCGGACTCTTTATATTCATAGAGCGCTTTTAAGCGATTATCTACTATAACACCTACCACCTCGTTAGGCTCGGGTGGTTTTGAAGAAGGTATAACACCCGTTGTGCAAGTACAAGGAGCATAAAGCTCGGTAAGAAGAGGTTCATTAAGAGTCAGATCAGTATCAGATAGCCAAGATCCGTTTTCCACCTTGTCAGAACACGAACGAGCAAACGCAAAACGCAAACCAAGTGCCCGTAAAGGATCAATAAGCGCACCTTCTTTGTTTTGCTCTAATTGATCCAAGGTAAGACAATCTTCTAGCATTATAGAACCTGAAATAGTCCGAACAAGAGAACTTACATAAGCGCATGTCCCAAGATCTCGACCCATATCTCGAGCGATTGAACGCATATAGGTTCCTTTTGAAACACTCATGTCGCAAATCCACTCAATACCTTCCGAACCATCAAGCAAAGGGCACGGGCGAACTTCAGATAGTTGGGCATCATATATCTCAAACTTACGAGGCGCTAGATCAATAACATTTCCAGCACGTGCCTGTTCGTATGCCTTCTTACCTTTAACCTTAATCGCTGAATAGATAGGAGGCACCTGCATGCCTTCACCGATCATTTGCGTTAGATAATTTCGAGCAAATTGTTCATCACCAATGCGCTCTGGAACTTCTAGTTGCTTTGTAATTTCGCCTTCAGAATCATCGGTAGTTGTCGACACACCAAATGCAACGCCCATTCGATAACGTTTGCCGTGTCCCACCAAGAAGGCATCCAAACGCGTTGCAGGGCCAACGCAGACAAGCAAAACTCCAGATGCTTGAGGATCAAGGGTCCCCGCATGACCAACACGGCGTTCGTTAAAAACTCTACGCACTACATTAACAACATCATGGGAAGACATTCCGAGTGGTTTATTAATTGCAAGAAGACAGCTTCTTCCTGAAGAACCACGTTTACTCACAAGGTTCACCTTCCCCCGAAAGTACCCGCGTAGAAGAAACCGAGGTTGCCTGAGCGCAGAGAGATTCGGAATTGTCGGCAAAGCAAGAGCGCTTTACAACTGTCAAAACCTCAGATCGTGCCTCATCGAGACTTCCATAAAAGGTAAATCCTGCGGCAGCCTTATGACCTCCCCCTTCAAAAGCGCGAGCAACTTTTGAGACATCAGTCGAATCATCTTTGGCCCGAAGGCTACCACGAACAGAACCAAGTTCATTTTCACGCAAAATTAAAGCTACTTTCACTCCACGAATTGAGCGAAGAATATCTATTAAAGGCTCAGCATCTGCTTTAACCGCCCCACATTGCGCAAAGTCATTTTGAGATAAATACGAAAGAACAAACTGACCCTGTTCATAAAATTCCATATGTTCTAGAGTACGTTTCTCCAACTCGATAGAAGGCAACGATCTGCTTTGGAAAAACTCCCGATTAACTTCAGTTGGATCCGCACCCCATTCCATCATCTCCGCTGCAGCCGCAAATGAAGAAGCATCGGTATTTTGATACGCAAAACGGCCCGTATCAGTTATAAGCCCCGTCAGGCAGCAATGAGCAACCTCGCGAGACCTTGCCTCCATCAACCCTGTCAAGTGCCAAATAAGAAGACAAGTTGCACTCGCATCAGGATCAACATAGTTAAAATCCGCCATGCAAGTTTCAACCGCATGATGGTCGATGGTAAAGGTAATCGATGCCTCATCATGAAGTATCGACGCATCACCTATACGCTCAAGCGTAGGAACATCAACTGCAATAAAAACGCGAGGCTTTATTGAACATGTACTTGCGGGAATAAGCAATTCGCTTCCTGGTAAAAACTGCAAACCAACCTCAATAGGTTCGTTTCGAGCAAGAACACAGGTGACTTGTTTGCCGAGTTTTTTTAAGGCGTGATAAAGCCCCAACTGGGCACCGAGGCAATCACCATCGGGATTAACATGACCACAAATAACGAAATCGTCGAGCGCTTTTAAACGTTCGGCGATTTCGGAAAGCGTGGTATTCGTTTGAGGAGTAACCACGTAAGAACTCCTTACTCTTCTGTAGTAGATGAATTACGTTGAGCATCACGTGCAAGTGCCTCAGCAATACGTTCAGCCTGATCAACACTAGAATCAAGCATAAAACGTAATTCAGGAGCCACTCGCCAAGACAGTTGCTTTGCCATCAAAGAGCGAATACGACCCGCTGCAGCCTGGAACGCTTCAGCAACTTCGACATAGCGCGAAGGTTCGGTTGTGTAGAAAACATTTGCCACGCTACGATCAAAACTTACTTCGCAGGAAGTAATCGTTACCATAGATAAACGAGGATCAGTCATCTCAAATAATAAGATATTCGCGATAACCTCTCGAGCCTGTTCGTTGACCTTGCGGCTTGAAGAACCTTGTTTCATGGCTATTCAACCCTTTCCTTTTCAACGATACGATAGCCTTCAATGGTATCGCCGACCTTAATATCTTGATAACCATCAATACCGATACCGCATTCATAACCACGAGCAACACTCTTAACGTCATCCTTGAAGCGACGCAAACTATGAATGGTACCCTCAAAGATAACTGTACCATCACGAACGATACGTACCTTATCATCACGAGAGATTTCACCCTCGACAATGTAACAACCGGCAATGGTGCCAACCTTAGGTACCTTAAAGGTTTCACGTACTTCAGCGATACCTGTATCCTCTTCCACGATATCAGGAGAAAGCAAACCAACACGTGCCGCATTGATATCTTCAATTGCCTGATAAATAACGCGATACAAGCGAATATCAACCTTTTCACGCTCGGCAACTTCACGAGTTTTACCCGTAGGACGAACGTTGAAGCCAATAATGATAGCGTCTGATGCGGCTGCCAAAGTAACGTCGGTCTCAGTAATGCCACCAACTGCAGCGTGAATAATATTAATCTTTACCTCAGACTGATCCATCTTGGAGAAAGCATCGCGCAAAGCTTCAATTGAACCCATAACGTCTGCTTTAACCACAAGGTTAAGATCGGTAGTTTCGCCCTCTTCGATTCGAGCAAACAAGTCATCCAAGTTCATATGAGAACGAGACTCCTGTTTTGCGAGTCGTGCACGAAGGGCACGTTCCTCAGCGAGGCGGCGAGCATCGCGCTCGTCTTCAAATATTCTAAATTCGTCACCTGCAGTAGGAACGGAATTTAATCCAAGAACCTCAACAGGATCTGCTGGTGCTGCATGATCGACATGCTCACCACGAGGATTAATCAGAGCACGAACCTTACCATATGCAGTGCCTGCAACAACAACATCTCCTGGATGAAGAGTACCGCGCGCGATAAGCATAGTAGCCACTGAACCGCGACCTTTATCAAGGTTAGCTTCAATAACATAACCTGAAGCAAGAGCATTAGGATTAGCCTTAAGCTCTAAAACGTCTGCCTGAAGCAAAATAGTTTCAAGCAAATCATCAATATGAAGATGCTGCTTTGCAGAAACATCAACAAACATATTCTGGCCACCCCATTCTTCGGGGATAATGCCATATTCGGTTAGCTCCTGACGAACACGATCAGGGGTAGCACCTGGTTTATCAATCTTATTTACCGCTACAACGATTGGTACATCAGCAGCTTTTGCATGATTGATAGCCTCTACTGTCTGAGGCATAACACCGTCATCAGCAGCAACAACCAAAACAATAACGTCGGTAACCTGAGCGCCACGTGCACGCATTGCAGTAAAGGCTTCGTGACCAGGAGTATCGATAAAGGTGATCTGACGACCATTGATGTTTACCACCGAAGCGCCAATGTGCTGGGTAATGCCACCAGCTTCGTGACTTGCAACACCAGTGGAGCGAATAGCATCAAGCAGAGAAGTTTTACCATGGTCAACATGACCCATTACCGTAACAACTGGTGGACGAGGCTTGAGATCCTCTTCTGAGTCGTGATAAACAACAGCAAATTCTTCTTCTGGGGATACTACGCGGACTTTGCGACCAAGGTCATCAGCAATAAGCTCGATAAGTTCATCGCTCATAGACTGGGTCAAAGTAAGAGCCTGTCCCAGCATAAACAAACGTTTTACCACATCATTAGGAGAAACTTCTACTAACTCCGCGAACTGAGCAACAGTTGATCCCTGAGGAATCTCTACCACCGAATCATCCAAAACAAGCGAAGGATCGAGACCTTTTTCCAAGGCTTCCATTTCGGCACGTTCGCGCGCTTGAGCCTCACGCTTTTCCTTACGCTTTTTACGACGGCCTTCGCCATCGTGGCTCGCCGCTTCAACTGCTGCACGGGCCTCAGCTAAAACTTTATCACGTTGCAGCTTCTCAGCCTGAACGGCCATCTGAGCATAACGATCTTCTCCCTTAGCAGAATCATTTTGTAATTCCAATTCAGGAACGGAAGGCTCGAAGCCCTTACGCTGCTTTTTATTCTTCTTATTATTTCCGCGTTGATCGTTTTTCTGTTCACCGCGAGAATCATTGTTACGCTGATTCTTTTTAGCCTGAGCTTTCTCTTGCTTCTGATGCTCAAGACGTTCTCTTTCATTGTTGATTTGATCCAACAAGGAAGAAAAGTTCGACTTTGTAGTGACTGGAGCAGCTTTGGGAGGTTGCTTTTGTGGCGCGGTTGTATGCTTTGCGTTTTTGCGTCCACGATTATGAAGTGCTTCTTCAACTGCTTGTTTTTTTGCAACCTCAGCAGCACGAGCTGCAGCGCGCTTACGCTCACGCTCTTCAGCAGCTTCACGCTCAACGCGTTCACGTTCACGTTCAATTTGAGAAGCTAAGCTCTCAAAAGGTGAATTGGATATTTTCTTTTTTGGCGTAGCGTCATTGTTCTGAGCTTTTTCTTGTTTAGCAGCTTGCTTCGCCTCTCGACGAGCACGTTCCGCCTCACGAGCCTCACGCTCTGCTTCTACTGCAGCACGACGCTCTGCTTCCTCATCGGCCTTACGCTGAGCTTCTTCAGCCTTCTTTTCAGCGAGCTGTTTTGCCTCTTCGTCTTCCAGCTCCCCTGCACGCTGTTTGATTTCAGGTTCAAGATTCTTGCGAACTTTCTGAACATAGGCGTCCTGGAGAATGCTGGCATGACTCTTAGCGGGAATTTTCATCTCCGCAAGACGATCGAGCAGCTCCTTGCTGGTCATATCAAATTCTTTTGCCAATTCATGTACACGCATGCCAGGCATATAGTCTCCTCGTCTATTACTCTTCATGAGATAGTGAGGCGCGTAGTTGTTGCACTATACGCTCACGATCTTCGTCGGATACGGTCGTTCTAAGCGCTGAATCAAGTCGCTTAGAGGAAAGTGCTTTTTCAAGGCAGGCAACACTGCAAACATACGCCCCTCGACCATTCATTTTACCTGTTGGGTCGAAACAAATCTCGCCTTCAGGGCTACGAACTAAGCGCAAAAGCGAATTTTTTGTGTCTGTAGTTCTACAAACGATGCAAGTCCTTTGTCGTTTTTGCTCTGCCATAGAAAATCACGTTATTCTTCGTCTTCAAATTCTGCATGAATACCGCAATAGCGATATCCCTCACGTGCATGGTTACGACAACGCGTACCATCTTCACCAATGTATGCACACAAGCCGTCTTCGTCATCGTCTACTTCATCAATTAAGGTAGGCTCAGTAAAAAGAGACTCTCCAGCAAATGAAGTAGATTTAATATCGATATGCCAACCTGTCAGACGAGCTGCCAAGCGCGCATTTTGGCCCTCTTTACCAATAGCCAAAGAGAGCTGATCGTCGGGAACAATTACCGTTGCATAGTTGTTCTCTTCGTCAATATCAACACGGGTTACGCGTGCAGGAGAAAGCGCATTAGCAACATAAATTGCTGGATCCTCGTTCCATTGAATAACATCAACACGCTCATTGCGCAGACCCTCGACAACCATTCGAACACGAGAGCCCTTAGGGCCTACACACGCACCTACCGGATCTAAATTAGGTTCGCGAGAAGCAACCGCGATCTTTGAACGCTCCCCTGGTTCGCGAGCGATAGATTTAATCTCAACAAGCCCATCGTAAATTTCTGGAACTTCAATCTCGAACAAACGACGGATAAGATCGGGATGAGTACGAGAAACAACGATTGAAGGACGAGTATGCTCACCACGCATCTTAGGAGCATCGGAGTTCGGATCGCGTACTTCAACGATAAGAGTCTTCAAACGCTGATTATGACGATAACGCTCGTTACGAGGACGCTCGTTACGCTCATCTGGATATCGTTTTAAATCGTAGTGGGGCAGTTCTGCCTCAACGCCATCACGAATTTTGATAATCGTAAAATCGGGCGTACCCTGCAAAACGGTACCTGTAACCAAGTCGCCAACACGACTTGAAAACTCCTCATAAATAGACTGACGTCCCGCATCGCGAACAATCGAGCCAATAACATTTTTAGCATTAAGCGCCGCAATTCGACTAACGTCGTCAGGAGTAACATCACGCTCTTCAAAATCGGTGTATTCACCTGTCTCGGGATCAGGATCTCCTACAGGAACAAGCTCATATACATAAATCTTACCCGTGTTACGATCAATCGTTACACGTGCGTCATACTCCAAATCTAAAATATGTTGATAGCTTTTAGCTAGCGACGCTTCCAAACGATCGATCAAATAAAATTCATCGATTTTGCGTTCATGAGCTAAAGCTTGAAGAGCTTCAATTAATTCAGAGGCTGCCATGGAAAAGTCCTTTCTACCCGCTGAAATCTATTCTGCCAATGATATGAGCTTTCTTTATTTGGTCGTAGGGAAGACGTTCTTCTCTACCATCCACGGTTAATAACACCGTATCGGCATCTACACCTGCAAGCATGCCGACCCACTTTGCACGTCCCTCATGGGGTTCTCGCAACACAATCTGGGCTTTCTCCCCTTCAAAACGAGCAAAATGTTCAAGAGTACGTAAAGGCCGATCAATGCCAGGAGAAGATACTTCTAACGTGTAGGCACCAGGAAAGGGATCTAGCTCATCCATGACTGCATTAACCCATTCTTGTGCAGAAGAAAGTTCATCAAATCCTACGCCCCCTTCGCAGTCAAGAAAAACACGAATAGTAGGAGCTTTACGAGATCCAACCAACTCAACGGTGACAATTTCCATATTGTGAGTACGTGCATGAGGCTCAAGTGCTTCAAGGATCATACGCGCCTTACCAGTAAGCATCTTTATCCCTCCTTCAACCCTTAACAAACAAAAGAAGCGGGAACAAGCCCACTTCCTAACCCAAACGAAAGCTATCATGTTTACACATGTCTAACTGTTTATATCATACTTTCACAACTCTGTACAATCATAGAAACGGAGAACCACAATTGTTCTAAATAATATTGAAAATTCGAAGCCACGTTGAACCGTTTACCCACATAAAGCAAAATGCAAGGAAAAGGCAGATAACAATGCCCACTACCCTATGCCAAACTTTAATTTCTGGTACATCTTGCAAATAAGATTTTGGCTCCCTGTCCACATCAGCAACAACCTTGCCAGAATCGGAAACGATTTTTTGCATTGGCTTGGTTACATAGGGATCATCGTCGCCTATTTCTGGAATAGCACGTAAATCTGCCTCATTTGTTTTAAGCTTCTCTACGTCCACTTCTTTAGAGGGATCCAAAGGGTTTCCATCCTTATCTGTATAACTACGCTCTGAAACTAACGGCATTTTTGAGGTAACCGATGGATCGACTGCATCGGTATAGGCAACCATTTCTTCAGCTTTTGCAATACGCTCTTTCATCGAAGCAACGGACGAGCCGCAGTTTGGACACTGCAGCTCGTCATCAGAAATTTTTGTTCCGCAATTCAAGCAATACAATTACTTTGCCTTTTCTTGTCTGTGTGAGATAAGACGATTAAGAGCATTTAAGTAAGCCTTTGCCGAAGACACGATAATATCGCCGTCAGCACCGCGTCCAGAGAACACCATGCCATCACTATCGGTAACACGAATGGTAACCTCACCCAAAGCATCGATACCACGAGTTACGCTCTGAACAGCAAACTCGGTAAGATCGTTTTCGATATCAACAATTTCGTTTACTGCCTTATAAAGGGCATCAACAGGACCCGTACCCGTTGCACAGGCGACAAATTCACGGTCTTCAGAATCAGCAAGCGTTACCGTAGCGGTAGGAATAAGAGGCTGACCACAAGAAATCTGGACAGACTTCAAAGTATAGGTTGCTGTCTGGTTGCGATTATGCTCACCAACGAGAGACTCAAGATCCTCGTCGTACACTTCTTTCTTCTTGTCAGCCAAATCAAGGAAGGCATTATAAAGATCTTCGAAAGCCTGGCCTTCAATATGGAAACCAAGCGCTTCAAGACGATGACGAAGTGCCGCACGACCCGAACGAGCAGAAAGAATAATTGCGCTCTGTCCCGCGCCAACTTCAGCAGGATCAATAATTTCATAGGTAGTACGAGACTTGATAACACCATCTTGGTGAATGCCTGAAGAATGAGCAAATGCATTTGCACCAACAATAGCTTTATTAGGCTGCACTACAAAACCAGTGATAGAAGAAACTAAACGAGAAGCACGAATGAACTCACGGGTATTGATATCGGTACGACCGTCAAGTTCATCTCCATGCATCTTCAAAGCCATTACCACTTCTTCCATAGCGGTATTACCAGCACGTTCACCTAAACCATTGATTGTGCATTCAACCTGAGTAGCACCATTTTGGACACCCGCCAGGGAAAGAGCAGTTGCCATGCCGAGATCGTTATGGCAATGAACTGAAATGGAAGCCTTATCAACGTTGGTAACGTTTTCCATAAGGAAGCGAATACGGCGTCCAAATTCATCAGGCATCGAATAGCCGGTAGTATCGGGGATATTGACAACAGTCGCGCCCGCATCAATTACGGCCTGGACTACCTTAGCAAGAAACTCGTAATCACTGCGTCCTGCGTCTTCAGCATAGAACTCGACATCTTCAACATATTTTTTAGCGTACTTAACCGCATTAACAGCACGTTCAATAATTTTTTCCGGCGTCGTACGAAGCTTGTCATAGATATGACTATGCGATACACCAATACCCGTATGAATACGAGGACGAGCGCAATCTTTCAAAGCATCAGCTGCTGAGTCGATATCCTTTTCAACAGCACGAGTCAAAGCACATACTACCGCACGATCTCCTACCTCTGCGGCAATCTGCTGAACCGATTTAAAATCACCCGGCGAAGAAACAGGAAAACCTGCCTCAATTACATCAACGTTAAGACGTAGTAGCTGACGCGTGATTACCAGTTTCTCTTCGGAATTCATAGAAGCGCCTGGCGACTGCTCGCCATCGCGTAAAGTAGTATCGAAGATAGCAATCTTGCGTGTCATCTTTCAATGTCCTTTCTCTACGTCATTTAGATAACTAAAAGAATATAACTCATTTTGAACGAATTCACTGCTCATAGCAAACAATGCTTTAGAAAGATTCTATTCTTTGCATAAAAAACGAGGAGCCCTCCTAAGGGCTCCTCTCAATCTATAGACAAAGCAAACAGTATAGGTTGTTGAGTGGTAAGTACGAGGAAGTACCCTACACTGCCGCTTGGTCTTCTTCCCCGGTACGAACGCGGATTACCCGTTCGATTTCCGAAACAAATATTTTTCCGTCTCCAACCTGCCCTGTTCGAGCAATATCGGTGATGAGATTAACGATTTCATCCACGCGATTTGATTCAACAACGATTTCAAACTTAACCTTTGGAATCATGTTGAGAAAAACTTCACTACCGCGAAAATATTCTTTCCAGCCATGTTGATTTCCGCAGCCATGAACTTGATAGATTGTCATTCCTGAAATATTTGCCTGAAATAGCGCTTCTTTTAACGGCTCAAGCTTTTCTGGACGAACGACAGCTGCGATTCTCTTCATTCCCATTCATCCTCCTTTTAGTCCATGCCTGTGAATGCAGGATAAGCAGATTCACTATGTGCAGCCATATCCATACCGCAGGTCTCTTCTTCTTTGCTTACACGCAAGCCACCAAAGATCGCTTTAACCACCAGACCAATGATGAGAGCACCAATAGCAACAAAAAGAATCGTAATAAGAATGCCTGCAACCTGAGCACCTAATAAGGTAGGATCGCCGGTATAAAGCAGTCCTCCGAATTCGGTCCAGGAAAGTTCTGGAACACAGAAGATGCCCGTAAGAATACCGCCAACGATACCACCTACACAGTGGCAGCCAAAAGCATCGAGCGCATCGTCGTAACCAATCTTTGCTTTGCAGAAAGAAATAGCAAAGTAGCAGATAGGAGATACAATTAAGCCCATTACAATGGCTGCCCAAGGCTCAACAAAACCTGCAGCAGGGGTGATAACAACCAAACCAGCTACCAAACCAGTAGCAGCACCTACAAGCGTTGGCTTGCCAGTCTTAGCCGTTTCAACAATCATCCAGGAAATCATTGCTGCACCAGAAGCAACTACGGTATTGAGAACTGCAAGCGCTGCAATACCATCAGCAGCGAATTCCGAACCACCGTTGAAACCAAACCAACCAAACCAAAGAAGAGTTGCGCCAAGTACCACAAACGGAACATTGTGTGGTCGATGTGCAATAGCGCCAAAACCACGTCGTTTACCTAAGAGCAAACAAAGTACAAGACCTGTTAAACCAGAACTAATATGAACTACATCGCCACCAGCGAAGTCCAAGGCACCAATAATATCGCCGATCAGGCTTCCTTCACCGCCCCAAACCATATGCGCCAAGGGAGCGTAAATGAGAAGAACCCAAATGGTAATAAATGCAAGAAAGGCACCGAATTTCATACGGCCAGCAACCGCACCACCAACAATTGCAGCGGTAATCATTGCAAAAGCTGCCTGAAATACTACATCGATCAAAGAGGGATACGTTCCATCTTCAGGTGCTTGCGCTTCTGCGAGCATATCGCTTACGGAAGACAGGCAACCTAACTGATCGAATCCTCCAAAGAATGGATTTGATCCGTCTCCGCCATAAGCGATGCTCCATCCTGCAAGAATCCAAACGATTCCCACAATACCGATTATCACGAACGACATAAACATGGTATTGACAACGTTTTTACGACGCGCAAGTCCGCCGTAAAAAAATGCAACACCCGGTGTCATGAGTAGAACCAACATTGCACACACCAGCATGAATGCGGTTGCTCCAGTGTCGTACATCGTGCTTACCTCCTTACACTATTAAACGGGCACGTTTTCGACACTGGTATCTTTACATGCAGAACACGTTCAAAAGTCCTGATTAGCGCTTGTTTACAGACACGGAAACAGTTGGTAACACACAAGAATTATCATGGTTACATATTAGAAACATAAAACTAAAAGCCCATTGAATGAAATGGGCTTTTAGGAAACAATTTAGAAATGTGAAAATAGAAAAACTGAAGATATAAAGCGCTATCTTTTGAAGTGCATCATAAATACTTACGAATGACCTGAGCGATTCCCTGAGCATCTAAACCTAAATCGGCAAACAATTGATCAACTTTACCTTGCTCAATAAACGAATCAGGTATCCCTATGTTTTCAAATGAGGGATTAAGACCCTGAAGAGCTAACTCCTCAGCGACGCCCTCTCCCGCACCGCCAATTCGTACACCATCTTCCACGGTTACAACTATGCCTGTTTTCGCTGCTTCTGCAATTGCTTCTTTATCAAGGGGCTTTACCCAACGCATATCAACAACTCGTACGTGATGTCCTTCAGACTCAAGCATATGAGCAGCATCAAGGGCATAACCAACCATACGCCCAAAAGCTAAAATAGCAGCATCTGAACCTTCACGTACTACACGAGCACATCCGGGCTTCATATAAAGAGGATCCTGCGGAAGAGAAACACCCTGCGCAGAACCGCGCGGATAACGAAGCACTACAGGGCCAGGTAACATGAATGCCGTATGAAGCGCATGAACCAATTCGGCTTCATTTGAAGGAGCAATGATGCGCATATTAGGAATGGTACGTAAAAGAGCCATATCAAACATTCCATGATGCGTTGGCCCGTCATCGCCAACAAGACCTGCTCTATCAATAGCAAATACGACTGGTAAATTACAAAGAGCTACATTGATAATGCTCTGATCAATGGCTCTTTGAAGAAACGTAGAATACAGTGCAACCAGAGGTTTATAACCACCCAAGGCAAGCCCACTTGCTAAACCAACCGCATGAGCCTCAGCAATTCCCACATCGAAACAACGATCAGGATGTGAGGTAGCAAAATCACGAAGACCCGTGCCATCAATCATTGCAGCAGAAATTGCACAGATTTTATCATCACGCTGTGCTTCCTGATTAAAGGCATAGGTAAACGCCTGAGTATATGTAAGAGTAGAATCCGAAGATTTAAGCGAGGCACCACTTGCTCTATCAAAGGGCCCCACCCCATGAAAACGAGAAGGGTCTTTCTCCGCAGGAGCATATCCTGCACCCTTTTTAGTTACCACATGAACTAAAACAGGAACTTCTGAGGACAGCGCCCTGCGCAAAGTTGCTTTAAGGGCAGAAATATCATGTCCATCTACTGGAGGAGTGCACACGATACCAAGTTGCTCAAAAAGCATGGTATCGGGAATAACAAACTGTTTGAGAGAATCCTTAGCTGATTTCCCAAATTTGACAAAAGCTTTACCAGCAGGACCAAAGGAAGACTCAACAAAATCTTGCATGGAGTCTCTACTTTTACGATAGTTATTGCTCACCCGCAAGCTACCGAGATGTTTTGCCATAGCTCCAACATTTCGGGAGATAGACATTTCATTATCATTCAAAATGATGACGAGAGGTGTTTGGGCTTGACCTAAATCATTTAAAGCCTCAAAAGCCATACCCCCTGCTAAAGATGCATCTCCAATCAAAGTCACAATTTTTTCATCACTGCCGCGCATATCACGCGCACGTGCCAACCCGCAAGCAACTGAAAGTGAGTCAGAAGCATGCCCTGAAGGATGAACATCATGAGGATTGCTTTGAGGTTTAGGAAACCCTGAAAGACCTTTATATTGTCTTAACGTTGCAAACTCTTTTAAACGCCCCGTAATGAGCATGTGGGCATACGACTGATGCCCAACATCAAACAAAAAACGATCACGAGGAGAATCAATCAATGAATGAACAGCAAGAATTATCTCGACTGCTCCTAAACTTGAGGCCACATGACCACCTGTTTTAGAGGTTACCTGAATAATCTCTTCACGTATTTCATTTGCAAGAATACTTAATTCTTCATCGGTTAACAGCTTGAGCTTATCAGGCGCATCTATCGAATCTAGAATGCGTGCCATGTGCACACCCCCCTCCCCTGCTTGCCTTAACTGGGCTCGGTTGCTAAATAACGCAAGTACCGCAGTACCCCTTTATCTTGCCACAAAAGCACTACTTGGCATCAGAGGAAACTTGATCAGTTGTTGAATCGTTCAAATTCGATTCATGCGAAGATTCCTCCACTTGAGCATTCTCTACTGCAATTCCCTCTTCCATAATACGCGAAGCGCTTAGCCCTATCCCTACAGCTTCTTCATAGAGATCAAGAGCTTCGTCAAGCGGAAGAGAATCGTCACTTACTAATGCAACGATCTCATCGAGACGTGTTTTTAAGTCTTCGAACGAACGTGCATCCTCTTGAGTCATTTAAGCCTGCTCCTCTTCGAGCTGGATAGCAATACGTCCCAAAATGCCATTAACAAAACGTGGAGAGTTCTCCCCACCAAATTCTTTAGCAAGGTTTACCGCTTCATTAATGGAAACGGAGACCGGGACATCATCCACATAGCACATCTCACAAGCAGCAAGCCTCAAAAGAGAACGATCCACAACAGGCATGCGATCCATAGTCCAGTTCTCACTGGCCGATACAATACGCCTATCGACTTCATCAAGATGCTGTGATACTAAATCAAGAAGCATCAGTGCATAGTCATCAAGTCCCTGTGTTTCAGGAACCAAGAGACGATTATCAATAAGAGAACGAGGAGATTTTTCGAGAATATCCCCTTGATAAAGGAGTTGCAAAGCGTTTTTGCGCGCAACTACCCTTTCTTCATGTTGTAAAGCTTTTGACATAGAGGCAAAACCTAATCTTGGAACTGAATACCGTCGATCGTAATATCAACTCGAGATACTACCAGACCTACTTGTGCTAACACTGCATCAGCTACAGCTCTGCGAACCGCTGCTGCAACCTCCTCAAGGGAGTGACCCGACTGAATCCTAAGCGTCACCGCGACTTCAACCGTGTCATTTGCGGCAAGAGAAACAACTACTCCTTGCGTAGATTGTTTAAAAGCTAAAAGAGAGCGAATACCTGAGGGAGCAGCACCCACCGAAGCAACACCGGGAACTTCACGAACAGCAAGAATTACAATAGTCTCCATTACGCCGGGAGCAATTGCCATGCCTTCAGTATTAATGTCAGACATCTTAGTTATCCCCCATTTCTGTTTCGATGAAGTCAGTATAAACCCTACCTTCAACAAACGCATCCATACCTAAAACCTTCTGGTGGAAAGGAATGGTGGTTTTAATTCCTTCGATATGAAATTCAGCCAAGGCGCGCTTTCCACGGGCAATGCATTCTTCTCGATCATTACCCCATACAATGAGTTTCGCAACCATAGAGTCATAATAAGGAGAAATACGAGATCCTTCCTTAATATAGGTCTCAACACGAACTCCAGGTCCAGCAGGAACCTCAAATCGAGTGATGTTTCCTGGGCAGGGACGGAAATCCATATCGGGATCCTCTGCATTGATTCGAAACTCCATAGCATGACCATTTGGAATAAAAGGAACCTTGTCCATACAAGAAATTGGTTCACCCGCTGCAATGCGCAACTGCTCTTTAATAATGTCAGTACCTGTAATCATTTCAGTAACAGGATGCTCAACCTGAACACGGGTATTCATTTCCATAAAGTAGAAATTACCATCCTGATCTAACAGAAATTCAATGGTGCCAGCATTTTCATAACCCGTTGCACGAACTGCTTTTACTGCAGCAACTCCCATTGCACGGCGAATTTCATCGGTCAACGCAGGAGAAGGAGCTTCTTCGAGAAGCTTTTGATGCCTACGCTGCAATGAGCAGTCACGTTCGCACAAAGAAATACGGTTCCCATGTTTATCTGCCAAAACCTGAACTTCCACATGACGAGGACGTAGAACTAACTTTTCTAGATACACATCGCCATTACCGAAAGCTGCTTGCGCCTCATTTTTAGCAGCAAGAAACTGTGCCTCTAAGTCTTCAGGATCATGCACTTCGCGCATACCCTTGCCGCCGCCACCAGCAGAGGCTTTTACCAAAACTGGATAGCCAGCTTTTTCAGCAAAAGCACGAGCTTCCTCAACGGTTTCCACTACACCATCAGAACCGGGTACTGTTGGAACGCCGCAGGCTTTCATGGTTTCACGCGCCGCAGCCTTATTCCCCATGGCATCTATACATTCAGGAGAAGGGCCGATAAAGACAAGATTATTATCAGCACATGCACGCGCAAAATCAGAGTTCTCTGCTAAAAACCCGTATCCTGGATGTATTGCTTGTGCGCCAGTATTAATTGCAGCAGCAATAATAGACGACATTACCAAATAGCTTTTATTTGCCTGTGCGGGGCCTATGCAGACTTTTTCATCTGCATACTGAACTGGGTAGGTATCTGCATCTTCCGTTGAGTACACCGCTACAGTTTTAATACCCAGTTCTTTACAGGCACGCATAATACGCAGTGCAACTTCACCGCGATTAGCAATTAAAACTTTGTCAAACATTTAAGCACTCTCCGGACCAATTGCATCATGGTTTACATGAGGCTCGATATAGAACAAGGGGGTTCCAAACTCAACAGGAGTTGCGTCCTCAAGGCAAACCTCACGAATAGTACCCATTTCTTCAGCAGTAATCTCATTCATAAGCTTCATTGCTTCAACAATGCAAAGCGTCTGATTTGCAGCAACTTCATCGCCAACCTGAACAAAAGGAGCTTCGCCAGGAGCAGGAGCCACGTAGAAAGTGCCTACCATAGGCGCAGTGACGCAGTGCCAATTAGCAGGGCGAGAACCACCTGCATTTGCAGCAGGAGCAGCTGCAGGAGCTACAGGTGCTGCCTCAGCACCAGGAGCAGCAACGACCGGAGTAGCTGGTACAGGAGCCGCTGCTACAGCACTTGGCATACGTACTGCAATACGAGCGCCCTCTTCTTCAACTACGATTTCACCAACGCCGCTCTCTTCAGCAACGCGTACCAATTCACGAATCTGATTAATATCCACGTAATCGTCCTCCTTGGTCATGCTCGATTCCTGCTCAAGAAGGAAATCGACCTTTTCAGATGTACGGTGTTTACTCAAATATGTACGCGCCTCATTAGGGAAAAGGGCATACATCAAAACGTCTTCTTCAGATTTGGCCAAATCGCCAATTTCTTCTTCAAGTTCTGCAAACGTAGTAGTTACCAAAGAACCTGGAGCCACATCAGGAGGAAGAATCTTATCGGTATCATCCCCGACAACCTTCTTCACAATTTCAGGACTCATAGGACCAGGAGCCTTACCATAGTAGCCACAGATATAGTCTTTCATTTCCTTCGAAACAACGCTCCAGCGTTTGCCCGTAAGAACATTGAATACTGCCTGTGTACCCACGATTTGAGAAAGCGGAGTAACCAAAGGAGGATATCCGACTTCAGCACGTACGACAGGAATTTCAGCCATTACCTCATCAAGACGATCCGTTGCATTCTGAATCTCAAGCTGGGACATAAGGTTTGACATCATGCCACCAGGAACCTGATGAGAATACACCTTCATGTGGGTAAGAGATGAAACGCCACGCTTGTAGTGACCACGCTTACGAACTTCTTCCCAGTATTCTGAGATTTCAAACAGCAAGCCAAGATCAAGCTGAGTATCATAACGGCTTTCCTGAAGTGCAGCAACGATCATCTCAACAGCAGGATGAGAGTTACCAAAAGCCAAAGGAGCACTTGCCGTATCGGCAATAGCAGCACCGGCCTCAGTTGCCTTGATGATATTAGCTGGAGCCATACCGCCTACATAGTGGCAATGAATATGAACAGGCAATCCGATTTCGGCATTGAACGCCTTTACCATACGCTCGGTACGATAAGGAGTAAGCATGCCTGCCATATCCTTAATCGCAATGGAGTCTGCGCCTAAATCCTTTAATTGCTGTCCATACTCCAAGAAGCTATCGAGCGTATGAACAGGAGACATGGTATAAGAAATGGCACCTTCAAAATGACCGCCACAATCTTTAATTGCCTCGGCATTATCCACAACATTTCGGATATCGTTTAATGCATCAAACACGCGAAAAACGTCAATACCATTTCGATGTGCTGCTTCAATAAAGCGATGTACGATCTCTTTAGAATAATGCTTATATCCGACAAGGTTCTGTCCACGAGAAAGCATAGAAAGTCGGGTATTAGGAGTCTTGGCTTTTATTGAGCGAAGACGATCCCAGGGGTTTTCATCCAAGAAGCGCAGACACGTATCAAACGTTGCACCACCCCATGCCTCAATTGCCCAATAACCTACGCGATCCATCTTAGGTAAGATCGGAAGCATATCACCAATTGACATTCTGGTAGCCCATAAACTCTGTTGACCATCACGAATGGTGGTATCCATAATTTGAAGCTTTCCCAAGTGTTTCGCACCTCCTTTAGCTCAGTAACGTGCTCGCTGATTTCAGACACGTAATTATTAAACGTTAAGTATAGAACATAGAGATGCAAACGCATCTCGACTTACTATGCTTTCGGCAAAATACAAAAAGTTAACTACACACGCTTGATGAAACGACCATCGCGCGTATCAATTTGGAGAACATCGCCAATTTCAACAAACGTTGGAACCTGGATGGTAACTCCTGTTTCTAAAGTAGCAGGCTTAGTAGTGTTGGTAGCAGTATCGCCCTTGAAGCCTGGTTCGGTCTCAGTTACTTCCAAGTCCACAAACATCTGAGGCTCAACGCTGATAAGTTCATCGCCTGCATACATAAGAGTTGCTTCGTCGTTTTCTTTTAACCAATTAGCAACATCTCCCACTACTTCAGCAGGAATAGCAAGCTGCTCAAAGGTGTTCATATCCATAAAGTTGAAATCAGAACCATCGCTATAAAGGAACTGCATTTTCTTAGTCTCAAGACGAACTGAGTCAAACTTGGTACCAGAGTTGAAGGTGTAATCAACTACACGACCAGTTTTGATATCGCGAAGCTTAGTACGAACAAAAGCACCGCCTTTTCCAGGCTTTACATGCTGAAACTCAACAATAGTGCACAACTTACCGTTGTATTCAATACACATACCATTACGAAAATCTGCAGTAGAAATTGCCACGTTAACTCCTTTTAAACGTATCGAGCAAATTTTTAGTTTAGCTTATCTATTATAAACATCTTATGCGAGCTTTGAGTAAAAACGTTAAAACCATCTGGAGTCACCACCCCAAAATCTTCAAGCCGCATACCGAATTTACCAGGAAGATATATTCCCGGCTCAACAGTCACCACATTTCCCTCTTGCAGAGGTTTACTGTTCAAAGGAGACAAATTCGGAGATTCATGTATGTCTATACCCACGCTATGACCAAGTGAATGACCCATTTTTCCTTTATATCCAGCTTCTGCAAGTAAAAATTCAGCATGATTATGGACATCTCTTGCAATTACCCCTGCACGAATCATACGTTCACAGGATTCATTGATCGAACATAAGGTGTCCCATGCGTGAGAAAGTTCAGAGGAAGGGGTGCCTATAAAAATTGTTCGAGTCATATCAGAACAATATCCACCATACTTTGCCCCAAAATCCATTACGACAGCATCACCTTGCAAAAGCGTAATATCGCTAGGAATAGCATGAGGAGAAGACCCATGAGCACCCGTCGCAACGATGGTATTAAAAGCAAGCCCTTGAGCTCCTTCTTCAAACATATAGCGATCGAGTTGCATTTGAACTTCGCGTTCAGTCATACCTGGAACTATGAAATCTATAATTCGAGCGAAGGCTTTATCGGTAATTGCCTGAGCTTTTTTCATCAACGCAATTTCCTCTTCATCCTTCACTTCTCGCAACAATTCGACAAATCGATCAAGTTCACACCACTCAATCGATTGATCTACTACACCTTGCTTTTCTAATGAACGATACTCAGAAAGCTTCAAAGAGTTCTCAATTCCGACACGGATCGGCTGAGTTTTTTGAATTGATTTAATTATTTTTGCCAATAAGGCTTGATGTGAAGATCGCTGGGTATCTATCACTATATCAGTGGAACTAGCTTCACGCCTCAGCGCTTCTTCATAACGAAAATCACTGTGCAAAACGAGAGAATCTTGCGATACGATCAGCGCATGGGCATCCTCTGTATCAAAAACATCTTCAAAACCCGTCGCCCAAATAATGTTTGAAAGCTCACGAATATATAACACATCCAAGTCATGTTCTTGCATTGCCTTGCGCATACGTACTATACGACTCGATTGGAAAGCCATAGTTCCCTCTTTTTCTCAATTCTTGCTTTCTATGCAGTTTTAAAGATTGCCAGTAAATCCATCCTCTGAAGCATTTCATAAAGCAGACATCCCTGATGCCTAACTAATTAATGCTGTTGAGAAGCAAGCCACGCTTGCAAATATTGATCGACAAGCTCATCAGATAAATCTTGAACTTCCCATACGCCATAATCAAAGGGAAGAACAAAGCGCAGAACTCCATGACGCACTTTCTTGTCAACTTTCATCAACGCTAAAAGTTCTTCAGAACTACCATTGAGGGTAATTTCTGTGAGACCAAAACGATCGAGTAGCTCATCTTGAGCACAAACAAAATCAAAGTCACAGTAGCCAAGTCCAGCTGCTAGACGAGAGGCGAAACGCATTCCCTGAGCGACCGCATGCCCGTGAGAATACACCCCATACCCTGAAAATGCTTCGATTGCATGGGCAAGCGTATGTCCATAATTCAAACATTCACGAACACCAGCAGTTTCGTTTTTATCGCGCGTAACCACTGACGCTTTAAAAGTAACGCAACGCTTAATTGCTTCTTGAACAACCTCAGGATCACGCTGCTGTAGTCCATCGGAATGAGAAGTAAGCCAATCAAAAAATGAAGGAGAATCAATTACCGCAGATTTGACTATTTCGCCACATCCGCAAGCCCATTCCCGTTCTGGAAGCGATTGCAAAAGAGAGATATCAGCATAGACCATAGCAGGTTGCCAAAAACTGCCAACTAAGTTTTTGCCCAGATCGAGATTAATTGCGGTTTTTCCTCCCACCGAAGAATCCACCATAGAAAGTAAGGTAGTTGGAATCTGGACAACCTGGAGACCGCGCATGAAAGTTGAAGCGCAAAATCCCGCTAAATCTCCTACAACTCCACCGCCAAGGGCAAGCACATAGCTATCACGAGAAAGCTTGCAATCAGCCATTGCACGCCATACCTCAGCCGCACACTGAACAGATTTTGCTTCTTCACCCGAAGGAACCGTAACAACCGATACTTGAAACCCCGTCTTTTCGAGCGCATTTTTTAAAGTTGGTAAATACCGTTTTCCAACTTCTGTATCGGTAATCACCATAAGTGATCCCGAAACAGAAAGAGCTTCAAGTTCTTCACCGAGAAAAGGAAGAATGCCCTGGCCCAATACGATCTCGTAAGGTACTTCTCCAGGAATCGAAAGTTCAATACGCTCCATCGTCTCTTATGCCTTGCTCTGATCGATCATGATGCCACGGTCAAGCAAAACCGCAACTACTTCTTCTGCTACTTCACGAATAGAACGATTCTCTGTTTCAATTTCAACATCTGCCGCAGCTTCATATTGCGGAGCACGTTCTACGATTGTTTTACGAGCAGTATCAAGATTTTTAAACATAGGACGTGATTCGGTATTTGGAATTCGTGCAGCAGCAGCATCAGCGGAAACTTTCAAATACACTACAAAACCGGCTTCTTTCATGATCTGAGCGTTCTCTGGACGTTTAGAAACCACGCCCCCACCGCATCCGATCAAACGAGGCGATCTACGAGTCAAATCACGAAGAACGTCGGTTTCAATGTCTCTGAAAGCCTCTTCGCCATCTTCCGCAAAAATGTCTGCAATAATTCTATCCTCGCGAAACTCTAGATATTCATCAGCATCAATAGAAGCTACACCGCACGTAACCGCAATTTGCTGCGAAACACTTGTTTTTCCTGCACCCATAAAACCAATAAAGAAAACGGGCTTTTTTAAAACATAGCGTCCAGCATGTTGATGTGTCATAAAAACTCCTTGAGGTATAAAGGTTAAATTATCGAGACATGGTCTTAATACGTCCTTTAAATGAAGCGATATTAGCTTTGATATCAGTCATATTATCGCTGCCAAATTTTTCTAAATACGCATTAGCTAAAACCAACGCAACTTCCGATTCGCCAACAACCGCTGCCGCAGGAACAGCGCAAGTATCACTCCGTTCTTTCGAGGCTTCTGCTATCTCAAGCGTATCGAGATTAACGGTATTAAGCGGTATCGTAAGGGTAGGAATAGGTTTCATGGCTACAGTGATGATCAGAGGCATTCCCGTAGTCATGCCACCTTCAAGACCACCCGCATTGTTTGTTTTACGAACAAAGCCATTTTTCTCATCGAGAATTATTTCATCATGAACCTTGCTACCTGGACGACGCGCCGCTTCAAACCCTAAGCCAAACTCAACACCTTTCATTGCGGGAATTGAAAATAGTGCAGCGCCCAGTCTAGAAGTTAAACGTTTCGAAGGTGTTTCGTAACCTCCCAAGGTAGGTAAAAGGCCCGTTACAACGATTCGATAAGTACCTCCAAGGGAATCACCCTTTGCTTTTGCCGCATCTATTGCATCCATCATACGCTGCGATGCAGCTTCATCTGGGCAGCGCACTTCACTCATTTCTATATCTAGTGGGCTGTAATACAGGGCATCCTGCATAGGATTGCGCTCCTGCATAGAAGCAGAACCGATCGAAGTAACATAGGAATAAATCTCTACCCCAACTTCAGCTAAAAATTCACGAGCAATACCCGCCGCAGCCACACGCATAGTAGTTTCTCGTGCGCTAGAACGCTCTAAAACATTACGACAATCATCAAAATCGTTTTTTAATATACCCAGCAAGTCGGCATGGCCAGGTCGCGGAGTAACTTCACGCACTAAATCCTGCGGAACATCACCAAAAACAGCCATTCGGTCAGTCCAGTTTTGCCAGTCGCGATTGACAACCGTAAGAGTAATAGGTGAACCAAGCGTCATCCCAAAACGAACACCTGAGGTAATTTGAACGGTATCTTTTTCGATAGCTTGACGTCCACCTCTGCCATATCCACTTTGCCTACGCGCTAAATCGGCATTAATGCCCTTTTCAGAAATTGCTAAACCAGCTGGAACCCCTGAAACAATTGCACTTAATTGAGGTCCATGACTTTCTCCTGCGGTGATGTATTCCATAAGCGAATAAACCTTAATCTTTAACCCTTAAAACGAATAAATTGTAGCAAAGTATCACAAAGCTGTTTGAGCGTTACCAAATTCAATAAGAAGATTCGCACAAGCGGTACCCCAGTAATCCATGATCTGCTCACTTGGCACCAAATCGCATCCATTTTCCAATGCCTGTAACATTAAGGCATCCGATCTCCCCCAAGGATCACAAACAATTTGCGAAGAACGCAAGGCTTTCGAGTAATCAGGAAGAATCTCATGTGTCGAAGCAAACGAAATACAAATATCAGCTTCATGAATTGATTTTAAGGCGTTAAAAGAACCATACGAAAAATTTGTGCGCTCATAAGCCCTTGTAGCGCTTAGATGTCCGGTACGAGCCTGGTCGGTATCAAGAATTGACATGCGGTTTTTCGCAAATATCTCCAAAAAGGTATCAAGATTTTCCTGAGCACGAAGTTTATCTTCATCAAGAATAGTAACAAGATCAACACCTGCTCGAGAGCATTCATACGCCATATCAAGAGCAGCGCTTCCTGAACCAAAAATAACTACTTTAGCTCCATAAAGAGGGATGAAAGTTTCTTCTAAACAATCAATCACACTTCGTCCAAGCTGAGATAGCGTAATGGTGTTCGAACCACCTCTATAACGGAGATCAGCCCCTAAAGAAAGTTTAGATGAAGCCCCTTTCGCGCTTGCCGTTTCAAATAGCAATGACCTAAAAGCGGGAGCAACCACAAAAGCATGATCTTTTTGTTCAAGTACCGTCTGCGCCTCTTCGAGAGTAGAGCACTCCTTTATGGCAACACTCCATACTGCAGTTTTACTCATGAACGCCCGTCTAAAACGCGATGCTTGATTTACGATATCCGGCGTTGCGATAAAGGTGAGGTTTCGCACGCTCGAGCCCCCTCAGGTTCTTGATCAGCAATAACTATACGTTCAATGTTACGGACAAATACCGTATGCTTCAAATCTTCTTCTACAAGCGGACAAACAAGATAGCCCGTTATTCCTACCAGATGAGCACCTAAAATATCAGTAGAAAGCTGATCGCCTATCATAACCGTCTTGCCACGATCGGCTCTTATCTTGCGACACGCCATTAAAAAACCTTGCGGAAGCGGTTTAAGGGCTTTTGCAACAATGGGTAAATCAAGCTTGTCTGCTAAGTCGAAAACATGAGAGTGAAAATTATTGGAAAGCAAACACGCAGAAACATGTGAGTGTTTCAATTTACTTAGCCATAGCAAAACATCATGAGGAACCTCATGGTCACTGCGCGATAAAATCGTGTTATCCACATCAAGAAGTACCGCATTAAACCCCTGATCAATCAGATCAAAGCGTATATCGATAGAGCTTATCCGAGAAAAATATCTGTCTGGCTTGAATAAAGGCATATCATTTCTAGACCTTATGAATGATTTGCAATGGTTTGCTGATGTTCATCATAAGTTTTGTCAAAGAAGTACTCGATTTGACCTTGTTCATTAGGCCAGAAAGAGAAGAAATAATAGTCTTGGAAATTTGGCTCAGGGGAACAAACCGCTTGCAGAGAATCTAAACTAGGCGAACAAATAGGAGTAGGAGGAAGTCCTTTTGTAACGCGTGTATTGTAAGGACTTTCGGTTGACCAGTCATACGAGTCTAAGTTGTCACCTACCTCATAGGCAGTTGTTGCATCGCTTCCTAAGGTTCCATAAGAGGGATCACCCTCGTTTAACAAGCGGTTATAAAAAACAGCAGCAACTTTTGTTCGAGTATCATCAGTCGCCTCTTTCTCAACTATTGAAGCTAAAACAAGGGCATCATAGTGAGTCATACCTTGATTTTCTACATATGAATAATCAAGGGTATTAATTTCATCCTGATACTGAGAAAGCATTTGACGTACTACCTGTTCAGGAGTGGCATTAATAAGGAGCTCATAAGTTTTTGGAAAGAGAAAGCCCTCCAACGAACCAGTGGTAGATTCGCTTAAGAAAGGATAATCATCAACATAGGGCTCAGTTGAACTAGCAGCATCCTTAAACTGATCAGCAGAAATTGAACCGCCATATGCCTGCTCAACTAAGGTTGCAATAGTGTCAAGTGTTGCCCCTTCTGGAATTGTCAATCCCGCTGTCGTGGAAGACGGACCCGCAACTAAAGACCGAACAATGTCATCATTACTCATTCCGCCCGTAAAATTATATATTCCCGATTTAAGCGAAGAAGCTGCTCCTTGAGCATTAACCGCCGATTCAAAATCGCTCATACGCTCAATAAGACCAGCGTCATAAAGGATCTGCGAAATAGAAGAAACGGTTGAACCGTCTTCGATTTCAACCGTTACTGTTTGTCCTTCATCAACCATATTCGGATTTGCTTGGGCGCAGCTTGCATTTGCAAACAAAGCTACTGCCGCAACGATAATAATAAGCAATACAACGATTGCGGCAATTAGAGGGGTCTTTGACTTTTTTGGGCGAATTGCAGAAGTATCATAAGTCCTAAAAGCTTTTTCACCTCTCGCATGAGCAGCGCGAGCCGCATGATTAGGCCTTCGAGAATAAGTAACCTTACGAGGCGTCATTCCTTATTCCTTTCATCACTATGAGCTTGTCGAGCATCGAGCCAAGACTGTAAAAACAACGACGCAGCAATCATATCAACTTTTCCACGCATCTGCTTTTCAGAAAGACCTTCTTCTCGTAATACCCGCTTAGCTTCAGATGAACTTAAACGCTCATCTGAAAATTCTAAAGGCAAGTGAAGATTTTTGGCTACCCGATAAGCAACCTCTTTACAGGTTTGGGCTTGCACTCCTGTCTCTCCATTTAAAGAAAGGGGTAAACCTGAAACGATCAGTTCAGGTTCCCAGTCCTGGCAAATCCGCCGAAATGATGCAGCGTGTGCTTTTACTTCGGCGGTTGGCAACACACACAAAGGGGAAGCAATACGCTCCATAGGGTCGCTTATAGCAATACCGCAACGAACCTCGCCAATATCAAGCGCCATTATTCGCAAGGATTTAAACCTCCCCTAGTTTATTCCAAAGTCAAAACTCGATATTTGTTATTTCTACGAGAGCAGCATCTCTTTTGCAGCAGCGAGTGCAGCATCAATACCAGAGGCATCTTTGCCTCCCGCCTGAGCCATAGCGGGTTTTCCTCCACCGCCGCCTTTAACACAAGGCGCAATTGCCTTAATTACGGCTCCTGCATTAAATCCGGCTGCCACCGCTTCATCACTGCCAGCAGCCATTAATATTGGACGATCGTCTTTTACCGCTGCAAGTACTACGGCACCTGGCTCTGTCATACGAGAACGAATAACATCCCAAAGATTTCGCATTTGTCCACCATCGTGCACCTCGCAACGCGAAATTACAACAGGATAGCCATCCTTAGAAGCAACTGCACTCTCGAGAAGAGAGGAAATGCCGTCATCGGATACGAGTCCCTTATTATGTTTTGCTTCATGCTGCAGTTCTTTCAACGCTTTCAAATTAGCAGCAGCGCGTTGTGAAACCTCAAAGAGAGGAGCTTTAAGCTCAGAAGCAGCAGCTTTTAGTTCACGCTCGATACTGTTAACGTATTCCAAAGCGCCATAGCTCGTAACCGCTTCAATACGACGAGTGTTTGAACCTATGCTTGATTCACCAAGAATCTTTAAGAAGCCAATTTCAGCGGTATTTCCAACATGACATCCACCGCAAAGCTCGCGCGAAAACTCTCCAGCTTCTACAACTCGAACCTTTTCACCATACTTCTCGCCAAAAAGCGCCATAACACCAGAAGCTCGAGCCTCATCAAGTGAAGTCTCATAAATATGCATCGAAACAGCCTTCATAATTTCTTCGTTTGCGAGCTGTTCGATCGCACTGATTTGTTCAGGAGTAAGCGCTTCAAAATGAGTAAAGTCAAAACGGAGACGATCAGGACCGACATAACTTCCCGCCTGAGTTACATGATCTCCGAGTACCTTACGCAAAGAAGCATGAAGAATATGCGTTGCGGTGTGATTACGCGTAATTGCCGCTCTTCTCTTGGCATCGACCGAAGCAGTAACACTTTCTCCTACAGAAAGATTACCTTTTGCGATCGTGGCATAGTGGCAAACTAAACCTTTTTCAGGAGCCTTGGTGTCATTAACCTCAGCAACAACACCTGCGTTGGAGAAAATAGTTCCCGTATCACCAACTTCACCGCCCATTTCAGCATAAAAAGAAGTGGTATCGAGAATAATTTCAACATTTTCACCCGCTGAAGCAGTTTCTACTCGTTCACCCTCTTTGATAAGTGCCACAACTTGAGCTTCAGAATTGAGATTTTCATAACCTACGAAATTCGTAGGACCTACCTCTTTGAGAACCTCTGCATGAATTCCGCCATAGGTTGACCAAGCTGCCTCAGCATCTTTCGCCCCTGCTGCACGAGCGCGGTCACGCTGCTCTTGCATGCAGCGTTCGAACCCGTCCATATCTACACTCACGCCCGCATCAGCACAAATTTCGCTTGTGATCTCAACGGGGAACCCATAGGTATCATGAAGCGTAAAGGCTTTTTCTCCTGCCAAAACCTTACCATCTAACGCTTTGAGCTCCTCTTCTAAGAATGCACGACCTTGACGCAAGGTGGAACCAAAGCGATCTTCTTCTGCAGTAATTAAGCGACGTTCAAGTTCTCGGTTTTCAACAATTTCAGGATACACATGACCCATAAGACGAACAATCTCGTCAACATATTCATTTAAGAAGTTTCCTTCAATACCGATAAGATGTGCCTTCATAATTGCTCGACGCAGTAAACGACGAAGAACGTATCCGCGTCCTTCATTTGAAGGCAAAATACCATCAGCAATCATGAAGGTAATTGCACGACTATGATCAGCGATAATGCGCAACGATAAGTCAACATCAGGATTGGTGCCATATTCAATACCAGATAGACGCTCGCCTACTGCAACAAGAGAACGCAAAACATCCGTATCGTAATTATTCGTGACGCCCTGCATAATTCCTGCAATACGCTCTAAGCCCATACCGGTATCGATATTTTTTGTCTTAAGAGGAGCAAGTGTTCCGTCTTCTTGGCCATCAAACTGTGTAAAGACCAAGTTCCAGTATTCCAAGAAGCGGTCGCAGTCACAACCAGGCTTACAATCAGGCTTTCCGCATCCTACTTCAGGACCCTGATCGTAATAAAGTTCAGAACATGGGCCACATGGTCCCGTAGGTCCTGCACGCCAGAAATTGTCTTCTTCTCCTAGTTTCGAGATATGATCCTCAGGTACTCCAAGGCTTTTCCAAATCTCGATAGTCTCATCATCATCTTCAAATACCGTGAAATAAAGTTTTTCTGCAGGAAGCTCTAAAACCTCTGTAGAAAACTCGTAGGCCCAGGCACACATTTCTTTCTTGAAATATTTACCAAAGCTAAAATTGCCCAACATTTCAAAGAAGCTTTGATGTCTACCCGTAGTACCAATAATGTCAATATCATTGGTGCGTACGCATTTTTGTACGGTAGTAGTACCAATATAGGCAGGATCTAATTCTTTTTGATGAAGAAAATAGGGCTTAAATTGAACCATTCCAGCACTGGTAAGAAGCAACGAAGGATCGTCAGGAATCAGTGAAGAAGAAGGCATGCGTTTCATACCTTTTTCTTCAAAAAAGGACAAATACTTCTCTCGAATTTCAGCAGAAGTCATATATTTCATGTGCAAAATCCTATTCGTCTACTAGCTCTTGCAATTTATTTCTCATACACAAACGTTCATCATATCATTTACGATGCTTACCCTGTAGAGGAGTTATTTCAGGTACATAAAATTCACCCGTTGCGTCGGCCACAGGATTTACTTCAGTACCAGATGGCTCTCCTTTGAAGATAACACCGTCTTCCGAAACGATAATACGACCCGTTTTTTTCTCGAAGTAATAGACAAAAAGCGACTTTGCGGCAGCAACAGCAGGAATAGAAACCAGCATACCAACGATGCTTCCCAAAAACCCACTTACCGCAAATCCAAGAGCAGATCCAGTCATCAAAGCAAGGATGACCAAGGCAGGATGAATATCAACTGAATTACCCATGATCTTAGGAGATATGAAGGTGTAAACCACCTGCTGAACAACAATGGTATAGATAAGCGAAATAAGTGCAATAAGAGGGCTTACAAACAAGCTAATCAACGCAGCAACTGCTCCACCAAGCCACGGACCAATAACGGGAATGATATTCAAAAGACCCGTAATAACACCCAGCGCAGCAGCACTCGGAATACCCATTACCGCATAACCAATTCCGCAGCCAACGCCAATCAAGAGGCATTGTAAAAGGGTTCCTTTGATATAGCCACCCATTACACGAGTCCCCGTCAAATAAATAATATTAAGATCATCCTGATAACGAGGACCAAACAAACGCTTGATTTCGCGTCCAAGAGCAGGAAGTTCTATCAAAACCCAGAAAGAAACAACCAGGGAAAAACCAATAATCAAAGCGGTGTTAGCAACACTCGAACCTGCGTTCACCACGCCTTCAGCACTTACACTTGCAATTGAAGAAAACCAGCCTCCAATAGCGCTAAGTGTATCGTTAATCCAGGAATTAACACGATCATCTTGGAAAATATAGGAATACTGATCATACATTTGATTAAGCCAATGGGTTAAATCATTTATTTGACTAGGAATTGTCTCAATCAGAGAAGCAAACTGACCCCCTAAACCAAGAGAAGGAGAAAAGAGAAGCCAGAACAGCAACACCAGCACTACGACCAATAGAAGAAAAGAAATGCAGGTACCCCAAACACGCGGTAATCCTTTTTTCTCTAGGTTGTTAACAGGCCCCTTTAGGCAAAACACAATAATGGTTGTCCAAACAATGATAGCAATGGGGCTCGCTAAGATGTTGAGCACTTGTCCTGCTAGATACAGCAATATCGCAAGAACGATAATAAAGACGCCTGTATAGAGCCTACGACGCGACTTTAACGTCTTTACTTCTTCTTCGCGCAGAAGCGAATTATTTGCATCTTGTCCATTTAAAGACATAGAAGGTTTCCTGTTCCTTGGACGATCGCCCTTTGTAAGGCTCCTACAAATAAGAGATCGTATAGATAGCTTGACTCAAGAGAGCTTAGCTATCTATACGACCAAAATACTTTGCTTATCAATAATTTCACTAGTTAAGAGTTTCTGTGTCAGATGAAATATGAGCAGAAAAAGCATCTTTTAAGCTTGATGACATCCGATTCGAGTGATCCTGCGCAGCACTTCTTTGAGCGATAGCTTCATCACGTTCAGCACGCTTAACATCTGCCCTTGCTTGAGCATCGGCAACCCTATCCTCAACACAATCAAGTTTTTGGTCGACCGAATTAGCAACGGTTCCCACACAATCTTCTTTTTGCATAAAAGGTGCTATCTTTTGACGAATTTTACCCGTTACAGAAGAAATCGCATCAAGCGGAACTGAAGTAATGGTGTCTAGTGATTCAGTCGCTTTAGAAACATTTCCTGAAATGGTATTAACATCTTCAAGAATTTGATCTACACGCATTATTTCTAAATTAGCAGCATCTACCGTTAACGTAAGACGCTCCATCAGCGGATCAACACGATCCAGTGCAGGCTTAACTTTTTCAAGCGCATCGCGAGCCTCACCAAGAGTAACTTTTGCTTCGGACAGCACCTCTTTTGTTTCATCCATCAGAGGATTTACCTTGGTCATAGTGCTCTGAATAGTTTTAACCAACGAGATTAAAAAATATGCCAGCGCAATAAGAGCAACTATTCCCGCCAAACATAGCAATACAACCCCTACAGGAACTAATGATTCAAAAAACTCCATCGATCCTCCTTTGGTCAGGAATCGAATAATTTCTGTTACCTATCCATCCTATCACGCAAAGTGCTATCTATGCGATAACGCTCCCAACCTCGTTCACCAGCTGTAAAAAAAATTCCCGGTTCAAGACCATCTGGCAAGTAGCGTTGTGAAACATATCCAGACGGATACTCATGAGGGTAGAGATAATCACCATATTCATCCGAACCAGGACGATGACGATCTCTTAAATGATCGGGAACCGCTCGTAAGGGGCCTTTTTTTACCTCTTCCATCGCTTTGGCTAGTCCGCTATAAGAAGCATTAGATTTTGGTGCGAGCGCCATATAAACACACGCCTGCGCCAAATTAATACGACATTCAGGATACCCAATTACTTCTGCAGCCCTAAAAGCAGCTTCACCTATCAATACTGCTTGCGGATCAGCGTTACCGATATCTTCTGCTGCAAAAATAAAAATACGACGAGCAATAAACTTGGGATCTTCCCCACCATCAATCATGCGGGCAAGCCAATAGAGTGCTGCATCTGGATCAGATCCTCGCATTGACTTAATAAATGCCGAAATAATGTCATAGTGCATATCTTGCTTCTTATCGTAGGGAAGCGCCCGCTGAGGAACAGCTTTATGCACTATTTCTTCGTTAATTTCTGAAGTTCCTTGCGCACGGCAAAGATCAGCGCTCAATGCCAAGGTATTAAGAATATTTCGGGCATCTCCACCAGCAAGAAGCAAAAGTGACTTACGGGCAGAGTTATCGAGAGTAAATTCGTTTTTAAGTCCTTCGTCACTTTTCAATGCATGATCAATAATGCGAGACAGAGCTTTTTCATCTAACCGATGAAGTTCCACAATTCGAGAACGGGATATCAATGCGGAATTAACCTCAAAAAAGGGGTTTTCTGTAGTAGCGCCAATAAGTACCACTATTCCATCTTCCACCGCATGAAGAAGAGCATCCTGCTGGGCACGATTAAAACGATGAATCTCATCCACAAACAAAATGGTGCGAATTCCTAAATTAATAAGGCGCTTATCTGCTTCATTGATTTCACGACGTAAATCAGAAACAGTGCCTCCAATTGCTGAAACTTCAACAAAATGAGCATGGGTACTCTCGGCGATAACATGAGCAAGTGAAGTTTTACCAGTACCTGCAGGACCATAGAGAATAACCGAAGAAAGCGTATCGTTTTCAATCGCACTGCGAAGCCATGTACCTTCTCCCACCGCTTCATCTTGTCCGATCAAATCATCCAAAACGCGTGGACGCATACGAACAGCTAAAGGTGCATGCGCTCTGCGTGTGGTATTTTCCAAATCACTAAATAAGGTATCCATGAAGTGAAATTTTCCCTTCCCACCTTCTACTAATCAGCGGTTCGCCCCAAATAGGCTTGATAAATTATCTTTTCTAACGAACTGAGTTGATCGAGTCCAAACTCATAGGTAACTATCTGTGGTTGACCAGGATTAAAGGGGTCATTTTGCTCAACCCGAACAAAGTTTGCGTTAACGTAGCCAAAACCACCCTTCAGTAAAGCGTAAGCGTAACATTGCGCTTGCAAAAGGTGCTTTTTTTTCAAATCAGCCTCAGTTTCTAAAGGATTTCCCCCTGTTTTGTAATCAATTAAGTAGGCAATTCTTTTATTGAGCGGCTGATCAGTCACTTCTTCAATCAAGAAATCACACGCCAAACCGTCTATTTCTCCTTCAAGGTAAAGGTTTGATTCGGGACCAAAAGTAACCATGAAAGGAATTTCAGCATAGCGATACTCATGAGAGGCAAACTTTTGGGCGCAATCACTTCCAAGCCATATCTTAAGCGCATTTTCAAGACGAGATTGCTGCTTCAAAGTAAGAGAATGAAGGGATACTTGAGCAGCAATTGAATCCGCATCAGGTGCTTCTAAGGTGTATGCAGATGAGCTATCTATAGCACGTTGGGCTAAACGATGAAAGGCATCACCGAGTGCAGTTGCATCAGCTTTTTCTGAAAGTGACAAGAAATCATGAGAAACCTGATCAAACATCCCACTGTTTTGATTCTGGTCAGTAAGATCGTCTTGTTCCTGGTTACTAAGTTCGTTTGGAACCAATTTGAAAGAAGAATCTTTTGTTCCCAACGATGAATATGAGCACACCTCATCATGTTTTTTCATTAGGGGTACAGAAAAGATTGATGCTGGAGGCGGAAAACCAGGAATATCAAACGTATTCTTTTCGGTAATAGAACCACCAGAAAGGCTTTTGATGCGAAGTAAGCGGCATTGTTGAGGCGTCAAGTGTTCTAAGCCCTGGTTTTGAGCGTAAAAAACCTCTTTAAGGTCATCTTGGTTTTTCGTTTGTTCAAATGCCTCTTGATATTCCCCTAAAGAATAATAAGACTCCAACGGATGGTTCATCTCAAAAGAATCATCTACCACTTGAAATTCGAGCATCAAAGGAGCAGATCCTCCATATTCGAGCGCTTGAATTGGAGCCGAAGCGCAAGGATCCCACTGCAGTGCAGAATACAGATCTTCTAATACGCCTTTACCGGTATAGTCGGGTTCTTTCTTTCCGCGATACGCAATTCCTAAAAAGAGAGATTTACTCGCTCTCGTGAGCGCAACATAAAGAAGTCGACGAGCTTCGGATAGTTCTTGTGCATTATGTAAAGCTTCCAACATACGAGGTAAATCTTCGTATGAGGCGCTTTGAACTTCCTCGACACTTCCCTCTGGCGCCTCGAGATAATCCTTCAAAGCTTTCACCATAGAACGCACTGCACTCAGCGCGTAGGGTTTCACAAAGCCACGAGTAGTTCCCTGGACATTTTCTGCTAAAAGAGATTCAGAAGCAGAGTCAAGCCGCAGTTCCGCAACCGCAACATGTGGAAATTCCAATCCCTTACTGGAATGGATGGTCATAATCTCAATGAAATCTGATGAAGAGGTAGAAAGGGTACCTGGAGAAAGTTTTAGCGTTTCGCAATCATCGATAAAACGTTGAACGGTGCGTTCTACTCCTAATCCAAGTTTTTCTGACGACTCTATCATGCGCAGCGCTTTATAAATGTTTCCTACCTGAGCTTGAGCTTCAGCGGAAGAATCATTATCGAGACGGATATACCAACCACTCGCACGCAATAATTCCTGAACGCCCGCCGCAAGCCCACAAGATGCCATGGTTTTTCGCGCAGCTTCGAGGATATCCCGAGCAAAGTCAAGTGCATCGACTTCGTCGTCAGACAAAAAGGTTCCTACTTGGTCTCCATTCCAAGCAAGAAAGCCTTCGCTTAAGCTCCTCCGATGGGGTTTACCTTCGCGATCATAACGCGTCACCAAGAAAAGAAGTACCTCATCATCAATCGAAAAAAGCGGAGAGCTTAAGATCTCATATAACGCCTCATCATCAAGGAGGCGCGCAAAAAATCTCAGGATTGCCTTGATAAGGCCAACTTCATAGGATGCTGAAAAGGTTGACCCACCCGATACCAGACACTGAAAACCAACATCGCGAAGTGCCTGAGAGTACACCCCTACATTACTCATACTTCCAAGCAGTAAAGTCATATCTGAAGGAGAGGCTCCTGCATCATAGAGCTCGGCAAAATGCTGTGCAATTCGCCGTGCGCAGGCAACTCGCCCTCCCGCAATCCCTGATCCTGAAGAAGGACAGTCAAAGAGCGAAACTTCAATGCGACTTCGCGCATCAAAAAGAGAATCTTTTTCCTTGTTCACAGAACCTTTTGGCAAAAGCGACAAAAACCGACTACCAAACACTTGCGGTTGAGAGAAAACCTTATCGACAAAAGATAAAACATCTGCATGGCTTCGAAAGTTATCGGGCAAAGAGACAAACTCAGGCTCAACCGTTTTTTCTTCAAGCATTTCACGATACGAGTAGAACACACTCACATCAGCGCCACGGAAACGATAGATGCTTTGCTGAGCGTCACCGACAGTGCACACGTTAGAAAAGCCTGACTTTGCGATTAACGAGAGAAGAGCTACTTGTAGCTCGTCGGTATCCTGAAATTCATCGATCATTATCATACGAAATTGATCCTGATACGACTGAGCTAATTGAGGGTTATCTCGAAGCGCTCTATAGGCATTTCGCAACAGATCGGTATTATCAAGTCTACGAGGACCCTTTAAATCTTGAAATGCTCGGTATACCTTTTTTGAAATTTGCGTAATGAGTTCAAGCTCTTTGGCGCTTAGAGCTGCTTCCACGCAGCATGCAATACGCGCATAGGTTTGACGATAGTCTTCAAAAAAAGTAGGATCGCTTTCTTTTACGCGGTATTTGGGACTCGTTTTAGGGAAATCAAATAACACTGAAGCATAACTTTCGGCATCAAAGGACTCATCCGAAAAGCTTGTTGCGACCCCAGATTCTAAAAAAGCTATGGCGCGATCAACGGCCGATTCACACGCCTGCAAATGCTTTGCATCAGTTTTAGTTGGTTTCTGCAAAGCGGAAGAAACCGCTATGAACTCTTGACCGATTTCGATCATTTCACGCAAAAGCTCTGCAGGATTACCTTCAACTGCAGGAATATCCAAAGAATCAAAACCACCAGGTAGTGCAAGTGCTTTGTTTGATAGCGAATCCACATAACCCTGAATGCTAGACGAATTACCCCCATACGAAAAAATACCAATTGAATGAATATACTGCTTTAGTGAAGTATCACTTGATTGATTAATTTCAAAAATAACCTGATCGAATGCAAGCTCTTTTAATCGATTTGCATCGGTTTCAGAAATCACTTCAAAAGTTGGATCAATTCCCAGCTCTAAAGCATGCTCACGAAGGATACGTGAACACATACCATGAATGGTAGAAATCCAAGCATCATCTACCTTGAGAGCTTCAGTGGTTAAACCCAGTTCGAGGAGCTTACCTTTAATACGCGACTTTAACTCCGCAGCAGCCTTCTTGGTAAAGGTTATGGCAAGTATCTGATCAACACTTGAAGCAAAAGAACCACCAGTCGGATTCGAAGACAATGGCTCAGAAAGCGCGAAGGCAATACGCTGTGTTAGCGTAAACGTTTTACCGCTACCAGCCCCTGCAGAAACCATGAGAGGCTTATCGAGGGTTTCTATAATGCGACGTTGTCCTGGGGTACAAGTATCTAAATTCACGAAAGCCTCCTAGGACAAGTAGTAACAGGACAGTATTTACATGATTCATTGCATAAAGGCTTCTGCTCGATTATTCCAGCCTTCATATCTTCTAATCGCTTTGACACTTCTTCTTCAACCAGCGATAAGTATTGGTTGAAATTAAGTTTCACCGAAGAAGCACTTCTCGCGAAACCGGAAAGATTTACAAACGCATCATCATAAGATCCCGCAACCGAATGAGCATTCTCCTGAGCACGATAATTAAAATAAAGTGCCCCAACAGGACGCTCGGGAAGCTTCTGCTTTAACACTTGAGCATAAATTAATGACTGAATTTTATAGGGAAGAACAAATGAGTCATTTTTATCGGGATCAAATCCCGCGTCATGACCAGAGACGCTTCCCTTGTAATCAATTACAACAAATTGCCCTTGTGCTGAATTTACATCAACACGATCAACCCTACCACGGATGATTACCCCTGCATACTCAAAACAATCCGAAGAAGAAAGTTCCAATTCCGTATACACAGGAGAAAATTCTGGTAAAAACCGCGCCTGAACTGAAAGATTTTTAATCAATGTTTGTTTGAGCTGTTTCACTTGCGCTTTTTCAAGTGAACTAACAGGGACATACCGTGTAGAGGGCAAACTTTCCTGCAAAGCAAGTTGCTCATCGAATACCTCAGAAAAACACGTTTTTGCTTGATCGACATTGTTTTTGGTAATACGGGATTGACCCACAACCGAAGGTAGCTTTTTATAGAACGCTTCCAATACTGCGTGCACAAAAGTACCCTGCTCAAGCGGACCAAATCCTTCATCAGGAGACTGAGGTCTAACTCGCTGAGAAATAAACCAATAGTAAGGGCAGTTAAGATAAGCCTCGATTGCGGAAGGAGAAAGAATCAGTTTTTCTGCTTTCAAAGCATTTATCCGAGATTCATTCGAATGTAGTGAAGTATGTGATCGAGACAAAAACAGCTCAGGTCTCAGTTGATTCGGACAAGAATCAGTAGCTACAAGAACACCTTGTGTCGCTTTTTTAAGCGACAGCGAATCTTTATAGTTGAAATAACAATTCGCATTCAAGTCGTAAAAATCTTCATCGCATTGCATCTGGCTAGATTTCGAAAAAGAGGTAGGCAATCCATTTCTATCAGGTAAATCTCCAGGCGCAAAATAACAAGAAAGATATTCATCCCATAAAAACGAGGGATAAAGATCCTCATCTTCTCCCGAGTTCAGTACACGCTCACAAACAAATGTTGAATGCGCAAGTGCTTTTATCTGCTCAAACCATTTACGCTTAACCTGAAGATTAGACTGATAAGAATGCAATCCCATTTTCTTTTCAAGCGTGGTGAGCGCATCATGACGTTCATTGGCCGAATAGAATCGACTATCAAGATCGCAGAGTATCACATGATCAAAATGTTGGCCGAAAAACGCTTCAGCTTTAGCAGGCTCCACGATGAAGACTTCGGCGATTTTGCCGTCTTCAAGAAAGCTCGTAGAACAAGAATGACCAGGATTGGCACCAAAATCATTTTTCGTGGATTGACTTTCCTTTTTTTCAAGCTTACCCTTAACTGAAACTTCACATGAACAATCGATTCGTAAACCCTGAAGAGCAAAATCTAGATCTTCAGGCGATAAATTCCACTGACGTGCTTGCTCATAAACGCTACGGAGCGCGCTAATTGCACTACCCTGTTCTGCTCTGAATGCTTGATCTTTTTCAGGAATTTCTGCGGCAACATCATAGAAATAATCTAAAACAAGTGACGCATCGCAATCCCGGAACAATTCTTCAAACGTATCAAAATGAGGAGACATCAAACGAATCATCGCATGCGCCTCTTCGCAGCTCAGCGTCCTGTTTCCCCGAACAAGCGCAATCACCTGAGCCCTACGAATTGGCTCTATTCCTGAAAAAGGAGAGTTTACGTAATCAAGAAGAGCCGCAAGATCGTGAGACTCATCTAGCAAGAAAGTCTTTAAGGCCATAAAGCAGCGCCCGAAATCTGTTTCTTCAAACGGACGACTAGCGTAAAGCTTGCACGTTGTTTTTTCAGAATCATTGAAAGGTAACGAACGAGATAAGTAGGAATATAGTTTCTGGGCCTGAGAAGAGACGATAAAAACTGAAGAATGGCGCGATTCGCGAGCGTTTTGAAAGTCAGCCAAAAAACGATGGACTGTCTTAGTTATAAGATAATTTTGCGCAGAAGGACCTGTCGCGAGTAACACAAGAGGCTGTACTGGTTCAGAAACTTTTGAAATTTGAACAGGGGTAACAATATCATCAATGAGAGATGGAGCAACGCTCCTAAAAAACCGTTGAAAGCAAAGAGGAATCTCAAAAGATGATCCCCATTCAAAACTAAAAGGAAGTGAACGTTTGCTAAGAATAGACAGAGCATCACCCTGCTCTATGAGGCCACGTTCTTTCAATAAATCCCTATAAGGATCAATCAAAGATAAAAGTAACTGTTCCGCTTTTGAGAACGAATCACTCTGTGAAGTGAGCGCATGCGAATATTCTTCCGAGCCAACCACATCAGCAAAAAATCGACTGACAAAAGAAATTACACCTTCTGTGGGAGCTAATGCCGATGCAATTTCCGGGCCTTTAGCTGACTGAATAAGATACTTCACGATGAAAGCTCGCTCGAGCGAAGAAACGAGTTTGGTACCATCACCAAAACGCTCCCAAGCATCTTTGAGCCAAGTATAGGGAGTTTCAACACTAATATTTAAAATGCCTGCAGAATTAGCTTGCGCATGGCTCTTTCTGTAAAAAAGAGCCTGTTCGTAGGTAGGAAATAAAAGAACTTTTCTTTGCACTACGCTTCGCTCCTTTTCTATAAGCCCTACCTCTTTACGCTCCCCGAGATAGCAGGCGGTGTCAAGACTTTAATTTTAATTATAGAATCGTATACTAAAAACATGCCACTTCCGCATTTCGCGATGGACCGATGAATATTAATTGGGAGCCTCAGATTACGGGTGGAATGGAGATTCGTATCCGTTGATACGAAAGCCAGGAAAGTCGTTGCGGGCACCCACCTAGTGAAGGTGGGTTCATCCAATTAAGCGGGGGTGGTTTTTTCTATTCAGGAGTATTTTTCACTTTTCATTATGTTGCTCATGGGCAAATTATGGACAAACCGTCCAACCAACGATACCTGGTAACCCACCTGATTTTGATACACATATTCAGTGAACTGCGCCATAAAGATAGCCCCACCCATGAGAAGAAAGCGATGAATTGAGCTGAGAGCAGAGCTTGTCACGCGTGAAAATTATGGGTGGCAAGAGATTTACTACTTCTCGCAAATCTTCATTTAAGCCAAAAGCCTCAGCCTCTAGAATAATTTCCAATCGCGAGTATTCAAGCAGCGGATCAGAGGCAAACAAGCCATCAACAAATTCTTGCAACACTCCAAAATCTTCACTCTTCTGAAGTCGAACCATTAGTTGATCGCCTCCACATCCATACCATGAACGGCGGCATTTAGAGCGCCAGTATATGCAGGAGTTGCTGCCCCCACTGCGCGTAAAAACTGAACTCCTACCTTTTGAAGAGCACAGGCGGCATTAAAAAGTTCATCCGGGGTAGGATATGGATTCTGATCTGTTGGTTCAAATTGACGTGAATCTTTTTTGTTTATGTACACTTCACATAAAAGAGGTTTATGGGTTGTTTTTCGCATGAGAGAAGAAAGATACACCAACCGCTCAGGTTTAGCAGCTGACACCATCCCAATAACATCAGCTCCAAGTTCATCACATTTTTCCACCCCAAGCGCAAAGGTTTCATCGGTTGAAAAATCGCTCTCATCCGATACCGCAAGAGAAATCATGAGTGGCCCTTCAAACACTTCACGTGCTCCTCTAAGAGCACATTCAGCATCCGCTAAGGACGAAAAATTGGAAAAATATAATGCATCAAAGGGATAGCGCATAAGTACTTCTGTGGCATCACGATATTGCTGTATCGACTGCTTTACCGATGAGGATATGCTGGTATCAAGAGGTAAACCAGTTGGCCCAACAGCAGCAATAAGATGCTGAGGAGTAAAAGAAGAACCCACTTCATACGCAATACGCGCCATATCTTCAGCTTGTTTCTCAAAACGAGAATAGGCAAGGCGTGCTCTTGTTATACCTTCCGTTGCGGTAACTAAACAAGGAGTATCCATGAGCTTTTCAACTTTATATACTTCTTCGATTAGATCTGATTCGCATAGAGCAACATATTCACGATCACCTGGATTGGTAAAACCCTGCGATTTTAATTGATAATCTATAGGAGTAGACAAAACGAGCATATCTTTATTGAATCGAAGAGCAATATCAGGCATGGTATCCCTTTCGTTCTTATAGTTGGTTGCCCCATTGTACCGCGAGACTAACTTTCTAAAGAAATAACTATACTTCCCTCGCTATAAGTATCCACCTAGCAAAAAATCTCACTACAGATTTTCAATAAATGTCTTCAAAGTTAATCGAAGAAAACCTCTTTTAAAGCTTTTAGAAAATTACCGATTTATTACCAAAGAATGTAGGAATTGAGGAGAAAAGTAACGTGAACCCGTTCAACCCATATTTTTTTACCATTTGAACGTGTTATCAGGTTTTCTCTCTTGTGCACGCGCTAATAAGGTCGTATATTTCCAAACAGCAAATGTGGTCCCCTCCCAAATTTGCAACTGCTTTCCCCAAAAGCAGTCGGTGCCAGATCCCCAAACATAAAAGGCACCGGAACTCCCTCCTTGTGGGCCTGCAGAGATCCCCTCTCTCGGGCCCCTCCTCTTTTTTAGGGAACATCTTTAGGCACAATCCATACTTCAAGGACAATCTAGATTTTACGTGCAATTCAAATTCTTCCTTATGGAAACAAAATACCCGTACGCATTAAATCCGATCGTGTAGTTTAATCGACAAATCTAATCGGAAGGTTCAATCGGTAAATGCAATCGCAAAATGAATTTTGCCAGGAAGCTCAATAGACAAATTTAATCGGCAAATCCAATCAGGAAATTCAACAGGCATTTTTAGAGTTACCCACATTAAACTTCTTAAAAATTGACAAGTTGGTGCAGAAATTGACGATTATGCACGATTAATTTGTCAAACAAGAGGTAATAAGGCATGTTTAATGGTCAAATACTTCAATTAGAGTAGTAAATACACTTCAAATTACCCCTATTACCTCTCTAGCGAACGCACAACCGTTATTTTCTGCACCAACTTACTAAAAATCGCGTTATTTGAAAAAGGTTATTGAAACACTCGCGGTTTATATTTATGAGACTACCTAAAAAACTTAAGCAAACAAAAAACTCTATCTATTAGCCGTGCATTTTTTTGTAAAGGCGGTTATTCGTATCAAGCCAGCTTTCGATAGTGCCCGTATCATATCCCTCTTCGGGATCAATAACGAGCGCATACATTTCCTCTTCCCGAAGAAGAGCATCTAGTGCATCGGTTAGTTGAATTTCGCCACCTGCACCCGGTTTAACCTCGGCAAGCAGGTCCATAACACGCGGAGTAAGGAGATAGCGACCAAATACCGCTAAATTAGAAGGTGCTTCATCAATAGGAGGTTTTTCAACAAGAGAATCAACCTTCCAAACACCCTCTTCCACTTCCGATCCTGCAATAACACCAAAACGATCTACCTCTTCTGGAGCAACAGGCAAAACCGCTATAACACTTGCGCCCTTATGAGCATCGGAAACTTCCTTCATGCGAATAAGCATCTGATTATCAGGAACCAACACATCACCCAACAAAACAAAGAAGGGCTCTCCGTCAATACAATCAGCAGCACAATGTACAGCGTGACCTAAGCCTAAGGGCTCTTCCTGATACACATAGGAAACATTTAAATTACCCGCATGTGCAACCTTATCAGCATATTTATCCTTACCACGACTACGCAGTTCGGCTTCAAGAGCAGGATTTGGAGTAAAGTGCTCCTCGATAGATTTTTTATCCCTGCTATTGATAATAATTACCTCATCAGCAGCGGACGCTAAACCTTCTTCTACGACATATTGAATAGCGGGACGATCCACCACCAATAGCATCTCTTTAGGCTGAGCCTTAGTTGCTGGAAGAAAACGACTACCGAGACCGGCAGCAGGAATTAAAGCCTTCATTGAAATCCTTTCAATACGAACAAAGCAAATTCATCTTAGCAAATCAAACAGCTCAACATCCGACTTATACCCAAGTAAAGATGAAAGTTCTTAATCTCTTGACAAGAAAACACGTAGTCGTAGAATAACAACGCACTGGGGATGTAGCTCAGTTGGGAGAGCGCAGCGTTCGCAATGCTGAGGTCGTGGGTTCGATCCCCATCATCTCCACCAGTAAAAAATTAAGCCGACAGATCATCTGTCGGCTTTTTTAATCTGCGTCTTCCACCCAGTTGAGGACGCAAAGCGTCCGAAATCAGCACCACCCGCATAGTGGGTGGTCATGATTGGATTATGGGTTGATACCTAAATTCAAGACTTAATACTCAAAAATGTGTCCGGGTGAATTATTCAATGCCCCTAAACTATCTTTAGTGAATCTGTCTTACCTTGTTAGCTAAAACCACACAGCCAATCAGAAGAGCCACGCTAACAATATTGCTTCCGATAGTTGTTAGATCACTCACACCAGAAGTAAGTGAAATAATCAGATTAAGAATAGAAAGCACCAAACCAATTATCGAAAACACAAAGAAAGGTCCAATTTTTCGAGGATCTTTTGCTCCACGCAATCCAAAAATACCAATGAGTAGATCTATAACCCCACTGATAAGTGCACCAGCACCAAGAACAAAAAATAAACCAGCACTGCTTACATAAAACTGCTGATCGATACTTGAAGCCTCAGCACCTGCACCGACAAGCGCCATTCCACCAGCAAAAGTAAGCAAACCAGCAATAAGAGCTACGATGCCCACCACAATTAATATGATTGATATGATTTTAATTGCCTTTTGCGAACCTGTCATACACATCCTTTCATCAGCGCTATTTGCATTAAAGGCTTCTTTGAAGCCACAAATACGAGCTTTTTAACCTAAAGCTGATTTAGCGTAGCGTTTATAAAGCTCTCATAAGGCAAAAAGGCTGCGATTCAATTAAGAGTAGAACCTCCATTTGAACCGAAAAGATTGCATATCATGCTAAAGGTTCAAGGCATAAAGGTTTATGGCGTAAATGCTCATAGTGCAAATGCTTATGGCATAGAGGTTCAAGGCGTAAAGGTTCATGATGTAAAGGTTTATGCGCTAAATGCTCATGACGCCTAACAGAAAAATACACAGTGCATCGAAATCGGTGCTCTGTTTACGAATCAGCACTCAGTTTGTTCTACCGCCCTTCAAGCAATTGTTCGTCAAGAACTTCTTTTATTGCCTCAAGAAACTTACGAACGTGCTCTGCCGGTTTTGGGGAATGTAAAAGACCATAAGAAACCGAACATTCCCAATCAGTTGGAAGTGTCTTTAACATGGGATGAACTCCACCCCATAAAGCTAAAGTTGCAAGGGTTAAATCCTCATTTGCGCATTGATTAAACACCTCGGCACGATATTGGGGAAAATCAACAAGATTGATCTGAGAATGAGATTCGAGTATTTCATCACGTAAGGCATCAATATCGACATTCTACCCGAATTATGCATTTTTCAGCACGTTCTGCCCTGCGGGCTCGACCGATAGACTCTTCACTACAATTATAGTGACTATCGACTTCGCATACCCCAAGGCAATGCTGTTTGGTTTTGAATTAGGTGTTTTCATATTCTTCAGGCATGCTCGATAAAACCACTTCACCACAAGAATCTGTGCCGAATCGATGTGGGACTAGTACAAAGTTTGGTAAGGTTTTTCGGGAATCCGGCAGGAGCGCATCATCAGAGACTGATCCATATTCTTTGCGCAACGAAACAATTTCGCCAACCTTCAAGCACCTCATCGTACAGGCAGCAACACAAGCAGGTTCTTTACCCTCTTGCATGCGCTCAAGGCACATATCACATTTGTACGTTTTTCGTAAATCTTTAAATACTACCGGAGCATGATAAGGACAGGCTTTAACACACTTCCCGCATCCTACGCAAAGCGACTCATCTATTTGAACAATGCCTGTTTCATGGCTTTTAGTAATTGCCTTTCGCGGGCAAGCCTGAACACACACAGGATTCGTACAGTGATTACAAGAAATTGAGAAGCTGTAGCTAAAAACCCCAACAGGACTAACAATAGAATCTTTCTCTAACCATGCACCTGATTCACCAGATAAGACTCGTCTAAACTTTTTCCCCGGTGCCAAATTATGAATGTCCTTACATGCGATAACGCATGCTTTACACCCACTGCATTCATTCGCATTACAAACAAAGCCCAATTGTATCTGTGAGCTTTTTTGCGAAACCGAGGAGTTATCCTTAAGACTATCGCCACTCATAATGTTTCCTCCAACTCACCATCAAATGACATGAGGTAATCGAGATCAAGAGGATCTCCTGTCCATTGGTCAATTCTCACTAAGGTGGTATTCCACGTGCAGTGCCCTTCGCCGGTAAGCTCACTGGACTGCAACGTATTTGCATTTCCCCCTCGATCTAAACCATCCTTATCAAGCATTGACCACGCACCCTGCCCAAGAATAACTACCCCCGGCATAACCAAAGAAGTAACTTTAGCCCGACGAACCAAAGATCCACTTTTACTTGAGACGACAACGAAATCACCTTTTTGGATGCCTATTTTTTGTGCATCAAGCTGATTAATCCAAACATCGTGAGGAAAAACTTCACGCAATTGAGCAACATTATTAAATAATTGATGAGAGCGATTAGGACTATGAACGCTAATACATTGCAAGGAGAAATTCTGACCTTTTAAGTCATTTTTATCTTGGTATTCCTTTTCTGATAAACAGGCATGCGCTTCTTCATAACCTCCTCTTGCAGGAACATAATGCGCTACTGGGTCAATCTCACTCAATCCAAATTCTTTAAATCTAAGAGGTAGTTGCTCGCAATATATTTCAAATTTTCCAGACGGGGTTGCTACGGGACAACTCTCTGGATCAGCTCGAAAATCAGCATACTGAACATGACCAAAACAATCGTCCTCATGACGAGGAACCTGATACACGCCCGTTTCGAGGAATTGATCAAGAGGGACACGCCCCTCATGGGGAGTTCCCCGAATTCCCCTTCGATCTAAATCCTCTTGCGTAACCTTAATAAGAGGTTCCCAATCGCCATTCTCACAAATAACCTCAGCACCAAGCAATTCGTTAAATGACATCTGTTTAGTTGAAAGTGGCTGAATTAACAAAGGATCTATTCCCCAGCGCTTTGCAAGCTGCGCTTCAATCCATAGATCCTCTTTTGCCTCCCCTGGAGGGTCTACTACTTTTTGTGCAAAGATGAGGGTCTCGCGATTGATCTGTGTCAGAACTTCAGCATCACGCTCCCACATTGAAGAGGCGGGCAAAACAATATCTGAATAACGAGCATCATTGGTCATCCATAAATCACTTGCGACAGCAAATTCAACTTTTCTATACGCTTCAACAGCACGTGAAAAGTTTGGATTTTGATTCATCCGTCCACCATCGCCAATTTTCCAAATCATACGAATATCAATGGGCTGAACACCGTGAATAAAATCGTGATAATACCCACTAGCTACCGCATCCCACACTTCTGGCATCGCAATACCATAATAAGCTTCCGGGTCATAGTTCCCTTTCGCAAGCATTCCGCCTCCGCGTGGTGGTTGACAAAGAGGATTTGCGGGCCAGGTGCACCCTTTAGAACCAGAACGAACTAATGGTGGCCCTCCAAACACCATGTTGCCAGCCGAACCACCTGCAGAAATTTCAGATCCCGGCAATCCCACATTGCCCGTCATCCATCCAACGGTATAAAACGCTTGAACGAATCTTGCGCCATTATCCGTTCTCGCAGGAGCTTGACTTGCTCGCATGGTCATAGGTTTTACGGTTGCCATTTCCAGAGCAAGCTGTTCAATCTTTTCAGGTGAAACACCACAGATTTTCGATGCCCAGTCAGGCGTTTTAGGGGTTTGGTCATAGGTGCCTAAAACATAGTCTTTAAAGTTATCTTCACGAGGGGCACCAGAAGGCATGTGATATCTGTCAAAACCAACACAATAGGTATCAAGGAAATCTTGATCGTATACCTGATGAACAATCATTACATAGGCCAACGCAAGAAGTAGAGCGGTATCGGTTCCAGGGCGGATAGGAATCCATTCATCAGCCAAAACCTGCATAGAAGGATTAAACCAAGAGTCGATGAAAACAAAACGAGCTCCTGCTTTCTTTGCCTGAAGATAATGATACATAGGGTTTCCTGCTTGCGACCAAGCAGGATTTTGGCCCCACATTACAATGAGCTTTGCCTTTCGAATCTCGTAACGATCCGAAAAATCCGTTGCCCCTAAGTCATAAGAACCCTTCATCGAATTCGCCACGAGCGGAAAGGCACCCTGAGATGCTTGCCCCCAGGTAACCGTACAACCACCATAGGCATTAAGCGAAGGAGCGGTATAGAGCCCTGGAATTACATTTCGATATTCATATCCCGTAGCAAGAATAGCTTTGTTTCCATACTTATTTTTAATACGCGTTACCTCTGAGGCAACAATATCAAGAGCTTCATCCCAGCTGATACGTTCCCATTCGTCACGTCCTCGCAGTTCTTTGTCTCCACCACCAACACGCCAATGTTTACGTTTTAGAGGATATTTCAGTCTATCTTTGGAAAAAATTGCATGTCGCAATGAACGGCCTCGCGCACAGCCTCGCTGTTGAGGATAATCGGGGCTATCGGGATGAAGAGAATCAGTGTCTTGGCAAATGACTTTACCGTCTCGCACCAACGAACGATTTACGCAACGCCCTCCACAGGCAAAAAAACACGCATGAGTAATCCATTTCCCCTCAGATTGCTCCCAATCCATCTTCCCCATTGCGACTTCCCCACTCACTTTTTAAAGGGCGAATAAAGCACATAAGTATCGTAGCGCGAAACTAAGAACAGGTACACCGCTTCTGCGATTCGCTCAAAACAGAGGTATTACCCTCGTGTTTCTTTAGATCCGAATAAATTTTTGGCATCGGTTTCCTGCTGACATCCTTCTAAGACAAAAGAAGAGAGGGTTATTTTTTACGTTAATCCAACTGCTCTAAAACAAGCACGTTGCCTCATATTTTCGACCGCGTACGCAATATTACGTCTTTGAACTGCTAAACCTGCGCTACAAAATACCTAGACGAACAAGATTGCCTTCCAACTCCCGAACTAAGGAGGCAACAATGCCGAGGTCATGGTTCGGCTCGTCCGCTTTATCTACGAACGTAGCCGCGTTATATCTTTTCTTGCTTGAACGAGCAAGTCTGAGAACGTGCGCTAATCACAGAACACAACCAAGCAATCACATACCTAATCAACTTGGAAGTTTTGGTTTTAGCATCTTAAAAAACAAAGTTTTTAAGAACTACGACTTGCTTTCAGTTTTCAATTCTCGAATTCACTCCTCAATTCTTGATGTGTTTTCAGATGGCATCTTTTACCTGCCATTTTCTGTCCCCCATGCCGAGAAAGGAGTCTCATGAGAACTGTTAACCTCACCGAGACAACCAGGCAAGAAAAAACCTTTGTTGAACAAATAAGCAAAAAAGCAAAGGTAAATCTGCATGATTGTTATCAATGCGGGAAATGTTCTGCTGGGTGTCCCATGGCAGAAGCGATGGATTTACCCCCTCAGCAAATCATGCGCTTACTGCAAATGGGAAAAGTCCAAAAAGTTCTTGAGGCAGAATCCCCCTGGATTTGCGCCCAATGTAATACCTGCTCTACGCGCTGTCCGCAAAAAGTAGACACCGCAGCCATAATGCGTGAAGTCCGAAGAGCCTCCCATGAAACAGGACACCATAAGCTTCATGACAGCAATGTATTCGAGACCTTATTTATAAAAGGTATCAAAAGCAAAGGGAAATCCAACGAACAATATTTAGCAGCTCAATACAACGTTGCCTCCGGCCACTTTATACAAGATGCTCTCAATGCTCCTAAGATGTTCCAGAAAAACATGATCGGCATCTCCATGCAGCAAAGTGAAAACCCTGCTGCTATCGCGTCAATTGTTGAAAAGTGCCAACAAGAAACCACCTATAAGTCATTTACGGACTATGAAGGAGATGAACAGTGATGAACAAAGCATTTTCCTTCTTTCCAGGCTGTTCTTTTCATTCCACAGGAATATCGTACGCAGAATCCACCCGCTACATCGCAGGTTGTTTGGATATTTCACTTTACGAAATAAAAGATTGGAACTGTTGCGGTGCATCAGCAGCACCAACAGTAAACGACGATTTGATGTATTCTCTTTCGACTCGAAATTTAGCTCTAAGTGAAGACCAGCATCCGTATTTGTCCGTTATGACTCCTTGCACTGGCTGTTATGCAGCTTTAAAACGTGCAGAAGTAAAAACGAAATCAGATACGAGCTATCGAACCCGCATCAACAACATTATCGACATGAACTATCGCGGTACGGTTGAGGTAACAAGCCTTCTCGATGCGCTCACGGATCCTGAAATGATTGAGGAAATTACTAGGCATCTTAAGCTTCAACTTGGAGGAATGAAGATTGCCTGTTACTACGGATGTGGTCAGGTTCGCCCTCAGGAAGTTACTAATGCGCCTAATACAGAAAATCCTCTTTCAATGGAGCAGCTTCTCAATGCTGCTGGAGCTGAATGTGTTGACTGGAATTTCAAAACAGAATGCTGCGGAGCATCCAACCACGTTATTCGCCCCAAGGCAGCACGAAACGCTACCGAACGAATTTTTCATAACGCCCAGATAAACGGAGCCGAATGTATCGTCACCGCGTGTCCGCTTTGTTGGATGAATTTGGATATGCGTGAAGAGAAAATTAATTCTGAGCACAAAACAAACTACCACATGCCTATCTATTTCTTCACTGAACTTATAGCTCTAGCACTCGGTGCAACCCCCGAACAAGCAGGAATCACCCGTCATTTTGTTCCAGCCGAAGATCTCGCAATGCAAAAACTTGGTCCTCTCGTCCCTAAAGAAGAACCAGAAACTGAAGAGGAGAAAAAAGCAAGAAAGATCCGCGAAGCACTTGCTCGAAAAGCAGCAAAAGAGAAAGAAAAAGCAGAACAAACCGCAGTCAAGGAGGTGGACTAAATGAGCAGAATTGGCGTTTTTGTTTGTCAGTGCGGTACAAATATTGGTGGTGTAGTAAACACCCAAGAAGTTGCTGAATACGCCTCCACCCTTCCTAATGTTGTTCATGTAGAAAACAATAAATATACCTGTTCAGACCCCAATCAAAAACAAATTAAAGAAGCTATAGAACAGAACAATCTCGACCGCATTGTCGTAGCAGCTTGTTCTCCCTCTATGCACGAACTGACTTGGCAAAAACTTCTTTCGCAAACCTCAGTGAATCCTTACATGCTCGAAGTGGCGAATATTCGTGAACAATGCTCTTGGGTTCATACCGACAAAGAAGAAGCTACCGCAAAAGCCAAAGACCTTCTTAAAATGGCTGTTGCAAAAGTCGAAAAAGATACTCCACTTCATACCGAGCAGATTCCCATCACCAAACGAGCGCTCATTGTAGGTGGTGGAATTGCAGGAATGCAGGCAGCACTTGATATTGCGGATGCAGGATATCAGGTCACCATCGTTGAACGAAAACCAACAATCGGTGGCAAAATGCCCAAGATTGACAAAACGTTTCCTACGCTTGATTGTGCAGCGTGCATTTGCACTCCCAAAATGTCAGAAGTAGGAAACCATCCCAATATCACCATTAAAGTGTTATCGAATGTAGAAAAGGTAGAAGGGTTTGTTGGTAATTTCCAAGTAACCATACGAGAAAAAGCTAAATACGTCGATCATAACCTGTGCACAGGGTGTGGCATGTGCACTACCAAATGTCCCGAAAAAAAGATTCCCAATGAGTTCAACGAAAACATGGGATGTCGAACCGCCATATATAAAACCTTCGAACAGGCAGTGCCTTCTAAGCCCATCATCGATGCCCAACACTGCCGAAAACTCACTCAAGGAAAATGCGGTGTTTGTGCAAAAATCTGCCCCACGGGAGCCATCAATTACCTTGATGAAGATAAAGTTACGACCGAAACCTATGGCGCCGTTATTTTAGCAACCGGGTACGATCTTATTCGTTGGCAAGATATTTACCCAGAATATGGGAGCGGCGCTTATCCTGACGTCATTGACGGTTTGAGTTTTGAACGTCTTGTAAATGCTTCAGGTCCTACCGAAGGTCATATCCTACGTCCTTCAGATGGAAAAGAGCCTAAAAATCTTGTCATCGTCAAATGCGTAGGAAGCAGAGATCCACACAAAGGCAAGGGCTACTGCTCTCGTGCGTGCTGCATGTATGGAGCAAAGCATGCACATCAATTCCTCGATAAAGTACCAGACGGCAATTGCTTCGTGTTCTACATGGACGTACGTACACCGGGTAGAAGATATGATGAGTTCTATATGCAAGCAAAAAACGATGGGGCTCTCTATGTTCGCGGTCGCGTAAGCAAAATCTATCAAGAAGATGATCACCTGGTAGTCATGGGAGCAGATACCCTTTCAGGTGAAAATGTTGTGGTTAATGCCGATATGGTTGTTCTCGAAACGGCAATGGTAGCCTCTCCTGGAGCCAAAGAAACTGCCATGATGTTTGGGGTTCAGTGCGATGAAGACAACTGGATCACTGAGGCACATCCTAAACTGAGGCCTGTCGAAACTGCTTCACGTGGTATTTTTCTAGCGGGTGTTGCTCAGGGTCCAAAAGATATCCCTGATACCGTAGCTCAAGCAGGAGCAGCGGCAGCGAAAGTAATCATAATGTTTGCCCATGATTCGCTCGAGTCAAACCCTCAAGTAAGTCAAGTGGACATTTCTAAATGTAGCGGATGCGGCACTTGTATCAATATCTGTCCTTACGGCGCTTTGAGTTTAGTGGAAAAGAACTTACGAGAAAACTCTGTCAAAGTAACACGCACTGTTTGTGAAGTGAATTCAGCCCTTTGCCAAGGATGCGGTGCCTGTGCTGCAGCTTGTCGCAGTGGTGCCCTTGATTTGCTTGGATACACCGACAATTCAATCATGAAGGAGGTTGACGCTTTATGTCAGTGGTAGATACTTCACCCACCAAACAACAAGGTCCCTTTTCAACCGCTGCCCCTTTAGCATCGGCTCCTTTTAATGATGCCCTTGTAAAGAACACTTCTCAGCCGACTGAACCTTTCAAACCTAAAATCCTTGCCTTCACCTGTAAATGGTGTACTTACGCAGGAGCCGATCTGGCAGGACTTAACCGTATGAAATACCCTGCCGATATACGCTTGTTGCGAGTCCCATGCTCAGGACGCGGGAATCCCCAGTTTGTCCTTGAAGCACTTCAGCGTGGATGTGATGGAGTAATAGTTTGTGGATGCCACCCAGGAGACTGCCATTATTCAACAGGCAACTATTATGCAAAACGAAGAATGATGATTTATAAGCGCCTTCTCGAATACATCGGGCTTGAACCCGATCGGTTCCAAATTCGCTGGATCTCAGGCGCTGAAGCAGGAAAATTCCGTGATGTCATTACAGAATTTTGTAACAGAATAACCGAATTAGGGCCCATCGAGAACGACTTCAATTTAAGTGACTCCATTGGTGCAGCAGTTTATGGCTCTCATCTAACAAAACCTGCCTCAGAAGAAAATGAACTACGCAACGATATCCATGAGCAAGCAGAGAGAGGTGAAGCATAGATGGCTACTATCCAAGATAATCTTCGCAAGCGTGCTCGTGCCCTCCTTGAAGACGGCAGTGTTTATGCTGTTGTTGGATGGGAAGCGGGACGCTTTGAAAATCAAACCACTCCCCTTATATGCTTTACCCCTGATGATACCGATCGCCTTGTTTTCAACGAATACTGCTACAACACCCTGTCGAAATACATGCAAGATTTAAAGGGAAAAGGGAAAGTTGCTTTTGCGGTTCGTGGATGCGATGGACGTGGCATCAATCGCATGATCCAAGATAATCAATTCAAACGAGAAGACGTGTATTTACTAGGTATCCCTTGCCCACGCATGAAAGACTCGCAAACAGGCGAGGTTCTTGATAAGTGTCTTTATTGTAAGCACCTTAATCCACCTGACTACGACGAACTTCTAGCAGAACCCGTCTTTGATCACGCGCTTGAAAGCGGCGAAGAACTTGTTGTTGCAATAGCTTCAATGAGCCGTGAAGAAAGACAGACATTTTTTGACACCATGTTTGAAAACTGTATCCGATGCTATGCCTGTCGGGATGTTTGCCCAGTCTGTACCTGTCGAACCTGCTTTGTCGATGAACGTAATACGGGATGGCTGGGAAAGCAGAACAATCTCAGTGAGAACCGATTTTATGGCATTACTCGTGCATTTCATATCTCTGATAAATGCATTGGATGTGGTGAATGCGAACGAGTCTGTCCCATGGGTTTGCCGCTCATGACACTCAACAGAAAGCTTCATAACGATATGGAATTCTTATTCGGTAAAACGGAGTCTGGAATGACTACTACCAATGAGGACGCCCTTAATCACTTTAACCGCGACGATATTGAAGAATTCATGTGAGAGGAGGGAATCAATGAAACTCTTACCCAAAGATAACTTTACCGACCTTATGGATGCTCTATCGCAGCAAGCTTTAGTGTATGTACCTAAAGAAGTAACAGGCGTTCTTAAATTTGCTCCCTACTCAACACCTGACCCCCTACGTCTTGATGCCACTAATACCCTCCTTCCGCCTAAAGACATGCTGTTTCCGCAATGTCAAAAGATGTATCACTACGGCATAGATAACAACAATGAGATGTTTATTGATCCGATAATTGAATCATGTGATCAAATTCTCTTTGGAGCACGACCTTGCGATATCAGATCCCTCGAATGCTTAGATGAGGTGTTCTTAACTAAAGGCTTCATTGATGAGTACTACCAGGAAAAACACGACAAACTCTTAACCGTTGCAATTGGGTGTACTCAGCCAGCCAAGACCTGTTTTTGCGAATCAATGGGACTAAATCCCAATGAGGCACCAAGCGCAGATATCATGCTGCATGAAGCGGAAAATGCTTACACCGTTGAAGCGCAAACGCCTAAGGGAGAACACGCGCTCAATGCATGGGAGCCATTTCTCACCGAAGGAGAAGTTGAAACAGCTGAAGTTCATTGCACTCTTAACGTTGACAGCACAAACATTAAAGAAAAACTCGACAAGCTGAGTACAAGCCCAGAATTATGGGATGCCCTCAGCATCAAATGCCTTAACTGCGGTACTTGCACCTATCTGTGCCCCACCTGCTATTGTTTTGATATTTCCCAAGAAAACAAATACAAAGAGGGTGTGCGTTTCCGCTGCTGGGATAGTTGCATGTTTAGCGAATACACTGAAATGGCTGGTGGTCATAACCCAAGACCAACCAAAAAAGACCGCGTTAGAAACCGCTTTATGCACAAACTTAACTACTTTGAAGATCGCTACGGCAAAATGCTCTGTGTTGGGTGCGGAAGATGCGTAGAGAAATGCCCTGTCAACTTAGACATAACAGTTTTGATCGATAGGATTGGAGCGTTGTCGCATGAATAAAATCGAAATCGCACACGACTGCGCCCATGGCGGAGAACCATACATCCCTCTGATTTGTAAGATTATTCAGATAACCGAAGAGACTAAAGACGTAAAAACATTTCGTGTACAAAAACTGGACGGCACAAAACCGTTTGATTCAAAGCCAGGACAACTTGCTATGCTCTCCCCCATTCCTGAAGGTGAATCAATGTTTTGCATCTCTGGCACAGGAGAAGACTTTCTTGAATTCACTGTTAAGCGCGTTGGCCACAATACTGAGGTACTACATTCAATGGAAGTGGGAGACCAAGTAGGTGTTCGTGGACCTTATGGTAATTGGTTTCCTTATGAATCTTGCAAAGGACGTGATCTGCTTTTTATTGGTGGCGGTATTGGTATGCCACCAGTTAGATCATTTCTACTGTACTGCATTAATCACCGCGAAGATTATGGCCATATCGACTTTGTATATTCGGCCAGCAATTATGGCGATCTAGTTTGCAAGCAAGACCTTTTCGAGAACTGGCCCAACGTGCCCGACATGGATGTGCACGTAAGCGTATACCACGGAAGCGACGAATGGGACGGACCTGTTGCTTATACAGCACCGTTCTTGGAAAGCTTAAACTTGCCCGTAACGGAAAACACTGTCGCAGTACTCTGTGGAGGTCCTTCTCTCTACCGGACCTGCAGTGAAGCACTTGAGAATATGGGCTTTGAACCAGGACAGATTGTAACTACTTTAGAAAAACGCATGAAATGTGGCGTGGGAAAATGCGGACGATGCAATATCGGAAGTCATTTTATATGTCTCGAGGGTCCCGTATTTACCAAAGAAGAAATTCTAGAGATGGAAGGATAGAAAAGTGCGAGCATCCATTTCGGGTGCTCGCTTTCTTTTGAATCACACCATATTTTATGATGGTGTCTTATCTCACCGAAAAAATGCTCTGGCATTTTGCCAGAGCATTTTAATGATTTTAGTTACTTGGAAAGTCCAATAATTAAAAGCAGACTATTTCATAAAGACCAGGCTATTTCAAACCTGTAGCTTCCCCATCTATATCCATCGAATCTTGGAGATATTCTTTCATTGGCTCAGGACCTACATCTTCTAACTCTTCGCTTTCGACGTGCCAGCATTCCGTCTTCGGCATACCTTCAATTCGATCAGACACAAACACTGGATTCAAACCGCGATTACGTTGGCGGGTGTAATCATCAAGCGCTTTGAAAGCCCACTTCCCAAGAAGGAAGATCGCAATAAGGTTAACAATTGCCATGAATGCCATCGTGATATCAGCAAAGTTCCATGCAAGAGTAAAGTTATTAAGGCAGCCAACCATAATGGCAATAAGACAGGTAAAGCGGAAAACGTTAAGAACCACATTGTTCTTAGTAATAAAGCGAATGTTACCTTCTGCATAAAAATAATTACCAATTAAACTGGAGAAGGCAAAACAGAATATTGCGAATGTCACAACATGAATGCCAAATTCTCCAATTGAAGAATTAATTGCCATTTGAACTAAAGGCATACCATTTAAGTCGCCAAAAGTACCACCTGATTGGACAAAGAAAATAAGTACGATGAAAGCAGAACAGGTGCAAACCAACATCGTATCCAAATACACCGATAACGTCTGAACGAGACCTTGCTTACAAGGATGAGAAACACTTGCCGTTGCTGCAGCATTTGGCGCGGAACCCATACCAGCCTCATTCGAGAACAAACCACGCTTGATGCCCAAAACAATTACTGAACCAGCAAAGCCACCAAAAATTGATTCAAAATCAAAGGCGGATTGGAAAATGTAATAAAACGCATCAGGAAGCAAATACCAATTAGTTACCGTAATAAAGAGCCCCATACCAAGATAGGCAATAGCCATAACAGGAACTAAAACCGAAGAAATAATACTGATACGCTTCGCGCCACCAAAAATAACAAAGCCCGTCATAACACAAAGCACAATACCAAGCGCAACCGCAGTTCCGTTCGTTGCATAATCAGGAATGTAATATTCAAGTGCACTTGCCATGTTGTACGCCTGCAAACCATTGAAACCATAGGCATAGCAGATAATAAGCAATACCGCGAAAACGATACCTAGCCAACGCTGACCAAGAGCTTGTTCAATGTAATAGGCAGGACCACCACGAAATTCGCCATTCTTACCGCGAACTTTCCAAATCTGTGCCAAAGTGGATTCCACAAAAGCTGAAGCAGCGCCGAAAAGTGCCATTAACCACATCCAGAAAATTGCACCTGGGCCACCTAAGGCAACTGCAGTAGCAATGCCAGCAATGTTACCAGTACCTACACGCGAAGCAGTAGATACCATCATCGCCTGAAAAGAAGAAATGGATTTTTTACCAGGAACATGTTTTTTCTCAAACAGCTGAGTAAACATATCCTTGAAATAACGAATCTGCACAAAACGTGTGCGAACCGTAAAATAGATTGCTACGAAGACCAACAGGAATACCAAGATGTAGGTATACAGGAAGTCATCGAAAGCGCTCGTAACTGAAATTAACCACGTATTAAAATCTGCATTCATAAATTTTACTCCCTCTACAAAACCCAAATATTGTACCAATGTTTCACAAATTCTTGTAGATTTATCAAAATTGTTTTGTAGGTACCCAACATTTGCAATGAATTGTCAAGACATAACATCAAAGACGATATGAGCAAGATATAAAAATTAAAAGCTCCTCCTGCATGCATATTCGTGGATTACGCCACTAAAAAAAGAGCCCGACCGAAGTCGGACTCTAAAAAGTTAAATATAAAGATCAAACAGAAGAATACTTTTGGTAATTAAATAACCTTATTAAACGAGCGATTCTTCAACCTGTTTTTCTTCCTGGGTATTTGCCATACCCTCTTCAGCTTCATCATCTTCAATAAACTTGCCGAAAAGTGGTTCGCCATTTTGGCTTAACTCAACCATACCAGTCAGAATATCGACATACTGATAGGACTGACGAGCGGATGCACCACGCTTACGCTGTACTTCCATAATGAAAAGCTGAGGGTGAACTTGCATTAAGACCCCTTCACTTTCAACAATTTTTGAGCGACCCATGTTGGCACGAACACGAAGTTTTTGCCCAACAAAATCGCTCAAGGTATCATGAATGTTGGTAATAATTTGTGCTTGCTTAGCTAAATCCATAAGTGATAATTCTCCGATTTTGGGTACACTAAAACTTGTTTATAATAACACATATTTAAATCAATCGAAATAGGACAAAAAGGAGCCTTCTATGGCAGACGTGTTAGAAAAAGAACAAAAACTGCTCCAAACCTTGATGATGGAAATGATCGCGTTTGATACAGGAGATCCAAAAAGAATAAATCATTTCATTAAGGTTCACAGTCTTGCACGAACTATCGCCTTAGCAGAAAACGCCAACACGAAAGCTCAAATTATCATCGAAGCAGCTGCCCTCGTTCACGACATCGGAATTTTACCTGCAGAACGCAAGTACGGTCATTGCGATGAAAAGCTTCAAGAACAAGAGGGTGGAAAATATGCTCGTACTCTCATGAAAGAAGTAGGATTCTCCGACGACACCATTGAACGAGTAGTATGGCTGGTTGAACATCATCACTCTTATGACGATATCAAGACTTTTGATCATCAAGTATTAGTTGAAGCTGACTGCCTCGTAAACCTCTACGAAGATAAAATAGACGAAAACGGCGTCCGAAAAACTCTCAAAGAAGTCTTTAAAACTGAAACAGGAATCGAACTGATCTATACCATGTTTGGACTTTAATATAACTATAGCAACAAAGGAATCAGTAGAACTTCATTTGAAAGAAAGGCTTATCTTATTCGTAATAAGATAAGCCATTTTGTTGATAAGTTTTTTATTGATGAGCTTTTTTCGAATGCATAGATACAAATATCGTTGCAAAACTTACGCTTATTTCATCAAATTATTTTTCACTATTCTAAATACGCGCCTGTTTGCCTACTCCATAAATGAGCATATTCTCCCCCGTCTTCAATAAGCTGAGCATGGGGACCATCTTCTACAATCTTACCCTGAGAAAGAACTACGATTCGATCAAGACTCGCAACCGTCGATAGTCGATGAGCAACCACAATTGAAGTTCTACCATGCATAAGCTTTTCTAGAGCATCTTGAACAAGGTGTTCACTTTCGGAATCGAGCGCACTGGTTGCTTCATCCAGCACCAATACGGGACAATCAGCCAGCATAGCTCGCGCGATAGCCACACGCTGACGCTGACCACCCGAAAGCTTCACACCACGTTCTCCCGTGATGGTATCAAATCCTTGAGGAAGCTTTTCGATAAATTCGAGTGCATTAGCCTGACGCGCTGCTTCGCGAATTTCTTCCATCGTTGCATCTGGCTTACCATACGCAATGTTTTCGGCAATACTGCGATGAAAAAGCAACGCTTCTTGGGGAACATAGGCAATCTGTCGGCGCAAAGATTGCTGCATTGTGTCAGCAACATTTTGCCCGTCAATAAGGATTTGCCCTTCTTGAATATCGGACAAGCGCAGTAACAACTTGGTTAAGGTAGTTTTACCTGCACCGCTCATTCCTACTAAGCCAACTCTCTGGCCTTCAGGAATATGAAGATTGAAGTCCTTAAATACTTGAGTGGTCGTATTTCCATCAGTGTATGAAAACCCAATATCTTTAAAATCAATCCTGCCATTGGTAACCACCATTGGCTTAGCGTCGGGCTTATCATCTACCAACCGTGGTTCATCTAGGATGATAGTCATACCACTTGCATCACCAAACGCACGGTTGAAGCGCTGCAAGCCATTGTTGATGAAATTAAACTGATTAGTAATGGTGTAGGTATACGTAAACATAACCACCAACGTACCTGGCGTAATACCATACCACGCATTACCGCCCGCAATAAACACCGTTACCACAGCCATAATCACAACCGTTATGCAAGCAGTAATGATGCCGCGCAAAAGTGAAGCCCACATACGCTTCGAATCACGCGCAACCACTTCTCTGTTCGCCTGATCAAACAAGCCCCGTTCGTAATCTTCGCGACCATAAGTTTTCACCGACAAAATATTTGCGACCGAATCCGAAAGCTCTCCTGAAAGCTGATTTTGGGCACTTGCTGCTTTTTCATTCAGATGAAGAATACGCTTATACATGTAATACGAAACACAGGCATAAATAGCCAATAGAATCATAAGAATGACCACGTAGGCAGGAACACGAGGTGCCAAGATGCTACAGGTGAAAATTACCGAACAAACAACAGGCAGAAAAGGAAAGGTAATGGTTTCGATTATCTGCTGATAGGCACTCATAAACTTAGAAGTTTGACTTACTAAGGTGCCACCAAAACGATTCGAATGAAAAGACATAGACTGATTACAAAGCGCATCAAATGACATCGTAGCAAGGTCATATGCCGCTGCAATCTCAAGTTTATACATGGTGTAATCTTGTAACTTGCTTGCAGCCTGTCCGAAAACATTAATTGCAATAAGCGCAATAATATACGGCGCAAAAACTTCAAATACCTTATCAGCAGGAACCGGATCAGCGCTTACTCGATCTACCACCAAGCTCATCACATAAGGATTACCGTATGTCAGTAACGCAACAAAAGCAAACGTTGCCGCCATCAAGCCGAAGAAATACCCTTTATGACGTTTTGTAACGAGCCAATAATAATGAAGAGTGCGTCTCGTTGTAGAAGGAACTCTCGATTCAGAAACCATTACAATACCTTTTCGAATGCTATGCGAATATTCCCATCCTCAACTCCCCCAACAAGCCTAATAAAGCCACACTCTAAAAAACCAGCTTTACTAAGCGAGCGCATCATGGGTTTATTGTCAGGATGAGTATCTATTCGAACTGAAGTAATACCAAAAGACCGGGTCAAATCAAAGGCAAAATCAAACATTCTGCCTACAACTCCTTGACCTTTATAGTTTTCAGCAACACAAACTCGATGAAGCGAAGCATAAGACCCATCTTCGATACTATCGCCAGTCAACCATGCTCCATCGATTTGCTTATAGGAAGGATCCTGAGAAGTGAAAAATGAAAAAGCTCCCATGACCGCATCCGTTGATTCATCGAGTGCGATATAAGCACGTCCTTGCTTGAGATCTTCTTCCCATACTTCCCTTGAAGGATAGCCCTTTTGCCACTGATCAATTTCCATACGCTTTAATTGGGCCTTTGCCTCGTTGGTTATATTCATTATTGCGTCTAAATGCTTTTGAGTTGCTCGTTGAAAACGCATTGGCGCCTCTTTCAGTTATCCATCAGATAAGTGATAGTGAGATAAAACTTATCGCAAAAAATAAATCTTAAACTCATCAAAACTTCCTTCAAAGTTTAACCCTATCCCTTTAATCTAAATGGCTACATTCACGTAATTAAAAGGACAAAAATGCCCCGAAAAATACTTTTCAGGGCATTAGATTGAGATTGCTATAATCCTACGCTTTAGCTTAAGAAGTCGTCCAAGATTTCCGCTTCAGCTTCTTCTTCAGTTAATCCTAATGTCATAAGCTTTGTAATTTGATCCCCCGCGATTTTCCCAATCGCAGCTTCATGAACAAGCTGCGCATCCTCGTGAGCTGCTTCGATACCCGGGATCGCCTTAACAACCGCATTTCCCATAATAATTGCGTCGCATTGCACATGGCCATGACATGCTGCCTCGCCCGAAACAAGAGGGTTGAATATTTGGACTGAATTATCCTGTGCAACACTACGAGAAATTACCTGAACATTTGAGTTGTCTCCCACAAGACGAATATTCATGTTTGAGGTGGCTTTTTGATCACCATCAGTAAGAAGCTTCTCGGTCAGAATTAATTTGGCACCCGCACCTAATTCGGCATCGGTATCGCGAACCGTAGAAGTTACACCACGAATTTGCACCATTTCCATTTCACAGAAAGAGTTTTCGTCCTGAAAAACCTTAGTTACAGGATTCAAGATTCGTGCACCATCACCCGAACCTTCGCCGTAGTGATTTTCAACATACTTAACCCGCGAATTTTTACCAATATGGAACGTATGAATGCCATCATGCTCTGAAGCTTTATGACTATCATTATGAATACCACATCCTGCAATGATAGTTACATCGCAGTTTTTTCCAATATGAAAGGTGTTATACACAACGTCTTTTAATCCTGCTTTTGAAACAATAACAGGAATGTAGACGCGCTCGCCTTTGGTACCGTCCTTGATAAAAATATCAATGCCGGGATTGTCTGTTTTGGTAGCAATTTCAATATTGGCTGAATTGTGACGCGTAAGAAGTTCACCATCTTTACGAATGTTGTAAGCACCCTCGGGAATGCCATGAACATTCGTTAGAGTCTTAAGCAAATCAGCATCTATAGGGGAAAGATCTACTGCCATTTTGATCTCCTAACAGGTAACAGGAATTTCGGTAAGATGAATCTCGGGTGGTTCCGTGAAAGAACAATAGCTATTGTTCTTTTGGGAAAAGCCCAGTTTAGGCATGATTTCATCAACGGGACCACGAGCTTCAATCTTGCCATCGCGCAAACAAATTATTTCATCTGCAAGCGAAATAATGCGCTCCTGATGCGAAATGATAATGATGGAATGACCATTGCCTTGCTTATAGATATCTTCAAAGGTTTGCGTCAAGCGATCAAAACTCCACAGGTCAATGCCCGCCTCTGGTTCATCGTAAATAGCAAGCTTTGGATCAGACGCTAGTATAGTGGCAATTTCAATACGCTTTAATTCACCACCGGAAAGATTTTTATCAACCTCACGGGTAAGATAATTCGCTGAGCAAAGCCCCACTTTACCCAAATACTCATTACAGGCAAGCATGGGAAGGCGTTTTCCTGCAGCAATTTCCAACAACTTTTTAACTTTCATTCCCTTGAATCGGGAAGGCTGCTGGAAACCATAACCAATACCAAGCTTAGCTCGATCAGTGATAGACATATGAGTTATATCGGTTCCATCAAAAAGAATCTGACCTGAAGTTGGTTGTTCGATTCCCATAATAATCTTGGCTAATGTTGACTTTCCGCCACCATTTGGACCAGTGATTACTACAAACTTATTTTCATCTACAGTCAGTGAAATATCATCAATGATGCGCTTAGTTTTTGAAGAACCTTCTTCGACTGGCACGTCGAAAACAATGTTCTTTAGTTCTAACATGCGTGCTCCTTTTCTAAATGACACCGCAATAATAGCATTTTGCTAATACAAGAAAAGTATTAATAAGTTAACGGTTTGTTTTCCGATAGGAATTGTACGTCTACGTCAGGAGCATATGCTCAAAAAGTGCTCATTATTCTTTTATCCGCATTTCTTACCCGCTAAACAAACAAGAAAATAAGAAATACTCGAGAGCTTTATACTTAACTTCTGGTCTTTGTTACTTGTTTGTAATAACTTAACATTGGCACTTGAGATCTAACAATATCTCAATAATTACAAAGTACCGATAAGGAAGGCACTCAATGGGCGGATTCTTTGGTGCGGCATCCAAGCGTGATGTTGTCATAGATGTATATTTTGGTGTTGACTATCATTCCCACCTTGGCACACGCCGTGCAGGCATGATTATTCATGATATCGAAGATGGATTTCAACGCGAAATTCATTCAATCGAAAACACGCCATTCCGTACAAAATTTGAAGACGATCTTGATAGTTTCCATGGCACGAGCGGCATAGGATGCATCAGCGACACCGATCCACAGCCCTTGCTGGTACGCTCGCATTTGGGCACTTTCGCTATTACAACCGTTTGCGCTATCAACAACGCTGATGATTTAGTGGATCGATTTTTGTCCGTTGGCGGGCGCCAATTCATGTCAATGAGCTCGGGAGCGGTAAATTCAACCGAACTTGTTGCAGCACTAATCAATCAGAAGGATGACTTTGTATCAGGCATTCAATTTGCTCAAGAAGTTATTGATGGATCACTTACGCTTTTGATCATGAAAGATGACGGATCAATCATTGCTGCACGAGACAAGGTGGGTCGCCTTCCTGTTCTCATCGGAAAAGATGCTGATGGTCATTGCATTTCGTTCGAATCGTTCGCTTATCACAAACTGGGTTATGACGATGAATACGAACTAGGCCCTGGTGAAATTGTTCGCATCGATGCCGATGGCTACGAAACACTTGCCGAAGCGGGCGAAGAAATGAAAATCTGCGCCTTCTTGTGGGTATATTACGGTTATCCTAACTCCAACTACGAAGGCGTAAACGTCGAAGTAATGCGCTACAACAATGGTGCCATTATGGCTCGTGACGAAGCTGCGCGTGGTGTGTTGCCTGACGTGGATTATGTAGGCGGCATTCCTGATTCAGGCACTCCTCATGCAATTGGCTATGCAACTCAAAGTGGAAAACAATTCGCACGCCCCTTCATTAAATATACTCCCACCTGGGCACGCTCTTTTATGCCTAGCAACCAGGAAGTACGCAACCATGTTGCAAAGATGAAGCAAATACATATACCTGAATTAATAAAGGATAAGAAGCTTCTCTTTGTTGATGACTCCATTGTTCGCGGCACTCAGCTTCGCGAAACAGTTGAATTCTTATATGAAGCAGGTGCAAAAGAGGTACACATGCGCTCTGCCTGTCCTCCTATTATGTTTAGCTGCAAATTCCTCACCTTCTCTCGAGGCAAGTCAGATATGGATTTAATTGCCCGTCGTGTTGTACGTGAACTTGAAGGCGAAGAAGGCGATAAGTATTTAGAAGAATACGCTGATGCTCATACCGAACGTGGTAAATGTTTACTGAAGTCTATCTGTGAAAAGATGGGCTTTGACTCACTGGAATTCCAGTCACTTCCCGGTATGCTTGAAGCTATTGGCATTGATCCAACTAAAGTTTGCACCTACTGTTGGGACGGCAAAGAATAAAGCACCTCTTGAATTCATTTTTGTCACGTTGGCCTCTTGCTATGGGTTAGTCGCCCTTTGCAAGAGGCTTTTTCATATACTATGCAAGCAACACTATGAACACTATTGTTGCTTTACTCAAAAACTCATTGCTTCATCAAATGATGTCTCATTCAATAGAACATCCTTGAATGGGACATCATTAAGTAGATCATCCTTGAATGGAAGATATTAAATAGAGCATCATGACTACAAGGTTTCTCGTAGCTGCAAATAAGCCTTGCCCAACGCAATAAATTGATCTTGCTCCAATGATTCCCCACGCGCATTTGCAGGAATACCTGCCTGTAGCAGCAAATCACCAATATGAGGAACAATATCCTCCGACAAGATAGCCACAGATGAATTCTGATCGAAGCTACCCGTTATACTTTGAGGATTACTAAAGTAAGTCTTCATTGAATTCGCTATGGTTTTACGGCGCGTTGCAAACGCAGCATCCGCCATAACCATAGTAGCCCTACGTAAATCATCTGGTAGCACATCGTGTTTTCTATCGAGACGAATCACTGCACTTTTAACCCGTGGAGGCGGAAAGAAATTACCCTCCGACACCGAAAAACGCCCCGCAAACGCTGCCCACAAGCCAAGTTTTACCGTGTAAGCGCCATAGTTTTTCGTCCCTGGTTTTGCACACATCCTGTCTGCAACTTCCGCTTGAACCATGATGGTTTGACTCTCTATAGATTGAAAACGCTCAAAATAATCCAAAACAATAGTTGCCGCAACGGCATACGGTAAATTTGAAACAAGCTTATTGGGAGCAAAAGATAAATCTTCAGGCGCAACTTCTAGAGCATCGCCACTAATAAGAGTAAATGAATCTTGCCATGGCTTGCAGGTTTGCGCCAATACCTGAGGTAGATCAGTGTCACGTTCGATAGCGATTAACTTCCCTGCACGTTGCAAGAGAGCTACCGAAAGCGTCCCTATGCCAGGACCCACTTCAATAACCTTATCTTCTTGAGTAAGTTCAGCTAAATCGCAAATGCGTTGAACGATCCCATCATTGATGAGAAAGTGTTGTCCAAGTGCTTTTTTAGTCATAAGACCATGCTGTTCTAAAACAGAGCGCGTTTGAGACACAGAAGCTAAAAACGAAAGCTTAGACATCACTCCCCCTTATCCCTTACATGAAAATACTTCTTCGAATTGAAGATGTTCAGACTTAAGACGGGTAATACCAATAAGTTTTACTACTGATTCAACTTTAAAACCAACTATGGCAAAGGATGAACGTACGGTAGCAAGAACTCCCTCATAACCATGAGGATCTCCCCCATCCCCTAAGATATAAAGAGAAAGGGGGCGTTTAGACGGCAATTCGCCCGCTTCTCGTTGCCTGGTATATCGCCAATATACTTGCTGAAAACGGTCAAGCACTGCTTTAAGTTGCGAAGGGACTCCCGCAAAATAGGTAGGAGTTACCAAAACAACGCGATCTGCCTCTTCCAGTAAATCAAGTAATTCCGCCATTTCGTCTTCAATGATGCATTCATCTGTAGTGTTGCAAAACTCACAACCATTGCATCCTTCAACGGGATGGCGAGCCACCTCAAACACTTCAAGTTCAATATCAGGCAGTTTGTTTTCTATGAGCAAAGTTAGCATACGAATCACTTTGGCACTTTGTCCATTGATTCGTGGCGAACCATTGAGTATGAGCCATTTTGCCATTACTATTATCCTTTGCAACCGTAAATCTATTGAGATAATTGCCACGCAGTAGGCTTACGGTCTAAAAGCTCTAGCGCGTTTTGGTAGAGCTGATTCAGTAATGCCTTCTGCGAAAGACTATCTTCAGCTCCACGAACTTCCAACATTTGAGCCGCCGTAAAAATAGTATGCTCTGGGCCGCATTCCATACCTCGCATAGGCTCTGGAGTCATATAAGGACTATCGGTTTCAGTGAGAAGATGATCACAGGCAACAAGTTGCGCACTCTGTCTTACCTCATCTGCTTTCTTAAAAGTAAGGGGTCCTCCATAGGCAATATAACAACCCGTTTCAGCCCACGGCTTCATCGCTTCAGCATCTAAATTAAAACAATGCAATAAAACTCCCGCTTCTGGAAAGCCTTCTTCCTGCAGGATAGCAAACCCATCATCGTGAGCTTCTCGCATATGCAAAATAAGAGGAACTCCTGCCTCTTTCGCAAGACGAATTTGTTTTCGGAACACCTCCTGTTGCACCTCACGGGGAGAAAGATCGTAATGATAATCAAGACCAACTTCCCCTAAAGCGCAGGTACGCGGATCATGCAAATAGGTAATCAAAGACTCCTCTACCGTTTCTTCAAAATGTTTTGCATTGTGGGGATGACACCCGATAGCAATACGAACATGAGGAATCCGATCAATAAAAGCACTGAGCCCCGCAGAACAAAGCAAAGATTTAGCTTGTTCCTGCCAAGTAGCTAACTGCGAATAGGTACGGTCTGGATCTTCGACAGGATCGGTCATAGCGCACACAAATTTAACCCCATACAAGGCACACCGCGCTAACCGTGCTGCGGGATTTTGCAATATCTGGAGATGGGCATGGGTATCGGCAACTGGCGCAGGAAACGTATACGAGTCAGCGTTCCATAAAGTAGGCACGTCAACTGCTCTAAATTTTCCCTTTTTTCGTCGTTGCAAAAACACAGGAGAAAAATTCCCCTGACAAGGAGCATCACTTGGCATGACTTCGCGATTATCTTCGTCGCTTGATGCTACCTCGCGATTCTCTTCGTCGCTTGATGCAACTTCATGATTCTCTTTGTCGCTTGGCATTACTTCGCGATCCCCTTCATACGAATTCGATGGTTCAGACTCATTTCAAAGGTAGCGCTATTTCGCAGAGGCAAAAGACCCCTGCGAAATGTTAAGGCGCGTACAAGAAATCAAACAGTAGCTTTAATCAAGCGACAAATCGATTGAATCTACATCCAAACGGGGATACAGAGGATCGCCTACCGTTACTGAAGAACCCGCTTTAAGCTGACCCCATACACTGGCAGATTCGATATCTTCCATTTCAGAAATATCACCCAAGCCAAGACGCTTATATACCTCAGCAGAAGTGTTGGGCATAAAAGGTGCCATATAAAGAGCGATGATACGAATAGCTTCAAGCGCATTGTAAATAACCGCAGCAAGTTCATCTGCTGTTTCTTCACTTTTAGCTAAATTCCAAGGCGCAGAATCTTCCACATACAAATTCACACGACCTGCAAGCTTCTGAACAGCTGCTGCTGCACCAGTAAAATCAACATCGGTCATGCAGGCATCGTATTCTTTGTAAAGCGTATCGGCAATTTCTCGAAGAGGATTATTTTCTGCACCTGCAGGAGCAGCAGGAACTGAACCTGAAAAATATTTCTTTGTCATGTTGAAGACACGACTGCACAAATTGCCCCACGTATTAGCAAGATCCGCATTGTATACCTGAACCATACGCTCAAGCGAGATTGATCCATCATGACCAAATTGAACGTCAGACAAGAAATAGTAACGGTAAGCATCAACACCAAATACTTTTACTAAATCCTCTGGTTTAACGCCATTACCCTTAGATTTAGACATTTTCTCACCCTTGACCAATAAGAAACCATGGCCAAATACCGTGTGAGTAATAGGCATACCAGCAGCCATAAGCATCGCAGGCCAAATTACGCAATGGAAACGTGTAATATCCTTACCTACAAAGTGATATTGCATAGGCCAACGGGCTTCGAATTCACCTTCGCGCTTGTCATCACCATATCCAATGCCTGTCAGATACGCGAGCAAGGCATCTGCCCAAACATAGGCAACATGCCCCTCGTCGAAAGGCAGTGGAACACCCCAGTCAAACGTAGAACGAGAAATGGAGAGGTCCTTCAATCCGCTCTTTACAAAAGAAACGACCTCATTGCGACGCGTTTCTGGACGAATAAAATCAGGGTTTTCCTCGTAAAACTTCAGCAAAGGTTCCTGGAAATCCGAAAGCTTAAAGAACCAATTTTCTTCACCGCTTGCCTTCTGTACTGGACGCTTGCAATCTGGGCAAACAAATTCACCGTCGTCATTAGTTAGCAAGTCGCTTTCATTGTAATAAGTCTCTTCGTGAACGCAGTACCATCCCTCATAAGAGCCCTTGTAGCAATAACCTTTATCATAGAGTTTCTGCCAAAAATCCTGAACCGTATGAGCATGCCTTGGCTCGGTAGTGCGAACGAAATCGGTATAGGTAATATTGAGCAAATCCCAAACATCACGAAAAGCTGGCTCCATAGAATCGCACCAATCCTGAGGAGTCATACCCTTAGAAGCTGCGGTATCTGCAACTTTTTGACCATGTTCATCCATACCTGTAACGAATGCAACGTCATAACCATTCATGCGCTGATAACGGGCAACCGCATCTGCCGCAATGGTGGTATAGGCAGTACCCAAATGAGGGGCAGCATTAACATAGTAAATTGGGGTCGTGATTGAGTACGTTCCTTTGCTCATATTCAAACTCTCTTTCTAGGTGTCTTACGACCAATGATGCCGCGACAACTTTCGTGGTAACAAAAGCAAATGGTACTTTTGTTCACCAGATGAATAATGGGTTGCGCTTCTTAACTCATAAGCACAACCCATGCATTTTACCACGCAAACAAGTTCACCAAAAACTACTTCTTTACCTTCATACAACGCATTGCATTTAAAATCGCCAACACAGCAACCCCAACATCAGCAAACACGGCTAGCCACATAGTTGCTATACCAACTGCTGCAAGAATAAGCACCGCAAATTTAATACCTAGCGCAAAGATGATGTTTTGCCACACTATTCGCATCGTCTTGCGGGAAATATGAATTGCACGAGAGATATTACGCGGATCATCATCCATTAAAACGACATCTGCTGCTTCAATTGCCGCATCAGATCCCATGGCGCCCATAGCAATACCAATATCTGCACGGGTAAGAACTGGAGCGTCATTGATGCCATCACCCACAAAAGCAAGTTTTTCCTTTTTGCCCTCACGCGCTAAAAGTTTTTCAACTTTTGAAACTTTCTCTTGAGGCAGAAGTTGTGCATGTACCTCATCGATTCCTAAATCACGTGCAACCGCTTGCGCAACTTCAGCCCTATCACCGGTAAGCATAACGGTCTTAGTAACGCCTGCGTCATGAAGCATGGATATAGCTTGCTTGGCTTCAGGCTTAACCACATCAGCAATAACAATATGACCTACATATTCACCATCAAGCGCCACATGTAATATTGTCCCTACCATCGTGCAATCATGGTAAGCAACACGTGCTTCTGCCATTAATTTGTCATTACCAATGAGCACCACATGGTTGTCCACGAGGGCACGAACTCCATGACCTCCCTTTTCAACAACCTCTTCAATGCGCGTTGAATCAATTTCGCCGCTATAAGCTTCTTTAATGGAAAGAGCAATGGGATGATTCGAATAAGCTTCTGCATGAGCAGCAAGAGAAAGAAGATACTCAGGATCAAGTTCGTCGCTTTGTATTGACTCATTTTTAAGCTGCTTTTCAGGATGGATTGCAACCACCTTAAAAGCTCCCTTAGTGAGCGTACCTGTTTTATCAAAAACAACCGTATCAGCCTTAGCTAAAGCTTCTAAGTAGTTGCCCCCTTTAACCAGAATACCCAAACGCGATGCGCCACCAATTCCGCCAAAGAAAGACAAGGGCACAGAAATAACCAGAGCACAGGGACATGAAACTACCAAGAAAGTCAGACCGCGTTCAACCCAATCAGCCCAAGCAAAGCCAAACAGCAAGGGAGGCAACAACGCGATAACTAATGCTCCAATCGTCACAACTGGCGTATAGTAACGTGCAAACCGCGTAATGAAGTTTTCGGTATGTGCCTTCTTTTCACTGGCTTCCTCAACCAATTCAAGAATGCGAGAAACGGTAGATTCTTCAAAAGGTTTTGTGGCACGAATAGTAAGAACACCACTCATGTTGATACAGCCAGAAATTACTTCCTCCCCCGTTTCAACATGACGCGGAACAGATTCACCAGTTAAAGCCGATGTATCAAGTTGCGAAATCCCTTCAACAATTACTCCATCTAACGCTATACGATCACCGGGCTTAACAACAAATTCATCACCGGGAGAAAGTTCATAAGGGTCAACCTTTACCAGCTCACCATTTTTCATAACGTAAGCAAAATCGGGAGCAATATCCATCATCTCGGCAATTGAGGCACGAGACTTATCCACCGCATAATCTTGAAAGAGCTCTCCTACTTGATAGAAAAGCATTACGGCAGCACCCTCTGCCATATGGGGGTCTGACCCTGGGAAAAGGACCAAAGCAAAAGCGCCAATGGTGGCAATACTCATTAAGAAATTTTCGTCAAATATCTGACCATTACCAATGTTTCGAAGAGCTTTATATAAAACGTCATAACCGGCAAGCAGATACGGAATAAGAAATAAACCAAACTCTAAATACAGAGCATTGATATCCCCACCAACAAGCTGAGCAACGGGGAAGAACTCCGAAAATACAAACACGCAAGCAAAAATAGCAAGTGCCACAATGATGCGAATACGTTTTTTACTTTGATGCGAACTCATGATTAATCCTTGTAAATAACGTTATAACCTAGCGTAACTTGCTGTGAATTTACCTGAGAATGGTCATGTCGGGCTCGATCTTCTTGCAGACCTGAACTGCTTGTTCAACAATAGCGTCCATGTTTGCTTCATCTGCCTCAATAACCAACTTCTGAGTCATAAAACGCATTGAAGCGTTTTGCACTCCTTCGATCTTCTTAATAGCATCTTCCATTTTGGCGGCACAATTTGCGCAATCCAGGTTTTCAAGCTTATACACTTTACGCATGGTAGTTCTCCTTATTTGAAACGAAGTTGGTAAATCAATAGGGCTCGTTCTATTCACAAATATGAGTCATACCTTGATCGAGAATAGAATGTACGTGATCGTCAGAAAGCGAATACACAACGTTTTTGCCTTCTCGTTTTGCGCGTACTAACCGAGATTGTTTAAGTGTTCTTAGCTGATGGGATACGGCGCTTTGAGTAGCACCGATCGCCTCAGCAAGATCGGCAACACAAAGATCTTGCTCCATTAAGGCATAGAGAATTTTTACTCTCGTAGTATCGCCAAAGGTTTTAAAAAAATCCGCTAAATCGTAAAGCAGCTCTTCGTCAGGCATAAACGTCATCTCTGAATCTGACTTATTCTGAACTTCTTCACTCATGTCTTAACCTTTCAACATATGAGCAACTGTTCATTAGTATAAAGCAAAAAGAGACAGATTCAATAGATATATGAATAATTGTTCATATATTTTTTTAAATTGGTTAAGCGGTTAGATCTGCCTCTCCTACCGGTAAAACGGCTTTTAGGGCATCAAGGCTTGTTTCGATTTGACATCCAATCTTTCCGCCAGAGAAAAAAATAGTTTCGTAGAGTGCAGCTGATTCATCAATAGTAGTTACAAACCGCTTTTTCATTCCAAGCGGCGAACAACCTCCATGCACGTACCCCGTCAAACCAAGAAGCTCTTTTGATTTAACCATTGAAATGGCCTTTTCGCCCACAACTGCAGCAGCTTTTTTCAAATCAAGCTCCAACGCAACAGGAATCATAAAAACATAATGGTCGCCGCTTTTTCCTACGGTCACCAAAGTTTTAAACACACAGTCAGGGTCTTCTTCTAACAGATGGGCTACCTCTACACCTGAGAGCGCTTCAGGGCATTCAAACCAGTGAGCCTGATACGGTTGCCCTGAGGTATCAAGCTCGCGCATTGCATTTGTTTTCTTTTCTACATGTTTATCTGCATGTTTCGCCATACTACTTGCCTACTCCTACATCTGGAGAAACCGTCATATTATGGAAACGCTCCTGAAGCCATTCATCAGGGAATACTTCATCTAAAGCATGATCGATAGGTGAAGCAGCAGGAATTCCTTCCGAGCGTTGACCCTCTCGATGAAGAGCAAGCACCGTGACCACGGCATTTACAAACATGAACACAATAAGTATCCACGTTATTGTCTTGTAAACCTTATGATGCGGATGGGGAAAGCGAAACTGAATACGTTTTATTATGGGCAGAACCATACGAACCCAAAAAAGCCCCAGAGTTCCCCACATCACTCCAAAGAAGAAATTCGTTCTCCCTGCAATGGAACCAAACGTACCCGTATAATCCCAAGCGATTGCGTTCCAAAAAAATTCCATCATCCAACTTGCGCCAAACTCCAAACAGGAGCCCAAAACCATAGCAACAAGAAAAATAATAAGATCATGCGTGTAATAAAACCTATTCAGAAACAAGGTAAGAACTACGGCCCCTACCCCATAAATAGGAGAAAACGGACCCCACACAAAACCTGCTCGGCTTTCCCATCCGCCATATACCACCAAATGAAAAATATCTTCTAGAAACAATCCCAGAATGGATGCCGAGAAAAAAATCCAGAACAACGTGAAAAACGACAGATGCAAATAACGTGGAGCTAACTGCGCACGAAAAGACCGAATCAGTTTGGTGTCAATTATGTAATCTCGAAAGGAAACCATAGTGGATTACTATATCAGAAGAATAGAAAAGCTTTCACTTTACACGAACAGTGAGGGCTCCAAACAATAGCATGCCTCAAACGGGACAGCTCATAATGCGACATCATTTTTGGATCTTTTATTCCACTAAACTAACCCCTTAGAACTACGCGCGAAATAGCTCGAAGTGAGTTAGACTTAGCACATTAAAAATTAACAACTTATTTCTTATCATTCGAAAGGTAACACTTTCCTCGCAAGAAAGGATGGCACTTTATGCGCCTTCTTGAAGAACGTATCCAAAAAGATGGAAACGTAAAAAGCAAAGATGTACTAAAGGTTGACGCCTTTCTTAATCATCAAATGGATGTTCAACTTTTTAACGAAATGGCGCAAGAATGGAAACGCCTTTTTTCAGGAAAGCCCATCAATAAAATTCTTACGATCGAAGCATCAGGCATTGGTATTGCCGCAATTGCAGGATCTGTCTTTGATGTACCTGTTGTTTTTGCCAAAAAAGCCCAGAGCATCAATTTAGACGGTACGCTCTATGCAACCCGTGTTGAATCGTTTACTCATGGCAAGGTTTTTGATGTCATTGTTTCAAAAAAATTCGTAGGTCCTGGCGATCATCTGCTTCTTATAGATGATTTTATGGCTAATGGTTGCGCAATGACTGGCCTCATTGAAATATGCGAAGACGCAGGTGCTACCATCGAAGGAATTGGTATCGCGATAGAAAAAGGATTCCAAGGCGGCGGACAGCGCCTTCGCGATAAGGGATATCACGTTGAATCACTAGCAATTATTGATTCCATGGATCCAGAAACGGGCGTGATTTCCTTCCGATGATGCACAAAAAAGCCGAATTTAGCGCACCTACCTATCCCGAACGTGACATAGCTGCACAGCTCGCAAATTTTGATGGCAAGATTTCTATTGCGCGTGCTTTCCCTTACGGAATACAGCATGTACTTGCTATGTTCGTTGCAAACTTGGCGCCGATTGCCATTATTGCAGCGGCTGCAGGATTTGACGACGTTACTACTTCCATCCTTATCCAAAACGCAATGATTATTGCTGGCATTGGAACTTTTATCCAGCTCTTCCCACTTTGGCGCGTAGGCGCACGCATGCCAATTGTTATGGGTGTGAGCTTTACCTTTGTCACCGTGCTCTGTGGCATTGCGGCTCAATACGGATATGGTGCTGTAGTAGGAGCTGTAATTGTTGGCGGTATTTTCGAAGGGGTATTGGGTCTTTTTGCTAAATATTGGAGAAAGTTTATTACCCCTATTGTATCGGCAGTAGTAGTAACCTCTATTGGTTTTTCTCTTCTTTCCGTAGGCGCAGAATCATTTGGCGGTGGTAGCGGAGCGCCCGATTTCGGATCCCCTGAAAACCTTATTCTAGGTTTCGTTTCCTTGGTTGCCTGCCTACTATTCCAAGCACTCGCCAAGGGAAGTGTAAAACAACTTTCCGTGCTGTTTGGCCTCGTAATTGGCTATATACTTGCAATTTTTATGGGCAAGGTAGATTTTAGTGTGTTTCAGAACCTTGCCGTATTTTCGCTTCCTACCGTGATGCCTTTTACTCCGGAATTTCAGCCCGGCGCCATTATTGCGGTATGCCTTCTTTATCTTGTAAGTGCCGCTGAAACTCTTGGCGATACAGCAGCCCTTTCAAGCATTGGCTTCAAGCGCTACCCCACCGAACGTGAATTTTCCGGAGCTGTCGCAGCTGACGGTTTCGTAAGTTCACTCGCAGGTGTTTTTGGATGTTCTCCCCTTACAAGTTTTGCCCAAAACATCGGTTTGATCGCTATGACTAAAGTTGTTAATCGCCGAGCAATTGCCTGCGGTGCAGCTATTCTTGTTTTAGCGGGATTTATTCCTGCAATAAGCGCAATCTTTAGCTCTCTACCTGATGCGGTATTAGGCGGATGCACCATAATGATGTTTGGCAGCATTATCCTAAGCGGATTCCAAATGATAGCAAGCGCCGGTTTTTCGCAACGCAACATTACTATTGCTGCAGTCTCTCTTGCAATGGGAATTGGTTTTACTCAAGTAAGCGATATTTTTGTGGCATTCCCCGAACTTTTGCAAAATATTTTCGTTGGAAACAGTGTTGCTCTTACGTTTTTAGCAGCAGTCATTCTCTCTGCTTGCTTGCCGAAAGATACTATTATTGATGGTCCCTTAGTACACAAAGAACGAAGCGAAGGTTCAGAAGGAGATTTTTCATAATGAATTCTTCTCATGTCAAAACTGTTCTTATCGGAATAAGTGGCGGTGTTGCCGCCTATAAATCATGCGAAGTGTTGCGAGGACTACAAAAAGCAGGTGTGAGAGTAAAGGTTGTAATGACCGAGCACGCTACTCATTTTGTTAATCCGCTCACTTTTCGTGCCCTCACCAACGAACCAGTAGCCATCGGTTTGTTTGATGATCCCCAAGATCCCATTCATCACATTTCATTAGCTCAAGAAGCCGATGTTTTTCTGCTTGCCCCTTGCACCGCGAATGTGATAGCTAAAGCAGCACATGGCATTGCAGATGACTTACTGTCTACAACCATTTTGGCAACCACAGCACCTATTATGGTTGCTCCTGCCATGAATGTTCATATGTATGAAAATCCTGCAACCCAAGAAAATATAGCTACACTCAAACGCAGAGGGTTCAGCTTTATTGAAGCAGGCGAAGGTTATTTGGCTTGTGGCGATGTGGGTAAAGGCCGTATGGCAGATCCAGAGATTATCGTAAATGCCGTACTTAAAAAACTCGAACAAATATCCAATCCTACTCAAAACAATCTCACCACCATGGTTACTGACACCCCTACTCAAAGGCTTCCTCTTGTTCAGCCTTCATTTGATGATCCTTTCGAGGATAAAACCATGGCATTTCCCGCAGTTACCACCGAGACCCTTTCTCATTCTTCAACCGAAAAAGATCTCGCAGGTAAACGCATTTTAATTACAGCGGGACCTACCGCAGAACCCATTGATCCGGTGCGCTACGTAACTAATCGCTCATCAGGAAAGTTTGGGTACGCTTTAGCTGAAGCGGCGGCAAAACGCGGTGCTCAGGTCACCCTTATCTCGGGACCAGTTGCGCTTCCTGCACCTAATAAGGTAGATGTGGTCTACATCGAAACTGCTCAAGAGCTTTTAGATGAGTGTCGAAAGGTGTTTCCAGAAGTTGATGCAGCACTCTTTGCTGCTGCAGTTGCGGATATGCGACCAGCAAATCCCGCTGAAAAGAAACTAAAAAAGGGTGTAAATGATAAAGAGCTTTCTTGTATCGAACTTACTGAAAACCCTGACGTTCTTGCTACCCTCGCAAAAACAAAAACCCACCAGGTAGTCGTTGGTTTTGCTGCCGAAACCAACGAAGTGCTGGAGTATGCAACAAAGAAACTCGACAAGAAAAATGCCGACATGATTGTGGCAAATGAAGTGGGAGCAAAAAAGACATTCGGTGAAGATCATGATGAAATTTGGCTTGTCACTAAAAACGGCACTGAACATCACGATCGCGCAACAAAAGCTGAACTTGCCCAGATAATTCTTAACAAGATTAAAACTTTTTGGAATTAACTTGCGCGCCTTGAGTTGCTTCTCGTTTCGGTTGTATTCGTCCTTCACTAAATAGTTATTGCGCAAATTATTTTCACGTGATAACATACTGCCTTGCGTTAAGAGACGCATCGGGACGTGGCGCAGTTTGGTAGCGCACTTGACTGGGGGTCAAGGGGTCGCAGGTTCAAATCCTGTCGTCCCGACCAGGCAAATTCGCAGGTCAGAGACTCAAAATGATTCTTTGGCCTGCTTTTTTATTTAATAAAGGTAGTCTCAAAACCGCAAATCACCCGCAAATCATGCAGATTTAACTTCAATTTCCAGTATTTTGCCTACCGAACGGTTCTTTGTGATGTTCCCAATGAGGTTAGCGCATTCCCTATCCTTTTCAGGCATTGCATGCGCATACATATCACTTGTAATACTTGGTGAAGCATGCCCCATTCTTCCAGCTACGCTGATAATGTCCTCACCATTTGAAAGTAATAATGTCGCTTGAGTATGACGTAATTCATGAAAACAAAGGCGTTTTCCTGTTGACGAATAAAACCCGTATTCTTCGCAAAACTTAGCGAATTTAGAGGAAAACCCTTGAGGATCAAGAAAACCGCCTGCAAAGACCGCAACACCGCAGATTCTCGCATCATAAAGCGAGCAACAAACAGGAGTTCCGCTTGACTGCTTTATTCCATTCTTCAGTAACTCCCTAGCTTGAATGGCTTTCCATTTACTCAAATGATCAATTACATCATTGTCGAGGGAAATCTTACGTTTACCGCTTTGGGTTTTAGGGCGTTTAATTTCTTTTGCTGGTTTCCCTGCTTTTCGTGCACCGTCATATTGAGAGAGGCTCTGAACAATAGATATGGCTTTATTTTTAAAGTCCACATGTTCCCATGTAAGCCCGAGCACTTCCCCCCTACGTGTCCCAGTAGATATACCGAGACGTACCGCAATTGAAAACGCGCTTTCACCTTCCGCATCAAGCACGGCAAGCATTCGCCTAAGTTCACTAACCTCAAGATATCCGCGTTTTCTAGCTTCAGCCTTTGGTGTCTTAACTGCATCACAAGGATTTGAAAGTATTAGCTCGTTCCTCATAGCATCACGTAAAGCCTGTTTAAGCACCTTGTGAGCTGCTTGAAGGGTTCTAGGAGTTGCACCCGCCTTCCTAGCCTCTCTATGCCAAGATTCAACCATATACGGCCTTATTTCCTTTAGCAAAGATTTTCCAAGATAAGGATTAATCCATGTACGGATGTATCGTCTGTAGTTTTCTATAGTTGCGTGTGCTAATTCCCCAGAGGCTTCTCGATTTCCAATCCAATCACTTAAATAGGAACCTAATTCAAGTTTGTCTGCATCGAGGCGCAAGCCGCTTTCATATTCCGCACGAAGCTGATCACGCATTTTTCGTGCATCTGCTTTGCTTCCTCTAACCGTACGGCTAACTTTTCGATATTTTCCAGTTGTAGGGTCTCTTCCGAGACTGATCTGCACCTCCCATACGCCACGCGATCTCTGAATTAAACAACCGTCCCCTTTACTCATTACGCCGCTCCTTTCGTTAAATAAGTCTTATTCTGCTTAAAGCGGGCTTTTCTTTAACATCTTTATTCTCATGACTCTTTGAGCAATATTTTTTTGCACGCAATGAACCATAGGTAATTCGCCCGCATTTTTGGCAAACGCTAATTTTTTTTGATAGGAAACCGTTTACTGCATCTTTCCAAATGTTTTGGAGCGTGCAAGATTCTTCTATTTTGAAGCTTTCGGGTGTTTCGATGAGAGGATATGTTTCGTCTCCTAAATAGAATTCTTTTCTATACTTTGGCATCATGAGGTTCACGGCTGATAGCGCATCTTCAGTCGTTGGTTGCTCGTTGAAAAAGACATGAAATGAATGTGCTTGTTGTGCTTCAGTCAAAGTTCCATTTGATAATCGTGCTTCATCGAATAATTTCTGATAAAAGATACTGAGCGGGCTTGTATCTTCCTTTTTAGCATCTAGAAGCACCACGTTTTTCCGATCGAGAGTCAAAAAACTATCATCAAATGGATCAAGTCCCATCATTCGACAAAAGATTAAGCATGTAATCCGCAAATCTTGTGCTGCTCGTATCCAGTCTGTTATTGGCTCAAACTCAAAAAAGCAACTACCATACCTGATAACTTCACCATAGGGAGATTTTTTAACAGGCTGCAAAGGCGAAGGCAGCCACTTTCCACCGTTATGTTCTTCTTTAAGTCCCCAGATTTCTATACAAGAGTCGAGAGCCTCTTTTTCAGAGCGTTTTAACTTCCAAGGAATATAGCGAATGATATCGTTTTTGGTTGGAGTAGTGACTTTTACGGGTTCCCCTATGTTTGGTTTAAACCACCTGTATGGTTCTGGAATTTTAGCAAATTGAGTTTCTCTCTTTATTGTTTCATTTGTTAGGCTTCCAAGTTCATTAGCACATTTCATTATGTCTGCTATTGATTCAATGTTGATTAAGTCTTGAGTTATCTTTTCGTGGCGAAGTGGTTTTTTGTAGGGGTTGTTCTCGATTTCTTTTTCGAGACCATGACAAACACAAAGTCCATATCCATCAACCATTGCCAGAGATGCTTTTAATTTCATTTCATGCCTAACTTGTCGTTTTTGGGGTTCAGACATATATATATAAATCTTTCTAACCACCATTTTAGCAAGTAGAATATATATGTGCAAGCGCGCTGCATAGGTTAAATAAGCTACTAGAAAGGCATAAAAATGGACAAATTACCCATGATCTTAAATACGGAAACGATGGCTGAGCTATTAAATGTTTCTGATCAAACCGTAAGGGCGGCTTGCAATGACGGAACATTGCCAGCTGTAAAGGTTGGTAGGCGTTGGTTTGTTTCCCGCGATTTGTTTATCGAGTTTCTGAATGGCGGTGAAACGATTGGCGAATAAAATGGAGAAGCCCGCTGCTTCTGCTTCTGCACATCAGCGGGCATGTAAAAGCACTTCTGATACTACCACTACTGCCCAAGTAAAAGCACGAGCATTGCGATGGATTGAATGCAATCCTGTTTTATGGAATCGCTTCAAAGACTACGCGACAAATGAGGCGGAACATAAGAGGCGAATCAGCGTCCAGTGGCTTATTGAAAATGTTCGTAAGTTCGATCAAGTCAACGATTTTGGAGAGCCTCTGAAAGTTGACAATTCTTTTTCGCCGTTTTTCGCTCGTGAGCTGATTCGAGAGTGTCCACAGGTTCGCCCTTTCCTTAAAACAAGGCGTTCTCGGTTCGATAAGGAAAGCTGATGCGCTCAAAAGCAATGCTTTCAACTGAATTTTGCAGCTCAGATGCGTTCTTGGAGTTAAGCCTTGAAAGCCAATTACTCTACATCCATTTGAACCTCCAAGCCGATGGGATTGGCGCAGTAGACAGCGTTAAGAGGATCATGCGCGGTTGTGGAATCTCTCAGCCTGCTTTTGATGAGTTGGTTGAAGCAGGAATGTTAGTTTTTCTGAAAAATTCAGATGATGCTGCGTGGTTCATTGTTGATTTTTGGGTTCACAACAATCACGACAAATGCAATTTTTCTCCTGGTCGACACTTTGAATTAGCAAATGAGTTTTTCGCTGAGGTCGAAGAATGCAGAGGTCGTTATCAGTTCCTTGCAAAACAACAGACTGAAACCAGTCTGGAAACAGACGAGAACAAGTCTCTAATCGAAGAGAATAGAAATGAAGGAAACGAAAATGAAGAGAAACTAATTGAATCTGAATCAAATCCAAATGAAGAAAAGCTAACGGAAGGGGGTCTGGGGGAAACCGTATACCCACAGGCTCCATGCCCAAACTGTGGGCAAGTTTGCCTAGTGGCTAATGAGGGGATGTATAGGCACCTCTATTGCCCAGACTGCGGGGATTTTATCGACTACGGACAAGGCTTTGAACCAATTAATTAAGGAGTTTTACTATGACAAATAACGAATTGGCGCAGGTAACGCGCTTAGAACATGAACTTACTCTCCATGCACAGAAACGAATCACAAAATCATTGGGTATCTTAGCAGCATTTGAACTGTGTGTGATTGTTGCTCTTATTGCCATGGAGGTGATCCTCTAATGACCATCAACGAACGAGCTAATGAAGCAATTACAGCATTATTCAAAGCAGGTGTTCAGGCTGCGGCAACGCTAGACCGAATAAAAAGCCAAGAAGCGCAAGAACATGCATGGCTTGAAAGCGAACAGACAGGCAAGCAGCATTTCCTAGCAGCCCAGGCAAAACTAGCTTCAGAACGCGAAATTGCTGCCGAGACACTGAAAAAGGACACGTTAGCGATTGTTGATGAATTCAAGCATGCCACCGCTGAAATGTATCAGTTTAAACCTGAGGCAATTTCTGAAGCCGAATGGCGAACATTTGAGTTAGTGGACTTCACGGGCGATGAATTCCAGTCACTGGTAAAGAAATACGCTGAAAACGAAAACTATCTCGCGTTGCGTGTCCTCGAAACTAAAGCAGGGCGGCAAGGTGTCGACTTGCATCTGCCCTATAAAGAATACGGCGCACAGCTTGATAAGCTGATTGATAGCGCGGCAGAATACGCAAACTCATACGCTTTTGATACCGATGGTACAGCTTATCGAGATAACCTGGGGGCGATTGTGACTGGATTGATTGACCAAGCTAACGCCTTAGAGGCAAATGCTCAGGTAGCTGTATTGGGTGGTTCAAGTGGTGAATAATCCTCTAAAGCTTGCAGCAGCATACGAAACGGATCAGGCACTTAAAACATTACAAGAAATAGCAGATGGGCGCATTATTGCGCCCTCTGTAGCCTCAGAAACTGCTCAGGTGTTACAGAGATACCATCAGACAGCAATCGAGGCTCTAACGGTCTCAGATGAATCCTTAGACGAGCTTATTTCAACGCTAAAGGATCCTAGTGAGTATTTGTTTGGGTGGTGTTTTGCAGATGAGTAAAACCATGGAAAAACGTGCAAATACGGACGCTTTGATCCTTGAGGGTCTTTTACTTAGTCCGACCGTGCGCGCTGCGGCTGAATATGCCCAAGTTGACCCAAAAACAATCTACAATCGCTTAGCTGATAGTGCTTTTTCTGAGCGATATAAGACACTACGAGATCAACGGCTTGATGCTATCGGTTCAGCTTTAGACCGTTTAAGCCAGTTAGCTATTCTTGAGCTTGAGGGCATTCTGTTGAACCCTGATTCAAAGCCTAGAGATAAAATCTCAGCCGCTAGAACGGTGCTTTCTGCTCGAGGTTACAAAGTAGACCAACGATAAAGAAAGCCCCCGAAATTGGGGGCTTATTCTATCCGCAAAACATCCGCAAATGCACATGTACATAAGACACCTTAGATATGTTTAATTCACTTATCCGCAAACGTAAATATATATACTTTTAGCTAATGAACAGGTAAAACGTGGTTCTGGGGGTCAAGGGGTCGCAGGTTCAAATCCTGTCGTCCCGACCAGCTAATAACAAAAGGTCGTAAGCTGTTTTGCTTGCGGCCTTTTTTTGTTTTTGATAAAAAACGTGTCTGCTATGTGCCATGACTATGAAATCACCTTAAATACCCGATTTATGGGGTCAAATGGGTGATGCGAGATTATGCAGGCTTTACCAACGGTACTGCCACCATTGCTCCAAACAGTACGGCACAATTCACCATCCAGCCCAAGACCAGCCTTGCAATCGGTACATACAGCGAAACCATCACCGTCACCGACTCTAACGGCGCCAGCGCATCACTGACCGCCAGCTTTACGGTGTGTGCCATCCCCGCCACCGACGACACTTCCCCGATTAAGGAGACACCTGAAAACACCGCACCTACAAACGACAATCAAGCGCTGCCCCAAACAAGCGACAATAACTTCCTGTTTATGACCGTGCTTTGTCTGATAAGCCTCGTATCGTTAATTTCGGGCCTTATCGCGCTGCGCAATTTAAAGCGTGTAAAGTAAAGTATTTCTACAAAGCAATAGCATTTCTCCTGTTAAACGCTATGATGGAGATAGTGGTCCAGATTATCATTGTCTGGATTTGGGGATCGCTACATAAAAAGGAGGGGCATCATGAATAGAGAAAAAATTCGTGTTGTTCAGTACGGATGCGGCAAAATGTCAAAATACACGCTCCGTTATCTCTACGAAAAAGGTGCTGAAATTGTCGGGGCCATTGATAACAACCCAGAAATTGTCGGAATGGATGTAGGTCAATATTGCGGACTCGGATTTGATCTAGGAGTAAAGGTCTCAGACGATGCCGATAAAGTACTTGATCAAACCGATCCACATATTGCAGTACTTACCTTGTTCAGCTTCATGAGTGATATGCAGCCTCATATTATGAAATGCGTTGAGCGAGGTATTAATGTTGTAACCACGTGCGAAGAAGCTATCTATTCTTGGACTACTTCTCCTGAGATAACCAACGAAATTGATGCTCTTGCTAAGGAAACTGGTTGCACGGTCGTTGGTGCTGGTATGCAAGATATCTATTGGATAAATATGATTGGCGCTGTAGCAGGTGGCGTACACCGCATTGATCGAATCGAGGGTGCCACAAGCTACAATGTCGAAGATTACGGATTAGCACTTGCAAAAGCGCATGGTTGCGGTTTGACTCCAGATGAATTCGAAGAACAAATTGCTCATCCTGAAACTCTTGAGCCCTCTTATGTTTGGAATTCAAACGAAGCATTAGTTAATTTGTTCGGTTGGTCTATTAAGTCACAAACCCAGAAGTGTGTTCCTTATATTTCCGATCATGATGTTTATTCAGAAACCCTTGGTGAAACTATTCCTGCAGGAAACTGCATTGGCATGAGCGCGGTTGTTACCACAGAAACCTTCCAAGGACCCATCATTGAAACTCAATGCATCGGCAAAGTATACGAACCACAAGATGGCGATATGTGCGACTGGAAAATACTTGGCGAACCTAATGTAATTTTTGGTTTAGAAAAGCCTGCCACCGTAGAGCACACCTGCGCTGATATAGTAAATCGTATTCCTACCGTCCTTGAAGCAGAACCCGGCTACATAACGGTCGAAAAGCTTGCTCCCGTAGAGTACCTTTCCTACCCCATGCATCTTTATACCAACGGCGGCTGTGGTTGCGGAGGCGGATGTCACTGCCACTAAGGTAAGAAATTGATTTTACCGTTGCAAACAACTTATAAAGCTCCATGCATTAAACTCAATAGCCTCCTCAAATGAGGAGGCTATTGTATAAACCTATCAAACATGAAAGGTGCGTCATTGGTTTCAGAAATATACCTATGATAATCATCGATATATTTCCGCATCTTTAATGTACCTTCTACTTTAAAAACGTCAGGATAATAAATGCGCACCTTTATAGCACTTGAGCTGCCCCAAACATATTGTGCTGAGACTGAAGCACTTGCAAATCAACTCTCAACTACTGTGCAAGGTAGATTCTTAAAACAAGATACCTATCACCTTACCCTTGCATTTCTTGGAGAAATAGACGAAGCAACCGCCCAAAAAGTTATCGGAATCCTAAACGCAACCTTCGATAAATTCTGTGCAAACTTCCCCAGTTGTCAGAGCGGCATTGCTCTTAATGCAGTTGGCTTAGGAAAATTTGGAAAGTCGAATGATTCCACCTTATTTTTAGAAATTCAACTTACCGAAGCACTTTCAGCTCTTTCGACTACCCTGCGCGAAGAGCTCAAGGCACAAGGGGTGAATTTCGATCAAAAGAAATTTCGACCCCATATTACCCTTGCACGGCGAGCAAATCTCTCAAAAGGATCCCTCAAAAACCTTGTATTTCCTGCACCCGACACTGCTACAAAGCTAACCTTCTTTAAAAGTACCCTCACTCCAAAGGGAGCTTTGTACAAACCACTTTATACCGTTGATTTAAAAATCAAACACTTCCCCAACACGCGCGGGAATGCATAAATCAGCCTGCCTATCAGATGAGGTCGGCTGCAAATTGACTATTACTAGATGTGAACCGTTAAAAAATTCCAAAAGCCCTGCAGCGGGATAAACCACCAGCGATGTTCCCGCAACTACCATCAAATCAGCACGTGAAATCTCTTTAATAGCAGCTTGAAGTACTTGTTGATTGAGGCCTTCTTCGTACAGCACAACATCAGGACGTACAACACCACCGCACTCAGGACAGCGCGGCACACCAAGACAATTTTCACCCTTCATTTCGTCAAGAAGCGCCCTCTGCCGCAAGACCATAAATTCCTCTAGCGAAAAACGCTTTTTGCACTTAACGCAGTAATTCTGAAGGGAACTTCCATGCAACTCTAGAACTTTGTTACTACCTGCTTTTTGATGAAGCCCATCAACATTTTGCGTAATTACCGAAGAAAGAATACCCTCTTGTTCCAGTTCAGCTAACTTGCGGTGCGCCTGGTTGGGTTTTACTTCCGGAAAGATCATATGATTAAAGTAAAAGTCAAAGAACTGTTCTGGATATTGCATAAAAAATGAATGCGAAACAATTTGCTCAGGTGGAATTTGATAGTCCTGCATAAATAAGCCATCGGAACTTCGAAAATCCGGAATGCCGCTTTCAGTGGAAACCCCAGCCCCACCAAAAAACACCATACCACCTTTCTTGCATTCACGAATCCAGGTGCGAAGTTGTTCTATATCACGTGCAATGCTCATAGCTTGGCTCCCTCGTAAAACTACGATTCAAATGACACACGAACGCAGCAATTATTATTCTTTATTATCTTACTGATAAAACAAGGCACCGCAAAAGCGATGCCTTTAAAAGAGATACAAAATTGACCTGAACAGGTTTATCTTGCAAGAATACTATTGTTATTTCCCAAAGAAGAATTACAGCATATGAGCACGCAGCTCTTCTCCGCTTTGAGCGGAAAGATAAGCAGGTGCAATATCAAAAATAGTCTTGCAGCCGCTCTGTCCTTCTTGATTCATGCGATAAGCAGCACGTGCACAAGCCGCCAAAACACTGCCCGTAAATTCAGGATTAGAGTCAAGCTTTAAAGAAAATTCAATTACATGCTTGTTAGTGCCATCACCCGTTACACCCGTGCGGAAAACAGAACCACCGTGAGGAATACCCTTATGATCGCGGTCTAATTCTTCCTGAGAGATAAAAGTTACCGTAGTATCGTAATCGGCAAAGTAATTAGGCATTTCAACAATTGCCTTTTCAATCGCAGCTAAATCTGCACCCTGCTCTGCCACAACAAAGCATTCGCGCGTATGCTTTTCGCGAGTTGAAAGAGTTGGATTTTCTCCTGCACGAACTGCTTCAAGAGCAGCCTCAACAGGAACCGTATACTGGCGAGCATCTACTACGCCAGGAATTCGACGAATTGCATCAGAGTGTCCCTGGGAAACACCACGGCCCCAGAACGTATAATCATTTCCATCAGGCAAAATGCAGGTGCTATACAAACGTGCTACCGAGAACATACCCGGATCCCAACCAACCGAAATAATACCGACCTTGCCACTTTCTTTAGCTGCCGCATCAACCGCTGCAAAATGTGAAGGGATGTTTGCATGCGTATCAAAAGAATCGACAACATTGAACAATTTAGCAGCTTCAGGTGTTTGCTGAGGCAAATCAGTTGCACTACCGCCGCACAAAACAAGTACGTCAACATCTTCAGTATGTTGCGCTAAATCAGAAGCGGAATATACTGGCACACCTTCCGTAAGGGGAGATAAAGAAGCGGGATCACGACGGGTAAACAATGCAACCAGTTCCATATCTTCATTTTTTTGAACGGCTAATTCGACACCTTTTCCAAGGTTGCCATAGCCTAAAATACCAATGCGGATTGACACCATATCCTCCTCGTACTATTTCATACACTCAACAACTTTTTAGTTTACTTCCTATTTGTTTCCAGTAGGGAAACAAATACCGCATAAAGTAAGATCTAATAAGGTTTTCTCGGATAATAGGTAGATCCTCAAAACTATTCGTGGCCTTTCATTAGACCACGGCACGTGGCCTTTTCCTCAAAACTATTCATTAGACCACGGCAATGAACATCAATAACAAAGGAATAATCACAAACGAAGAAATAGTAGATAAGATTGTTCCTTTCGCAGGTAAAACAGCATCTTTTCCATAGCTTGCGCAAAACATAGAACACATTGACCCGACAGGCAACGCAAACATCACCACAAAAATGCCCAAAAGAACCGGATCAGAAATGAACATCCTTAAAACAAGGAATGAAAGTGCCGGTGCAATAAGTTGACGAAGTAGTATAAAAGGATAAAGACGCCATTCACTAACTACTTCACGCAGGCTTTCTTGAGAAATAATCACACCGACAAGCATCATAGCTAAAGGTGCAGTTAATCCACCGATCGTAGAAAGTGATTCTTGTAAGATAGAAGGAAGCTGGACCTGCGAAAAAAGCAAAATTAAAGCTAAAACAGCGGCAATAATAAGGGGACTTAAAACAGCACGAAGCACTTGAGTCACTCTGTTACTTTTTGAGGCTTTAGCCAGATTATTGCTTTTTGGTTGCTCTTCCTTATCGGAAACTAATATTCCTACTCCAATACTGTAAATAAGTGTGCTCGTTGCCATGATGAATACACTGCATAACAATGCAGCACTTTCACCATACAGAGCGCTTGCAACAGGTATTCCCACAAAACTCGTATTAGTTAACACACTCATAAAACAATACACAGAGCGCTGCGATTTCGGAACACGAAAAATCGCAATGAACAAGTAGGCGATTGCAAGCCATAAGAAAAACTCTCCTGCACCGAACGTCAACATCAGAGGAAGTTGCGGTCCTAGTAGTGCCACATCAACATTTCCTGCTGAAGCAATAATCATACAAGGAAGGGTGATATTAAGAAGCAGATCAGTGATTTTGGTTTTAGTGTGCGCATCTAAATAGCCAAGTTTGGCAGCCAAAAAGCCCACCGCAGTTAAAATCAATAATATGGTCATTTGAAAAATCGCATGACTAGCTTGGTCCATTGCAACCTCTTACTTCGCAAAAATTCATTATCTATAAAGGAGTTTAAAAAATACGCCTCAAGCATTACAAATGCCTATATTTAATAAATGTTTATTCAATAGGTGCATACATAAAACCCTGCTTAAACCCTATTTAGGAGTCCTATGAGTTTACCCAACGCTACTTCGCAAAAACCCAAAAGAAGAGACCATCCCATGCGTAGAAAAAACCAACTGCTTCCTGATGAGATGTGTAGTTCGATTCTGAAGAAAGCACATACGGGTACTCTTGCCTTAATTGACGAAGATAATTTTCCCTATGCACTGCCTATAAACTACGCTTTTGAAAATAACACGCTCTACTTTCATTGCGCGCTTGAAGGGCACAAATTACAAGCGATACGTCACTGCAATAAGGCTTCATTTTGCGTTATAGACAAAGATGAAATTGTTCCAGAAAAATTCACTACTGCTTATAGAAGTGTCATTGTTTTTGGAGAAATACAAATCATAGAAGAGCTATCAACCAAAAGAAAAGCCCTTGAATTATTAGGACGAAAATATTCGCCCGATTTAGAACAATCTCTTCAAGAAGAAATCAACCGTGCTTTCGATCATACCTGTGTTATCGAGCTAAAAATAGAACAAATGACCGGAAAGCAAGGAATAGAATTGACTAGAAGTAAAACTAATTAATTTATTCCTTGTACGCTTTATAATTACTCCACCAATATACGTAAGGAGCCCCATGAAAATTTCCCATGCTACTGTTTTGTACTTTACTGGCACTAATACCACTAAACGCTATGCGGAAACGTTTGCTGAAGCACTCCCCTATGAAACTGAAATTCAACCCATCCGCTTAGATAATCCCATAACCAAACATTTTGCCTCCAATGAACTTCTTGTCCTTGCAGGACCAGTATTTGGTGGCTATCTCCCACCATTTGTATGGGAACAACTTGAAACCGTAAGCGGCAACAACTCTCCAGCTGTATTACTTGCGGTTTATGGCGCACGTGATTACGACAACACTTTGTTAGAGATGGAAACCAACCTTGCCGCAAAAGGATTTGTAAGTATTGGTGCAGCCGCCTTAGTAGCTCGACACTCCATAGCTACCTATATTGCAACCGATAGACCAAACGAACAGGATCTTGAAGAAATAAGTGCCTTTGCAAAAACCATTGCAGCACGTCTGACGGATATGCCTTCTATTGAAGCAGCGCCAAAGTTTAACTTTAAAGGCGTTTTGGACGGAAAGCGCCCGCACAATCCTGCACCTGAAGTAAATGAAAAATGTACCGAATGCGGAATATGCGCCATGGAATGTCCTGTAGGTGCAATTCCAGAAGAAGCACCTAATACCACCGACAGCGAAACATGTATTGCATGTCTACGATGCGTGGAAATGTGTCCTTTTGAGGCGCGCTGCACTCCTGAGGCTGTTCTAGAAAAAGCAAAGGGTTTCCTGAGTAAAACTGCAAACCCAGAAAAGCCCAATGAGTTTTTCTAAAAACTAGTGAACACAGAAGTGTTTTTAGCACTCTTCTAAAAACACTTCTGGGCCTTCGCCAAACAACAGTTCATTCAATCGATTCAGAAGCACGAAATACAACACAGTCTTAGTAGATTCAATCATAGAATTAAACGGTTGAGCCTCTTCGGAAGCAAGAGCAACAAGTAATGCTACGACTGGATACAACGAAGCGGTTTCTGTTTGGTAGTCAGAAACAGACTTTTCTGGAGCTCTATTCAAGCAGTAGGCATCAAGAATTGCCTGATAGTTTTTGCACCAAGATTTGTTTTCGGCAAATTTGAGAATATCTTTCTTTGCGCACCTAAGAGCAGGTTCTACCTCACTCATTACTTTTCCTAAATACAAAGAAGATTCGTCAAAGTCAAAATCATCCTGTGGTGCTTCAATAGGAGTAAATCCATATTCTGAGATAATTTGTGCAGCTTTATCTGAGAATGCAAAACGATATGCACTAAGATGCGCTAGCTCAATTGAACCAGGAAATGAAGCAGCTGGATGAAGCTTTTGCTCTGGGAAACCAAAATGCGCAACAAGTAACTCTACTACTTTGTCGAACTCTTCCGGATACCAGTTACTGCCGTAATACTCTTCGTCATCAATCGTCAAAGACCACTGATTTTCACCATAAAGAGAATTATCCCAGCGATGATACCAAGACAGAACTCCAAGCTTTTCTACCTCAACAAAAAATGATGCAACCTCGTCATTCGAAACATTGAGGGATTTTTCTGCACTTGGAGTATGAAAAGACTCGATTTCCAGCAAGTAGTCATCTTCTTGCTTTGTAAGCGAAAGCGAATCCCAAATAGGGTCTTGTTGCTCAATAGCAAATTTAAACGTAGTAAACATAAGCCCCTCCTGCTTATTCGGCGCATGTTGTGTAAACCTAATCCCCAAAAGAGTATACCGAATAGGTGGTCTTTTTGCTGAGTTCATGAGTTTGCACTTTTTTCATGATTGGTGGTATTCTGTGCACTGTTGCAGACATTTAATGCGTTCCTCCAAAACCATTAAAGCTTGCAGCAAATTATTATTCACCCCGCAAAGGCCCATATGCCAAGCCTTTGTTCAGGTTAGGAGATTGATCAGTGAAGTTCTAACGTCAATACCAAAGTACCTTTGGTTTTATTTCTTGTTACATGTTTGCCCATAAGGCTTTCTGTCACAAGTCCACGAAACTGGCACCTATCTTCTGGTGGTTTCTCTTTCTAAGGTACCCCCTGACGTTAATAAAAGGAGACTTCACATGACTCAGTCATCCATTCTTACTCTTTCCCAAGTTTCATACACTTTTCCTGGCGCTTCAGCACCTACCATAGACCATGCCAGTGTTTCCTTTCCTAAAGGATGGACAGGCATTATAGGAAATAACGGTTGTGGCAAAACCACCTTAGCTCGTCTAGCATGCGGACTTCTAACGCCCGATTCTGGGCAAGTATCACCTCGCCTTTCCTATGCCTATTGCGAACAGGATGCTGGAGTTCAGCCCGAACTACTTTTCGATTTCTCCTGTGACTACAACAAAGAAGCACAGAAATTGCGTTCGCTTTTTAATATTGATGATGAAATGTTGTGGCGTTTTTCTGAACTAAGTGCAGGCGAACAGAAAAAGATTCAAATTGCTGTTGCCTTCTGGACAAACCCGGAGCTTCTTATATTAGATGAGCCGACTAACCATGTAGATGCCGCCTGTCGAAACGAAATATCACATGTTCTGAGCACCTACAAAGGAACGGGACTTCTTATTTCACATGATCGCACTCTCTTAGACAATCTCGTAACCCAATGTCTGTGTTTCGAAAACCGCAAAATTATTATGCGACCTGGAACCTATTCAGAAGTAAAACGCCAATCACAGCTTGAAATTATGAGCGCAACACGCGAAAAAGAAGCACAGAAAGCACGGATTCAAAAACTGCAGACTGAATATGCACAACGCTCACATAAAGCAGCGCAAACTGCAAAAAGAAGAAGCGCTAAAAATCTTGACAAGCACGACCGAGATGGGCGAGCAAAAATTAAACTCGCAATTTATACGGGACAAGACGGTAAGGCAGGAGCACTTGCAGCGTCTATGGATGCTCGTTTAAAGAAGGAACAAGAAAAATTAGCAGCACTTCACATTGAAAAAGAATATCAAAGCACTCTTTGGGTCGAAAGCAAACCTTCGCCCCGAAAAACCCTTCTCTATCTTCCTGCACACCAGATACTTACCGCTCAAGGAAGGCGGTTAACTATACCTACCATCTCGCTTGAAAACACAACACACCTAGGAATTCAGGGGCAAAACGGTATTGGTAAAACAACTCTGGTTAAGCAAATCGTCTCTCAGATCACCCAAGAACAAGATAGAACTCCTCTGCAATTGCTCTATTTGCCTCAAGAACTATCAAAAGAAAAGCGCGAACAAATCTTAACTACCATTCGTTCTTTACCTAAACAAGAGAAAGGGAAACTACTCTCAATAGTCGCTCAGCTAAATTCAGATCCCAAACGCATACTTGATGGCAATGAAACAAGCCCTGGCGAAGCACGTAAACTGTTTTTGGCGCTTAGTATACTGCAAGCACCTGAGTTAATAATTATGGATGAACCTACCAATCACCTTGATATTCACTCAATAGAAGCACTTGAGCAAGCACTTGCAAACTTTCCTGGTGCATTATTGCTAATAAGCCATGATGAAACCTTTATGGAAGCGACAACAAATGAAATTATTACCCTTACCTAAATACTTCAATTCATGAAACTTTTCACAATCTTGAAAGACATACCCTCTGCAACCACAAGCATTTACTAGGAGCCTTTATGAACTTCAAACAAGCACATCTTTCTGACTTGCCCGAATTTAAAGTCGGGCACGCTCAAAATCTCGATGCGGCTACAGGATGCACGGTCGTACTATCAGTTGAAGGTTCCACCTGCAGTGTTGATGTTAGAGGCGGAGGTCCTGCAACACGCGAAACCGACTTGTTGAAACCAGAAAACATGGTTGAAGCTATTCATGCAGTAGTACTAAGCGGCGGAAGTGCTTTTGGTCTAGAAGCTGCAACCGGCGTCATGCAAGAACTCGCCAACCGCAAAGTAGGGTTTGAGCTATGCGGGCTACGAGTGCCTATTGTGGTAGGCGCTTGTTTGTTTGATTTACCCTACGGACAGCCTGAACACCCCACTGCAAAAATGGGCGCAGAAGCCTGTTGTAGTGCCTTGAATAATTCTCGCAAATCCAAGCAACCCATGGAAGGAAATGTGGGAGCTGGCTGCGGAGCTACCGTCGGAAAAATGCTTGATCCTCAACAAGCAACCAAATCAGGACTTGGCATTTATGGACTACGAGCACCAATCAATGAAGAAGAGGAGGTAGTGGTAGTCGCAATAGTTGCGGTTAATGCACTCGGCACCGTATGCACCCCAGAAGGTACCCCGCTTGCTGGACATGTAGACGAGAATGGGACTTTAATGGATCCTCTCGATCCAGTTTTACTATCAATGACTTCCTCTAAAGACGAATCAACTCCTAGTGATGAAAAAGAAAAAAGCATCTCTTCAGATAGTTCTCGCAACACGCAAAATTTCACAACTACATCGCCGTGCACAAATACCACCATTGGCGTAGTGCTTACCAACGCAAAATTAACTAAAGCTCAATGCCAAAAAGTCTCTTCTATTACTCACGATGCCTATGCTCGTGTCATCAAACCCGTCCACACCTCTGCTGACGGCGATACGATTTTTACCATGGCATCTGGAAAACAAGAAGCGAACTTTGATCTCGTTGCTATTATGGCAACAGAAGCGATGCAGCACGCAATCTTACGAGCAGTTACCCTCGCCACTCCCGCATGTGGACTTACCACTGCCAGCAAAATAAATCCAGAGCTTTGCAGAGAAATAGCCCACTGAGACTCGGCAATTAATAGAGTGAGGCTCCTTGAAGCTGCTGCTTCTTTACTAATTCACCAAGCATCCAACCTACTACATTGACATCAAAATGATCAAAGATAGGAGGAAATGCTGGGTCCTCCAACGAAGTAAATTTTTCTAAATCTTCGGAAGTCAGCTCAAAATCAAACACATCGAAATTTTCTTCCATACGCTGCTTATGAACCGTCTTTGGGATCACTACCACACCTTTTTGCATTAAGGCACGCAATACTACCTGTCCTGGCTTTTTACCGTATTTCTCACCAATCTCAGAAAGAATTGGATTTGTGAAAATATTGTTTTTACCTTCCGCAAAGGGAGCCCAAGCCTCATGGACTACTCCAAGTTTATCCATATTGGCATGCGCCTCATCTTGCTGACGGAACGGATGGGTTTCTATTTGATTAACTGTCGGAGTAACTTCAGCCAGCATGCAAACATCGGTCAAACGCTCAGGGTAGAAATTCGATAAACCAATAGCCCGAATCTTTCCCTGCTTATAGGCTTCTTCCATCGCGCGGTAAGCCCCTGGATAATCCCCCATCGCTTGATGAAGAAGCATCAGGTCAACATAATCAGTTCCGAGCTTCTTTAACGTTTCATCAATAGACACACGTGCTCTTTCATAATTCATGTTGGAAACCCAAATTTTACTGGTAATAAAGATCTCTTCACGAGGAATGCCACTTTTTGCTACCGCGGCACCCACTCCTTCTTCATTTCCATACGCTTGCGCAGTATCAATTAGACGATAGCCAACCTCAAGAGCCTCTTTAACGCAGCGCTCGGTTTCCTCGAGAGGTGTTTGGAAAACACCATAGCCCAGCATGGGCATTTTTACTCCATTATTGAGTGTTACGTATTCCATAACCGTATTCCTTCTTTCGATTAATTGATTACGCTTGCTTGCTGTAGTCGTTATGGTTAAGCACGAAAGCTGGTGCTTCTTCTGAAACTACGTAATAGGCTTTTTGAGGCAAGCTGTTAATTGCTGCCATTTCTTCATCAGTCAATTCAAAATCAAATATGTCTAGATTGTCTGCCATATGCTGCGGGTTAAGCGTTTTAGGGAAGATAACGTTTCCTTCCTGCAAGTGCCAACGCATAATGATCTGAGCGTTTGTTTTGCCGTACTTCTTTGCTAACTTAGCGAACACAGCCTCATTAAGCAGATTTGCATCACCATGTCCTAAGGGGTACCAACCCTCAAAAGTAATGTTTTGCGCTTTGAGCTGTTCTTTTAATTCATGCTGATTCCAGTAAGGATTGATCTCAACTTGAAGAACTGCAGGCTTAATCGTTGCAACATCTAAAATTTCCTGAATCTTGTGCATAGGAAAGTTCGAAAGACCAATAGACTTTACCTTGCCTTCCTGCACAGCTTCCTCCATAGCCTTCCAGCCAGAAACGTATTCACCATACGGTTGGTGGAAAAGCATTAAGTCGAGATAATCCAACTGCATACGTTCAAGCGTTGCGTCAATATCTTTCTTGCACTGTTCGTATTCATAGCTTTGTGGAAACAGTTTCGAAGTAATAAAGAAATCTTCTCGTGCTATGCCAGATTCCTTTACGACTTTGCCTACCGCAACTTCATTGAAGTACGCATTTGCCGTGTCAATATGACGATACCCCACCTCAATAGCTTCAGGGAGATACTGCTCAACCTCTGCAGATGACATCATAAAGACACCATAGCCAATTGCAGGAATATCCAAACCGTTATTCATAGTGAAATTGATCATAATAGCCTCTTTTCCTTAACGTTTTTCTAAGACTATTTTTCCAGGCAGAGACTATAAAGTACAATGCAATATAAGATATCTCTTATGCACAATGGTTATAAAGGGGAGAACGCATGAATTTTGAACAGCTACATCAATTCCTCTGTGTCGCGCAGCTTGGAACCGTAAGCGCAGCGTCTGAACAGCTCCATATTTCTCAGCCTGCGTTAAGCCGATCACTTGCACGATTAGAGCAAGAATTAGGTATTCAGCTTTTCGATCGCAATGGACGAGCAATCTCTCTCAACCAAGCAGGAGCAACTGCCTTGGAATATGTTCGTAGTATTCTTCACGAGGAGCGCCTGATGCGCATTGCGCTTAATGATTTAGCACACAGAGCAACCGCGCTCCATGTAGGCACTGTTGCACCCGCACCCCTCTGGCGCCTAACCGCATTGGCGGTCGAACGATTCCCAGATCAACTTCTGTCTTCTCACATCACCAAACAAGAAGATGTAGAACGCGGAGTGATGGATCAATTATTCGATCTCGGTATTTCTTATAAACCAATTACGTATCCCGCAATGCGTTGTTGCCACTTGATGGACGAACATCTTTCCGTTTCTATCCCTAATTCACATCCCTTAGCTAAGAAAACTTCTCTTAGCATTTCCGAATTGGATGGAGAAACGTTTTTGCTGTATGAAAACATAGGATTTTGGCGAGATTTGGTCGATAAAGCTCTTCCTCATTCAACCCTTATTATTCAGGAGGATTATTCCGTATTTCAACAACTAACCCAATCAAGCTCTGCTCTTTGTTTTGTTACTGATGCTGCCTATTTATCGAGAGAAATAGAAGGGCGCACCATTGTTCCTCTTACCGAAAAAGAAGCATGCGCCCATTTCTATCTCATCGTAAATGCCGAAGCATCCAATCAAGCTTCAGCATTATTTGATTGGGTTGAATCACACTCAAAAACAGGTAATTCATAATAATCAACTTATGATTTATTCTGCGATCGAGCCTAAAGAATGCGTGCACGTCTTACCATCCGACGTTCGTATACTTCAAACCCTGGAGCGTAGAGTTCATCTATCAGCTCAAACCCTAGATGCTCATACATATGCTGCAATCTATCTGCGTAACACTCCAGATAACAATTAAGACCATGATCGTCAGCAAAAGTAAAGAGAGGGTCTAAAAGCTTACGCAAAGCGCCTGTTCCACGCGCTGAAGGATCAACCGCCCACGCATAGAAATAAATATGGTCACTGCCCTTCTCTAAATGTCGAGCCCAATCAAATTGTGAAATGGGCTCCATTTTGCAAGCTTGCTCATCAAGGAGCTTTAGCTCTTCCTCCGTAGCAACTTCAGTTAAATGTTTACCCGTTTGCTCTTCAAGCTCAGAATGAGTGGTGCCCTTAAGCTCACTAAACCTATAAGCACCTGTTGCTGCCGTTAGATCTGGCAGTGCATACACCCCTTCAAACGGTGCATGTACTTCTAAATCATCAAGAAAAACCGCATGCATCAGTTCTTCTTTTCGCTGCTTTGTTGTTTCCAAAGCATCTAACGCGGAAAGCCAAGTAATAAACCAGTTTTCTTCTAAGAATGAAGTGCCCATCATAACGGCAACATCCCGTAGAAGCTGTTCTTGATTCGGTTTGATCGTAACTAAACCTGGAATATTCATACTTGCCACCCTTTTGTACTGAAAAACTTAGGTTAAAGAAAGACTATACTGCACTTCTTGATAAGCTACCATTTTGGATACACTTTTCATGTTTTCGACGATTATCTTCCACTAACCCTAACAAAATGACACCAATACAGTCTCCTTATCGCGTATCAAAAAAGCCCGGAGTATAAATAAACAAAAAGCAACGATTTTAGGAGGTCATACTAATATGGACTTCAAGAATATCGTAGTAGCAGGCGGAGGAGTTCTCGGAAGTCAAATTGCACTTCAATCCGCCTACAAAGGATTTGAGGTTACCATTTGGCTGAGAAGCGAGGCTTCTATCGAGCGTGCCACGCCAAAACTTCAGCGATTCCGCGATATCTATATTGCTACCCTAGAAGCAATGAAAACCAATCCTGCTGCTTATGCTCGGGGACTCGCCGATTCACCTCAAACTCCCGCAGAAAAACTCGATCAACTCAAAGAACAGGCACTTCATGCATTTGAGAGCCTAAAATTAACCACAAGCTATGAAGAAGCATTCTCTCATGCCGATTTAGTGATCGAAGCAATTGCTGAAGATCCTCAGCAGAAAATTGATTTCTATACGCAAGCTGCCCGTTTTCTTCCTGAACATGCAATTATTTGCACCAATTCATCTACTATGCTTCCCAGTATGTTTGCGTCATACACAGGTAGACCAGAAAAATACTTAGCACTTCACTTTGCTAACGAAATATGGCGCAACAATACCGCCGAAGTAATGGGACATGCAGGTACTGAGCAAAAGTATTACGATCAAGTTGTTGAATTCGCTGAGGCGATTGGTATGGTTCCTCTCTGTCTTAAGAAAGAACAACCAGGTTACATCCTCAATAGCATGTTAGTCCCCTTCCTTTCCTCAGCACAAATGCTTGCCGCAACAGGAGTAGCTGATATTGAGACCATCGATCAAACCTGGCGACTAGGAACGGGAGCTCCCCTTGGACCATTCCAAATTTTAGACATCGTCGGACTGACAACGGCATACAACATCATTGCAATGGATCCTGAAGCAAAAGACCCCGAATCAGTAAAAGGCAAAATTGCCACAATGCTAAAGTCTTATATCGATGAAGGTAAATTGGGCGTCAATGCAGGCGAAGGATTCTATTCATACCGATAGGAAATTCTATTCAGGAGATCCTATTCGTACCGATAGATCAAAACGAACTTACTTGATTTATTTTGAGCAATGCCACTAAACAAAAATTGCGTCGCAGAAAACCTGCGGCGCAATTTTTTTAAACTCAAAAGCTAGATGTTAGCTAAACGACACCAAGCGCTTATTTATGCACGTGCCAGGCCATCAACGGACAGCACAACGCCCGTCACATAGCTAGCAAGATCAGAAGCTAAGAATAAATATGCATTTGCAATATCTTCCGGTTCGCCCATACGTCCAAGCGGAATCGTAGCAATAAGAGGTTTAATCATTTCTTCAGGTAATGCGTCTACCATATCGGTATGGGTAATGCCTGGTGCAACCGCATTAACACGAATGTTATCAGGAGCCAATTCGCGACCTAAAGACTTAGTGAGACCATTGATTGCAAATTTTGACGTAGGATACGCGCATCCAGAAGGCTGACCATAAATACTTACCATAGAGGAAGTATTGATAATGACCCCGCCCCCTTGTTCCTTCATGATCGGAGCAACGGCACGACAGCATAAAAATGCCGCATTCACATTGAGTTCCATGGTTTTCTTGAAAGCCTCAGGATCATATTCATAGATCGACTCACGTGCTGAAACGCCCGCATTGTTGCCTAAAATATCAATGGACCCAAAAGCCTCTTTAACTTTGTTGAATTCAGCAGTAATAGAATCAAAATCAGAAAGATCAGGAGTAATACCCATTACAGGATAATCGGGATTTTCCTCACGAAGTTTTGCCAGTGCCTTATCGACGGTCTCTTGGCGCGACCCGCATAAAGCAACCTTTGCCCCATTCTCAAGATAGGTTTTCACAATGGCAAAACCGATTCCACGTGTACCGCCAGTAACAATTGCGGTTTTTCCTTCGAGTAGGTTCAAATTCATAGAAACCCCTTTCAACAAAAAGTTGAGCTTTCTACGAGTCTAGGCTAACCTCCAAGCACTTCTTTGATAAGTGAACTTATACTAGGCGAATGCAACAAATTCAAACCCGAAAGACCAAATAATCTCAATGAAACAAATCGACCCTATAAAACAAAACTACAAATTATCGCAACGTTTTTATAGTTTCTCTTTAGCAAACTATCCTGAAACAAAACCCTATAACAAGTTTTTACGGATCTTTTTCGCACTGCTTCTTTCTCTTTGCGTGCTTCCCTTTTCAGGATGCACTGAGCATCGAGACTATGGCCAATACGACTCCTCTACCACCCAAACATCCAGTCAAACACCGAGCGATTCAAATCCTGAAACCTCAGACGCCAGTGACGAAACAATTTCTGTTGACGCAGATGGCGAAGTAAAGCTCTCGGAGATTCCCGACTATTCAGGTGAACCCTATATCGAAGTCAACGATAATGAGCCCACCTTTACTGAACAAGACAAAGAATCTTCTTCATTTGAAACGTATGCTCCGCGCGATTATGAGGGACGATGCGGAACAGCTTTCGCTCTCGTAAGCCATGACACCATGCCTACCGAAGAAAGAGAAAACATTAGTGAAGTAAAGCCTACGGGCTGGCAAAGTGTTACCTATGACATCGTAGAAGGTGGCAGTCTTTACAACCGTTGTCATCTTATTGGGTTTCAGCTTACGGGAGAAAACGCTAACTGGGAAAATCTCATCACAGGAACTCGCTATTTAAATACCGAAGGAATGCTTCCTTTTGAAAACCAAATTGATGATTATATCGATGAGACTCACAATCATGTTCTTTACCGTGTAACTCCCATTTACAAAGAGGATGAATTGCTAGCGCGTGGAGTTCAAATGGAAGCTCTCTCTATTGAGGACGAAGGCGCAGGCATCAGCTTCAATGTTTATTGCTACAACGTACAACCAGGTATAGAAATAGATTATCAAACTGGAAACAACTGGGAGAGCAACACGACCTCGACCAATACCGATACCGCTACACAAACTGAAACTACCTATATTCTTAACACCAACTCAAAACGATTTCATCACCCAAGCTGTAGCTCAGTTGAATCTATGTCAAGCCATAACAGAAAAGATTTCAAAGGATCTCGTGAAACACTCATCTCTCAGGGTTATCAACCTTGTGGGCAGTGCAATCCCTAAACTTTTCTCATAAACCGTTTTATGTAGTTTTAGTATTACTACCCATGTTTAGAATGCATAACAATAATCCCAGTTCGTTCTTATAGTTTCGCTACAATAAAAGTAAGCTAAATAAAGAGGGAGGTATCCTATGGCAGAATTAATTACCCCTGGATCTGGCGGAAACCACTATATTCCCTACGAAGAACGCACTGGCAAAGAATCGGTAGTCTACTTTACGCGCGATCTTTCAGCTGAAGGATTAAAGAAGATCTTCGAACGAGTAAACAGTCCTTTAACAGGAAACGTTGCAATCAAACTGCATACCGGCGAGCAACATGGACCAAATATTATTCCACGTCCTTGGGTTAAAGACCTAATCAACGCCGATCTACCTGACGCAACCATTATCGAAACGAACACCTACTATGAAGGAGATCGCTATACAACTGAGCAACATCGCGAAACCCTCAAGGTTAACGGTTGGGATTTTTGTCCAGTAGATATCATGGACGAAGACGGCATAGTAAACCTTCCCGTCAAAAACGGAAAATGGTTCACCTATATGGCAATGGGTAAAACTATCGTTGATTACGATTCGCTTTTAGTTCTCACCCACTTTAAAGGCCATGCTAAAGGTGGATTTGGAGGATCCGCAAAGAATATCGGAATTGGATGTGCTGATGGTCGTGTTGGAAAAGCAATGATACATACCACACCCAGCTCTGATGATATGTGGGATATTTCTGACGAAGAATTCATGGAGCGCATGATGGAATCAGCCAAGGCTGTTGTGGATCATTTTGGTGACCATATTACCTTCGTAAATGTGATGCGCAATATGTCTGTCTCATGCGACTGCGAAGGCACCGCTGCAGAGCCCGTCGTAACACCGAATGTTGGCATCTTAGCTTCAACTGACATCTGCGCGATTGATACCGCTTGCGTAGACTTGGTTTACTCAATGAAGGAAGATGATCGTAAGGCCTTGGTAGAACGCATGGAAAGTCGTCATGGATTAAGACAGCTTTCCTATATGAACGAACTTGGCATGGGTAATGTGCGCTATAAATTGATTGATATCGACAACGGCGATACCATTATTTCTGCTAAAGAAGCAGTTGCTAACGTAGTGCCTTTCAAGGGTTAAGCTTATTAGCTTTACTCAAAAAAGCGAAACATTATTTAAGGGGATATTGATTTTTATCAATATCCCCTTTCTATAACCCTAAAAGAAATTTAGAGAAAACTATGTATCGTTACTGAATAGTTGCATGAATTTCCTGCAACGACCGAACGCCAGAACCTTCATTCTCCTTAGATTCTTTAACTCCCATTGCAGTTACATAAGCAGCCGCAAGAGTGGTCATATAAGGAACATGATTCTTAATAGCAGATTTTCGAATATAGCTATCGTCTTCATGGCTTTCAGTGCTTGAAGCTGGAGTATTAACTACGATCGCGATTTCTCCGTTAGCAAGAGCATCAAGAATATTAGGACGTCCTTCTCCAAGCTTGTTAATATGCTCTGCCTTAATGCCAGCTTCATTCAAAAGTTCGCAAGTGCCCTTCGTTGCAACAACTGCAAACCCTGCATCAACAAATGCCTGAGCAACCTTTGCTGCTTCATCCTTATCTCGATCACTGACGCTCATTAAAACGGTACCTTCGGAAGGAATAGCAGTCTGCGTTGCCTCCTGAGCTTTCAGAAAAGCTTCACCCACGGTGCTTGCCAGTCCAAGTACTTCGCCCGTAGATCGCATCTCCGGTCCCAAAACAGGGTCAACTTCAGGGAACATATTGAAGGGGAATACTGCTTCTTTCACGCCAAAATGCGAGAAGGTCCTCTCGTGTAAATCTGCAACAGGAGAAGGACGGCCAGTAAATTCGCTCGTAATAACATCAGTAGCCACTTGCACCATCTGAATATTGCAAACCTTTGAAACCAAAGGAACCGTACGAGAAGCACGTGGATTTGCTTCCAGAACATATACCGTACCGTTTTCGATTGCATACTGGATATTCATTAGACCACAAACATGCATTGCTTCTGCAATTTTACGCGTATAATCCTTAATGGTCTCAAGGTGTTGAGCATCGATATTGACCGAGGGAAGAATGCAAGCAGAGTCACCCGAATGGATACCTGCTAATTCAATATGCTCCATAACTGCAGGAACAAACGCATGCATTCCATCACAAATTGCATCCGCCTCGCACTCAAGAGCATGCTGCAAGAAGCGATCGATAAGGATAGGCCTATCAGGTGTTACTCCAATTGCTGCTGCCATGTAATTCGACAGAGCATCATCGTCATACACCACTTCCATGCCACGACCACCCAGCACGTAGCTTGGACGAACCATGACAGGATAACCAATCTTATGAGCAGTATCGAGGGCTTCATCCACGGTTACTGCCATACCCGCTTCTGGCATAGGAATACCAAGTTTGTCCATAACCTCGCGGAAACGATCACGATCTTCTGCAAGATCAATAATCTCTGGACTGGTTCCTAGGATCTTTACTCCTGCACGCTCAAGTTGACTTGCCAAATTCAAAGGCGTCTGACCACCAAATTGAGCAATAACTCCTAAAGGCTTTTCTTTTTCGTAAATGCTCAAAACATCTTCAGCAGTGAGAGGCTCAAAATATAGTTTGTCTGAAGTATCGTAATCGGTAGAAACCGTTTCGGGATTACAGTTGACAATGATCGTTTCAAAGCCCAGCTTTTTCAGAGCAAGAGCGGCATGAACACAGCAGTAGTCAAATTCAATGCCCTGCCCAATACGATTTGGACCGCCACCTAAGATCATTATTTTGCGATTCTCTGAAGCGGTGGAATGATCGGGAGCATTGTAAGTTGAATAATAATATGCGCTATCTTGCGTACCGCTTACATGAACCCCTTCCCAAGCTTCAGTTACTCCAAGACTCAGACGATAGGCACGAACATCATCTTCAGGAATGGCAAGAAGTTGACCCAGATATCGATCTGAAAAGCCATCCTTTTTCGCCGTAATAAACTGATCTTCTGGTAGCTGATCACCAGGATGCTCAGAAGCATAAGCAAGGATTTCCTGCTCTTCGTCTACCAATTCCTTCATTTCTTGAATGAAGTGAACCTTGATCTTAGTAAGCTCATGCAACTGTTCAACGGTTGCGCCTTTTCTTAGCGCCTCATACATAATGAACTGGCGTTCCGAAGTAGGCTCTTGAAGCATTTGGATAAGATCGTCCAACGATTTTTCGTGGAAATCCTTTACAAACCCTAAACCATAACGATCTTTTTCAAGGGAGCGAACAGCCTTTTGAAATGCTTCTTTGTAAGTTTTTCCAATAGACATTACCTCGCCCACTGCACGCATCTGGGTACCGAGCTTATCTTCTACACCCTTGAACTTTTCGAAAGCCCAACGAGCAAACTTCAGTACCACATAGTCGCCACCAGGAACATATTTATCGAGCGTGCCATGCTTTCCGCAAGGAATTTCATCAAGCGTTAATCCTGTTGCCAGCATTGCAGAAACAAAAGCAATCGGGAAACCAGTTGCTTTTGACGCAAGCGCAGAGGAACGACTCGTGCGTGGGTTTATCTCAATGATAATATCTCGATCAGTCTTTGGATCATGGGCCCACTGAACATTGCAGCCACCAATTACCTCGACTTTATCGACAATTTTATAGCTTTTCTCCTGCAGACGATCGATGGTTTCCTGTGCAATAGTTTGCATAGGAGCAGCACAGAAAGAATCGCCCGTATGGACACCCATTGGATCGATATTTTCAATCGTGCAAACCGTAATCATTTGGCCCTTCGCATCGCGAACAACCTCAAATTCCAGCTCTTCCCAACCGAGCACGCTTTCTTCAACCAAGACCTCAGTAACAGGAGAAGCTGCCAAGCCACGTGCTACAACCGTGCGTAATTCATCGACGTTATATACAAGACCGCCGCCTGTACCACCCATGGTATAAGCAGGACGTAAAACGCAGGGATAACCAAGGCGAGAAGCGATTTCTACCGCTTCCTCTACTGTATGGGAAACCTCAGAGCGAGCCATTTCGATACCGAGCTCAGCCATAGTATCTTTGAAAGCCTGACGATCTTCACCGCGCTCAATGGCATCAACCTGAACACCTATAACCTTGACGCCATACTTATCTAACACACCAAGCTTCGATAGCTCAGCACAAAGATTGAGTGCAGACTGACCACCAAGGTTTGGCAACAAAGCATCAGGACGTTCTTTGGCAATAATTGCCTCAATCCGTTTAGCGTTAAGAGGCTCAATATAGGTAACATCAGCAGTACCAGGATCGGTCATGATTGTAGCTGGGTTGGAATTTACCAGAACAATTTCGTATCCCAACTGTCGCAGCGCTTTACATGCCTGAGTACCCGAATAATCAAATTCGCATGCCTGTCCAATAATGATAGGACCAGAACCAATAATAAGAATCTTATGAACGTCGGTTCGCTTACCCATGCGACGTCCTTCCTGATCGAAATACGAACAATACACTAATGAACTATTTTACTCGTTCAATAGCATTGATTGGACTTTATCTTTGGGTTTGTATGATTTAGTTTTTGCTCAATACCGAATCGTAAAACAACAAAAGAAGACTTAGCGCTTATTTTCTTCTAAACGCAAGCGAAGATATGAAATGAGAGGCTCGAGATATTCTCGTTTAGTGCCGTCAAAACCTCTTTGCATTTCCTTTAGCGCTACAAGATCGCGATCCTTTGAATTTTTATCCTTTTTCATCATATGAAAATAGATTTTCATTGCTACCTTGTCGAAAGCGCCCAGTTTATCAAAACGAAAACCACCCTGTGCATAAAAATGAACGAGATTGGGATATTTCTCTTTAGGGAAACTATTGCAAAATGCTTGCTCATGCTCACTTTCAGGCCATTCTTCGCAAGGCATAGGAGTTGCTCCTACACCAAGTACGACAAATTTTTCTTCGGGGTATATTTCGAGTTGTTTTTGTAACCAAGCAGCTTTTGTAAGACCTGCAGCATGATACCAAGTACAAAACACCACAAGGTCCGCCTCAGAAATAGTAAGAGAATCAACTTGCTTCAAAGGAATTGCGGTAATTCCAAATTCATCCGCAAGCCATTCGGCATAACGCTTCGTGTGTCCCGTTTGAGAACAGTAAACAATAGCAAGTTTCATTTGAGATCTTTTCCAAGAAGTAAATGGTTAAAATGGTTTTTCCATCATCACAGAAAAACAAACAAACTTGCTACGTAATTCCCTTAACTCTTTGTTAATTTAAATGAGAACAGACCTAGTGCTTTCAAAAGAAGTTTAAACACTAGCGATTAAATAAACCGCCTAATATATCTCCAACACCAGGAATAGCGTCGGTCATATCGCTCACATTCCCCTGAAGCCCATCAATTACGCCATTCAAACCCTCTTGTACTTGATCAACCGAACCTTGTGCAACATCCTCAAATCCCGTAACGGCTTCTTGGGCAAATCCCTCAGCTCCAGAGCTTAGCTCTTCTGCAGCACCCACAAAATCACCTGCAGCACTATCAGCAACACCCGAAATAGTATCCTGAGCTCCTGAAATAGCTTCTTCCGCGCCAGCGCTTAATTCTTCAGCGTTTCCTGCAATATCCTGGAACTCTGACAAGGCATTCCCTAAAGTCTCATCCAAAGAAGTAGATTCAGCAGCCTTTGAAAGAGCATCTGAAAGAGCTCCTCCCGCTAAATTGTCTAACGAACCAAATAAGTCCTGTAGCGGCATAACTGCCCCCTTACCTCGAATAACCTTTATTTACCTCACTATAAGCCAATACAGTTTTGAACTGCACATTTTCCTACTAAAGGCTTTGAAAATTTGTAGTGGTAATTATTCATTCCCTCGCGTTCGTAAAACTTGTGGGCTTTTTCTCTAAGCTGATTACATGCCACCTCTATTTGTATACAGCCGGAATTTCGAGCGTGCAAGCATGCTTGATCGATTAACAATTTACCGATACCTTCACTTCGAACCGACTTATCAACGGCACATTCCATAATCTCAGCAATGCAAGCAGCGTGATGAAGCTGATTCTCATAACGAATATTGATCATGCCGAGAACCTTGCCTGCACGCTCGTATACCAGGCATTCATAACGAGGATTAGCTACCTGTTTGAGATACATGCAACGAAAGGGCTTGTAGGGCAATTCTGTTTCTTCCATATCGCAAATCAAATCATAAATTGCCTGGCAGTCTACGCTTGTGCCTTCACGAATAAGGTAATCCATTTCGTCCTTCGCTTTCATAGCTACACCTCTTCTTGTGCCAGTAATTACCCATATAAAGCTTATCTGACACCGAACGTACAAGAAACGGTAACCCTTTTACGTTTAATAACAGTAAGAAACATGTAAAGATTTTGTTATACTGCGCAAATTCGCCCATCCTATCTAAAGATAAGATGGGCGTTTGTTACTCAAGCTTTTATTCGCTCTTAATATTCAAAATACGGGGTTATAGGCAGAAAAACGTTTAGAGAACCTCTTTTAAGTACATTCCTGTAATACTTTTTTCACATTCACACACTTCTTCGGGAACACCTGCACATACTACGGTTCCGCCCTCTTCTCCTCCACCTGGACCCATATCAATTAGGTAATCGGCATTCGCAATAACATCCAAATCATGTTCAATTACCAATACCGTAGCTCCCTTAGTAAGAAGGCGCTCAAGAACTTCTAAAAGCACCTCAACATCAAGCGGGTGCAATCCGATAGTTGGTTCATCAAACACAAATACCGAAGCATCTTGCCTCTTATTAAGCTCACTTGCCAGTTTTAAGCGTTGCGCTTCTCCCCCAGAAAGAGCAGGTGTTGCTTCCCCTAGCGTTAAATAACCAAGTCCTAAATCCTGAAGTACTTGAAGCTTTGCTGAAACACGCTTAAGTCCTTTCGTTGCACGAAGCGCCTCATCAACCGTTAAAGAGAGAATCTCTGGAAGCGAATAGGCATTAAGAGATAAATCAGAAAGCTGCTCTGAAACGGGAGCGCTTTCTTCAAAAGTTGAGTCTTCCACAAAGCGTTTAATGCGATAGGCAGCCTGTCCATAACGTGAACCCTGACAATCAGGACAAGGAATATCGACATCGGGCAAAAACTGAACATCAAGTGAAATCTGACCCGTACCATCGCACGTTGAACAACGAAGTAATCCTGTATTGTACGAGAAGGCACTTGCTTTCAAACCTTGTTCTTTTGCTTCTGGCAAGCTGGCAAACGCCTTTCGTAAATCATCTAAAACACCTGAATAGGTAGCGACCGTAGAACGCACATTAGTACCAATAGGGTTAGCGTCAATTACTTGCACTCGCTCAATATGATCAGCATGTATTTCACGAATATGCGCTGGAGTTTTCTTATCGACATCAGTGATTGCCTTTAAAGCAGGGATGAGGCTTTCTAGAACAAGTGTGGTTTTGCCAGAACCAGAAACACCGGTTACTACCGTTAACTTCCCCTTCGGAATATGCACTTCAAGGGGTTTTACCGTATGAATCCTATCGGTCCTTAGATATATCTCCCCCTCGTCAAACAAATGAATTGTTTCGCTGCGCTTACGAACGCGAACCTGCTCTTTACCTGTTATAAAAGGAACCGTGCAGGATGAGGGGTTCGCTAAAACCTCCTGCAACGAACCCTGCGCAATAATTTCTCCTCCCTGCGCACCCGAGCGAGGACCTAACTCAATAAGGTGATCCACCTGCTTAAGCACCTGGATATCGTGATCAACCACAACAACCGAATTACCATCACGTAACAAGTCACCCATTACCCCAAGTAAGCCAGTCACATTTGAAGGATGCAAGCCAATAGAGGGCTCATCGAGGACATACAATACGCCTGTTGTTCGATTTCGTACCGCACGCGCCAACTGCACCCTTTGACGCTCACCTGTTGAAAGCGTAGAGCTAGCGCGATCAAGCGTTAAATATCCCAGCCCAAGCTGAAGTAAACGCTCCATAGGTTCTATCATCTCATCAACAATAGTTTGAGCCATTGCCCGCACGGACTCAGGACTCATTTCGGGAACCCCTTTTACCCACTCAAGCAAATCAGTCAAAGAAAATTTTGATACATCAGCGATGCTCATTCCATCAATAAGAACTGAACGAACCGAGCAAGAAAAACGAGTACCTTCACAATCTGGGCAGGTTGTCTCTGTAAGAAATTTAGCCACCCGTTTTAGCCCTTTTTCGTCATGAACCTTAGAAAGTGCATTTTCTACGGTATACACAGCATTGTAATAAGTGAAATCAAGCTCAGCGAAGTTATCACCCTTTTTCGCTTTATATAAGATATGCTTCTTTTCTGCTGGACCGTGAAAGACTATTTCCCTCTCTTGTTCGGTTAATTCCGAAAAGGGGACATCAGTACGTACTCCCATTTCCCTGCAAACTTGCTTCATTAAATCCCACATAAGGGTTCCCCAAGGTAAAACTGCACCCTCATCAATGGAAAGAGATTCATCGGGAACTAAAGAAGCCTCATTGACCTTTCGTACTACACCCGTACCACCACAAGTCTCGCAAGCGCCCGCGCTGTTAAATGCCATGTCTTCGGCGCCTTTGCCATAAAATTCAACACAGCACTCAGGGCAAATAAAAGGCTGCTCTAGAGCGACATTCATTCCTGGAGGTACACGATGCCCTTTCGGACAGCAATGGCTTCCCACTCGAGAAAAGAGCAAACGTAAAATATTCAATAATTCCGTAGAAGTCCCAAAAGTAGAATGAACACCAGGAACACCAGGACGTTGCCTAAGCGCAAGCGCTGCGGGAACATGAAGCACCTCATCAACTTGAGATCGTCCGCTTTGTGTTATTCGTCGTCGCGTATAGGTTGACAATGCATCCAAATAGCGTCTTGAACCTTCAGCGTAGAGCGTGCCAAGAGCAAGAGAGCTTTTCCCAGAACCAGAAACACCTGCTATCCCTACAAGTTTATGAAGGGGAACTTTAACTGATATATTTTTTAGATTGTGAGTACGCGCTCCCCGCACCTCAATACACTGCGGTTCCTGAAATTCACTGACATTTGTTGCCATAGCATCATTTGAGAACATCATCGCACCATCCTTATCTTTATAAAGGATAACGCTTAGATACTATAGGCCCATAAATTCTGACACTGGTTTAAAATTGTTTCGAGTTCCCAGGTCATCGACGAACGCACTTCGCTATTAGGATCATGCACCACGATATGTCCATCTTCTGTCATCCCCGATAAAACAATGAAATGACCCGTGGTAGTAAAATCTCCTGGTCCCATGATGCAAATAATTGGATGTCCCGCTGCTAACTCGTTTCGTACTCTGTTTGGATCAGCTGGTAATTGTTCTGAGGTAAGACCGAGCTGAGATGCTCCTTCGCTCATAAAGCTCCATGCCGTAGCTCCATCAACCGCATAACCTTCTCGCTGGGCAAAATCACCCATAGCTACCGGATCAAATTGATCGGATCCGGTTAAATAGATATACACCATTGCTAAACTGGTCGGACCACAACCGTTTTCCGCCATTGTTCCACCCGAATATGATTTCTCTGACCATTGAGAATCAATTTGATATAAATAGGGCATTTCTCCTTTATGCCACTCACTTCGAGGAGTGCTGGTAGGCGCAATTAAATCTTTGGTCATTAAAGATGCTGGTACCGCCTGGCACAGCACAATTATCACAAGAAGCAAAATACCAACGATCGCAAGTATACGCAGGCGCCTTCTTTTCTTACGTCTTTTCTCAGAAGAAAAAATAATGTTATTCGACGAATATCTTTGTGCTCGTGAATACGACTCATAAAGCCGACGGTTTGCTTGTTGCTGCTCAGCAGTATAAGGATCCACTGGTTTTCGATAAGCAAGAGATTCATAGTAGTTATAAGAGCTCATTTTGATAGCCTTTCTCTCGGTCTACCAAAACACTATTTCCAACTCGCCTTAAAAGTCCCTTGAGTAAAATCAACAACTTACTTAAGAAGGCTTAAGATTTCCTTAAGAATCTCATTTGCTAATCAGAACAGCTGAGGAGATCTTTACAATTACTTCCATGAATAAACCTGCAAACATATTGGTAGTAGATGATGAACTGGCCATTGCAAGCTTAGTCGCAACGCTTCTTTCACAAGAAGGAATGACGGTTACTACGTGTACTTCTGGCGAAGAAGCACTCGAAGCTTTTCATGCCAACACGTTTGATTTAGCCATTCTTGATATCATGATGCCTGGAATAGATGGATTTGAGTTATGCCGCAAACTTAGAGAAACCAGTTCAATTCCTATCATTTTCCTTTCCGCAAAAGACGAAGAGACCGATAAGGTTATTGGCTTCATGCTAGGAGCAGATGACTACGTATCAAAGCCTTTTAAATCACGAGAATTAATTGCTCGTGTTAAGGCGCGTCTACGCAGAACACGCACACTCGATGCCGTAGAAACAAGTCATATTCTTTCTGCTCGCGGGATTTTACTCGATACCTCTTCCCACGAGGCAACTCTACATGATCAGCCACTTCATCTCACACCAAAAGAATTTGCAATTTTATCCTTGCTCTTAAAAGCAAAAGGGCAACCTGTTTCCACTAAAAAATTATTTGAAGATGTTTGGGAAACCCCTTACAACGCCTCCGATGCCAATACCGTAATGGTGCACATCCGTCACCTCCGCAAAAAGCTAGCAGATATCGACTCATCGGAAACCTTCATTGATACCGCATGGGGCGTTGGCTACAAGATCACCTTATAAAATCGAAAGTACAATGAAAAGTTACATGGACATTAAAAACCAACCGAAAAGCCCCCAGGCACGCATTTTACGCGGCATTCTTTTTAGAAAAACACTTCTTTATCTCCTGCTTTACACAGCATGTTTTGCCCTTCTGGCAATATGGGCAAACAGTGCTTTAGTTCCCCAAATTGCCAATACCATCGCAGATAGAACATCAGAGTGGCTCTATTACAATCCTGAACAATACGATGCCTTTATACAGAACGCAACTCCCGAACAACTGTACAACTTGCAAGTGTATTCTGGCACCACCGAAGATGGAACTACGCAATATGCGCTGCGCGATTTAACGATCTATAACACTCTAAGCTCTTTTAAAATCCCTACAGCACTCTGTCTCTTCTTTCTTGGTGCTTTAGGTATTGCCTTCATTATGCTCAATAAGTCGTTACAGTATTTTGATACCCTGTCTTATTCAGTTGCTAAACTCTTGACCGACAAAGACCCCAACGTAGACCTTCCAGAAGATCTTTCGATTGTTAGAAGCGAATTAACCACGCTAAAAAAGAATTCACTTGCCGCTGAGCAACATGCTCTGGACGCCGAGAAGCGAAAAAACGAACTGGTAGCGTATTTAGCACACGATATCAGAACTCCCCTCACGTCAATTCTGGGTTACTTATCTTTGCTGAAAGAACCCGAAACTTTACCCAATCCCGAGCGTAAACACTATGCTGAAATTGCCCTCAATAAAGCAGAGCATCTTGAAGAACTAATTGAGGAACTGTTCGAGATAACACGCTACAATCTGCAATCAATTCCTCTCGAACGGGAAAATTTTAACGTTGAACTATTCTGTCAGCAAATCGCAGACGATTTTTATCCCGAAGCAAAACAAAAAAATGTCACTATCGAAGTCTGTGTAACAAACCCAAGCGATACCACAGCAGATACTTCACAAAACAAATCCTTAAGCACTAGCTCAACCGAAAATAGTGAAAAACTTAACAACCATTCCTCTGACAACCTCGTTATATTCGCTGACCCAGAAAAACTAGCTCGAGCAGCATCCAATGTTTTACGTAATGCCCTCGCTTATGCAGAACCCAAAAGCATTATTAAACTTGAGATAATCCAAGCACCAAAAGGTACCATCATCGCGATTCAAAACAAAGGCAAGGAAATATCTCCCACTCATCTTCAAAGTATTTTTGAAAAATTTTTCCGAGAGGATAGTTCAAGAAACTCTAAGCAAGGGGGTGCTGGCCTAGGACTGGCGATCGCAAAAGAAATAATGCTCGCCCACGGCGGAGATATTACCGCCACGAGCGAGCAAGGAATTACTACCTTTAGACTGTTTATTCCGAAAGTATAAGTTCCTACAATATTCCTTTAAAACGCAGATAAATAAATTGCTTTCATATCTTTTTCCGTTAATGGTTTGAACACACCAAAGGGATTACCTTTTGCAGCAATCACGATATCCACCAGCGTATCTATATCACCTTCAGTAAAGCCCAACTCTTCCAAAGTGGTAGGCATAGTCTGACGAGCGAAAAACTCTTGCAATTCATCAATAGCACCCTCCACCGTTTCGGCAATCGATGATTCCCGACCATCTTTCGGTTCAAGTCCGAATACCTCATAAGCAAAACTAAGAAAACGTGAAGGATCTTCCCGCCAAACATAACGCATCCATGCAGGCATAATCACCGCCAACCCAGCACCATGTGCAACCTTAGGATTGAGAGCCGATAGCGCATGTTCGAGCGCATGGCTTTCCCAACCACCTGCTCGACCACCCTTTGCGCGACCACAGCCTGCGAGATCATTATGAGCTAAAGTTCCCGCCCACATAATGTTGGCACGCGCATCGTAATCAGATGGGTCGTCAACGAGTTTTTCTGCTGAATCAATAATGGCGCGAATCAAGCCACAGGCAATGTTGTCAGTAACAGGAACCGCAGGTGCGCCACTGAAGTAACGCTCGCAAATATGAGCAATCATGTCAGTAATACCAGCGCCTGTTTGATACGGTGGCAAGGTAAAAGTAAGTTCAGGATCCATAAGAGAAACCACTGGACGGAAAAGTTCATTACCTAAACCGTTCTTTTTATTTTCAGCATCATTGCTAATCACGCATGAATTTGAACCTTCGGAGCCAGCAGCAGGAATGGTAAGCACGCAACAAACCGGTAGACATTCTGAGGCAACAGTCTTACCACTAAAGAAATCCCAAACGTCACCTTCGTAAGGAACACCAATAGAAATTGCCTTTGCACAATCTATCGTACTTCCTCCACCAACTGCTAAAAGACAGTCTGCATTAAAGGATCGTGCAATCTCAATTCCTTCGCGTACTTGATTGACTTCAGGATTTGGTCTCACTCCCGATAGATCACTAAATTCAATATGAGATGCTGCAAGAGATTTTTTTACGCGATCTAGCGTACCTGATCGAACAACGGATCCTTTCCCATATACCAAAAGCACCCGTTTATATCCTTTTTGAGATAGTTTTTCTCCGACACTATCGGTTATGCCTCTACCAAAAACAAATTCGGTAGGAGAATAAAACGTAAAATCGTTCATGAGTCCCCCGTTCAATATAAAAAATCCCGCAAGGCATCTACACACAATACGTTACAAAACGTGCTGTTAATTAGATAAGTCTTGCTTCTTGTTACCTCCCTTGCCGTATTGTACCGCCGAAAATAAAACCCATTGGTTCAAGCTTTGCATAGCTTTATACAAGAGATGAATTACTTATCCAATAAGCTGATAGTTTTACGCCGTTCGCTGACGAATTATTTCTTGTAAACACACGTTTATCAGCCAATTTATATACTTTTTTTAGGCGCAAGAGGGGTTATGGACGTTGTTTATTACAACGAACGAAAGGAGCGCCCATGATGGATTCGGAAAGCATCCTTCTTATCGGAATGGTGGTTGGGCTTTTCGGTTCGTTAATGATGCTTGCAGGCGATTTACTCCAGCATCTATCAACCGAAAAGTTAGAAATCAATACCGCATCGCAGGCGTACTGTATCGTCATGCGCGAATTACCTGAAAGTCACGATGATTTCTTTGACACTCACTTCAGCAGTACTCTTTGCACAGTAGCAGCACTGCCCTATGCAGCAGCCTTTGCAACGCTGCCCCTTGCAGCAAGCAGTACGCCAGGCTTTATCCTTTTATTTATTGCAGCAATTCTGTTGGCTTTCACACTCATTTACAGTTCTACTCATCATCCCTACCTCCCCCATCAATCGTTTGCTTCAAAAGTAGGAATTGGTGTGCTGTTTAGTAATCCGAAAAAGAGCTTTTCTACTTTTTCGCGAGCCGTTGTTATACCAGCCTATGCAGGTGTATTACTGCTCGCAGTAAGCATTCTCTTCGGAACAACGTGCTTTCCTCAATGGATGGTCGCAATTACTCCCTTAGTTACCATAACCTTAGGATTTGTCTGGCAGTACCTTCCCTTAAAAATAGGGAAACCTTTAACTGAATATTGGAATAATCTCGTTTTTATACTTATGTTCGGGATAATGGCTGCGTGGCTTTTTTCGATGTTGATATAGAGTGGTTAGATACTTCTACTCCTTCTAACGTAAGCAACGCTTCTTTTTTATCAATGCCGCCCGCATATCCTGTTAAATTACCGTTAGACCCAACAACCCGATGGCAAGGCACTATAACAGAAAGAGGATTATGCCCTACTGCACCACCTACCGCCTGTGCAGACATACGCGAAAGTCCCCGTCTTGTTGCAATTTGTTTTGCAATATCTCCGTAGGTAATGGTTTTGCCATAAGGAATAGTTTGAAGAATTTCCCAAACTTCCCTCTGGAAATCACTACCTATCAGATGAAGAGGCACTTCCACACAAGGTTCCTCTCCGGAAAAATAATGATCAAACCAACACTTTGCTCTACTCAATATCTGAAAAGGTTTGGAGTTAGTCACTTCATAAAAAGATGGATCTATTACAAGGTTTTGAACATTGTTTTCGAAAGAGCCCAATTCCCTCTCGCATGTTTGCGCAGAATTAAAATCCCGAAAAGCGTTTGTCACATCACATGCGTTTTCTGAGCGAGATGCATAGTATTTTTGCCCTAAAAACCACGCACCTGTCAGTCCTTCGTCATCTGCCGAAAGTAGCATTTTCCCTATAGGGGAAGCATAAGTCATCCTGCAATCCACGCTGTGCCTACACCTCAATCGTTTACCTTCAAAGACTGCCGGATGCCCTGTAAAGCACTTACCGTCAGGCGCCCTGCAAGGTAGTCTTTGAATGGTTTTTAGCTAATAAACTGAGAACCACGTTCGTTTTCGATCTTGGCCATTGTTTCAATATTCTGTTTTTCGCTCGAATTGAAAACTGACTCATCAAAATCATCTGCTGCTACGGTTGGGTGATACCAATCTTTAGAGCCAAAGTAAGCTTGCAGATCCTCATTGTTGAACATACGTCCATGTCGAGCGAAAATCTCATTTCGTGCAATGTAGAGCTCATAATTTGTTAGCTCTCTTAATTCACTTTCAGAATACGTGCGCGAGCTACTATCGGGCAATACGTAATCATCCGTAATAGTAGTTACTTCATTGTTATCAGCATTTTCGTCTTCAGGCTGGGCGGCAGCATTCGATTCAGTAAAACTTGCAAGAATAGCAATAATCTCTTGCGTGGTCTGCTCGCTAATTCCCTCAGAAGGCTGACAGGTAAAGGTAATAGTAGAGGCATACCAAAATCCTGGAACTCCACAACGGAGATCAAGATCCATAGTGCTATGCATCGCTGAAGCAGGAACTAGCGCATAACAAGTACCCTCACTCCTGCCATTAACGTTAAGAGTACCCTTTGCCACAATGAACTGTCCCAGATCAGAATAATCACTGCCCTGAACTGCTGTTGGCATAAAGGAAGCATCCGCAACCTTTTCCATGTCTTCTAATGACACAGAGTCAGCTGAACTTGTACTTTGAGCGCGTTGTTCGTATTGTATTACTGCACCATCGCTGCTTGTAAGCTCAACCGTCTCTCCGCGAGCCGTAACTAACTCTTCGGTTAAAGACCAAGAGCTGGGATATTTAAAACTAAAGGTTGGATACGTAATCGAATTTTCTGTCGCAAATTGAGTGGAATACGTATCTGTCAATTCCACGACGATTTCTTGCTGAGAAGAAGTTTGCTCGGGCGAATCTGTCGCTTCTTGAGAGGGCTGACCTACCCCAAAGACAAAAACTGCTAAAACAATCGCAAGAGCAATAAGAGCTACTACAATTCCTGCAATAATAGCTATAGTTTTCCCTTTTACTGATTTGGTAGCCTTTGGATCTTCAGCAGAAAAAGAAACCCCTTGATGAGCTGTCTGTCGTAGAGTTTCCGCCACGGGAAGTTCTGCAGTATCGCCAGGAGTAAAAGGTGATCGGCTCGCCTGACCAGCCTGATACTGCAAGGTTGGTTGATCTGAGATTGGTATACGTGCAGTGGCCTCATCTTGAATCAATCCAGACTGAGGCACGGTAGGAGAATCAGCTACCGAAGAAATGTGACTTGTCTCTTCAACGGAGCGCTCAGCTGCCTGCTCAGCAGCAATAACTTCATCTGCAGAAATCTTATTGGTTGCCCCATCCTCGCTATTTCCTTCAGCTAAATCTCCTTCAGCTAAATCAGGTGAGGGATCATTTGAGTTTGGCAGAGCTTCATCAGAATTGCTTTCATTATTATCCTGATCGTCTGTAGTAGGAGCACCGCAATGAACGCAAAACTTCGCATTTGCCTGTAAAGGTTCTCCGCACTGGGTACAGTATCCAAAAGGAGCACGTTTATCTTCAGAAGTTTCAGACATTACATACCTCACTTGCCAGTATCACAAAGTGACTTTGCCCTTGCCTGCAAGATGGATTTTCTAAACAATCGCATCGTGTCCGATTACGCATAATTCTATACAACAGAACACATCAAGGGCACAAACCTTCTCTATTGTATACGAACCACGCAAGATACTACGCGCCATTACCTGTAAATAGCCGCAGCAAACCAAACCCTAAAATATCCTCTTTTCATAAAAAGATACTGGCTTATTTAAACGATGAAAATCCCTTCATGAGACCATCATTGAGAAGGAAAGTTTCAACTGCCTTATAACCCTGAGGCTTAGAACCTTTTCTTGTAATCAGGCAAATAGGAACAGGGAGCATATCGTTTGGGTCAATTTGTTTCATAACCAATCCCAGTCCCTCTGGAACAATAGCAGGAATTCCTATTACTAAACACATGGCTTTATCTTTAACAAGCGTAAATGCAAAAGAGAAGGGATTTTTTGGTTTATGCAAATGAATATCATACCCCCCTGATTTATACATATTAACGATTGAACCAGACCGATCCATGTCGAAATCGTTTGCATAAATCACAGGGAATGATTCTAGATCTTCGCGTGTAACATATTCTCGCTTAAGCGAAGGGTGATTTTCGGTAACAACTGCAGCAGTAGGCATTACTCCCACTCGAACCACATCATAAGCATTTGTATCGGGTTCGCCAAGAGTAACCAGCATATCTGCTTCAAGACTATCGAGTGCTTTAATCCCTTGAGGAAAGGTGGCAATCTGAGTTTCCACTTTTATATCTCGAGTAACAACCTGTAACAGCTTATCGATATTCGCACAAATAGATCTGCTACGCGGAAAGTCTGGAACACAAAGCTTAATTGTTAGAACTTCACGAGGTTGCCGCTGTTCATGATATTCATCAATATAGCTCGCTGCCGAATCAAATGATTTTAAAGCATCGACTGCCTTTGGATAAAACGCTCTACCAAACTCTGTTGGAATTACGCCATTATTTTTCCGAACAAACAACAGCTCATTATTAAGATCTTGTTCCAAGTTACTAATTGCTTTAGAAATAGTCTGTACCGTAACACAGCATTCCTTTGCAGCAGCCGAAAAAGAATTATGTTCGTACGTCGAAACAAAATAGGTAAGTTGACGAATATCCATTCCAAATCCTTGAAAAACTAGCGCATAGATGGTTTTAGTGTACCCATTGCAAACAGCTAACTTTCTTGAAAGATGCGCGCTTCAGACTAAAGTTTAAACAGAATTATCACTTGATATGCGCAAACAAAAGACCACCCTTCGTGTGGCTTATCGCATATTGCTAAATCCCACCACGTTTCACTTCCCCTTCAATTGTTGAGAAAGCTTTAGCGACCTGTCAGGTTGCTGACAGGTTCATTTGAATAATTAAAAGTGAGCAAAGTTAAAAAGGCGGGGAGCAAGATCATGGAACTGATTGCACATTTTATCAATAATTACAGCGATAATTTCATCGTTGCCTTAGCGTTATGGCCACTCGCCTCTGGTGTTATGAGCGTGCCCCTAATCGCACTTCTGTACCATCGCGATGGACGAATGCACCTTAACACGGTTATAGGTGCTTATCTTTCGGTTCTTTATGCCCTTTCACTTGTTTGTTTTACCCTTTATCCTCTTCCCTCAGGTGAAAGTGGGCTAGGCATTACCTACGGTATTGCCCCACAGCTAAATCCTTTTGGTTTTGTGAACGATCTTGCAAAAGATGGTATCGGAGCCATACCTCAAATTATCGCCAACATAGCTTTCTTTGTTCCGCTTGGTTTTATAACAGGAAGATTACTCCGTGCACCTTTATTCCACTCCCTCTTTTTAGGACTAGTTATTTCCCTCCTTATTGAAATAGCACAATTAACGGGACTCTTCTTCCTCTACCCCTATTCCTATCGCACTTTTGATGTATGCGATCTTCTCTGGAATACTTCAGGTACTGCACTGGGATGGGCACTCTATCTTGCCTCCGAAAAAGTACTACCATCCCGAATAGTTCAGGAAAAAACGCTTACCCATAATCCAGGCTTCGTTCGGCGCGTTGTAGCATTTTGCCTCGATATGACCTTTGTTGTTGCGCTTTCCACTGCAGCAGGGGTCGGAGTGCAAGTTGCCTTTGCCCTTCTTGGATTTGATAGCAGCAACGGAGTAACTGCAGCAACAAACGTTTCATTTGTAGTAGGTTGTCTTGCCTTCCTTTTCACTCAAGGAGTATTTCCTTGGTTGCATCATGGCAGCACGTTAGGAGGGAAGTTTGTTCGAATGTCCTTTGAGACAGCGCCTCGGTCCGGAATACTGCGAATGGTATTTTACGGATTACGGCTTGTGGTGATCGCAGGAGCGCTGCAAGTAAGCTTTGTTGCCTTTCCCTTGTTAGCACTCTTCTACATGATCAAGCGCTGTATGCCCTATGATTTGCTCCCTTGCGAGTCAAATTATCAGAAATACAAAGAGCACTTAAAAGCTCACGGACAAAACTCTCCTCAATCAGGCAGTCTCTTTTTATAAGAACTCCCTCACCCGTGTCATGCTTGCCATTTACACGGATACAAAAGAGCAGCACAAGGCGCACACTAACCCAAGCCAAGAGCAAGACCGATAGCGTGAACAATAAACGCCACTACCCAGGCAACCACGCATTGCATAATTACTACTCCAATAGCACGCTTGCCGCCTAGTTCGTTTCTTACCGCAGCAATAGCAGCAACACACGGTGTATATAAAAGGGCAAAGACCAAAAACGTAAAAGCAGTCAAAGGAGTAAACATACTTGCTAGGGCAGCACTCGATCCACCCAAAAGAACCGTGAGAGTGCTCACGACGCTTTCTTTTGCCGCAAATCCCGTAATCAATGCCGTTGATGCCTGCCAATCTCCAAAACCAAGTGGCATAAAGATAGGAGCGATGAGACCACCTAATAACGCTAATAAGCTATCAGCAGAATCAGCAACTACATTAAAACGGATATCGAAGGTCTGCAAAAACCAAATTACCACTGAAGCAAGGAAGATAATAGTAAACGCACGAGTAAGGAAATCTTTAGCTTTTTCCCAAACTAAACGAAGCATATTGCCCATTGAGGGAAGACGATAGTTGGGTAGTTCCATTACGAAAGGAACAGGTTCACCTTTAAACATAGTATGCTTGAGAATTAAAGCTACTAAAACGCCAATTACCATACCGAGCAGGTAAAGCACGATCATTACTAAGGCCCCTTGTTCGGGAAAAAATGCTGCCGTAAAAAGCGCATAAATAGGTAATTTAGCCGAACAGCTCATAAAGGGAGTGAGCATTACGGTCATGGTACGGTCCCGCTCAGACGGCAACGTACGTGTTGCCATAATGGCAGGAACCGAACATCCAAACCCAAGGAGCATCGGTACAAAGCTACGCCCAGAAAGACCGAGTTTTCGAAGTAGCTTATCCATCACAAAGGCAACACGTGCCATATATCCTGAATCTTCCAATAAGGACAGGAAAAAGAACAGTACTACGATAATAGGCAGGAAGCTTAAAACGCTTCCCACTCCCGCAAACACTCCATCAATAATAAGGGAATGAACTACTGGATTTACCTCCCATAAGGTAAGTCCTTGATCAACAAGCTCAGTTAACCATCCGATACCTTGTTCCAATAAGTCAGATAAGCCTTGACCTAAGACACCAAAGGTAAGCCAAAATACCACTGCCATTATGCCTATAAATACAGGCAGCGCTGTATATTTACCGGTCAAAATGCGGTCAGCTGCTTGGCTGCGTTTATGTTCCTTACTTTCATGAGGCTTTACTACTGTTGAAGCACATACGGTTTCGATAAAACTGAATCGCATATCAGCAAGAGCAGCCATGCGATCGCTACCCGATTCTTCTTCCATTTGAGAAACCACATGTTCAATGGCATCTTTTTCGTTTATGTCCAACCCTAAAGCATCGCGGACGAGATTATCATCTTCAACAAGCTTCGTAGCGGCAAAACGAAGAGGAATACCCGCTCGTTGGGCATGGTCTTCGATCAAGCGGGAAATCCCATGAATACAACGATGAAGTGCTCCTTTATCGGGTCCATCTGCCGGACAAAAATCCAAACGCCCAGGCCGTTCTTGATAGCGCGCAATATGAAGTGCATGTTCGACTAATTCAGTAATGCCTTCATTCTTAGCAGCCGAAATGGGAACAACAGGAATGCCTAGCTGACGTTCAAGACCATTAATATCGATTGATCCCCCATTTGCTGCTACTTCATCCATCATGTTAAGCGCCAGTACCATAGGAATATCCAATTCCATAAGCTGCAAGGTGAGGTACAAATTACGCTCAATATTGGTAGCGTCAACAATATTGATTATTGCATTGGGTTTTTCCTGAAGAATAAACTCTCGCGTAACTACCTCCTCTCCCGTGTAAGGGGAAAGAGAATAGATACCAGGAAGATCTGTAATCAAGGTATTCTCATGTCCGCGAATAACCCCGTCTTTTCTTCCTACCGTAACACCAGGAAAATTGCCAACATGTTGATTAGAGCCAGTAAGCTGATTAAACAGTGTTGTTTTACCGCAATTCTGATTACCCGCCAATGCGAAGGTAAGAGTCTTGTTGGCAGGCAGCGGATGACCCTCTCCTCGAGGATGAAATATGCCCGCCTCACCCGTACCAGGATGAGGGCTCGAAGAAAGCTTAGGATTAGGACGAGGAATATTGTGCGCATCGTGGACATTTTCAAGCTCGATAAACGATGCATCGTCATTGCGCAAGGTAAGCTCATAACCACGAAGTCTCAGCTCAAGCGGATCGCCCATAGGCGCGCGCTTTACTAACATAACCTCCGTCCCCGGAGTGAGACCCATATCTAAAATATGCTTACGGAGCGAAACGTCGGTACACTTAACTGCCGATATCACCGCATCTTTTCCGGGCTCTAACCTATCGAGAGTTGCTGCTGTTTTATTTATTGATTCTTGAGTTGCCTGATTTACCATGCAAACACACCGCTCTGCACGCAAAGCCTCCTTCGTCTTTTCAAGCATTCATTGTAACCAAGCATTGGCCTTTACGTTGGCATAACTGTCAAACCGTTTGTAAACGTTATCGACTTAGAGATAAAGGGGTAAAGAATAGGGTGTCCCTATTATTGGACAGCTATAAGTCCTTATTTTTCTAGACTACAGCTAAAGCAGCAATAAAACTCAACCAAAAAAAGATAGATGCCGCCACAAAAAGGCAGCTCTTCTACCAGAAAGGAGTACGGTATGTTCGCTCTTAAAGAATCTCCCATGAAAATGCTCTACGGCAACACAAATAATGCAGCTACCATCCCAGACAACATACCTATTCCTCAAAATCTCAATAATGCCCTTAATGCACTATCCTGCCCTGAACCAATCCTTCCTCACAAACGAACTTTCATTAGTGCTCTAAACAGTGGTCCATTTTATGAAAATGGACATTTAATTCTCGGTAATTCATTCAACAGAAGCGCCGATAAAACCACCGATGTTTGGAATGAGCGAATCTTCAAAAGGCTGCCTGGAACTTACCTAGTAGATATCCAACGTATCTGGGAAGGATATGACGGCAGATGGGTCAATGAAGCGCCCCTCTTATTGCGATTCGAAACCATTGATGTTGTTCTTGCTCCCCATCACGACAACGAGAATATAAATGTGTGGACAGGATATCTCGACACAAATGCTCCTGTTTATGAAGCAAGAAATAATTCAGCCGAAAACAAACAAGCCAATGAAAACTCATGTCTTCACTGGCTTGCCTATCGCAGGATAAAGGGGCTCGTTGGAAAGCAAGTACAAAGCATTCATATGCTCTCGATTACGAAAACCACTGAAAAGTCGCCTTGTGAAAAAATAAATTCACAACGTTGTCTCTTTAATCTTTCACTCAATGACGGACGCACCTACACCTTCATTAATAAACAAGGAGCAATAACTCTATGTGTCTAGCATCTAGTGTCTAGTGTCTAGCATCCGTCAATCAGCGATTGTAGATACGCTTTATAGTCATCAACTAAGTTTTGAGGACCAATAATGCGTACCGCTCCATCAAGGCCCGCAATCCAGCCAAAGAATTGCGGGCTCACTCTAACAGAAACCTTTGCCTTTGCATAAGCACCCTCAGGAATTAATTCAGCATGGGAACCAAAGCGATCAGTGATGATTTCGACCTTATCATCTTGAACAGCTAACAAAGCTACCGTTTGGGGCCCATCGAATCGACCAAAATATTCATACGTGTTCTTATTGAAAGAAAATTGAGCAATCGATTCGTTTCTCGTTGCATCTTCGGTGCTAATAGCCAAGTGATCCATTCGGTCAATACGATATTCATTAAACCTTCCATGCGTATCGCTCCAGCACGTTACATAGTAGTAACCGCCATCATAGGAAACTCCAACAGGCGTCACAACATACCGTCTACCTCCATGTGCTGGATGACGTTTTCCGTCGATTCCGTAATGAAGATATTGAAAAGTGATCTTTTTTCGTTTTCGAATAGCGCTATGGATAATATCAACCGCTTCGAAAACACACTCTGTTTTTGAGCGGATTCTTCCCTCAACGTGAATGCTACGGTCAAGTTTTTCCTGCTGACTTAAACTTGCCAAAGATTTGATATTTGCAAGCAAAATATTAGCTTGGCGTACCGTTAAGAACTTACTCGAAGCAACCGCATCAACCATCAGCATTAATTCCGATAGCGTAAAATCCCGATGCTCAATCGCATACTCAACTGGGTTGCGCTGATATGTTTTAATATCCAGCCCAAATTCGCGAAGTATCTCAAGATCACGGTAAATACTTTTTCGCTCTGCAGCTATTCCTTCTTCCGCTAAGCGTTGAATGATTTCTGCCATTGACAGACCATGGTCAGCATCTGTCTCCTCTTCCAACATCCGCTGGATGCAAAGAAGCTTCAACTTCGAATTTTTGTTGGCAGCCATACCCCATCACCTTATTCTATGGGAGATTCAATTTATTCTTAAAGTATATCTATTGATTAGGGGTTTTAAAAGTGGCTGTACCATATATAGGTCAACTCTGAAGGGCTTTATTAACCGTTTAATCAAGCCCTTCAAAGGGTTGTTTTTCTATCGAATTAAACTCTGATTTCGAAGAATCTCAGAGATGACTAAATGATTCAACTGCGGTGTCGCCTAACATTTCTGCCACACCTCTACCCTGCTCGCAATACTGTTTCAGCACTTCACGACCTGCATCCGTCAAACCGATGCGTCGATCACGTAACTTATGCATTACCTCACGCAAATCCTCTGGGAAAGGTGCAAGGAAGTTAAGGGTCTGTTGAGTTTTAGGGTGAGTAAACTCAATGAAATAGGAATGCAAAAATTGCCTATGAAGACCCAGATTGTCCGCTTTACCTGGCGTTCCGTAGGTGGGATCACCCACACACCAATGCTTAATATATTCCATATGGACACGAATCTGGTGCGTACGTCCTGAATACAATTTACACTCAATAAGGGAGAAACCATTATCCTTGTTTCCCGATTCAAAACGCTCTAGAACCTTAAAGGTTGTCACCGAGGAACGTGCCTGTGGTTTGTCTGAAACCTGCATGCGCAAGCGATTTTTGTCACTGCGGAAAATAGGTGCGTCAATCAGCCCCGTATCACTTGCGATATTGCCATGAACCAAGCATAAATATCGTCTGTTTACATTTCGAGAGCGAATTTCATCTTGAAGTTCAAAACCCACTTCGTCGTTTTTTGCAATAAGCATAAGTCCACTGGTATCACCATCCAAACGATGGACAATGCCTGGACGATCATCTCCTTGAATATGCGCGAGATTATCGCGTCCATACCGCGCGATTAAGGCATTCGAAAGCGTTCCATCGGGATGCCCTGGAGAAGGATGGCAAATTAGTCCTGCCTGTTTATTTATAACTGCCAAATCTTCATCATTGTAATAAACATCCAAGGGGATATTTTGAGGCTCCAAAAATATGCGATCATTCGCTTCATACTCTTCATAAACGATAAAATCGCCCGTATGGACAAGGGTTTTTTTATTTGGAGTCTGTCCACCAACAAACACTTTTCCCGCTTCGATCTGTTTGACCGCTTTGCTACGAGATTCATACAAACCTGATTCAAACAAAAACGAATCGAGTCTCATGTTGTCATACCTATCAGTTACTGTTGTCGAAAGACTACGAGCCATAAGTGCTAGTTTCCTTTCTTGGATGAAGATTCTTCCCTAAACGTTCGTGTAATAAACGACAAGAGAAATAACACGACACCACACGTTACCCCAATATCAGCTACATTAAAGGTGGGGAAATTTATAAAGAGTGTCTGAATGAAATCAACGACATATCCTAAAGTGAAACGATCGATTGCATTGCCAATACCACCCGCAAAAACTAAGCCCAGCGAAAAAGCCTCAAGCCAAGTTATATGACGAGAAAAAAGCGCAACCGCTACGAGAAGCACCACAAGCACCACAATTGCAATTACCGCTAATGCAAAAGTTGACCCACTAAACATACTCCACGCTGCGCCGGTATTGTGCGCTAAACGAAATTGGAACAAACCCGCAAAAGGACCAGCAAAGACTTCACCTCTTTCAAACGAATTGGCAAAGGCTTTTGTTCCCATATCAAGAGCGAGCCAAACTAAAGAAACAGCAACAAATACGATGAACTTTCCTACAGACACACGCGAAAGGATCCCACCCTTTCCCTCCTCTTGCGAAGGTATACGATAGGATCCTTTGTTTTGTTTGGTATCAAATTGCATAACGAGCTATGAATTATTCTCTTTTTTGCAAGCTCTTATTCAGCCTCTGAAAAGCCTATTGCATCGAGGGCATCACCACAACGTTTGCAAACATGTGGATGATTTGAATTACCGCCTAGTTCACGGAAATTCCAACAACGAGGACATTTTTCACCTGTTGCTGGCTCAACAGAAGCAGCAAGTTCTTGACCTTCAACAAAAGAAACGCTTGACACGATAAACAACTCTTCAAAGACAGTGTTTTCATAGCAAGAAAGCTTATCAAGTAAAGCTTTCGGAGCAGCTACCGTAACGGTTGCCTCCTGGCTCTTGTTGATTGTCTTTTCACCACGCGCGTCCTCTAGTGCCTTAGTAACCACATCACGCACCGCGATAACTTCACCAAAATCATTCAAGATATTCGTGAGTTCATCTTCAGAAGGAAGTGCTGGAGTAAAGTCTTCAACTTTTGGCCAACCAGCAAGCTGAACACTGATTTCACGATCCTCATTGGCACGAACCGTGCTTGGATAGTGAGCCCAAACTTCCTCGCAAGTAAAGGAAAGAATTGGCGAAAGAACACGAACCAAAACTTCCAGAATATTCATGAGGACAGTTTGTACAGCACGGCGTCGAACCGAATCAGGAGCCTCTGAATAGAGACGATCCTTGGTTACGTCCATATAGACTGAGGAAAGATCATTCACAAAGTCATAAGCGCAACGATAGACGTCTTTAAAGCGATACTCACTATAAGCTGTTTCAATGTCTTTCAAAATTGAAACAGTTTTTGCCATCATATACGCATCGATTGGCTCGAGCTCATCCCAAGAAACCGCATTTGTTGCAGAATTGAAATCATCCAAATTGCCCAACAGGAAGCGGAAGGTATTACGGAAGCGGCGATAAGCATCCGAAACCTGCTTCAAAATATTCTCAGAAATACTTACATCCTGCGAGAAATCAACACTTGCGGTCCATAGACGCAAAACATCCGCACCGTACTTATTGCAAACCTCTGCAGGATCGATACCATTGCCGAGTGATTTAGCCATTTTGCGGCCCTGCTCGTCAACGGTAAAACCACAATGCATAACGGTCTTATAAGGAGGAACCCCGTAGGCACCAACACTGGTAAGCAAGGAAGATTGGAACCAACCACGATGCTGGTCTGAACCCTCTAAATACAGATCTGCAGGGAAACGCAAACCTTCATCGCTGCGATGCTTGCAAACACTGGTGTGAGATACACCTGACTCCCACCAAACATCTAAGATGTCCTTTTCGGGAAGAAGATCAGTGCAACCGCACTTTTCACAAGCAGTACCATGTGGCAAATATTCCTTTGGCTCCTTGGTAAACCAAGCGTCTGCTCCTTCAGTACGGAAAAGCTCGATTACCGCATCAAACGTTTCTTCCGTAGCTACCGTAGAACCACACTTTGCACACTTGAACACCGGAATGGGAACGCCCCATGAACGCTGGCGAGAGATACACCAGTCGGGACGATCCTCTACCATTGAGCCAATACGACGGGAAGACCAAGCGGGAACCCATTTTACTTTGTTCTCGATAGCATCAAGCGCATTCTTGCGGAGATCATTCTTTTCCATGGAAACAAACCACTGGTCAGTCGCACGGAAAATGACGGGCTGATGGCAACGCCAGCAGTGTGGATAACTATGCGTAATATCCACATGAGCTACCAAAACACCCTGCTCATCTAACCACTTAATAATTTCTGGATTAGCCTCGTCTACATCCAAACCTGCAAAACGACCAGCCTCATCAGTCAATACGCCATTATCATCTACTGGCATAAGGATAGGAAGATCAAATTCAAGACCAACCGCATAGTCCTCTTGACCATGACCAGGAGCAGTATGAACAGCGCCCGTGCCGGAATCAAGGGTTACATGATCGCCGTAGATAATCATGCCTTTAAGATCCTGGCGAATAGGACACGTATATGAAACACCCGCAAGCTCACGACCCTTTACGGTAATGACCTGACCATCAGCATCCTTTACTGGCTCATAAGACTGCCAACCAGCAGTCTGAGCAACATCTTCAAGTAAGTCATACGCCATGATGGTATAGGTGCCATCAGCGTTTACCATTACATAGTCTGCATTAGGAGCTAAGCAAACGGCCGTATTTGCAGGAAGAGTCCAAGGTGTGGTAGTCCAAATCAGTACGTACGCTGGATTTGCTACGCCCGCCGCCTCAAAAATAGGAGGTACCGTATCCAATTTGAAGTTTACAAAAATGGAAGGCGAAACTTCATCGGCATACTCAATTTCAGCTTCAGCCAACGCCGTATGGCAACGCTTGCACCAATGAATAGGCTTACGACCACGATAGATCGAACCGTTCAGATACATGGTTTTAAAGATTTCAACATTGCCAGCTTCATAGTCAGGAATGAAGGTTAGATAAGGATGTTCCCAATCTGCATTAACACCTAAACGCTTAAAGCCTTCACGCTGAATATCGATATGCTCCTCGGCCCATTTACGACAAAGCTTACGCAAATCTGGCTGACTTGTTTCAGCCATCTTCTTAGGGCCTAACGTTTTTTCTACCATATGCTCAATCGGCTGACCATGGCAGTCCCAACCGGGAATATAGGGCGTAAAGTAACCGCGCTGTGCGTGGCTCTTGTTTACAAAGTCTTTCAAAATCTTATTGAAAGCATGACCAACATGAATAGGGCCATTTGCATACGGAGGACCATCATGTAATACAAAAGGAGCGTTGTCCTTATTCTTTTCAAGCACCTTATGATAGATATCAATATCGTTCCAGAATTGAAGGCGCTTTGGTTCGTTTTCGGGCAGATTTGCACGCATCGCAAAGTCGGTGCGCGGCAAGTTCATAGTTTGCTTGTAGCTATTGGCCACGGTGCGACCTTTCTTCCTCTGTTGGTCTTATCGTTAAATTTGTTGCTGTTCTCATTTCAAAAGCTTAGTTTGCGCTCCCTTTACGTTAGCGCTTCCTTTGAGTCCTAAAACCCAACTTCATGCTATGACAGCAGAAATAATTCTAAAGCCTTAAAACGAGTAACGGTGTAACTCAAAAATTATACTCAAACTTGCCTATAAAGAAACGAAGAATGCATATTCTACGGACAAAGGAAGGTGGCATTCATCAAATGAACTCATTAAAGCATCGAAAAGCATGACGAGATTTCATCGTAACAGCAGAAATAGACATTTTCGCCCTGTCGCAAGCCAGTACAATTACCTTTGAACTACTTTAGTTTTTCAATTAAAGCGCTTTAAGGATCTCAGGTTATGGATACAAAAGATACCGCAAGCAGATCAGACGATACGTCGCAAAAATCTGTTCAACTGCCCAAAACACAACCAACAAAAGGAGCAACGCAAAGCGCCGCAGAATTTTATCATCGCGTAAATATTGAAGAATGCCTCTACACTGATAATTTTGAAGTAACAGATGCTTGCATTTCATGCGGCCATTGCGAAGATATATGTCCCGCCTACGCCATTAAACTAGACGAAGAAGGCAAGCCTACCTGGATAAAGCACGAGTGCTTTATGTGCTTTGGATGCATGCGTTTGTGCCCCTGCCAAGCAATTCGATACGGTGGAGCTTAAATAGACATTTGCCTTTAATTTGTAGACCCTATGTCGATAAAAACTTAATCTTGCGTGAACCGGTTCAAGAGTGGAAAATTCGCACTGCTCAATTGAATACAATAAATCTAGGAAAACGCAAGAAGAGGGTATCGCGCATATGAGTAAAGAAGCGCCTATAAAGAAGAAAAACAGCATCGATATGCTCAACGGCCCTATACCTTCTCGCGTTATTCTTTTTGCAATTCCGCTTGCGCTTACCAGTATTTTCCAACAGCTATTCAACACGGCAGACTCAGTCGTAGCAGGACGCTTTATTGACAACGCCGCCCTTGCTGCCGTTGGTGGTGTTGCCCCGATTATCGCCTTATTTGTTTCACTCTTTGTGGGCCTTTCCATTGGAGCAAATGTAGTAGTAGCAGTTCATATCGGACACCAGGATTACAGTCGTATACGTGGCGCTATTCAAACTACCGCGATTGTTTCTCTTGTAAGTGGTATTGCTTTAACTCTTGTTGGCATCGTAGCAACCGATCCGATTTTAGGTTTAGTAAATATGCCTCTTGATGCCTGGGATCAGGCACGAATCTATCTACATATTTACTTTGCGGGCATTATTTTTATTCTTATCTATAACTTTGGCTCGGCAATTCTACGCGCCAAGGGCGACACGCGTCGTCCCCTTATTGCACTTGCAATCGGGGCTCTTCTCAATATTTTCTTCGATGTTTGCGCAACGGTTGTCTTAGGTATGGGAGTTGCAGGCATTGCACTAGGAACCGTTATAGCAAATGCAGTTTCAGCAGGTTTAATCGTGTTTTTTCTTCTTACTGAAGAAGACACCTATCGTCTTACCTTTAAAGGCATACGCATTGTTCCTGATGACCTAAAACAACTTTTATATATTGGCATTCCTTCCGGGATGCAAGGTATGGTGTTTTCATTAGCCAACGTAGTCGTACAGAGTGCCATCAATAGCTTTGGAACCGATGCTACTGCAGGGTCTTCCGCTGCACTCAATTATGAAACGTACGCCTACTTTGTCGTCAATGCTTTTGCTCAAGCTGCGGTGACTTTTACCGGACAGAACTATGCTGCAGGAAAACTTGATCGTTGCGATAAGATATTTCGCTTCTGCATGATTGCAGCTATAGGTTTCTCTTTTATCGTGGGAGGCACCTTTGTTCTCTTTAACGAAGTGTTCTTGAGCTTCTTCACCACTGAAGCAGCTACCCTTGTCTTTGCTGTCTCTCGTATGTGGCACATTTGCCTACTGGAATTTATGACCTCTTCCTATGAGGTAAGTGCAGCTGCTATGCGCGGAATGAATTGGTCAATTCTTCCCACTATCATTACCGTTGTTGGATCTTGCGTGTTGCGTATTGTATTTATTTTTACTTTGTTCCCTTTGGTGTACAGTTACGACAATCTGCTTTTGATCTATCCAGTTTCATGGATCGTAACTGGTGTTTCGATGCTAATTCTTTATGTCATAGCTCGCAAACGCGCCTATGCTAAAGCATTACGCATTTACTCCCCTTCAAAAGCTCAACAGCCTGCATAAAATTTACCGCCAAAAGATGATGCAAAAATTGAACTGATTAAACCAGAGGTTTCACTTCACGATAAAATAGAATTGTTTTAAGTTGCATGGTAACGCTTCTTAATCACTGAATCTATTTCGAGAAAGGATCCTCATGAGCGATTGCTTGTTTTGTAAGATAATTTCTGGCGAAATTCCCTCTGCAAAAGTTTACGAAGATGATCTTTGTTATGCCTTCGATGACATTGAGCCAGAAGCTCCTGTTCATACCCTCATTGTTCCTAAGCAGCATTTTGACAACCTACAAGATAACGTTCCTGCAGAAGTCTTAGGTCATTTGCTCTCTGTTGTCCCAAAAGTCGCAGAGATCAAAGGAGTAAATGAGTCTGGTTTTCGCTGCGTAATTAACACAGGTCCTGATTCAGCAGCAACCGTAGGCCATCTTCATATCCATGTTATGGGCGGCATTAAGATGGGACGCGCAACTTTCGAGGAATCTCAGCGCCTGGAAGAAAATAAATAATCTTTGCCAAAATTTAAACAACCGTATACCTTTTAAGCAGTGCTTAAAAGGTATACGGTTTCTCTTATTTATGAGCTCTTAATACAAGCTCGAACTAATTCTTAACCAACCGCTCCATCCGCTTAGCGAATAGTTTATTCGGATACTTCGCATCCTTAAAGAGCGGCAACGATTGCGTCAACCGAAACTTTTGCATCTCCTAGAAGCATGTCGGTATTGTCGTTATAAAACAGGGGATTTTCTACGCCCGAATAGCCTGCATTACCCATTGTTCTTTTAGAGACTACAACTTTGCCTGCTTCCCATACCTTTAAAACAGGCATACCTGCAATAGGACTATTCGGATCAGTCAAGGCAGAAGGATTTACCGTATCATTTGCGCCAATCACTAACGCTATATCTACTTCATCAAAATCATCATTGATTTCATCCATTTCCAATACCGCATCATAAGGAACTTTAGCCTCTGCCAATAAAACATTCATATGCCCTGGCATACGACCAGCTACAGGATGAATGGCAAACTTAACATCGACCCCATAGCTCATTAATTTATGAGTCATTTCAGCTACGGGGAATTGTGCCTGCGCAACAGCCATACCATATCCAGGACATATCACAACCGATTTAGCTGCTTTTAATTCTTCTGCAAGTTCTTCTGGAGTGATCGTAGTATAGCTGCCCATTGCTTTTGTGGTAGTAGCACCTCCTGTAGAGGAGCCATCAGAACCAAAGCCCCCTAAAATAACTGAAATAAAATTACGATTCATTCCCTTGCACATGATGTAGCTCAAATAAGCACCAGAAGAACCAACTAAAGCACCCGTAATGATCAAAAGATCATTTCCTAAGGTAAAGCCAGCCATCGCGGCAGCCCAACCTGAATAGCTGTTTAGCATTGAAACAACTACCGGCATATCTCCGCCACCAATAGCCATAACCAAGTGAAAACCTAGCACTAAAGAAACAACCGTAATGATACCAAGCGGAATGAGGCCAGCTTCTAATCCCTTTGTGTTCACTAGCCAGGCGATGCAGGCAATAATAACTACCAACATCAAGAGATTTATCGCGTTTCTTCCTGGTAAAGTAAGCGGCTTGCCAGAAATTTTTCCCGCCAACTTCAGATAGGCAATTATTGAACCCGTAAGCGTAACGGCACCAATAAATACCGCTATACCAACTTCTCCCATATGGAAAGCATTTTCTGCTGCTGCCGCTGGGTCACTTATTACTGCTCCGGGGGTAGTAATAAACGAATTGAATCCCACCAGCACTGCTGCGGCACCCACAAAAGAATGGAGCATCGCAACAAGCTGTGGCATTTCTGTCATTTGGACACTTCGCGCTTTCCAGGTGCCAATTGCTGCCCCGATAAGAAGAGCAATTACCAACAGCACAACCGCCATTAAAGGATTAGTAGTGTTGGATACGACCGTAACTAAAATTACCGCCACCAACGCCAAGGTCATTCCAGCAATGCCAAGTTTATTTCCCCGAAGCGCTGTTTTTTGCTTAGAGAGATTTGCTAAAGCCAAAATAAACAATAAACCTGCCAAAAGATAAGCCAAAGTTTCAAAACTCGTAAAAAGAGAAAGAATTTGTTCAGAGACGAGTGTCTGCATTACTTATCCTCAGAGCTCCTCTCAAACATCTTGAGCATACGCTGCGTAACCATAAAACCACCGAAAATATTTATTGCCGCGATTGCCATAGCAATAAAAGAAAGAATCTGCACGACTAAGTTGCCTGATCCTATCAATAGAATTGCACCCACGATGATGATGCCTGAAATGGCGTTGGTTTCCGACATTAAGGGAGTATGCAGGGTATGAGTAACATTGGTAATAACATAAAAGCCCACTACAACGGCAAGCATAAACACAATGTAGTGACCTGCAACACTCGCAGGAGAAACCATAATCAAAGCAACAGCCAAAACCCCCGCTAAAACCTTCCGCCAATGCTTTACAAAGGGCGACTTCTCTTGTGAAGGGTTAGTTTTTTCTGTTTCTTGTTTATCTTCCTCGTGAGTAGAAACGGACACTTTCACTTCTGGAGGTGGCCACATGCTTTCACCATGCAAGGTAACCGTAACGCCACGAACCACTACATCTTCTTCGTCAAGAGAAAGAACCCCATCCTTTTTCGGAGTAACAAGCTTCAAGAAATTGACTATGTTTTGCCCAAAAAGCTGAGATGCTTGTCCAGGCAAACGTGCTGGTAAGTTAGTCCAGCCAATAATAGTGACCCCATTGTCAGTGACCACTACTTCATCTGGCTTAGATAAAGCACAGTTCCCGCCAAGCTCGCTTGCGCCCATATCGACAATTACCGAACCAGGCTTCATTGCTGCCACTGCCTCTTTTGTCACCAAAAGCGGTGCAGGTCGACCAGGAACTCTTGCCGTAGTTATAACAATGTCGCTTTGTATACACTGCTTGGTGTACACCTCAAGGGTTAGCTTCTGCTGCTCCTCATCCAAAGCCTTTGCATAGCCATCTGAGCTTTCCTGTTTTACGGGAATCTCTACGAACTTACCGCCAAGCGACTTAACCTGATCGGCAACTTCAGGACGCACGTCAGTCGCGGAAACTTCAGCGCCCATAGCTCCTGCTTGACCAATAGCCGCAAGACCCGCAACACCAACTCCAATAACATACACTTTTGCCGGAGGTACTTTCCCCGCAGCAGTAACCTGACCAGTAAAGGTTCGTCCGAAAGCACTTGCCGCCTCTACTACCGCTCGATATCCGGCTACATTCATCATGGAACTACGAACATCAAGTGATTGAGCACGACTAATTCGAGGAACTTCATCCATCGCAAGAGCTGTTAAGCCTTTGTCTTCACAGGCGCGCACAAAATCAGTATTCGCTCTAGGATTCATGCGAGAAATTAAGGTAGCGCCTTCTTTAATGAGCTTCATATATTCAGGCGTTGGAATATCCAAACAAACCACTATATCGGCACCCCAGGCTTCAACCTCATCAACGATGTGAGCCCCCGCCTGTTCATATTGTTCGTCAAAATACCGAGCCTTAACTCCTGCGCCCTTTTCAACGCAGACCTCATACCCAAGCTTGATGAGCTTCTTAACCGTATCGGGCGAACCAGCAACAAGCGTTTGGTTTTCTGTTAATTCTTTTGGTATACCTATCAGCATTATTCATCTCCCTCATTACGAATAAAAGAGAGGTACCCCTTCTGTAACTGATTTATTGTTTGTCTATATTACAAAAGTGTGCGGCGAGAAACCCAGGAAAACCTATGCCTCTCTAACCGCACACTCTTTCAATTTATAAATGAGATTTATAAAAACAATAAGCGCTGGTATCTTATTGAGAAATGTCCCCATGCTTTTCGTAGCGCATCACTTCACGAATCGCGTTTTCCTCATCCACGAAGACTACGTGTGGTCGATGCGTTTCTGCTTCTTCTGGCGTCATTTGGCAGTAGCACATAATAATGCACGTATCTCCTGGCTGTACCAAACGAGCAGCAGCACCATTAAGGCAAATCATTCCACTGCCTCGTTCCCCAGCAATGGTGTAAGTTTCCAAACGAGCGCCATTATTGACATCCACCACTTGCACCGTTTCATATTCCAAAATATTTGCGGCATCTAACAAATCCTTATCAATTGTGATGCTGCCCACATAATCGAGTTCTGCTTGGCGAATAGTGGCGCGATGGATTTTACCTTTCAGCATATTCAGAATCATGGATACGAAATTCCTCCTTTTAGTAGTTTTAGGTATACGTAGATTCCAGGTATTTACTTAGCCATAAAGAAAAAATTATCTATAAGGCGCGTTTTACCAATACGTACCGCAAGTGCGCACAACACTTCGCCTTCAATGCGCTCAACTGGCTTTACCGTATCTGTACTTACGATCTCTATATACTCGGGATCAGCTAAAGGCTCTTCTGAAAGTACCTCCGCAATACATGCGCGTACCACTCGAGTATTACACTCTCCTGCCTCGCAAAGATGCTTGCCTGCACTTAAAGCTCGATAGAGCACCGTAGCCGCTTTTCGTTCTTCGGAATTGAGATAGGTATTACGAGAGCTTTTTGCAAGGCCATCTTTTTCGCGAACGATTGGACAACCAATAACCTCAACATTGATATTTAAATCTCGAACCATGCGACGAATAACCAGTAATTGCTGAGCATCTTTTTGTCCGAAATACGCTCGATCAGGCTGAACGATATTGAAAAGCTTATTCACCACCAAACACACTCCATCAAAATGGATGGGTCTGCTTTTGCCACAAAGTTCCTCAGAGATATCAGCCATATGAATGGTGGTACTTCTGTCGGGATAATACATTTCATCTACCGCAGGATGAAATATCAACGACGCCCCTGCTTGATCACAAGCGGTTTTATCATGCGCAATATCGCGCGGATAGCTTTCTAAATCTTCACCAACACCAAATTGAGTTGGATTAACGAAAACACTTACCACAACACGATCATTATCTTGAGCTGCTTGACGAATAAGACTTTGGTGTCCTTCGTGCAGATATCCCATTGTAGGAACAAGACCAACAGTTAACCCCTCATTGCGCCACTGAGCAACCTGATCTCGTACTTCTGTAATTGTTTCTACCAGTTCAACCACAAGTTTCTCTTTCTATCGATTGTTCTTACATGAATTAAGCAATAAACCGAACAAAATCATTTGTTAGAGTTTTTCGATTACCGAATCATCAATTTTGAAAGTGTGCTCCTCGGCGGGAAATGAAGCTTCTTTAACTGATGTCGTATATGCTTTAAAGCCTTCTGTCATTGCCGCTCCCACATCGGCAAATTTTCGAGCGAATTTTGGAACGAGATCGCTATACATTCCCAACATATCTTGATAAACCAAGATTTGACCCGAGCACTCAGCGCCAGATCCAATGCCAATAGTGGGAATCTTTACCGCCTTCGTAACAAGAGCAGCCAGTTTTGCAGGAATACATTCAAGAACAAGCGAAAACGCACCTGCTGCCTCTAAGGCTTGCGCATCTTCTATGATCTGACGAGCTGCCTGTTCGCTTTTACCCTGAACCTTAAAACCACCAAAAGCGTTGATAGATTGGGGTGTCAATCCAATGTGGCCCATTACCGGAATTGACGCGCGTGTAATTGCTTCAACTTCTGCACAGAACTTAGCTCCGCCTTCGAGCTTGATAGCCTGCGCTCCCCCTTCAGTAATCAGCCGACCAGCATTTTCAACCGCCTGCTGCACTGAAACTTGATAGGACATATAAGGCATATCTGCAACAACTAAGGCGTTTTTCGCACCACGAACAACTGGTTTGGTGTGATGAAGCATATCTTCCATGGTGACCGAAAGGGTATTTTCGTAGCCAAGCATAGTCATCCCGAGTGAATCACCAACCAAAATGCCATCAATGCCTGCCTCGTCCATCAATTTTGCAGTGGAATAATCGTAGGCGGTAAGCATAGCGATTGGCTTATTTTCGTCACGCATTTTCTGAAATGTTGAAATAGTTACTGCCATTTAAAATTCTCCTTCAATTCGAACTGTTTCTTTCCAAGGAATTGCCGTATTTGATCAGTATTTTTACTTCTGGTGAGCTACGTTATGGCGAGCTACATTACGGTGAGCGACGTCATGGTGAGCTACGCAATGATTTACCCATAGTCCATTTACCTGCTTAATCTCTGTGTATCGCTTAATCTCGCTACCGATATTTACCGAATCTCGAATTAAAAAAGGCGTTCACCCAGCACTGCACCCCATGCATCGTAGGTGCGAGAAGGATATTTACGCTTTACGATATCGATCAAAGACCACGTAAGCGCACGATATAAAGCAGCTCGTTTGTCATCGAGTGAATGGAGGTGATCAGAGACCGTAGATAAATCGTCACGTTCAACAGGACCTGTCAGAGAAGCCGCTGCTCCAAGATTAAAAAAGTTTTCGATATTGCCATAAACAAGAGGCTTTAAGGCATCTCGCGCATCATCTTCAGTAAACCCGCATTGTTTAAGCAATTCGGTTGCGTTCTCCAAAGGAGACAATACAAGATTACTCGCAAAAACCGCAGCAGCATGATAGCGAGTTTTATCTGCTGCCTTAATAAGGTGAACAGAATTGCCTAAAGCTTCGAAGAGAGGAATTATGATACTCAATGCCCTTTCGTCACCTTCGACAGAAAAATGAGCACGAGCAACTTGCAGGTGAGCGATTTCCTTATTGCCAAACGCCAATAATGGATGGACCGAACATACCGAAATGCCTATTTCGTGCGCTCCTTCAAAAATGTCCGAAGCGCAACAACCACTACAATGAGCAATTATTTTTGAAGTTAAAACAGATTCATTGTTGTGATGAGCTTCTCTAAGCTCTTCCCAAACTGAAGAAATGACTCCATCAGGAGTAGTAATAAAGATTAAATCGCTGGCTTGAGCCAACTCTGCCGCCGATGAAAACACGCGGCTATTCGTAAATGACGCAGCATCCTGCGCAGAAGCATAGGTAGCGCTAGCATATCCAACCACCTTCTGGTTGCAATCCACGAGATATCGCCCTAGTGCGGTTCCCGCCTTGCCAGCACCAATGAACCCAATGTTCATGATGAAATATTTCCCTTTCGTAAGGGCATGCCCAATTACCAAATATCAATGAAAGGTTTAGCTATAGCCTTTATAGATAATGCACTTAGGTATGCCAACGGTACGGTTCTTCACCCTAGGTAAAGATATCGTCCAACGCAGGTAACTCTAATACGCCTCTTACGGATTAGTCAATAAGGAATATTTCAAATCGCCATGATCTTTTAATGAACAAACTTCTATTGCTTCGTACAATAGACCTAGCAGAACAAATAAACCATGTAGTCAGTTTTTAGCTCAATAACTTTTAGCTCAACCCTTCGTTCGAAAGAGGAAAGTCGCGCAGATGATCTTGCCCATACACAATTCAACAACAAGAGACGACCAAACCCTTGACGAATCACCCGGCTCGCTACAAAACCGAAACGTTTTTCTAATTGCTGATCACGATGCCGATCATCACAAAGCTCAACAGCTTTCTTGTGATTTAGGACTACCTTTAACCATGATTTCAGAAGGTGAACTAAGCGATAGTGATAGTGATCTAGATAAATATCCTATTAGCGCCGCTGCTAAAAGCATCAGTACCGATACTAAAAGCATCAGCGCCGCTGCCAAAAACATTAGCGCCACCACCAAAAACACCGATCCAGTTCTTTATCTTCATCTCACCTCTCAAGGACTTCAATTGGAATACGAAGACATGATTCTTCGATGCGACTTTGAAGACATGTTACCCCGCATTAAACCAGGTAAGATACAAACAGAACTCCTGGTAAAGGCTACGAAAATTAAAGCGAAGAAACTCGCAAGTGATAACAATGATCCCAGCAATCAAAATACTCAGTCGGGAGATACACTAACCAACAAAACCACTGCCTCGAACAGTACCGCTTCCTTTAATAGTGACAAAACCACAGATTTTCCCGAAGATTCATCCTTGCCCTCTTCTCCTGCAGTTGAGTCTCAAAATACCGTCATCGATGCAACGGCAGGACTTGGACAAGATTCTTTTCTTCTCGCGGCAGCGGGTTTTTCGGTTGAAATGTATGAGCAGGACCCTATCATTGCGGCTCTTCTACAAGATGCCCTTGAACGAGGATCAAAAAATGCTGCACTCGCCACGGTTATTTCAAATATGCATCTTTATAAGCAGGACAGCGTTTCGGCGCTCAAAGACCGAGCTTATGCACTTGGCATGACACATCCTTTGGGAGAAGCGCAATACCCAATCGCCGATAACGATTCTTTCGCCCAAACAAACCCCCGCAAACCCGAGGTAATTTATCTTGATCCAATGTTTCCTGCTCGCACAAAAAGTGCAGCGGTAAAAAAGAAATTTCAGCTACTTCACCAGCTTGAACACCCCTGTGAAAATGAAACAGAGTTATTTGAAGCTGCCCAGATGCTTCGTCCTCATAAAATAGTGGTAAAACGCATGCTTAAGGGACCTTATTTGGCAAATAAGAAACCGAGCTATTCAATCAAAGGAAAAGCTATCCGCTACGATTGCTATGTGTATGCTTGATCTACCTGACGCGCTTGCTAATACCGATGAACCCACCATTACCGATACGCCTGTTTTCTTTGACACGATTCAAGTAATCTTGCATTCCTATTCCTAGGTTGCTACCAATGTTTCTAGATCGTTGTCCATTCATTAAAGGAGTAGCCATGAATACTGCAGTAGAAAATGAAATAATTGCCGATCTTCGTTCAATTGCTGACTCAGATTACCAGCAATTCCAAGCAAAACTTGTTCCAAATATTAATGCCAACCTTGTTCTTGGCGTTCGTACCCCTGCCCTGAGACGCTATGCAAAGCAACTCTTTAAAAACACTCCAGAAAAAGCACAAGCATTTATTCAGCAACTTCCTCATACTTACTACGAAGAAAACAATGTTCATGGTGAACTGATTGGACATCTGGCAAAAACGCCCGAAGAAGCTTTCGAGCTGCTTGATCGATTCCTTCCTTACGTTGATAACTGGGCAACGTGCGATTTAATGCGTATACCTGCTTTCAAAAAGGATCTAGCGACAACCTTAACCAAGATCAAAGAATGGATATTTTCCGAACCAGAATATATGGTTCGGTTCGGGATAGTTCAACTCATGACGCTGTTTCTTGATGATGCTTTTGACCCTCAGCATCTCCAACTTATAGCTCAAATTAAACGAGAAGAATACTATATCAATATGGCGCGTGCTTGGTATTACTCGTTCGCACTTATCAAACAACCAGAAACTTCCCTGCCATTTTTTGAGCAGCGTCCTTTAAATCTTGATACATGGACGCACAATAAATCCCTACAGAAGGCTCGCGAAAGCAGAAGAATTTCTCCAGAACAAAAAGCGTACTTTCAATCACTAAAAGTATAGATTTCGCTAAAAAACTACCCTCTACCCGCCTCAAAAGACGAGTAGAGGGTTAAGTTTACTGGAAAGCAAATTAACAATTCATCGTTTCCTTCAAGATTAATGCCAGGCTGACCGTCCCACCGATCAATCACGAAAGCACTAGATTAAGACTAGGGGTTACTCCGCTGGATAAAAACCACTTGGAACTTCATTTAGGTTGATCATGATGTTCTTTGTTTGGCAATAGTGTTCCAACATTACCTTATGAGTCTCACGTCCAATACCTGACTGCTTGTAGCCTCCAAAAGGAGAACCAGAAGGAATCTGATTATAGGTATTGACCCACATACGGCCCGTCTGAATACCGCGTGCTACACGGAAAGCTCTATTGATATCGCGCGTCCAAACAGCACCGCCGAGTCCATAGACCGAATCGTTTGCCATATCGATAACTTCTTGTTCGTCCTTAAACTTAATCACTACTGCGACAGGACCAAAGATTTCCTCCTGAGCGCAACGGCAAGAATTATTGGGTACTTCAATCATCGTAGGTTTCAAGAAGGCCCCCTTAGCGCATTCGCCTTCCGTATAGCGCTCGCCGCCGCAGAGAACCTTGCCACCTTCTTGCTTTGCGATATCGATATATCCCAAAATCTTGTTCATTTGACGTTCATCAATTTGGCTGCCCATCTGCGTGTCGTCTTCCCAAGGCATTCCAACTTTTACCTTATTGAAAGCAGCAACCGCATCTTCAACGAACTTATCGTAAATATCTTCATGAACAAAATTCGACTGCCCGCACAGCATACCTGACCCTGATTGAATAGAATACCCAGCTGTACACCATCGATAACCATATCCCACTGCGCATCGGGGAAAATAATGTTTGCGGACTTTCCGCCCAACTCAAGAGTAGCCGGGATCAAACGATCTGCTGCAGCTCGAGCAACATCACGACCAACCTCGGTTGACCCCGTAAATGCTAACTTAGAAATACGCTGATTCTCGAGCAGGTATTGACCGGATTTCGAACCTTTACCCGTAATCACATTAAAGACGCCAGCAGGAATAACGTCTTGGGTTAACTTCGCAAACTCCAACACTGACAAGCTTGTGGTGGATGAGGGCTTAAAGACCGTGCAGTCGCCCGCCGCAAGAACTGGAGCCAACTTCCAGGCAGCCATCAAGAAGGGAAAATTCCAAGGAACAATCTGTCCCACAACGCCAATTGGCTCGTGCAAGACAAGAGACATCATATTCCCAGGAAGAATATCAGCCTCTCCAGTATCGGCTAGCAAAACGCCTGCAAAATAGCGGAAATGATCCACTGAGTACGCAATATCGATTGCGCGAGTTTCACGAATAGGTTTGCCGTTATCGAGTGTTTCAAGCAATGCTAACTTCTCTGCATTTTCCTCAATAATGTCAGCAACCTTATTCAAGATAGCAGCGCGTTCAGTCTTGTCAGTTTTGCCCCAGGTCTCAAATGCCTTCCATGCAACTTCAACCGCACGATCAACATCCTCACGTGTCGCATCGGCAATAGTGGAAAGTTTCTCGCCAGTTGCCGGACAGAACGAATCGAGTGTAGCTCCATCAGAAGCATCAACCCATTCGCCACCAATATAGAGCTGATAAGAATCTTGTGCTGGATTATTCATTGAAAACTCCTTTCCAGCGCTTTAACAATCAAGTTGCACTGAGAGCAGATCCGCTTTTCTAAATTAGAAATCAACCTCAGTACCGTAATACACGCAGGTGAACAGACGTTCCATAGTTGCCGCATCAATTGGACGAGGATTAGAAGGAGTGCAAGCATCCTCAATTGCATTTGTTGAAAATGCTGCAACTTTTTCTTTGAATTCGTCCTCTAAAACACCTAATTCTGCAAGCGTATTAGGAATCCCCATATAAGCATTGAGTCCTTTTACAAAACCGATCAATGCTTCGACCGTAGGCTCCAAACCAAGCGATGCAGCAATAGCGCCATAACGAATAGCTGTTTCAGGAACAGCCGAGTTGTACTTGATTACATAGGGAAGATAAAGCGCGTTGGCAAGACCACTTACATGACAAATGGTCTCCACTTGCGCTGAAACTCTACCCACAAGGACCATTACATGCCATCATATTTGCTGTCTTATGAACTAGTTAGCTCAACCCACTTTGAGCTTCGTTTGTACCCTTCGGACCAACCATGACCAGCACTTATTTATATGACATACAAACAAGAGGAAATCGCCCAATCTATGAATTTCTCTACGAACAGATACGCAACGATATTTTGAAGGGAAAAATAAAAACTGGTGAGCAATTACCCTCAAAGCGCGCTTTAGCACAGCAACTTAATATTAGCGTTGCAACTATTGAAAAGACCTACCACGAACTTAGTCTTGAAGGATATATTGCTCCAAGACAACGGCGTGGTTTCTTTGTCGAACCACTCGCTAAAACAACGCCTTTTCATGCCAATTCAGGCCAAATCAACTGGTTTGATTCTGATGATATAGAAGAAAACGAACCGCCGCTTGATCTTCAGACACCCAGTTTGTTTTTGAAAACCCTGGATATAAAAAATTAGCGCAAATTGCCGATAATCTTTCCATTCAGTGGAGTTACTGCAACGTAGATCGTAAAGGGTTGAAAGTAAACCAACTACCTTCTGCCTCCCATATCGCAGTCCACGTCTCTCCCGCAAACAATTTTCCTGGTGGGTTCAGCATGGATCTATCGCGGCGCAAAGAGCTCCTCCGGTGGGTTAATCAAAAAAATGATCGTCTCATAATTGAAGATGACTACGACAGCAAATTGCGCTATGAAGGCAATAATCTTTTGCCTTTATTTGCCTGCAGCACGAACGAAAAAGTAATTTACCTTAATTCTTTTTCAAAAACCCTAATGCCAAGCCTTCGAATTAGCTACATGATTTTGCCAAAAGACCTTATGCAACGCTATAAAGAAACTATGAGTTTTTATTCATGTACCGTATCTGGTTTCGAGCAACGAGCTTTAGCAAAATTTATAGAAGAAGGATATTTTGAACGGCATTTTACCAGGCTTCGTAACTTCTACCACAAACAAAGAGAATTAGTTCTTGCAGCTTTCCGTTCGTCTGAGCTACATGAAAAAATTCATATCCTAGAAAACAACGCTGGGACACACTTTCTCATGTATGTTGACAGTCCCCTCTCAGGAAATACCCTCAAACAAAAAGCTCATAGTCTAGGAATCAAACTGGCACTACTTTCTGATTATTGTTTCGAAGAACATTCCATTGCTCAAAATATTATCGTTATCAATTATGCAAATCTTCTTCCAGAAACAATCGAACAAACAGTTGAAGCATTTACCTATCTATTCCGCTCGTAAAACCCCATATAAAACTAGCTTTCTTAAATGAGTGAGAAGTTTTTAAATAAGCGAGAAGTTTGCGTATTCAATCCGCGATCTAATCTTTTCATTTTTTAGCAATTTGGTGCAGAAAAAAACAAGCACGCTCGAAAGCGTGCTTGTCATTCAGTTACCTATGAAGCAGGCCTCACGCCTACCTGAATTTAGCCAAAGTAGCGCTTTAGTAAACCAGCAAAAGCCTTGCCATGGCGAGCTTCGTCGCGAGCCATCTCATGAACCGTGTCATGAATTGCATCAAGACCAGCAGCCTTAGCACGCTTAGCAAGATCGGTCTTGCCAGCAGTTGCGCCGTTTTCAGCTTCAACGCGCATTTCAAGATTCTTCTTTGTAGAATCAGTTACTACTTCACCGAGAAGCTCAGCAAACTTAGCAGCATGCTCTGCCTCTTCATAAGCAGCCTTTTCCCAGTAAAGGCCAATCTCAGGATAACCTTCACGATGAGCAACACGTGCCATTGCTAAATACATTCCAACCTCGGAGCACTCACCTTCAAAGTTTGCGCGCAAATCGTTAACGATGTCTTCAGAAACCTCAGGAAGTTTACCAACACCTACAACATGCTCTGCAGCCCAAGTCATCTCAGTATCAGACTGCTTAATAAAACGATCGCCAGAAACTCCACACTGTGGGCACTTGAAATCTGCTGGCAATTCGTCGCCATCGAATTCTTCTACATAACCGCAAACTGGGCATACAAATTTCATTGTCTTCTCCTTAAAAGTTGGGTTAACTAGGGGCTTTAACTTCAGACCACAGCCAATTGATTACGTTTTCTTTAGCTGTCGCCTTAGCTCTGACCTCTATGGATAACTATACGACATTCCAAGCACAAAAAAGCCCAGATTCAAAAAATTTATGCTACTAATTTAGTACCATTTTACGCAGAAGCAACAAATCTTCTCAATAATCTCACTAAAAGCGAGTACGCTCAGACGCTCCTCTGCTTTCGATAAACATCTGCCTACAGCTTTTCTTTCCGTAACCGTTCATCAATATCTTCACTGTCGCAGCAATATCTATCTCAACAGCATCCTTTACATAACCATCTGGTTAATTCACGAAGCGATACTTTCGTCTAAATAGCATGCAACTTCTTGCCATTGTTGAGATGCTCCTATCGCGCATTCGCCATCGCCATCTTGAGGTCCATAATCTCCAAAGCCAGCATGATTGCCGCCTTCAATTACTTTCGTCTGCGAGTCAGCCGGCAAATTACCTGCGTTTTCTTCAAGAGCAGTACGATTTAAAACACCATCGTTGCTGCCATAGATGAGTTCAACTTCAAGATTTGTGGTTGATAAATCCACTGCCGCATAAGCTGCAAGCAAAAATACCCCTGAAAGTTCATCGTTATGCGCCGAAGCAAATTGAGCCGCCATTGCTCCACCAAGAGAATGACCCGCAATCCACCACTCTTCTATTTCAGGAGCACTATTCATCAATGAATCTGCTGCATCTATGCCAAAAAATGCTAAGTTGAATGGCATTTTCGCAATAACGCAATAATAGCCACAATTTGATAATTCGTTAGCAAGTGGAACATACGCATAGGGATCTACTTTTGCACCGGGATAAATCACAATCCCCGTCTTCTCATGCGGATCCCCTATCTTAATAGCCTGGTCGCTCTCTTCTAAAACACCTGCCGTTTTCATTTCTTGAGTAAGTCTGAGTGCAGTATCTCCTGCGTGGTAATAGTCGGAAACATAAGCATAAAAGCCTCCGGCACCAAAAAGCATTACCGCAATAAGCGCGATCACTAAACGTTTAGGCCACTTTTTCTTTTTTGAGTCTTCTTTCATTAGATAACAAATCCTAGAACTATTGCTTGGTGCGCTTTTTGTCCCAACAATACATAAACCACCAGCAATAACCAAACAAACGATTAGCACAACCCAGCACAGGTTATCATTAACCGTAGGATGCGTAGACCAATCAAGAAAATTAACTGATAGATGAAGGTCGAAAGGGTGCCATTTATGAACAAAGTAATCCTCATACCTGATTCATTTAAAGGAACCCTCTCTTCAACTCAGATTTGCGAAATAATATCAGCTGAAATCACAAAACAATTTCCCAGCTGCAAGGTTATTTCAATTCCTGTTGCAGATGGTGGTGAAGGGAGTGTTGACTGTTTTCTTTCTGCACTAGGTGGACAGAAAATTACTGCAACTGTAAATGGTCCACATTTCGAAAAGATGAAATCATATTTCGGAATGATAGATAACTGCAAAAACAACGATTCATACGGGAACAAACCCAATAATACCCAACCCGTTGCGGATAAATTCAACACGACTAAATTCAACACGACCAAATCCAATACGGCTAAGCTCAACACGATTAAAAATTTAACCGCTGTTATAGAAATGGCATCATGCGCTGGATTGCCTCTTGTTGAAAATAACAAAGATCCTCTAGGAACCACCACCTATGGTGTTGGCGAATTAATCCTTGCAGCCACAAAACAGAACGCACAGAAAATAATCGTGGGTTTAGGCGGCAGCTGCACCACCGATGGAGGCTGCGGAGCTGCGGCTGCCTGCGGCGTGAAATTCTACGACAAGACAGAAAAATGCTTTGTTCCAACGGGAGGAACACTCAAACAGATCAAGCGCATTGATATTTCCGAACTCAATCCCATGATCAAAAATACTGAAATCATCGCAATGTGCGACATCGAAAACCCCATGTACGGGCCCGAAGGAGCAGCTTTCGTATTCGGACCCCAAAAAGGCGCAAGCCCAGATGAAGTTAAGTTTCTCGACGAAGGACTCATCCGTCTTTCCAAAATAATAGAACGTGATTTAGGACTCAATGTTGCCGCCGTTCCTGGTGCTGGAGCAGCAGGTGCTATGGGAGCAGGAATGATTGCCTTCTTCGGTGCGCACCTTCAAATGGGAATTGAAACCGTACTTGATACGGTGCATTTTTCAGACACTATTAAGGGTGCTGATCTAGTATTTACCGGCGAAGGAAGACTAGATGCGCAATCGCTTCGAGGCAAAGTAGTCATTGGGGTTGCTAAGCGCTCGCAAAAAGAAGGCGTGCCTGTTATTGCACTTGTTGGTGGAGTTGATGGCGACATGAAAGCCGCCTACGATATGGGAGCTACCGCTATCTTTTCCATCAATCGCTTACCGGAAGACTTTTCTATTTCCAAAAACAAAAGTGCAAAAAACTTAGCCGCAACTGCACAAGATGTTCTTCGTGCAATAAAAGCATTCAAAGAGGAACCGAATGAATAATTCAGAAAATGATATTGAGCCAAATATTTGCGCGGTATTTGTTGAACCAAATTATCGTGGGCTTGGTTTATCGCGCTTGTTACTCGACCACATTTGCCAAGATATGGCTCATCGCGGTATACGCACTCTCTATCTTTTAACCGACCATGATTCTTACTACGAAAAACTGGGATGGACTTTTCGCGAAATGGTTCGAGATACAGAAGGAGAATTGGGCCGAATGTACGAGAAAACCACCGAAACAATCAATTCCCCTATCTCTTACTAAAAACATTTTTGTTTAGCTCTAAACGGTTTTATTACTTCCCTTAGAGCGGACTTAAACTAAACGACCCTGGGTTGAATATCTTTCTCAACCCAGGGTCTCTATTCTGATCAAGCTTTTGAATCTAGCTCATTGTGGTTTAGCGCAACAAATTGGGCGCACCTAACTATTGCCAAGACATTGAGATTGTAGATCTACCTGCTCGGTAAACCTTAAATCAAGAACGCCACTCCATTTTACGAACAACAGTAATGGCATCATCCACCAGAGGCTCGAACACTTCAACGTCTTCCTTATTTCCAACCGTTGTTCCGTAATGAGTTGGTATCACAAAACGAGGCTTAATGGTATTAATGAATGCGGCTGCCTGTTTTGCATCCATCGTGTAGGTGCCTCCAATAGGAACAAGTGCTACATCGCAACGAACTTGTTCAGTATCTTTATTTTGGTCGGTATCACCTGCAATGTAGTACGTAGTGCCGTCAATCGTAAGAACGTAACCAACCCACGCATTCTCTTTAGGATGAAACTGTAAACGTTCAGGTTCCACGTTGTAAGCAGGAACCGCTTCTACCTTAATCCCACAAACTTCGGCAAAATCACCTGCGTTAAGAAGTACAGCATCAGCTGCATTTAGAGCAGCTACTTCTTCTTTCAGGGAAGAAGGAGCAACCACAACCGTTTCTGCTTTTGCAACGCGAACATAATCTTCAGGAGACAGATGGTCATAATGCCCATGAGTAATAAATACCACATCTGCATCATGTGGCTCCTCAACCAAATCATAAGGATCACAATAAATGACTGTGCCATCATCTGACTGAATGCGAATTGCGCTATGGATCAATACCTGAACATTATCTAACGTTTCAGCTAGAGCCATGATTTCCCTCCGATCATGCAAGTTATTTGCAGCATATAATCGAAAATATTTTTCGACCATACATCAAACTTTATCATGATCAAGAAGGTTCATTTTTGTAGACGCAACTAAAAATAGTTAAATTGACCTCAGAAGATCAACTTCATCTCGCTTTTCATGCAAATACATAAGCTCCGAAAGGGTTATTTCTCCCCAACTATAATTACGAAGATAGCTTCCAAGAAAGCGGCTTGAAGCACTTTCTCCGTGTATCAGATAATCAAACAGGTCACATTCGACATTGTCTGCGATGATTCTTCGCTTGCCCTGAGTAGATTCCATTATTTCACTTACCCCAAACTGCTCCAGAGTATCTTTTAAGCGCATAGCAACTTTTCGATATCTTGATCGAGTTTGATCAGAAAGAGGTTCGTTTTCCCAAAGAATAGATATCGCCTCTGACGAGCTTACGTATCCACCTCTTCGATCTACCAAAAGAGCAAGAAGCTCCTTTGCTTTCTCGCTTCGAAACAGAATTGGCACCCCATCAACAAAGACGTCAAAATAGCCAAAAGTACGGATAAATATATGAGCATTACGAACTTCAGGGAACTGCATTTTTCCTGCTTCCTTTGAATACATCTTGAATCTAGGCGGAAGCGAAACGAGCATCTCTGATTCAACGCTCAGAAAAATTGCCATCTGCACGAGATTAAAATGAATTTAATTTAGTACCATTTTCTAAAGTATATCCCGATCATGTTCCCTAGAGGTTCCTCTACCGTGACAGATTTATAACAGGATAATTACCTATTCAATTCACTTGCATAAGTCAGGTATCTATCTTGCACTTTTTGATACTTTACTTTCCTTTATTAAACAGTCTCCTTACAAGTGCTTGCTAGAATTTTACTGCTCTCAACAGCCCTTTTAAGGAACGGTTTTGGCACTCTCCTTCCGTTAAGATGCTCGCAAAATGCACAAAAAGCAAAACGTATCATCGGAAAAGGGAGTCACCATGCTAATCAAAGAAAAAGCACGGCTTGTACTGGTTGGAGTTTTAACCTTCTGCCTTGTTTTCACCAGCACCCCCGCCGTAGCATTAAGCTTACTCGCAGCAAACCCTACAAATGCATATGCTGAAAACCTTACAACCTCTTCGGATGAAAAGGGTAATAAAGAAGCACCCTCGCCAGAAGAATCAAAAAGCACTTCTCCGAAAAACGCCTCACAACCTTCTGAAGAAGCGTCTGAAACTCCCCTTGAAAGCTCCTCTGGGTCGCTTAGCAACACAGCTCCTGAAAGTGAGACTCAGCACCAGAGCGCTCAAAACAACCAAAGCAACACTTCAGGAAACGCCCCTGTTTCAAATAGCCCCGAAGCAACAACCGATAACAAATCCTTAATTGATGCTTCAAATACAGGATCATCAACAGAAGAGCATTCAAACCGAAATGCTAAAGAATTCAATGCTAACGAGTATGTAAAAAACTTTAAGCTCACTCTCGAAAGTGGCGATATCACCAAATCGTACAATCTCTCGAACGGTGAACATATTGATATCACCAACGACTTTCCTGATGGGTTATCACGCAGTACTACCTATGTAGGAGTTATAACCTTAGATATTAAAGCGCTCGCCGAAGCAACCAACGAATACCCTCTTGTACCTGGCGACACTATAACGTGCGATTTTCCCGCTATTCTTCGCCCCAACAGCACTATGACAGGTCGTTTACGTGACGCAAGCGCTGACTGGGATAGTCAGCATAATGGCGTAGGTAATTACATGATCAAAGACGGAAAATTGACCCTTTCTTATGACGAAGGATATATCGTAGAAAAAAGTGGCAAGATCTTAACTTCGTCAATCAAATTTTCTGGAAGCTTTGATACTTCAACGCAAAGCGAAGATACCTTTGATTTCAACCTTACCTTTGGCAGTATTACTATTGGTACCCGATTCACTAAGCTAGAAATTGTACGTAATTTATCTATCGAAAAAACCGGTGAGATTATTTCGGATAATTCGTACCGCAACGGATCAGCACGTATAGACAGTGAAGATAATCTTACCTACACCGTAAAAGTAACTGCTGGCGAAGATAACACTCATACCCTAACCCACGTAAAAGTTACTGATGTCTTCGATAATGACAGCCAGAGTAAAGTAGATTTATCTTCCATGAAATTAGCGGAAGCAACAATCGATGGTGAAAACATCGCACCGCGCTGCGTTCCTGTACTTGACGATCAAAACCGAGTATATGGATGGGATATCGGAAGCCTTCCAGCTGGCGAAAGTGCTTCTCTTACTTTTAAAATAAAAATCAATAAAGAGGGCATTTCAGAAGCAGTAAAGTCTGCAAAAGAAGCCAGCCCGCAAACTTCTGCCGAAATAGCTCGCACAATAAAAAACACGGCCAGCGCAAGCGCCGATTCGGTTCCAGCGGTAACAGACGATTATTCCACAGCGGTAAAAAACACTGTTTCTATTGGAAAATCTACAAGCAATTATGATTCCAAAACACAGTCGCAATATTTTTCCATTACCGTAAGCACACCGAGCGACAACCGCTACACCGAATACAATGTTCCTATCTCTGACTCATCTGAATCGATCTCAGATACAAGGCACCTTGAATACTGTGGCATTTCCGCAATGTCAGTACGTCACGCAGACGGTTCAAGTGAAAACTTAACATGGGATGATTTTTCACAAGGAGGCGGTATTTGGTCGGCAAGTATTCCCGAAATTCGACCTGGCGACACCATTAGCATTAAATCGTTTATCAAGTTTAAAGATTCGTTTTTTGAAACACTAAAAAGTGAAAATGGCGTTGCGGGCGATAACTATATGTTGAATCGAATACGAATAGGCGCTGGCATTACCTCTAAATCTTTTTACGCTAATGATCTCAATTACACTAGCGACTACTCAACTTTTAGTCTAACTAAAAAATGGCTGTACAAGAATTCCCCCACCATCAATTCCAATGGCACCGTTACTTGGACTATAACTGGTAATGAGACACGCACCCTTGCTAATCCTAAAAATGCAGCTGGTCAGACTATTACCGACACCCTTGGACCAAATCAAGTTTTCGAACAGGGAAATGCTACGGTAACGTTCTACAACCAAGACAACTCCATTGCTGGAAGAGATCTTATCCCTCTTCAAGAAGGAAGCACCTCGTTTAGCTATACCATTCCTGAACAATACGGAACCTGTGGATTTGTTATTACCTATCAATCGAAAATTACCGACTGGGATACTTACGTGGGTCCCGCCAAATCATACACAAATAGCGTATCTGGTTTATGGGATTGGTTCACCAACACCTCAACATCTACCCGTGCCCGTGTTGCCAGTATGTCTAAAAACTTTATAAAGCAAGCCGATGATTGGGCTCAATGGAAAACCGCAATCTATTCCGAGTTGGAAAATGGCGATGTATACACCGATTCTTCTCGTCAAGGGGTTTCGTACCTGTATTTCACTCAGGACGACTTGAATGCGATTACGCCTAAAATCGACAACATCGCTATTGACCCGTCGCTCTACGAACTCGTTCCTACAGCAAGCAACGAAGATGGCAAATATCTTGGCTTCACCCTTACTTTTAAAGGCACTGTTGGCGTTAATGAAAATGGTACCTTCATTAAGCCTTCCAAGAATCACCCTCTAATCATCGAATACAAAACTAAGATGGTAAATCCTCCTTATGAATCTAGCCGTGATTACTACAACGATGCCACTCTGACCGCAGGAGAGGTAACAGACAGTGATTATGATTACTGTCGTAGAGCAAATAAAAAAGAATTAAATAAATCGGTTCGCTCGAGCTCTAACGGAATTATTACTTGGTTCATACAGGCTAATTATTGGGGATATTCTGCACAACCCGATGGCACGTGCCTGGTAACCGACACTCTTCCTGCTGGTACTGATTTCATAAGCGCTGTCAAAATTAACGGAAAAGGAGATTTAGAGGTTCAGAGTGTCACGAAAAACGAAGACGGAACAACCACGCTCATTCTCAAGCTCAGTAATTTAGGGCATGATGAAGTTAATAAAACCCACCCTAGCGACAGCAATGGGAACTATGAATTCCATTTTCTCGTAAAGACAAAAATCACCGATGAAGACTACCTTTATGGAACCGAATCAAAGGAATTCCCTTTCACTAATACCGTTACCCTAACCGATCGGTATGGCAACAAAAAAACGGCAAGTGCCCAGACCAATATCTATCATGCTGCGATGCAAAAGAACATGACCTACAACGAAACCACGGCACCCTATGCTCAATTCTCGATTGAGGTCAACAAAGACAAAGTAGATTTGGCGCCTGATAGCGATATGGTCAATGTTGTTGATGTGAGTAGTGACTCATTAGCAGTAGATCCCAACTCTTTTGAAGTGATCAATGCTACTACAGGCGACCCCATTCCCTTTGAAATTGATGCCTCTCAAATGTCAGAAAACAAAATTACCATTAAAGTCCCCGATGAAACCTATGCAAAAATTACCTACAAAGCTCAAGTAATAGGTATGACAGGAAAAACAGTACAAGTAGGAAATACTGCTTACTTCGAAGGTCATGAGCGCACCGTAGGAAGCAATACTATTTCTCAAACTGTACAGGTATTGAAAGCAACTGGACAAGCAGTTAGTGAGCCGATGATCTGGTTTTCTAAGCGCAACGAAGCAGCTGCTGCATTAGGTGGAGCAAAATTCAATCTCTACGCTTACAATAACTCCGGAAACAATGCTGGAGATACCTCATCATGGGAGCTGATAAGAAGCGGGCTTACCTCAACGGGTGACAACGGTAAAGGAATTAAGATTGAATCCCTTAAAATCGGAACTCTCTACAAATTAGTTGAAACATCCGCACCAGATGGTTACGTTCTTAACAGTAATCCATATTATTTCGTGCTCTATAGTGAAGACTCAGAAGAATCTTCTTCAGTTACCTACCCTTCAGATTTGGACACAAACAAAGTATTCCAAGGACCTTCTGGTTCTACCGTAACCGCGTACAATCAACCCTACAGCACCGTAAAATTTGCGAAAATGAGCGATGACGGAACACAGCTAGAGGGCGCTAAGTTAGAAGTTCACCGTGCAGATGGAACACTCGCAACTGACAATAAAAATAATCCAGTCACGATGGTTTCAAATGCTACGGAAGCAAACGAATTTGTTCTCGCACCCGGAGAATATACCCTCGTCGAAACTGAGGCACCAACCGGTTATGATCTTGCTAAAGAAGAGCATTTTGTAGTCACTGGCAATGCTGAACGAACAATAACTGAACACGACAAACCCGTTTCGGTAGTCACCATAACCGACAGCAGTAAAAAAACTTCCTTGACCATTACAAAACAATGGAAGGATGCCGATAATATTTTCCTCTCTCGTCCTGAGCAAGTTACTGTTCAGCTTTACGAAGATGACCAACCAGTCGAAAATGGTAAAGCTGTGATCACTCCAGAAGGACCTGATACCATCCTCGGAACCGAAGATGACTGGACGGTAACCTATGAAGATCTAGAAGTAATGAAACAGGGAAAATCTGTTGAATATTCAGTTCGGGAACTAAACCCCTCACCAGGATATGAAGTTTCTTACTCAAAAGACGAAGAGAATTCCTCGAATCTAATCATCACCAATACCCTCGTTGCGCCACCTACTACTATTCCCGTACACAAAGAATGGATTGATGACAACAACGCGAACAATACACGTCCCGAAAGTATCACACTTCATTTATTCGCAAACGGGGTTGATACTGGATTGACCTTAGACCTTAAAGCTGAGGGCCCTGATGGTGTGCTTGACACCGAGGATGACTGGACTGGAGAATTCAACAACATCAATCTCTTAAAAAGTGGCGAATTGATTTCTTACACCGTTCGAGAAGACGCTCCGAAAAATTATCGTCTTATCGAAACTCCCCAGATGCCCAATTCAAACGTTACTGCCAAAACAGCAACCTACCTTTATGAGGAAACTCTAGGAGATGATGGCTTCACAATCACAAATCTCTTCGCACCTGAACCTGAACCTGATCCGATTCCAGCACCGGAGCCTAACAACGAGGGGAATCACAGTACCGATAGTCAAGAAAATAAAGAAAAATCTACGGCACTTTCTAAAACAAACGATTCAACTCCCCTCTTTTTGATAGGAGTATTTGGCGCCACTGTCTTAATCGGAGCTTCAGGAATAGCTATCGCCACACGAAAGAGGAAGAGAAATTAAAAAACTAGAGCTACGTATACCCACTTCTAAAAGCAAGGGCTGTGCATACCGCGATGCACAGCCCTTTTTGTTTTGTGTTTTGCGAATTTATTAAAACAACATTTACGAACTTTCGCGAAAGATTCCCCTTTGATAACCGTTCTTTTTAAGGGGGATTCTATAACTCATGTAAGTAAGGTATAGACTGCTGAGCTCCAACTTTGGTTGTTGCAAGAGCAGAAGCTTTAGTGGCAATCTCTAATGATGCTTCGAGTGTCATGCCTCTTGAATATCCCGCAACCAACGCACCTATGTAGGTATCTCCTGCACAAGTAGTATCTATTGCAGATACCTGAGGAGGAACGGACTTAAAGAAATGACCTTGTGACATAACCATCGAGCCGCGTTCTCCAAGCGTAACGGCAACAGTACCAACCCCTGCATGTATCAACTGCTCCATAGCACTGCGAGTAGAATCTTCATCTTCAGGATAGATACCGGTAAGCAATTCGCATTCGCCTTCATTTATTACCACTAAATCCAAGTGGGGCAAAACCCATTCAGGCAATTTCCTTGCTGGAGCAGGATTAATTACGGTATACATGCCGCGTTCATGAGCATTAATTAATGCTTGCATCGCAGTGTCAAAATCGCATTCTAATTGACATAAGAAAACATCTCCGCCTTCAGCAAGAACATCAAGAGCAGCCTTAACTTCATCAAAATCAGTAGAATAATTCGCACCCGAATCGATAGTAATAAAGTTATCACCCTTAACGCGAGTAATAAGAGCCACTCCCGTAGGACACTTCGCCGATCGAGCAATGTGCTCACACTGGACACCCTCCTCAGCAAGAGCGGCAATCATTTGATCACCGAAAGCATCCTCTCCTACTGCGCCAAGCATCACTACCGAAGCACCTAATTTTGAAGCTGCGACCGCCTGGTTGGCACCTTTACCACCGGGATTAGTGATGAATCCACTTCCAATAATGGTTTCGCCAAGCGCGGGCATGTGGTCACTTTCGATGGATAAATCCATATTCAAACTACCGAAAACAATAACTTTGCTCATCGCAAACTCCCTTAAAGTAAGGCCCTTTCACCCAGAAAGCCCCGAAGCCATAAAGACTTCAGGGCAAAACGCAAACTTTCCAAGAACACAACCGATCGCATACCAGTATTAGCTTTTGTCGGCTTCGCTTTCTTTTGGAATTAGGAATGAAACCAACAGCGCTAAACCAAGCAATACTGCTGCGGCAATCATAGACGCAGTATACCCAGCGGAAGCTCCACTAGTCACGGTTACCGCATTCATTGCAGCATATAAAACTGCATAGCTTAAACCTGCTCCTAAGTTAAAGGCACCCGCATTCATACCAGGAAGATAGCCAGGGTTATCTTTTGGCGAAAGCACAATACCTAATCCGTTAAGCATAATGTTCGCAGTACCAGCATAGGCAATACCCAGAACAACAGAAATTACTACTAAAGTTGCAACACTTGGCGAATTTGCGATAAAGACCCCAAATAAAGCACCCAGAATGCTTACCACAAGACCGCCACGTAATACTTTGTGATAACCAAATTTGCTTGCCAAAATACCTGCAATCGGACCGAAGCATAAACCTAACAAGGCGTATGGAGTCAATGTAGCAAATGAAACCACATCTGCACCCAGGTTGACCCCCATTGCTTCATCTTGAGCAATAGCGGGTACGACACCATTCATTACCGCAAACACACCTGTCATGGTAAGAAGCGTAGTAAGCAACAATCCCCAGGTTCTTCTTTGTCGTAAATACACCGTTGAAACCATGGGAGCTTTTTTCTTCTTTTCGATATTCCAAAACGCGACAAAAAACACTGCCGCGACAACAAGCAAAGCAGCAATCATGAGCCAATTAGCATTAGCAAGTTTCTGAATTTCATTCGTCACTAAATACGCAGACAAGAACGCAATGCCCAGTGTAATAACACCAGCCCAGTCCATCTTGGGTGTTTCGTCGGCGTAGCTTTCTTTCGTGAATACTAAAATCAAAACTACCGCAAGAGCCGCAACAACCGCCATGGTAATAAATACCGAACGGAAACCGAAGTTGCCCGCCAACCAACCGCCTAAGATCGCATCAACACCGGCAATACCGCCATTTACAGAAGTAAGAATCGCCATTAAGCGCGTATAACGAGCTTCCTGGGTCACCTGTGCATGAAGCATAATCAAACACATAGGAACGACAGGACCGGCAACGCCTTGCATTACGCGTCCGATGAGCAATACGGTCACGTTAGGAGCAAGTGCGCTGATAACACAACCAACTCCCGTAATAATCAACATGCCCGAAAGCACCTTTTTGCGACCAACCAAGTCTGCTAAACGAGGAAGGAATAGGGAAAAAAGTGCCGCGGCAGTAAAGAACACCGTTTGGGTATTTCCAATTTCCACTGCGGTCGTATTGAGCTCGACTTCCATCGCAACAAGGGCTGGAGAGAGCATAGAAGCATTGAGCTGAAAAGCGAAAATAGCGACAAGAAGTGCTGCCATCAACGCAACAATAGACTTACCGCCTTCATCAAGCATCTTTTCTTTAGTAGTTGACATTAATAGTTAACCAATCCTTTCAATTGCTTCAGTTACTAAATCCCAAAACTTATCAAAGTCCAACTTTGTAGCAACTTGAGTGTTGCATTCATCAGCCGAGGGCTCAGGACCACGTAAGTCAGCCACGGTCATTCCTAAAGTAAGCTCACTGTGAATTTCAACATCTAAGGGACAACGACGTGTCTGCACCACCGAAGGATCAATAAGGTAGGCTACCGTGCAAGGATCATGCACAGGAGGATCCACAAAGTCTTGATTATCTTTGTAAGTCTGACGGAAGAAATCCATTAAGCCACTCACAAACTGCGCCAATGGAGTGCCAATTTCCTCTATGCGCTTCTGCACTTGTGGGGTGCATAACGCCTGATGCGTAAGATCAAGACCAACCATAGTTAATGGCCAAGATTCATTGAAAACAATATGTGCAGCCTCTGGGTCAACCTTAATATTGAACTCCGCAACTGCACTCCAATTGGCCTCATGGTACCCGCCACCCATAAGAACAACTTCTTTAACACGATCGACAATTTTAGGTTCTAGGCGACACGCCATAGCAATGTTAGTCAAAGGGCCTGTTGGCACCAGCGTTATAGTGCCTGGTTCAGATTCCATGATGGTTTTAATGAGGTAATTAACTGCATGCATATCCTCTAACGGACGAGTCGGTTCTGGCAGCTCTACCCCGTCAAGACCGCTTTCGCCGTGAATAGAAGCAGCTACTTCTTGTGGGCGAACAATAGGCCTGTCACAGCCAGCATATACAGGAATATCAGTTGTGTGAGCCTTTTCCAAAACGGCTCGAGCATTGTAAGTCACCTTTTCGAGGCTTTGATTGCCTCCGACTGTGGTAACTCCTACCAATTCAATCTCCGGATTACCAAGTGCAAGAAGAATCGCGACCGCATCATCATGTCCTGGATCGCAATCAAGGATTATTTTTTTAGCCACGTTTATCCCCCCTTCTTTTTTCCTATACGTTTGGTTGTGAAACACGAGCTTCATGACCAACAGCAAACTTTAACGTATTGTTTACAACAGAGGAATACTAAATTTCTGGCTAATTTATAGGATTTTCAAGCCCTCTCGTTTACGCCCAAGCAAAAGGAAAGAAAAGAAAAATCCTCGCAATACCTAAGTGGAGTTACGTAATGCGAGGATTTAATGCCTGATATAAATACAAAAATACTTTTAATGAAAGGTAGCCTTTAGCGATAAGTAACCGTATCATCTAAGGGTTTGCGCTTTTCGTGATTTGCAAGAGGACCAGCGCCTTCTGCCGCAAAACCCAAGTCCATAAGCATAAGAATTTCTTCATGTTCAGGTAGTCCAAGTTTTTCCTTTAATTCTGCAGGATTAAAGCAATTGACCCAACAACTATCCACCCCTGCATCCTTTGCGGCAAGGAGCATATGTGTTGCCACAATACTTGCATCTTCAATACCCGAATCGCGCTGTTCACCAGGGTAGACATATACATCATCCGCATTGAAAACCACTACTAAAACCGTAGGAGCCCCATAACGACAAGGAGTCACTTCGTCAATAATTGCAAGGGCTTCTTCACTTTGCAAAACATAGATATGCTGCTCCTGCAAATTCTTAGCAGTAGGAGCAAGCCGTCCCGCTTCAAGGATTGCCTGCAGTTGCTCAGCACTTACCTGATTCCCATCGTACTTTTTGCAGGAATAGCGTGCCTTAATTAGTTCTTTGAATTCCATAGACAACTCCTTTGCACTTGTTCCGAAACGGTAGTGATGGGTAGCGTACAGCGCAGACATCTTTTAATTCATCGCGGCAAGCGAGCGTACTTTTTTCAAAACGCGCGGCACCAAACAACCCTTCACTTATTACAGGAAGAGAATCTTCTCTTTCTGTAATAATCTCACTATAATCCCATTTCCGAAACCCACTGCTGAAGCGAAGCTGCATCCTGACGCCCATTGAGTAGTTTTCCAGGTTTCACCGTTGACCCTTTTGCAATTGTCTGCATTCTTTGAGGAGCCTTCCCTAAGCCACTGCCGCCACTGGTAGCAAAAGGAACAATGGTTTTACCTTCAAAGTTATAAGATTCCAAAAACGTATCAATAATGCGTGGTTCAACATACCACCAAATAGGAAACCCAACAAAAACCGTATCGTATGATTCCATGTGGTCAACCATACTCGATACGCCAGGCCGACAAGCATCGTCATTCATTTCCACAGAACTACGGCTCGAACTATTATTCCAGTTTAAATCCGCCGAAGAGTAAGGCTGCTCTGGGACAATTTCAAAGAGATCAGCATCGATCGCACGTGCAAGATTCTGAGCAGCACGTGCAGTTGTGCCAGAAGCAGAAAAATAAGCGACTAATTTTGAACTCATTGTAGATCCTTTCGATCGCCTAGTTTATTGACATTCTGTCTTTCGTTGCATTGTTTATTGACGTTGTGTCATTTCTATGACTAAACCATATACTTTAAATGACGCAGCGTCAATATAAGAACCTTTTTTGTTTCTAAAAGTTATGTTTCTAAAAACGAAAAGTTAAACAAATTGACTTATCTCGAGATGTCACCTTTATAATTACTGCAAACACAAACGCAGTGATCCCTTTACGAATCCGCTTATCCTCGAACAGGGTCTTCAAGCGCATTTAGCCTTTCACTGCAGCCAATTTTTATCTTAGGAAGCCCTATGCTCTACACACCAGCAATTAATAAAGCTTTGAAAATTTGCGGCAAAGTTCATTTGGATCAAACCGACAAAAATGAAGTGCCCTATCTTGCCCACCCTCTTCATCTTGCTGAGCAAATGGACACTGAAGAAGAAATTTGCACGGCTCTTCTCCATGACGTACTTGAAGATGGGCTACTGAGTGCTGATAATTTGCGTGAAAAAGGAATACCCGAAACGGTGGTCGAAGCGGTGCTGCTTCTTACCAAAAAAGAAGAAATGCCCTATTTTGACTACATCCAATCAATTGCAGATGGCACTTCCAAAAACCAGGCAACGAAAGACTCTCAAAGCGCGACCTTCACAGAAGAAGTTTTCTCAATTGCGCGCAAAGTAAAGCTTGCTGATTTACGACATAATTCTGAACTCGGAAGACTGAGTGTTGTTTCTTCACGGGATATTAAACGCTTAGAAAAATATCGTAAAGCTCGAACCATTCTAGGAGATCTTACCTTCAAGCATCGAACTCCTTTTGGAAGCATTACCGTAGAAGTCAACAAAAAGCCTTACGCCTTTCATGTTGAACCCGCCCTAAATCAAAAAGGGTTTTCGCTCGAAATTGATACACTTCCCCTTACAATCGATGACCTTCTAATGGTCCGATATGATTTTGGCGGAAAAATCGTAGATTACGAAAGCAACGAAACTACCGTTTCCACCATCTATCAAAAAGGCCAGACACTCATACGAGTAGAAGCCTTTTCGGGATCAAAGTTCAACTATAGCGAACATGCTCCCTACCAACTTATTAATAGGACCGGAACTTATAAGATTGTTAACGATCCTATAAAATTCCGATCCTATCCTCATGACCACATCATTACGCTTTCGTTTTCTTGGGAACAGAATGAAAGCGAAACATACCGAATGACCTTATAACACCATCTTCTTTATTTTGCCGTTTAACGACTAGGCGAGTTTCAATTTATCGTTTATTAAAAGGAACAAGCGTAGCTGGTGCAACTTCATCCATGATAAGTTTAGGCTCCCCCTTCAACAGTGGAATGAAATATGCACGTGCTTCATCAGTTATTCCTTGATAATTTGGCAGTATCCACTCCAGAGGAAAATGCTTAACTGCATTTGCAAACTGAGTTGCAGGACCCGCAAAAAATTGTGCATTATAGGCACCTTCTTCAGTATAGGCTCGCTTGACCCCTACCACTTGTGCCGTGAAGGCAGGGTTAGCGCTACGCATATGTGCACTCATTCCCAATTCGTACGCCTCAGTAACATCTACTAAACTTTGAGCAAAATTGCTAGAACGTGCAGCACGCGATAAATCCTGTACTATTCCTCGCGGAACAATTCCCGCATCAATAATCATCTGTTTTATTACCGCTCCAGCGCCACCTAAAACCGCATGAGCAAATCCATCATGGGCAGATTCCCCTGCAGAAACATAGGTACCATCGGCGTAATGAGCACCTTCGCTTACTACAATGTAGCACTCCCCTTTTTCATCGAACTTCTTCTGGACCTCGTCCAAAAACGCTTGCTTATCGAAATCCACCTCAGGGAGCACAAGCAAGTCAACATTACCCGATACACAACAACTTGCTGCAAGCCATCCTGCATCCCGCCCCATCGTTTCAAGCACAAATACTTCCGGACGCGTATAGGCAGCATAGTCAAGATAGGTTGCATGCGTAATCTGTACGGCAATTTTAGCGGCACTCGGGAAACCAGGACAATGATCTACGGGAACCAAATCGTTATCTACTGTTTTAGGAATACCAATAAACCGCTGAGACATTCCATGTTCAGCAGCCCATTGCGATAGCGCATCGACGGTATCCATTGAATCATTACCGCCAATATAGAACATGACCTCGATGTCGTTATCTTCCATTACTTTAATAAGCTGCTCGAAATCAGTATCATTACCGCGCTTTAGCTTATAACGGCAAGTTCCCAAAGCAGAAGACGGCGTTTGCTTTAAAAGTTCTATCTCATGACCAGATAACGCTGTAAGGTCGTAGAGATCCCCCTTCAATACTCCTTCGATTCCATACAAGCCACCAAAGACTCGATCATATATTGGATTAAGCTGGTTGGCGCGAATTACACCCGCTAAACTAGCATTAATAACTGCTGTTGGTCCACCGGATTGAGCAACAAGACAATTCCCCATGATAGTCCCCCTTCTGCTCTGGCTGCCCGTATCGAGGCATTAACTTTGTTTTTTCAGCAAGTCTGTTTCTATGATAATCACGAATCTTCCTTCAGGTAATGCGCCGTCGTTAATAAAATGCCAGCGTTAATTATTTTTAACGTTCATGAACGAGAAACAAACACTGCTTTTATTGCGTCGCATTCGGTACCTGAGAGCTATCGACACGAGTGGAATCATCTGGCGTAATTGTCATGCTCTGAAAACGATTTTCCATAAATTCGTTATCAAAATGCTGAGCAAAAAAATGTTCTACAGGCGCCGTTTCTGGGACATTAGATACTCGCTGGAACCAACAATCAAGTGCCATTAAAGTCATTGCACCGTTAACCAACATTAACGCTGCACAAAGAGTAGTAAACGAGTAGCGGATTTTCCAAGGAATCATATTGATAAGTTTCAGCATATTAGGCAATAAGAGCTTAATCCAAACAAGACCGAGCAAGCCCCATGCACACATAAAAGGAGTTGCCGTTCTACCGCCAGCCAGAATTGCGATTGGATCAGGCATACCAAAAATTGTCATCCCCGTATAATTCCATGCAACTGCACCAAACGCAGTTTGCATGAACCAACTTACGAAGTATTCAAATAAGCCACCAATGACAGCAGAAACTAAGAATATGAGCACAAAATTCTTCTTATAAAAACGATTGAGAGCGATGGTCATAAATACAGCACCAAAGCCATAAATAGGAGAAAAAGGTCCAAAAAGCATTCCAGCACGATCTTGATAGACTCCAGGATCCACCACGACCATATGCTGTACGGTTTCAATAAGTAATCCCAAAACACTGCAAACTACAAATACCCAAAACAGGTTAAAGAAGTTAAGCTCGATGTAACCTTTGCCCTCAGGATCACGACCGAGAGTACCCTCTTCGATCGCATCACGATCCTCCATGCTGCGTAATTTACGTTTAAGCTCGCGCTCTTCAATCAAAGAAGGATCAACGGTAACAGAGATCACCAAAAGGATAAGCAGCTGGATTGCAGGAGCAATAAGATGTTCGCCTAAACCCTGCAACATAATGTCTAAAAGAATTCGCAAGATCGTTAAAACGATAAGCACATAAGACCAACGTGCAGCATTTCTTCTATGGTTTTTCAGAAGCGAAATGCCAAAACCAATTAAAAAGCCTGCATTGATCATAATCACAATAAAAGAAACTACTGATAAAACCGTAGCAAGAGTAGGATCCGAACTAACACTGATCAAATCAGGTCTATAAAATAAGGCCCATGCCACCAGACCAACAAACAGTATTCCCAAAGGAATAGTTAGCACACCGTCGACAACACAAAGGATGCCGTACACTTTCATAAGAAGCGGTGTTTTCTTCTTTTCTTCCGAAGAGGGGATTTTAGGATCTAGTTCATTTTCAGAATTGGAACCCTTAATTACATCGTTATTTGCGCTGGGATGAGATGACTGAGTAGCTTCCATTTAGTTTCCTTCTATAAATAAAGCTCCCCTTATTACGAAAGAGAAGCTGTGCACTTCGTTAATTCCTTGAAATCGTTAATACAGATCTCATAATACCTGATAAACATAATTTCTATACTGCGCGAAAGAATAGAAAGAAAAATGTAAAGATTATTAACGCCACCAGTTATAGACATCCGTACATGATTCGAAGTAATCGTTAAAACACCTTTATAGAGTGGAGTTCCGAAATCAAACAGCCGCATCTTAAAGAGACACGGCTGAAAGGTTCAGAAATATTTATGAGAACAAGTAATTATTATGCAAGAACAAAACCACCATTTGGTGAAATTACCTGACCAGTCAGATAAGGAGCAGTAAGGATATAACCCAAAGCTCCCGCAATATCGGAAGGATCACCAATGTAGCCTTGAGGAATAGTTGCTGCAAGAGCATTCAGTTCATCTTGGTTAACACCACGGAGCATATCGGTCATAATCATACCAGGAGCAATAGCATTTACTCGCACACCTTGCGCAGCATACTCAAGCGCAAGAGCTCGAGTATAACCAATAACGCCAGCCTTGGAAGCACAGTAATCTGCCTGATTAATAACGCCTGTTAAACCCCCAACAGAACTCGTAGAAACAATATTGCACTGGTTTTCTTTAGTATCAGAATGATTGATCATGTACGGGAGAACCAAATGAGTCATATGCATACCAGAAAGCAAGTTAATGTTAATTACATTTTCATAAGCTTCTGGTTCAATATCGATCCAATTACAGTTATTAGTTACGCCTGCATTGTTCACCAAAGCATCAATCTTGTCACCAAAATGCTCTACAGTAGCATCCACTAATGCCTTGCAACCTCCAAAAGATCCAACATCCGCCTTGACAATAAGAGTTTCTGTTCCGTAGCTAGTCTTCAACTCTTCAGCAATTTCATCACAGAACTTTCGAGAGGAATCGCTACGATAATTAAGTGCGATATCGTAACCCAATTCACCGAGCTTGCGCGACATTGACGCACCAAGACCACGAGAACCACCAGTAATGATTGCTACTTTACCCATAACATGCCTCACTTTCTTCTTATTTAAACCCTTTTACTTGTCAAGCATTTGATTTGCTCAAAGAAGAGGTTTGCTGTTCCTTAAAGCATGTCTCAAGCCTATCGGGCGGCAATCATTTACGGTAGGATCACACTAAAACAAAAATTACAGGTCAGTTGAAACTAATTCGAAGCTTTTGCTGAGGCAATATCGTGTGCAAAAACTTTTTCAAGTAGCTCAACCGCAACTGAGATTTGCTGCGGTTCTATACTTGCAAAATTGATTACCACATAATGAAACGAACGTACTGTTGGATTAATACAATAATCAGAAAGCATAGCAAGGTGCATTTCTAAATCTTGTGCCTTGTGCGATATTTCTTCATCGCTTAACTGAGAATCAACGGAAAGAATTAAGTGTGTACCAACTAGGGGGTTACTGATACTCGCAATGTTCATTAATGACGATTTTTCAAGCGCCTGGACTATTGAATGTCGCTGCTTGTCGTAATACCTTCGCAAACGATTAACGTGACGTTCAAAATATCCATTCTCAATAAACCGCGCTAACGCATCTTGCTCGAAGCTCGAAACTGTACAAGAGTAGAAGCTCAATTGCCTTGTATAAAGTTCCATTAGCGCTTTTGGGAGAACCATATAGGAAATACGTAATGAAGGAACGAGCGTTTTAGAGAAGGTATTAAGGTAGATAACCTTTTGATTAAAATCCTGCGTAAATAACGACGGCTGCGCACGCCCACCAAATCGGAGCTCCGAATCATAATCATCCTCGATAATGTAGCGATGCGGGTCTTTATTTACCCAATCAAGCAAAGCTCTCCTTCTATCAGAAGACATCTCTATGCCTAAAGGAAAATGATTTGCGGGTGATACATGCACCACTTCAGCAGGACTTTCTGCAAGTGTATTAACCAAAATACCCTCATCGTCAACCGGAAGATATTCCCATAGGATCCCCATGCTTTTCGAAATATCTGCGAACTTTTTATAACCAGGATCTCCAATAGCTACTACTGTCCGATTTCCAAATAATTGTAATAAACGGCTATAAAGATATTCCGTACCTGCCCCAACAATAATGCAATCAGGACTTGCATGAATTCCTTTGAATTCATAAAGATACCGAGAAATTACCTCACGGAGTCTTGCTAGTCCGTTAAAGGGAACAGTATCAAAAAGAGCAAGATTGCCCTCAGACAAACTACGACGCATAACACGCAACCAAGTATCTTTAGGAAAAAGATTCAAACTACACTTATTTGCCTTAAAATCTATACGGAGATTTTGCCAATCATCTTCTTCGTCAGTTGCAATAGCAAAAGGGTTAATTACTATAACTCCTTTAGCTGTTTGAGCAACGTAAAACCCACTCCCCTTCTGCGAACGCACGTATCCTTCGCTCACCAACATGTCATAGGCTTGCTCTACTGTACTAACGCTTACAGAAAGGTGTTCTGCTAATTGGCGCTTAGAAGGAAGTTTTGTGCCTGAGGACAATAAACCTTTTCGTATATCCTCTCGAATACAGCGGTATAGATAATCATATTTCGGATGCTTTCCTCGCTGTTCAAGATCATACGTAATCATTGTGATCCCCTAAATGATTTATTTTAGCTATTGGCTACAAAGAGTTACTGGTAAATTTAATTCGAAAACTCATTCTATTTTAGGGTAGGTTTGAATTAATTGACCTGAGTACTTTGAAATTATTTGCTCTTCTTTATAACTAATCCCCAAAAATAAACCTGGCACCTTAATGGTGCCAGGCAAGTGGTTGCTTTTTAACGCTGAATGACCGTGCTTTGTATTAGCGCGTTGCATCGATCAAAAGGCTAACTTCTTTAAACACAGCAGGAGCTCCCGCCAGCACTTCGATCGAACCATCAGATTCTACTTTTAACATACTTGGCGCTTGCATTAAGTTGTAACGCGCAATTAAATCTTGATTTTCTTCTGCATACAATACCTGATATACAATGCCTGCTTTATCCATCTGGGCCGCTGCGTAGTGGCAGTTAGGACACGTATGGGTTGCCACTAGATACAATCCTGGCTTCAAAGAAGCTTCCATTAAAGGAATTTCAACCTTTGGAGCAGAGGGTGCCGAAGCGGACACTTTTGCCGACATCTCCGCAATTGACGCATCTGTAGACTCCCCAGAAGAAACAACCGTGGTCGCACCTCGATCAAGAGGTGCCGCTGAAGCCGCACGGCTAGTCTGTTCAACTACCGAAGCAAACGCTGCACTACTTTTAGCAAATCGAGAAGCATCTATCTCATACACTTTACGATCTTCGAATTCTTGCGCCTTGCCATCATTCCAATTCTGGACAGGACGATAATATCCTGTAATACGGCTATACACTTCAGTTTTCTCGTGGCAGCAAGGGCATTCATACACTTCACCTGCAATATAGCCATGATTCTTGCAAACCGAATACGTAGGCGAAATTGTGTAATACGGAAGCTTGTAGTTTTCTGCAATTTTTCTCACTAACGTTGCTGCCGCCTTCCAATCAGGTAGTTTTTCACCCAAGAATGCATGAAATACAGTACCGGAAGTGTAAAGCGTCTGAAGTTCATCTTGTATGTCAAGCGCACTAAAGATGTCCTCTGTATAACCAACAGGCAAATGAGAACTATTCGTATAGTAAGGCGTACCGTTTTCGTTTGCAGTGATGATGTTCGGAAACGTTTCCTTGTCATGCTTAGCAAAACGATAGGTGGTAGATTCTGCAGGCGTTGCCTCCAAGTTATACAAATCACCATACTGCTCTTGATAGTCACTCAATCGCTCACGCATGTGATTCAAGACATCTTTTGTGAATTCTTGAGCTTCAACCTGCGTTAAATCTTTGCCTAGCCACTTTGCATTTAAGCAAGCTTCATTCATACCCACTAAGCCAATGGTACTGAAGTGATTATCGAATGTTCCAAGATAACGCTTGGTGTAAGGATACAGACCCGCCTCTAAAAACTTAGTAATAACCGTACGTTTCGTTTTGAGGGAACGCGCTGCTAAATCCATCAGATGATCGAGGCGCGCATAAAAATCTACTTCATTTTCTGCTTGATACGCAATTCGGGGCATATTAATGGTAACTACCCCAACAGATCCCGTAGATTCTCCACTTCCGAAAAAACCACCAGATTTTTTACGAAGCTCTCTTAAGTCCAAACGTAAGCGGCAACACATAGAACGAACATCGGATGGTTCCATATCCGAATTGATATAGTTGCTGAAATAAGGCGTACCATACTTTGAAGTCATCTCAAACAGAAGCTTGTTGTTCTCTGTTTCGGACCAATCAAAATCGCTGGTAATTGAATAGGTAGGAATAGGATATTGAAAACCACGACCGTTTGCGTCGCCTTCAATCATGATTTCAATGAACGCCTTATTAACCAAATCCATTTCATGCTGGCAATCGCCATACGTGAAATCCTGCTCCTTACCACCTACGATTGCTGGTTGATCTTTCAAGTCAGGTGGGCATACCCAGTCTAGAGTGATGTTAGAGAAAGGTGCTTGAGTTCCCCAGCGACTCGGAGTATTAACACCAAAGACGAACGATTCAATGCACTGCTTAACTTCCTTATACGTTAGATTGTCGGTTCGAACAAAGGGAGCCAAATAAGTATCGAAACTTGAAAATGCCTGCGCACCAGCCCATTCGTTTTGCATAATGCCCAAGAAATTCACCATCTGATTACAAAGACTGGATAGATGGCTCGCAGGTTTTGAGGTTACCTTTCCAGGAATGCCGCCTAATCCTTCTTGAATAAGCTGTTTTAGTGACCAGCCAGCACAATACCCTGTAAGCATTGAAAGATCATGGATATGAATTTCAGCATTTCGATGAGCATCAGCAATTTCGCGATCGTACACTTCAGAGAGCCAGTAGTTAGCAGTAATCGCACCCGAATTCGAAAGGATAAGACCTCCTACCGAGTAAGTAACCGTTGAGTTTTCTTTGACACGCCAGTCTTCAACTTTGAGATAGCTATCAACAAGCGCTTTGTAATCTAAAAGCGTAGCCTTAGCATTGCGGACATTTTCACGTTGTTTACGATAAAGAATGTAAGCTTTTGCGACATCAGCATACCCGGCGGTAGATAAAACTTCTTCTACACTATCCTGAATATCTTCTACCGATATAATGCCGTCTTTAACCTTTGGCTCAAAATGCGCGGTTACATTCAAACCCAACAAATCAATAGTTGAAGGATGATATTGTTTTTCAAGAGCATCAAATGCTTTTGAAATTGCAGCTGTGATTTTCGTTACGTCGAATTCAGCGATTTTTCCATCGCGTTTTTGAACCTGATACATACTACTCTCCTAAACTGGAATTTCGCTCGATTCAAATTGCTCGCGCAATAAGACAACCAATTAACAGAATTGCTTTTGCTAACACTTCTTCTCGGGAGAATCCTCCTCCATGTGCTCATAAACTTTACTCTCGCCTCACCAGCACAGCAATACACAAATTGCAATATATAGGTATAAGGTAAAAATTGAACCACAATATCTTGTGTAATAAATGTTGAAAAGATGTTAACAATGCATGAGGGAAACATTCCACCGAAAGGATAAGGGGCTTCACCTTTGTTCTCTTATCCACGAACTATTTACAAGAAAACTGTGTTAATATCCGCGCCATGAAAATCGCTGGACTACAAAAACTAACTTTATTGGATTACCCCGGTAAAACTGCTGCGACAGTTTTTACTCCGGGATGCAATTTTCGTTGCCCCTTTTGCCAAAATATAGATCTTGTATTGCCCGCAACTCAAAAAGATCTTCCCTTGTTATCAGAGGAGGACTTCTTTTCGTTTTTGAACAAACGAAAAGGATTGCTCGATGGCGTTTGCATTACCGGTGGCGAGCCTACTCTTCAGCCTGATTTGGCACAGTTTTGCCAGCAAATCAAAGAACAAGGCTTTTTGGTAAAACTTGACACTAATGGATCCCGCCCAGAAATATTAGAGCGGCTTCTGAGTCTGGGATGTCTTGACTATGTGGCAATGGATATTAAAAACACACCCACTAAATATGCTTCAACGGTCGGTTTAACCGAATCAAAAACTTTTCAAATCCTTGAAGCTATCACCCAAAGTATTCACCTGCTTTTACAAGGAACAATCCCGTTTGAATTTCGTACCACCGTAGTCGCCGAACTTCATGATCAAGAAACGCTCATAGCTCTCGCAACTTGGCTCGCACAACAAACAAAAGCAGCGCAAAAGAAACCGGAGACTATCCAGTGGTTTTTACAGCAATTTGTCGATTCGGATACGGTGTTGGCAGGCAAGCATCACTTCTCCGCTTTGCCCAGTGAAAAGCTCCACACTATTCTTCCTCACATTCAGGCAGTCTTGCCTTGCACCGAGTTACGAGGAATTTCCTAATCATCTCACCACAAATTTTGAGGAACTTCCCAACCATCCCAACCCAAATTTTGAGGAGTTTCCCAAAACGCTCGTTACCGCGCCTGCTTTGCCCTCTTTTCCATCAGGTCTATCCACGCATGCGCACTTAAACACCCCTTATCAGCGTCTTCTTCAAAGCGCACAAAGAGTGAATAGGGGAAGGTGACCGTAAGTAAGTTTGCAGGAATTTTCACTCGTTGCGATACATCAAAATAGCCTAAAACCATTTTGGGATTATCGTTTTTAGCCTGATCAAGTGCATACATAAGAGAATGACATGCCGCCCCAAAAGGCACAATGGTTTCAAGCCTATCCCCAGATCTAAAACCTGCCATACACACAAGCGCCGAAAGCTGGTCAGGGTTTACGAACAGGCACACAAGTTCAGGGAGATTTTTCATATACTCCCCACCACCATTTTTCTCGCACCCACCATCCTCATGATGCTCATTATTGGATGCAACTGCTTCCTGCCAATCTTTAGCGGGAGCAAAAACCACCTGTTTTCCTTGACGATCACCAAAAGGCAAATCGCTTTTCCATACATCGGTAACACAAGGATCTGCGAAGAACCGTTCGCCCTCTTGCATATGAGGCGGCAACTTCACTTCTTCACCTTCAGGCACCTCCGCCATCCCCGTTGATAATAGATACCGAGTAGGATGATTTCTCTGAGTAAACGCATCACCAAAACCAAGTCCGACTGCGCCTCCTGCACAACTACACGTTTCTTCATCCATTACGATAGTTTTACCCCGTGCTGCGCCCATGAGCATATCAGCAACACAATTTCTCTTATCACGACGCAAAGACAAGGCATGGTCAGGAGCTTTGTCGCAATAAAAAATACCTACCGGTTCCAACTCCAGATGCAATAGATTTTGAATGTTGTAGCGCATTTCATGCCTCCATATTTTTATCAACGACCCGCTTACCTTCTGCCCACTGCTCATCAAACACTACAAAGGCGCTTCCGGCAGGTGCACCGAGGTTATCGGCCATTTTGATAAGCACCTCGTAGGTTGTTTTCATGTCTGCCTCACTTATCCCCTCAGAAAGCACTTTATTAGGAGAGACCGATGCATCCATTATCTCTTCGGCGATATTCCAAGCGTTTTCGGTTAAATAAACGCATTGCTTTCTTCTGTCTTCCTCGCTCCGCTTTCGCACTACAAAACCCTTATTCTCCAGCGAACGAACAGCTCGTGCAGTTAATGCTTTATCCACTCCAACCCATTGAGTTAATTCATCTTGTGAAACGCCGTCTTTGCGCGTCAAAGTTAAAAAGAACGGCATTTCAGATACCGACAATCCAAAACGTTCAAGAGCAACACTGTGAAAGGATTTCATCTTTCTGTCGATAAGTGAAATTAATCTGCCGAAATTGTAGGGTGAATAATTCATGATTCTTCTTCCATAATTAGTTGACCTATCAACTAATTATACCGTACACTCAAACAATAGGAAGAGCTCCTGGAAAATTGATCAACCTTGGTCGAGTCGATCTAAAACAGCCCTTCTTTATTAAAATGTTCCAAAACATACCCATCTTCACTGAGAAAGAAAAGGAGTTTCTTATGAGCAAAGAAGCATTTGAAGAAACATTAGCAAACGCTCCGTTTATCGCATTGGCGTCCTCGGTAGATAACCAGCCCAATGTTCGCCTTGTTGATACTTATTACGACAAAGAAAAAGGAATGCTCTTATTCCCTACTTCCCGCAAAACACCTAAAGTTTCTGAATTTGATCAGAATACAAAGGTTGCTTTTACTACAGCACCAAGCCAAACGGGCGCAATTATCCGCGTTCAGAAAGCCCAAGTAAAAGAGACTGATATCACTCTTGATGAAATCAAGGATGCCCTTATTGCCAAACGCGCCGGTTTTGAGCATCTACTCGGAATGCTTTCACAAGAACCTGTTGTGTATCAAATCTGCTTTGATGAAGCTCTTTTTACTGTTCATGGTCAAAAGGAAGTTATTACTCTTTAAAAGCTTTAAACAAATTGCTCTAAGCAAACGTTTTGACTAGATCGTAAGGCACCCCACCTTCGCAAGATGGGGTGCCTACATTTGTTATGCATCCTTCTTTGGCGTTTCAGTAACCATTCCCTTGATAAGGATTCGCTTTCGAATCATCGCAAACCACATTACAAGCGATAGTATCATCATGAGGGTTATTGCAAAGTCAACCGAATGCAACAGTGGAAAACGCCCAACGAAATAACTACACTGAACAGTTACTGTGAAAAGGCGAATGCGTGCTTTTATGAGATGTGCGTTTTCGGCAGCTATGTACCTAGGTAGCCATATACTTAGTAAATAGCTCCTTTTTCGCTTTCTCCCCCATAAGAAAGGCAATTAGAAACCATGACCGAATGGCTTATTAGACATTTTGTAAAAGGCTACGAATATAAAGATGATCCTAAGGTACGAACAGCGTACGGACAGTTCGCAGGCATTGTTGGCATTATCTGCAATATATTACTTTGCGCGGCAAAAGGTTTAATTGGATTTTTGGCTGGTTCGGTTTCCATCATTGCTGATGCGTTAAACAACTTATCTGACGCAGCAAGCAATGTAATCAGCTTGCTGGGATTCAAGTTAGCCAGCAAACCAGCAGACCCCGAACATCCCTATGGACATGGTCGCTATGAATACCTATCGGGACTTGCAGTTGCCGTAATAATTGTAGTTATTGGTGTCGAACTTATTCAGTCATCACTTGATAAGGTACTCAACCCCACTCCCACTGAATTCAATATTGTCGTTGCAGTGATTCTTATTTTGTCCATTTTGGTGAAGCTTTGGATGGCGGTATTTAATCGCACCATAGGAAAGCGTATTTCATCTACCACCCTTGAAGCTACGGCCGTAGATTCCCGCAATGACGTTATCGCCACCGCCGTAGTGCTTGTTTGTGCCATAATCTCTAGTCAGACAGGCATCGACTTGGACGGCTGGGTTGGTATTGCGGTCGGCATTTTTATTGTGTATAGCGGAATTCAGCTTATGCGCGAAACGGTAAGTCCCCTGCTTGGAAAGGCAGCCGAACCTGAGGTAGTAGCTCATATTCAAAAGAAAATAATGAGCTATCCTGGTGTATTAGGAACTCATGACCTAATGGTGCACGACTATGGCCCTGGCAGACAATTTGCAAGCGCCCATGTAGAAATGGCTGCCGAAGCAGATCCCATGGAAAGCCACGACCTTATAGATAATATTGAGCAGGACTTCAAAAACGATGAGGGTTTGATTGTTACCCTTCATTACGACCCCATTGTTACAGATGATCCCGAAGTAAAAGACTTACGCAACCAAATAAACGAACTGGTTAAGTCTATTAACCCACAGCTTTCTATTCATGACCTACGTACGGTACCTGGCCCCACCCACACCAATGTCATATTTGACTGCGTAAAACCTGCCGATTTTGAACTTGACGACGATGAGTTAAAGCATCGCATTTCTGATTTGGTAACCGAAAAGCACCCAGAAGCTATCTGCAAAATAACGATCGATCAGAGTTATATCAGCGCTCACCAGTAAACTAAAGCAACGGAATATGGCATTGCCAATAAAGCATGGAAACAGAAATCTTTGAGTTATAGGCGTCATTTTCTGCACCAACTTGCTAAAAATCCGGGTTTTACCTGCAACTCAATACACTACGCTGAAATTAGTAAGGCGAGATCAAAAAGGATCTCGCCTTACTAAAATCAAAAACGCTAAAACTAGAAATGCAAATGTTCTGCCCTGCCGACTAGCACCTACGCAACACCGTTAGGACAAAAATACAACACCATTGTTAGGACAGAAATTCCTCTAATGTCGAACGTAAAATATAGTCTGATTCTTTTTGCCAAGCCTCATCAGAAGCTTCAGTGAACAATACACCAAAAGTGTTGTACTGTTTTGCATTTAGCTTTCGACAGGTTAAAACCTTCGAGAATTTTTGCTGAACAGCATCATAATCGAAAGAATAATGATCCGATAAAGAGGTGCCATCAGTAGAAAGCATTACCATGCTATAGCGTTTACCTTCCTTACCAGCGAGCACCTCATCCCAGCTGGGTTGGATATTATTCAGGTAGCTTTCGTACGTCTTGAATCCATACGCAAAGAAAGACAAATCAGTCGTACACAAACCCGCAAAACGCAAGGGATTAAACTCGATGGGATAGACCACTCCATCTTCCCCTACGCGAACTTCCACATGAACAGGAAAATTTTTAAACCCAAGGAGCTTATTGCTTTGGATCAGAAAATCCTTCATAGCCTGCATTGTTTCCTCAACAACAGCCTTTGAAGTGTAATACAGGCGATCTGATACATCTTCAGTACCTGCAAAATCATGCTTCAAGATATCCAAAATAACGGTTTCGCCCTGTTCATTGAAATACGCATCAATAGCGTATTCCTCGCCATTCAAATAACTTTCAACCAAAAACTTTGAGTTGTTAACCACCGTAGTGCCATATTGGTTGCTCCAGCTGCTGGAATGACTACGAATATCAGCGCAAGCGGCATTCCAGTCTTCAACTGAGAAAATAGGATAAATACCCAAGCTGAAAAATCCCGTAGAAGGCTTTAAAACCACAGGTAGCGTAAAGGAAGAAGGATCCACTTCGGCTAACTGATCGAGGTCGAACTCTTCAAAAACATAATCGGGGAATAAGGGCGCCAATACACGACGGCATTCCGCTTTATCTTTACAAAGCGAAATAGCACGAGCAGTTTGTTTGTCACAATAGCGCTTAACCTCATCAAGATACGCTTCGGAAAAGGCAATAATACGCCCTTCAGCAGCCTTTGAGTTGTCAACAATGTTGAGTTTTTTGCCTTCCGCCACGCAGCGACGAGCAGGCTCATTATCAAAAATTGGCTCTTGGGTAGCTTCTGCGAATTCAAAAACTTCCGGCGAGATATAAGTATCATCAAGCACGAGCATGTGCGGGTTCCTTTCTTCAAAGAAATATAGGCGATTACTTGGGAAAACATAGATTAATGCAGTTTCCCAGGCGCCATTGTATCAAAGAAAATGACTTAAAGATGCTCTAGTTTGACGCGAAAGCTTAAGGCACGTGGTGTAGGGAGTGCATCAAATTGAATCACGTAGGCACGCTTTTCAGAATCGATTTCCTGTATTGCACCTTCCCCAAACACTGAGTGCAGAACTCTATCACCTGGCGCGAATTCAGGAACCGAAGACATCTCCGAAATCCATTTATCCGTAAACCCGTAAGCGCTTCGCGCTTGTTGCATTTGCACTTCAGTAGGTGGATTCGAAAATTCTAAAGTGGTTGGATCGATATCAAGAAGGAAACGAGAGGGATATCGAGGCATATTTTCATGCCCCGTGCCTTCTGCTTCCGTTAAATACAGTCCATCACGCGCTCGAGTAAAGGCGACGAATGCCAATCTACGTTCTTCTTCCATAGCCTCAAACGTCATAGTTTTGCGTGAAGGTAAAATGCCTTCCGAAAAAGAACAAAGAAACACATGCGGAAATTCCAAACCTTTAGCAGAATGAATAGTCATTAAACGGACTTTATCTTGAGCATCATCAAAAGCATCTAAATTCGAAAGTAACGCCACCTGAGATAAATAATGCTCTAACGTTACTTCTTCACCGCAGGTAGTTTCAAATTCATAGATAGACTGTTTAAGTTCTGCTAAATTGTCCAATCTCTCTTGACTGCCTTCGGTTCGCAATGCTTTCTCGTAACCGCTTTCGTTAAGAATTGCTGAAAGCACTTCAGATACAGGACGACCTTCGTATTCGTAACGAAAATGCTCAACAAGCGTTAAAAAGTCTTTAGCTTTAGTTCCTTTGAAGATTTCATTATCGATCGTAAATTGAAGTGCCTCATATAATGAACAACCGCGATTTTCGGCTTCTTCTCGCAAAAAAGCCATTCGTCGCTTACCTAAGTTACGCTTTGGAGTGTTGATGATTCGCGTAAAAGAAAGATCATCTTGGTATGCAACTATGCGCAAATACGAAAGGGCATCTTTAATCTCTTTTCTGCTAAAAAAGGGAACTCCGCTATAAATCGTATGAGGGATACGGGCTTTTAAAAAAGCTTCTTCAATAGATCGTGAAGCATAATGAGCTCGATACAAAACAGCAATACCGCGATAAGGAACTCCTGCCTTATGAAGAGATTCCACTCCCTGGGCAATCCAACGCGCCTCTTCAGCAGAAGACTTGGCATGACGCCAAACGGTTGGTCCATTATCTGAACGAACAGCAGCTAAATCTTTTGGAATACGTTCTTTGTTCTTGGCGATGAGAGAATTAGCTACCTCTAGTACCTGAGGAACCGAACGATAGTTTTCAAGCATCATTATGGTATGGGCACCTTGAAAACGTTTGTCGAAATCGAGCAAAAAGCGCACATTAGCACCACGCCACGTATAAATTGTCTGATCAGGATCGCCCACTACAAAAAGATTTTTGTGATAAACCGCCAAAACCTCCATCAACTGATATTGAATAGCATCAATGTCTTGAAACTCATCAATCATGATGTATTCCAAACGCTGTTGCCATTTCAAACGAATTTCAGGATTTTGCGCAAATATATGGAGCACAAACACAAGAAGATCGTTGTAGTCAACGCCGAAACACTTCTTCTCTTGATAAAGATAGCCGTAAAAAATAATGTCGTGAGGTTTAGTTGCAGACCAATATTTCTTATAAAGATCCTCTAAAGAAAGCGAAAGCATATCCCGATAGTATTCAGGATGCTCTACCAACTTTTGCATTTCTATCATGTCGCGCGCTTGGGAGAAGGACATATTGCGCAACGTAAGACCGCGCTCTTCATAAATAATTTGAAGCATTGCATCAATATCGCCATTATCCAGCACCAAAAAGCTCTTAGGATATTGGATTTCGTGTCCGTCTTCCCGCAGTATCGAAACGCAAAATCCATGAAAGGTATTAATGTAGCCAGTATCATTTCCGCCCGTTAACTGCTTGATGCGAGTGCGCATTTCATTCGCGGCTTTATTGGTGAAAGTCACACACAAAATATTACTCGGAAGAATACCGAGTTCGTTAACAAGATACGCAAAGCGTTCAGTCAAAGTGCGTGTTTTACCTGTGCCTGCGCCCGCAATTACCCGCACATACCCTTCTGTAGTAGTAGCCGCCTCGATCTGGGCAGCATTCAAGCGCTGATGAAATGATGAATTATCTTCATTCGAAGCAGACAAGGAGTTAAACGATACCATTCCATGAGAAGCGGCATTATCTACCTCAAAGCTAGAATTATTTGCAAGTTCTTCCATGCAGAAACCAAACCACTGATTGATGTTTAGATATAAAGCAAGCCTACCATAATTCGTACATTTGTTCTATTGTTTTATTACCCAAAGAAGGGATGGCTACTCATGCTAAAAGGAGAGCTTTAAACAAGAATGCAAATTTCAACATGCTGATGCAGAAAGATTCTGAGCCGCCGCAAAATCCAACACTGTTCCTCATCCTGTTTAATAGTTGTAAAGGTTTCACATTCTTTCGGAACTCTTTTCTTTCTCGCTTCCCGCAAAGTGCTATTTCGCTGGTATTCTTTCCTGTACTAGTTTTACGAAATGCTATTACTACCCAGAGGTATTCATGACTATCAAATATGAACAAACCTATCAGTTGCGCACTGGCGACTTTGACCGCTTTGCCCACCTTCTCCCCTCTTCCATCTTGGATGTATTTCAAGATGTTGCGGGAGTTAATGCCGAAAATGTTCCTGGCATGACATGGAAAGAATTGACTGATGCTGGCTTATTTTGGGTAGTTACGCGCATAAAGTACGAGGTTATCGAGACACCCCAGCTTCACGAACAGGTAATTGCCCGCACCTGGCCTCTTGCTCCTACTCGTTTAGGCTTTCAACGCGAGTACACTATGAGAAAACTCGATGGTACTCCTCTGGTAAAGTGCAGCTCCGACTGGATTTTAATGGACTATCAAACCCGTAGTTTTGCTTCTGCTCGCGATTTTTACAAAGGCCCGCAAGACTTTTCCGAAGAAAAAGTCTTCGACAAAAAACTTCGCAAAATAAAGACCTTTGAACCCGAGGAACAAGGCGTTGAAGACGTTGTTTCATTTGTTGATATCGACATCAATGGACATGTTAACAATTCAAAGTATCCCAATTTTGTCATGAATGCCTTGGAATTAAGCGAGAACGAAACTATCAAAACTTTTCAAATTGACTATCGCCACGAATTGCGTTTGGGCGATCGCGTACGCGTACACTCAAAACGTGATGGCAAAACCATCACTTCCCTCGGCATCTCTGCAGAAGGAGAGCATGCTGGAGAATGCATGTTTGCAACCCAGATTGAATTGGCATAGCTCTACATTTCGTTTGCTACTTTTTTATCCTCGAGTCTATAGGCAAGCATTTTAGCCACAAACACGAGCACTATACCAATTACCGAAATAGCGCCCGCTACCGTAAAAGCAGGAACATAGGTGCCAAGCGTCTCTACCGTTGAAGCAGCAATCATCGGACCAACAAAAGATGCTACCGTATAGCCGGGGTATACAAACGAATAGTTCTGGCCAAAGTTCGCAGACCCAAATGCGTCTCCCACGATCGCAGGCACAATTGACATAGTTCCACCAAAACATGCCCCCACTACGCTAACCGCCAGCAAGAACGTGATAAAGGTAGTGGCATGACCGAGCAATAAAACCATAACAATGGCGTTTATTACCAGTGAAATAATAAGCGCGTTATAGCGACCAATCGCATCAGAAACAAACCCAAAGCCAAAACGTCCCAAAAAACTACCAAAAGCCATTACGCTTACCATAATCGCGCCTTCAGAGGCAGTTAGATGAGCCAATTCTTGACCAATATCAGAAGCATGACCCGTAACCATTAAGCCACTGGTAGAAGAAACCATAAGCGCAGCAAATAGTACATAAAAGAGGGGCTGTTTTACCATTTGCGTAGAGCTAAAAGAAACTTCTCGATGTACTGAAAGTCGTTCAATTTCTTTGGTAGCCCGCTTTAATCGAGCAGGCTCTTCTCCTGGATTTACCCCCTCATCAGTTTCGCAATTCTTCGCACGAACCGCACCACTTGCAGTCGCATTTGCTGTAGCACTTACTAAAACCTCATCTTCGTGTTCAGCGGTATCTTTTGAACTCCAACCTTTTGGCGTCCATCCTGCAGGAGGAACGTAAAGTAACCACGAGAACACGAGATACACTACAAGCCAAACCGCTCCCACAATATGAAAAGCGGTGGATACATCAAAGGTTTCAATAAGCCAATTACCTGCTGGAGCAAAAATCATAGGACCTAAGCCAATAGCACCGATGCAAACGCCATTCGCAAGTCCTCGTTTATCAGGAAACCATTTAGTCACTACCGCAACAATAGTGTTGTAGAGCATGCCGTTTCCAGCGCCTGCAAAGCCACTATAAAAAAGGTAAAGCATAGGCAAATTGTCAGCAAAACCCGAGCAGAACCATCCAAGGCCGAATAAAACACCTGCGCCTAATACAATAAAGCGAGGCTGAGTATGACGCTGTAGCCAACCAGCCAACATGCTCGAAAAACACGATGCTAACAAGAATAGCGAATAAATCATTGAGACTTCAGAAGTGGTAAAACCAAATTCTTCCATCAAAGGCTTGTTGAAAATACTCCACATATAGATAGCGCCTGTGCCAAGCGCAGTAAAAGCACCTGCAGCCAAGATAGCTTCACGTGGAAGATTTGTTGATGCTGTTCCCCTAGACATGGCTCCCCTCCTCGCTCTGCTGCCTTGCAGTACTTAGCTAACATTCCAGAGCCAACGTAACATCGATCCTTCATTTCCCCCAATGAAGGACTCTTTCATTTTACGTTTCCCTATTCCCTCATTTCTCCAAAAATGAGTAAATTTGCACGATAGAACGATTTGAAATTGTTATCGCATGAAGAACCTCACGTTATAGACCAAGGTCAAAACTGTTTTTTAAAGTTAACGTATCCAAAACTCCCACAACTCAACAATCTGTCATACTATGACTAATTAATAGGATCTATCTCGATAGTAAACCCAGAAATTAATCTTTCTGGCAAGGATAATCAGAACATTGCGTACTACGCAGTAAGTGAAAGGAACAATCATGATTGTTACCACAACACAATCCATCGATGGTTACAAAATTACGGGTTACTACGGAATCGTATTTGGCGAAGTAATTACTGGCATCAATATTTTTAAGGATTTCGGCGCAGGTATTCGCAACATTGTTGGTGGTCGTAGCCAAGGGTATGAAGATGAACTCCTTAGCGCACGCAATGAAGCTCTTCAGGAACTTGAGCAACGTGCCGCCGAAATGGGCGCTCATGCGGTTGTGGGAGTCGACATGGATTACGAAGTTCTTGGCCAAGGCAACATGTTGATGGTTACTGCATCGGGAACTGCTGTTACCGTAGAAGCAATTTAAATTCCATCGGGCTTACCTCAATAATCTTGCATAAGTTCAAACCAATACAAAACCGCCACCCCAAAAAAATCAAGGATGGCGGTTTATTTTACTTTTGCCCTATTTTTGATTTCGCCTAGATCGCAAATCTTTTATCGCTGATTCCCTTTTGCAAAAAGGAACAAGCAAAAGTTTAACTTTGTTTAGATTTCGATCTTAGCGCCCATCAACTTAGCGAACTCGCGAACAATAGCAGTATCGCCTGGCCATGCAGGAGCCGTTACTAAATTGCGGTCTACTACAGCTTCGTCCATACCAGCTTCTACATATTCGCCGCCCGCAAGCGTTACATCAGGGCCAACTGCAGGATAGGCAGTTGCCTTATAACCCTCTAATACTCCAGCTGCAGCCAAAACCTGAGGACCATGGCAAATAGCAGCAACAGGCTTACCAGCTGCAAAGAACTCTTTTACGATCTCGATTACACGAGCATTCAAACGAATATACTCAGGAGCTCGACCACCAGTAATAAACAGGCCTTCATACTCTTCGGTCTTTACTGCATCGAAATCTGCCGTCAAGGCAAAGTTATGACCGCGAAGTTCTGTATAGGTCTGTTCACCCAAGAAGTCATGAACAGCAGTTGCGACGGTTTCACCAGCTTTCTTATCAGGGCAGACCGCATCCACCTGATAACCTAATACGGATAAAGCCTGAAAAGGAACCATGGTCTCATAGTCCTCGGTGAAATCGCCGCATAATAAAAGTACTTTTTTCGTCATACAAACCCCTCCTTTGTGGAATTTTGTCTTTTATTGATTGTAGCACGTTATGAACATGTTCATTTTTTCCTCGAAATGATTTTTCTTTCCTCTTGCCAACTGTGTATAGTGTGTATATACTGTATATATCATGATAAACACAGTTGAGAGTTTAAGAAGCGCACTTAAGCTTTCACTGTTGAAGAAGACTCCGGAATCTTCTTCAGTCTTCGGCAACCGGGGTCGAAGGCATCATCCATGACAACCAATAAAGCAAACCGATACTTTAATCATTCTGGCAAAATGCAATCGTTATCTGTTACTTGTCAGCCCAGATGAAAGAAAACATTTGCCGCTTATAAAAAAGGAGGGCTCATCGAGAGTGGAAATAATTATTTCAAATTCAAGCGATAAGCCCATTTATGAACAAATATCTTCGCAGATAAAAGATGCCATTTTATCGGGAGATCTCTCAACCGGAGAAGCACTTCCTTCCATTAGGGCACTTGCAGGCGACTTACATGTAAGCGTCATTACCACCAAACGTGCTTATTCCGACCTGGAAGCACTGGGTTTTATCGAAACCAAACAAGGAAAAGGAAGTTTTGTTGCAGGCGGGAATTTAGAACTACTACGAGAAGAGCGTCTACGTCACGTTGAAGCACTTTTACAAGAAGCACTTGATAGTGCAGAAACTGCAGGAATATCCCTTCCTGAACTCCACGATATGCTCGATACACTCGCAGAATCTTAGTTTCATTATCTTCCCCTCTTTTACCTGAAGGGATTGAATCATGTCTGATATTTTGAAAGTAACCAATCTGATCAAGCACTACGATCAGTTTACTCTTGACCAAATAAATCTCACCGTTTCTGATGGCGATATTACCGGTTTTGTCGGAAGCAATGGCGCAGGAAAAACAACAACAATCAAAGCCATCCTTGGTCTTATAAGCTACGATGGCGGCGAGATAGGACTGTTTGGAAACACCTGCAGTACCTCGGGAATCCCCATGGCGGCAAAACAACGTATTGGAGTGGTTTTTGACACTATCCCCTTTCCCAACGATTGCCACATTTCAGATGTAGCAGCTATAGGAAAAGCCTCCTATTCCAACTGGGATCAATCCTATTTCAAAAAGCTTTCGAATTCTTTTGGATTCGCTGAGACAAAGGAAGTTAAATCGCTTTCCCGTGGCATGGGAATGAAATTACAGCTCGCTTTTGCACTTGCCCATCATCCCGATTTCCTTATTCTCGACGAAGCAACCGCCGGCCTCGATCCACTTGCACGAGATGAAGTACTAGAAATGCTGCGCGATTTTATGAACAAAGACTATCGCGGCATCCTCCTTTCAAGCCATATCACCTCTGACTTGGAGAAAATAGCTGATTATGTCGTATGCGTAGATGAAGGTAAACAGATTTTCACAAAGGCAATTGATGAAATATGCGATATCGCCGGTATTGCTCATTGTCGTGCAAGTGAAGCTGAAGAACTTCTGCAAGCAAACCTCTTTGAACCCCGTAGCTTACGCATTATTCGCAGCAGTTACAGCACCGACATTTTAGTTCCCGACCGCATAGACCTCTCCCGTGCTTTCCCCTCTATCGCCTGCGATCGTACAAATCTGGAAGACTACATGCGTTTTATGCTCAAAGGAGAAATCCGATGAAAACTATGATTCTTTCTGACCTTATCGTTATGCGTCGTAACCTTATCCAATTATTCTTAACCTGCCTGATAATTACTATCGTAATCACCTTAGCCATGAATAATACTCTTGCGGTGGTTGGAGGCTGCTTTGGCGCAATGATCCCGCTGCTTTATCTATTTTCTATCGCTGCTTATGACGAGATGAATGAATGGCAAACATATCGATTAACCCTGCCTACCACACGCAAAGATATCATGATTGGTCGTTATGCAAGTCTCTTGATTGTCGCTCTTGTATCTGCTCTAGCAGGAATCATTGTTTCTTATATCACTGGTTTTATTATCGAGCTGATATCGCCGCAATCAGCAGCTGATTTCGGATCATCGTGGAACTACACCAGCCCCAACGGAGAATTCCTTTCAACGCTTTCCCTTTCCGTTAATCCCCCTGAAGCAATTTTTGGAAGCGCATTAGGCGGAGCAGCAATGGCATTATTCTTAGGTGCTCTCACCCTTCCAGTAATTGCTAAGGTTGGCATGACAAAGGGTGCACGTTTTGTTCCCGTCGTTGGTGTTGTGCTGTTTTTACTCGTATTTGTCTCGTTTGGAGAAGGCGGTCCCTTGGCACCCTACGTTCCTGACATCATCCAATGGTTCTTTACCGCAGACGATGCGATACTGTACCTTATCGCGGGATTATGTATTGGTTCGCTCGTACTTTACGCAATTAGCCTGATCATATCGATCAAGCTCTATCAAACCAGAGAATTTTAATGTTCAGTTTTGTGTAACCCGAATCCGATAAAAGACGTATCTACATTCGTAGTACCCCCAAACTTTAAGAGCAAGTCGGAATATAACGATTTGCTCTTTTTTTACATTTAGCTCTCGGTAATCTGCGAAAATGAATTACTTGAACATACGTATCTTCAAGAGTATCCGAAAGGAGGAAGCATGATTGAATACTTCATCATGGATAAAGCGAGTAACTCTCTTATCCGAGTTCCCACCGAACAGCCTGGCTGCTGGATCGCCCTCTTTGAACCAACCCCCGAGGAACTAGAGGAAATATCTCAGCGCTTTCACATTGATGAAGACGATATCGCAGCTCCTCTCGATCTTGAAGAAATTTCTCGTATCGAACGCAACGAAGACTACGTTATGTTCATTGTTGACACGCCACTTCATGACAAGTCATCAGGAGAAAAGCGTTACAAAACAATTCCTATTGGAATTTTCCAAACAAAAGAGCATGTGATTTCAGTCTGCTCAGTTTATCGTGTACCCCTTATCCGCATCTTAAAATCGCGCTTTGAGGATCTCCACGATACAAGCAATACCCAGCAGTTTGTAAGCGATATCCTCATCGCTTCTTCTCAGGCATACTTTAATTCGCTTCAAGCACTCGACAAACGCCGTCGAACTTTAACTGCAGCCATTGAACGTCCTACGCGAAAAGAATTAGAGGAACTTTATGCACTAAATGATTCTTACGTGTACATTCAAACTTCTCTGGCAACTAACAATACGGTTTTTGAACGTTATCGCCGCTATGTAGCAGCATCGGGCGATTTAGATTTAATCGAATTATTTGACGACGTTATCGTTGAGCATCAACAGGCGCTTGAAACCACGAAAATTTATTCTGGAATTCTAGATTCTGCCATTGACCATTTCGGATTGATCATGGATTACGATTTGAACCACACCATGCAATTAGTAGCAACCCTTACGCTCGTGCTCTGCATTCCTACCATTATCGGTGGACTATTCGGGATGAATCTCGAAGGCATTCCTCTTGCAGATTCCCCGTATGGATTTGCCATTGTTACGGGAATGGCAGCAGTTATTTTGGCAGTTTTGCTTCTTATACTAAAGAAGCTCAAATGGTTCTAGCTCATTCACTGTCTACCCTCTGCCAAAACAAAATGTGACTTCATCACTGACATACTGCGGAAAACTCGATATGGTTTATCCAGCAAATTCAAAACTCAAACGCTCTTTGAATGATTAAGGCCACTCAGTAACTTTTCTCATTAGGGGCAATAAGGCAAGGTGAAGCAATTATGGGACTTTTTTCTTTATTCGGAGGCGGAAGCAACATTAACGATCTCGTTGAAGAAGCACGGCAAACAGAAAATGCCGTCATTATTGACGTGCGCACTCCCGCAGAATACAAACAGGGCCATATCAAAGGTGCCTATAATATCCCTCTCGATCAAATTGACGCAGTAAAAAAGACCGTCAAAAACACCAGCACCCCGCTCTACCTTTATTGCGCCAGTGGAGCTCGAAGCGGAAACGCAGCCCGCTATCTCCAAAACTCAGGTTATGAAAATGTGAGGAACATGGGAGGTATCTCATCTTGGCGTGGTGATACCATTAAAGGATCTAAGTAAGCTTTTCCGCCATCTTTTCGCTATATCTATCTAGAGAAAAAGAGGAACGTCATGAAAGTAGTAATTGTTGGTGGCGTAGCAGGCGGAGCAACCGCCGCAGCACGTCTTCGCCGCTTAGACGAACATGCTGAAATTATCATTATTGAACGCACACATTTTGTATCCTATGCAAACTGCGGACTGCCCTACTATATCGGTGGTACCATAACTGATCGAAGTAAGCTTACCCTGCAAACACCAGAAAGCTTTCATAACCGCTTTAATATTGAAGTGCGCATAGACCAGGAAGTAACCAAGATTGATCGTGCAGCGAAGCAGGTGGCGATCCATAATCTTGCAACAGGCGAAACCTACACCGAAACCTACGATAAGCTTATTCTTTCACCTGGCGCGCACCCTGTTATACCCGATTTACCTGGCATTCATTCTTCACGAATTCACACCTTACGCACCGTTGAGGACACCTTTGCCATTGCCGATTTTATCGAGCACGAGCAAACAGGTCATCAAGACAAACCATTTCGCGCAACCATCGTAGGTGGCGGGTTTATTGGACTCGAAATGGCTGAAAACCTCGTAGAACGAGGCATCGAAGTTACCATATTACAGCGCCCGAATCACCTTATGCATTCGCTTGATAATGACATTGCCTCTCTTCTGCATAATCGCATGCGCGAAGCAGGAATAGCACTTAAACTTAATGCGGATGTTATTGGATTTTCCGAAAATAACCGCGAAATCTATACCACTTTCAAGGACAAAGAAGACAAAACAGGAGCAAGCCAGCAGCACATCGCTTCAGATATGGTAGTTTTAGCCATAGGAGTTGCACCGGAAAACAAGCTTGCAGTAGAAGCTGGTCTTGAGCTTGGAATCAAAGGCGCCCTAAAGGTTGATGAACATCTTCTTACCAGCGATAAAGATATTTATGCAATTGGAGATGCTATCGAAACCACCCAAATAGTCAGTGGCAAACCAGCACATATTGCCCTTGCGGGACCCGCTAATAAACAAGGACGTATAGTAGCTGACCACATCTGCGGCATACCCCGTACCTTTACGGGCTCTATGGGTTCTTCGGTGATGAAAGCCTTTGATCTGACTGTTGCAACAACTGGCCTTAACACCAAAAGCGCTGAAGCGGCAGGCTATACGTTTGATTCTGTAATTATCACCCCCGCATCTCATGCGACCTATTATCCAGGTGCTCGCACCATGACTATGAAAGTGTTGTTCGAACGACCAAGTAGCAAAATTTTAGGTGCTCAAATTATTGGCGGCGAAGGTGTAGACAAACGCATAGATGTATTCGCAGTGGCCATAAAAGCTGGCATGACTGCTTTTGACCTAACAGAGATTGATTTAGCCTATGCACCACCCTACGCTTCGGCAAAAGACCCCGTGAATATGGCTGGCTACGTAATTGAAAACATTTTGGAAGGTACGGTAAATCAAATCCATTGGGATGAAGCACTCATCCAAGCACGTAAAAACCCACAGACTATCATCCTTGACACCCGAACCCAAACAGAATATGAACGTGGCCATCTTGACGGCTTAAATAATCCAGTTTTACACGTTCCCGTAGACGAACTTCGAAGCCGCTTAAAAGAACTACCTCGCGACAAACAACTTCTCGTTCATTGCGCTACTGGTATCCGAAGCTACATTGCCTGTCGAATATTAAGCCAACATGGTTTCGACTGCACCAATATTTCTGGAGGATATAATTTCTATCAAGCATTGAAGCTCGACCAAAACGCAGACATGGAAAATGTGGGCGATTGTGGCTTAAAAGCATAAAGTTTTCATTGCCTTTTGCCATTCATTTCTAAAGAAAGTTTTAGTAATGGAATTAGATACCGAACACCGATTAAAACAACAAACAACTCTGAAGGCGCTGCTTTCCCAGCGTCTTCCCTACTGGATAAACCTTACCGAAGAGGAGCAAAAGGCACTTGTTTCTCACACTCGCTTTGCTCGATTTAAAGCAGGAGATCAAGTCCGCAATCCCTCCTCACCAGCTGGCGTTATGTTGGTACTTTCGGGAAATCTACGTGCTTACATGCTTTCGGAAGAAGGAAAGCAAATAACTTTATTCCGCATAGGAGAACAGGAAAGCTGCGTATTGGCAGCATCGTGCGCATTAACCATGATTACGTTTGACGTATTTCTTGATGCAGCTTCCGATACTGAATTGCTCATTATTGATTCAGCGTTTTATGCCCAACTCATCGAAAAAAACGTGTATGTAGAAGCTTTTACGTATCGCCAAACCGCCGAACGCTTTAGCGAAGTTATGTGGGTTATGGAGCAGGTATTATTTATGAGCTTTGACGAACGTCTCGCCGTATTTCTCCTAGACGAAGTAGCACGCACGGGCAGTTCAACACTCACCCTAACCCACGATGAAATCGCGCACCACCTAGGCAGTGCGCGTGAAGTAGTTTCTCGTATGTTGAAACGTTTTGCCGACGACGGTCTGGTGGCACTTTCACGTGGCAAAATTGAAGTAGAAGACAAAGCAGGATTAAGAAACCTTATATCTCGATAGATATCCTTGGGGTACAACAATCTATCAGTGAACAAGCGGCAAGGTGACAATCAATTCAGATCCCTAGTTTTTTGTCGCCGAATTCCTACTTCATACCCCATCGAGACAAGCTACTTATCATCCTTTCCAAACGCATTCATTATTACGCTCACGATCCCACATACAAGTCCACCAGCAACCCAAGCAAGCCAAAACCACATGGCAGTCGTCCCCTCGGGTTGGAAGTTCGAAGGATCAGGAGACGAAAGAATAGGAATAAACAACAGACCAAGCCCAACAATTGTGAAGAAAAGCATAATAACCCCGCACAATGCACCAACTTTTGTGTTTTTGCGTTTACGTTTTAGCAGAGTGCTCTTAATTTCGTCTTCCACTTGTGCGGTTAAAATGTCTTCAACCTCTAATTCATCAGCAACATTTTTGTTGTATTCTGCAACGTTAGTACGACCAAGCAGTATGCCATAGTGAGTAATATTCCATACACCAAGCGCAATAAAGAACAACAGGAAAAAGTAGCTCATGCCTTCAGTATCAGGATTGCTTTCTAGCATAAGCATGCAGCCAATTCCTACAAAAATACAAGCAATACCACCAATAAGACCATACGTAAATTTATTACGAGCCTGGGTTTTGTCCTCTTCGGTATAAAAGTCCTCAATATAAGGATGAGCTTTTACAAAAGCAGAATGAGCCATTCCTGCTGGAATAAGGAAAGCAAGACCAATCAAGGTACCTGTTAGCACTAGAATAACAAACAAGCCATCTTTTCCATTCCACTCCGAAAGAGCAATGGTTCCCTCTAGAAGCAGTGCTACACCAACAAAAATAAGAATAGCTGCAATTCCAGTAGGAATCTTCCAAGCAAGCATTCGCTGATGATCATCGTAGCCACACACATCAGTTGGCGGCCCAGAGGGAATCGCTGATTCGTTTGAATCCAAAACGCGGCCCGTTAAATCACCCTGCACTAAATCATCCAACGAGCATTCAAAAATTTGGCATATTTTGAGTAGCTTATCCATTTCTGGATAACTTTTCTCCGCTTCCCATTTTGTTACCGATTGTCGACTTACGCCAAGTAACATCGCAAGCTGTTCTTGGGTCATATTCCTTGTAGCACGTAAATGCTGAAGATTATTGCGAAAACTCATGGTTATTCCTTTCGGTATGCGCCTGCAAAACCTCCGCCCGCAACACTCCAAACCTTTGCCAAAAGAGAAGTACGCGTCAGACATGGCGCTTTTTTGTTTTGTAAGGGGAAAGTGGTTATTTATGCAACACACTTCCCTGCCGGCACATCCAGAATAAGGGTAGCAGAAGATCAAACTCTACCAACCAGAGCGCTGCATTTTTGATTTTTTATGGCAACTAGCAGTTGCCATCCCTGGTCAGAATAGTTTTTTCTTACTTTATTCAAAAGGTACCGTTTTTCATAAGCTTCAAGAGTGCCCGTAAGACATCTTTCAATTCATAAATAATTAAGTAACACCATTTCAACAAAATCATATGAAATGCCCCATTTAGCGAGTACACTTTCCTCATAAAGCAACCTCGAATGGTTAAAGGAGTTCGCCATGAAAGCAAAGAAGCGCATTTCGATCACGCTTATGATTTTCCCTTTTCTCATAGCTGCTCTTCTTCTTTCAGGATGTTTTCCTGTATCATCACTTGATGAAAACACCATTGCCGATGCTACAGATTCAGCAGCCGAAGCAGCAAATAGCTTGGCCGATTCTGCAGAACAAGCTGCCGATGCTGCAGAGGTTTTAGCGGGACTCGACTTTACTAAAACGGCTCGACTAGTTGTTTGCGATCCTCAAACTGGCAATATTCTTACTGAAATCACCGACCAAGCAGCGGTTGAAAAAGCACTTGCACCCTTGTCTCAAGAAAACACCATTGCCCGCACTCCTAATTCACCAGAAGAGTATCTCTTTGAAATGTGGCAACCTGAAACCATTAAAGCAGGACAAGATGCTTCAGAAATCTCTGACGAAAAAGTACTAGAAATAATTACTTACCAGAATTCTGACACAATTACCGTTTCTATGGTTGCCTTGGGCGGAATTTCATTAAGCATGGACACTCCGGATGGAGCAAAAGCGCTTCGCGAATTGGTAGAATAACTTTTTATACACTAAGTAGGAGTAACATCGTATGACTACCAACGAACCAACCTTTGAACAATTGCTCGTTGAAGCACATAAAGACCTTCATCGCTTAGGTCCAGGAAGCGAAAATGCAACATTAAAAGCGCTGAGTTTTATAGAAGGACTGAACGAGGATTCCACTCTTGCAAATCTAGGGTGTGGAACTGGTGGTGAAAGTTTCCTTCTTGCTCAACATATACCTGGAACGATTATTGGACTCGACATGTTTGAGCAATTTATTTCTACCTTTAATCAAAAAGCCAAATAACAAGATCTCTGCAATCGTCTCAAAGGCGTTGTGGGTACCATCGAAGAACTTCCCTTTGAGGAACATTCGATCGATGTAATGTGGTCAGAAGGAGTGTTCGATGCACCAAACTTCAAAGCGGCGCTTCTCAATTGGCACACCTATCTAAAAGCAGATGGTTATTTTGCCGTGACTTCCCCTTCTTGGCTCACCGATGAACACCCCGATGCTGTAGTGAAATTCTGGACAGATGCCAATTGCACTATCGATTCAGTTGAGGGAAATATTTCCACCATAAAAGAATGCGGATACACCTATGTTGCTTCTTTTGTGCTACCAGAATATTGTTGGACTGATAACTACTACATTCCACGTGAAAACGCCATCAAGAAACTTTTAAAAAAATATCCTCATAGCGAAAACATGAAAGAATTCGCCCAGCAAAACAGAGACGAAGCGCAGCTATATACGCAATTCCATAAGCATTATGGATACGTGTTCTATATCGCAAAGCGCGGATAAACAGACAAACTCCCTTTAATGGCGGCAAGCCTGATCTGCAGTCATATTAGGGAGTTTTCCCTCTGCAACAAGCTGAGCTACTTGACCAACTTTGGGATTTTCAGTATCGAAAAAGACCTCAATACCCGCATTGGCAAAACCCTGCATAGGACGCATACCCATTCCAGCTGCAGCGATTGCCTGAACACCTTGTTCTTTCAGTAAATCAACGATCGCGATACAGCCGCCTTCTTCATGAGGAGGATTATCAAGTTCGGCAACGTTAGTCAATTCGCCATCGACAATATCAATAAGAGTGAAGCAATCGCAGTGTCCAAAATGCCCGCTACGCTGCGCATCTAATCCAGCCTTACCCATCGTAGGAACTGCCAGTTTTACCGTTTCTGCCATAATTCGCGCCTCTTTCTCATACCAAAATAGATATCACTCAAGATAACTGCATACGAAGCATGTTTTGTAAATTAATTCACAATATACGACCAATTTAGTAGCAAATAGCAGACATAAAGATAGGAGGTGTATCGTAATTCCGCAAACGGTGCAGCCTTATCTTTAGAAGTAGTCTTCTCCTAAAAACTCAAACATCTTGCCTTATCTTTTTCATCTCCAACGACTATCCTTATGTCTTCCAAAGAAAAGGAATTTTATAATGAAACGAACGTGTTGCTCATTTAGAAATCTGGAGCGACTCACCTGCCGATCCTATGAGCCGTTGGATTGGAGACTTACGCCCTAATCATTAAGCGCTACCGGTTTTCTCAACAGCAAAAATACCAATTCCAAAAGCTACGCTCCCTCCTTTTGCTATACTGTATAGCAAAAGGAGGGCATCATGGAATCAAATATGACACAGATGAATGTGCGCTTAGAAACCAACCTAAAAAATCAAGGGGATGCCGCACTAGCCCATGCTGGCTATTCACCTTCACAGGCTGCCAGAAAGCTCTGGACGCTTGCCGCCAAACTGCGCCATAACCCAAAGTTATTGTCAGATATTCTTGAAGGAACCGTTATCCAATGCAGCCCCCTTCAAACAAACGATTTAATTGAGAAAAAACTGAATTACCTTAAAGAATCAGACGAATTAATAGAGCAGTTATATCAATCATTAGATCAACAATCGGCACATTTTCTCAACACCGCATCGTACGAAGATCTTCGTGAGGCACTGTATAAAAACAAAGCACGCAATTACGAAGAAAGCTTAAAGTAAATGAATAAATCTGCAAAAGACAACCATTCAGCTCAAAGCATACATTTACTACTAGACACCAATGTCTGGATAGATAATTTCTTCGTTGAACGCCCTAAATCAAAAGAAGCACGAGCGCTCATTACTACAGCAATACGCCAAAACATCCCTTTGTATTATTCGGCTAGTACTGCAAAAGATTTTTATTATTTAGTTTCACTGCTACTCAAGCGCAATACATCGTATGATCTTTCCGAAACGAATGCCCATGCTATTTCGGAAATTGCCTGGAAACTATTGAACACTCTTCATGAGCTTGGTACCGCAGTTGGTCTGGACGAATCTGATATATGGTTAGCAAAGAAATATCGCTCTATCCATAATGATTTTGAAGATAATCTAATAATTGCGGCCGCCCAACGTGCAAACGTTACCTACCTAGTTACCAACGACAAAAAGTTAATCCAGCATGCACCTATAGCAGCGCTAACCCCAGAAGATGTCACAAAGCTGATCAGCGAATAATTCACCAGAATGATGCACGTTTTCCTAAGAATCTATGAGATATTTTCATAGGTTTCGACGCTATAAGTACTTTTAAGCAACGTATAACCCTAATAAATAAATACAACTTAAAAGTAATATAAGACGGAATAATCTTCTGTTGCAGAATAAAAGTACAATACGTTTAGGGGGAAACTTTTACAAGGAAGGAGTCCACATGGATTTTGATTTCACTGCTGACCAGGAACTATTTTTCGCAAGCGCCAAAGAGTACGCTGAAAAATACTTCACTCCTGAACTGATTAAAAAGTACTACGAAGAAGATCATCACATCAGCCTTGAAGCTGCAATGGCTTTCCGTGAGCTTGGTTTTATGCATCTTGGCTTACCTGAAGAAGTTGGCGGCATTCCTTGCGACAAGCTTACCTTGGTTGCTTTGGTTGAAAAACTTCACGAATACACCAGCTGTGTTCTTCCTTTCCAGACCGACTTCAACTCCATTATGGACGTTATCGAATTCGGCAACGAAGAACAGCAGAAGAAGATCATGGACGTTGTTGACAACGTTGAATCCACCAGTGTTGCAGTAACTGCAATTTCTGAACCTGGCGCAGGTTCCGACAACAATGCTATGACCTGCGTAACCGTTAAGCAGCCCGACGGCACCTATCTGCTCAACGGTCAGAAGACTTGGGTTACTTTGGCTCACCTCTCCGTATACACCATCGTTGTAGCTAAAGACGAGGATCCTTCTTATGAGAATGACAAGTATTCTTTGTGGATGGTTCCAAACGGCATCGAAGGCTATACCTACGGTGGACTTGAAAAGATCGGTCAGCAGATCGTACCATTCGTTGACTGCTTCTTTGATAATGTTGTTCTGACTGAAGATATGCGTCTTGGCGAACCAGGTCAGGGCTGGAAACTTCTTATGAAGAAGCTTGAGTTTGAACGCTGCTTGGTTGTTGCTCAGGCTCTCGGCCAGGCACAGGCAGTCATGAACGAAGTTGGTCCTTACTGCTCAGAACGCATCTGCTTCCAGAAGCCAATTGGACACCTCTCTGCAATTCAGCAGCATTTGGTTGAAATGGAAACCATTCTGGATAACGTACGTACCCGTCTGTACAAGGTAACCACCATGCTTGACCAGGGTAAATCCACTCGTCTCGAGTCTGCTCTGTTGAAGGCTTACGCGTGCAAGAACCTCACTAAGGTAGCAGAACATGCTTTGTCTATCTATGCAGGCATTGGCTACACCAAGGAAATGAGCGCAGGCCGCATTTGGAACGACCTTAAGGGTTATGAATTTGCTGGTGGCACCAACGAAATCATGGACTACATTGCAGGTCGTCAGCTGGTTAAAAAGTACAAGACAAAGTAACGAGTACTTTGCATTTTGATTGGTAGCTCCTTTGAATAATAAAGCAGCTACCCCTCCTAAGCGCCCCTTCTTTAGGCCCCCAAAGGCCGGGTGCATAAGGATATTCCGCAAAGAATGAGCCGCACCATTTGGTGCGGCTCTCTTTTTTCTTTGTTTGTCGTCTGCTTATTCTTTCTCCATCACCGCAATAGTAAAAAAGGTACGCTCATACGGTCGATAATAAGTCTGTTCAGAGCAAACGGTTACACCCGAAAATGAAGAAATATCTGCGATGTCTCTCGGTATCGATCCATCACTGGACTGACCCATAACTACAAAAGTTCCCTTATAGGAATCAAGAACACTTTCCCAAGATTTCACGCTTCGTAAAGCTGGTTCGTAAGCACGGTATGCTGCGCCCCAGTTTCCTTTCTGCCAATCAAGGTAAGTCTGATCAATATCAGGATAAAGAACCGAAGTAACCCCCAATACACCGATATCAGAAGACAGCACTAATGAACCATCGGGCAAAGAATCTATGCTCGATTCAAAAGCATCAAGAGGCTCTTGGTTTTTAGGATTGTAATCATCATAAAAAAACAATCCTTGGCTTATAAGCGCCAGCACAAGCAAAGAAATGCACAATTTCTTACACAACCTAGTTTTTTGAAGCGAAACCAGAAGCAAAGAAAGCGAGAGAAGCAAGGGACCGAGTGCTACTGACAAATATCGAAAATATAAAATTAACGACCCCATGATCAGAGAAGCAAGACACCCAAGCAGAAGCACTCCAAAATAGACACTCACACCACCGATGCAAACCTGACGAGTGTTACAACATGAAAAGATATTTCTGCCGGCTCTTTTTACCTGTATCAAAGCAGCTACTACAAAACATAAAAGAATAAAAAAGATCGCCAAAGCTCCTAAGGCAATTACCTGAACCCCTATTCCATAATCACCTTTTACCGCAAAGGTAAGCGTACTTGTTAAAAAGGGGTAGCAAAAATACTCTACGAGCGTATAAGGGAATGAAAACTTTGCCCAATAATCTCCTGAAACTACGGTAACTTGGTTAAGTACCGCAACAAGCCACGGAGCATACAGTACAAGCTGCACGATATAAATTACCAGCAAAACAATTAAGGGCGAAACACTTCGTTTTCCACTTACTGTTTTCTTTATTTTGTTGTCTCGCGCGCGGGCGATTCGAGTGTTTTCGCTATCCGTGGCATTTTCAGCAACTGTCATTTTTTCAGCATGGCAAACCCTATCATCGTTTTGGTTTCTTGCACGAACTAGGGCAATAAGTACCAACCCGTTTACCAGAGCAACCGCCAGCGCTGCAAAATAGTGCAAGTATGCACTTGCAAGACTCGCAATGGCAAAGCACACCCACCAATGAACAGGAATTGAAATCGTACCCATCTGGACACTTTTTACTATACGAGCGCCATACAAAAAGCACACCATGACACTAAACATCGCCCATGAATACATACGAATGTCCACTGCCATTTGAGCAGCGAAAGGCGTACTTAGCACAAAAAAGGTGAACAGCAGCCCTGCTTTTTCCCCGTAATCTTTACGGACATGAGTAAGCCCTAAAGACGCTAGTGCAAGTACCCCAACGATCGTAAAGAGTCGATAGACTACCAAGTTTTCGCCGAATACGATATACAAACAATGCAACGCCCAATAAAACAATACGGGGTGAACGTCATTTGCCCCAATACTCCAAATTTCAGCAAAAGAATGGGAAGCTATCGCGACCGAATAGCTTTCATCAAACCAGATATTTCCATGAAATGCCGTAGTGAGAAATAAGAGTGCGCCTAGCCCTAAAATCAATCCATGAAAACCACGAGACCCGACTATTGTCCTAGTCATGAACTGCCACCTTGCGCGTATGAGTATGAGCGTTAAACGAATGTTCCCTTTCGAATTTACCTGGATACACTGAAATGTGTGAACGCGCCTCGGCTACTTCTTGTTCTGAAACGCCCCCAGAATGTTCCAAGTCTTTCTCAACCCCTTTGTGCTCTTCAAGAGGAGTTGCTCGATCAACGTATTCGCTTCTTACTATATACACCGGACGCTGTTTAGCTTCAATATACCCACGCGCCATGTATTCACCCAAGACTCCCAAAACCGCCATCTGAATACCGCTTAGCAGTACCACCACATACAACAAAATCATTGATAGGGGAATCTCGTTATTAAATGCGATTTTTTGATACATATCAAACAAAAAGAGAACCACAGAACATAGAGCTAGCACTATTCCAAGCATCATAATTATCTTTAACGGCAACGTTGAGAAAGCAAGAACCCCGTTCCATCCGTAGGATAGAAGCTTGCGAAAAGACCATTTCGTTTTACCTGCGTACCTTTCATGAACTTCATAAGGTATGACTTTGATCCGAAAGCCAACCCATGAAAATAGGCCTTTTGAAAAGCGATAATTTTCATGCATAGACAAAATCGCATCAGCAACTTGCCTGGTAAAAACCCTAAAATCACTTACATCTGCAAGAAGTTGCGTAGAACTCATTACGTTGAAAATCCTGTAAAAACAGCGCTTAAAAAGTCTAATCCCCAAACTTTCACGCCGCTTCTTTTGAACGGCAGCAACACAATCAAATTCAGGCTCATTAATAAGGATTTGCAACATAGTAAGTGCTACTTGCGGATCTTGCTGCATATCAGCATCTATAAAACCAATATAATCGCCACTTGCATGATCCAAGCCCGCAAATAAAGCTGATTCTTTTCCAAAATTGCGCGAAAGTTCAATCATCGAAAAGGATAGCTTTGTTCCGCCCTCGCTTCTATAGCGATCAATTTGTTGAAGTATTACATCTGTTGTTCCATCATTACTCCCATCATTCACGAATATTAACTCGCACGAATAATCGGTATTCTCAAAACATCGGCAAGCAGATCCAAAGAACACCGACAGGTTTTCTGCCTCGTTATAGCAAGGCACAATTAATGAGAAATCCATGACTTCGCTTTCTCTGCATACCCTTATCTGCTTAGCTAATCTATCATTGTGAGTGCAGGAAGGCTTGCTTATAGAGAAGGTATCTCTAAGCCACCATCAAACTGTAAAGCCTCTGTTTATTCTGTAAACCTGCCGTTTATTAAAGGACAAAAAATTGATTGTGCACGCAGATGATTTTGGAATTACCTTAGCCCAAGCACAATCACTGTTGGCATTAAGTAAAGCTTCGGATAAGAGTAATCCCCTTTCAAGTGTTAGCATTTTTGCGAACAGCCCCGTGTTTTACGATTCTGCAAAGCTCCTGCATCCTTCAGTCGAAAACAAAACAATGAAAGTCTCGCTACATCTCAATTTGGTTGAAGGAGCTCCTTGTACTGCACCTGGCAAAATTCCCTTACTCATTGGGGAACGAAAAACGTTTTGCCATTCTTTTATCGGGCTTTTGCAAATGAGTTTAGGTCCTCGTCGTAGCGCGCTTTATCAACAAATTGTTCAGGAATTTGATGCCCAAATTAAAACGTTTTTACGAGTATTTCCCGAACAGCAGCATTCTCTGCGAATCGACAGCCACCAACACACCCATATGATCCCCCTCGTTTTCGACGCATTACAGGAAACCATCCAAATAAACAACTGCACTCTCGAGCATGTACGCATTCCTGTAGAAGACTTAACGCTTTATGCTCAATTCGGCTTAAAACATATGATCCCTTGGCAAAACCGTTTAAAAAACTCCGTGTTGTCTTACTTGTCACGCCATGCTAAAAAACAACTATCGAACAGAAACATTACGTCATCATTTTGCGGAATTGCTTTTTCAGGAAGTATGTATCAAATGACGCCTGAATTACTTTTCGCTCTTGAAGAACAAGCTCATCAAAATCACCAGGAACTTGAGGTTCTCTACCATCCTATAACCGTACCTCTCGCAAGCTGTCTCGATCCAGAAAACCTTCCTTTTGCTACCGCATGCGCTTCGGATGGACGCGACAAAGAAGCTCAATCACTTCTTGATATCAAAGAAATACTTTATTGCGTAACACGTTCTTCTACGCATCGATAGTCGCTTGCGATCGCTTGAAGCTTACGAGCAAAAAAGCGCATATAGTGACCAAATACGAATGCGGTCATTATTGTTGCAAAGACAATCTCTAAACCAATCAAAACATCGAATGCTACGGGCAAGAAAAGTCCCTCATTGCGCAAGGCAACTACGCTTCCTGCAAGAGCTGTTGCAGTAATCACAAAAGGGAAAGTCATTGCCGCAAAACTAGGAAAGAATCCTTTACGAATAAACGTAGCCACTTTGGTCAACACCAGAATAAAGAGTCCCTGGGCAAGTACCTCCAAAATAATGACGAAAGCCATATTTGGCACCTCATATACCGCTAAATATCCCGCAAGCGAAAGACTCATAGGAGCCGCATAAATGCAGAAGGTAGGCGCCGCACCTGCAGGAACCTCATGTTTGACATAGCGGAGAGTCACCACTATTAAAAGTGCCGCATATGCAACGAACCCAAACCAGAATAAGCCCTGTCCTAAAACAACAAGCTGAAGCGAAGGGCTCGTTACCGAACCTACAATGATGCCCACATAGCAGACAAACCAAGTAGCAAAAACATTCTTAAGATCAAAATCACGGAAATGCTTAGCGCTAAACCAAATCATTAAAACAAAGTGTCCTAGCACGGCACTTATCCACAAAAGCCGTGCAGCACTCAAGGAAACGGCAACAAGATAGGTAGAGAGCTGCATATACGTCATGAAGAAAGTCCCAAAAACTGCCGCCTGCACAGGTTGAGCCAAGTCTTCTCGTAGATGTTTAGTGCAAAACAACGCTTTTGCACTTACCAACGCAATCAGAACGATCGCCACTCCTAAACATATCATTTCAGCCCAGGTCGCCCATGATGCCAATAACTTTCCTAAGGCGATTACTCCCAATGCCAATCCTGCCGTGGGAACGGGAATCTCTTGAAAAAATGCTCGAACCATTGGTTTCCTTTTGTTATTGCTTCTTAAGTATTTCGTTCATTATGAGCAAGAAGGGATAAAATATTCCCTAATGATTTATTAGACTTTAATAAGGATTTCTTATGCTTGATTGGCGCGTAGACACTTTTCTCGATGTATGCGAAACGCTTAACTACACCCACACTGCAAAACGTCTCAACATAACTCAACCCGCTGTTTCACAACATATTGCCTGGATTGAAAATCAATTGGGTACCACCCTTTTTGTTCGGACAGGACGCTCGCTTCGTCTCAATGAAGCTGGCAGGTTAGCAAAAGAAGTTCTTCAGACACAAAAACACGATGAAATGCTTTTACGACAAGAGATTGCCGCGCTCAAAACCTCCGCCTTTACTCTTTCAATTGGTGCAACCCTCACCGCTGGTGAGCATCTCCTTGCTCACCCATTGGCTCTGTGGTGCAAAGATCGCCCTCAAGTAAAAGCAAGTGTTTCTATCGCAGATACCGCCAAACTTCTCTCTTTGCTTGATAAAGGAGAAATTGACTGCGCCCTCGTAGAAGGCATTTTCGATTCAAATAAGTATGCTTGGCAACGCTGGTCTCGCGAGCGTATGGTATGCGTAAAAGGACCTACAAACCTTTCTGCTCAAAACACTTCACCCAAACGGAAAACCCTTTCCTTTCGCGAGATATTAAAAGAAACACTTATTATTCGCGAAGAAGGATCTGGAAGTCGTGCCGTTTTGGAAGCAGCGCTCGCGAGGCATAACTTAGCCCCTGAAAGTTTTGAGCGAGTTGTCGAAGCGAAAAGTCTTCGCGTAGCTCTCGAGATGACAGCTGTAGGACTCGGAATTACGTTTGCTTATGAACCTGCTGTCAAAGAGGACCTGGCACAAGGAAAGTTAATAGAGCTCCCCCTTGATGAAGAGGGATTAGATCATGATATTTGCTTTGTCTGGCAACGCACCAGCACATTTGCGAAACGCTACCTGCAGTTGTTTCATGAACTCCGCAGCTATTGTCAGGAATAGCAGGTGCCTCTGGGCACCATTTCATCCCCTAGCGCAGCGGCACAATTTCATAAGTTTCTGGCAATTCTCCTGTTTGCATCAAGTGTTTTAGGTATGCCATTGTTTGCGCAATCAAAGCCCTTCTACCAAAGATCAAACGATCCTCCCAAGGAGTGCGTTTTCCTTGATGGGTAGAAAGATAAGCAAGTTTCCCTGGATCCGTTTCTCCCCCTTCGCAAACCTGCTTAAAAGAAGCAAGCTGTCTGTGATAGTGATCAATAACTTGTGCGCATCGTTGAGCTAAATTTGAACCAGGATCTCCATGACCGCATAGCACTAAATCTGCATCAAGCGTGGCAAGTCGTTCAATCGTTTCAAGCATCAATCCCAGTTGATCTACATCGGACTCCATCATGATGGGCGGATGCTGGTTATAGAGCATCTGATCTCCTGAAATAAGGATTTTTGATTTCTCATCAAAAAGGCAGCAATGGTGAAGATCATGACCAGGTGTTTCCAGAACAGAGAAATTATATCTTCCCACCTTAATACGATCGCCTTCATGCACACGCGTAAGGGGAATATCTTTTTCTCCATTAAGCGTCATGGGTTTCCAATACTCTGGATCGTAACTATCTTGTATCCCGTAGTATGCGCTTACACTACGCTCGATTGCGCCTACCTCTTCTGCTGCCATTACGGGAACCCCATGTTCAGTAACCGAATCGACTCCCGCATACACTTTCATGCCTGGTTGCCAAATCTGATCTAGGCCAGCCCAGTGATCCCAGTGAAAATGGGTGATAAAAACGTCAACCTCTTCCCACCTTATGCCAAGCTTAGACAACGCTTCATCGTAGGTCTTTTTTGTCAGGTCATTATTACACCCCGCATCAATTATCAGGGAGCGATCTGCTGACTCATCTCCTTCACTACGGCCACTCGAAGCTTTTATGAGGTAGCTATTAGTTGATCCAATGGCCTGAGGCATAGGCATATCGAGACGAAATATATCAGGAGCTACTTCTTCCATGCGTGATTTATCGGAAGAATAGCAATAAGGCATTACTGTTTTCATAGTGTTTTCCCTCCTTTTACAGAATAGCGCTTTTGATTACACAGAAGCAAAGCCTGTTTAAAAGCATCAGCACCCACCCGCATAGCGAATGGTTTGTATTTCGAACGCTCCACGTCCTCAGCAGGCTAGGGTTATAGGACATACTTCTTATCCTATAAGCCACAGACTGAAACCATTAAAACAAGTGGGACTGGAAATTTTTAATTCCAGTCCCACTATCGAGGTCTAGTTCACTTCAGCGATATCACCTCTAAAATTTTATTTGCAAAAAGCCAGATTTGGTTTTTAGGAATCAATCCAAGCCTGAACCAAATCACGAGCGCTACGGTAGGGATCATCAGCTGAGCAGACCGCCGAAACGACAAAGAAGCCATCAACACCCGTACTTTTTACCAAGGGAATATCGGCAAGTTTTACGCCTCCGCCTACAACGATGGGAACTGGACTGGCTTGAGCAAGATCTTCAAGATCTGCAATGCTTTTTGTGATGATTGTACCATCAGCGCTGCGCCCGCAATCCGTTTTAGTGGGCGTTTCATGCAAAGGTCCCACCCCGAGATAGTCAACCAAACTCATATCGGCTGTTTTAACATACTCCAGCATTTCGTCAGCACGAGCTGAAAGTCCCACAATCGAATCTGGTCCGAGGAGCTTACGGCACACTTCAACCGGTATATCTGTTTGCCCCACATGGATGCCATCAACTTTCACACCTGCTTCGCGAGCCGCCAGCACCACATCAAGACGGTCATCTACAAGAAGTGTAACGGTGTCGCTCTTGCCCATTTGACTGATAACCTCTGCTGCTTGAGCGGTATAGGCTATCAAATCACGTGCTGAACATTCTTTGGAGCGAATTTGAACACAAGTAAAACCAGCTTCGAGTGCCTGTCTAATTATTTCCGCAACTGGTCGACCGAGTGTATTTTCAGGACCTATTACTAAGTAGGCAGAGATATCGAGTGCCTTTCTCATAAATACCTCACTTCTCAAATGCATCTCTTCTTAAATGCACCATAAGTTAACCTAAGAAAATGTTTACTCTCCCTTTTCAGGAGGGTTGTTTACTCTTTTTTTTCAAGAAGGTCGTTTACTACCGCCACTTTCTTATGCATCATGTCTTCATAACCAGGACGAACGTCAGCTTTTAAGATTACTTCGGTTCGAATTCCTTTTTCCGCAAGCACAAAGGTGGCCTCTTTTACCACACGCATTACCTCATCCCACTCACCTTCAATTTCGGTGAACATAGAATGCGTTTCGTTGGGTAAACCAGATTCACGAATAACCTTTACGACTTCAGCGACGTATTCGGCTAGTTCGTCCCCTTCACCAAAAGGCGCAATAGCTACCGCAACAAGGGTATTCATACGTTTCTGCCTTTCACTACACTTTTGCAAACAAACTTAAACGTGACGCGTTTTATATTTGATGCGATTCAAATATTGCTCATTTTTTATTTGGTGCATTTAGTATACGACGCGTTTAGTATATGACGCGTTTCGCTGGCAAATAATCCGTTTTCGCAGATGCCTCTTTTAGATTTCTTCCAGCTCAAAGGGGTTATTTGCAATGTCGTCGGAAGAAACCCTGTAGAGTTCATCAATAAAAGCTACTTTAAAGCTTGCAGGAGCAGAAGCGATCCGCTCAGCTCGCGTACCAGCGCAATTATAGTGCGCCACACCAGCAAGAGCAGCAGTGAACGGATCAGTCACGCACGCATACACCGCCAAAACGCCGCCCTGCGAACAGCCAAAACCTGTAACCTTTGACATCAACGAAGAACCCCCTTGTGAAAAAACAAGGGTCTTACCATCGGTAACCAAATCAGTTTCGCCCGAAACTGCCACTGCGCCCCCCGTAAAACGAGCAAGCGCGATTGCTGCATCACGAGCCTCGGAGACAGTATCGGTCGTATCCACGCCACGCGCACGTGAAAGATCTTTTGTTGTACCCTCTAAATCCCACAAGCCTGCAAGAGCAATAATTTCTGATGCATTCCCGCGAATAATGGTGGGCTTATAGCGTTTAACCTCGAGCAATAAATCGCTACGTTGCTGACCAATACCTATACCAACCGGATCAATAACCCAGGGTTTCCCTGAAGAAAAAGCTGCTGCTGCCGTACGAGGAATCGTTTCAGTATAAAGAGGAAATTGGGTACCCATATTAAGATATACTGCCCCTCCTGCTGCAACTAAGCATTCGCCTTCATCGGGCAAATACACCATTGCTGCCGATCCTCCCACCGCAAGCTGGGCATTTGCTACAAAATCAATCGTAACCGTATTTGTTACCGATCCTGCCATTGGGTTTGTTACCCGAACTTCCTTTACCGCTTTAACGATATTTTGCTTAATCTGTTCGGCTGAAGTCACTGCATCCTCCTTTGTACCAAGTTTCAACTTCAGTTCCATGCTGCGACCCAAACAAAAGGAGCGCTGCATAGACAGCGCTCCTGAGAAAACCCAAGAATCTGCTCCCTACGCCAGTACTAACTGTCAGGTTCAAAGGGTTGAGCATTCGCTCTCTCAGCCAGGAGCGATTGGCAACTACTTATTCGTATCGCACAATCAACTGGCACCCCTGCATGTATGTACAGCAACAAGTTTAGTCTTATCGGGTATTGTTTTGCAGTACTTTTAGGTTATTGGTTACTGTTTGCTAGAATTAAATTCGTTGTTTTGTCCATTCAGACTAGATACACTTCGTCAAACCGAAAGGAGCAGCACCACATGATTGGCACTATTATCAACGCATGCGCCATTCTTGTAGGTAGCTCTATCGGTAGCGTTATTAAGCGGGGTTTGAAACCAAAATATCAAGATGCTATTTTCACCGCTTTAGGTATCGCAACTATTGGATTAGGACTCAATGCGACGCTGCAGAACATGCCAAACAGTTCCTACCCTGTGTTATTTATCGTGAGTATGGCTCTTGGAGCAGTAATTGGTACAGCTCTTAATTTAGAAGGTCGTTTCAAAAAAGCCGTCTCCAAACGTGCAAAGAACGGCACCGAGTTCGCTCGGGGTCTTTCTACCGCAATAATGCTTTTCTGTATTGGAACTCTTTCGATTCTTGGCCCTATCAACAGCGCGCTTTATGGTGACGAGACGTTTCTCCTCACCAATGCAACTCTTGATTTCGTTTCTTCTATAGTGCTCGCTGCCACCTTTGGTATAGGCATCGCTCTTGCTGCGATAGTACTGTTTTGCTGGCAAGGCAGTATATTTTTGCTTGCCAGTTTCCTTGCTCCCTATATGAGTAATGGACTCATGGCTGAAATAAGCATTGTCGGAGGACTTCTTATCTTGGCAACCGGTATAAACCTTCTCAAAATTAAAGAAATCCCCACCATGAATTTGCTCCCCGCGCTGTTTATACCGCCCCTTTGGTTTGTCTTGGTATCGTTTTTGAGTAGCGTGGGACTTTTCTAATTCATCTATTTCTGAGCTTTTTGAGCCTCCAGCTCATCAGTTCCCGTATTCAGGAAATAAACCCCCACTACAACAAGACCCAATCCCAGAGCAGTTAAGGGAGTAAAAGGGTCATGCCAAACTAAGACACCTACCAGCATCGTCAGCGCCGAGCCAACGCCTCCCCAGATGCCATATACCAAACCGAGAGGCATATGCTCAAGAATTCGAACAAGTAAGGTAAAGGAGGCTAGATACCCAATGATAGTTACGATGCTTGGGCCTATCACCGTAAAACCTTCAGCCATTTTCAAAGAAATAGTTGCAGTAACCTCGCACACGATAGATATACCTAGCAGCAAAAACCAGAATCGTTTCGATGCCGCCATATGCGCGATTGCCTGTTTCTTTTCCTGCTGAAACTGCTCTACCTTTGTTGAAGTGGATTTCATGTCTTTAGTATTCCCCATGTCTTTAGTATTTCCCATGGCTATACCCCTAGCTTCAAGATAACAATGCCACCAATAATCAGAGTCAAACCTACAATCTTTTTAAGATTGAAGCCTTCTTTCCATACAATGGCACCCACAATTGCAGTAAGAGCAATTCCCGCTCCTGTCCAAATGGCATACACGGGGCCCAAAGGAAGCATTAACAATACTTGCGAAATACACCAAAAAGCAACGACATAGCCTATCACTATGCCAACCACCGGCAACTTATATTTAAAACCCTGAGATGCCTTGAGCATTGAATCGGCGAATACTTCGGCACAGACCGCAATAGCTATCATGAGATAGGGATTCATTTGTCTCCTTTTCGTCCTCTCGTAGTTTCTTCTCGTAGTTTCTTTGCAATGTTCAATCGAACAATGTTTGGTTGAAATGAATTTGTAGTTTCCTCGCGATGCACTTGCTAAAAATTGCTTGTCAATTAACTACCTCAGACTATTAGCAAGCAACTACCCTAGACTGTTCACTAGCTCATTTAGCAGTTTGCCTGCGCCAGCTCTTTTAGTGATTCGCCAACTCTTTCAACAGTCCGCCAGCGCCAACTCTTTTAGTAGCTCGCCAGCTCATTTAGCAAATTGATCAACGCGAATTCGTGAATTGACATGCTAAACTCTACCCCAAGGGTAGAGTCAAGGAGCAGATATGAGAAGTTCGTTACTTTCAATCGGAGAGGCATCAAAGTTAAAAAACGTAAGCATTAAAGCACTTCGTTATTACGAAAAAATCGGAATCTTTAAGCCCGCCTACATCGATCCACAAAGTGGATACCGCTACTATTCTCCCGCGCAGCTTTTCGATCTTGATGTCATTTTGACCTGCAATGAACTCGATATTCCTTTAAAGCACATTCTTGACTATCAGACCAAACATGGAACCGATTTACGACAGCTTCTCAAAGAGGGAGCAAAAATTGCCGAACTAAAAATACAACGCGCTCAGCAATCGCTTATCCAAATTAATTCCTGCCTAGAAGAAATCGAAGAACAATCCAAGCATAGATTGCCCATGAAACGTTATACGCGATCCCTTAATTTCAACTATGCCTATACAATGCCATGGAATAATACGCGTCCTTTTGAGATCAAACACTATTTAAAGACAATGAGCGATCTCTATCAACGCGCCGAGCGCCTCGGATTTACCCCACTATATTTTCAAGGACTCATAATTGATTCAGGCTCAAAACCGATCTGTCTCGCTTTTGTCGCAATAGATTTTTATCCAAATAAAACTGGCAATCCCTTTTTACCTAATCCGATTGCTAACGTATCAAACGTAACATCCGACTCGATTGCTAACGCATCCAGCGCAACATCCGACTCGATAAAACTCGGAGAAATGCACCAACCAAAACTATCCCTTGAAAACGATTTATGTTATCTACCCGAAACAACCTTCAGTGGCTTTCGCCTTGAAAGCAATGATCTTACTAAATGTATCAATGAAGCCCTTTCTTATACGCAAGACAACCCAGGCTTCTATGTGATGACCGAAATCTGGGACGCAGAGGTCGCTGCCAATACGTACGTAATAGAACTCCTACAAAGTGGTAAAATTCTGAACGTTTCTGTATCCGACTAGAAAGAAAATCATGAGTAACAAAGCATTTGATACAGCTGCAAATGCTGGATCCTCTCGTGAACATTTTGCTTCACGTATTGGATTTATCCTTATCGCCGCTGGATGCGCAATTGGCATTGGTAACGTTTGGCGCTTCCCCTACATTACGGGCGAATATGGTGGGGGCGCCTTTGTATTGCTGTATTTAATCTTTTTGGTAATACTTGGTCTGCCCGTAATGGTTATGGAATTCGCAGTAGGCCGCGCAGCGCAAAAAAGCGCAGCTCAAGCCTTCGACATCTTGGAACCAAAACGTCGTTTTCACTGGTTTTCCTGGTGGGGATACATTGGCTGCATGATTCTTATGATGTTCTATACCACGGTTGCTGGCTGGATGCTCGCATACATTCCTAAGATGGCAGCAGGCACATTTACTGGTGGTGGTAGCGAAGTTGCAGCAAATGTGTTTAATGCAATGCTTGCAAATCCAAGTGAGCTGATAGGATGGATGCTTGCCGCTATCGCAATTGGTTTTGCAATCTGCAGCCTTGGCCTGCAAAAGGGTGTTGAACGCATCACTAAGTGGATGATGGCAATCCTGTTTGTTGTCATGATCGTCCTCTGTATTCGAACCATGACTTTACCTGGTGGTGCAGAAGGCATTGCCTTCTATCTGATTCCCGATTTTTCACGTCTCTTCGAAAATGGATGGGCAACTTTCGGAGAAGCAACCTACGCCGCAATGGGACAAGCATTCTTCTCGCTTTCCCTTGGTATTGCTGCTATGGAAATTTTTGGCTCGTATATCAGAAGAGAGCGTCGCTTAACAAGTGAGGCTATCTCTGTCACTGCTCTTAATACCGTAGTCGCAATTCTTGCTGGTTTAATTATTTTCCCTGCTTGTTTTGCTTACGGGGTTACGCCTGATTCTGGCCCGTCCTTAGTATTTGTAACCCTACCCTTAGTTTTTGCTCAAATGCCTCTTGGTGAACTCTGGGGTGCCTTGTTCTTCGTATTTATGAGTTTTGCAGCACTGTCAACCGTCATTGCGGTATTTGAAAATCTCATTAGCTGGTGCATGGATAAATGGGATATGAGCCGCTCGAAAGCGGTCGCCATCAATGGCGTGTTGGTGATCATCCTCAGCTTGCCTTGTGCACTAGGCTTTAATGTTTTATCCGATGTCACCATTCCAGCTATTGGCGATATCCAATCTATTGAAGACTTCATTGTGTCTAACAATATGTTGCCTCTTGGATCATTGATATTTGTACTTTTCTGCACCCGTCGTTATGGCTGGGGTTGGAAAAACTTTGTCACAGAGGCAAATATGGGTAAAGGAATCGCATTCCCAACCTGGAGCCGCATTTGGGTATCGTATGGTATTCCCGTGCTGATCATTATCATTTTCATCATGGGTTATGCACCTAAAATTATGACCTGGCTTGGGTTGAGCTAAAAATCTAAGCCGGGTTAAGCTAAAAACCCATAAACCTAAGCTGGGCTATCTCAGCTTAACAACCCTAACTCGACTTAGCTACCCCAGCCCAAAAAACCGCAAATCTGCTTACTCAGCAATGGTGCGGCAAATAACAATATGTTTTCTTGGCTCGTTAAACTCAGTTTAGCGAGCCTTCATATTTTGAATTGCGCCACAAAATCAAGAGCAATGTATCTTTGTGTTTAGCAAAGTCCGTTTCTGCCACATTTTCCCGTTGCATGCATATGATATGCCGCTCTTTACTCAATAAAAAAGAAGGGAAAGCGCCAATTCGCTTTCCCTCCACACATAAAATGTAACAATCGCACGTTTTCAGGTAACAAACGCCTCGAGCCATCAAGAAACATAAATCACAAACATGCACAAGATGCTATTTTGTGACAAAACCTCGAAATCGCGAAACCTAAACCGTCAAAACGGCGAAACAGCGAGTTCTTGAGAACAAAGCCCTCAAGAACTCGAAACTTAAAACCTTGGAATCCTAGCACCTTAGCCTCAAGAACTAGAAGTTTGGAACCAAAACCCTAAAACCTCGGAACCAAAACCCCGAATCCTTGAAACTCGAAAACTCAAACCGTATTAAAACGCACGGAAGCGCTCGTAGCGCTGCAGACGCAGCTCGTCTGAAGTCATAGGGAGCAACTCCTCTAAAGAGCGTGTCACAAAATCATGAACTGCCACAACTGCCTGTTCGGGATTTTCATGCGCAGGCTTTTCGCCTTCACTAAGAACCTCCTCGATCAAGCCAAGCTCGCAAGCTTCTGCAGCACTCATTTTCATTACTGCCGCTGCCTCTGCCGCACGAGAACGATCCTTCCACAAAATGGAAGCAAAACCTTCTGGCGAAAGAACAGAATAGACTGCATGCTCTTGCATAGCAACACGATTACCCATAGCAAGCGCCAACGCGCCACCCGATCCACCTTCACCAAGTACGACACACACCACGGGAACACCAAAGCCCGACATTGCCGCTAAATTATCCGCGATTGCATTGCCTTGACCACGTTCCTCTGCCTCCATGCCGCAGAAAGCACCCTGGGTATCAACCAGACAAACAATCGGACGACCAAATTTTTCTGCCTGACGCATCAAACGCAGGCTCTTGCGATACCCTTCAGGCTGAGGACAACCAAAGTTACGAGCAATACGCTGATGCAAATCGGCGCCCTTTTCTTCTGCAATTACCGTAACGGGAATACCGTCAATCCAGCCGATACCACCCACGATGGCACCATCATCAGCAAATGAACGATCGCCATGAAGTTCAATAAAGCCATCAACAATATGATCGATATAGTACTGAGCAGTAGGACGATGAACATTACGCGCTAGCAAAACACTCTGCCATGCTGGATTATCTTCTCCATCAGAGCCTGCTTCCGTTTTCTTCATAGGGAGAACTGAAGGGGCATCAGCAACACCACGTTTACGAAGAGCATGCTTCAAGGGGAAAGACTCATCGCCACTCAAAGCAGCACCTGCCCTGCCAAACAGACGAGCAAACGGATTCCCTCCCTGTTTAGCTGGAATCGTTTTAGCGGCAGAAGGATTTTGCCCAGCCTCAGACTGATCGGATCCCGCTCGCAAAACTGCTGCTTCTCGTGCTGCACGTACAACCGAACGAATAGTGCCATCGCTCGTACCGCTATCTCCTTCAGATGCGGCAAGCGCTTCTAAATCCTGGGTTGCACAATGAATATCCACAACCTTGGACAGATATTCACGCAGATCACAACGTTCAACAATAGCGTCGATCAAGCCATGTTCAAGCGCAAATTCAGCTGTCTGGAAGCCCTCGGGCAACGTCTGTTTAATAGTGTCTTGAATTACTCGACGTCCCGCAAATCCAATGAGAGCATGAGGCTCGGAAACAATGATATCGCCTTGGGTTGCGAAAGATGCCGTTACACCACCTGTGGTAGGGTCAGTAATTACCGAAATATACAGCAAGCCCGCACGACTATGACGCTCAACTGCTGCACTGATCTTTCCCATCTGCATCAGGGATACAAGACCCTCCTGCATGCGAGCACCACCTGATGCCGTAAAGATAATCAAAGGTAAGCGCTCATCAGTTGCACGCTCAATAGTGCGCGTAATTTTTTCGCCCACAACAGAACCCATGGAACCCATCATAAAAGTAGACTCCATAATGCAAACTGCGATTTTACGCCCCTTCAAAAGCGCAGATCCGCATCGCACCGCTTCTTCTAAGCCACTCTTAGTGCGATTCTTTTCGATAATCGCATCATAGTCAGGAAACGCAAGTGGATCAGTCTCTGGAATGCCAGCATTCCACTCCTCGAAGGAATCTTTATCAAAAAGATAGTCGAGTCGTTCATCGGAAGTAAGACGATAGAGTTCGCCACAGGTAGGGCAAACGCCCCCTGTTGCCAATACAGGCTTTTCATCATGGTTGAGCTTGCACTTTGGACACTTGCGCCACGTTACTTCATAATCGCCGAACTCAGGATCTGGAGCGCATTCCACCCACATCGTATGGGTGCGATCCTTCTCCATTGGACCTAACACCTGAACCCCAGCTTGATGAGCAATCATCCGAAGAAGAGAGCTGTTGGCGGTTTCAGGGTTGCAAACCAACATTACCGAAGCACCGCTCTTACGCACCGCCTCCATAATGGCATACTCATTCGAAAACAAACGAGCATCAAATTTTGGTCCCAGAGACGCAACCTGCGCAGCACCTGAACAAGCAAATGCACGAGCCTTATCGTCAGTACCTGTTACCCAAATTTGAGAACAACCGCTTTTGACGCACGCTTTCACCGTTGCCTTCATAGGTGATCCATAACCAACCACCAACAAAGGTCCATCGAGCTTTTCTGCCAAAATCGGCAACTGATATACGATAGTAGGACCATCAGTTACTACTGCCGCCTGCGAATTCTGCTGAACTGCAGTCATTACTGATTACCTCCCTCTGATTTTTTACCAGGCGCAATAACGTACTTTTGTACCGCTGTTGCACAAACTTCCCCATCTACACTTGCCTCAACTTCAGCAACACACATGCGTGAAGAATTCTTCGTAATAGTTCCTTTAAGCGTTACCGTTTCACCCGGAAGAACGGTTCTACGAAACTTCGCTTTATCGATACCCACCAGATAACCGAGAGATCCTTCTTTACCATCCTGAACAAGCACGCAAATACTTGCCGCCTGAGCAAGCGCTTCCATCAAAATTACGCCAGGAAGAACAGGATGTCCAGGAAAATGACCAGCAAAAAGGGCAAGATCAGGATCAACATCCAGCTCTGCCACTACGCTTTTTCCTGGCTCACACGACAATACGCGACTGACCCAAACAAAAGGATCACGATGAGGGAGAAGCTTTAACACTCCCTCTTTCTCGCAAGGAAATTCAACGGGCGAAGCTTCGGTACATGCAGAGGAATCTGATGCCACATTTGCTGAAGTATCTGGTGCAGCATTCACTGAAGTATTTGTCGTTTCTGGGTTGACTACTTCGTTTTCTGATGCCATTATGCACGCTCCTCAACAAAAGGAGAAAGAGCAAGCGTTGCATTGTGACCACCGAAGCCCAACGAATTCGAAAGTACTACTTTCTGCTCGTAATTAACCATAGCAGCAGTAGGTACTTTAACGGGGCACTCAGGATCTGCTTCAGCAAAGCCTGCAGTTGGAGGAACAACGCTACGTGCAGCAGAAAGTGCCGCCACAATACCTTCGATTGCACCTGCAGCACCCAGCATATGACCCACACAACCTTTGACTGAGGTAACCGGAACCTCCAGCGCACGATCTCCCAAGAGAGTATTCCATGCAGCAGATTCAGTTTTATCGTTTACGGGAGTTGCAGTACCGTGTGCATTTAAGTGACCAATATCATCAATGCTAAAGCCACTTTCGGCTAAAGCTTGCTTCATAGCACGCACTGCGCCTTCGCCACTTGGTTCGGGTGCGGTGATGTGATAGGCATCTCCCGTTGAACCAAAACCAGTTACTTCAGCGATGATATTCGCTCCACGAGCCTGAGCATGCTCCAAAGATTCAAGTACTAAAGCTCCAGCACCTTCACCAGGAACAAAACCATTACGACGAACATCGAACGGCATAGAAGCATTCTGGGGATCATCGGATTTTGTAACAGCACCCAAGTTGGCAAAGCCTGCTAAAGACATATTCGCAGTTCCCTCTTCGGTGCCACCAGCAAGCGCTGCATCAGCGTAACCAAATCGAATAAGTCGATAAGCCTCTCCGATACAATGAGTGCCCGTTGCGCAAGCAGTCACTATATTGAGGCAATCGCCCTTCATGCCGTAACGAATTGACAGATTGCCTGCTGCCATATTGGAAATCATGGTCGGAATAAACAGAGGACTTACTCGCTTAGCGCCCTTTTCATGAAGAACAACCGATTCATGCTCAAACATATTCAGGCCACCAATACCTGAACCAAAAATGCAGGCAAAACGATCAGCATCTTCCTTTTCCATGTCGATGCCTGCCTGAGCCATTGCCTCATCGGAGGCCAAAATAGCATACTGAACGAAAGGTGCAAATCGGCGAGATTCCTTTTTGGTAAAACCCACTTCGAGAGGATCATAGCCAGGAATGATGCCTCCAACATTTACTCCCAGCTGTTCACGACGCTCTTCAGGAAACAAAGACAAGCAGCATTCACCACTTGTAACTTTTGACCAGAGAGTCTCAACGCCCAATCCAGCAGGAGACACTGCACCCATACCGGTAATTACTACGCGGTGCAAAGCCACCGTATTTGTCTGTGAACTCATAGAGATAATCCTCCATCTACCGTTAAAACATGACCCGTGATGTAACGTGCTTCTTTGCTTGCCAAAAAGCCTACTGCACCAGCTACATCCTCTGCACTACCCAACTCGCGCAAGGCTATTCGTGAAATAACACCATCTCGTGCTTTTTCACTTAAAGCACGCGTCATGTCTGTGTCAATAAACCCTGGTGCCACAGCATTTACCGTAATACCACGAGCACCTAATTCTTTGGCAGCACTTTTCGTCATTCCTACAATGCCCGCCTTAGAAGCAGCATAATTAACCTGCCCAGCGTTACCGTAAAGACCAACCACGCTGGAAATACTAATAATACGACCGCTGCGCTGCTTCATCATGATAGGAGCTACATGACGCATGCAGTTAAAGGCACCTTTTAAGTTTACCGAAATAACCTTATCGAACGCCTCCTCGCTCATGCGAGCAAGCAAGCCATCTTGTGTAACGCCCGCATTGTTCACCAACACATCAAGACGTCCAAATTGCTCCCGAATCTGCTCGACCATTTCTTTAGCAGCATCAAAGTCAGATACATCAGCGCAGAACACCGCAGCTTTAATTCCAAATTGCTCTCTTAATTCACCCGCTAATTCGGCACAAGCCTCAGCGCTTCGTTCACTTGAATGATTGAGCGCGAGAGAAAAACCTTGAGCAGCCAGCGTATGGGCAACAGCAGCACCAATTCCTCTGCTTGCGCCCGTTACGAGTGCAACCTGCTCTTGGGTTTCTTGTTTTTCAGTCATTTAAACCTCCTTTGGTTGCCCCGTTATTCTTTGTTGGATTCCTCAACACCCGAAACTAGTTGAGGAACCTCTTTTTCCCATTCGACATACGTACCAATCTTTATGCGATCCGCTTTACGATCAATACGCTTAACTAAATTCGTAAGAACTCCACCGAATCCCACTTCAATAAAATGAGATTCACCCTTTGCACTCAATGCTTGGATGCTTTGTTCAAACATGACCGAACTCTTCACCTGAGAAGACAAACGATCTATCGCCTCATCAACCACGAAAGGCTTGGCATCGGTATTGCAAATTAAGGGAAACGTAGGCTGCTTAAACGAAAGTGTTTTACAAAACTCTCCTACGCGCGTTGCAGCATCCTCCATTAAGGGACTGTGAAAAGCTCCTGCGGTACGTAAGCGAGAACAACGTTTTGATTGTTCTTTCCAATACGCCTCCGCACGATCAATTGCTGCAACATTTCCTGAAACTACAACCTGACCAGGAGCGTTGTAATTCGCGCAAACTAACACATCGCCTTCGGCGCACGCATCGCATACGCTTTGCGCATCTTCATGGGTTGCCCCCAAAAGCGCAAGCATTGCGCCCGCATTTTTCTTGCACGCATCCGCCAAAGCATGAGAGCGTTCGTTGAGCAGCGCGAAACCCTCTTCCAAAGTTAAGATGCCCGAAACCATCAAGCCACTAATCTCTCCCAAAGAAAAGCCCACAATAGCATCGGGCGTAATACCCTTTGCAAGCAAAGCGCGAGCCAATCCAACTGAAAGAGCGGAGGTAAGAATCTGAGAATTCAACGCATCATTTATTTGCGCTTCATCCCCTTCTTTACTCAATGCAACTAGATCTATTCCTGTTGCCTTTTTCGCCATTTCATATGTTTCTTCGACTTCAGGCAACACCAAAAGATCAGCGCCCATACCCACCTTCTGAGCGCCTTGACCTGGCATCATCCAAACACTCACTATTGCCACCTTCTACTTCCATGCACGGACGGCGTTTCTGTCTGCCATCTCTTGCAGACCAAAAGTCGCCCATTGCTGTGCTTGTGCCACCAGTTCCTCTACGATTTCTGCAGCAGGCTTACAATCGTGCACCAGACAAGCAGATTGACCAGCCATCATAGAACCGTTATCCACATCGCCCTGGACTGCCCGACGAAGAGAACCAGCTAAACGCTCTTCTGCCTCTGCGCTGTCTCCTTTACCTGCGGCCTCCATCTGGCGGATTTCACGCGTAAGTTTATTCTTAAGGCCGCGAACAGGATGACCACCAGCACGTCCCGTAACAATCGTATCGGAATCCTTTGCAGCGATAACCTTATCCTTGTAGGCCTGAGCAACACAGCACTCTTCAGCGGTTAAGAAGCGAGTGCCCACCTGAACTCCTTCGGCCCCTAAAGCAAACGCTGCAGCCATTCCACGACCATCAGCAATACCGCCTGCTGCAATTACAGGAATGGAAACCGCATCACATACCGCAGGTATCAGTACCATCGTGTTGAGTTCGCCAATATGACCGCCAGCCTCACAGCCTTCAGCGACCACCGCATCGGCGCCACAACGCTCCATACGACGCGCCAACGCTGCAGAAGCAACAACAGGAACAACCGTAATACCTGCTTCTTTCCACATAGGTATATAAGAACCAGGATTGCCTGCACCTGTGGTTACCACATCAACCTTCATATCTGCCGCGAGCTGAGCTAACTGAGGTGCTTCAGGATTCATAAGCATGATATTCAAACCAATTGGCTTGTCGGTTAGTTCACGCGCCTTCTCGATTTCTGCCTTAACCCAGGAAACAGGAGCAGCGCCGCAAGCGATTATTCCCAGACCACCTGCATTACTTACCGCAGCAGCAAGACGAGCATCGGCAATGTTTGCCATACCGCCTTGAATAATCGGATATTCCACCCCTAAAAGCTCAGTAACTCGTGTTTTCATATGCGATCATCTCTTTCGTAAATGGAAGTAATTAACAACAACAAGCGAACCCGGCGAATAGAACGCAATCTCAACTTGCTTTGCGTTAACCACTCGACCTGGTTCGCTTATAGACTTGTCAATCTTTGGTAACACACTATCGAGCAAACAATGCTCGTTCGCATAATTGTTTACAGAGAATCAATATAGCTAACCAGATCTTCGATGGTTTCAAGACCCTCAGGCTCGCCAAAGTCAATATCAAGCTTTTCTTCGATATCGCAAATCAATTCTGCCATATCAAGAGAGTCGATACCCAAATCTTCGAAGGTAGCATCTTCTGTTACCTCTTCTGGTTCAATGTCGAGGGTTTCTTCCAGGATCTCTTTAATTGCGTCGAGAGTTGCCATTAGTATTCCTTTCTTGCAAGCCGCTATTGTTTCGCAGCTTCATTTTCTTGGTCAAAAAATTCTTTGACCTTTCCTAATGCCTTATAAAGAACAGCTTCCTCTTCTGGGGTTAAGCACTCAAGCGCGCTATCGGCCATCTTCTTATGAAAAGCCTCATGTGCACGAAATGCCTTACGACCCTTAGAGGTAAGCTGAACAAGCACTTGCCTGCGGTCTACTTCGCTTCGTGTTCGTTTGACATAGCCTTTTTTCTCCAGCTTCGTCATGGAAGCCGTAAGGGTTGCCAAAGTTACCTCGAGGCGAGAAGCGACCACTTTCATGGGATTGATCTCGTGAAGTCCAACTGCAACAATCGTATGAAGTTCCGCGATGCTTAACCCTTCGGTAAGGCGATTGTTAAGCGACCTTTCCTCAATACGTAAGATAGAGTTGAACGTTTCGGTGAGCATCTCATTGACAACCTCTTTGCCTTCACGCTGCCAATCAGGTATTTCGATGCTCTTACTCAAATCCCTACTCCTTCAATTACAAAAATGACTAATGAATCCACTTAAGCGTTTGCAGGTAAAATGCCTATACCTAACGCTCCAGGACCAAGATGGGTGGAAATAATTGCACCGCAAGGACAAGTTCCCCCATCAATATATTCAATTCCTGCATCAGCGAGAGCCTTTTTCATGTCTTCAACAGGAGAAAGATTTCCGCAATGGCAGAAACGAATTCGCAGAGTACCCTGCTCGTTGGTGCGGTTTTCTACTTCGCTAACAAATGTCTTGATAACGCCACGCATTCCCTTTGCTTTTCCGTAAGCCATCAGAATACCTTTTTCGTTAAAAGTAAAGATTGGCTTAATGTTCAAAAGGCTTGCATTCTTTACCTGGTCAGCAGAAAGACGACCACCTTTAAGTAAGTTCTCTAAAGTTTCAGGAGCAACAAGGAATTCAGCCTTTGCGAGTAGCTCTTTTGCCTTCGCTTCAGCCTCATCAAGCGTTGCACCCTCATCGCGCATTTTGCAAATTTCTGCAACAGCAAGCGCGATAGAAGCAGTAGCACCAGCACGAGCGCCATCTAATACGCGCACATCAATATCTACTTGCTCTGCAGCAGTACGAGAAGACTCGATCGTGCCCGAAAGAACACCTGCAATATGAATAGCAATTACGCCCTCATAACCCTGTTCAGCAAGAGTGTTATACATCTGCTCAAAATCGTAAGGAGTAGGCTGTGAAGACTGTGGAAGGCCTTCAGAATTTGCCATACGCTCATAAAATTGCTCAGAGGTAATTTCTACCTGATCTTTAAAGGTTTCTCCATCAATCAAAACGCTGAGAGGAACCATGTGAACATCAAGAGCTTTATATTCTTCCTGAGTGAAATCGCACGTTGAATCAACTACGACCGCAAAACTCATACTCATCTCCTTCCACAAGAAGCAGGATTTTCGAAACAATTTTTCGAAACACGACTTACTTGTTCGTTGTTAGCTCAATTACTTAGTTTATCTAACTAAATGAAGGATAGAGGGAGGTTTACTCAAACGCAAGAAAAAGAATTACTCCCCACAAATTGAGCACAGGTGGATTAATCGCCGTTCAAAAAAACAAACTATGAGCCTCTTAATTATGAACCTGCATTGCAAGTCAACATTGCAGGTTCCTTGATTGCAAGTGCCTTAATTATGAGCGTCTTCCTCCACCGTAAGAACTTTTACGGGCACCAAAAGCACTGCCCTTTCGTGCAGTCTTTTTCAAATCGCCTAAAATATCCTCTTCAGCTTTGCCTTCAAGTTGTGCGCGCAGTTTAACCACCTGATCGCGCACCGCCGCAGCACGTTCAAAGTCCATCGCCGTCGAAGCCTCAAGCATTTCTTCTTCAAGAGATGCAACAATGCGCAACATCTCACTACGGGAATAACCTGCCAATTCAGCGTTAACTTCTTCGGCGCTACGTTTACCTTCGTCGGTCTCGAGATAATCAGTAATGTCGCTAATACCCTTGCGGATTGTTTTCGGAACTATGCCATGCTCCTCGTTGTACGCCATCTGAATTGCACGACGACGGCGCGTTTCGGTGATCGCGCGATCCATGGAGTCAGTGATCTTGTCGGCATACATTATCACTTGACCTCCCGCATTACGCGCTGCGCGACCAATAGTCTGAATAAGTGAGCGATGGTTGCGCAAGAAACCTTCTTTATCTGCATCCAAAATGGCAACCAGTGAAACTTCTGGCAAGTCCAAACCCTCTCGAAGCAAATTGATGCCAACTAAAACATCAAATTCGCCTTTGCGAAGATCTCGCAAAATTTCAACACGCTCAAGCGTCCCGATATCGGAATGCATATAACGTGCACGAACCCCCTGATCAAGCAAATGTTCAGTCAAATCTTCCGCCATGCGCTTGGTTAAAGTCGTAATAAGAACTCGCTCGTCGCGCTTTGCACGTATTTTTGCTTCATCGATAATGTCGTCAATCTGCGAAAGGATGGGACGAACATCGATTTCTGGATCCAGCAATCCCGTTGGACGAATGATCTGCTCCACCTTTGCTTCGCTTACTCGCTCCTCATAGTCTCCTGGCGTTGCAGAAACATAAACAAACTGCGGAACTCGCGCTTCGAATTCGTCAAATCGAAGCGGGCGATTATCCAAACAGGAAGGCAGACGAAAACCGTGTTCTGCCAGAGTCACCTTACGAGAGCGGTCTCCTTCGTGCATTCCGCGAATTTGAGGAACCGTTACATGACTTTCGTCAATAAAGCAAAGGAAATCACTAGGAAAATAATCGATCAAAGTATAAGGAGGCTCACCTGGAGCGCGTCCATCCAGGTGTCGCGAATAATTTTCAATGCCAGAGCAAAAGCCCATCGTCTCAATCATTTCCAAATCGTAGGAAGTGCGCATCTCCAGGCGCTGCGCTTCAAGCAACTTTCCTTCTTCATTGAATTGCTTCAAGCGTTCCTGCAATTCTTCTTGAATAGTTTGAAGAGCATGCTCAATCGCTGGCCTGGCTGCTACGTAATGGGAGGCAGGCCACAAAGGAAGTGCCTCGTATGTATTTAGTACTTCTCCCGTAACGTTATCAATTTCAGATATTTCCTCTATTTCATCTCCCCAGAATTCCACACGAATCGGATTATCTGCATAGGGAGGAAATACATCCAACGAATCGCCTCGAACGCGGAAGGTGCCTCGCTTCAATTCGTAGTCATTTCGATCATATTGGATATCTATCAGCTTATGTATAAGTTCGTCACGATCTTGTTCGATCTCTTTATCAAGAAATACCGCCATGCCTGCGTATTCCATCGGCGATCCAATACCGTAAATGCAAGAAACTGAAGCCACAACGATAACATCACGTCGAGATAAAAGCATTGAAGTTGCGGCATGACGAAGCTTCTCTACCTCCTCGTTAATGGAAGCATCTTTTTCTATGAAGGTATCAGTTGTTGGAACATAAGCTTCTGGCTGATAATAGTCGTAGTAGGATACGAAATATACCACCGCATTGTTCGGGAAAAACTCTTTTAGCTCCGCCGCCAATTGAGCAGCAAGTGTTTTGTTGGGCGCTAAAACGAGTGTTGGTTTTTGTACCGCTTCGATAGTTTTAGCCATGGTATAGGTTTTACCCGAACCTGTAACACCTAACAACGTTTCATAACGCATCCCAGATTCAATATTTTTGGCTAATTGAGCAATAGCTTTTGGCTGGTCACCTGCAGGCTCATAAGGAGAAACCACCTCAAAGGGTTGAGACGACAGACGTGCCATGGGTAATTTACCCTCCATTTGATGGCCCTCTAAATTTTGAAGATGCGCCACAATTCCTCCCTGTATTCCTATCTACCATTTGAATCCGTAATTCGAAAGAATCTACAATCTAAATCTGCAATTCGACAGCGTCTGTAATTCGGCAGATTATACAATTCAGCAGATTCTGCAATTCGAAACTCTCTTGAACTGTTGCACTATCATTCAGAACAGTCAAAGTAACTTAACACAAACTTACCTAAGAAAGCCTTGGGGCGATGTCAGAATCCCACCATTGTTGAATTTGGTCTTGAAATTCCTGTAAGGTTCCATCGTTGGTAAACACCACATCCGCGATAGCAAGACGGTTCTCTTCTGGTACTTGACTTGCAAGACGGTTTCGCGCATCTTCTTCGGAAAAACCGCGCGATTCAATCAAGCGACGAACACGCACCTCAGGCGATGTAGTAACTGCTACCACGATATCTGCATGTTTGTAGAAATCATCGCGTCCATCAAGAATTGCCATTTCTAAAACAACAACTTCGTGAGTTTGCCCCACACTCACAACATGACGCAAACAGCCTTCGTAAAGTCTAGGCTGAGTAATAGCATCCATACGAGCGGTATCTTCTGGCGTGGCGAAGGCACGAGCAGCAAGTTCGGAGCGAATTATTTCACCATTCGTATCGAGTATTTCTTTACCGAAGGCCTTCACTAACTCTGCTTTCATTTCAGAATCATGGAGGTTTTCGTGGCCCACTTCATCGGCGAGAACAATACCTGCACCTTTTTCTTTAAGGAACTCCATCAATGTAGATTTTCCTGAACCAATTCCACCCGTAACAAAAATGCTTAACACCGCAATCCCCTCTCACTAGCTTTGCAGCGCACTCGAGCAAAGTTACTATGCTCGCATGGGTATGTTTTTAATTATCACATGCAAGTCAACCTAGAATTCGCGTTCTATTGCGTTCTTATTTGAGCGCCACATGCACAAGACGGTGATTACGCAGCACAAAGAACGCCGCTACTGCAAAAATCAGCAAATACGCAAATTGACCCGTTATCGCAACAACAATAACACTCGATAACAAAGGAATTCCAGCAGCAACAATTACGCTCGCCCAATACCAAGGCTTGACACTGGAAGGAAATTGCTCTGCGTAAGATTCGCAAACTGCCCCATGAAAAGCAAGCGACAGGCAAAGTAACCACAAGAGAATAAACAGCGCTCCTGCTTGATCAAAGAATTGTGCATTGCTTATGCATCCAACTACAAACAGAACAACGCAAAGAACAAACGCTCCAACGAAATATCGTCTCTGCCGCGCCGCTCGGTAATGCAGCTCTCCACCCTTGTATAACTCCATCTTGAAGGCCATTTCGGTTACCTCCTTTAATGAAAGAGTAAAAGATTTGTTCTTGCTTTAAAAGACCAATGTCACCACTAATGGAGCTGATTAAAAACGTTACACCTTCATTCATAACAAATAAATGCTACACCTGCATTCATAACGAAATTACCAATGCTCCCTCGTTAAAATCTGCCCTCCAGACGTAAGGATTCAAAGGGGGATTAAGACTTCAAGCGCTCCTTATACTTACTATCTTACGATATACTAACTAGTATCGTACCCATCCTGAAAGGAGCTACGATGGCTACCTATCTTGATGACCTGAAATATCTGTCAAACAACACTCAGATTTGGAAGCAGGCGTGCAAAGGTACTCTGTCAAAACCTCTTTTACCTTTCGGGAAAGCAAAAGACACTTTCAACATAGCTCAAAAATGCAAAGCTATTCAAGAGAAATATGGGTTACCCAACTACCAGGAAAACGAACCTTGGTTTTACAAGAAAATCCTTACCGAATTCGATGCCAGAAATCCTTACGCAAACGACCTAAAAGGTTGCGATACTCATATTATGAGTGCCAAACAGGTGCTTGAAGAAAACATTTTTAGGGAAGACTACCTTTATCGCAAAGCAAGCAGCTTAGGATCGGACTGGAAGTTCAACATTTATCTTGAAGACGTTGAAAGGTTTGGTAAGATCTTAATTTCGGAAAACACCGATCAAAACACCCCGGAAATTCCCCCTATGAACGTAGGTGAAACCGCCATGTATTTTGCCTACGAAGCAGAAGTTCTCAAAGGCATCCCTAGGCCCAGATTCAATCTAGCGCTTATCGAGGCTCTCCAAAAGAACATTGATCGGATTCTGGATGGAAAAGATGCTGAAGGACTTTCTTCGAACTTTCTACAAAATACTCCGCCGCTACCTAACTTCGCTGCCGCCTTTAGTATTGCTCTGCCTACCGAAATCCATGAACGCATAAAATCTTGTGAGCATGAATACTGGAATGCCTTTGGAACGTTTTCGCGGAACTTAAGACGCGCCTATGGGCAAGTTGGCGGATGGTCGAAGTTATATTACGGCAGAAAACCTGAAGATAAGCTTCCTATTAAAAAAGACTGGGGCAAAGAGCTTATTCATCGCAAAATTGAATTAGCGCTTCTCACGAATAAATGCTTCGATGATGTTGAGTTACTGATTAACACGCTTAGAGTATATGGGGGAATGTGCGGCAATTTTGGAAATGGTTCGCTTTACTTTAAACCTCACTTAACCAGGCTTAACCCCTTAACAAAACAAGAACGCGCGAGGCGCGACCGCGCGGAAAAAGAACGCCATAAAAAAGCAATGGAGAGAATTCGAAAACAAGAAGAATGGGAAGCCGAACAGCGACGCAGAGGAGCCTATGGAGGTTATAGTGGCGTCGACGAATTCGACGAAGCAAACGGATCGTATGAGTTTGGCAATTCGTATTCGTATGCTTGGTATACCGATCGCGATAGCTATAACGACGTCACAAGATAGCAATTTGTCTTTGCCACTTATAGAAGCTTGACTAGCTTCTTTCCTCTCTAGTTAGCAGAAACTTAGTTGTTTGAACGCCATATTAGAAGCTATTTAGTTGCAAAACGTAAGCGGGACGATTAAGCATCGTCCCGCCAAGCATCACTTATTAAAGCGTCCTTCAATCAGCATCAATAAAAATGCGCGTTTAGTACATTTTCTCAAAAACCAAATTACAGACCGTACGGTCGCCACCACCGAAGCCAGCAGAAGCAGCAGTGGACTGGGCAAAGGTATGTAAGCGATAGCCCTGTGCAAACTGTTGGTTACAAATATCTTCGATTTCTTTGAAGTTCTTTGAACCTTTTCCCACAAACTTTTCACGTAAAACAACCTGCATAACGCGATACTGACCTGGATTGTTATTTATTTGTCCAGCTTGGTCATTAAAATCCATGAAACCCATGATGCTTTCCTTTCAGGCGTTAATACTTCCAGCTTTTCAAGTCTTAACGGCTATAACGCCGCATCCAAAAGAACAACATCATCAGAATACAGGAATACAGAACTCGGAACACTTGCAAGAAGTTAATTGTTCGAGGCAACACCTGAACCATGGCGCATCCCTGTCCAATAATAGGGACACAGAAATTGCTTTGCTTCTTTACACTTCGAAATACAAGAATCAAAAAGAAAGGAACAAAAATGAGCATCTACTCGCGCCACATAACCGACTTTAATGTTGCTGGTATGCGCTATTGGGATGGCGCGCTTGTGCTTGACGAGCTTAAAGTCGGCGCAAATTTAACCATGGTCGTAGAGGAAAACAACCCGCATGATCCAGATGCCGTTGCGCTTTATTGGAAAGACACAAAGATTGGTTATGTTCCCCGAGATTTAAATTGGCTTCCCGCTTTACTGCTTCGTTTTGGACACCGTGACGTCTTGGAATGCCGAATCCTTAAAGTCAATAAAGAAGCAGACACCTGGAAGCAGGTACAAGTAGGAATTTATGTTACTGATAAAAGCAACAATCAGTAAATTTCGCCAATTTTGAAGCGGGATTACTGTAGTCACCTACATGCATCAACACCTACGCTGAGCTTTTCTGAGCATTGTTTAATTTGTTCAATGCGTTGAACATTTTTGTTCACGCTGCTGAACATATGAGATGGTACGTTAACAGACTGCCGTCTTCTATTGTTGCTGCTACTTCTTATCTTCAATAATCCAAAAATCGGTTCCATCTGTCAGCATAGTACGTGTTGCCCGTCCTAGAGAGGAAACGCGATTTATACCTGCTACATAATCACCTAAATGCTCTTTAAGCTCAGAATTGGAGCCTCGCAATTTTGCTTGCATTCTAGTTTTGCTGACAAGTAGCTGTTCTTTTGCTGCAGCTCTAGGGGTTTGAGAAGTGAGCCTTTTAAAAATATTCTTCTCTCTGCTCCCTTGTGGAAGCGCAACCGGAGCACCTTTTATAGCGCCAATTTGAAGTTCGATGATACCGGAAATCCTCTGATACCTATCAAGAAAATGTTGGGACTTTAAGGCTATTCGCTGTTGCTCCACCAAAGCACTATGTTGATCAAAACAGCCATCGTAATACATGCGTGTTAACGCAAGAGCTGATAAGGCTTGCAAACATAATTCGAACTGTTCTTTATAGGAGTCCAATTCATCAAGCAATGTTGAAATGTCTTTTTCAGCGGGCTTAATTTCTTTTGCTCGCCTTTCAATATCTGCAAGCTGTTCAGTAATCCAGTCAATTACCTCACCAATATCGTTATAGCGAGACTCAATCTCAATTCGAGCAGCCTGCAAAGCCTCGGAGGGTTTTCCCTGATAATCCTCAAACAACTGCATATAGGTCTTAGCAATGTCAATTGCGTTTTTAACTTTTGCTTTTTGCTCGCCAGCAATCATAGCCATAACGCTATCAAGCTTTGAATCAATACTATGTAGGGTATCGCTGATCTCTGTCATGTATGCTTGGCCAACAACCATAGCTGCCGCGGATAAACCCACAGAAGCAACTTGAGCAGGACTTATTCCATTAAGCCTTAATGACACATCTCCATTGAGTTTACCGTTAGTATCTCTTACTAACGCACGAACCGTACCATCATTCCTTGACGAATCAATAAGATCCCGCAGCTTATAACCATCAGGAACTTCTACTTTATAGAGATTAGTTCTTTCTGCAGCATCTAGAACATTAGATGCCATGCCTAGTACCGCATCAACTTTTCCCGCAAAGCTAACTCCATCAGAATTATCTGCATCGATTTTTCCCAATACAGAAATTTGATCTAAGTCTTCAGGTTTTATGATTTCGACAGTTATAGGGGCGAGTTCATCATTTCCCATCAGCTACCACCCTACTGTTCACCAGATTGCTCAGATTTAATAGCTTCCCATTTGTTATAGGATGAAACAGATTGAAAATCCTGGACAAGAGAAGCATAGCGACTTTCCAATTGGTCGCTATCACACGGATAAAGCAGGATCTTCATAGGCTGCTTAAATTTGAAATCAGCATATACATCAACATTGCCAAAACCACATAGCTGCGAATACACGTCGAAACCAACGGTATCGCTACAACCTACATAAACATCTCTGTATTCCGATAGATCTTTTTCGCGGTTTGATTTCATAGTCAATAAGACATAGCAACCAGAAATAGCCATATAACCATTTTTAAGATTATTTACATCAGAAATATTCGCTTCGAAATTTTCAAAAAACTTCTCAGCAGAAACTGGTGGCAGAGAGCTTGCTATTGCACGATTTCGAGCGTCCTTTAATTCTTTATTCTGCGCCTTGTTGTCTTTTAGCTGCTGAGCTTTTCCAAATACAGCGCTTTGGACGCCTCTAACAGCGCCGCCAGCCTGTTCAGCTTTTTTCCCAAACTGTTCAGCTACTATAGGTGCATATTTCTTAACGGCAGGTTCTACATAAGGCAGAACTTCCTTACCAATATCAACTGCTTTTTTAATATCTCCAAGACCGATCTTTGGTTTCGCCATGACTTTACCTCATAATCTGTAGCAACTATCTACCATTCCACCTTTTCCGGCGCGAATAATCCAAGAGTTCATGCTGTCTCTTTCTATTAAGTAGAAAAACCTTTACCCAACAGGGTTCAATCTATATAAATTGATTATATATAAGTAAACGCAGTAAAAAGCCTGTTCAGACAACAAACAACACTAGATTTAGCTCATTGCAACGTCTTTAGAAAAACCGCAATAGATTTTACCTAGTTCGGTACTCGAAACATAGCGATCTTCAGAGACACCACTAGGATAAATCGTTTTCGGGGTTGAACTAACTAATCCTAATGAAATAAGCCGATCAACCTGATAAGAGGTACATTGAGTAGTATCTTTTACTCTCTCTGAAACAATATCAAACAGGAGCGGAATATCAGAAACAAACATGCGCGAATTTAGATCCGATAATTCACAAAATTTATCCCAATCTATATCACCATTTATATATCCGCCATACAAGCACGCAAGTATCTTTGACTTTTCTATGTCTACATTTTTCTCTAGCAGAACAAGAACTCGCCCGAGTTCTTGTTCTCTAAATTTCTGATTCTCGTTAATCTTTTCCCTATATTCACTCAGCCTTTTCCTAGAAATTGTTCGGCTATTAAAGGTTTTTATAAACTCAAAAGTCTGTTGCAATGCGTTTTTCTGGTAAAAACTATAAGCAGTTTTTCCGAAAGCAACCGCAGTACGAACAATAGGAATACATGAAAAAATTTCATTATCGAGTATTTCTTCGAAACTCACATCGGTAAAATCCTCAACAATATCCTTGAAATCAGAATCAAATAAGGATTGGCCAAATGAAACTATTATTTGGCTTTCGTTCATTTCTATTCCCCTAGCCCATTAAAACGCTCAAAGAATGCCTTTAGTTTTTCCAGCACGCGTTGCTTCATTTCAGTGTAGGCATTCTGAGGAGCAAAGCGTGACGGCTTCTTAGTCATTAATTCAGCAATTTCAGTCCCAACTTCTGAAACTTCACCCTCCGCAAAAGCACGATCAATAAACACTCGTGTCTTTGTTTCGTCAAGCGCTTCTTCTTCAATAATGCTTACAAGCTCACTTTCTTTAGCTTCTGCAGTATAACTTTTCCAATCATCGGTAACGTTATCGCTTGAATTAATGCTATGAATGAACGCGTCAATAAGGTCTCGCTTATTTCGCAAACTTGGTGTTGCGCCAATAGCACGTTTAATATCAGCAAGAATGACCTTGTCGTCGCAATGGGAATCGCGATATTTCTGAACCAGCATAAGAATATAGTCGATATTAATATCAACCGTTTTCATAAGCTCTATCTCAAAAACGAGATCATCGTTGATAATCTTTGATTCAACAGGATCCTTGCGCCATTTGTCATACAAGTCAACGTATATGCTGCGATAATCCTGCTCATCGCGATCGCTCAGTGGATTATCTTTTTCAAACTCATCAAAGCATGTCAGAATATTAAGCAAACGTAGAACTTTACCAAATAATGTAATAAAGCCCTTTTCCGCCGCTTCGCCAAGTATTTCTTCTCCCAAAGGAAAACGCTGGAATAATTCACTTAAGCACTCTTGGTATTCCGTAAAGTACTCATGATAAGGCTTCAGCAAAACTATGCCACCGGCATTTTCATCTCCAAACAAGCTAATAGCCGAATTAACCCTATCTTCCAAGTTGCGAAAACAAATTATATTTCCAAACTTCTTAACCGAATTAAGAATTCGATTTGTTCTACTGAAGGCTTGAATCAAACCATGATCACGTAAGTCTTTATCCACCCACAAGGTGTTAAGTGTCGTTGCATCGAATCCTGTTAGAAACATATTTACTACGATAACCAAATCAACTTCGCGTTGCTTCATGCGCTGAGAAAGATCCTTATAGTAGTTCTGGAACCCTTCGCCATCGGTGCTGAAATTAGTAGAAAACATAGCATTATAATCAGCTATCGCATCATCTAAAAACTCACGAGAAGGTCTGTCTAAGCTTTTCGTATCAAAGGATTCATCTGGCAAACCGCAGCTTTCATCAGACTCATTCGCTTGGTAACTATAAATAGTCGCAACTTTTAGCTGATTCCCACCGCGCTCTTTCTGAATACGCTTGAAAGCTGAATAATACACTTTTGCCATATCAATGCTGGCAACGCAGAAAAGCGAATTAAATCCTTTTACACGTTTGTCCCTTAGCTCATACGAGTACTGGCCCATTGTCTTTTGCTCGTAGTGATCAAGAATGTAGTTCACGATCATATCTACACGCTGGGCAGACTTATAAGCCCCTTCCCTATAAATGTCATATACCGATTCATCATCAATCTCATCACGCTCTTTTATAGTCTTGATGTAATCAATGCGGAAAGGCAAAACATTTTCATCACGAATAGCATCCACAATGGTATAGGTATGCAATTTATCACCGAAAGCCTGTTCCGTTGTTCGCAAATTCACCTTACCGGTAGAACCAGCATTTTGGGCAAAAATAGGTGTCCCAGTGAAACCAAATAAATGATATTTCTTAAAGTGCTTAGTAATAGCCTCGTGCATATCGCCGAACTGACTACGGTGACACTCGTCAAAAATAATTACAATATGCTGGTCATATACTTCATGCTTAGGATTCTTTTTTATGAAGTGCGAAAGTTTTTGAATAGTAGTAACCAAAATTCGTTTTGAAGGGTCACCTAAATGAACCAAAAGCACACGAGTAGTATCACTGCCATCGACCGCACCTTCTTCAAAGCGATTGTATTCGCGCATGGTTTGGTAGTCTAAATCTTTACGGTCTACCACAAATAAAACTTTATCAACGCCTTCCATGTCGCTAGCCAAGCGTGCCGTTTTGAAACTAGTAAGCGTCTTACCAGATCCCGTGGTATGCCAGACATAACCACCCGCTTTAATAGTGCCCAACATCTTTTTATTATTTTCAGAAATTAAAATTCGATTCAGAATAGCTTCCGTTGCAACAATCTGATACGGACGCATCACTAAAAGCAATTCTTCTTCAGTAAACACGCAATATTTAGTAAGAATGTTCAACAATGAATGTTTTGCGAAGAAGGTCGAAGTGAACGGAACCAAATCTCTAATGGGCTTATTATTTGCCGCCGCCCACCACATAGTAAATTCAAAGCAATTAGAGGTTTTCTTACGCGAGCCCTTAGATAAATTTCCCATCTCGTTTATATGGCCCATTCGCGTGGTATTGGAATAATACTTTGTGTTAGTACCATTCGAAATTACAAATATCTGCACATATTCAAAGAGCCCACAACCGCTCCAAAAACTGTCGCGCTGATAACGCTCTATCTGGTCAAACGCTTCCTTAATCGCTACACCACGTCGTTTTAGTTCAACATGAACTAAAGGTAAACCATTAACCAAAATAGTAACATCGTAACGATTTTCGTGCACACCTTGAACCGTATATTGATTCATTACTTGAAGACGATTATTGTGAATGTTTGTTTTATCTATAAGCCAAATATTTTTACTACTGCCATCATCGCGTTTTAGTACTTGAATATAGTCCTCTTGAATACGACGCGTTTTTTCAATGATGCCATCATTATCACTTTCGATAGAAGACTTGAAGAACCGCTTCCATTCTGAATCACTAAATTGAATATTGTTTAGCTGCTCTAATTGGTAACGAAGATTTGCAATAAGAGTTTCTTCACTATCAATCTGGATATATTCATAGGCCTGATGCTGTAACTGCTTAATAAAAGCTGCTTCTAATTCAGCCTCTGATTGGTACACATCAGAATTGCGTTCGTTTTTAGGCACTGCAGAAGCAACGGTTGATTGACCACCTGATGCCATAATTTCAAAATCGAGTGCTGCGGGAATGTCCTCTTCTTGATCAGGCGTTGCTATCTTTTCGGGAATCTCCACTAAAACATGCTCAAACCCCGAAGAATTTTTTTCTGTAGCACCATCGATTTTGTTTTCGGTCATTAGTTTTCCTTTTTCTTAAAGGTCAAAAGCTTGTCACGGTAATACTCGTATTGCTTGCGGCGTGCTTCAATTTCAGCTGGTAGATCTTGAGAAATATCGTTTACGAGTGCATCAAACTTGTCAAGAATATCGCCAATGCGCTGCTGCTCTTCGAGAGAAGGAAGAGGGATTTCAACTCTACCTAAACGCCTGACAGAAAGCCCTGGTTGAGCCCCCGAGGTTCTATATTGTTCAAGATGTGCTGCAGTTAAAAGATGGTATAAAAACCTCATATTTATCTCTTCTTTTGGTCTTGCTACTACTGCGTGTTCAGTAGCATAAAAGTCTCCTTCAGCATAATTCACATTTCCACAATAAGCTCCCTGTCGACCAATAAGAACCGCGTCCCCAAATTCATTTGCCTGGCCTACAAAACCTCTAAGTCCATTACCTCCAAAACACTTTATCTTAGCGGAATCGCTTTCAGAAAAACTTATCTGGCTTGACTTAATCGCTTTTCCCGCCTGCATAAAAAGAGTTTCCCCTAGCATTACCCATCTAATTTGCTCTGAATGGTGTGTGTCAGGATTTGGGAATGTTAAAAGCTTATCGCGGTAGTAAGTATACTGCGCCTTGCGCCGCTCCAATTCCGCCTCCAATTCCGCCTCCAGTTCCGCCTCCAGTTCCACGAAGGAGTCTAGCACTCGTACAATTTCTTGCTGTACTCCCATTGGTGGAACAGGAATTTTTAGCGATTCAACATCTGAAGGCTTTACGTGCGGAACACCACTTCCTTTTTTTAGTCCATAAATATAATGTTGTTTATTTGATAAGCAGTAATACAAAAACTTAGGATTCAACTCTTCTTTTGATTCTGGTTCAACAGAAAAAGAGTCTCCAACCCATATAGGCTGCTCCCAGTACATCAAATGCCCCGCATAAGCACCCGAACCAGCAACTGTAATTGTCTCGCCCTTCCGATTAAATTTATCAATATAATAAGAAGGCCCTCTGCCTCCAGAAACTACAGGATATTCGCCTTCCCGAGTTTCTTTTCGTGTTATAACTTTGCCGCGTTTTAAAAGGCAACATTCACTTAAAGTTTTATATTCCGCCCCATCAGAACAAAGCTCTTGAATCAAATCATCAATCTTGCTCATTATTACCTCGCTTCATGGTGAGGAAGTTCATTACTAATGCAATCATCGTTGCTTTTTCCTCTGGCTTTGATTCGGCAATCATTACCGTAATAGCAACCAAAGTACTATCCTGAATTACCTTTTCACCCTCATAAAAAAGTGCATTGTTTCTATCCATAAAATAAAGAAACATGGTTGCCGCAATACGTTTATTGCCATCTAAAAACGAATGATTTTTAACTACCAGGTATAACAGATTTGCAGCCTTTTCTTCCAGTGAAGGATATATTTCCTCCCCTGCAAAGCTCTGGTAAATATTGCCTATTGTTCCCTTAAACGAATCGTCTTTTTCAATGCCAAACAGGTCGCTATCGTGAGAAAACTTCATCTCATCAATAACCACACGACACTCTTTATAAGAAAGAACATACGTCGCTTTCTTGCCACTAGGAATCGATAGCCGCTGATGATCGTAATCATCAAGCAAATCAAGTGCTGGCATGTAGCTTTGTACGATATCAAGAATTTGGCGCGATTCTAAGCTTTCGGAAATGCGCGCCATAACTTGGACCGTTTTACCTAATTGTTCAAGGCGCTGGCTATTAATCGCTGAGCCTTCAACAATATACCTTTTCAGCACATCGGTAGCCCAACGACGAAAATGTGTTGCTTGTTTTGAATTAACTCGATATCCAACTGATAAAACAGCATCTAAATTGTATATTTTTATTTGTCTTCTAACGACACGCTTCCCCTCTTGCCGAACTTGTTCCATTTTGGAACAAGTTGAAGCCCGTTCTAGCTCGCCTTTCTTGTAGATATTATTAAGATGACGCGTGATAGCCTGACTGTTTACACCAAAAAGTGCAGCTATCTGACTTTGTGAAAGCCAAATCGTATCTTTATCAAGACGAACATTTAAATGTACCGATCCGTCAGGGGAATTGTAAAGCTCGATAGCATCCATCAAATTTCACCCTCTAAATCAGCCAGGATAGCATCAATTTTCTCGCGCAATTCCTGTTCGCGAGCAACAATCTGCTTTATTTCGGCATTAAGTTCGTGAATATCAATTTCTTCACGCAGATTTTCTTTTTCAACATAACTAGAAACCGACAAATTAACATCGTTTTCGATAATGTCATCGTTAAAAACTAACTTACTAAAGTGTTCTACCTCTTCACGCTTTTCTAGTACGCCAAGGATCTTTTTAATATGCTCTTCCTTGAAAGTATTCTTAGTTCCTTCGCGTACAAATTCTTCTGAAGCATCAATAAACAACACATCGTTGGTCACTTTCGACTTACGCAGTACAATGATGCAGGTAGCAATGGATGTACCGAAGAACATTTCTTTTGGAAGCTGAATGATGGCTTCGACAAAGTTATTTGATACCAAGTACTTGCGAATCTTCCCTTCAGCGCCACCGCGATACAGCACGCCAGGAAATTCAACAATTGCTGCAGTGGCAGCCGTTTCCAGCCATGAAAGCATATGCATGGTAAAGGCAAGATCTGCTTTACTTTCAGGAGCTAATACGCCTGCCGGGCTAAAACGTGGGTCGTTGATATTGAGTGGATTTGATTTACCTTCCCACTTAATTGAGTATGGAGGATTCGAAACAATCGCATCAAAAGGCTCATCATCCCAATGAGCAGGCTCTTTTAATGTATCACCCAGAGCAATATCAAACTTATCAAAGTTGATATCATGCAAGAACATATTGATACGACACAAGTTATACGTAGTGAGATTAATTTCTTGGCCAAAGTAATCAATATCTGCCTTACTGCCAAGAATCTTCGAGAACTTCAACAATAAAGATCCCGAGCCACAACAAGGGTCGTATACGCGTTTCACATCCGTAGAATCTCTATTAACAAGCGTTATACGAGCAAGCAACTCACTCACATCTTGTGGTGTAAAGAATTCACCACCCGATTTACCTGCATTGCTAGCATACATATTCATTAAGTATTCGTATGCATCACCAAACGCATCAATACGGTTTTCCTTGAATTCGCCACCAAAATCTAAGGTGCCAATCTTTTCTAGTAGCTTGGCAAGCTTTTTATTGCGATCAGTTACCGTATTGCCAAGCTTGGCGCTATTAACATCCATATCGTCAAATAGGCCTTTTAAATCTTTTTCGGATTCTTCCCCAATAGCAGAGCCTTCAATATTTTTAAAAGCTTGTTCAAGTGTTTCGTTTAGATGTTCAAGCGCCTCTTCCCTATTTGGAGCGCCCTGCATTACTGATGCTCGAACATTTTGAAAGAGTTCAGAAGGAAGAATAAAGAAGCCTTTTTCTTTTACTGTTGCAGAGCGCCCGAATTCCGCCTCTTCATCACTAAGTCTACTGTAGTTAAAATCAGGATCAGGTTCTACTTCGTTGAGATAGTCGCATAAGATCTCAGAAATAAAACGATAAAACAATATTCCTAAAACGTATTGTTTAAAGTCCCAGCCATCAACGCTTCCGCGTAAATCGTCTGCAATAGACCAAATGGTTTTATGCAGTTCACTACGCTGTTGAGCCTGCGTTGCCTGTTCCATCATAGTAGGTTTCCATTTCTCTTATGAATATCTCTAACTTTAAAATATATTTCGACAGTTCAAAATATTTATAATACGTCACATTGTATTGTTTTTTTAGAAAACCGATTACGATTTAGAAGACAGGACAGTAGGCTCTTGCCGAGAAATCACAACTATTTCCAGGGAAGGAAAAGGTTATGAGCTACCCCGCAAGACAACGCTGAGCCACATGGGCACAGATATTCGTTATGCAGCTAACATCAATAGCGAGCCACTCTACATAGAAGAATTAATTCCCATCATGTTTGCACACGCCAATCAGTCAGTATCTTCACCATTGTCCACAATTAATACCATCATAATAATATGCAAGGAAATAACTAACCAGGGAGGGCTTACGCAATGCGTCCCTATTAAAGACTTCGAAATACAGCTGCTTTTGATGAAATGGTGGTCAGTAGTTCTACACCTATTATCGTCACGAAAATTGGGTACGATCGCTTCGTGTGTATCAAAAGCTCTGATTTTAATAGACTCGAACAAACAGATGCATGCGCCCATCTCCTTGAGCGCATTATGATTTCCAAACACGAACGTGCTGAGGGATTAGGTGCTGATGCATTCGAAGCAACAAATAATCTAAGGGCAAAATATGACCTATAGCATAATCGTCCAACCAACAGCTCAAAGAGAGCGACAAAATATTCATTGCTCATCTATTTCTTCAACCCAAGATTATGCTTCACTCGTTATGAGGGGAATACAACGCATTGCCCAAGGACATAACCGCAAGTCCTAGCAAAAGAGCTGATCCTTGTGGTTACATTCAAGAAACATGGAACTTGTTCCAAAATGGAACAAGTTGAACTTCGATAACACTCAAGATCTGCAAAGCCTGCGTTAAAAAATCCTTCACTGCTGGCATTGTTAGAAAATTATCTATCTTCACACAACCATCCCAGCTATATCTTCCAACTGCTGAGCAATAACCTCGAAATCATGTCCTAAATCCAACGTAAAACAGTGGAAGGTATACCCCACCTCTTGCCACGTTTCATGCAACGCTCGATCATGCTCCGTAAGCGCATAGAGCAACATTCCTTCAACCTGTTTTTCGTTTCCATATGCTTCATGTATCACATACGAAAGAATTTGATTTCTGTTTGTAGGCGACAATATTTCCTTATCAAAATGTTGTCCAAGAATTTGCCCGTAACACTTCGCATCAATGATTAACGTCTTGTTGTTTGATTCAAGCGTAATATCGGTACATAGTTGCGGCAAAAACGCCGGATGTTTTTCGCTGATACCGTTTTTAATAATCTTCGCACTAGGATTAAGCTCTGGATGATGCGCCCGATAATATTCCAATATAAAAGCTTCATAGAGTGCACTTAGTCGCTGTCCATTATCAAAGTCTGCCAGCGCTACCGTACCGTCTTCATTGGTTAGTAACTTATCATGCAGTACCATGTAACATACGTTCATCAATAACCGATAAGTTGCATTGTTGCGATGATACGTTAGCCTATCCCAAGCAATACGATTCTCGTCAATAGATGATACGTCTCGAAGAAAAAGCAGTGAGCGCTTAAGATCCTCTTTTCGTGTTCCTGAGATCTGCGCGCTGCGCAGCAGAACTTCTGCACAGCGCTTCAAAATACGATTCTTGTACGTATCTTCCGTAAATTCATCAAAGAAGCAATGCGCCTGCACCCTACCTGCCATTTTAAGCCGAGCAGTAGCGCCCATATCAATTCTTCCGCGTATGCCCGCAAGCGCATCGCCTTGTTCTTGATATTCACGCTCAAAACCACGACGACGCTGCGAAGAAATCCCAATAACAAGGATTGCAGCCAACAGATCATCTAAGTGTTCAAACGATTCGAGTGCTAACTTGCGATATTCAATGAGCGACAAAGCACGAAATGCATATGCCATCATGTAATAAATATTACGAATAACGACGGTATCTTCAGCACGCTTGCTCACGAGATTGCCGCCTTGAGCAAGGTTACTTCATTCGTTACTTTATCTGGATCGTCGAACCAGTATTCCTCAAGCAGGGGAATTAACTCATAATTCAATATAAGATCCGCATCTTTATCAGATAAATCGTTTCCACAAAAATAGCTATGACCAATACAGAAACCTCTACCAAGTGCGGGATCTTCAGTAATTCGCTTATTTAATTCTACAATCGCGTTTGAAAGCGCCACCAAGCGCTCGTTGTCAACTAACTTACTTTGAAAGTTTATATTCTCGAACGCTGGTTTCATCTCGTAGAATGCAAAACGACGACGCAAAGCATAGTCTATTAAGGCTAAGCCCCTATCTGCCGTATTCATCATACCGATAATATATACATTATCTGGCACCTTAAAATCGTATCCTTCAACTGAAAGCGAAACAGTTTCGCCCCGATGATCTGACTCTATAAGCATCAATAATTCGCCAAACACCTTTGAAATGTTTGCTCTATTTATTTCGTCGATAATAAAGAAATAGTCATGGTCGGAATCGGCATCCGCCTTGTTGCAAAATCGAACAAATATTCCTGGTTGTGCTTTAAAGGAACCATTTTCCGTTGGACGATAGCCAATAACAAATTCGTCATACGTACTCGATTGGTGAAACTGAACCATCTCTATACGCTTTGGATCCACTTCACCCATCATGCTATAAGCCAAACGCTTCGACAAAAACGTCTTTCCTGTACCAGGAGAACCCTGCAAAATAAGGTTTTTCTTACGCCTTAACAGTGTTTTTGAAGTCGCAAGCTCTTCTGCATCTATATAAACCTGATCAAGAAAGTCAGCATCAGTATAAGGTTTGAGGTCGGGTCGTTCGGTAACCTCTTCCATGTCAGGCTTATTTTCTAAAACCATTGATTCAATTTGTTCGACAAAATCTGGCCAAGCGGTAACATCCGTAAGAACTTTTGTCGCAAAATTCGCCTCGTATTTCCAGCTACCTTTATGCGTCCACTCTATCTTTCTAATATTCGGGTAATCAGCAAGTGAATCATCATACTCATAGTCAGAAAGAACGATACCCCTACCAAGAATCTGGGAATTACCACGTTTTGCGAAAACAATATCACCTGGCTTTAATTCATGTGCAAATTGCCATATCGCGTGAACTTGATTTTTATGAGAAGAATCATCGGAATACAAACTTTGCAACTTACTTCGTACTTGATCCTTTGTTTTATATTTTCTGTAGTCTCCAAGTACCGGCCACATAAGTCCCATGATTCCACTTTTATAAAACTCTTCCCATTTTTCTGCAGAACTACCTGGAGTATATAACCAATAATGAATGCAATTTTTATTCTGCAATACCGCATCTTTTTCTATGGAATAATCTTCTATTTGCTCATCATCTTGTTCAACAAAATACAAAATATCCTGTACAAGTAAATGGTATTCGGGGTCAGCAGATCTCAATTCGTTCGAAAGAAATGAATCACTCAGCTCAATCACTTCAGGTGCTTTCAGCTTAAGATATTCCAAAACCCCATCGCATATTTCTTTAAATGCAGCAGGTTTTTTATATTTATCTTTCTCCAAAGGAATATTCATTTGCTCAGAGAATGCCCTATACATGGATGACTTATAAAGATAATTCTTCTCAGGAAATCTAAACGCCAAATAAGCACTCGCAGCGCGAGTATCTTGATAGTGATTATTTGCGGGTCCTTCTCCTTGTTCAGACTTATCCTTATTTAGTTCATTCAAAAGCAAGCGAGCAGCACTCTCAAATTCCTTTAGACGATTCTCCAAATTATTGCTTTCATCAAAAAGATTTAGAAGCGCATTGAGTGTTTTTTTAGGATTGCATTTTGCGAATTCTATCAACATTAATTTTGGATAATACTTAAAACCCGTCAGCAACGCTCCAGATTGGCTGAGAGCTTCATCGAGCATAACTGGTATGTTTTCCGCATTAGGATCCCATGCGATTTGAAATTGTTTCACAGCCTCCCATTTAGATAGAGATTTGGATCTCAATCTAGGAAGCGCCTCTTTATAACGCTCTACTATCCCCGCTAAAATCTCTTCATTAAGCTGAGTCATATTATTCCTTAACCAGAAGTCGACTTTTAGATATTTTACCTAACTTAAACTCTTGTAAACATCATCCATGACGAAGCAATGTCCAGACAGCTTACTGCCGTTGTACTACTAAGCTAAACTCTTGAAAGTTGATAATACAAATCTAATTTGGTTTTCTTTTCGTTCGATCTATACCCCAGCATCCATTCTTGCCGATATTCTCTTTAATTACCTTAGCTGTCAGTTCAAGAACTCAAAGCATTAAAAAGGCTGGAGCAAAACTCCAGCCCTAGCTTTTTCTCATCTGCATTTTTCTTGTATGGACGTAATAAGGTTAGTCTCTGGCAATTAAAGAACTTTTTGGCAAGTAATGACGGGTATTAGCCGCGGATATGCCTATCGTTGCCGAATTATGCAAAACCGAAGAAATCTGAGGCGTAATTACCCCTGAAATACCAAGTGCCAGTAACAAAGAATTAAACGCCACCGTGAAGGAATAACCGTGTTTCATTCGTTTTTCGAGCGCAACACTTAATCGTCGGAGCTCGATGAGTGAATGAAGATCGTCTGTTACCAAGGCGACATCAGCTGCCTCGCGAGCAATGGCACTTCCCGCTCCCATAGCGACACTTACATAAGCGCGCGAAAGCGCAGGAGAATCATTAACGCCATCTCCAACCATAACTACTTTATGACCAGCTTCCTGAAGCTCGTCAATCACTCGACATTTGTCTTCGGGCAGCATATCAGCTTGAAAGTCATCAACACCGGCAATACGCGCGATACGTGAAGCACTTCGATAGTTATCTCCCGTAAGCATCACCACATGCTTGAACCCAAGACGGCGCAACTCATCAAGCACATCACTTATTCCATCCTTTAATGGATCGTCAATATAGATAACGCCACGCAACACTCCATCAACCGCCAAAAACAAAGGAGATGAACCTTCTGAACGACTATGAATTGCATCCAGTTCTTCTTCGGAAATAGACACTCCCTCGTCTTCGATTACAAAGTGCTCGCTGCCTATCAAAACACGAGCACCCTCAAGAGTAGAAACAATACCATGCGCTACCACGTACTCCACTTCTGCATGACGCTCGCGATGCTCTAAACCTTCTTCGAAAGCTTTATTCACCACAGCTCGTGCAACAGGGTGTGGAAAATGCTCTTCCAGACAAGCAGCTAAACGTAACACTTCATCGCGTTCCCAATTGTTATATGCAACCACCTCGCGCACCGAAGGTACCGCTTGAGTTAGAGTCCCCGTTTTATCAAAAACAATCGTATCTGCTTGAGCCATATGGTCAAAGTACTTCGAGCCCTTCACCATAAAACCTGCCTGCGCACCTTCACGCTGAGCCGCCATTACCGCAATTGACCCCGACAAACGAAGAGCGCACGAATAATCAACCATTAACGCTGCAGAAGTCTTTTGAAGATTACGCGTAGTGGCGGCAACAATACCCGCCAATAAGAAATTCCACGGAACCAGCTCGTCTGCCATCTGTTCAATATGACGCTGATCGCTTGATTTTAATTCCTCTGATTGCTCAACCATCGTGACGATGGAACGCAACTTGCTTTCTTCTGGCGATCCTGAAATTCGGATGAACACTTCGCCTTCCTCAACAACCGTCCCCGCATAAACCGAATCCCCTTGCACACGAACAACGGGCATCGATTCACCGGTAAGGGAGCTTTGATTCACGGCGGCTTCTCCTTTTGTTACGGTTCCATCAATGGGAATTTGATGTCCCGTACGCACAACAACACAATCGCCCACTTTCAAATCACTCAGCTCAACTTCAAACTCAGAATCATCGCGCACTACGCGCACCGTTTCTGGAAGAGTAAGCATCGATCGAATTAGACCGCTTTCCGTTCGCCTTTGCGTATAATCTTCAAGCGCTTCACCCACATGGAGTAAAAGCATGGTTGAACTTGAAGTTGCAGGTTTTCCCTGAATTAGACCCATAACTATTGCAGCAGCATCAAGAACAGGAACATCCAACTTGCCCACCCGCAAACTCTGCAAAGCTGTTCTCATAAAAGGTATAGCCGACCATATAGTCCACGCTACCTTAACAGGGACAGGCAGCATTATCCGCCGTGCATAATGCGCAAGAACCATATTGGCAAGTTGTGAAAACAGATGCCGAAAACGCGGAGTACGAACCAAAAGCTCACGCGAATCAGTTTTTGTAAATGTCAAAGGATCGAGTGCCTTAAGTTCATCAATAACTGTTTGGCGATCTTGCTCAGTTCGATTAAACGTAACTGCAAGCGATCCAGCTTTTGGATAAGCAACACACGTATTTACCGCCGGTAAAGCAAGTAAACGTTCCTCCATTGCACATGCATGAGACTCGGGTATCTTTCCGCCAACTGACACACGAATACGTCCTGGAACCTCATGCACGATTGCGAAATTCACAATTCCTACTTTCCAGCTCGACCGTGGCCATGGCCGTGACCACCATGGCCGGCACCCTTACCCACACCAACTTTAGAAGCACGCGCTGCTGCCTTTTTTGCTTGTTTTGCCGCTTCATCAATTACTGAAGAAGTTTTTGAGGTTTTACGCGCAGACTTATCATCCTCATCGTCGCTTGATTCGCCTTCGTCCTCGTAATGAGAAGCTGTTTCTGCTCCGCCCTGTTCTCCATCCTCTAATTCCTTGGTATAACCCGCCTCAGCAAGGAGATCGTCGAATTCTGCTCGAGCCTCATCTACCATTGTCTGAACTTCTTCTTTTGCGCGCATCCCTTGGACAATACCCTTGACATAAACTTGTTTTGCCTTTTGGCTGGTAAGCGCTTTCACCCCAACACTGCCAAGTAAAAAGCCAGCTCCTACTAACAATCCTGGATTCATGCTCCATCTCCTTTACTTCCGAAATATACCTCACCTAACTACAGAAAATTAGCTGTAGTTAACTATTACTAGGTATACACCAAAAGTAACCCTTGGTAAACAGTTAAGAACATCAATACATTTGTCTTATAAATCTAAAGCTTCCAAAGCAGCGCCTTCTTTGAACCTTGCAAGACAAGACTCATCTTAAAAGGTAAGTCTTTTGAAATAATCCGTTCTCCCGAAGACCTCTCTGGGTTATAAAGCTGATGTCCGCAAAGTAGAAGTAGTGTCTGATCAGCGGAAATCTCTTCACCTTTGACAAATTTAAAGCAAACAAAAAAGCGAGACCACCGAAGTGATCTCGCTTTTATAAATGCTTAGGCGTGTACTATTCTGAGTACTACTCAGCGTCAGCAGCAGCTTCCTCCTTGTTTTCAGGTTCAGCTACTTCAATTTCAATGCCCAGCTCTTCAGCAGCAGCCTTCATGGACAAGGAAATGCGACGACGCTCTACGTTTACGTCCATAACCTTTACCTTTACGGTATCGCCCACATGAACTACCTGAGCAGGTGAATCGATGTGCTTCATAGCCATCTCGGAGATGTGTACCAAGCCTTCTACGTTAGCACCGAGCTCGATGAATGCACCGAATGGAACGATCTTGGTAACCTTGCCATCTACAACAGTGCCTACAGGATAGGTTTCAACAAGCTTGGTCCAAGGATCCTCGGTGGTCTGCTTGAGACCCAAGGAGATGCGCTCACGCTGAAGATCAACGTCGAGAACCTCAACCTCAACTTCTTCGCCAACCTTAACAACCTCGGAAGGATGATTTACGTGGCTCCAAGAAAGCTCAGAGATGTGAATCAGACCGTCAATACCGCCAAGGTCAACAAATGCACCGAAGTCTACGATAGAAGAAACGGTACCCTTCAGGCGCATGCCCTTAGAGAGCTTCTCCAGAATTTCAGCACGCTCATTCTTGCGGCCTTCTTCAAGAAGAACACGACGAGAAAGAACAACGTTGTTGCGGTTGCGATCCATCTCAATAACGCGAGCTTCAATTTCGGTACCAAGATAAGCAGAAAGATCCTTAACGCGACGAAGGTCAACCAAAGATGCAGGCAAGAAGCCACGAAGACCGATGTCAAGGATCAAGCCGCCCTTAACAACTTCGATAACTTCACCAGTAACAACTTCGCCAGCCTTGAATTTATCCTCAACCTGAATCCAAGCACGCTCGTACTCTGCGCGCTTCTTGGAAAGGATGAGGCGGCCGTCTTTGTCCTCCTTCTGGAGAACCAGTGCCTCGATCTTGTCACCCAGGTTTACAACCTCAGAAGGATCTGCGTCCTTACGGATGGAAAGCTCGCGAGCAGGAATAACGCCCTCGCTCTTGAATCCGATGTCAACGAGAACTTCATCGTGCTCAATCTTAACAACGGTACCGTCGATAAGATCGCCCTCGTCGAAGTCGGTCAAGGTGCCATCGATCATCTGGTTCATTTCTTCATCAGAAATGTCCTGAAAATCAATAACGGAGGTGTTCTTGATTTCGGTCAAAACGGACCCCTTTCAAAATGTAATCAGGGACCCTTCGTACGTGTTTGCGGTTTCAAACATTAACCATGCATGCTACGCGTAGATCTATGCGCCAACAGCAAACATGTCTCGGGGGCCTATAGTTTCAATGCCTGCCCTCTTGACAGACCAGGCCAGTATATCATATGGGTGCTATCTAAAGAGACTTTCTTCCACTTTTTTGTCGTAATTTACACGGGTTTACATTTGAACAACACAGGTTACTTTTTTGATGCGTAAAATCTGCTGTTTTTAAAATTCTTCTCCGTTGTTATATTGGAATTAATAGAAGCGGTTTATTTGCGATCTCTAGATCCACTACGCTTTGCAGTGCTTATAAATGTTGCTTCCTGTCTGCTGTTGTAGACAAACTTCCTCTTCCTTGATGAAATAAATCAAGAATTTGATTCTTTATTGCTGCCGCATAAACAAGAGTTAATTCAAGAATCGTCCATTTTTTTCTGGCGCACATCAAAAATATTTTGCTTGGAAAAGTAAGATCATTTGTAGATACATTTAAGAACGAATCAATAAATACGCTGGTAGAATTTAGTTTTTTCGTAATAATGCATTTTTTTACCCAGGGAATAGAGTTATCGGTTGCTAGTCGAAGCAAACTTTCAACAAACGTGTTGAAAATTCTTACCTGAGCCTTTCGAAATAAACTTTTACTTTTCCCCGTATATGTAAGTAACTTTTCACATTTACTTACTGGATCATGATAACGATGCACTGTAGAAAGGGGATTATTTAAATAAAAGTAGTATTCCGTAGTTGTTATCGCGCAACTATTCGCCTTTCGAAATGCATCAAGATTAAAGAATAAATCCTCACTGTAAGTAACCCTCTCAGAGAGAAACACGATACCGTTAGCTTTTATTAAGTTAGTTCGATAAAGATACGTACATGGAGACCAAGGAAGCACTTTCACAAGAGGTTCTTCGACGACCCCTCCAATCAAGGCAGATATCAAAACCGACTCGATACCTTCTTTATCGAAGCTCTCAACACTTCGAACCCGTTGTTTGGCAAGTTGATTAACGAAAATATCGAAATTGTTTTTCGATAGCTCTTCCTCATTTATTTCTTTAAGACTACAGCCAACAATGTCGTAATCGCCCGCACATGCTAAGGAGAATAAATCCTCAAACATGTATTCAGAAATCATATCGTCTGCATCTACGAAAGCGAGATACCTACCGACTGCTTTTTTAATCCCTACATTGCGCGATAAACCCTGTCCAATATTATTTGAGTTACGAATAACACATACATTGTCATATCTAGACTGATACTCTTTGCAAACCTCTAAAGTCTCATCTGTGGAACAATCATCGATCAAAATTACTTCTAAATTTGACCTTTGACACAAAACGCTATCGAGACAGCGCACGAGTGTTTTTTCTGCATTATAAGCAGGGATTATTACCGAAATATCTACCGACATCGTTCCTCTTTTCGTTCATTTCGGCATAAGAAATCGATAGAATTTTCTAGTTTATTTTGAAAACTGCATGAGCTTATGCACTTTATACATCCCGTGCATAAATTCGAAATGATGTGCGGATATGCAAATCCTTTAGAATCAACCCTCATCTCTATTGCTCCCTGAGGGCATAAGGCCATACAAGCTGTACAACCACAACACTCCTTAGCACTGTTAAATAACTTGGGAATTTCGACACCCGATGCTTCCTTGCAAGACTGACAAGTTGCACCAACAAAAACGGTATTGTTTGCTTTACTCGCAGTAACTTTTTTGATTTTGTTAGATAAGTTAAACATTTTCAGTTTTTCACATACCGCACGAACCGCAGCTATCTGACAAGGCGTACCCGTAAAAAGTACATTCCTGCCAGCATTTATGTCTTCATTAGCCTTTTCTAAAGAGTCACCAAGATCGCTTTGCGAGTATTTTGAGCCCATGCAACAAACAACTTCATCCATGGTTTTACAGCGAATATGTTGAACGTTAAGGTTTTCGTCAAACGCACAGCCATATACGACTCCACCTTGATTAATGACAGTTTGAGCCAGAGCATAAAATACTCCACCTGAAGAGCTTTGCTTTCTTATTGCTTCATTAGTATGTTTTGCGGCATAAGCTAGAGGGGCGTTCCACTGCCCAAACGTCTCGCTATATTCGTTACCCTCTTCAGAGTTGCCTATGCCTTTGCATACTTCTTTTGTCTCATTGTTTCTAACCTTGCTATTAATACTAGCTTTTGCTTTTAGTGCCGATATAAACAGATGGGAAGCCGAGGACACTATTCGTCGTACTGGCTCGATAGATTTTTTGCATCCTAGAAATCCAAGGGATTTGCAAGCCTCCTCAAAACCAACCTTGTCGTAAACTTTCCAAAAAACATTTTGTCTGTCGCCTTCAGGCTGTTTAAACAACATAGGCTGTGTCGTATTAGCAACATCCAATGCTGATGTTTTATGCAATACAAGGTATTCTTTTGCTTGATCTAGTAAGGCTAAACCCTGCCTGTCGTTTACCAAAACACACGATACTCCCCATTCGTCTTTAAACTCAGGAAGCACCTTTTCAACGCCCCAGTAATCTCCAATGGTTATATTGCCTGGACGCTCAAGAGAATGATATTTGCATTGATAACAGCTTTCCCTGGTTAAATAGTGATACCAAAGATGGCTCCATAGGTTTGCCTCTAACGTGTCCTGCTCTATCGTTCCGTCTTTGTAAACAACTTTTGCTCCTTCGCGCGTTTTGAGCCCAAACCCACGATGGATATACTGCTTCAGTACCTTACCCGAACGCTTTTCTAGCAGAGAAATGTAGTCATGAAACGCCACAGGAGATGCAACGCCATAGCAAATCAAATCACAGGTATATAGTATTCCTTTGCTCATACCTGCCTCTCCTTTCGAGCAACGGCACATTTTTCTAAACCGTGCTGCAAAAATAAAAGAGACCGCTGGCGTTCTGTTTCGATTTGCCTTCTTATAGCGGAATAATCCATAGAGCACAAAGACGTTTGATCGGAGATTTCTCTGTTTTCGGTCTTTGTAATTTTTGCCAGCGATAGCAATCGAGAGTTTTTAGTATTTCCACCATCGACCAGCGAAAAATAAACATCTTTTTCCAAAGCAAGCGCCAAAGCATACCCATGAAAAGAGCTCGTCACCACGAGACTAGCATGCTGAATCAGGAAGAGAAATTCTTCCAACGAGACAAACGAGGCATCTTTCCCACAATGAATAAAAGGGAGACTACGATAACCGCTTATAAGTACTATGTTTAAACCTCTTTGTTTTGCTACGCGCTTTGCAAAGGAGATGGTTTTTGATCGCTCTGCAGCAATATAGACAAATACATATCCCTGGTCTAGCTCAGCAAATTGCAAAATACTGTCTCGAGCTGAACCCGACGCAGCTACCGTTTCCCAATCACTTTTTCGAAACAACAACGTAGGGTCTAAAACAACCGAGGAATCAGAACCTGACAAAGTTCTCACCAGAATGCTTCCTTCTGTTTCACGAACTCCAATACAATCAAAATCAGCTAGCGCTTCACCGCATTGTTTTGCCAAGTTACTTGGAAATGATTCATAGCCAAAGCTCGCCGCATACGCCATTTTGCATGTTTGCAAAGAATCGACCTTCGAAAGAAAATAGGTCATATCACCACCAGTAATAATCGGGTTCCACACCTGATCGCTTCCAACTACAACAACATCATATTTCTCTTCGATATCCTCCTGTGTTTCAATCGAAGAGCCTATTAGCCCATGCTTTTCGATAAAAGAATCAAAAGCTCTTTTTCGACAAGAAAAAGCCTTTGCGGTTGTCAATCGAAATACAGAACCAACAGGATTTGTTATTACTTCTGATAAGTGTGGTAACCGTGGATTTTCATACTCCGTTACCAAAGGATTTTCGTAGTTGATAAGTTCAGCGTCGTATCCTAATTTGCGCACTGTGCTACATAAAGCGAAGGCTTGAAGTGCTGCACCATAATTATTCGCGTTTTGAAAAGTAAGAATTCCGACTTTCATGATTTCCCAATCTTTAGTGACTGCTTGTCTGCCTGCTTAGAAATAAGTGTTTTGGATTGGTGCTTCCATCTTTTTAAATCGCAGTCTCCCCTTTTCAAGATTCTGTTTTGTTTTCTTTTCGGGGTGCTATTCACCCTCGTAAAAGCGCTTTTCGCTTTCCCGAAAACAGAAGCGAGCTTAGGCAAAGTACCTCCAAGATGAAGACGGCACAAGAACGCTATTACTTCCCGCGCAAAAGAACGCCCTTGCAACTGGTCAAGCTTCCTTTTGGCTTTATTCATACCTTGTGTTTCACCAAATTCAGCACATAGAACAAAACGTCTTGGTAAGAACTTCGTGTCTATGTATTGGTCATAAAGTTCTCGTTCTTTTTCTGCCATTGGAATGACGCGTATCACTTTGTGGAGAAGTTCTTCGAATTCATGGATCCTTTTAATTTGTGCTTCAAAGGAAGTAAAGCTATTAGAATGACTTCCTTCACGTACAACATAGGCAACAAGCGCCTCATTGATGAAGCCGCAGCGATTGCAATATGCAAGAGGAAGTAGCAGTTGATAATTTTGTCCTGCTGGGCTCTCTACTATTCGTCGTCCCCCTAAGGCACTAAACAAAGCTTCCGTTCGTGCAAGGTATGCAATATCCAGACAATAAACGCCCTTATCTCGAATAAGAGCATCGAAAATCCAGGGGTTCGAAGGGTCAGAAACTTTATCTATCGAAATAATCCTGTTAAGGCTTCCCTCGCGGACGCGATTGACCCGGCAGCAAACAAAACCAGTATTGGGATGGGTATTTAAATAGTCTACTTTCTTCTTCAGATTGTCGGGATACATAAGATCATCGCTATCAGGCCACATTATAAACTCGCCTGTCACCGCAGGTAATGCACGATTAATAGCTGCAGCTTGACCCCTATTATTTTGATGGATACAAACAAGCCGAATGCCTTGCGCTTCCAGCTTTTCTTTGTACGAGAGCGTCAAAGAATACGTTGCATCGGTTGATCCATCATCAACCAAAATAACTTCGATTGGTCTATAAGTTTGCGCAAGAATGCCTTCAAAATAACGATCAAGAAAAGACTCGCCGTTATAACAAGGGGTTACCACACTTACGAGTCCTGAAGTGAACTGGGTAGCGTTTGCATTCTTTGTTGTTGCATTCGCATTTTTTTCAGATTCCATGTTTGCGTTTGCATTTTGCATACTCACGAGCAATCACCCCTTTCTAACGGGGATTTCACCAAAGAGAAAACGCGCTTTTTCACTGCCTGAAATACAGTGCTTTTAAACGTGCATATAAAGAAAACAACATTGGTAATAACAAAGCAGACAATCATAGCCAAACAGAAGTTTGCAATGCTGAGCGCTTCCAAGAAAATAGATGACACACTCGTAGCTACAACTACTGCCAAAATAGCAAAGAAGCCATACTTAGCAATGTCGGCAAAATACCGCCAAGGAGAACATCCAAATAAAAACCGATACGTTGAACAAGGTCTCGAAATTACAAAAACCAGGCGCGAAACTACCGTTCCAACAAACACTCCGACCAAACCAAATTGCAGTGCGCACACTATCGAAACAACAAGATTGATTATCGCCTGAAGCAAGGACCACCATTTATCTTTGTTAAAATTGCCTTTCGCAATGCGTGCGTTGTTATACACCACACTTTGTCCTTGCAAATAGAAATTCACTAGAATCAGCGTAAAACTTGCGGCATCTATGAGATAAGTTTCACCGATCCATAGCTCAATAAACGAAGGCAGAAGCACAAAGAGACAGACAGCACATAACCCAAAAATCCAAAACCCAATAAAGTTTGCCTCATCAAATACTTTTTTAAACTTTTGCTTTGATTCAAGTGCAGCTAAATTGCCGAAACCAGCTACAACGCTGTTTACTATAACAAGCACAATTCCTTGAATTGTGGTTATGATCATGTTGTAATTACCAACCGTACCTACTAAGACAATACCTAGCGTAGGAATAATAGCGATGATTATGCTGTCGGTTGCGTGTACTGCAACACCAGAAAATTGATGAACAGCAAGGCCTTTCACTTCGTGCAGAATTTTTCGTTTTTCGCTTTTGGGCAGTAATTGCTTAGGCTTGTTTTTGAGTATTGGATAACGAACGTTCAAATACCTTGCCAACATAAAACGCGACACAGTAAGCACAACAAAATTTGCCAGCAAATAGACAAGAAAACTCTGCGTTAAAACCAATGCTGCTATTTGTGCTAATGCGCAAATAATTGTCGTTATAGTTCCAAAATTTGTCTGAATATAGGTTTTTTGCAACGCATTTAATAGGCCGAATTTATACGTGACGAAATAAGAAATCACCGTATTAGCAAGAAAAATAAGGAAATAAAGCCGAAGTTCTGAAAGCGTAATAGTTCCTGCATCCGAAACCAAATATTGCAAAAATGGAAGAAGAGCTAAGCCAAACAACAACACTACGAATGCAATTACGCGATAAGCGTTGCGATAAAAGTAGATTAGCTGTCGAACTTTTTCATTTTGTTCTTTCGCCACGGGGGAATACAAGGCGAACGTCATCGCTGATCCGAAACCCAATTCAGCAAACGAAAGCACATTTAAAATATCTACAAAAAGATAGTTTACGCCTAGATAATATTCACCAAGCAGGTAAATAAATACCGTGCGCGAAGCAAATGTTACTAAGAGGTTGATTGTCTGGCCAGCCAAACCAAACGCAGCATTCTTTGTCGCAAGTACAGTTCGAGACATTGGCGTTTTTGCTTCTTGATCTAAAACATCATTTAAGCAAGAAGCAGTTTGTTTACTCTTGGTTTGGTTTAGGTTTTTATTGCTCATTTTTCTCACACCTTTGCGCTTGACCCAAATGAGCAATATCTCGGCACCAACGAAACTGCTTGATAATCCACATTCTAAAAATGTTTATATAGGCACAAAGCAATTCTGCTGTAACAAAATTATGTTTAGCACATACAAAGAAAGCTCGTAGATAAAACTGTAATTCGTGTATGGGATACACCGCGAAACACACAACAAAAGGAAGCTCATTCCTGAGCTGCTTTAATATTCTTTTCTTTTCGCTCCACGGAATAGAGGTATCGTAGATCAATTGCGTAGCAGCTTCAGGTAGGGAGTTTAGTATAGTTAAATAAGTCCTCTTAATAATGTCTTTATTTTTACCCTCTGCAAAAGAAAGTAATTTCTCGCATTTAACAAGAGGATTATTATATTGATGCATCGTTGAACACGGATTATCAATATAGAAATAGTATTCAGCATCTGTTGAAATACAGGTTTCTACCGCATCAAGAACTTCAAGATTAAAAAACAAGTCTTCGCTATAGCGCTCTGATACAAACTTTATTTTTTTACTTTTTATAATTACGGATTTATATAAATAGGTACATGCTGACCAAGGTAGACGTTTTTCAATCGACTCGCCTGGCAAAAAACCTACAAACTTAGGAAGAAATTTTTTGCAAATTTCGTCAGAAGTACGAAACTCTTCAATATTGTTTAGCCTTTTAGTGACTTCAATGCAAGGTGCCATGAATTCGTAGATTCGCTTGAATCCACAACGCACAATATCGTACTCACCCCTATAAGCAAGAGACAACATATCGCTGTACATATACTGAGATATCTTATCGTCCGAATCAACAAAGGAAAGGTACTTACCGGATGCTACTTCGATTCCTTTATTACGCGATAGGCCTTGCCCGATATTCTGATCATTTTGAATAAGGACGATATTGCTATAGCGTGACTGGTACTCTTTGCAAACATCATATGTTTGATCGGTTGAGCAATCGTCGACAATGATTATTTCCATTTCAGGTGCCTGGCATAATACGGAATCAAGACATCTGCCTATGGTTTTTTCCGCATTATATGCAGGTATTATCACTGAAATTTCTACTGTCACAATTAATCTTTCATCTGATGTTTTACTGAAGTGCCTCTGTTGAATTAGCTGTTTTGTTCATCGGCCTTACTTGCCGATTTTTTTATTGTTATTTCTCCTATTGCTGCTTATTCTTCCCAAATGCCGAAGGGCCTTGCTTGGCATATTGCGCGCACCAACTCTTGATTCGGTTTCTACTTGCGATTTGATAACGACGCATTATGTCTATCATCGGAACGCCATTTAAACGGTCTTTTATTGCAGCCAATTTCACTTCTGGTGAGTAGCGATGCGGTCGCTTTTCGGGATGCTTATAAAGATCAGATCCCAAAGCACGCCACAAATAAACCCATTCACGCACTGTTTCGGGATTAAGTTGCAACTGACGAGCAACTGCTTTGTAACTGAATCCGCGTTCAAACAAATCGAGAGCTTTCAAGCGCAAGTCATTATCTAGGCACATATCAACCATCCCTTTTTTCTGTTCTGGTATTGATTTGTTGAAGCATGGTGTTAGTAAAAATGCATGCGCGAATGAAAAATATGAGGCTACTTTGCTGAATGATGAAGCAACCGCACAAACAAATAAGGAGGCACTCTCTTATAGCGAGTAAAAGCCTCCTGACAAAATCTACTATGCAATTGTCCTTAGATTTATTTACGGAAAGAAATATAGCTAAGAATCGTACCCCCCCCCCTAGATTAATTTCAACTTTTTTCAATAACGAATCAGAATATAAATTACGCAATGCGCAATTACTATTCATTGACACGACTCCTCTAAAGTTGAAACTATTCTAAGTAAGGGATTAGGCTCATATCTAAATGCTTTTTTCGAAGATTTTAGTAAAACAGCAGTTCAGCATCAAGAGTATTAAATATTATTCAACCATTTTGATTAACAAATTCGTATTTTGTAAAAAAATAACCGTTATCAAACGAACCGTTTCAACCTGTATTCACCGTGCAATTTGAGAGAAATCGAGTATACAATACTCAGAAAATCGATCAATAAATGCAACCACCGACGCTCTTTTCGAAATGCTTATAGGGGGTTCGTTGTGAATATCCTTTCTTATCTTGAATCCGAATTTTCAACATTCGAAGAAAAGTCTTTTAATCCATTAGATTCGGCACTTCTTTCACAATTTTGCATGGTTCGGTGTGAAGGTCTTGTCCCCTCCCTTAATGAAATAGAACAAAAACACACCGAACTTACTCAATCGGATAGGTTCACAAAAACGCTTCGAACCTTTCTGACAAAACTGCCCATAATGAATCGTTCCACACAGCCAGAAAACCCACTCGAAAAAATCAAGGCAGCTCATTTCGTCGACCTTCTGCGCGCAGAGCGATACGCCTCCATGTTTACTGGACTTGTTCCTAGTCGAGTAAAAGATACGCTTTTAGGACTTGCCGCTAGCCCTCGTTTTCGCACGCTAAACCTTTACGGATACGAAAGTGTTTTTAACGAACAAGAGCAAAACCAATTTGCTGCTATAACATTTGTGTACACCGATCAATCTACTGCCAGTACGCACGCCAGCGCACCTGATGACAACACGCGCACCAATTCATCTGCTACTTGCCCGCACGCCAATACGTACGCAAATTCATCCATAGAAAACCGTTCCCAAACCACGCCAAAATTAGCCTGCGATACTGACAACAGCTTTGCCTACATCGGATTCCGTGGCACCGACACCTCCGTTACGGGATGGCGAGAAAACTTCAATATGGCATTTACTTCTCCCGTTCCAGCTCAGGAACAGGCGGTACGCTACCTTGAATCCATTGCCCCCTATCTTCCAAAACGCCTGTTCATTGGCGGACATTCAAAGGGTGCAAACCTAGCGCTTTACGCTGCGCTAAAAGCATCACCAGAGATTCAGCAACGCATAGAGCGAGTCTACGTTCATGATGGTCCCGGCTTTAAAGAAGGAGCAATTTCCGAAGAGGAGTGGCGCCGCCTTGAAGGGCGCATCCATCGTAGCCTTCCCCAGGAATCAGTGGTGGGACTTTTAATGAACTGCCCTGTTCCTTACAAGGTGGTAAATGCCCAGGAACATGGTCTTGACCAGCACAGCCCCTTCACCTGGGAAGTTAATGATGAATACAATGATTTTTCCTACGCCGAAAAGCTCTCCGATGGCGCGCAATTCTTTGATGCAGTCTTCAATAAGTGGCTTGCCCAATATTCCGATAATGAAGCCGCCGCAATTGTTGATGCTCTATTCAGAGCAATTGAAGCAGCTGGAGTAACCAATGCTTCGGAAATTTTCTTCGGAGGCTTAAAAACCATTCCGCTCATAAACAAAGCTGCTCAAAACTTAGACAATGAATCGGGAGCTGTTTTACGCAACGCCCTAGGCTCGCTTGCTGCTATTGCCGCAAACGAAGCGGGACAAAGCATGAGTCGCAATGCTCAAAGCGTAGGACGCAAGGTAGGCCAAAATGCGCAGAGCGTCAGCCAGAATATCCAAAACTTCTTCGCAAACAGAAAAACACGCGATTGAGCTGATGCAATTATCACACGCAATCAAAAAGACTTCGAAAGTTCTCTTATTAAAGCAATGAATTGCACAGAGTTTTTTGATTGGCTAAAAACCAATCATGATATTGATTGTTCGGTCATAGAGTTTTAGCCATCGTTATGACCAGGTAAAACAAGAAAAGAGCTGTGTTTCGGTAAGAAACGCAGCTCTTTTGGTGATAAATCGTAGTAAGCCTCAGCAATAGCCCAAACCATTAAGCGCTGTTACTGTCGCATTGCTCTTACAGTCGCTTTTTATGGCAAGCCTCATCGATTGTTCGTCAAGACTTCCTTCTTAAGAATGTGCCTTTTCGAATTCCCTCATATACTCGACCAAAGCCTGAACACCTTCAATGGGCATAGCGTTATAAATACTTGCACGCATGCCACCAACCGTGCGATGACCCTTGATGTTTTCAATGCCGACCTTCTTAGCACCCGCTACAAACTCGGCATCCAAATCAGCATCACCCGTAACGAAAGGAACATTCATGATAGAACGATCTTCCTTGCGTGCAGTTGCCGTATAGAAGTCAGTCGAATCAAGATAGTCATACAGAAGCGCTGCTTTTTCTTCATTGCGCTTCTTCATAGCTTCCAGACCACCCTGAGCCTTCAGCCACTTAAATACCTTGCCGCAGATATAAATACCGTAGCAAGGAGGTGTATTAGACATGCTGCCAGCATCTACCTGAGTCTTATAACGCATGATGGTTGGCGTATTGGGAAGCCATTCTTCCTTTACCAAATCGTCACGCACAATAACAATTACGACACCAGCAGGACCGATATTCTTCTGTACGCCGCCGTAAATCAAGCCATATTTAGACACATCAATTGGCTCAGATAAGAAGCACGAAGAAACATCGCTTACCAGAGGCACATCGCCCGTGTCGGGCAACTTATGATAGTGAGTACCATAAATGGTTTCGTTTTCGCAGATATAAACGTAATCTGCCTCAGGATCAAATTCCAATTCGTCTACATTGGGAATGTAGGAGAAGTTTTCATCCTCACTCGAAGCAACTAGGCGCGCATCGCCAAAAATCTTTGCTTCCTTGTAAGCCTTCTTAGACCAAGAACCGGAAACGATGTAGTCTGCCTTACCCGAGAGCATGAGGTTCATAGGAATTGCCGCAAACTGCTGAGTTGCGCCACCCTGCAAAAACAACACATGATAGTTGTCGGGAATGTTCATCAGCTCACGCAGATCTGCTTCAGCTTCTTCAATAATGCCCTTAAAAGCTGCTGAACGATGGCTCATCTCCATAACTGACATACCAGTGCCCTTATAATCGAGCATTTCATCAGCGGCTTCACGCAATACTTCTTCGGGAAGCACTGCGGGGCCTGCAGAAAAGTTGTACACCCTTCCCATTTAGCCAAGTCCTTTCTCTGCGTTGTTGTGGTTCAAAAAAACCAAGTTTGCTTTCACTTTATCTGAGAGTTATTTACAAAGTTCATGCCAACTTGATAATGTTGGTCACTTTACCACGATAGAGAGCAAATGTATCGTTAAACCTTTGTGTATTACGTAGGCGCGTATTTTAGATGGACGAATGAAATAACCACCTTAACCTAACCCTTTTAGTTGACCCGTAGACCAAGCACTATGAGAAGTAACTATTGACAGTGTTTCGTATATTTCAAAAAAGGATGCAATAATCTAATCGATCGGTACATTAGTCGCATGTTTTTTCATATGTTTTATCGTAATTGCTCACTACAATTAGAAAGGTAAAGCTTCCCTTTTTCAGAATGTATGTGCTACTTAGGGGGATCACATGAAAGAGGTTATTCGCTGGGGCATCATCGGATGTGGCGATGTTGTCGAAACTAAAAATGGACCAGCTTTCTATTTGGCGGAAGGCTCGGAATTGGCTGGCATCTGGAATCGCACCAAAAGTAAAGCAGTAGATTGGTGCCAACGCCATGGGCATGGGCATGCTTACGATACGCTTGAGGAGCTTCTAGAAGATCCCACAATCGACATAATTTATGTAGCTACCCCGCCCAATGTCCATAAGCAATACGCCATTCAAGTTGCTCAAGCGCATAAACATTGCTATCTAGAAAAACCGATTGCCCTTTCTTGGGAAGAAGCTGAAGAAATCCACGCCGCCTTTGAAGAATCGGGAACTCGCTGTTTTACTGCGCATTACCGCCGCGGCATGCCTCGTTATCGCGAGCTCAAAAAACTACTCGAAGCTGGAACTATTGGCAAAATCAGGGGCGTGCAGGTAATTCGAACACAGCGTCAAACGGCTGAAGAGATGCTTCCCGAAGACCAGAAGCCTTGGCGCGTTCGTCCAGAAATTTCTGGTGGAAGTCATTTCTATGAGGGTGATGCTCATATGCTTGACCTCATTGATTATTTAGCTGGTCCACTCACTGATTTCAAACTTGAAGTAACCAATGAAACTGGTTTTTACCCTGGGGAAGATGCTGTTTCTCTTTCGGGTATTACCGAAAATCGAGTAATGGTTTCTGGTACCTGGTGCTATGCAACCTATAAAGCAATCGATCGATTCTTGATTTATGGCGATAAAGGTAGCGTTTGGTTCTCGTATTACGACAACGCCGCTCCCCTCCACTTTGAAGCACTTGCCGACAAAAATGCAGTCGCCCATGAAGGAGTAATGGGGGGTGTTCGTAAAGAAGCTGAGATGAAAACCTGGGATGTAACACCAGAAGTACAAGAGTATCCTGGTCTAGGTCAAGCGCAAGATATCGTTGATGAGTTGCGCGGAATTCCTGGTGCCCAATGCTATAGCACCCTTGATTCTGCTATGCGTTCACTTCGCATCACTTGTGCCGCGCGCGAACAAATGAAAGAGCTTCGCGAACATCGCAATTCATAAGCTGGCATTCACCCCAACAGAAAGGATCTCTCCATGACATACCTACCTAAACCACAACAAACTCCCTGGCAGCAAAGCACCGAAATTGATCTTTCTCGTTGCGCTGTATTAGTGATTGATGTTCTAGGAGGATCCGCAGGGCCTACTCCTGGCCTCGAAACAATGGCAGAAAATGCCGTCAGCATCGTTAAAGCAGCTCGCAAGGCTAATCTGCCTGTGTTGTTCACCAACGACGCTCATATCGAAGGTGTTGATCGGGAACTAGAACTTTGGGGAGAGCATGGCATTCGCAACACTGATGCCGCACAACCTTTGGCAGATTTCGAAGTGCAGGAAAGCGACTACATTATTCCCAAGCGCCGTTATAACGGTTTCTTTCAAACAGACCTTGATCTAACGCTTCGCGAACTTGGCGTAGATACCCTAATTGCTTTTGGATGCGATACCAACATTTGTGTGCTACAAACTCTCGCAGGTGCCTATTTTCTCGGTTATAAGACCATTGTTCCCGCGGATGCCTGTGGTACTTTTCTTATTGGTACGCAAGAAGCAGGCCTGGAATACTTCACCCGTTGCTATGACAGCCGCGTTGTCGACACAGAAACCGTACTAAACGCCCTAAAATAAGCCGATTCCCAGAACACTTCCACAAATTACTCTTACACAAACTAGGATAGTCCACACAAAACTTCAGCAGCAACAACTGCAAACAGGGGACACTCTTCAAGTGGGATAACCGCGTACGCGATTTACCAGAATCTGGCACAAATCTCCCCCCCCCATACAAACAAAGAGGTCGCCCGCAATAAAGCAAGCGACCTCTACTTTTACCTAAGCCTTGTTTCGCTATAAGCCTCAGCGTTTTTCCACTAAGCCTTGATCCAAGAGAACATGGAGCGAATCTTCTCGCCTGTCTTTTCGATCTCATGGTTGTTGATAGCCTCACGCTGTTCGAGCAACCACTTGTGGTTGTTGTTGCAGTCAGCAACGAATTCCTTGGCAAATTCACCGTTCTGGATGCGTTCAAGGATAAGCTTCATAGCCTTGCGAGATTCCTCGTTGATAACCTTAGGACCAGCGTAGTACTCGCCGTATTCAGCAGTGTTGGAGATGGAGTAGTTCATGAAGTGGATGCCGGATTCATACATCAAGTCTACGATCATCTTCATCTCGTGATAGCACTCGAAGTATGCCAACTCTGGAGGATAACCAGCGTCAACCAGCGTCTCAAAGCCAGCCTTTACCAGCTCTACCAAGCCGCCGCAGAGAACTGCCTGCTCACCAAAGAGGTCCTCTTCGGTTTCCTCAGCAAAAGTTGCCTTGATAATACCGGAGCGAGCACCACCAACACCCCAGCAGTAGGACAAAGCGATATCCCAAGCATTGCCGGTTGCATCCTGAGCAACGCAAGCCAGATCAGGTACACCAGAACCTTCGGTGTACTGACGACGAACAATGTGGCCAGGACCCTTAGGTGCACACATGATTACGTTAACGCCTTCAGGAGCTTTGATGTAACCGTAGTGAATGTTGAAACCATGAGCGAAAGCAAGAGTATTGCCGTCCTTCAAATGAGGAGCAACATGTGCTTCATATACTTCAGGCTGCTTCTCGTCGGGAACGAGGATCATAATAAGGTCTGCTTCTTCAGCAGCATCGTCCATGTTCATTACCTTCAGGCCAGCTTCTTCAGCCTTTGCCCAAGAGGAAGAACCCTCGCGAAGACCAACGCGAACATCAACGCCAGAATCCTTAAGGTTCAGCGCATGAGCATGACCCTGAGAGCCATAGCCAATAATGGCAACCTTCATGCCCTGGATTACTGAAGGATCTACGTCCTGTTCATAATAGATAGTTACAGCCATGATTCATCCCTTCTTCTAATGACTGATTACTTACGTTTAGTTATCACTACTCACGAATAAAGGTAGATAAATTTTCTCACTTCGATCAGTACAAACAACAAGCTTTGCACAGCACCGACAAACACTTGCTCCCTGCTGTCTCGAAACTCAAAACGCTCAGTTGCTTAGCTCACCTTTGATCCACGAGACATAGCGATCATGCCAGTGCGAATAATTTCCTTAATGCCGTAAGCACGAAGCAAATCTTCAATACCTGCAATCTTGGATTCAGACCCCGTAACCGCAATAGTCAAGGAAGACTTACCCACATCAACAATATTGGCACGGAAAACATTCGCAATTTCAATAATCTCACTGCGACGTTCAGGATTGGAGTGAACCTTAATGAGAACGAGCTCACGTTCGATCGCATCTTCTGAAGTAAGGTCAGTGATTTTATGAACGCTGATTAGCTTATGAAGCTGCTTGGTAATTTGCTCATATGCAACATCGTTTGCCATCATCACGATCGTCAAACGAGCAAGTGTCACATCCTCAGTTGGACCAACAGATAATGATTCAATATTGAAACCACGGCGAGAAATGAGACCTGTTACACGAGACAGAACACCAGGCTGGTTCTCCACCAAAATAGAAAGGATATGCCTCTGGTTTTCCATTTTATTGGCCTCCTTCTTCATTGGAATCTGCAGCGTTTCGCGCCGCTTCATTGGCCTCTGCCGCATTGGCAAACGGAAGATCTTCAAAGCCCTCAAGCATATGAGAGATAGGGCCCACATTGGTGGCACCAATAATGTCATCTAAGGGAGCACCTGGCGCTACCATAGGAAATACATTCTCATCGCGATCGATACGCATATCAAGCAAGGCAGGACCGTCGTAATTCAGCAGCCAAGTGAACGCTTCTTCCAGCTCTTCAGGCTTAGAAACACGCTTGCCACCCCATCCGTAAGCATCACAGAGCTTTACAAAATCGGGGATATCCGGAAGAAGTGTTTCGCTGTAGCGCTTTTCATAGAAAAGGTTCTGCCACTGGTGAACCATACCAAGCGCAGAGTTGTTCATCAAAAGCACCTTGACGTTTATGCCTTCCGCTGCCGCTGTAGCCATTTCCTGGGAATTCATCTGGAAAGAGCCATCACCCGCAACGCAAACAACCTCTTTGTCTGGGCAGGCTACCTTTGCACCAATCGCCGCTGGAAAACCAAAGCCCATCGTACCCAAACCACCGCTCGTCAAGAACGTGCGAGGAACTTCGCGATCGATGTGCTGGGCTGCCCACATCTGATGCTGGCCCACCTCGGTAGTAACAATGGAGTTTTCAGGATCGAGCATATCGCTAAGCAGATCCAATGAACCTTCAGGCGAAATGGAACCATTCAAAGCTACCAAACCTGGGCTATAGAACGGATGGCGACTACGCCATTCCTCGATCTGCTCCAGCCATTCTTTGGTCTTTGGTTCATAGCCGTCCTTATCGAGCTGCTCTTTCATTCCCGCCAATACTACCTTCGCATCACCTACGATAGGAATTTGAGGAATACGGTTTTTGCCAATCTCGGCAGGATCAACATCAACATGAATAACTTTTGCCTCTGGAGCAAAATCCGCCAACTTGCCCGTTACACGATCAGAGAAGCGCGCCCCAACCGCCACCAATAAATCAGCATTGGTTACCGCAAAATTAGCATACTTTGAACCATGCATGCCTACATGGCCTAAGTTAAGAGGATGCGACGAAGGAAATGCTGATTTTGCCATCAACGTAGTTACGACAGGAATCTGCAAGGCCTCCGCTACTCCGAGCAGCTCTTCTTCGGAGTGAGACGCAATAATGCCACCGCCAATATAGAGAATAGGGCGTTTAGCATTTTTCATCATCTCGACTGCCTGACGAATTTGACGCGCATTGCCCTTCACCGTTGGTTTATAGGAAGGTATATGAACATCGTCAGGATATTCGAATACCATTTCCGCGCCTGCCAAGTCAGAAGGAACGTCGATCAAAACAGGACCAGGACGACCAGAGTTCGCAATATAGAATGCTTCACGAAATACTCGCGTCATATCCTCGCAGCTTTGCAGCAAGTAGCTATGCTTAACGACAGGCATCGTGATACCTACGATATCCGACTCTTGGAACGCGTCAGTACCAATGATGCTTCGTGGAACCTGACCCGTAATAACAACCATAGGTACGCTATCCATATAGGCAGTAGCAATTCCCGTTACGGTATTGGTAGCGCCAGGACCACTCGTAACAATTACAACGCCCGTTTTACCCGTCGCACGTGCATATCCATCTGCTTCATGGGTTGCCGCCTGTTCATGACGAGCTAAAACGTGTTTGATTTTTTTGGAATCATACAATGCGTCATAAATTTTAATAGCCTGGCCGCCAGGATAGCCAAAAACAGTGTCCACACCTTCAGCTTCCAACGAAGCGATGATCGCCTCGGAACCCAGCATGGTTTTACCCTGTTTTTCAGTATGAGGGCCAAGACCCATCTTGGCTTCATACTCTTTGTCTATACTCATCCGAAATACGCCCCCTTATCAGCACTCGATACCAACTTTGCGTAACGAGCGAGCACGCCTACTTGGTACTTAGGTTCGGGCTTTACCCAAGCTTCACGACGAGCTGCTAATTCTTCATCCGATACTTCCAAGGTAAGTGTTCCCTTGTCGATATCGATATCAATAATGTCGCCTTCCTGAATTAACGCAATAGGACCACCAGCAGCAGCTTCAGGACTTACGTGTCCAATTGCAGGACCCTTGGTTGCGCCAGAGAAACGACCATCGGTAATAAGCGCTACATCATGATCAAGTCCCATACCGCAAATGGCAGAAGTTGGCGTTAACATTTCGCGCATACCAGGACCACCAGCAGGACCTTCATAGCGAATAACAACTACGTCTCCTGCATTGATCTTGCCCCCGAAAATTGCCTCACAGGCCTCTTCCTCGGACTCAAAAACACGTGCAGGACCACGATGAGTACGCATATCATCAGCAACCGCAGCCTGCTTTACTACACCGCAATCTGGAGCAAGGTTGCCCTTCATTACACGAAGACCACCGAATGGGCTATAGGCATTTTCCACCGTACGAACAATTTCACCATCTACAGGAGGACAAGCATCGATCCACTCCTGCATGGTGCCATGACAGGTAAGAGCCGAGCCATCCAATAAGCCATGACGTCCAAGCTCGCCAATAATGGCAGAAATACCGCCCACCTTGTTAAGGTCTTCGATATGAAGAGGACCAGCTGGAGCAATTCGAGTGAGGTTAGGAATCTTCTGACAAACCTCATCCCAATCATCCATGGTTACAGGACAACCCGCTGCGTGAGAAATCGCAGTAAGGTGAAGCATGGTATTAGTGGAGCCACCAAATGCCATATCAAGGGCCATGCCGTTATGAATAGCAGCAGGCGTAATCAAATCAAGCGCCTTGATATCCTTCTCCACCAATTCCATTACTTTCATACCCGCTTGCTTTGCCAAGCGAATACGTTCTGAATACACGGCAGGAATTGTGCCATTACCAGGAAGTGCAATACCTAATGCCTCTGACAAGCAACAAATGGAATTAGCGGTAAACATACCAGAACAACTACCACAGGTAGGGCAAGCAGTATTTTCAAACCACTTGCACTCTTCCTCGGTCATAGTGCCTGCAGTAACCTGGCCAACGGCATCAAACAAGGTATTCAGGTCGGTCTGGTTACCCTGCTTGTCACGACCAGCAAGCATAGGACCGCCAGAAACTAACACGGTAGGAATGTTTAATCGGCATGCAGCAAGCAGCATACCAGGAACAATTTTGTCGCAAGAAGGAATTAATACAACGCCGTCAAAAGCATGACCTTGAACAACACACTCAACAGAGTCAGCAATAACTTCACGGCTCGTAAGAGAAAAGTGCATGCCTTCATGATTCATGGCAATGCCGTCGCACACTCCAATGGTAGTTGCCTGAAGAGGAGTACCACCAGCCATGCGAATACCTGCTTTTACCGCATCAGCAATTTTATCGAGATGGGTATGGCCTGGAATAATTTCATTTTGTGAAGAAATAACCGCAATAAGCGGGCGCTCCAATTCTTCATCAGTCAGACCATCTGCCTTTAAAAGGCTTCGGTGAGGTGCACGAGCGAGCCCTTTTTTGATTGCATCGCTACGCATTTCATCACACCCTTTCTTCCTCGTATCTTCAAAAATCCATAAAAAAATCCTGCGCAGCAGACTGCATCAGGACCTCAAAGAAAGGGAGTATAACCTCCACCGACCGATTACGGGGCCACCGATTCAGCCTACTGATTTTCTACCAAGGTGAGGATCGCTCCGCTTGAATAAAAAAAGTTCAGACAGAATTGCTCAGAGGTGCCTTTCGGACCGTCTCATCGTTGGCTTCCAGCAACCGCCAACTCTCTGAGGATGAGATTCGTCCCTACTTTCCTCGTCAACGCTTTTACAAGCGAATATGATAGCACCGCATCTCGATTAATAAAGTCCTTTAACGCAAATGAAACAAAACAACGGTAAGAGGTAATCCCGCACTCATCCTATAGAGAATTATTCCCAACCCACCCCACAACAAAGCACTTTGCTAAAATAGGTTCGAACCCCCCAAGGAGAACATCGTGAACCTTTCTCATTTGCATTACTTTGAAACACTGGCAGAAACAAAAAACTTTCAGGAAGCTGCTCAAGTAGAATCCATAACTCAGCCTACCTTGTCCCAGGCAATTAATGGACTTGAAAAAGAACTGGGCTGTAGGCTTTTTATTCGAAAAAAAGGATCGGTTGATTTAACCGAAAAAGGAACTCAGTTCTATCAATATGTTTCGACTTCGCTTCGATTTCTTAACACCGGAATTGAGCTTACCCAAAACACTACCCCACTCAAAAAAGAAATTCGCATGGGATCTATCTACTCCGCCCAAAGCAAAGAATGGTCAAATCTCATTTATGAGTTTCGCAAGCAAACCAAACAAGAAGTTTCTTTCAATATCAGTCAAGCACCTATCGAAACGCTTAAAGCTAAACTCTACAGCGGCTCTCTCGATATAGCTTTTCTTGACGAATCGCTCTCGGACGCCGATTTAGGATCACTTCCCTGCTGGACTCAGGAGCTGTGTCTGATTGTTAATAAGCGTCATCCTCTCGCCAAGCAAAATACTGTTTCTTTGGATGACTTAAAAGGACATTATTTGATTTCCTATGACCTCAATGAACCCTTAGGCAAAACACTTGCAAGCCTTATTGATGGTAAGCCTCTTCAGGTAGGATATCGTTACAAAGACGAAATCACGTTTGCTTCAATCGTATTGGCAAATCCAGACGTTATGGCTCTTAGCTGTCAATCGTGGCTACTTAAAGCTTATACCGATGAAGTACGGTTTCTTTCCGTCGAAGAAGCGCCTAAGGATTTTCGTCAACTGTATATTGTATATCGCCTAAGCGCTCTTCAAAATGAAGCGGTATGTGAATTCCTCGAACTGGCAAAAGAACTGTTTTTACCATCGAAGTTCTAATCGCTCATTCTTTTCAACCTCATAGTTGGATTTGACTCATTTGATGATTTGACTCGTTTGATAATTTGGGTTGTTTGATAATTTGACCAAACTTTCCCTAAAACCGAAGCTTCTCTTCTCGTTTTCGCCAATCAGGCATCACTTTTGTAAGTAACTTTTTGAATTCTGTTCCATGATTCGGGACAAGCAAATGACACATCTCATGAACCACCACGTATTCTAAACACTCAGGAGGGTAAAGCGCCAAGCGAGTATTAATACAAACTTTACCCGTTGAAGGCTGGCAACTACCCCAACGGGATTTCATATTGCGATAGGCGAGCTGCTTAACCTGAACTTTTAATATAGGCTCCCATTCTTTAACCAATGGTGGCACGCATGCCGCTACCACTGCGCGCCATGCTTTCTGTTCCTCTTCTGAAGCACGTTCTGCTTCAGCTTGAGGGGAATTTGCGAAAGCGCGTTGCTGGCTCTCTATCCACAGCTTGCGGGATCGAACCATCTCAACGATCTCGGAGTCTTTAACGCCGTAAGGCACCGATACGCGCACTTCACCAAGAGGGGTTACACGCAATCGGATAGACTTCATCTGCTTGCGCGTAACATGAATCGGTATGCTGTCTATTGCGAGAGTGTACTTCGACGGTTTCACTGATCTCTCATCTTTCGATCTTAGAATAATACGATCGCCCGTAATACAATTGTCTGTGTTTATAGTAATAAGATTGTCCGCATTCGCAGTAATACGGTTGTCTGTGTTTGCAGCACGCTAATTCTGACACATTTTCGCCTCCAATGTATTTTTGCGTTAAACCACTTTTGGGGATTGTTTCGCAAATGTGTATTTTCCCGGGATCGATCCATGCATTGGAGCCAATAATGTGGCAACCGAGCACCTAAAAATGCGTTTTTGAAAGCGCTTGACACTCCGAATCATTGACAGCGATTAAAAATCTATACATCCGAAGGCGAAACGTGACAAAACATGCAATCGAGCAACACAAAAATGCACTACTGCGGAAAATGTGGCAAAAGGCGAAGTAAAACAAAGGCTCGTTGCAGCTACCCTCTCACAGCTGCAACGAGCCTATTGAGCGCCAAGGTGTATACCTTTGCATACCCTTAGCTATTTAACCCCTCCCGCTTTCGCGGTTACTCACTCCTTAAGAGGAACGACGCTCACGGAGCCTCACCGAAAACTCCCCCAGCATCGGAAGCGCAAACCGTGAACGTGTTCCAAAACAACTGTACTTATTAAAACATGAGATAAGAGTTTTGCAAATCATAGTTTTTGAATAACTAAATCCTTATTTAATTTTTTCTAATAACACGTTCATAATTAACTATTTTTGCCACATATCTTTTATATTGTGTAATTTCTAGCACTTATTTTTTACCAAAAGAAAATGAACATGTTATAAAGAGCAATAAAGAATACCGTGTTCTTATTTAGATTCTTAATAAGAATCATCAAACAGCAAAGTATGTAACACCATTCATTCTCTCTATAATCGAGAAACGATACCTTTAATTAATGAAACAAAATCAGCCTCTTTGGACTTTGCCACATCAAGAACTTCATCATCGCAAGGAGAGGCTCCCTCGATACCACAAGCCATATTTGAAACAAGAGATATTCCCAGAACTTTTATCCCTACATGTCTCGCCGCAATTACTTCTTCTACAACACTCATTGCAACCGTATCTGCACCCAAGACGCGAAACGCCCTAATTTCGGCAGGAGTTTCAAAACTTGGGCCGAGCAACCCTAAATAGATACCTTCTTGGATCGATATTGAAAGGTCATCGGCTACGGCTTTTGCTATTTGCCGCAAAGCAGGATCATAAGCATCTTTCATCGGAACAAAACGAGGTGCAAGCCCATCGGGATCAGTCCCTACAATAGGATTTCTTCCCGTTAAGTTGATGTGATCTTGCATCAGGCAAAAATCCCCCACTTGGTAGGATTCATTAATCGCACCCGCCGCATTAGTGGTAATGAGGATTTTCACCCCTAAAAGATGCATAAGCCACACAGGGTACGCTACTTCCCACGCTTCATTGCCTTCATAGCCATGAAGGCGACCCTGCATAGCAATAACATTTTTCCCAGATAAAGTTCCACAAACAAATCGGCCCACATGACTTGAGGCCGTAGTAGTTTTCATATAAGGAACTTCTTCAAACGGAATATAAAGAGCATCCTGAATATGATCTGCCAATGGACCAAGACCTGAGCCTAAAATAATACCTATCTCAGGCTTGAGGGTACCTAGTTTTTCTAAAAGCACTTTTTGTGATGCTTCGAGTCGACTTTTAAGAAGGTTACCACCTGCTGATTCTTCTGTCATCGCTGCAGACGAAATAGCCATACGAGCTCCTTTTCTTCAGGAATCGCCTCGATTATACCGTTCGTTTGATTATTGGGGCGCATGACCAATAAGCACTCGAGGACGATCGGTAAGATCCTTAACTATCCGAACATCAGTAAATCCTGCCTTCTGGCAAAGATCAGCTGCTTGCTCTAAATGTCCTTCAAACAATTCAAGTGCGATAACACCTTTTGGCTTAAGCGCCAAAAGAGCTTCTTTAAAAAGAATTCGAACCAGATCCAAGCCATCTTTGCCTCCATCAAGCGCAAGTCTTGGCTCAAATTCAGTCACCTCTTTTTCGAGTCCTTCCAAAACCGCAGTTGGAATGTAAGGAGGATTTGAAATGAGCAGATCAAAGCTGCCATATTCACTTAGGTCGACCGCTTCAAGAAGATCACTCTTACGAACTTCGACTCTATCCTGCAGGCCAAGCTCTTCGGTGTTTTCTTTAGCAAGCTTTACCGCTTCATCTGCAATATCGAGCGCTATAACCTGCGCCGCAGGATACTCGCTCGCTATAGCACAGGCAATACAGCCCGAACCTGTACAGACATCAAGTACCCGTATTGGTGGGAGATCAGCACTTACCACCTCTTCGCCTTCTTCATGAGTGAGTACATGATCAGCAACACGCGGGAGCTGCAATTCTCGCAAAGCCTCGCTTACTAACACCTCGGTTTCGGGACGAGGAATCAATACGCCTGGTGCAACTTTAATGGTCAAATAACGAAAAGGAGCCTTTCCGCTAATCAGCTGCAAAGGCTCACCTGTTGCTCGACGAGCAACATAACCTCGTAACACCTCTCGCTCTGAGAGAGAAAGGGGCTTATCAAAGTTGACATATAGTTCGATACGAGAAAGACCTGTCGCTTCCGCCATAAGCCATTCGGCAGAGAGTCGAGGATTCGAAATGCCCTTACCCTCTAAATAACCAACAGTCCAATCAAGCGCTGCTTTTATAGTCCAAATATCAGTTGCCATGAGGTCTTATTCTTAAACGGCTTCCTCGAGCTTTTGAGCCCTGTCCGCTGCCTGCAAGGCAGTAATAACTTCGCCCAACAGATCGCCCATCAAAACACCGTTATAGGTAGAGTTAAATCCGATACGATGATCAGTTACTCGATCCTGCGGTGCATTGTAGGTTCTAATCTTTTCAGCACGGTCGCCTGAACCGATTTGCGCTAAACGTTTTGCGCCTTCTGCCGCCTGCTGTTCAGCAAGCATCTTTTCGTACAGACGTGCACGTAAAACCGCCATAGCAGCGATCTTATTTTGCAGCTGACTCTTTTGATCCTGAGATTGCACAACCAAACCAGTAGGTAAATGGGTAATGCGAACCGCAGAGTCGGTCGTGTTAACGCATTGTCCACCAGGACCACCAGCACGGAAAACATCAATACGAAGATCGTTTTCGTTGATTTCAACGTCGATCTCGTCCGCCTCAGGAAGCACCGCAACTGTTGCCGTGGACGTATGAATACGACCCTGACTTTCAGTCTTAGGAACGCGCTGAACGCGATGTACGCCCGATTCAAACTTCATCACTGAATATACTTTATCGCCCGTAATCTTGAACTGGACTTCCTTGTATCCACCCGCTTCAGAAGGCGACACATCCATAGTCTCCACTTTCCAGCCCTGATGCTCTGCAAAACGCAGGTACATCTTGTAGAGATCGCCTGCGAAAATCGCAGCTTCGTCACCACCGGCAGCCGCACGGATTTCCACGATAGTATTTTTTTCGTCAGCAGGATCCGAAGGGATAAGCATGAATTTGATATCTTCCTCCAACTGAGGAAGTTCACCTTCAATACGAGAAATCTCTTCCTGAGCGAACTCTTTCATATCAGGCTCAGAGAGCATCTCTTTCGCTTCAGCTAGATCATCCAAATCCTGAATATAGTCGCGTGCTTTTGCAACAAGAGGTCCTTGGTCGGAAAAGCTTTTTGCCAACTTGTTGTATTCATGCTGGTCAGCTAATACCGCAGGATCACCTAACTTAAGCTCTAATTCTTTATATGCTTCAATTATTTTTTCAAGTTTTTCGCGCATTACTCTTCCTTAAACGCTCAACAATAATCGCTTTTTAATAACTCTAAAACACTAAGAATGTGCTTTGGATATCCCAAAGCACATTCAAAAATTCACAGCCTATTATTCTACCACGAAGCGATATATTTAGCAGCAGCCTCTGCCGCCAAAGCTCCATCAGAAACAGCCGTAACTACTTGACGCAAAGGAGTAGTACGCGTATCTCCCGCCGCAAATATACCTGGAGTTGTAGTCTGTCCTTCATTGCGGGTAACAACATAACCAGAAAGATCCAATTCAACAACTTCTGCCAACCAATCGGTATCAGGTTGAGTCCCTACCGCAATAAACAATCCATCGGTTGGTAAAAGCTCCCTCGAAGCACTACGAACATTTTCCAAAGTAACGGCAGACAGTTTTCCGTCGCGCTCCTCAAGCTCAACCACGACACTATCCCAATGAATGGTAACGTTTTCAAGTGAGGTAAGCTGCTGGGCATACCACGCACTTGCACGCAATTCGTTTCGACGATGAACCAAGTGGACCTCTCGAGCAATACGAGAAAGGTAGACCGCATCCGCGCAAGCAGTATCTCCCCCACCAACAATTACAACTGTTTTGTCCTTGAAAAAGCTGCCATCGCACGTCGCACAGTACGAAACACCTCTGCCAACCAGAGTTTCAATGCCCTCGATAGGAAGCTGGCGCGGTTTTGCACCCATGGCCAGAATAACCGTCTTTGCCTGATAAGATCCCCCCACGGTTTCAAGCACAAACATCGGGTTATCTTGCTCATCTACTGATGGCTGCACTTTCACTACTTGCTCAGAAACAATTTTTGCTCCGAAACGCTCAGCCTGTTCGCGCATCGCAAAAGCTATCTCAAAGCCATTTACTCCTTGTGCGAATCCTGGATAGTTTTCCAAATGGTCTATAGAAGTTAATTGACCTCCAACCATTAAGGCTTCAAACAAAACTGTAGAAAGACCCGCACGAGCTGCATAAACACCTGCAGCAAGACCAGCGGGACCCGCTCCCACAATTGCAACATCTATCATACGAGTCAGTCCTTTCTTTAAGGCAAGAGCTGTTTGAGTCAACAAGCTATTCCTTACAAGGTATCCCATAGTTTATGCAGAAAAACTTCTGCGTTCTTGTTCCCGTAAATAAGAATTACCTCTTTGCATCATACAAAAAAGGGACCTCTTTAAAGAAGCCCCTCGTACGTTTGATCGGTAAAAGTATTTAAACAAGTGCTGCAGCAAGAGTTTGCTTGGGCTGAACTCCTACAAGCTGCTGTACTGCCTGACCGTCCTTAAATACGATCATGGTAGGAACGCTCATAATATTAAACTGCTGAGCTAACGCCATCTCCTGATCGACATCCACCTTGTATACCTCGGCAGAACCTGCCAATTCTTGACCAAGCTCATCTAAAACAGGAGCCATCATCTTGCAGGGACCGCACCATGTTGCGAAAAAATCTACCAAAACCGGAACGGAAGAATTGAGTACTTTTTCCTGAAATTCATTAGTTGTAATCTGAGTTGCCATTTGCTTATCTCCTATTCGTGGGGGCTTTCGATACTAAAACCCTTTTGGATTTTGTTGTGGTCTTCATGCCACCACAAACATTAAGTATCGATTGCCACATGCGCCAAGCGCTTTATTTGACACCTATAAAGTATCATTTAATAGTATTCGCGTAAACAACCTTAGTGACTTAGTCACGAAAGTGTTAAAGAAAAAACTCCTTGTTTCAAAAGAAACAAGGAGTTTATCAATTACAAGAACTCGATTATTGAATTCAATACACAACCGTGCCAAAAGAGAACTTAATCAAGGGCTGCTTCACGAATAACCTCAAGAAGTTTATCTTCGCTCCACACACCTAAATCGCCCTCATGACGTTCACGAATGGAAACTCCCCCTTGCTCAAGTTCTTTATCGCCAATAACGCCCATATAAGGAATTTTTTCTGCTTGAGCTTTTGCAATTTTTACGCGCATAGGTTCATTTTGGGTATACACCTCAACACGACCACCAGCAGCAGTAATCTTTGCCGCAAGCGCCTTGCATGCATCCACATGGCGATCTGCCAAAGGAAGCAAAGCAACTTGAACGGGAGAAAGCCAAAGTGGCAGGGCACCTGCATAATGCTCAATCAAAATACCAAAGAAGCGTTCAATTGAACCAAAGATAGCACGATGCAACATCCATGGACGCTCTTCGGTGTTCTCTGCTGTGCGATACGTTAACTCAAATCGCTCGGGCAAATTGAAATCAACCTGTACCGTTGAGCACTGCCAGGTACGACCAATAGCATCTTTAACTTTGATATCAATCTTCGGACCATAGAAAGCACCATCGCCTTCATTGATGTCATAGGACAAATTATGACGATCGCAAGCCTCTTTCAAGGCATTCGTTGCGTGCTCCCACATATCATCTGAGCCAATAGACTTTTCTGGGCGCGTAGAAATTTCCGCTTCGTACGTGAAATCAAAGGTCTTCATGATGTGGTCAACCAAATCAAGAATTGCAACCACTTCATCAACTACCTGCTCACGCGTGCAGAATACATGGGCATCGTCCTGAGTAAAGCCACGCGCACGAAGCAAACCGTGTACTGCACCCGACAATTCATGACGATATACCGTACCAAATTCAAACAAACGCAAGGGTAAATCACGGTATGAATGAATATCGTTTTTATACAGCATTACATGACCAGGACAATTCATGGGCTTTACGCCATATTCCTGCATACGAGGTGCTTCATCGCTTCCTTCATTGATTTCGAAGAAGTACATATTCTCGTTGTAGAAGTTGTAATGACCTGAAGTTTTCCATACATCAGATTTATAAATATGAGGAGTAATAACCTCTTCATAGCCTCGAGCATACAAATCGCGACGCAACCACTCCTGAAGCAAACGAATAACGCGAGCGCCCTTTGGTGGATAAAGCGGCAAACCAACACCCGCTTGCTCATCAAGCATAAATAAGCCCAATTCACGACCAAGCTTACGATGATCACGCTTCTCTGCTTCTTCGAGATTATGAAGATAGGTGGTCAGCTCCTTTTTCTTAAAGAACGCCGTACCATAAAGGCGCTGGAGCATTTCATTATTGGAATCGCCTTTCCAATACGCACCTGCGATCTTCATCAATTTAAAAGCACCAATTTTACCTGCGCTGGGCACATGAGGTCCATGACAAAGATCGACAAAAGAGCCATGACGATACACCGTAATCACTGCATCTTCGGCTAAATCATCGATATGTTCTTTCTTGAAGCGCTGATCAGCAAAGATTTCTTTTGCCTGATCACGCGTTACCACTTCACGCACGAATGGTTCGTCAGCAGAAATAATTTCCGCCATTTTCTTTTCTATCGCATCAAAATCATCAGTTGAAATCGAACGAGAAAGCTCAAAATCGTAGAAGTAACCATCTTCTGTTTCAGGGCCAAAGGCAATCTGTGCACCCGGGAAGAGAATTTGCACTGCCTCCGCCATTACATGAGCACATGAATGACGCATAATACCAAGCGCTTCGGGGCTCTTGTCGGTAATAATTTCAATAGAAGCACCGTCGGTTACTGGCGTTGTTACATCAACGAGTTCACCATTAATTTTGCCCGCTAAAGCTGCCTTTGCAAGACCTGCGCCAATACTTGCCGCAACGTCGTACACGGTAGCTCCGTCTTCAAGGGTCTTGACCGATCCATCGGGGAGCTTAATTTCCATAGTTGTTTCCTCCTTTTGTGCCGGATGCGCACAAAGCATCTGCACTACTTACAACGAACGAGCCGCCCTCACGGCGGCTCGCTTCACCTTATCACATTTAACGAAATCTAATAGCAAAACCTGAAAGGTAACGCATATGTTGCTTAATGTTTACCTCCACCAATAGGCGTTGTGCAATAAGGACAAACTGACCAAGAAGGGTCAAGCGCATGGTGGCAGGTGGGGCATAAATTCTTTAAACGCTGATGGCAATTAGGGCACATCACGTAATCTTCCTCGACAGGATAGCCACAATTAGCACAATCGCCATAACGCATTAATTCGCGACGCTTAAGGGCGATTTCTAAATCCTGCTCTTCACGGTCGGTCTTCAATAAAGCAGGACGAACCATACAATACGCCACTAAACCAACCACCGGAATAATAGAGAGCAAGCCCAAAGCCCAAGGAATGTCACGTAGAGAAGCATCGCGTACAGACCAAAAAATGGACAACACATAAAGAATGACAAAGAGTACGACAATCACCGTCAAGGCGCCTGTTACCTCTGGTGTCAAAATCTGAGAAAGAAGCTCATTCATCGTTTATCCTACCTATTTCATTTCCGCCAGTTCTGCCTGAAGACGATCCATGCGCTCCACAATATCGGCTAACTTAGCGCGATCTTTTTCAATGATCTCAGGAGCAGCTTTAGACAAGAATCCAGGATTGGAGAGCTTTTTGTCAAACTTTACCCGATCTTTTTCTAGCTTACCAAGTTCTTTTTCTATACGTGCCTGCTCTGCCGCAAAATCAACTAAACCACTTAATGCCACATAGATCTCAACATCATCAGCAAGACGCATGGTGGATTCCGCTGGTTTTTCAGCAGTCTCAGAAACGGCAACTACTTCAACATTACCCAAAGCAACAATGAGATTTTGCTGCTCTTCAAAAAGCTGAACCGCTTCAGCACTCTGTGCTTTAACCGTCATCTCGAGCTTAGTTTTAGGAGAAATTCCATAACGAGCACGAATAGAACGAATACCTGAAACACTCTGCGTAACAATTGCCAAGGCACGCTCAGCGGCTGGATCAATATAGGCTGCTAATTCTTCTGCGTCTGGCCAAGCCGCCATCATCAAATAAGGAGAGTCTTTTTCTCCTGGCATATCTTGATAGATCTGCTCGGTTACAAAAGGCATCGCAGGATGCAGCAAACGCAAAGCAGTATCTAATACAAACACCAAATTACGTTGGCAAGCAGCACGATCTTGACCGCCAGCTGCTAATCGAGGCTTTGAAAGCTCAATATACCAGTCACAGAATTCATTCCAGAAGAAGGCATACAACTCACGAGTCATATCGCTGAATTCATACTCTTTGTAGGCTTCATCAATAGAAGCAACCAGGCGAGCCAAACGAGAGAAAATCCAACGGTCAGCAGGAGTAGTAGGATCGGGGGCTCCTGGCGTATAGTCATCGAGATTCATCATGACAAAACGAGCAGCATTACGGATCTTATTCGCAAAATTACGACTGCTTACCAGTTTGTTTTCATTAAATTTCAGATCCTGCGCGCCCGTAACTTGCATCAGTAGACCAAAACGCATGCCATCAGCACCGTAGTCTTCCATCAGCTTCAAGGGATCCACACCGTTGCCGCGACTTTTCGACATAGGCTTTCCGTCAGCAGCCATAACCGTAGGATGAATAATAACGTCCTTGAAAGGAATCTGATCAGTGAAATAGAGCGAAGACATAACCATGCGTGCAACCCATAAGCCCATGATGTCACGAGCGGTCGACAGCATTTGCGTAGGATATGTTTTATCAAGCTCCTCGGTAGTATCAGGCCATCCCTGAGTAGCAAAAGGCCACAGCTGCGAAGAGAACCAGGTGTCAAGCACGTCTTCATCTTGACGAAGCTTTGCCCCACATTTAGGACATACCTCTACATCTTCCATTAAGGCATCTTCCCAGCCGCATTCATCACAGTAGAACATCGGAATTCGATGACCCCACCAAAGCTGACGAGAAATACACCAGTCTTTCAGATTAGCTAGCCAGTCAAGATATACCTGTTTCCAACGAGCAGGATGGAATTGTACTTCCCCATTTTCTACAACCTGAGCAGCACGTTCTTTCAAACGATCCACAGCAACAAACCACTGTTCAGAAAGCCAAGGCTCCAACTTAGTATGACAACGATAGCACGTCATAACTGAATGATCATGCTCTTCAACATGATCCAAAAGCCCCAAAGCTTCGAATTCAGCCACGATGGCCTCACGAGCCTCATCGCGTGTCATACCGCTGAATTTGCCATATCCCTCTACAACAACAGCATGTTCGTCAAAAACATTAATCTGTTCCAAATTATTGCGCTGACCCATCGCGTAATCGTTGGGATCATGAGCAGGGGTTGTCTTTACTGCTCCTGTACCAAATTCAGAGTCAACATAGTAATCCGCAAAAATTGGAATCTTGCGTCCCACGATAGGCAGATCAATCGTCTTGCCAACCAGATTCTTATAACGTTCATCTTTAGGAGATACCGCAACACCCGTATCACCTAACATAGTTTCAGGACGCGTAGTTGCTACCACTAAATACTCAATACCATCAACAGGCTCCGAGAGTGGGTAGCGCAGATACCACAAATGGCCTTTTTCATCTACATACTCTGCCTCATCATCGGCAATAGCAGTCGTACAAGAAGGGCACCAATTAACAATTCGACGGCCACGATAAATTAAGCCATCGTGATACCAATCACAAAATACCTTACGAACCGCTTTGGCATAGTCAGGAGACATAGTAAATTTTTCATCGGAATAATCACAAGAGCAGCCCATGCCCGCGATTTGCTTCACGATAGTGTTGCCGTAATCTTCTCGCCAATCCCAGCAAGCTTCCAGAAACTTTTCACGACCAATTTCTAGACGAGAAATTCCCTCTGAGGCGAGTTTCTTATCAACTTTAGTCTGAGTAGCGATACCCGCATGATCGGTACCTAAGATCCAACGAGTCTGATAGCCCTGCATGCGAGCGTGACGAACACAAGTATCTTGAATGGTGTCATTCAGCGCATGACCCATATGAAGCATACCAGTGACATTAGGAGGAGGAATTACCACGGTATAGGTATCTGCTCCGTTTTTGCCAAACCCAGGCGTACGAGAAAAATACCCTTGTTCTTTCCAGGCGTCGAAAAGCGGCCTCTCCCAATCGCCATAAGCCGGCATTTCGCTTTTTTTGTCTGACGACATGGAATCCTTCCTTCCTTTGCTATTCCAAACAAGCAATGCTTGCCTTATTACTATTTGTTAGTTTTAGTTTTCTACGCAAAACGAGCGCTTTGCACTCTCTAGCATACGGCAAGCGCTCAAATTAGTCGTAAGTTTTATTCTTTTGTGATCTGGGCGGTATCAACCTGCTCTATAACGGGCTTTGTAGTGCCTTCAATGTCGCTGCGACGAATAACAACCCGTTTGGTGCCTTCGTGATCTGGCAGCTCATACATCACATCTTGTAAAGCTCGCTCGCAAATACTACGCAAGCCACGAGCACCTGTTTGATGCTCTATTGCTTGTTCTGCCATGGCCGTCAGAGCTTCATCTTCGAAAACAAGATCAGCATTTTCGTAAGCAAACATAGCTTTGTACTGCTTTACTAATGCATTCTTAGGCTCAGTCAAAACTCTAACCAGATCTTCTTTTGAAAGTTCCTTTAACGAAGTAATAACAGGAATACGACCCACGAATTCAGGAATCATTCCATATTTATGAAGGTCCTCAGGAAGAACCTGATTGAGTAGCTCTGCGTCTGCAGCACGTTTTGATTCGGGCATCTCTGAACCAAAACCAATGTTGGTTTTACCAACACGCTGAGCAACAATGTCGGGAAGACCTACAAAAGCACCACCTAATATGAACAAAATATTAGTGGTATCAATATGAATGAGCTCCTGCTGCGGATGCTTTCGACCACCTTGTGGAGGAACACTTGCCTCGCACCCTTCTATGATCTTAAGCAACGCCTGCTGAACACCCTCACCCGAAACGTCACGCGTAATAGAGAGGTTTTCTGCTTTACGCGCAACCTTGTCGATTTCATCGATATAAATAATGCCAATTTCAGCACGAGGAATATCGAAATCTGCAGCAGTAATAAGCTTTAATAAGATATTTTCAACATCTTCGCCAACATAGCCTGCTTCAGTCAAGGTTGTAGCATCAGCAATAGCAAAAGGCACCTTCAAGGTACGAGCCAACGTTTGTGCTAGCAACGTCTTACCTGAACCGGTTGGACCAAGCAACATAATATTGCTTTTTGCTACCTCCACATCACCTTCATGAGCGTGTTCCCCTAAGCTGATGCGTTTATAGTGGTTGTATACCGCAACCGCCAGTGCTTTTTTTGCTTCCTCCTGACCAACGACGTGCTCTGAAAGCTGCTCAAAAAGCTGACGCGGCGTAGGTAAGTCACTCAGAGTAAATTCCTCAGCCTTGGCATCTTCGCTTTCTTCTTCCGCGGTTACCTGAAGCACCTGATTTAGTGCGTCAGATTCAAGACCTCGCATATTTAAATCGGTCATCATTGCCTCAGCAGAAAGCGATATACATTCATCGCAAATGTAGATACCATTTGGCCCTGAAATCATTGCATTAACCTGATCAGGCGTTTTTCCGCAAAAGGCGCAGTGAATTTCAGTGCGTGCCGGTGGAATGTTACCAGACTGGTCTGCCATACTTATTCTGCTTTCTCGTTCGTAGCAAAGCGAGAAGCTACAACCTTATCAACCAAACCATAGGCGCAAGCTTCTTCAGCGGTCATCCAATTATCGCGTTCAGAATCTGCGTGAACCTTTTCAACCGTCTGGCCCGTATGCTTAGCAATAATGCCTTCCAAACGATCACGTGTCTTTTTCATCTCAGTTGCAAGGATTTCAAAATCGGTCTGCTGAGTACGTTCACCTGAGCCGCCCATGGGCTGATGAATCATAACCTGAGCATTGGGCAAAATGATGCGCTTGCCTGGAGCGCCTGCGCACAAAAGCACCGAACCCATTGAAGCAGCCATACCCATGCAGATAGTAGAAACATCACACTTGATGTATTGCATGGTGTCATAGATTGCTAAACCTGCAGATACCGATCCTCCAGGGGAATTGATATAAAGAGAAATATCCTTATCGGGATCAGCAGACTCCAAATGAAGAAGCTGAGCAACAACGGTGTTTGCTACAGCATCGTCAATTGCCTCGCCCAAAAAAACGATACGCTCATTAAGCAAGCGAGAATAAATGTCATAGCTGCGTTCTCCGCGAGGAGACTGTTCAATAACGTACGGGATGAGTGCTGCGTGAGTTGAATTTTGATACATATACCTAGCCTCGTTTCACCCATGTAAGTTGCGACGTTCAGTCGGCAACGTCCAATAATTTGTCTAATGTTTATAAAAGGGCAACCATCGCTCTAATGCGATGATTGCCCCCTATTATCACAACAAAACCAAATTCCGCAAGCGTAATTTACGCTATGCCTTTATGAACGGTATTTGCTACTCTTCAACCTTTGCTTCTACTACTTCGCTAACCTTAGCCTTCGCTACCACATCGCGCAGGGCATTTGCACGAACAATGCTTTCACGAATCATAGGCAAACGGCCTTCCTTGCGCCATTCAGCTTCAATAGCATCAGGATCATCAAGGTCTGCAGAAGTAAACTCAGCATGAACCTCGTCCTCAGTTGCAACGATTTCATAATGACGAGCCCAAGCATCCAAAGCCAAGTCTTGGCGAACCATATCTTCGGCCTGTTTCTTGTTGTCCTCTTCAAACTTATCGGCGGTCATTTCCATCGTCTTGAGATACTGATCGAAAGTGAGACCCATACGGGAAAGCTGACCATAGAAGTCCTGCAAAAGACGAGTTTCCTGAGTTTTGCACATAACCTCAGGCAATTCGCCTTCGAGGCGCTTTGCCAAAGCCATCAAGCACTCATTTTCCTTGCGGCGAGGAGCGTTTGCCATTTTCTGACCCTTGATGCTATCACCGATCTTGGTGCGCATATCCTCAAAGCCTTCAAACCCAAAGGTTTCCTTTGCCCATTCTTCTGTTACTTCAGGTACAACCTTATGCTTAATAACTTCAACCTTTACCTCGAAGTGGCACATACCCTTTTCTTCAAGGTTAGAAGTGATAAGAGAATCATCATCAGTCAAATCAAGATCAAAGCTCTTTTCTTGACCTTTCTTAAGACCAATAAGTTCAGCATCGAAAGATGCAGGATATACACCCTTGCCCAGCTCATAGAGACGATGATCAGCAGAAAGAGCTGATACTTCCTCGCCTGCTTCGTTGGTTACCGTCATGGTAAGCTCAACAAATTCACCAGGCTTTACCTTGGTGTTTGCATTTGCATCTTTGAAATCATGATAGTAATTGCGAAGCTCTTCGATCTGAGCATCGATCTCTTCGTCGGTTGCTTCAGTTGAAGGAATTTCTACCTCTACCGCTTCATAGCTATTCAGCTCAAGCTCTGGCTTCACTAAAATGGTTGCCGTAAAGTTGAATGGCTTATGATCTTCAACCAAATCAAGTTCATACTCATAATCAGGACGCTGCAGAGGAACCAGATTATTCTCTTCAAGAGCCTGGGGATAAACTTCATTTACCAAATCCTCGGTTACCGTAGTGAGAACTGAGTTGTCACCCATGATGCTATCGATAACAGGACGAGGAGCCTTGCCAGGACGGAAACCAGGGAAGCTGTAACGCTTAGCAACACGACGATAGGTACGCTTGATACGTGCGTCCACATCGGCAGCGTCAACCTCGAACGAAAGTTTTACCTGATTATTCTCGAGGGCCTCTACATTGATGTTCACGAATAAACTCCTTCTTGGATACTACATATGTTTCACAATGGTGCGGGTGAAAGGACTTGAACCTTCACGGGGGTTACCCACCAGAACCTAAACCTGGCGCGTCTGCCAATTCCGCCACACCCGCATTCCAACTGTGACCCTACCGTCTTTGATGACGGCAACTTCGATATAATAACAAAACGAAGCAAACCTTGCTTAAATTTATTTCACTTAATGAAAGAAAAATGGAGAAATTACTACAATCTAGAGCGAAACAACATCGCGGGCGGTAATCGTTCGCGAAGGAGAAACAAGAACAAGCCCTATTTGACCCTGCAGGGCGGCATCGTTGTAGAACACTCCATCAACGAGAACACCATAAGGATTAAAGCCCTCATCCTGCGCTGAAATCACAATATCGACTCCCTCATATGATTCTAATAGCGATACATCACTTACCACGCAAATAATGATGTCGACCTCTTTTTCCTCGTATTCCGCGATTCGTTTTTTAAGATAGTTTTCTTGCGCGGTTACCTGGTCGATAGATAAAACCCCATACGTATAATTACCAGCACGAATAATAGTAGACGTGTTGTAATCCGTGAGCTTTTCGGTATCGAGACTAAAAACGCGAGCTCCTTTTTCTATATAAGAACGCTGGAGAGCAAAAAGTGATACTGGTTGTGCTTGTTCAGAATCTTCTCTTCCCGAAGCACTTTCAGCAGTATCTGCTGCACTCACCTCGTCAGTCGAACTATTTTCAGTATCCTGTTGGGTAGAACGTTTGTTGAGCGAACGAGATGAAAGAGTATCTCCTAGCTCGGTAGAGTTAACAGCAGTCTCTCTATGTTCAGTTGCAGTCCCTTTATAAAGTACAGCGGTATAGCCGTCTAGATTTCCCGTTGCATCATCAATGTTGCTTGCAGCAACATTTAAGGAATGACCTACGGTAACGATGTATGCTATAAGTACACCGAGGCCCGCTAAGGCCAGAAAAACAAAAAAACCAAGTGCTGCTTTTTCGCGTGAAATTTTCTTCATAGATAGGTATCCTACGGCAAGATCCCTCTCTTACTTCAGAAAAAAGCGTGTATGCATCAAAATATCTCGATCGGTATACCTTTCGTTACTTAATCCTAAACAAAGAAAGTTCTACAAAATACGCGCCAAGAACCTTCCTGTATGGCTTTCAGGCACTTGAGCAATCTGCTCAGGAGTCCCTTGTGCCACGATAGTGCCCCCTCGGTCACCGCCCTCAGGTCCTAAATCGATCACATAATCTGCCGCTTTTATGATGTCGAGATTATGCTCGATAACCAAAACCGTATTTCCTGCATCCACGAGACGTTGCAACACTTCAAGAAGCTGACGCACATCATCAAAATGCAAACCGGTAGTTGGTTCATCAAGAATATAGAACGTTTTACCCGTCTGCCTACGTTGCAATTCGCTGGCAAGCTTTACTCTCTGAGCTTCACCACCCGATAACGTAGTTGCAGGTTGACCTAAACGTATGTAGCCCAAACCCACATCATGCAAAGTGTCGAGCTTTCTTACTATGCCGGGAATTTTAGAGAAAAACTCCCGCGCTTCATCAACAGTCATTTCTAGAACGTCATACACGTTTTTGCCGCGATAGGTCACCTGTAAAGTTTCACGATTGTAGCGTTTGCCCTCACATACCTCGCAGGCAACATACACATCAGGCAAAAAATGCATCTCGATCTTTTTCTGACCATCGCCCTTACAGGCTTCACATCGTCCACCTGCAACATTGAAAGAAAATCGTCCGGGAGCATAGCCCCGAGCTTTCGCCTCGGGCGTAGAAGCAAACAGCGCACGAATATCGTCCCACAACCCAATATAAGTTGCAGGGTTTGAACGTGGCGTACGTCCAATAGGGCTTTGGTCGATATTGATTAACTTATCAATACGTTCAGCACCCACCAGACGACGATATTCGCCTGTTTTTCGGTGAGCATGATTCACTCGATTCGCCAAGGCAGGCGCTAACGTGTCGGTAATCAGAGAGCTTTTACCCGAACCTGAAACCCCTGTAATCAAGGTGAGCGTACCTAAAGGAATAGTGATATCAACCTTTTTTAGATTATTCTCAGTTGCTCCTTTGAGCTGAATTGTTCCCTTTTTTGGATTTCTTCGCTCTTTCGGAACAGGAATCACTTTTTTCCCGCTGAGATATTGAGCAGTAAGCGATTCAGGTACCTGCATTATCTCTTCAGGCGTACCTGCTGCTACCACTTCTCCACCAAGCTCACCTGCACCAGGACCCATATCGATAACATAATCAGCACTTCTGATAGTGTCTTCATCATGTTCCACAACCACAACGGTATTACCAAGATCACGCAAATGTTCAAGGGTTGCAATAAGCCGCTCATTGTCTCGTTGATGAAGACCAATCGATGGCTCGTCCAAAATATAAAGCACGCCCATTAGCCCTGCCCCAATTTGAGTTGCTAATCGGATGCGTTGCGCTTCACCGCCTGAAAGCGTTGCCGTAGCACGCTCTAGGGTTAAATAATCAAGACCAACATCGACCAAAAAGCGAAGACGTGTCTTGATCTCCTTCACAATAGGCAGAGCAATTGCCTCCTGCTGCGGTTCAAAAGTAAGAGAATCAAAGAAAGCAAGTGAATCAAGCGCGCACATTTCGCAGACTTCATGAATGTTCTTTCCGCCTACCGTAACCGCCAAAATAAGGGGATTAAGACGCTTCCCCCCACAAGTAGCACAGGGAATGATGGAAAAATACTGCTCGTATTTTTGGCGTTGCCGATCCGATGATGCTTCCTTATATCGGTGCATTACCGCCGCACAGATGCCTTCCCACTCAATAAACCAATACGTTTCTCTTCCATCAACCGTAAGATAATCAACCCGAATTTTCTCATCAGGAACCCCATACAAAAGAGCCTTTTGCACTTTCTTGGGAATATCTTCCCAAGGAGTAGCAGGATCCACTTCGAAATGCTTTAAAACCGCCCGCATAACCTGAGGATAATAATTACCTGTTCTGAAAGGAGCAACAGCACCTTCTTCGAGTGAAAGTGTTTTATCAGGAATGACTAAACTTGGATCAACCTCTTCGCGACTACCAATTCCCAGGCAGTCAGGACAAGCGCCGTAAGGGGCATTGAACGAAAAATCACGTGGCTGCAATTCATTCATGGAATATCCATGCTCAGGGCAAGCAAGCGCCAGAGAGAATAAATGCTCTCCTGGAGCAAGACCTCCCGTTGCACCAGAGGAAGTGGTGATATTTGCTTCCTCGTCCCCTTTTTCCAAAACTTTAACGAGCACACGACCGTCAGCTAAATTGCACGCCATCTCAACCGCTTGAGAAATACGTCCCGCGGCACTTTGCTTTAGCACAACACGATCAACCACTACGTCGATAAAATGCTTGACCTTCTTATTTAAAACAATGGGTTCACCGCCAAGTTTCTGGACTTCCCCATCAATACGAACGCGGGAAAAACCCTCTTTTTGCAAATCCTGAAAAAGCTTAGTGAATTCACCTTTTTTGCCAGATACCACGGGCGCCATCAACAACGCACGCTTTCCTTCACCCAACGCCAAAACATCATCGGTTACTTGGTCGGTCGTTTGCGCTTTGATCTCCCTTCCGCATTCAGGACAATGCGGAACACCGGTACGAGCAAATAATAGGCGCAGATAATCATAAATCTCCGTAACCGTACCAACCGTTGAACGAGGATTTTTACTTGTTGTTTTTTGATCGATTGAAACTGCAGGGGAAAGTCCGTCAATTGAATCGAGGTCAGGTTTGCTCATCTGACCCAAAAACTGTCGCGCATAGCTGGATAGACTTTCCACATAACGCCGCTGCCCTTCAGCATACATTGTGTCGAAAGCAAGCGAGCTTTTCCCTGATCCGGAAAGACCCGTAATAACCACTAATTCATCACGTGGAATTTCCACGTCAACATTTTTCAGATTGTGCTCACGTGCACCCTTTATAACAATGGAGCTTTGTCCCATGAATATATCTCCTAGAACGTAAAAGATAACGAAAACCCATTCTACTCCAGGTTTAAAAAAATGAGAACATTCGTTCGCTATACTTTCACATTACAAGATTGCCCTACTCTATCCACGAGGATGGCTTTGATGATGCACTTCTTTTAGATGCTCCGAGGTAAGGTGAGTGTAAATTTGAGTGGTAGACAAACTTGAGTGGCCCAACATCTCTTGTACACTACGTAAATCCGCACCGCCAGACAAAAGATCGGTAGCAAAGGAATGACGCATAGCATGCGGGCTGAGAGATTCGTCCAATCCTGCCTCGTGAAGCTTTTTCTTAAAAACCGTTCGGATAGTATTAGTGGAAAGTGGTCTGCCATGAACCGAAAGAAAGACATAAGAAGATTCGGAGTCTCTTTTCAATACTGGACGTGCATGCAGTACATAGTTCTCAAGAACCTGACAGGCCTTTTGATGCAGAGGAACAAGTCGTTCCTTCGATCCCTTACCCATCACCCGAACAAAACCTTGATTCAAATCTAGTCGCGCTAGCTCAAGTGATGAAACTTCCGATACGCGCAAACCTGCTGCATAAAGAAGCTCTAAGAGAGCATCGTCTCTCAAGATAAGCGCCTCTTTGAGTGCTTGCTGGGTTTTGGATTGAGTTTTATTAGCATCTTTTGCACCATCAAGCAGGTGTTCCATATCACGAGGAGCAATAACTCGTGGCAGAATCTTGGATTGCTTTGGCCCCTGCAAAATAGCAGCCGGATTCGATTGACACTTATCTTCTATTACTAACCACCGGTAAAATGCTTTGATTGAACTTAAATGTCTATTGATTGTAGTGCGGGCATACTGTGCCTGATCCAGATAGGCAAGATATCTTCTGATTTGCTGATGGCGAACATTGAGCATTTCCAGATTTTCACGAATACACCAATAAAAATAAGCTTTGATATCGTTTCGATAATTGCGAATGGTATGAGTGGATTTGTTGTCTTGAGTTCTCAAGGAATCGCAAAACGCACTCAGTAAGTCATCCCAGGGAGTCCCTTTAGTTTCATCCCGACCAGCTGAAAAACCATTTTTGTTTTCAGCAAAACAATTCTCGTGATCACTCCCGAAATTAAGGGGCGTACTCTGATAATCGCTTTTGCGGTCATCATAAACCCTGCGCCGTTCGTTTTTATTTTCTCCCCTCATCGCCAAGAGATCACCTCTTTTGTTTATCCCTCTTCCCTCTCAATCATGCCACTCAAATACACATCCTCTTACCATGCTTAATTTCATGCGAATCAAAAGATTCCCCCAGAAACGCTCCCGCATTTTACAAAATACCTAATTTCGAAAGTTCATTATCGCAATAATGGCTCAAAGCCTGTTTACCTCTAAGGGCATAGGCAGCATAGCGTTCTTTCTTGTTGCGAATTTTCGGTTCAAAGGGTGGCATAATTCCAAAATTAACATGCATTGGTTGATAGTCGATCGTCTCTTCGCTTGTCGCATAGGCAAGAAGAGCTCCAAATGCAGTCTCTTTAGGTAGAGGTGAAAGTGACTCTCCTTTCAAATAAGCACATACTCCAAGTGCTACCCATAGACCAGAAGCGATTGCTTCACAATATCCTTCCGTTCCTCCAAATTGGCCTGCTACAAAAAGCGGAATAGGAAGTTTATTGGCGTTATCACTTTTCAGTTGCAACGAAGCATCAAGAAGATGTGGTGCGTTGATAAACGTATTTCGATGCATTACCCCATAGCGGGCAAATTCCGCTTGTTCCAACCCAGGAATCATCCGAAATACTCGCTTTTGCTCAGAGAAAGTTAGGTTAGTCTGGAACCCGACCAAATTAAAGCTCTGCTTGTAAGCGTCTTCAGCACGAAGCTGAACTACCGCCCAAGGACGACGTCCTGTTGTAGGGTCAGTTAGCCCAACAGGCTTTAAAGGACCAAAACGAGGAGCATCAAAACCCCTCCGTGCAATTTCTTCAATTGGTTGACACGCTTGGAACAGATCTGCCGTTTCAAATTCCCTCTTTATCACACGATCTGCTTTGACCAATTCGTTTATAAAGCGCTCATACGATTCCTTATCAAAAGGAGCGTTGAGATAATCTCCCTCTCCTTCCCCTTCGTATCGACTCTGACTAAACACTTTTGAGTGATCAAGTGAATCTGCCATAACAACAGGAGCTGCTGCGTCATAAAACGCAAGATCATCTTCACCCGTAAGCTCTCTTACAAATGACGCCAAAGAAGATGAAGTTAAGGGACCAGAAGCGATGATGACCGCATCAGCCGGATCAAAAAGCGTAAAAGGGCCTTCGGTGTTGTCCTCTGCTCGTTTCGAACAGAAAACTTTTCTCTGTTCATCTTGTCTTGCTACTCCACAACCATTGACGCAACCAAAAAAAGGGACTGCATCATACCTTTTCGAAACAAGAAGGGCACCATCCGGAGCAATACCAACTACTTCTGCATTAATTCGTGCTATGGAAGCATGCTTGTCTATTTGAGCCGTAACTGCCTCAGAAAACGCTTCCCTATCAACTGCCAGAGCGCCTCCTGCTGCAACGCGAGTATCATAAGCGCACTTTAAAACCACGGAGCCAAGAGCCGTTAACTCATGCTTGAGCATACCTGCAGCACTTTCAGGCTTTGTCGACTTTAGCGAGTTGGAGCATACCAATTCGGCGCAATTGTCTGTTTTGTGCACAGGAGTAGCAACAGAAGGACGCATTTCAAAAAGACGAACAAAGCATCCTCGATTTGCGAGCTGCAACGCCGCTTCGCTGCCTGCAAGACCTGCCCCTACTATGTCAACAACTTTATTAGGTTTGTTCTTTTCCATAACGAAACACCACTATACTCGAGCGGGTCCGTATCTCCCATCCGGAAACCGCGCAATCAATCCATCTCTTTCATATGAAGCTAATTTAACCATAAGACACGTGAGCTTATCTTGACAGCCTTCCAAATCATCAGCCTTCCAGGAAAGCGAAAGCATCTCTTCTATCCGCATAGGATTTGCCAATAATGCGCTCAAGAGCATGTCTTTATCAGAGCCAGCAAAATTATCTCCTACCCAAGCTCGGTTTTCGGGCTGTCGAGCATCTTCCATCCGAAGACATCCAAATATTCCCACAAGAATATCTTCGAAGCTTTCAGTATCGACAATGGGAGTAGCTCCTTGATAAATAAGCCTATTAGCACCAAGAGAGGTTGCAGAAGTTATAGGACCGGGAACGGCTAGCACCTCTTTCCCTGCCGCTAACGCATCATCTGCCGTAGAAAAAGTTCCCGAAGGTAGTCCTGCCTCCACGATTAGTGTTGCCCGCGATAATCCGGCAATAATGCGGTTTCGCGCGCGAAAAGTATAGGGCAACGGAGGATAATCCCAATGACGTTCTGAAACGATTGCGCCTCCCGAATCGATTACCCGCTGAAACAAATGAGTATTTGCTTGTGGATACACTTGATTGCATCCACCACCTAGTACCACAACCGTTTCTCCCTTTGCCTCCAATGCACCTTTATGGGCTTCAGAATCGCAGCCTAGCGCTCCTCCAGAAACGATCGGTATTCCTCTTTCTGCCGCCATGCGAGCAAATTGTCGAGCCGCAGCCCTTCCATACGGAGTTGCTTTACGCGCTCCAATTACCGCAAGCCCATCTCGTAGCGCATCCTGATTTCCTATACCATAAAGCTTCTTCGGTGGATCAGACAGAAAAGTAAGAGATTCAGGATACCCTTCTTCTCCATACAGTAATTCCCAGCGTTTACCCGACAGCTTTGCCGAAGGAAGAGGGGCAAAACGCTCTGCATGCATTTGCTGAGCTTCATGTAAATTTGGTTCCACTACCATTGCGAACCTCCTCCAAATCGCAACGTAAAGGCTTCTGCAACATGCTCTTGTTTTACTTGTTTTGACTCCGCGATATCTGCAATCGTGCGTGATAGCAATAAGGTTTTTGCAAGCGAACGCGCACTCATTTCTTTTGTTTTCGAAAGAGACAAAAAGAAATCTTCTGTCTGCTTATCGAAGCAACACATATCGCGTAATGCGCGCAGTCCTTTTTGGGGATTAGGATGGTTTTTCTTGCGTGAAGATGCAAAGGAGTGGGCTTTTTCCACTCCCTCGCGTAGCTGTGAAGAACTTTTTCCTTGCGCAGAATCGAATAGTTCCTCGCTTTTCTCGCGCCATACATCAATTCTCATATCGATCCGATCAATCAGCGGACCGCCCATTCTGTTTTGATACGCCTGTACAATTGATGCGCTACAACGACATTTACCACTTGGATCACCAAAATACCCGCAAGGACAAGGGTTTGTTGCTGCTATGAGCTGAAAGCGAGCAGGGAACTCGTAAGTCCCATCTACCCGAGTCAGAGTAATAACCCCCGATTCCAGCGGCTGACGAAGCGTTTGCAGTACTGAAGTCTTAAATTCTGCCAATTCGTCAAGAAAGAGCACTCCCTGATGGGCCAATGAAGCCTCGCCAGGATGAGGAGGCTTGCCTCCTCCAATTAACCCCGCCGCAGTAGCACTATGATGCGGACTCCGAAAAGGTCTCCTCCCCGATAACAGGGAAGAAATATCCTCCCCAGCAACCGAATGCACAAGTGCTGCTTCGATTTTTTGCACCTTATTCAAATCAGGAAGAATAGTTACAAAACGCTGAGCGAGCATAGTCTTGCCGGACCCTGGAGGACCAACCATCAGTACTCCATGATTGCCCGCAGCTGCCACCTGTAAAGCTCGCTTTGCTGCTTCATGTCCAAGCACTTCGGAATAATCAAGAGATTCATTCAACGGCTCCGAGACAAAAGATCTCCCTGCAACAAAGCTGCCCGTACGTATATGAGCAAGTCTTTCCAGAATGTGGCAGGTTACTCCCTCAAGCGAGAAAAATCCCCTCTCAGCAATGCCTGTTACAATATCCCAGCCATGCTCTAAAGCGCACTTTTGATACGCCAACATTCCTACGTTAGCTCGCACAGCACCACTTAGTGACAATTCCCCAACCACTAGAGCACCCACAACCCATTCGGGATTGATTTGCCCTGTTGCTGCCAAAATTCCAAGCGCTATAGGCAAATCGAATCCTGAACCAGTTTTTCTTAAGGCACCAGGTGCTAAATTAACAACAATCTTGTCAGTCGGCATGACAAAACCACTTGCGCGTAATGCCGCTTTCACCCGCTCGCGTGACTCCATAATGGTCGCATCTGCCATACCCACAATCAAAAAGGAAGGAATCCCGCTCGATATAACCACCTCGACAAACACTGGAAGTGCTTCTACTCCATGAATTGTTGCGCTCTGAATTACAAAACTGCGCTGCGCCATTACTACTCAACTCCAAAGGCGTTGGTATGAAAGCGTAGAAAAGCCCGATGTTCAGACAGCACAAGAATAGAGATAACATCGAAGCGAACACGAATGTCACACAAAGCGGAATCTTTCAGGTAACAAGCTGCTATTCGTTCATAGCGATCTCGTTTACGTGCATCAACTGCTTCTTCAGGAAATCCTTTTTGAAGTTGTGAGCGAGTTTTAACCTCAATAAAACAGAGCGTATTTTCAATGCGAGCAATTATATCTGCTTCTCCCGCAAAGCAGGTCCAGTTTTGCTCCAGTATTTCATAGCCTTGATTTTTTAGAAAACGAGCTGCCGCTGCTTCCCCTTTGCGCCCCAGCTCATGAGGAGCATAGTGAACCGCATTTGGCTCTTCAGAGTTAGAGGAGCAAGATACTCCTTCTTCCTGTGCTTGCTCAAGACTTCTTCCCATCTGCCTTTCAGTGCAAGCGCTCTCGCTTAAACTCTGTTCCTGCTCAGATGTTGGTACCGTTTCATTTGATAAAGTAGTCATCTTGCCCTCCTAACACTTACCAGCATAGAGAGCAAAATTCACATAAAAGGGAAAGATAACACCTATTAAATGCACCTAAAGAGATAGTGTTTCTATGAAAAAGAAACAAGAAATCTCATATAAACGCACAAAGAAATGCACAAGAAACAACTACGTTTCTTAAATCAGAAAAGAGGGACCCTAAAACAATCGGTCCTGTATAAGTCCTTGACAGAACGATACTCGATGGAGAGGCGTTAAGCCCTTCTCTACGATAGCCGCCCGGTGACGTGCACTGCCATAACCTTTAGAGGAAGCAAAGTCGTATCCAGGATATTGGGCATCGTATTCAATCATCAAAGAATCACGCGAAACTTTAGCAAGAACGGAGGCTGCTGCTATAGAGGCACAGCGCGCATCCCCATGTACAACATTTATTTCACGTGAATCCAAGTGAAGAGGATTTCCATCTAACAGCACTACCTCTGGATGTACACCCTGTGCTTCAATAGCGGCAATTGCTTGCGTAAACGCTTTACGCAAGCACGCAGATATCCCTCGCTCATCTATTTCTTGCGGTTCAATGTGTACTACCGCATATGCGCAAGCGTACTCTTTTATCGCTTCTGCTATCACAGGCCGCTTCGACTCAGGAATCTGTTTAGAATCATTTAACCCTTTTATATGAGCAGCATCTTGCTTTAGCACCACTGCACCTACCGTCAAGGGACCAGCAAGAGGGCCACGACCCACTTCATCAAGCCCCACTACAAGTTTCCCCTCTGATATTTCTCGCTCAAATGAATACAGAGCGTCTAAACGTTGCTTTTCTGCCCCTTCTGCCTCCAAGCGATGGCGTGTTTGAGTAAGAGCTTGCTGAACACCTTTGCGCGTATCGGCACAAAGCGAGCGCTCAAGGATAGCAAATTCTTCGGCAGTAACTTTTGACAAGCGTGCACGAATATCTGCAACCGTCTGAGACATCTATTTACTCCTTACTCGCAAGTTTCTGCCATTATTGACGCGACTCAAATCTTGAAGGCAAAACAACGTTTGACCAAACATAAAAAAGGGCACGAATCACTTCGTGCCCTTGATCATACAATAAGGTAAAACCTAGAAAGCCTTTTCCTTGATCTTTGCAGCCTTGCCAACCTTGTCGCGCAGATAGTAGAGCTTTGCACGATTTACGTCACCACGACGTACTACCTCGATCTTTTCGATCTTTGGAGAGTGTACAGGGAAGGTACGCTCTACTCCAACAGAAAAGCTGATCTTACGAACGGTAAAAGTTTCACGGTTTGAAGCACCATGACGACGGATAACATCACCCTGGAAGACCTGAATACGCTCACGATTGCCTTCCTTGATGCGATAGTGAACTTTAACATTGTCACCTACATTGAATTCTGCAACATCAGGTTTGATCTGCTGCTGTTCGATTGCGCGGATGATATCCATGGCTTTCCTTATCCTTCTTATATAGTAAATACTTGTATGTACTTATGTGGTGTCTTTTGACACAGCAGAGAATTGTACTCTCATTTATGTTTGGATGCAAGAGCTAATTCTGTTTTTCCTGAAATACTCAAGTCCTTTTCGAGTCCTCTTATTATAAGGTCAAATAAGCATCAAAACGCCGTAAGATCCAACTCCTGCAACAATACACCAAACAAGCGATTTAGTTTTGAGAGCAACCACAATAACTACCGCCGCCGCCACTAAAGGCAAAGCACCAGGCCAAATTCCTGATGCAAACATATCAGGCGAAAGCAGATCATTTGCAATGAGAGCCGCAAAGGCAGCAGGCGGAATAAAAGCGAGCGCTTGAGAAAGCCAACCAGGCAAATCGCGTCCACGCAGCGCAAAAACAGGAATCACGCGGAACAATAATATGGTCAAAGCGCAAGCAAGGCCTATAAAAGCAAACTCAGTCCAAGACATGGGCCGCACCTCCTTTGCGTGAAACCACAATCCCCGCCACAACACCTATTAAGGCACCTATTAAAATTGCAGGACCGCTAAGACCAATACATTTACAAATAAATACGCCAAGAACCGCCATCACTGCTGCAACAATATTTGCTTTTGTTCCTTTCTGCGAAAACAGAAGACACAGAAAAATACTGGTCATAGCAAAAGAGGCAAGCGCACTAGGAACAGTCAAGAGCGACCCCAGCACCACCCCTGCTACATTTGCAAGAGCCCAGGTAGTCTGACAACAAATATTCACCGCTGTTGCCATACCAACACTCCAGGATCCTTTCTCAAAACGACCCAGGTTAACCGCAAATGATTCATCCGTAACGGTTGCACCAAACAGAAATGACAGCTTTTTTTGAGCCGTTCCGCAAAAACGGGAAAGAGAAGCACCATAAAGAAGCTGACGCGAATTTACCAAAGTAACCGAAGCAATAATTGCAAGTGCAGGAGATCCTGCAAGCCACATATTCGGGATCATATATTGCCCCGCACCGGAATAAAAAAGCATAGAAAGCAGGAACACCTGCAAAGGATTCATTCCTACCTGTTGACACAAAATGCCACAGGGAATACCCAAAAACACATACCCCAGCATGACAGGCAAAGCCGCACTCAATACTTCTCGAGCACGACTACGTAACGATTTTTTTTGATCTATTTGAGTCGAATCTGACTGCTGCACTTCCTCATTCATAGCGCATGAAAGCATAGCACGGTTTTGCCAAAGCGCCGCAAAAAAGTACGAACCTCACCGATTGGCTCGAGAAAACAAAAAAGTACCAAGCCCTTAAGAATTGTTATTTAAATTAGCAACCTACCCCTGCTCTACTTTTTAAAACAGCAGCCTTTTTGGTCTAATGGTTCCAAGTATGAGGAACAAACATATCCATAAAGAAGCTCCGTGCATAGCGATCAGTCATGCCGGCAACATAATCAGTTACCGCACGTAGGGGATCTCCTCCTGAAATGTCTTTCAAATCCTCAGGAACTTTATCGTAGTGGCGAACAAAATAATCAAATATGTCTTCGACCAAGTGTTTTGCTTTTGCGACCTCGATCATAACGGGCTCTGACGTATAAACATGATCAAATAAAAACGAACGAAGCTCCATCATGGCATCCCATACAGGTTCACTCATGACAATATCATCGCTTCTCGCCGAGGTTTCAATCATGTCGTGCACCAAAGTCTGAATACGAGTGGAATGATTTTCCCCCAACACTTTATGAGTCGATTGAGGCAAATCAGCTTCCAGTAAAGCACCTGCTCTAATTGCGTCATCGATGTCATGGTTTACATAGGCAATGCGATCTGCCGTTGCCACAATTCTACCCTCAAGAGTTTCAGCGCGCTTTGAACCTGTATGGCATACAATTCCATCACGCACTTCTGCGGTAAGATTGAGACCCTTGCCGTCATTTTCTATAACATCCACTACGCGCAAACTCTGAACATTATGACGATAGAGCGTTTTGCTTTCTGGAAGATCTGGATCTAATCCTCGATGCTTAGCAAGACAGGCAGAAATAGCTTGCTCTCCCACATGCCCAAAAGGAGTATGCCCCAAGTCATGCCCAAGAGCGATTGCCTCCGTAAGATCTTCGTTTAAACCGAGCGCACGGGCAATAGTCCGTGCAATCTGAGCAACCTCAAGGGTATGAGTAAGTCGCGTTCGATAATGATCCCCTTGAGGAGCAAGAAAAACTTGTGTTTTATGGGAAAGACGACGGAATGCTTTAGTGTGCAGGATCTTATCGCGATCCCTCTGATACTCACTACGATACAAGTCGCCTTCTGTCGAAAAGCGCCTTCCTTCTGTTTCATCGGAGAACGCAGCATCACCAGAAAGACAAGCGTGTTCCAGTTCTTCTTGGTCTTCTCTCGTAACAAGCTTCATGTCGCCTACGCTCCTTTTATTACCCGTACGCTTCCAAGTTTTCTTTAGGCACCGTCTTCTCTGATTATTTCGCAAGCAATCCGATAAACGCCAGATAACCAGCATTATAAGCTTTACCAGCAGCAGTTTTACACGAAGCGCACCTTTGCGACCACTTTGTAAAACTCCTTTTACGAAAAGTCGTTATTCTTCCACTAGCAACAACCGATGACAAGAAGGACAGGTAGCAAGAGGTGCCTCAGAATGAATCCTACTTAAACGACTTTGATCAAAAGATATTCGACATGCACCGCAAGAATTATTCACCAATTCCGCAAGCGCAACGCCACCGCAACGCTCCAAAGTCTGCTCATAAAGCTTTAGCAGCGCCGGATCGATCATCTGTGCTAATTCAGCACGAACCTTTTCGCCTTCCACGATGACCATCCGAAGCGAGCCTCCCGTTTTTTGAAAAGACTCTACCAGCTCCTTTTCTTTTTCTTCCATGGCAGAAAGTGCAGTCATTATCTGCTTCATGACGGGATTAATTTTGTTGATCTGTTCTTCAACACGTGACAGTTCAAGCGATACCTTTTCACGACGTTTGCGAATTCCGTCTAGCTCTCGTGTTTTTGAGGTAACCGCCCTATAGTCGCCCTGAACCTCAGCAAGTTCCTGCGAAATATCATCCTGCTTTTTCGCCAACTGCTCGTCTTCTTGGGCAAGAGAGGTCAATTTGCCCTCTTCATCATCGAGCATATCTTGAACCTGAACCTTCTTCTTTAATATTTCATCCTTTTTAGAACGAACCTCAAGAATAGCGCTACGATGCGGAAGATTTTCAAATTCCTTCTTCGCGGTAAGTACTTTGCGATCTGCTTCCTGGAGTTTACGAAGGATGGCAATGTCATGTTCAGTAGCGTTCATAAAGCCGTTTTGCCTTTCTGTTTTCACCTAATCAAAGAAGTTTAAGTTTCGGGTGTACTCGATCAACGACGAGAAGATTCGGGAGTGTACCACTTATTCTTCTGGTCAATCATACTAATACAATTCTGCGCAATACCAGCCGCTTGAACCTGAGCTGCAAGCAATGCGCACAAAGGAAATTCTGACACATCATGCCCTAATTCAATAATAGAAAGCCCAGACAACGAAGCATCGAGTGCCTCATGATATTTCGCTTCGCCGCAAATTAAGCATTCTACCCCCTGGTCTAAGCATTCCTGTAGAAGAGACCCTGCTGAACCTCCGCAGGTAACTATGCGGTTGACCACTCGATCAGATGAACCCCACACACGAGGAAGCGACTCAAAGACCGAGACACATCGAGCACTCAGATGACGAAGGGAAATACCCTGTTCGGCATCACCATCAGTTGGCTCGCATATCTGCCCAAAACCCTTATCGCTTCCTTTTTCAAGCGGCTCCAATACCCCAATCGGTTTTAATCGTAAGAGTTTAGGCAGCGCAGCAAGGCCAGCTATCGAAACGTCCAGCGCGGTATGAAATGACATAATGCTTATACCCTGCTCACAAGCAAAACGAACAACAGCACCTGGAGTGTGACCCTGGATTACATCAGGAACAAAGGAATCAGGTGCCTCAAGAAACATCGGATGGTGAGTTACTAAAACATTAGCACCCGCTTCTTTAGCTGCCTTTATAGTAGGAATAGTAGGATCAAGCGCAATCGCAACACCACGCACTACCTCAAGAGGATTTCCTACCAACATTCCTGTTCTATCCCATGAACAAGCATCCTCTGAAGGCATTTCTTGCAAGAGTATTTTTTCCAGTTCTCCGACTAACAACGAAGTATTTTTTGGAGCAATAGTTCCTGTATCGGTACGCTTAAGCGATGTCTCTAACTCCGCCATGATGCTTTCCCTCTTTCTTTACCGCTCCCATTATCATAATGCACTCATATAGCTTACTCTTAAGTAAGGGCAATAGTTCTTATATCCCCATCAGGTCGTACAACGCTTACCTCACGATATCCCGCATCATACATCCAGCGATATCCTTGCTCAATAAACTGATCTACCTTTGAAGGCTGGTGAGCATCAGAACCGATCGTACAGCGTATTCCCGCCCGCTGAAACTCTCTCAATAAATCTTGGCAAGGAAACATTTCTTTACAGGCGTAGGTCAATCCCGAAGTATTTACTTCAATCATGCGTTCTCCCGCACGTGCAGCCTCTGCTGCCTGCTGAAATAAAGGCTTTGGATCGAAGCTTGGCATACGATTAAATTTCTTTACCAAATCAGGATGAGACATAACCGTAAAAGGAACTGAAGAAGTAACCGCCTCACACCATACTTCAAAGTAGCGTCGCCATATGTAATCAGCCCCTACTTCATCCCAAAAACCACGTTGTGCTGGATCATCAAAAGGCCACAGATCAAGAAAATGAACTGAACCTAAAATAATATCGAAAGGCTCATAGGTTTCATCCGTAAAAGTACGATCTTCTCCCTCACCAAGCCAATCAAGTTCACACCCAACAAGAATTTCCATATCGGGATACAATTCGCGCTGTGCTTTAATCCTCTCAATATATTCTTCAAGTCGTGATGCTGGCATAGAAACATAATCTCGCGGATCCACTTCATGTGTTAACGGATAGTGTTCCGTTATTGCAATATTAGTCATTCCTTGCTGATAAGCAGTTTTAACAAGCTCCTCAATACTTCCATGGCCGTGATTTGTCATATCGGTATGGTTATGTTGACTTACTAATTCCACCGAACAGAGCCTCTCTCGCGTTTATTTCTCTTTTCTATTATGACTATGCATACTTCTCGATGACCTCATCAAAGGCGGCAAAGAACTTCTCAATATCCTGAACGGTGGTATCGTTTCCGAAAGAAAGCCTCAGTGCACCTAGAGCTTCATCACGCGAAACGCCAAGCGCTTTTAAAACATGAGAAGGATCTAGGTCGTGCGAAGCACAAGCAGATCCTCCCGAGACGCAAATACCTCGGCGATCAAGCTGCATAATGAGCGTCTCGCTCTCAACACCCGAAACCAAAACATGAACAATATGAGGAGCGTAAGTCAAACTTCCCTTTTCAACAGCAACGGTCGCTTTCACCTTATCGTAACGAGCAAAGCGTGCATAACATTCATCGCGTAGTTCCCGTAAACGCTCTGTCTGAGTCTCCAAATTCGCCAATGAAGCTTGGCATGCCGCTGCAAAGCCCACCGCCCCCATTACATTCTGAGTTCCGCTACGATTACCGCTTTCTTGACCGCCGCCCACAATCTGAGCAGTAAAGGGCGTACGAGCCTTTAAAAACAACGCACCCATACCTTTAGGTCCTCCAATTTTATGGGAGGATAGAGACAGCGCATCCACACCCCATTGTTTAACCGATAAGGGCACCTTTCCTAGGGCCTGGGTTGCATCTACATGAAACAAAGCTCCTGCTTCATGCGCAATACGAGCAAGGGCAGGAATATCCATCACGGATCCCACTTCATTATTAACAGCCATAATAGAAACAAGCATTACCCGATTAGTCAAAACACTCTGAAGTGCCTCGGGAGTAATATGTCCCGAGGTATCTGGCTCAACATAGGTTACTTGGGCACCCCAACGACCCAATACCTCTGCCGCTTCTAGTATCGCTTCATGCTCAATCGAAGAGACAACTATTTGCGGAACGCACTCATGATCACCTGACTGTTCTGCTTTCATCATGCAAGCATCCACAATTCCAAATAACGCCGCATTATCTGCCTCAGTTGCACCAGATGTAAAAATGATTTCATCGGGACGAGCTCCTATACCGCGAGCTATTGTTTCTCGTGCCTGCTCGAGCGCCCGAAAAGCCACGCGTCCCACTTCATAGAGAGAGTTCGCGTTGCCTGCTCCTTTACAAAGCCCCTCAACCCCCGATGTTAAGTAAGGCATCATAGCATCACAAGCACTCTGTGAAAGAGGTGCGGTTGCGGCCCAATCAAGATAGGTAATCGCTGTTTGCTTTTCAGTTTCTCTAGACATTCTATCTCCCGATAATTTCACATCATCTATCCATGATGAACTGCTTTTCGTAATTATTCAGTGCGTCGACTAACAGGTCATTATTAAGCGTTTGTCGTGACTCCATCGACTAACAGGTTTTCCTTAAACGCTCGTCGTAGCACCGCGTCCCGCCATACCAGCATTACGCAGAATTTCGATTGCTTTCTCTGGGTCACTTTGAGCAAATACTCCCGAGCCTGCCACCAACACATCAGCTCCCTGAGCACACACTAACCCCGCAGTTCTCTGGGCGCTTATTCCCCCATCAACTTCAATCAGTAATTCAGGATTAAGACGTTTCGCCATTTCTGCAACGCATGCTACCCGCATTTCGCTGCCCTCAATGTATGATTGGCCCGAAAAACCAGGGAAGACACTCATAACTAAAACCATATCAAGATCAGCAATATAGGGTTCCAGTTCTTCAATAGGATAGTCAGGTTTAACCGTAAGCGCAGGATGGGAACCTGCCAATCTTATGCTCTCAATTGCTTGACGTACTTCTTCATCATCACGTAAGGCCTCCCTATGTACAGAAACCCAATCAGCACCTGCCTCGAGATACCAGTCAAGCTGCTCTAAGGGGTTTGAAATCATCAGGTGAACATCAAGAGGGATATCGGTTATCTTCTTTAGCTGCGCTACAAAAGGAACACCTAAAGTAAGATTGGGGACAAAATGACCATCCATTACGTCAACATGGATAAAATCGGTACCGCCCCTCTCAAGCATATGAATATCCTGTTCCATATTCATAAAATCAGCCGAAAGAATTGAGGGAGCAATCTTTACTTCTCCAAACACCTTTTTTCCTTTCCCCACTGCTGCATTTCTAACTCAGGTTTACGCAGTTTTTATACATATCTTTTCGCTGTTAATTATCTTTCCGCGATTCAAGATCGATCAAGTATTGTTTAACTGCTGGATTTGTCACAAAACCTCCCATATCCCCATGAATTCCAACCACCCTATGACTGGGAATAAAAAGGGGAAGAGGATTATGGATGCAGGCAGACGAAACAGCACGAATCCCTTTAGGAGTCCCTATATCTGTTGCGACTTGAGCATACGTTTTTGTTTGTCCATACGGTATAGACGATACGCAATCCCAAACCTTTTTTTGAAAAGTACTACCTTTAGGATGAAGAGGAAGAGTAAAGGTTTCACGCTTTTTCGCAAGATATTCGAGAACTTCACTGGAAGCTTGATTGGTTAAAGCACAAGGACGATATTCGCCCTTAAATTCAGCTACCCCAAAAGCCATTTGAGTAAGCGCTTCGCCATCAGAAGCCAACGTTATTCGCCCTAGCGGGGTGCGATATACAAAGTACGTAAATGAAGACGTTTCTCGAACACCATTACTGCTATGTACCGACAAGCTCACGAGAGCGCCTCGGAATCTACAAGACCCCAAAACTCTGTAGTTAACGGTCGATTAAATAACTCGTGAGCAATCGATTCAAGCGCACCGTGTTCCCAAACCATCGAACGAACTGCGGTAGCAATGGGTAGTTCTACCTGATAGCGCTCTGCCAAAGGACAAATAGTCTTACAAGCAAGGGCACCTTCAACAACCATATGAGTACGTTTTTCATAAGCTTCAAGAGTGCCGCCTTGAGCAAGTGCTTTCCCGAAAGTCCGATTACGAGAATGTTCGGATGTACAGGTTGCAATAAGATCGCCCGCACCTGCAAGCCCCATAACTGTTAAAGCTTTACCACCACAAGCACAAACAAGGCGACTCATTTCTGCCATACCTCTTGTCATCAGCATTGCAGCAGTATTGTCTCCATAGCCCATGCCATACGACGCACCTACGGCAATAGCAATAACGTTTTTATAGGCAGCACACAGCTCAACACCAATGTAGTCTTCTGAGGTATAGCAACGAAACGTGCTGGTAGTAAACAGATCACGGAAAAAGCATGCAGTTTCGTTATTAGGTGATGCGATAACCGTTCCCGCAGGTATTCCTAACACAACCTCTTCTGCATGGTTAGGACCTGAAAGGGCTGCAAGGCGGCTGGGATTACCCAACACTTCTTCAAAAACCTGCATAGGCACCATGCCCGTACCTTCTTCAACACCCTTAGAGCACAAAATAAGGGGAATATCCTGAGAGAGAAGAGGTGAGAGCTGCTCGGCAAAAGAACGGGTAAGACGAGAGGGCGTCACCATAACAACAGCCTGGGCATCTTTCACGCAGGCATCCAAACTACTGGTAGCACTGATTGCCTTTTCTAACACGATACCGGTTAAATAGCGAGGATTTCGATGGGTTTGCGTAATAGACTGAGCAACTTCTTCCTTGCGTGCCCACATGCAAACCTCATTACCTCCTACCGCAAGTGTCTGAGCAAGCGCAGTCCCCCACGATCCTGCCCCTATGACCGCGATCTTTTTCATGGTTTACCTCATCCCTTACTGAGATTGAGCTTTCTTTGAACCAATCTTATTCTCATTTCCCGCACGTAGACGAGCAATATTTTCTCGATGAGCCCAAATTACCGTAAGTGCAGCAATTAAACATACCGCGATCGCTATTCCGTTGCCTCCAAAAAAATACAAGGCAAAAAACGGACAAGCTATCGCTGCTGCGATTGAACCAACTGACACATATTTAGTAGTAGCAACAAGAATAATAAATATCGCCAATTCCAAAAGAGTGCCCGTTAGTCCAAAGGTAGAAACAAGGCATCCTACCGCCACTGCAATTCCTTTACCACCTTTAAACTTCAACCAAGGACTAAAAATATGACCCCAAATACAACCAAGAAAAGCGATACTAAGACATATCTGGGTAGTTCTAAAGAGAACCGCAGCGTCATCAGGATTAGGTCCTGTAATCCCTGTCGCAATACAAAGCTCTCGCAACGCTGTCAAATCTGTTAAAACCTGACTCGCAAATAAGGTTGCAATAACACCCGCTAAAACACCCTTGCCGAAATCGAGAATAAAGACTGCAGAGCCTCCTACTTTTCCAAGCGTTCTCATTGCATTGGTTGTTCCAATATTTCCTGAACCATGCTCACGAACGTCAGTATGGTAAAACGCGCGCGAAATAATAACGCCCCAAGGAATAGATCCCAATAAAAACGCAATCAGAAATAGCAGAACAAAAAAACCAAAACAAGACAGCATTTTTTAGTCCTTCTTCTTAAACTTCAAACGTATAGGAGTTCCCTCAAATCCAAAAGTCGAACGTAGTCGATTCTCTAAGTAGCGCTCAAATGAAGGCTCTACCAGATCGGGGTGGTTACAGAAAAAGGTAAAGAAAGGAGGTTCGGTACCCGTCTGGGTCGCATACTTCAATTTCAAGATTCGTTTACCCTTAGAAATGGTATGTCCGAACTCGCGAATATCCTGCAGCCATACATTTAATCGACTGGTAGAAATTACCGAAGAATAGTTTTGATATGCAGTATCAATGGCATTCCAGATGCGATGAACGTTTTTGCCAGAAAGCGCCGAAATCGCAATAACAGGAGCATAACCAACAAACGTTAAGCGATCCTCAATACGTTCGCGAATTTCTGCTTTAGCCTCTGGACCTTCCACCAAATCCCATTTATTCAAAAGGACCACCATGGCGCATCCGCGTTCCGCTGCCATACCTGCAACTCGCTGATCCTGGTCAGTTAAGCCAAGCGTTGCATCAATGACAAGTAATACCACCTGCGCGCGATCTATCGCACGCATGGCACGAACAAATCCGTAATACTCTACATCTTCATGAACAACGCTTTTCTTGCGGAGACCCGCCGTATCAACAATGGTGTAATACGTTCCTTCATGCTCTACAACAGTATCGATAGCATCACGCGTGGTACCTGCCACATCAGATACGATAGAGCGATTATCGTTGGTAAGCTTATTGGTAAGTGATGATTTACCAGCATTTGGACGCCCAATAATAGCTACATTAATTGAATCGAGCACATCTTCTTCAACTTTATCTTCAGGGAAAAGCGAAACTATTTCATCTAATAGATCACCCGTTCCCGTACCGTGAAGCGCTGAAACAGGACGAGGATCACCTAAGCCAAGCTGATAGAATTCCCAAAGCTCGCCTTCCTGCTTTACGCTATCAAGCTTATTTACCGCCAAAAGTACGGGCTTTTTGGAACGTCGCAAGATACGAGCAACTTCCTCATCATCAGCATTGATTCCCGTTTTTCCATCAACAAGAAAAACAATGACATCAGCTTCTTCGGTAGCAGCAAGCGCCTGAGAAGTAATCGAACCCTGGAAGGCATCGTCACTTCCCATTTCGATACCACCCGTATCAATGAGCGTAAACGAACGTCCATTCCAGTCAGCTTCATGATACGAACGATCTCGTGTCACGCCACGCATTTCGTGAACAATTGCTTCATTATTTTCCGCAAGACGGTTAACCATCGTGGACTTGCCCACGTTTGGACGCCCCACAATAGCAACAATTGGTAATGACATAGTTACTCCTAGCTAAAGGATTCGTTTGTCTTTTCAAGCTTTCAGGATACCACGCAAAACCCAGCACTTTATCAGAACACACCAACATCGTATGGTGATTTGCTCTTTTAGGAACAATCGATGGGAATTATCCTGCGATTGCTGCCTATAACGAATGAAGTCGCGCAATCACATCTTCAATTTGATTATCGGGAGTAGAAGCTCCTGCCGTAACCCCTACAGTTTGCCCATCATTAAACCAGGAAGGTTCGATCTCGTCTGCCGATTCAATGTGATAGGTATACGGACAATACTTTAGACATATTTCATAGAGGCGAGTTGTATTAGAAGAATTACGCCCTCCAATGACTACCATCACCTCTACCTTTTGGGCAAGCGCTATGGCAGATTTTTGGCGTTGGGTAGTAGCGGAACAAATTGTGTTCCTCACTTCAATATCAAGTTTTTTATCTTCAAGGGCATTAAGAACTTCAGCAAGCTTTGATTCTGATTGAGTGGTCTGCACCACAACACCAATACGGGAAGAAAGTACAGAGGGAATATCCTGAACGCCGCCTACGATAATGCAATCGCCACCCGCAGCACGTGCATGAGCAGATATCCCTTCAACTTCAGGATGCCCCGCTTCGCCGACAACAAGAACTTGTCTTCCTTCATGCGCCAGCTTAGCCGCAGCACGCTGAGCACGCATCACATGCGGACAAGTTGCATCTACCACGTACAGATCCCGCGAAACAAGTTCATCGATTACCTGAGGAACTACCCCATGAGAACGAATAACAACCTTCTTTGCCTGCACATCAGATACTGATTGAGCAACATGAATACCTTGCTCCTCCAATTCGGAAACCACCTGAGGATTATGAATCAAAGGACCAAGAGTACAAACTGAACCATCAGAATCATTTGCCTTTAAGGTCATATCGAGCGCACGCTGTACCCCATAGCAAGCTCCTGCATGTTCAGCGCGAATTACCGTGAGAGTTCCCATTTAAGACTCCGATTTAGCTTTTGGAAGATAATCTGGCAGAGTTGCAGGATCAAAAGCGGCAATAGGATGCTGTTCAAACACTTCGGTATAATCCTTCGCATCGGGGAACAACTCAGCCATATTCACCTCATGAGCAGGACAGTTAAACGTTAAGGCATACGCCTCACGCATGGTATACCAAGCGCAGGCATCCATTCGTTCATCCTTGGGTAGAAAATCAAAGGAATCAAGCGAAATAGGTTCACCAAATCGAACGATTACTTTTGGAAAACGAACACGCTCCCCTTTTCGTTTGATATTTGCAACATTCTCTAGTCCAAGAGGAACGATGGGAGCCTTCCCCATACGAGCAATCAAAACAGCACCTGCATGAAGCTCAGGCTTATTGCTTCCCTTGCTCCTTCGTGTTCCTTCCGGAAAAATTCCAACCCATTCGCCATTTTTAAGCATACGTGCAGCACGCTTCATAGCGGTACGATCTGCAGTATTTCGCTTAATCGGAAACGCTCCTGCACGAGAGATTATTTCACCTAGAAAATTGTTTCCTGCTACAAACAGGGAATCACGTGCCATAAGACGAAGCCAAGCGCGTGGGCGAACAGAAAGAAAAGCCACAATAACGTCAAGATAAGAGTAATGAGGAGCGATAAGTACCGCACCAGTTGTTTTACCCTTAAATTTATCAATCACTTCTTGATTTTCGATTTTCATGCGGAAAAATACGCGGAAAACGAAATTCAGAATACCCGCAATAATATAAATCAAAAATCGGGGAACATGATTTGTTTGATCATTTCCCATGCAGGGACGATCCCAGAATTCTTCATGAACACTAAACATTACGAACGGTATCCTAGCCTTCTCTACATTTTTGCTTGTGCGCTACCGCAAATCATTGCAATTATTTCTTCGATATATTTACCAGTAGAGTCAATACAGAGAGCATCATCTGCTGGTCTTAAAGGAGAGGTATCGCGGCTTGAATCCAACTCGTCTCGACGCACAATATCAGCAAGAACCTCGTTGTAGTCGATAGAGCCCACCCCACGATCAACGTTTTGACGTACTCGTCTATGAGCACGCTCCTCAGGGGTAGCGCTCAGAAATATTTTTACTTCCGCACCGGGAAATACCACCGTTCCAATATCGCGTCCTTCTACTACGTAATTACCTTCAGAACCGATACGACGCTGCTGCTCAACCAATGCCTGCCTTACCCCCGGTACCGCCGACACCGCCGAAACGCTTTTGTCTATTTTCGCTGTACGAATCTCATCAGTAATCTCTTGATCATCGCAAAAAACTCGCTTTGGAACAGGATTACCTTCTTCGTGTCCAAAACTAATGGTGTGATTTTGCGCAATTTCAGTAAGCGCCTGCCCGTTAGTAAGGCAAATCCCTTCCTGCAAAGCCTTCCATGCAACCGCACGATACATTGCGCCAGTATCCAAACAAGAAAAACCCAGCTTTTTGGCAACCGCTTTGGCAACCGTAGACTTTCCTGCACCCGATGGTCCATCTATTGCAATAATCATTAGGCAAGCCCTCTCATTACCTCTAAGAAACGGGGGAAACTTACAGAAATACAATCAAAGTCAATGATGTCAACTGCATGATGGGAGCACAATCCCGCCAAAGCCCAGGTCATCGCTAAACGGTGATCTTTTCGAGAATCAAACACCAACCCTTCAGGCACTTCCAGACCCGGCTGTCCTTCAATATAGAGATTATCGTTTTCTGCCCAGGCATTCACGCCCATCAATTCGAGACCTTGAATAATCGCATCCAATCGATTCGACTCTTTCTTGGTAAGCTCACTTACCCCACGAAATACCGTAATGCCTGATGCATGGGCGGCAACAAGTGCCAAAACAGGTATTTCATCAATCTCTGAAGCAATATGTTGTGAAGGAATTTCGCACCCACGCAAATGAGGAGTATACGCAGCCTCAATAATGCCAATGGGTTCCTTACCTTCAGCAGTAAGATAACGAACTTCTATCGAAGCACCCATACGCTCAAGTGTGCGGATAAAACCAACTCGTCCAGGGTTAAGACTTACCTTTTCAATCTGAATTGAACTGCCAGGCTTCAACAAGGCAGCACAGATAAGAAACGCCGCTGAAGAAGGATCTCCTGGAACATCAACTTCGTTCGCATGAAGAGTAACAGGTCCTTCTACTGAAGCCCGACGGAAAGCCATTCCTGCCTTAACACCAAATTCAGGTAACATCAGTTCAGTATGATTACGCGAAATGGCAGGTTCATTAATAACCGTTTCGCCTGTTGCCCCTAAGCCAGCAAGTAGAACCGCAGTTTTAAGCTGAGCTGAAGCCATAGGAGAATCATACGTAATCGCCTTAAGGTTTGGAGTGCCCATAATAGTTACCGGCAAAGTCTCGCACGCCTCAGGTTCAAAGCGAACACCCATTTTCATTAAAGGCGCAATAATACGACGCATGGGGCGCTTTTTTAATGATTCATCACCCGTAATTTCTACTTTGATGTTCCATGGGGCTAAAATCCCCATTAACAGACGAGCCGTTGTACCTGAATTACCACAATCAATAGGTTTCGTTGGCTGCGTTGGGCCATTTGCCCCCCAGCCAGTAATACCACCTGCAAGAGAACCATCGAGCTGACGCTCAAGAGCAACCGTAGCCCCCAAAGCGGACATTGCAGCAATGGTAGAGCGAACATCAGCAGAATTAAGAACTCCTGTGAGTCGCGAAGTACCTTCTGCCATAGAAGCAAACATTACCGCGCGATGAGAAATAGATTTATCCCCGGGTACCGCCGCTACTCCATCGAGAGGGCGAGCGAGTGGTTCAATACGAGTTGTGTTTGGTGAGGTCATAACTACTCCTTAAACAAAGGGTTGAACGAAACGCTAAACCCGGCTTTTATGAGTTGTGTCGACAGTTTTCCGATATCACCTTCATCTGTAAGAATCAAATCCAGCACAGCACTTGACGACGTAATATGATCTATATCTATAGACTGTACGTTACAACCCGCCTTCGATGCAATAGTTGTTATTTCAGCAATTATGCCAGGACGATTCGTAAGGGGAATTCTTACTTCGAGCAAATCTTCCGTTGCGGGAACCCACTTTGACGGAAGCGCACGACGAGCCTGCGCTGCACGATCTAAAAGTGAAGTGAACTCAGATTTATCACCTTCACGCAACGTATCTGCATAATTTTTTAAAATGGTCTGAATCTCATCAAGGCCCTCCACGATGGCATTTCGATTATCAAATGCAATACCGGTCCATAAAGCAGGAGAACCCGCTGCAATACGGGTGGAATCCTTAAAACCACCAGCAGCCAAACGGAATAAGGCCTCTTGATCACCTGCATGTCGTACCGCTAATTCCACTAACGATGACGCTACAAAATGAGGAACATGGCTTACAATCGCTACCACTTCATCGTGGGTATCTCGAGGAAGCGACACCACGCGAGCACCAAGACCTGTAAGCATTTCATGCATATCCGCATAGTCTTGAGCAGACGTTGCCTCATCAGGACACAAAACCCAATGAGCACCCTGAAATAAATCTTCACGCGCTGCTTCAATACCGCTTTTTTCTGAACCAGCCATAGGATGACCCGGAATATACTTTTCTGGATGAGGAAGAATCTTTTTTGCCTGCTGACTCACAATTGCCTTTGTTGAACAGGTATCGGTCACAACACCTGCAAAATCATTTTCAGCTATCAAGCAAAAATAGTCTGGGACCACGGGAACAGGCGTTGCGATCATCACTAAATCACAACGAGAAAGCGCCTCTGACAAATCATCGGTAGCGAGTAGGCCTTCATTAACCCATCCTCGCTCTTGCGCTTCGTCTATCGTGTCTTGAGAAATATCAACTCCGATGATATATGAATCAGGATACGCAGCGCGATACGCCATAACAAATGATGACCCTATCATTCCAAGACCAATAGTCATAATTGAGGTAAAACGCGTATCCATGATAGATAATTCCTTCTCCTTGTCTCTATTTATCTCTATTCACGCAAAAGTGTACCATTGCTAACCGATCGAAGCCCGCAGCTGTGCTACCTCTTCATCGAGAAGTAATCGATAAGCTCCCTCAGGGAGATCACCAAGATCAATCGGACCAAGCTTTTCTCGATGGAGCCGAACAACAGGATATCCCACCGCTTCACACATTCGCTTAATTTGCCGTTTTTTTCCTTCGTGAATGGTAATTGTTAACACCGTAGAGCCCTTAAGTTGTTTCACAATTGAAACACGGGCTGGAGCAGTAAGGCCATCTTCTAAAAGTACACCCTCTCTTAAAGCATTAAGAGCAGCCTCAGAAGGAACCCCCTTAACCATTACGCGATATTCCTTATCCACATGAAACGAGGGATGAAGTAAAGCGTTTCCCAGTTCACCATCAGTAGTAAAAAGCAAAAGTCCCGTCGTATCAAAATCGAGTCTGCCAATGGGAAACAACCCTGGATACGTCTCGCAGGGAACAAGCTGTGCAACGCAAGGCCTTCCCCGATCATCCTTCATAGAAGTTAGGTAGCCTGCTGGTTTGTGAAGCATAAGAACTACCGAATCTCTCCCGAGCGCCACAAGCTTACCATCAACTTTTACTTCATCAGTAGAAGGATCCACTCTTGTTCCCAGTTCCACAACCACCTGGCCATTCACTGATACGCGACCCTCTAGAATAAGCTTCTCGCTCGCCCTTCTGCTCGCAACGCCTCCTCGAGCAAGAAACTTTTGCAATCGCATAGGCTCATTAGTCATCTTCATCGAATACCAATTCATCGAAGTTGATTTTTTCAACTGCGCCCACCCCTGCAGCAAGCGCATCGCTGAGCATGGTCTGCATTGCCTCTTGCATAGATTCTGCGCGAGCTAAATCTTCAACTTTCTTCTCAGTTTCTGTATCGAGAGAATAGGTCTCATCTTCTGGACGAACAATATTTAATCGCTCAGCGATAAAGGCACGAGTTTCTTCATCAGGAGCAAATGACTCAAGAGGCGGCAAATCAGCAACCGAGCGTAAGCCAAATTTTTCCAGAAAGGTAGTAGTGGTTGCGTAAAGCACTGGATTTCCTGGAGCATCTTGCGTTCCTGCTTCTCGCAAAAGCCCCTTCTCTACCAAAGAATTGATCGAGCTATCAGAACTTACTCCTCGAACCGAAGCAACCCCATTGCGCGTTATAGGCTGACAATACGCCACCACCGCAAGCGTCTCTAATGCAGCTTGAGAAAGCCTTCGTGTATCCCACGACAAAACATACTTTTCTATGAGCTCGTGGTATCGAGGATGCGAATACAATCGCCAACCACCCGCCACCTCTCGCAATTGAATACCACGCTCGTCATGTTCGAGTGATCGCTGAAGCTCCTCAAGTGTTTCCTGAATGATTGCTGGCTCTGCCTCCAGCATGTCAGCAAATGTCAAAACAGTAACCGGTTCATCGGTAACAAACAGCATCGCTTCCAGAGCGCCTGCTAACCATGATTTTTCTGAATCTAGCATTATGCGTCCTCTATCACTGAATCGAATTCAGTATCTTCGTCAAGTATTTGTCGGTTTGCGTCTTCTTCGACACAAATTGCAATATCGCCAAATAATTCATCTTGACTGAGAGATACCATATTGCGCTTAAACAATTCCAATATCGCCAAAAAGGTAACCACGATCAGATGAGGATCATCCTGATTGGAAACAAAGTCGGAAAAATGAACCTGCTTCTTTTCACAAACCCGATCATAAACAAGCCGCACTTGAGTTTCCACCGGAATAACTCGTGCAGCGATATGTTCTGATTCAAGAAGAAAAACATCACGTCTGGCGATACAAGCAGCACAAAGTTGTCCAAGCTTTTCGATTTTCACTCCTGCTAAATAATCAGGAACGAGCGTTAAAAACGAACGATCAGGCCCAAAAGGTCGAGCATGCATTCGCTCTTCCGCTTCAAAACGTGCTTGAAGCGCAGTAGCAGCATTTTTGAATTTCTTATATTCCAGAAGATGGTCAACAAGCGCATCACGCATTTCATCAGGTGAAATCTCATCAAACTCTTCGTCGAGTTTTTCTGATTCCTCATGAGGTATAAGACTTGCCGCCTTGATCTCAAGGAGAGTGGAGGCCACCAGCAAAAAATCGCTTGCAACATCAAGGTCAACGTTTCTCATACGCTGCACTTCAGAAAGATATTGATCGGTAATCTCCGACAAGGAAATAGAACCAATGCTGACTTTTTTTCGACTGACTAAATAAAGTAGCAGATCGAAAGGCCCCTCGAAACTTTCGATGCGAACGCGATAAGACATTCTTATCCACGTCCCTCTTCATCGAGACCTTCAAAATTATTTTGCCTCAACGCCTCGTATACCCCTAAGGCACAAGCATTGGATAAATTCAGCGAACGAAGTCCTGGCCGCATGGGAATGCGCACGCATTCATCGGCATGAGCCTGCAGAACCTCATCGTCTATACCGCGACTCTCTCGCCCAAAAATAAGATAGACTTCCCCTTCGTATACGCGCTCGCAATATGAAGAATGCGCCTTACCTGTAAAGAAAAACATCCGTTTGCCGGCATATTCTTCTAAAAATTGCTGTACGCTCGCGTGGCGAACAATTGTAACCTTATCCCAATAATCAAGCCCCGCTCGTTTCATGTTTCTCTGCGTAGCGCGAAAACCCATTGGCTCAACGAGATGAAGGGTTGCCCCCGTACATGCACAAGTTCGTGCTATATTGCCCGTGTTCTGAGGAATTTCAGGTTCAAAAAGCACTACATGTAAATCTAGGCTCATGATAAAGCCTCCTTGCTTTTTCTCATCTCTTCCTCTATTTCCTCAGAAAGCATAATCCATTCCTCTTCATGGGCAGCAAGCGATGCCTTTAATTGTGCGTGTTCGGCAATAACATCACTCGAAGCGTCTTCGTTCATGTAGAAATCTGGATCAGCTAAAAGAGCTAAGATCTCTTCCATCCGAGCAGATTCTCGCTCAATCATCGAGTCAAGCTCTTTTACTCGCTTACGCTGATTTTTTAAAGCTGCATAAGCACGATTTCGCGCTTCTGCTTCAAGGCGTTTTTGCTCTTTTGATTTTGGCGCTGAACCTCGTGGTGCCGTGAGGCTATCCGCATCAACACCAGACTTGCCTGATGTTGGCACACCAACAAAATCACGCGAAGAAGGCCCCTTCGCATGGTTAGCTCCTTCGCCCTTTGTTTGCTGTGAGCTTTTGACAAACGAACTTGAAGGCGCTTGAGCAGGAGCCATCTTGATACCACTGGTAGCACTTTTACCTTTGCTTATCTGGATAGATTCATACGAATCCTGCTCTTCAAGTTCAGTTTTATAGAGATAGTAATCGTAATCTCCTGCAAACGAAGTAACTTTTCCTGGTTTTATCTCTATGATGCGATTCGCTACTGAACGAATAAGATGACGATCGTGCGTAATAAGCAAAATAGTACCCTCAAACTGCTGTAGGGCCTGCTCAAGGATATCAGCACTCGCAATATCTAAATGGTTTGTTGGCTCGTCTAGGCAAAGCAGCGGTTTTGGTGCCACCAACATCTTTGCGAGAGCAAGACGACATTTCTCTCCACCTGATAGCACCGAGACTTTTTTGTCCACATCATCATTTTGAAACAAAAATGATCCAAGCAATGTTCGCACTTGAGAAATACTCCAACCAGGAGCTGCATTATCTAACTCTTCAAATACTGTATTGCCAGGATGTAATTCCTCTAACTGATGTTGGGCAAAATAAGTTTTACTCACATGGGTACCATAGCGAATCTGTCCTGAATCAGGTTTAAGTACGCCTGCTATCATCTTCAAAAGCGTAGATTTACCTGCGCCATTTGGACCTACAAGCGCAACCTTGTCCCCTCGATATAATGACAAATCCAAGCCATCATAAATTACTTTTTCTCCAAAAGATTTATGAAGGTCTTTTACCTCAACAACAAGATCTCCCGTGCGAGGTGGTTGCTGGAAGTTAAAATGAACGCTTTTTTTCTCAGGTGGCACCTGAATACGTTCCATTTTTTCCAACTTGCGCACACGATCCTGGACCTGTTTCGCTTTTGTTGGCTTATAGCGAAAGCGGTCAATAAAGGCTTGCATATGAGCAATCTCTTCAGCCTGCTTAGCAGCTTGTTCTTTAAGCTTCTCAATACGCTCTTCGCGCTGACGAAGATAGGCAGAATAGTTTCCTTTATAGAGCTGAACATGACCAAGATCAATTTCAGCTACCCGATCAACCATATTGTCCAAAAAAGCACGGTCGTGACTTACCACGATAACGCTACCCGAATAACTGCGTAAAAAGCCTTCAAGCCAGCGCACACTTTCTAAGTCGAGATGATTGGTTGGTTCGTCAAGTAATAAAACTTCAGGATTTCGCGTCAAAAGCTTCGCAAGAGCAATACGCATTTGCCACCCACCGGAAAAGTCGGTGGTTGAACGCTCCATATCGTCTTCGCCAAACCCTAAACCAAACAGCACCACACGTACGCGAGACTCCAATTCATAGCCACCCATAGACTCATAGATATCTCGAGCCTTTCCGTAGGCGGAAAGCTGTTGCTCTGTCGGGTTTTCTCCAAGTGAAAGCTCTAAACTACGCACCTTTTGTTCTTGACGCATAATTTCATGCTGAGCAGAAAGCACTTCTTCAAAAATGGGGTTATCACCCATTTCGATAGCTTCCTGCTCCAAGTAACCAACCTTAGCACCTTTTGCAAAAAGCACTCGTCCCGTATCGGCATCCTCTTGGCCGGTAATGATATTGAGAAGGGTTGTTTTTCCTGCTCCATTAGGGCCTACCAACGCAAGTCGATCGTGCTCTTCCAACTTGAAAGTAACATCAGTAAACAGCGTTCGAGACCCAAACGATTTAGTAATATGTTCTAGTTGCAAAATCATAACGACTAATTATAGCAACCTTATGTTGGTACAGGGTTAGTCGATATCTTATTGCTCGTTTAATCAATATAAATATGATTCGTATTTGAAAGATCCAACTTATGCTCGCGAATAAAGTCAATAAAATGATCGACACAATACGGACGATAATTCTTTTCGCTATAAATCAGATAAACCATATGCGAGAATCTGCGCTGCTCTTCAGCGTTGTTGTAGAGAGGTTTAATGACAATATCATCTACCGTATGCGGGAAGAAGGTATCGAGCATTACCGCATAGTCCGAACCCGTTGCTGCCAAACCAGCAAGAATTGATTCATCCTCATACGAATAACGAACCTTTTCCACCCCATAACTATCAAGTAAACGCTTGACTGAACTTCCAAGAGGCACTTCCTCACGATAAGAGATAATAGATTGTCCGATGAGATCCTCGGGAGTCAAAAAAGGTTTTGCCGCCAACGGAGAATCAGGATTCATTGACACGACCAAAAGCTGTTCCGCTACGGGAATTTTCTGAATGCCCGATTCAGATCCATCACACGCGCAGAATGCCACATCGTGCTTGCCTTCAAGTATGCCTGCAATCAGTTCTTGGGAAGGCCTTTGATTAATATCAAATACCGTCTCATGGTCATTGGTGGAAGAGTAGAGCTTCAGCAAACGAGGCAAGTAATCTGATTGGAGGGTAACGATACATCCAATATCTATAGTACCGCCATCCCCCTCGCCCGAGTAACCCTTCATGATGGCGATGCCTTTATCTAGCTGTTCTAAGGAAGCATTAACGTAACCAAGAAATTCTGAGCCATACTTCGTAAGTTCAACATTTCGTCCTGCTTTCTGAAACAACGAAACCCCTAGCTCTTGCTCTAGGGAAGAAATTGAACCTGACAAAGTAGGCTGAGTGATGAAAAGTTCTTTAGCAGCGCGCGTGTAATGCTGCAGCTCTGCTAATTTTCGGAAATAATACAGCTGAGATAGATTCATGCCTTGTACACCTCTGGAATGAATTAATACACAGAAATTATAACGTAATACCGATAGATTGTTCGCAATTCATAAGAAAGTGCCCAATTAAAAATAAGAGACCTCGGAAAAACCGAGGTCTCTTTATCTTGCTTGCAAAATCTACTTCGTAGTATAAGAGCTCACCTAACCAAAACTTTATCCTTCGGTATGGTCGTCTTATAAGAGCAAACTTTAATCAGTTTATTCCTCACGAAGCTTTTCCATTGCGCTGTAGCCGAACTGACGCTTGAATGCTGCCATTGCAACAATGGACATCAAGATTTCAATGCAGCTTACTGCAAGCAGGAGAATCATCATGATCCAGACAGCGCTTGCTTCGCCAACTGCTGTAGTCATGCTACCAACGATGAAGGGCAGGAATACAGAAGCGAAGCCCATGAAGGTGTAATACATACCTACGTTGCGGCCGCGAGGACCAGGGCACATCATCTGGCGCAAGGAAACACCCGTCTGAAGCATGCCGCCTGCAGCGGAGAAGCCCAGAACTGCGATAGCAACGTATACCACACCAGCACCAAGACCAAGTGGCAAAGCGATAATTACCAACGCAAGTGCTGCAGCACCGAGGATAGAGTCAAACAGGATAACCTTCAGTGGCGACCAGCGAAGTTTGCCCATAATCCAAGCCCAGAACAGAACTGCAATAATAGAACCAGCAGTGTAAATTGAAGTCAAGCCTGCAGCTGCTACAGGATCAAGACCAAGGTTCGTAATACCAAATTGCTTGGTGTACTGCTGAGCACCATACATTACGAACATGATGGTGAAACCAAAGAACAGCGTTACGAACTGAATAAGGGCATTGGGCTGCTCGATCATTGCGTCCTTAGCTGCCTGAATTTCAGCTTCTGCCTTATTCTTTGCAGCAGAATTGTCAGAATCACCAGCGGTCATCTTACGCTCGTCGTCATAAATAAAGGGCGTAAAGATTGCCATTACCGTTGCAATAATGGACATAACAATTGGAATCCAAATGTTGATGTGCCAAGAATCGCCGGAATTCATAGCTGCCAAGAGAGGATACACAATACCGGACAAGGAAATAACAGCCTTGATACCGATAGTAGTAGAAGCAGAATACTTCGGATTTGCCTCTGCTACCGCAGGGTAAAGTGAGCCATCCCAGAAACCTGACGTTGCAACACCAGAGAGGAAGCCTGCAATGCACGCGATGGTTGCATCCGTCGTGGTCAGCATAATTACAAACGAAATGATGTAGAGAATACCGCCGCCCACTGCCATAATCTTACGGCCAATGCGGTCAGAAATCTCGCCACCAATCCAAACACTGACAAATTTACCAACGCCGGTCCAGGTAATTGCCATTGATACCGCGGCAGCACCTGCAGCTGCGTCAGTAAATCCCCATTGAGTATAGAAATTTACTTGGTTTTGGCTGAAGATAATTGCCTGAACGCCATGTGTTAAATAACACATATATACGGTGGCGATAGCAAACAAGTACTTCGTAGCCTGTTTTGCTGCACTCATCATTCTCCCCTTTCCTCAAAAAATGATTAGCACTATAAGAAATTCCACGACCCTCTCCAAAAACTCATGGAATCTCTATTTCCAAATGAACATGTTATAAAAATGGAATTTATAAATCCAATAAATGCCATGAATGCTTTAGCGAGTTATTTATAACTCTCATGGATATTTATATATCAAATACCTTATAGATTGCTAATTTTGAAACAATATTTTTAGAATGGGAATTAATAAGGCAATCTAATCAAGACACCTTATAGCTGGGTTATAGGAAAAAATGTGTTGCTATAACCCTTATAGCTTCTAAATTTTGATTGAGGGCACTTACGGCTTATAGGACACACTTGTTACCCAATAAGCCATACTTACGCATCCTCAACTGAATAAATGAAGCAGAATAAAAAAAGTCCGCACAAAATAGTGCGGACTTTTTAGTATCGCAAAGCGATCAAATCGAAGAATGAACTTCGTTAAATCTTAACCAAAGCGATATTCTACACCCATGGTAGGCTGTGGATACTCCCACTTCTCAAGGATGGTTTCGCCACAGATCATGCGGCACGTACCACATTCGAGGCAACCAGCGTAGTCAAAAATTGGCTCGTCGCCTTCTGCGGGCATCTTGTACAGTGCAGCTGGGCAGCACATAACAAGTTTCTGGAATTCAGGATCGGAAGCCTTAACGCCTTCCTTGATCTTGATATGAGCATTTTCCTCATCAACATTAAACTTGTTGAGAGAAAGCTTCTCGTCGACGTTAACCGTAATATCGATCATAGAGCCTTCACACCCTTCATAGCAACCTTAGCAAGCTTGAACAGACCCTGCTTCTTTACTGGAGGCAAAGCGATCTTCATGACATGCTGGCGAGGCTCACCGTCAACCATGAACAAAGGAGTCATGATGTCGCGGATCATTTCAGAATAACCGCGGAACATGCCTGGGCAGTTCTCTAGGAATTCAGGAGCATCCTGATACATCTTCATGTCGCGCATTACAAAAGAGTTATCCAACATGGTCTTGTAATCGGACAGACCAGCCTTGGAAGTGTCACCAGCATCAAGAGCTTTAATAGCTGCCTTAGCAGCAATTTCACCAGAAGCAACAGCCAAGTCCATACCACGAACCGTATAACCAAGGTTCATGCACAACATAGCTGCGTCACCTGCAACCAAGACACCATCGCCAACGATTTCTGGCATCATCTTCAGGCCACCTTCAGGTACAACATGGCCAGAATACTCAACCGTCTTACCACCAGCAATCAAAGGCTTGATCTCAGGACGATTCTTGAAGTTTTCAAGCATCTGATAAACAGGAATGTCCTGCTTCAAAACTTCACTCATGGTAGCAACAATACCTACGGAAACAGATTCCTGGTTTGCATAGATGAAAGCACCACCAATGATGCCGTTAGAACAATCACCTGCGAACAGCCAGGAAGCACCCTCGCCTGGATTGCAAAGGAAACGGCTTTCGATAACATCAGCAGGAAGCTCAATGGTTTCCTTAGCGCCAACTGCTACCTGATGAATAGCAGGAGCCTTCTTGGAAAGACCTGCCTTAGAAGTAAGCAAAGAATTTACACCGTCAGCAAGAATTACTACATCAGAGGTAATTGCGTCACCAAATGCGTCAATACCTTTTACCTTGCCATCTTCGATGATGAGGTTTTCTACTGCAATACCGTAAATGTATTCAGCACCAGCATTTTCAGCCTGCTCAGCAAGCCACTGATCGAAGGGGCCACGTAAAACAGTGTAAGATTCTTTACCTGCTTCTTCGAGTTCACGTGCTGAGTAGTCAACCGTGAAGTTTGAATCAGGCGACATAAGCGAAATACGCTCATGGGTAACTTTACGCTGCAAAGGAGCTTCCTGATAATTTGGGAAGACCTTGGCGAGCGAATGCGTGTAAATACGACCGCCCGTCATGTTCTTTGCGCCAGCGTAGTTACCACGCTCGACAACAAGAACCGACTTGCCAGCGGACGCGAGGGTATAAGCAGCTACGTTACCGGCGCAGCCAGCACCCACGACAATCGCGTCAAAATCGGACATGCTTTTCCTTTCAGAGAGCGAACAAAAAAACAGGGCGCAGAAAACCTGCGCCCTGCAATAATAAGCTTTTTTTTACAGCTTTTCAATCAAAGCAGGAAGAACCTTGTAAATGTCACCTACGAGACCGTAGTCGGCCTGCTTGAAGATAGGAGCATTCTGGTCCTTGTTGATTGCGATGATGGTGTCAGCACCCTGTACACCTACCATGTGCTGCATCTGGCCGGAGATACCCAAAGCGAAATATGCCTTAGGAGCAAGCTGGAGACCAGAAACGCCGATGTAGAGGTTGCGAGGCATCCAGTCAACGTTCTCAGCGAGAGGACGAGAGCAACCAAGCTCGCCGCCAACCTTAGCGCAAAGATCGCGAGCCATCTGGAGGTCTTCTTCAGCACCAAAGCCACGACCAGCACCAACAACAACGTCGCACTTGGTGAGGTCAGCACCCTCACGAGGTACTTCCTTGGTTCCACGAAGTACGAGAGGCTTCTCAGGAGCGGTGTAAGCGATGGTCTCAACATCGTCAGAGCCAGTTGCTTCTGCGTCAGCAAAGCAAGTAGCAGCCACGGTGTAAACCTTAACGCCCGTTGCCTTCTGCTTGGTAGAAGCGAGACCGCCGAAGTACATGTTGGAAACGGTGTCACCGTCGATAGCTGCTACATCGGAAATAACAGCAGTGCCAAGCTTAGCAGCCAAAAGACCAGCAAGGATCTTGTTGCGAGGAGTTGGCTCAACGAGTACTACGTCAGGCTGAGCAGCATCATATGCTGCCTGTACGCCAGCAGCTGCATTTTCAACAGGCTCGCCAGCAGGAAGCTCAACGTCATAAGCCTTATCAGCAACACCCGTAAGAGGAGCACCCTTTACGACTGCCAATACTACTTCGTCGGCGATAGAACGTGCGCCAGCGCAAAGAGCGCGCTGAGCGTCGGTGGTTTCTGCAAGAACAAATGCTTTCATGTTTTAGTACCGCCTTCTCTTTACTATTTAAGTGCCTCAGCAACAGCGGCTGCAAATGCGTCGATGTCGCCTTCTTCAAAGATCTGCTGCTTACGAGGTGCGAGTTCAGGAGCCTTGATCTCCTCAATCTCTACCTTGGTGTCAAGAGCACCAGCGAGGTCCTCAACCGTGGAAGGCTTCTTGCCAGCTGCAAGAATCTCACGCATGCCAGGGATGCGAGGCTCACCAATGGAAGGAGAAACAGATACTACTGCAGGAAGAGGAACTTCGATCTCCTCTACTTCTTCTTCAAGGGTGCGCTCTACAACGAGCTTGTCGCCCTCAGCAGCAATGGAGGTTACCTCATTGATGGTAGGTACACCAAGAGCAGCTGCGAGCTGTACGTTTACCTGACCAGCATAGAAGTCAGCAGAGCCGTCACCGGTGAGGATTACGTCGTAATCAGAGCACTTCTCGTCAATGATGCCCTTGAGAACCTGTGCAGTTGCATAAGAATCTGCGGTCTCCAGAGAGTCATCAGCAACCATGAAGAGCTCGTCAACGCCACGGGACAGGATGTCCTTCTTCAGCTTAGCGTCGGTAGCCTTAGTGGTGGCTGCACTGATCACTACAACCTGACCATCGTTAGCAGCAGCGAGCTGAGCTGCAGCTTCGATAGCATTCTTGTCGTAGGCAGAAATGATCTGGTGAGCCTTAGAGTAGTCGAGCGAACGATCACCAGCAACAAAGATGTCCTGGTCGTCAGCAACTACCTTTACTGCGACAACAATTTTCATAACTTTCTTGCTCCTATTCTCCTTGTATTCCTACAAAAGGGAGTTTAACGCTACGTGTGTGTTGATTACTTGTAAGCCTTCGGAACTGCACGACCAGCGATGTAATCCATAACCTCGCACGTACCGCCAGCAAGCATATTACCACGAAGGTCACGCCAAATGCGACCCACACGAACTTCGTCAGTATAGCCAAGACCGCCATAAATCTCAATGCAGTTGTCAGCTACCTGAAGATGAGCACGGGTGCCCCAAGACTTCAACATAGCAATGTCAGCATTGATGGACTCACCCTGATCGAGCTTCCAGAGGCAGTAGTAGAGCCACCAGCGAGACTGCTGAAGGATCTTTTCATTCTCGGTGATGAGGTCCTGAACGCGAGGGTTGGTAATGATTGGCTTATTGAAAGCAATACGATCCTTTGCGTACTGAACAGCATCGTTCTGAGCAGCCTGTGCAAGACCGAGACCCTGAGCTACAACGAGGCAGCGCTCGAACTCAAAGTTCTTCATGAGGAGCAACCAGCCTTCACCAGCACCACCAATGCGCTGATCTTCGGTTACTACTACATTATCGAAGAATACGTCTACGAAAGGTACGGTGTGCTGACCAAGCTTGGTCAAGTGAGCAGTAGAAACACCTTCGGTTTCGCGCTTAACAAGCCACAAAGACATGTCGCGGTTTTCACGAGCAGGATCCTCGTCCTTGCAGATTACCAACAGATAAGGTACGTCAGCACCATTGGTAACCCAAGTCTTCTGACCATTGAGTACGTAAGTACCGTCAGCCTGCTTCTTAGAGGTCATGGTCATGCCCTGGTTGTCAGAACCAGCAGCTGGCTCGGAAAGGCAGAGTGCTGCAACGGACTGACCAGACTTTTCATATTCTTCCATGATGACAGAGGACTGTTCAGGAGTGCCGAACTCAGCAAGGTCAGCGCAAGCGAGCATACCGGTCATGAAAGGAGTCATAGCGCCGGTGAACTCATAAAGCTTCTCGGTCATAAGACCCAGGGTTACGTGGTCAGTTGGAATACCGCCAACTTCTTCTGGAAGGCCCATGAATGGGAAACCAGCGTCACGATAAGCATCCTGAGCTTCTGCGGAAACCTGATGGTTTTCGTACATCTGCCTTACAGACTCATCGTCGAAATAGCGATCAGCATATTCCTTGAGGGATTCAACAAGGAGCTGCTGCTCGTCGGTAAGACCAAAATCCATAATCTTCTCCTTCTCCTCGTCTTCATAGAAAAGACGAACGTAGTCCTGGCAGCACAAAACGCCAGAAAACGGACTTTCTGATTCCACAAGTTTAAGCGCAAACCGCAATCCGTCCAACAAAAAATAGTTAACTGACCCTAAGAAAAAACCGATTTATACCTTAGGTTTTTATAGGAGGAGTCTATTAGTGGACGAAATTGACAAGTTTTTTCCCGTGGAATTGTTGCAACTATATATTAGTTATAAAACAAAATTGAGAGTTCTTTTTTCACGCATTTTTCTTTTTAAATCTATTGAAAAAATTTTTTAACGTTTTCTTGATCTCTTTCAAACTATTCCTTCACCTTTTAGACCGCTCACGGAAAATAAGCAACCTTTTGCTCTTGGACAACCTAATCAGTAGCCGTTCATCCAAAAGAAAACTACGTTTATCCCGAACGATAGAGCGCACCTATGAAAATAACTTGATTGAGCGTTCATATCCTATTGGACACTCTCAAGCGCACGAATGATAAACTAGCTCGTAGCGGAATATCCGGAATCTGCCGCATAAGGGTTAAACCGGAGCTGTTCGGCTCCAACTCACAAACCGATTAGGAGGGTTTATGAATCCGAATGCAACCATTACCGACGAGCAGTTTAAGCAGTACCTCAAAGAGGTACGCGAAATGGTCGAAGGTCCTTACACTGAATGGCAGAAGGAGATCGAGGTAACCAACACGTTCCCCGAGAAGTTCTACCAGTCCAACATTGAGCACAACATTTATCGTTTCTCTCTCCCTGTAGAGTACGGTGGATGGGGCCTCAATGAGAAGGAAATCCTTCAGGTACAGGAAGAGTTCTCTCGTGGTCCTTCGGGTATGCGTATGCATATGCACTATGCATCTGACCTGAACTGGCGCATCCTTGACGACTTCGGTCAGCCAGAAATCAAAGAGAAGTATATGCCTCTCTTCCAGGACAAGACCATCTTCACCAACTTCGCTCTCACCGAAAAGTCTGGCGGCACTGGTGCTGACCTTCACTCCACCGCTGTATGGGACGAAGAAAAGGGCAAGTGGATCCTCAATGGTGAAAAGTGGCTCATCTCCCACACTGACTGCTCTCAGTTCTCTTACGTAATCTGCGTAACTGACCCTGACAAGAAGGGCGACGATCGTCTGTCTGCCTTCTTTGTACCAATGGACAAGCCTGGTTTCGAACTCGTACCAATGCCTCATATGATGGGCTGCCGTGGTTCCGGCCACACCGGTCTGAAGTTCACCAACGTTGAACTCGAGCCAGAATTGATGCTCGGCAAGCGTGGCGAAGGCATGAAGGTTGCTATGCACTCCCTCGCTGTATCTCGTGTTCACATTGCTACTTCTAACCTCGGTATTTCTCAGCGCATGTTCGAAATGTCCATCGCTCGTGCTCGCGACCGTGTAACCTTCGGTAAGCCGATCATCAAGCGTCAGGCAATCCGCGTTAAGCTCGCTAACATGCAGATGATGATCCATGCACTCCGCTGCTGCATCATCGACTTCTGCGACGACTTCGATCTCGATCCAGAAGGCGAGTACATTTCTGAGAAGGCTGCAATCTGCAAGCTGTTCTCTATCGACACTGTTCGTCTCGTTTCCGACGAGATGCTCGAGATCTTCGGTGGCGACGGTTACTTCGAGGACTCCCCTTATGGTCCTACCGAGCTTCTTTATCGCGACTGCCGCGCTATGTGGCTCGAGGAAGGCGCTCCTACCGTACAGCGCATCACCATCGCTAAGGGTATTGAAGATCACGACGGTACCCTCGAGTATCAGACCTGGATCGCTGGCTCTAAGCTCGACTAGTTCTAGCTCTGATTCTTACCAAACCAAGATTCTCTCTTGGCTAGATTCCGGGAAGGGAGGAAGCGAAAGCTTCCTCCCTTTTTATTTTTTAAAATCATCTACCTACCTGAATATGCGGAAGTCTAGTTTTCTTCTCTAGTTTTCTTCGTATGCAACAAGCCGAATATCTGTATGCAGCAATACAGATATTCGGCTCTTAATACACTTTGTGGTCGCATTCTTAATAGACCTACGACCACAAAAAAGGTTCTTTCAAACCTTTATTTATTTATTTGGGTATGCCTACAATCCGCTACATAGTTTAATGCTTCTTTTAGAACCTCAAGAGCATTCCACGGCTCTGCCTTAGCGGGAATACCCAAAGAGATAGTATACGTAGCCTGATTAGGAAGCGAGATTCGCACTAGTTGCGATGATTTCTCGCTTGATGCCAATACGTCGGTCGGACAAAAAACTGCCCCCAACCCCTCTGTAGCCATCCCTAAAAGCGTGCCCATATTTTCACTCGTTGCAACGATACAAGGCTTAATACCCGCATTTCGTAATACCGAGTAACCTATACGACCGGAAATATCATCAAGCGTACCAAGCGCAAAAGGACACTGTTTGAGTGCACTCATGCCCTCATGCTCTATAAGCCCTAGCGCTTCTTTATGTGATGTATTAGTTGCCTGCTCCAAAACATCAGATCGAACCGCTAAAACAATTTCCTCCTGATAGAGCGGAAATAACTCAACTCCAGGATGCACATCTTCAAAACGAGCAATTACCGCATCGACTTCAGCATGCTCTGCCATACGTAAAAGCTCTCGATTAGTGCCTTCAATTAGTTGAAAACGCATCTTAGGCAATGTTTCTCTAACCTTTTTCAAAACAAAAGGCATAAGAGTCTGACTTCGCAAATGCGAAATACCGATCTTTAAAGTTCCGACACCACTACCAGTCACTTCCCCAATTTCACGAAGCATATCTTGCTGAGCTTGTTGTTGTTCTCGTGCGTACAAAAGAAAGACCATACCAGCAGGAGTAACCGACAAAGGTGAACCTCGAGTAATCAGTTTGACATCCAATGATTTCTCCAATGCTCCCAAGCGGGCACTGAGTGTTTGTTGCGACATCTGAAGCTGCTCTGAGGCTTTGGTGAAGCTTTCCTGTTCTGCAAGGGTTATAAACCAATCCCAATCATCGAGTGCCATGAGTGAGGAATTTCCTTTCGTCGAGCTATCGAAACCGTTATCCAAAAATTTTTGTACCTCTACAAATTTAATTTTTAGTTTGTCACACTTTTGTTACATTCTCACCTAAAATATACAAATCAATTTTATGAATTATCCATATTCAGAAAGGATGGATTATGAAGAAGAAACTTCTTGCCATCGTTACGACAGCCTTTGTTGCTGCTCTCGCTTTCTCCTTAGTTGGCTGCGGCGGAAACAGCGATTCTGGCGAGGGAAGCTCAAGCTCCTCTGAGCTTCGCTTTGTAACTGGTGGCGAATCTGGCACCTACTATGCTTATGGCACAGTACTTGCACAGTATTCTACTAACAATGCAGGTGTTTCAGTAAATGCTCTTTCCAGCGAAGGCTCTAAAGCAAACATTGAAGCCCTTCAAAACAATGAAGCAGAACTCGCATTCTGCCAGTCTGACGTAACAACCTACGCTTACGAAGGTACAAGCCTTTTTGACGGTGCACCATATCAGGACTTCTCCGTTGTGGCATCTCTGTATGGTGAGCAGGTACAAATTGTTACCTGTGACCCTAACATCAAAACCGTCGCGGACTTAAAGGGTAAAACTGTTTCTATCGGTGCCGCTAATTCTGGTGTTTACTTCAATGCTGTAGATATTCTTGGTGCTTACGACATGACTGAAGAAGACATCAATGCGGTTTATCAGAACTTTGCAGACTCTGCAGACTCTTTGAAGAATGACAAGATTGATGCTGCATTCATCACTGCAGGTGCTCCAACCACTGCAATTTCTGACCTCACCACTTCTAAGCAGGCATACCTGGTATCTATGGATGCTGAGCACATCGCTAAACTCCAGGAGACTTCCCCTTACTATGCAGAATCAACTATTCCTGCTGGTACCTACAATGGCATGGAAGAAGATTGCACCACGGTAGCTGTTTTGGCAGTAATTCTTGCTAATGATTCAGTAGACCAAGACGCAATTTACAACTTCACTAAATCCATTTTTGATGGCGCAGAAGCTCAGCCAGATGCACATGCAAAATACGCTGAGTTGAGCCTTGAAGAAGCTACTTCTATCACCTCTGTTCCTTATGCCGCTGGCGCTGCTAAGTATTACGAGGAGCAAGGAATCGAGGTACCTACAAAGTAGTATTCTCTGGAAGTTCTTAAACATAGAAACTCTAAAGAGAACACAAACTAGGTAATCAATCTTTTTGATACTTACCTTCATTCAGGGCTGCTGCAAAGAAATTTGCTACAGCCCTGATAGGCTTTTTGCCCTCGAAGATCATGATCAAGGAGACTACGTGAGCATATTTAAGAAAAAAGAAAAGGTTGTAGAACCTGACATCACTGCTTCAACATCAGGCAACGAAGAAGTTGATGCTGAAGCTATTATGCGTAAGTACGACAAGGAATCTAACACTCGAATCTGGGAAGGTGCCCCAAAGATTGTAATCACCGGTGTTATGGTTGCCTTTTCGGTGTACTGCCTATGCATGACCCTGTTTAGCTTAGAGCAGGCTGAAACTCGTCTTGCTCGCTTCGTTGCTGGCATTATTATCATCGGCTATTTGATGTACCCAGCAAGCAAGACAGATGCCCGTGTAAACCACATCCCCTGGTACGACATTGTCTTAATGGTGGTAGGTGCAGGAGCATTCTTGTACTATTCCTTTAACACCGTAGATATTCTGATGATGGGCACTCGTATCGGTACCCTTGAAGTAGTACTCGGTATTTTAGGTATTCTTGTTCTTGTTGAGCTTTGTCGACGTTGTGTTGGTATTCCTATCATTATTGTTGTTGGCTGCCTGCTTATTTATGCGCTGTATTGGCAGTTTAGCTACAATGGAGATGCTTACCGTACCCTTTCTAACGTAATCCAAAAGCTCTTCTATACCACCAGCGGCGTTATAGGCACTCCTACAAACGTTTGCTACACCTATATCGTTCTTTTCATTATTTTTGGTGCATTCCTCGAACGTACCGGTATTGCAAATTTCTTCATTTCTTTCGCAAACCGCATCGCAGGCTGGTCATCCGGCGGTCCTGCTAAAGTAGCAGTTATTTCCTCTGCATTATGCGGTATGGTTTCTGGTTCTTCGGTTGGTAACACCGTAACAACTGGTTCAGTTACCATTCCAATGATGAAAAAGACGGGATACCGTCCTGAATTCGCAGGCGCTGTTGAAGCTGCTTCATCCACGGGTGGACAGATCATGCCGCCAATTATGGGTGCTGCGGCATTCTTGATGGCTGAGTACATGGGTATTCCCTACATTCAGGTTGCCACTATTGCTATCATTCCCGCAATTTTGTACTTTACCGGCATTTTCTGGACCGTACACCTGGAAGCTAAAAAACGTGGTTTAAAGGGCATCCCAATTAAAGACTTGCCTTCTTGGATCTACCTACTCAAGAATTGCTACCTTATTATTCCTTTGGTCCTGTTGGTATGGATTGTGTCTGCAGGCATTTACACTATGGCAATGTCTGCTGCAATTTCTATCTTCGCAGCCCTGATTATTGGTTTTATTCACTTCTTCCTCACCAACTGGCAAGAGCGCACTGAGGAAGATACCTTTGGCAGCGTTCTTCTCGAAACCTCTCGCACTGCGTTGCTCAGCATGCTTGATGCCTTTGCAGCAGGCGCACGTAATAGTATCGCGGTAGGCGTTGCTTGTGCTTTAGCAGGCTTGATTGCAGGCTGCATTACCTTTACTGGCCTTGCTTCAACCATCATTAACGTCATCGTTCTTGCTGCAGGCGATTACTTGATTATTGGCCTGATTTTAACCATGCTTTGCTGCATCGTTTTAGGCATGGGTGTTCCTACAACCGCAAACTACTGCATTATGGCAGCAACTTGCGCACCAATCCTAATTCAGCTTGGTGTACCACTGGTATGTGCACATTTCTTTGTATTCTACTTTGGAATTTTGGCAGACATTACCCCACCAGTTGCTCTTGCAGCTTACGCGGGTAGTGCTATCGCGAAATCACGTCCAATGCGTACTGCTTTCAATGCAACACGTTTAGGTATCGCAGCCTATATTATTCCGTTTATCTTTGCTTTCTTCCCTGCCATGATTATGCAGGGCGAAGTTGAGATTCCTATTTGGCTTGCCGTGCTAAATACCGTAATGGCTGGCTGCGGCCTCTACAGCATTGCTGCTGGTTTGCAGGGCTACCTTTTCCAGAAGATCAATCCTGTTTTCCGCGTAATTTCCGTTATCGCGGGCGTCGTAATCATGATCCCTATTGGATCGGTTACAGAAATGTATACCATCGTTATCAACTTGATAGGTTTTGCAGTAATCGCTGCTATTACCTTTATTCAACGCGCTTTAGGAAAGCGCAATAACAACGGTGGTTCCAATGACAGCAATCATAACGACGATCAAGGTTCCGATTCCGTACAAACCCCTTCTGGACAAACTGCGTAAGATTTTATTCGTTCTTAGGCTATCAAGATCATTCCTATAGTGATAGCCTAAGGCGATCCTTGAATGTCTTACCCAATAAACACTGTAAGGACTAATTGTATGAGTGATATTAAAACCATCTGGATAACAGGCTCAAAAGGCTTCATTGGCGGTGAATTAGTTCGACGCCTTCAAAGCTTAGGAACCTACCGTGTTGTAGGAACTGATACCGAATTGAGCGTAACTGATGCCGAGCGACTGCAGGCTTTTGCCCTTGAATTGAAGCCTGATATTATTATTAACTCTGCAGGCATTTCTCGTGGCGCTACCGGCATCAGTAACCGCATCAAAGCTTACGAAACCAACGCGCTTGGTGCCATGAACGTAGCCATTGCAGCAAATACCGTTGGGGCTTATATGGTTCAAATTTCTACCGACGACGTATATCCACAGCGTATGGCTGAACCCGCAAATGAATTTGACACCCCTCACCCCGAAACGCCCTACGGCAAATCGAAACGAGCAGGCGAAGTGATGGTACGCGATGCGGCACCAGATAACAGCCTTATCGTTCGTTCTTCGTGGGTGTACAGCATTTATGGCGGTATCGTAAAAGAAGCAGTTGAATGTATTAAAGCAGGTAAGCCTTTCGAGGCACGTACTGATCAATACGCTTCCCCTACTTCAATTGCTACTTATACCAACTTCATTATCAAAGCCATCGAAAAACGAGCAACTGGGGTGCTTCATGTGACAAGTCGTGGCGTTACCAATCGCTACGATTTTCTCTCTAAGGTATTTACTACCTGTGGATATGAGCCTCATAAGTTGCTTATCCCTAAAACGGATTTAGTCACCTCCGAGCAAGTTCTCCTTGAAAGCTTGATGCTGGAGATGTTTGGAGCAGAACTTCCTACCTGGGAGGAAGACGTTGAGCAATATTTTGCTGAACCAAAAGTAGCTGAAAAAGTTGCAAAGCATCGCGAAGCAGAATCAAAATAAAACAAAAAGACATCTGTAAGCAATTGAACGAGCCCCAATTGGGGCTCGTTCTTTTAGGATTCTTTAAGGTATCTACCAAACTTTGCAGTAAGACTTATATGCCAGTCTAATACGCCTACAACCAGCAAGACTCACCTGTAAGTTTAGCCATATATACGCTTCATATTCTCGTATGCTTCGTCTGCTTCAGCCATTAAATCGGCGACGAGTTTAGCAACAGGCTTAACTTCCTTAATCACTGGAGCAATCATCCCGCAGGAAAAACCACCGGTTTCTGTATCACCCTGAATTGCACGTGTTACATAGTCGCCACAATATTCTGCAAGACGCTCAGAATCAGCGCCTGTCTTTGCCAATTCCTTGTAACCATCAGTAAAAGCATTCTTTAAACAACGCTCGGTGCCCTCTCGAGGATTTGCAATAGTCGTTGTAGCGTTGTCTTTTGCATCCACAATCATCTGCTTGTATGCATCCGATACACAGCATTCCTCTGTAGCAAGGAAAGCAGTACCCATTTGAACGCCCACGCAGCCCATAGCAAGCGCTCCGAGAATATTTCTACCTGTAGCAAAACCACCCGCGGCGACGACGGGAATATCTACCGCTTCCACCACCTGTGCAACTAAAGGCAAAGTGGTCATTGCGCCAATAATTCCACCGCCTTCAAGTCCTTCGCAAATTACCCCAGCAGCTCCAAGTTTTTCCATTTTTACCGCAGCACGTGCATGAGGCACTAATACAAAAACCTTTACCCCTGCCTCTGATAGCTTCGTGACAAAAGGAGCTGGATTACCCGCAGACAAAGTGCAAACAGGTACTCCTTCTTCAATAATTACATCAGCAATTTTGTCAGCGTTTCGGTTTACCAGAATAATATTTACACCAAATGGCTTATCGGTAAGTGATTTACAAATGCGTATTTCCTCACGCATGTTTTCAGGAGTACTAAAACCGCAGCGAATAATACCGAGTGCACCAGCATTTGAAACTGCTGCAGCAAATTTTCCATCAGTAATTCGAGCCATAGCACCCTGAATAATTGGGTACTCAATATCCAACAAGTCGCATAAAGGCGTTTTCATTGGAACCTCCGATTCTATAATCCCCCAATAAGTAGCTACCTCCCCAAAATAGGTAGTAATTTGATTCTAGGAAGAAATAGAGTGTTTTAATAGCAAAATCTGAACACGTTCAGAAATATTCATAAACGTGGAATTTAATCCCCATTTTGACTTCAATCGAAACGAAACGTAATTATCTTTTGTTTTTGAGCGAACAATTCGGGTTATAGCCTTCTTGTGAGACGCGACTCTCTAGTATTAGAGTTCTCCGACGTTAAACCTCTCTAGTACCAGACCTTTCCGATATTAAACTTCTCTAGGATTAGATCTCTTTAGAATCTAAAGTTGCTGATTTTTAGCAGGTTGGTGCAGAAAGTGTGTCCTATAACCCCCGATAGTCCCAGACTGAGAATTACTAAATCTAGTCATAGCACCCTGACAAGGTTCTGTCAGTATCAAAAAAGCCGCTGAAGAAAATCTCTTTAGCGGCTTACTTATTCGATGGTGGGCCCGGCCGGATTCGAACCGACAACCAAAGGATTATGAGTCCCCTGCTCCACCGTTGAGCTACAGGCCCAGCTACTACTTAGCATCTCTTTTCCGACGCGCAAGGTAGTATTGTAACGCATTACACTTATCGAGCGCTAAGAAAACACAATTCTTTAATATAAAGCAACCTCGTCAACACGGCTTACTACCATATTCAACTAATACACCATATGCATTGCTTCGCGAACTTCATCGAGCGTTGCATTTGCAATCTCATTAGCACGACGATTGCCTTCATGCAGAACCTCGAGTACGTAATCCTTTTTACCCTCCAATTCGCGACGACGCTCACGAATAGGTGCAAGATAGTTGTTGACACTTTCGGTTACATACTTCTTCAATGCACCCGCACCATCATTGCCAATCTCTTCGGCAATTTCTACTTCACTTCTGCCAGTGCAGAGAGCTGCTGTCGTAAGTAATGCCGAAACACCTGGACGACCATCCTTGTCAAAGGTGATCATGCGCTCAGAGTCCGTCTTCGACTTTTTGATGAGCTTTGCGGTTTCTTCTTCGGTAAAGCACAGACTAATCGCATTGCCGTAACTCTTAGACATCTTACGACCGTCAAGTCCTGGAATTTCAGGAGTATCGTCATTAAGTAAGCCTTCTGGCTCAGGAAATACTGGAGCATAGCGCTCGTTAAAACGACGGGCAATTTGACGCGTTACCTCAATATGAGGCAGTTGATCTTTGCCGACTGGCACGATGTTGCCCTTGCAGAACAGGATGTCGCAAGCTTGATGTACGGGATACGTAAGCAACAACCCCGTAAGAGCATGCCCCGAAGCTTCCATTTCCGCCTTAACCGTAGGATTACGCAGCAGTTCAGCTTCCGTAACCAAAGAAAGGAAGGGCAGCATGAGCTGATTGAGAGCAGGTACTGCAGAATGGGTAAAGATCATCGTTTTTTCTGGATCAATCCCACATGCTAGATAGTCAATAACCATGTTATAGACGTTATCTTGGATGTGCTCAGTGGTGTCGCGGTCAGTGATTACCTGGTAATCCGCAATGATGATATTGGTCGCAATACCCTTGTTTTGCAATGCCACTCGTTCTTTGATGGTGCCGAAATAGTGGCCAAGATGCAAACGACCCGTAGGGCGATCCCCTGTTAACATAAGATATTTTTCTGGATGCGTATCAAGATCAGAGCGAATTTCTTCGCTTCGTTTTAAGCTGGCTTCAAAACTGTCCGTGCTCATTACACCAAGAGCCTCTCTATTTCTCTAAATTGAATACCTTTAATACGCATCGTTAACTTACGAGACGCATTTGCCTAGTATACCACCGCACAACAACGACAAGAAAAGCGTCAGTAAAAGGTCAAACACGCTGCCAAGAAAAAATTTGTAAAATTACCTGTTGCAATGAAATGTGGTTTGATTATAATAATAAATCGCGTCAGAGCTGATGCACCGAATTCCTCGGTAGCTCAATGGCAGAGCATCCGGCTGTTAACCGGAGGGTTGTAGGTTCGAGTCCTACCCGGGGAGCCAGAATTTTCAAGCGTCCGATCGGGCGCTTTTTTATTGCAAAAGAAAAGTTATAGGCAGAAAAACGTGTCAGTCATTAGAATCAGCAGACATCTTTAGAGCCACTCGTATGAAATTTGGGTTATAGGGATTATAGGGTTATAAGCAGAAAAACGGGCTCTATTGGAAATCTCCGTCAAAGACTCTACTCTCTATTGGCGAATCGCCTGTTCAAATTTTTCGTCTTTATAAGGAAAGCCAATTTTTCCTCGAAGATAGCAAAGCTGTTCTTTACAGTTTGTGCAGGAAAGCGATGCGTTCGTCTCCTCGGCAAAACGCTCCGGATAAAAGAATGCTCTTAACTCCCAGCGAAGCAAAACGATCAAACCTAGAAAAAGAAGTATTGCCGCCTGCCAGGACCACGCGAATATAAGCGGTGTCGCCACCATAAGAGCATCCCAATTAAATATCTGACAGGTAGCACAGCAACGATTTTTCATAAAAATAAGCTGCAAGGGACACCACAAAACTACGCACACCATATCAAACCAGAAGAAAAAGAGCATCCAAAGCGCAACAACCTCAGAAGACATCCAACCCAACCAAAAAAGCACTGCCCCAACAAGCGCGGTAAAAACCACCCAAAATATTGCTACTGGAACAATTTCTTTCGCTCTTCTCATACGCAAAATATAGCGCGCTTGCGAATTTACGTCTAGATCAGAGTCATCAAAAGGTAATGCGCGCATTACATCAAGATCACGCGCAATATGGCGAACCTCACGACTCACATCTTCCTTAGCGCCCAATACAATCCGGCGCGCTTCCTCGATTGAGCTTTGAATGTTCTCTTTTGGGTGAATATGTATCTGTTCTGAGCGTATTTTTCCTGAAGTGATTACCTCAGAAATACGTTTGAAAAGTGTCTCTTTTGTTCCACCAGTCGTATTTTTGGTGGGAATTTGGAAAAACTTATACTGCTTTAGCGAACCAATTGAAATTTTGGCACGAGAAGTGAACTTTGTTAGAAAGTCATAAAGCACAAAAAGAAATGCTATATCGATAAAATTTAGTCCCTCAGAAAGACCTATGTTCTGAATGGTGAGTTGAGCCTTATCAGTAACAAAATAGTAAATACCTAACGCGAAAAGTATGGTACGCAATACGAGGTTGATACCGTATTTCTTAAACATCCACGTTGCTTTTCGCGGCTGAATATGTTGGTCTTGATGAGGCATGATAATCATTATAACCACCCACCAAAACCAACTACCGAGCAATGCTCGGTAGTTGAGAAGATTTATGGCAAAAAACTAAAACGAAAATAAGGGCGTCGAATAGTAGCGCTCACCCGTATCGGAAAGAATGGTCACCACTGTTTTACCTGGCCCAAGTTTGCGAGCCAAACGCAGTGCACCCACCACATCACTACCCGAAGAGATACCACACAAAAGACCTTCTTCGCGAGCAAGGCGCTGCGCCATCTCAAGCGCCTCCTCGTCCGTTACAACGGTGATATCGTCATAGATTTCTTGATTCAGATTATCAGGAATTAAGCCATCCCCAATTCCCATCTGCAAGTGCGTACCCACTTTTCCACCTGAAAGAATTGCAGCATGCTCAGGCTCAACTGCCCAAATTTCAATTTCAGGATTCTGGGCTTTAAGTGCCTCGCCCACTCCTGAAATAGTACCCCCAGTGCCAATTCCACAACAAAACCCATGGATGGGACCTTCCACATCAGTAAGAATCTCTTGAGCAGTAGAAAGTTTATGCACGGCAGGATTGTCGGGATTTACAAATTGCTGCGGCATATATACACGCGGGTCTTCTTCTGCCATTTTAGACGCAATGCGCATGCACTCGTCGATACATTCCCCGATATTTCCTTCGTCGTGAACGAGGATTACCTCTGCGCCATATGCCTTGCAAAGCTTTCGACGCTCCTCGCTTACACTGTCGGGCATAATAATTCGAACCGTATAGCCACGTACCGCGCCAACCAGAGATAATCCAATTCCCTGATTGCCACTGGTAGGTTCCACGATAATGGTGTCTTTCGTTATATCTCCACGGCGTTCCGCTTCGCGAATCATGTTGTATGCCGTACGCGTTTTGATTGAGCCGCCAATATTGACTGCTTCATATTTCACAAGAACTTCTGCGCATTGAACATCTGGAATGCGATTGAGCCTAATCAATGGGGTATGTCCAAGCGCTTCAAGAACGTTGTTGTAAACCACCAGTCTAGTCCTCCTTAAAGTCAACCGAATTATTGTACCGCTTTTGTAAGTCTCTAAATAATCATTTGTCATTCAGTAAGTAATTAGCACTTTGGTGATATAAGGCTACGGGTCGAGCTTCAAGCAGAATAAACAGATTGATGGAATACTGAAACTTACCAGAAAGTCGAAATCAAATTTCAATTTGTCTACTTGATGGACGAAGGCGGCAAATTCCTGTTGAAGGGAAAGTGGAGGTAGCGGAATCTTTATATCTTTTATATATTTGACTGATGATACATTTTTTATCCCGCTACCCTTTGCGCCTAAATCATCAACAACTTGAGACATAAATCTAAAGAAATACTCTGGAAGAATTTTTTCGTTTAACGTAAATTTACAAAGAGCTTGATTGATTATCCCAGGCTCACAATTCATGGGTAACTGATACAACTCCCCCATTGTTCCTGAACAACTCATTAGGATATCTCCCGGCTTACACTCAAACCTCTTTAAAGAATCGAATTTTTCTTTACTGATGTAATAGGTTCCGATATCAGCACGCTTCCTGATTGCATGCTTTTGTTCATAAACCTTATAAGTACCTACCCCTCTTGGAATAAAAAATTCTTTTTTTAAGGCACTCCCAAATGGACCACGTACAATAGAGGAACAAATCTCATTAATTGTGGAAATATTAAAATTTGCCGAAGAGCTGTCCGCATTCCCAAACATCTCCACAAACCGGGATTTGCAAATTTTCCTCAAGGAACAGACATTAAGAAAACCAATATAATAGCTGGTAAATAGTATGTTTTATTAAAGTCTGACAACATTGAAGCATACTAGAGAAAGCAGAGACCTCTATCTCCTCTTAAGAAGAGGTAGCTCCACTTTTCTCGATTCACTCCAATTCCGAAGCTATCCAATATATTTTCTGTGTGATTGCTTCACGTTTTCTTGGTCGACCATGGCATAGCACAATGTTGTATCTATCTTGCTGTGACCTAACAACACCTGCACCTGCTCAATCGGCATACCTTTATCAATAGCTTTTGTTGCAAGAGTTCTTCTGAACTTATGAGGATACACGCGGGGCAAATTAAGCTGTCTCCCCAACTTCCTAAGCCTGGTTTCTACCCCACTTATCTTCAAGCGATCATGAGGACGAAGTAATGAAACGAACAGCGCACAATTATCGTCATCTCGCTCACTTAAGTATGTCTGCAAATGGACCTTGGTACGTGCATCAAAATACACTTTTCGTTCTTTGCTTCCTTTACCATGAACAATGCATTCACGAGCCTCAAGATCTACATCTGCTTTATCTAGCTGCACTAGTTCTCCCACGCGAATACCAGCTGATGCCAACAAATCTATAATTGCTAAATCTCTTGAAGTAACACAATTGTCGCGTAAGGTTTCAAGCACTTCATCGGAATAAACCGGCTTTACTGGCTTGACGGATTTTATCTTCTTGATGCGTTTAACAGGGCTTTTATAAATATGGTCTTCAATCTCCAACCACGTAAAAAAGCTAGATATTATCCGACGAATATTATCAATTGTCACATTACTAGCATACGTTTGGGCTTGATAATCTGAAAGATACTTCCTTATATCTTCCGTTCTTATCCCAACGAGCGGTTTTCCAATCGATTCGATAAACCTACTTAAAGTGCTCGAGTAATAGACCATAGATCTTTCAGAACAGCCCTCGAGCCTTTTTGCCGAAAGAAACATGTCAATCAAAACCGAATTATCCAAAATCAAGTCTTCTCCACCCTGATGAACCCCAAGCAGGCAGGAAGAAAGAACGGCATGCAAGTGTTTCGCCTGCATGCCGTTCATAATTGGTCCCATTAGATGCTCAATCTCAGCAACTTTCCTCTCCATAGCTAGCATAATTGTTCTCCTTTCCTATGAAGGGTCTAGAGAATAAACGTAGCGCTATGCTGCCGGATCTTCAGCGTTGTGTTTGATTTTGTTAATAATGCTCACGAGGGATATCTGGTGTTTTGTATCAAACAGCCGTACGAACGACTGAGGTCTGTCAAACGGAGCGGAAGCCAATGCAGAAGGCTCCATATATCCATTTGCCACAATGTAGTCCACGATACGGTGCACAAAAGCTATCTGCTGTTCCGTTAAACTTTGATCATTGATAAACTCTGCAAAAGCTTCCATTGCAGCACCGCGGTCTAGCTTTACCACGCTTCTTACCAAAAGACCAAAAGGTGTGTCGCCATACGCGCGACTATAGTCTTCAGCATTCCCTAATTCCTCGGTAAAAATACGCTCTAGTTCGTCGTATTCGACTTCAGTCATAGGTTTGTTGTGACGTAATTTATAAATAACTAGCTTATCCTTCTGGTCCTGTAAGTATCGGTTTACTTTGAGCTTGTAGTCCGCATAATCTTCGTCGGGATACATATCATCAATAAGAATAATTTCTTGCACAGGATCAGCAAGAGTAGTTAGAACAGCTTTCCTTTTTCCACCCTTTTCCAAAAACCTGATAATTCCACGCAACTCTTTTCGGACCATCTCTAGATCAAGCGCAGAAATATCATCAAAGAACTCACCCTCCGTGATTCGCTCTAAAAGAGGAAGCTTTTCTTTCACTTGAGGAATAGTTGTACTGCCCTGCAGGCCTAACGATATAGAAACCAGCTTCTTGCGATACGTATTTATTTTCTGCCCATCGCAAAGGGAACACATAAAGCCATACATCAGCGAATCGAACCGCAAGGCGTCGATGTCCGTTTCATCATTATGTACAAGAGGCGCCAACTCTCCCTTAAGAACGCCAAGATCTGCCTCAGCAATGCAATCATAAGCTTTCTTTTGCTTAAACTTTTCAACTGCCGCACGATGCAAACGAACAGAAACGAGCGTATCTTCTTCTTTCTCCGGGATCAGACTAACTACCTGATAGTGAATCGTATCCACTAATTCATTTCGCCAATCCTGCCATTGATCTGCGGTATAAGAACTCGATTGGAATTCGTAAACAAGCTGCGCCTGACGACCAAAAATCACTTCGGAAAGTGACTGTGCCATTCTTCCTTCAGAAACGTTTTCATTTTCCTTAAAGAACTGGAAATTACGACACCAATCAAAAATGAAAAACCGCTCTTTGTTTTCGTGACTACCATCCAGTGGGTCAACCACATTTAGACCCTCACACAGACGCGTTCCGCGTCCAATCATTTGCCAGAATTTAATTTTTGAACGAACCTTCTTGAAGAAAACAAGATTTACAACCTCAGGCACATCAATGCCAGTATCCATCATGTCTACCGAAACAGTAATCACTGGCCTTGATTTCAATTTGAAATCATCAATGATTGTATGAGAGTAATCCTCGTTATATAAAACACGCTTTATGTAGTCATTGCCCAAACTGGGATAAAGCGCATGAAAACGATCAACGATTAAATGAGCATGTTTCTGGTTCTGAGCAAAGATAATGGTTTTGCCTAATGTTTGACCCCCATCAACATGAATACCATGCTCCATGAGCGTCTGAAGTACGGTATCGATAGTTCCCTTGTTGTAAACCCACGTATCAATTTCTGAAGGCGCAATGTAATCAGGAACATCCTGTTGTGCCTCTTCAAAATCTTCTTCGATCCGCTCCTTGTCCTCCACTGAAAGGTCATCGTAAGTAATACCTTCGTCAAGAAACGTTGTATGAGTTTCAATCCCTTTATATGGGACCAATACATGATCTTGCTCGACCGCTGTCTGATATTCATATACGTACGTTGGTACCCGTTGCTCCACTTCAAAGAAATCGTACGTATTTCGATCGACCGATTCTGCTGGAGTTGCTGTAAGTCCCACAATCAACGCATCAAAATAGTCAAATATAGCTTTATATTTCTTGAAAATTGATCGATGTGCTTCGTCAACAATTATTAGGTCAAAATGAGCGGGAGTATATATTCGAACGTTATCTTCGTTCCTTGCCGTATCGATAGCATTTAGGATGGTTGGATAAGTGGAAAACACAATACGCGCATTCTTATCTTCTTTATTCTTACATAAATTACAAAGCGATACATTTGGAAGATATTCCTGATATGCATGCTTTGCCTGACTTACCAAGGCAATACGATCTGCTAAGAACAAAGCATTCTTTACGCGATTACTTCGCATGAGCACATCAGTTAATCCCGCCGAAACACGCGTTTTGCCCGTGCCAGTAGCCATGACTAAAAGGCTCTTGCGATGCCCTTCTTCAATATTGGCGCATACCTTGCGAATGGCCTCAATCTGATAATAACGCCCAGAAATATCATTGTTAACACGCACTTCCGAAAGCGGAATCAAACTATTTTGACGGTTAACAATGGTTTGCAGCTCTGCCTGAGAGAATACACTGCTTACCTGTCTGAGGGTTTCGTGATTGTCGTTCAGATAGAATGTCTCAAATCCGTTTGATAGGAAAATAAGGGGACGACGTCCATATTCCTTCTCCAGGCAATCTGCATAGCGAATAGCCTGCTCTTCTCCCTTTTTTGCGGAATACATGGTTCTCTTTGCTTCTAAAACCGCAAGGGGCTTACCATCTTTCCCAAGCAAAACGTAATCCACATATCCAGTACCTTCATACTTATCAGGCCCAGAAGGCATACCAGACACTTCGCGCTCTTCAAGAACATAATTATCTATATCCCATCCAGCAAGACGAAGGTCGGTATCAATATAGATCTTGCGCGTTTTGTATTCGGATATTTCTTCAGGATTAAAGGACCGCTCTGAAGTGTTTTGCTTCTTCTCTGCCGTGAGCTGTTCACTCATTGCTTTGATCTGCGCTTCAAGAACTTTAATTCTTTCATCCTGCTGAACAAGCAATGCCTCGCGAGATTTAATTACCCGAATATGTTCCTTTGTGAGCGGGACTCCCGCAGGAGGAATCTTACGCTCATCAAATTTGCGCTCCTGATAATCGCGTCCGTAGCAATAGTCAATCCAATCAACAAAGTCAAAAAGCACCCGAAGCGAGAGAAGGGCATCCTGTCTTCTGACTTTCATTTCGGTGTGAACAGAAAGATTCCCCAACTTGTTAACCTGACGAAGATTACGCCACACGCGTGGATCGACGCATTTTTTGAAAGTATATTCATCAATCAAAGATGCCAGATTATCCCTATACGGCATAACTATGGTGCTATCCGCTGCGTAAACCCACTTTACCGCCAATTCGAGCGCTTTTCGGCAGCCCACCGCACACATTGCAGGAGAAGTAGCAAAAATCTTTTCTGCTTCTATTGCAGCATCAGCGAAAAGATCATAATAGCCATCTTCGCGTTTCAGGAAATCGAAATTCATTCTTGGTCCCCCTCTTCCGATTCAAAGGGAAGCACTCGTTGGACATCTTCTAATGAAGCCAGGTATTTATCAAAATCGCTTTGGTACAAAGTGTCTTGCTTGATCCGATATTTTTCAAATTCGCTCAAGGCAAATGACCGCGCCACTTCAGCAGTTACTTTTCCGGGGTTATCCAAAATTTCTTGATCATTAAAACGCAAAAACACATCAAGACGATCTGCCCAATCTTGCATTGTCATAGGAATATGCCGTTTTGCCTGTAGCTCAGCATGATCCAGATACATAGAAACGATTAACTCAAGAAGCGTCATTTCGTCTTTATCGAGATAATTCTTTGCTATGACAACATCACTTGCAACGATTTTTCCCGAAGGAGCATTCCGCCAAGTTCTTAGACCCATATAAGGTTTTTCCGCATCGGCACGCTTAACTATTATTTCTGCCGCCGTATTCCCATGAACCGCATAGTGCATCTTATTCTGCACTATAGAGAAAAACTTTTTCGTTGTTGGTGCATCTACGTTATAGTCAACCGCAGTTGCATATATATCTGTAATCTTTTGATAAAACCTACGTTCACTTACGCGAATTTCGCGAATCTCTTCCAGGAGATGATCGTAGTAATCTTCTCCTAAAAAAGAGCCATTCTTCATTCGTTCATCATCCATAACGTAACCTTTTATGGTGTATTCACTCAGAATAGTCGTAGCCCACTGACGAAACTGAATAGCCCTGTCTGAATTAACGCGGTAGCCCACCGCGATTACGGTATCAAGTCGATAAAACTTTGTTTTTCTTTTTACTTGGCGGTTACCTTCATTTTGAACTATTAAGAAATCCTTAATAGTTGCCTCTTCATTTAATTCTTTACTGTCGTAAAGTTGCTTTAGGTGCTGAGTAATATTTGGAACACTGCAATCAAAAAGCTCACTCATTATGCGCTGTGTCGCCCAGATCATTTCATCTTTAAACAAAACCTCAACGTCCGACTCTCCAGAAGCAGCGGTAAAAGATAAAAACTCAGCAGCGCTGCTGCGAATTTCTATACCCTGAATCTCTCCTGGCTGAACTTTTCTTTTGCGCGCCATAGTTAGTCACCTTCTGGAGCAAAGTATTCCTGCGCCAAACTATCGTAGAGCATTTGAAGCTTTTCAATAGACTGCTGAGTTTCAAATTTCAATTTGTCTACTTGGTGAACGAAGTCGGCGAACTCTTGCTGAAGAGAAAGCGGAGGACATGCTATTGGAATAGAATTACATGTTTTCTTATTCATATATTGAACAGTCACACTTTTTGCGTTTTCCAGCATATATTTTTTGCTCGTTTTTAATTGATACATCAAGAAAGTATTATTGATGCTATCTAAATCGCATAGAAAAGAGTGCAGCTGTTGGTTTGCCACCAAATCGCATCCAGCTATCGAGCAAATCCCTAGACGACCTACACAAGTCATAAGCACACTGTCTTTTGGAATTATCCTCGCATGCACTTGCTCTATTTCTTCATCCGAAAGGCCTAGTCCTGACTTCGAAAAATACGTTATTCCCCCGTCGATTAAGTCATCTGTTGTTATCCAAGGCGTTTCACCAGAAAAGGACTTTGGCTTATCTCTCCCAGGGACAATACAATTACACAGATCTCCAACTAGAGTTCGCTTTTCAAAGCTCCCAAACATCTCCACAAACCGGGATTTGACCAGATCATTGAATAATTCCAATAGCCTATTGAGACATAAAATAACGTTATCAATTGACTCAAGTTTCGAAACGATATTCTTTTGACAAGATATAGAAGGTAGTGGAAGGATGATGTTTTCGACATCTTTTTTTGAAAGCTCTTTGAACGTTGCACCCCTTCCACAACTTTGTAGTCGTGCCGTATTAGCTCGAAGATACCTATACAAATATTCATTTAAAACTTGGTCTGAGCAGATTAAGTTCTTAAATCCCTGATTACAGAACATCGGAGTTTTCGTTATTGCTACTTTTCCAATAGGAGCACGCGAAGAAAGCAAAACAGTGCCTACTGGCAGCTCCTTCAAGGATGCTTTTTCTACTCCCAGTTCAGTAATATGACGCTCGGTATCCCACACATAATGAGCAGCATTATCTATTTCAGCGGGCGTAATCCATGGAATATCGCCACCCCAGTATTCAGTGTTCGACTTTTTTGGAGTCGAACCAGAAACAACACGGCAGACGTTTCCTAGTTTTACATAATTTATCTTTCTCACTATTCTGCCACCTCCCGGAAGTTAAACCGGGATTTGACCAGTTCATCATAAAAAGAAATTGCGCATTTATGCAGTTCAACCACGTTTTTTAAGGTAGTAAATAGTGTAGTGATTTTGGTTTGTTGCTCTTTCTCGTAAATTACCACTGTTCTATTTTTGTAATCTTTGAAATAAATATGAGGGATGGTTGAACCCGTAAATCCAGCCCCTAATTCCAGGGATCTAACTACCTCATATAGGTACTCACAACTCACTTCATCTTTAGGCAAAAGAGCCTGAAGCGTTCCCAAAACTGATGATTTACCAGAGCATAGCTGAACACGGCCTACTCCGGCGCCGTCCTTAACTACTGCAACATATGGTTCATTATGCTGATAACCAGACAAGTAGCCGCAGATACCAGAAGCGCCATAAACTGGATAATCCCCCACTGGCAAAGTATCTTTTTGTCTCAATGAGGAAACTCCTTTGAAGCATATTTCTTCCAGTTTCACATATCTCATTTCGAGATCACATCCTTACCAAGCATCGCTTCAAGCTCTTTCAGCCCTGAAGCAATTTGCTGATTCAGCTCAGCCAAATCAGCAAGGATTTCACTCGTTGGAGGATATTCTTTACGTTCATATATCGTTTCGGTGTACTTATTGAAGCTAAAGTCGTATTCGTTCTTTTCTATTTCTTCCTTAGGAACCATGAAGCTTTTCTCGGTACGAGCGCGTTCTTTTTCTGCTTCCAGGTTCTCCCATCGCGCAAGAATATCGGGGATATCATTATGCTTCTCATCTAGATCACGTTTGTCATCAAGCGTATATCCATCATGCTCCATGTTATAAAGCCAAACGTTATCGGTTCCACCAGCATCAGTCTTCGTAAAGACCAAAACCGCCGTACTAACCCCCGAATAAGGCTTAAATACACCACTTGGCATATAAATTATCGCTTCAAGTTTTTGATTCTCAACTAATTCTTTTCGCAACTGCGTATATGCTTTTGAATTAGTTCGGAACAAAACACCATTAGGAACGATACAGGCACATCTACCACCCAATTTCAACATACGAAGGAATAACGCTACGAACAGTAATTCTGTCTGCTTTGAATTAACTATAGCCTTTAAAGTGTCTGCAATATCTTCCTTATCAACAGAGCCCGTAAAAGGAGGGTTAGCCAAAATAGCGTCAAACTTGTTGGCAACTGCATTATTCTTTGAAACGCTGTCCATATAGCGAACATCTGGATTTTCAACTCCGTGAAGCATTAAATTCATGGTTGAAATACGTAACATGGTTGCATCGGTTTCAAAACCAGTAAATTGAGGCACAGCTCCGTTTTCACCTGAGAAGCACTCCCACGCTACTTCATCCATATCAGATTCGTATTTATTTCGAATATATTCAGCTGCTGTAATCAAAAATCCTGCGGTACCACATGCTGGATCGCATAAAAGCTGCTTAGGTTTTGGATCAATAAAACGAACCATCATTTCACGAATATGTTTCGGGGTACGAAACTGGCCATTATGGCCAGCTGTTTTTAACTTTTCAAGCATGTATTCATACAAGTCGCCCAAATCGCCAATATTCTCGCCTAGGCTTTCAAATAACTCCTCGATACCATCAACTGCCTTTTGTAGAGTTTTCGGAGCAGAAATACCAAAAGTAGCCGTTTCCATACTCTTGGAAAATGCTGATCCATCCCCTAATTCCTTAATGAATGGGAAAACAAATTCGCTGACCGTATGGAACATCGATTCAGCGGATTTATCTTTAAAATGACTCCAACGAAGCTCTTGTCCATCAATTTCTATACCCGCAGCATTTTTGTATGTTTTTGGAAAAATATGCTTTTGCTCAACACCAAGCAAAGCTTCCATTCGCTCAGTTTCGAATTCCTTTTCATCAAGCGAGCGAATAAACATAAGGTACGTAAGCTGGCTAATTACTTCAAGCGGATTAGTTATGCCACCTTCCCACATTTTTTGCCAGATATCATCAACTTTGTTTTTAGTAGCGCCAGTAATCAACAGACAAATCCTTTTCATGAATCTCAATTAGTCACTAATATCTTTGCCAGCCACCAGCAAAGCATATTCATCTATTATACGTAATGAAAAGCAGTATTTTATGAGCTCGTAGCTTTATTAAGGGGTATTTATGATCAGCATTCTCTTCTTATGCCATGGCAATATTTGTCGCTCGCCTATGGCTGAGTTCGTCATGAAAGAATACGTGCGTCAGGCGGGGCTTGATCATGAAGTATTGGTTGAATCCGCAGCACTTCATCGCGACGAAATAGGAAGCGATATTCATTGGGGTACTGAAGAAATTCTCGATCGATACCACATTCCCCACACTCCCCGTCAAGCCCATCTCGCTATAAAAGCAGACTACAAAAAATTTGATTACCTTATTGGCATGGATCGCTACAACATGCGCGATATGTTGCGTCTTTTCAATAACGATCCTGCGCAGAAATGCTCTCTGATGATGGACTGGGTGGGAGCCTCACGAGATGTGGCAGACCCTTGGTATACCGGCGATTTTGATACCACTTACGCTGATATTGATGCGGGATGCATCGCCTTACTAGAACACATTAAACAGACCCTTCACAAATGAGGTGCCGCGAATTCCCTATAATAAAGAGAGCAGATAAGCAAACTCTTTGAGGGAGCAGGCTATGTATAGCCCATTTCGAAACGAACAAGGCCAGCCGAAAGATTTAGCAGATGTAACCTATGCTGATCTTTCCCAGCTGGCAGATCTTGAAGAAGGCTATGTCTTAGAATTTAAACGCACGTGGAATGATCACGTTCGAAAAAAGATTCCAAAAATAATTGCTTCATTTGCAAATTCTCGAGGCGGCTGGCTTGTTATTGGAATCGCCGATGACGATAAATCACTTTGCCCTATCCCTCGTATTTCAGCCGATTTTTCGCAAATTTTCGGAGAGCTGTGTCGTCATCACGTATCTCCTACTCCCCGCTTTGATGCTCGTTTTATTGCTGATCCCGCAAATGACAAACAAGGTGTTGTGGTGGTCCAAGTTCATGAAGGAGATTTTCCTCCCTATGTGGCAGACGGAGTGGTAGAAATTCGTGAAGGATCAACGTCTGGGCCCGCATTGGGTTCGGCACTTGTTGAGCTTTACGGCAAAGCAACCAAACGCGCTCAAGAGATCCGCGAATTCTGCCAGCGAACTGTCTGGTACCCTTGCGATAATGCCACTTCGCCCAACATGCGTCCCGTTCCCGTACCTCTCTTTAGTCTCTATCTTTTCCGTATGGGAAGTCGCGCGAGCATCAGCACTTCACGCACGGTGATAGACGCCCACGTCAACGCTATGCGCGCAGCATTTAAACAGCAAGCCATGGAATGCCATGTTCAGCATGCCCACGACTCTTTAATTCTTAGAGCATCAATTGCCTTTCCAGGTGGACCCGCTCATTCAGCAATTGAACTTTTCCCTGACGAGTCCATGAAGCTTACCGTTCCTGCAATCATGCTTGAGCTTGAAGCTTACGAAAAAGCAGTAACCGAACTAAAAGAAGATGGCATTGAGGTAGTGCCAAGCGCACGTTTTATCGGAGCTACGCGCACCCTCAAGCGTGTAACCCGCATGGCATCACTCCTTGACCGCTATGTACGCGAACGAGGTATTTCTTGGACCAGCTATGCCGTTGCGTACGAGCTAGAAAATATGGAAGGGGTAATGCTGTGGTCGGAAAAAGAAACATATCGCACCTATATCCACAAACACGGTCTTCTATTCTGCGGTAGTACCGACGGGCGAAGCCGCATTCGTTACCTCGATGATGGAGAGCATGATTCATTTCGTGCTCGCCAATTTGCAGGAAGCCATTTCTTTGAAGCTTGCGGACTGCCTTTAGGATCGCCCGATCCAGAAGACAACGAATTAGTGGATGCTCTTTTAAGGGATGGTAAACCTTACCGAGCGGGCTAGCATTTACAGAAACCTTACCGAGCTTAACATTTACAAAACCACTTAACCCAACACACGAAGAGCGCCATAAAGTAGCAAAAGTATTATCAGAAATACTGCGTTATACCACGTAAACGTCTTAAGATATTCCTTGCGCCCAACCAAGCCTTCGGTAGTAATAAGCTTGAATGAAATAATACTTGCCATTGAAGCAATCAGAGTACCCAAACCACCGAGATTGGTTCCAACGATGAGCGCACCCCACTGATCGGTAAAACCCGACAGGAGCAAAGCCGTAGGAACATTGCTGATAATCTGGCTAAGCAATACCGAAGCAAACACAGGTGCCGAACTCACCAACTGCGAAATACCCTCATACACAAGAGGAATACGTCCCATGTTGCCCACAAAAACGAACAGCACCACAAAGGTTGCTAAAAGTCCATAATCGACATACTTAAAGACTCGCCGATCCATCAACGCTGCCACCAGCACTACTATCACGCAGACTAAAAACACCTCAAGCACACCCATCACAGCACAGAGGCACAGCACAAACAACACCCCATACACACCTGCCCGAAGACACTTCCCTAACGGGTAGGTTCGCCGAGATAATAAAGAAGTCTTTTTGCCTTGCTCTTCCGAAGCCTGACCGAGATGTTTAATCGAACGCTCTTTAGAATGTTTTGAGCCTCTAGCTTCCTTTTTGCTTTGTACCTCTTCACCTTGCGCACAAAAAACCACCAGCAGAAATCCTACAAGTAACAAAGCAGCACACAAAGAATACGGGGCCATAAGCAGCACAAAATCAACCATATTAATCTGCGAAGATTGAAATAGATACAAATTTTGTGGGTTGCCCATAGGCAACAACATACTGCCAAGATTCGCCGCGATGGTCATTAGCGCAACAACGGGACCCATAAAGCGATCCATTCTCGCCTTATGCATCACCACAATAGCAAAAGGCACAAAGGTGATAAGCGCCACATCATTGGTGATAAACATTGAGCAGCCAAAAGTGAGGGCAACAAGTCCACTTCCAATCATCATTTTTGACCGCATGCGAGAAACTACCCATTCGCCTAAAACACGAACAACACCTAAAACTCGCAAACCAGAAACCACAATCATAAGCGACAACAACAAAGCAAGCGTATGCCAATCAAAATAGGTGCCATATTCAGCATCGGGCAAAACGAAAAGACAGGAAACCGCTGCCGCAATAGCTGAAATCACCAATACTATTTCTTTTCGCACAAAAGCTCGTATTTTTTCTGGCATGTTCATACGTAGAAGGATGTGTATTTTTGTAGCGATAACTTACTTTTTAGTAAGTAAATAGCAGAAATGAATACGTGGATTACGCGAAAAATCTTCTGGAATAGTTTGCGCAGTAATACTTTGCACCTGTAGACCCAAGGCAGAAACCGCTTCCTCATCGAGCTTGAATGAGCGCAGATTTCCCGAAAATATAATCGAACCACCTGCATCAACCAAGCATGACACTTTCGCAAGTAGCTCCGCATGATCACGTTGAATATCCCACGTACGCTGACCCATAGTTTTCGAATTTGAAAAGGTGGGCGGATCAAGAAAGACCAAATCATATAAGCCCATAAACTGTGAAGGATACTTCGTTTTATTTGAATTCTTTTCACGTAAGGCCTTATCGCTTTGAGAAGGCTTTTCTTCATGAAGGAATTCCTCATGAAGCTCATCGAATGACTCGGCTGCTTTTATCTGCTGTTCTACCCACTGAAGAACATCTGCACGTACAAAACGATGCGTCGCATCTGCAAAACCAGAATTCTTCATATTGCGCTGTGCCCAGTCCAAATAGGTTTGACTCATATCAACCGTAGTGGTCTGAAGTGCTTCTCCCGCCGCAGCATATACGCTTGCCGTACCAGTATAGGCAAACAGGTTAAGGAAGCGCTTTCCCTTTGCCATCTCACCAACTAATTGACGCGTAATACGGTGATCCAAAAACAAACCAGTATCCAAGTAACCTGACAAATCAATTTCAAACAGATGGGTATTCTCTTCAACTAAAACAGGATGACGCTTGTGAATTTCGCGATGATACTGAGAACCACCTTTCTCCTGCTTCCTTACACGGGTAAACAATCTGTCTTCTGGCACGTCGAACAATACTTGAGCAATCGCGCAAGTATCCTTGAATCGCCGCGCCGCTTTTTGCGGATCAATTTCACGAGGCGCCTGGTATTCACTAACAAGCACATATGGCAATCCTTGCTTCACTTCCTCAAATACCTCAACTGCTACCGCATAATCAGGAAGATCAGCATCATATACTCTGTAGGCATGTATGTCGTGTTTGTGCGCCCACTTACGGCGTGCCTTTATCATTTTTCGAAGACGAGAAGCAAACTGCTCCGCATGATCGGAAGCAACCTCAACGAAAAGTTCATTACCGTCAAGACCGATCACTGAAATAGTTCTTTTAAAGCTATTCCCCAACTGATACGCCCGCAAGCTTACTTCCAAAGCTCCATTAAATGCTGGCAAGGATCGTTCGGCATCAAATCCTGCGGAAGAATCAAAAGAGATATCAGGAGTAATAACCACCATTTGCCATGATTGAGAAAAGAAACCGAGTCCTCTTTGCAGATGATCATAAAACGAGACAAGTTCTCCTGAATTTAAAAGACGAACCCCATAAGGTGGATTCAAAGCGATGAATCCTCTATCTTGCGAAGAAATGTTCAGTCCCTCTAACACCTGCCCCAGATTGGCGCAGTCATCACACACGAAGGTAACCAACTTCGATAAACCCAGTCTTTGTGCATTGCCCTGAGCAATCGTTATTGCACGGGGGTCAATGTCTACCCCTACCATTTTGGGAGCTTGCTCAAGACCCATCTCGAAGCGATCATCGGCATCCGCCAAAAGATCATCAAAAGCTTCCGAATCGAAATCAGCACATCCCTCAAAGCCCCAATAATCACGCGAGAGACCTGGAGCACGATCGGTTGCCATCATGGCGGCCTCCAAAACTAGAGTACCGCTTCCGCATGTTGGATCCACAAATATCGGTGCAGGAGCGATCGTATCGAGGGGTACTTCTTTGGTTTTCTCCTCCCTCTGGCCTGCAAAGCTCGAAGAATCGGGCTCTTTGCTCTTAGTATGGGATTCAGTATGAGGTTTAGTATGGGATTCCGAAATACCCATCCGAATCTCGTTATTGATACTGCCCTTTTTTACCTGATGGCGCTTTGCTTCTGCGCGGCGTAAAGCAGGTGCCGCAGCACGATCCCAACCACCCCATATCAACATGCCTGCAGCCAAAGCCTCCTTCAACGGAGCTTCAACTGTTTCACCTTCCATGCGATAGCCTCGACGATGAAGTGATTCACCCGCATAGTCTATCGAGATAGTTGCTTTCTTTTTATGAATTGAAATCCAAACAGGTACATCGGGACGATGAGAGGCAACATCAGGACGATTTCCTCGTAGCTCACGCAATCGATCGCACAGAGCGTCTTTTGCTTTTAGTCCCACAAATTGCGTATTACGCAACGCCTCATTTCCTCCACGCGCACTGACCGCAATAGTGGAATGAAGACCAACGAAATTTTCCCACGGAAGCGCCTTTACGCCCTGATAGAATGTCTCGGTATCATGCGCATCTACACGGCCGATTACACGTAGCACACGTGAGGCAATACGCGACCACAAGCAAACTCGATATCCATCCCTCTGGGTGCCAAAAAATGCCACGCCGCTCTTTAGAGGACGTACGCGTTTTGCACGAAGCCTTTTAAGTTCTTCGGCTAAAAGTTGTTCGAATCCCTTTGGACAGGTAGCAAAGTATTCAATTGGAGTTTCTGATATCGTTTCCGTCTTCGATTCCAAGTTACGTACAACTCGGATATCGGTCCTACCTGCACCACGGGTGTTATTCATCTTGATTCTCATCCAAATCTATTAGCATTTATTCATCGATATTAAACCGCTCATGAATAATACGATAAACCGTATGAGTTGTATCGGTATATCGATACAAAATAATATAGGGCTTCGAAATTGCTGTTCTAAATCTTTTTCCCTCAAGCCTATCACACTCAAAATGTCCACCTACATTAGGCAAAGCGCACAATCGTACAAGGGGTTTTATCTATGGCAAACTTTCCGCACTAACTCAACAACCGCAATCGGGTCAAAAAAGGTGGCTCTGGCTGGGAAATACGGTTTTTTGGTAAAACGCCCCTGCTTTCCGAGGAAAACCTCAAAACAGGGGCGTTCGATAGTAATTTTGCACTGCGCAATAAAGTAGAAAAAGTAGAAAGCGTCATGCCATGGGTGACATCAGTTAAAACGCTTGCTGCCCGATCAAGCAGCAAGCGCGAAGTACACACCAAAATACCGAATAGCAAACTATAAATTACAACTACAAGCTACACGCTAAGCAAAAAGCAGGCAAAAGCACAAACAAAAAGCTATCTGATGCAGTCTAGTTGTATTGACTTTAGATTTTAGTCCTCCAGATAGTCCTTCAACTTCTGAGAGCGAGAAGGATGACGAAGCTTCGCGAGCGTCTTAGATTCAATCTGGCGAATACGTTCACGCGTTACGCCAAATTCACGACCCACTTCTTCAAGCGTACGAGGATGACCATCTTCCAATCCGAAACGCAAAGAAATAACTTTACGTTCACGCTCAGCTAAACCTTCAAGTGTTTTAGCGAGTTGCTCTTGCAACATGCTAAAGCTTGCAGCATCAGGAGGCACAATTGCAGCATCGTCCTCGATAAAGTCACCCAGCTGAGAATCCTCTTCTTCGCCGATAGGAGTTTCAAGCGAAACGGGTTCCTGTGAAATTTTCTGAATTTCACGCACGCGCTCTGGCGTTAAGCCCATCTCCTCAGCGATTTCTTCTGGAGTAGGTTCACGACCAAGCGACTGCAAAAGTTGACGCTGAATACGCACCAATTTATTGATAGTCTCAACCATATGTACCGGAATACGAATGGTACGAGCCTGATCAGCAATAGCACGGGTAATTGCCTGACGAATCCACCAAGTAGCATAGGTAGAAAATTTAAAGCCCTTGGTATAGTCAAACTTCTCAACAGCACGGATAAGGCCCAAATTGCCTTCCTGGATAAGGTCCAAGAACAACATGCCACGACCAACGTAGCGCTTTGCAATAGAAACTACCAAACGCAAGTTTGCCTCAATAAGCTGCTGCTTTGCGTCAAGACCCACCTGTTCCACACGAGAAAGGCGACGGCGCTCGCGACGCTCAAGTTCTATGCCCTCTTCTTCTGCCTTTTCCAACTCTTCGGTCGCTGCAACACCAGCCTCGATCTTCATTGCGAGGTCAATTTCTTCAGCAGCAGTAAGAAGAGAAACCTTACCAATTTCTTTCAAATACATACGAACAGGATCGCCTGTCAAAAGAGCAACCGACGAATCGCCTGCCTGTTTACGGCTGTGAGAGCGCTTAGATTTTAATTTGCTATTTACCTTTGGAGGCACAATTTCAACAGTAGCCTTAAGCTCTTCTTCCGGAATACCTTCAAGAAGACTTTCGTCAGTTAAATCGCTTTCCTTAACATCGGAATCATCGTGCACCTCATGCAATGAAGGTTCTGTGTTGGACTCCAGAATGTCTTCGGTTTCTTCATCTTCCATATCTGCCAAATCAGCAGCCTTAGCTTCTTCCGCCTTTTTCTTAGAAGATGCCGCACTTTTAGCTTTTGCGGTTTCCTTCTTTGCTGTAGTCTTTTTTGCGGGAGCTTTTTTCGTAGAAGATGACGCCGTGGTCTTCTTTGCAGTAGCTTTTTCAGCAGGAGTTTTCTTTGTCTTGCTTTCCGTTTCTTCCTTCGTTTCGGTTGGCTTGGATACTGAGCCTTGAGAGGAAGCCTTTGCCACGTTATTTCCTTCCCACGAATCATTCTTACTTAGCGAAAACTTCGCTAGAGAAACATCGAATCATTATACCTCTAAATAACAAAAGTTATAAAAGATTTATTGGATCAATATCAATTGACACACGTACCCCCTGCTCGGGCTTTCTTTGACGAAAATAGGAGCCTACATACTCTGCGATACTACTTTCAGAGGGGGCCTTTATTACCAGATGGTAGCGCCACGATCCCTTTAGTCGTTCAAGCACACAAGGAGTAGGCGGAAGCAGTAACCATTGTTCTTGGTCTTGAGCCCTTGGCATTCCGTTAAAGTCCGCTGTTCCACCAGAAGAATCAAGTGCTCCCTTTTGTATGTCTTCGACGGCATAAGCCGCATTAAGCCTCGTATCACGGGGAATAATCTTTGCGAGATCGGCATAGATCGTATGAGCTACCTGCTTTACGCGATCCTCGTCCTTACCCCATACCAATACGTTTGCCAAACGAACAAACGGTGGATATCCGAGCCCCTTGCGCAACTCTAACTCTCTATCCAAAAAGAGCTGTCGATCATAACGCGCCGCAGCTCTAATAGCAGGATCTTGAGCACTGTATGTTTGAACAATGACCATACCGGATTTTTCTGCCCTACCAGCACGACCGGCAACCTGCTCTATCAGATCAAAAGTGCGCTCAGCGCTGCGAAAATCAGGGAGCTTAAGCATAGTATCAGCATTGATCACCCCAACAAGCGTTACCTCATCGAAATCGAGTCCTTTTGCAATCATCTGGGTACCCAAAAGAACTGCAGCGCCCGGTTTTGCAAACTGCTCCAAAAGTCGCTGATGGTCGCCTTTTCTCGACGTGGTATCTGCATCCATGCGAATTATGTCGCAAGAGTGCTCCGAAAGTAACGAACGCAATTCGGACTCTACGCGCTGCGTTCCCGCCCCAAAACGCTTCAAATAAGGACTGCCGCATTTAGGGCAGGTAAGAGGGACACGCTGTTCAAACCCGCAATGATGACAAACTAATTTCCCTTCTCGCTCGTGATAGGTCAATGAAGTTGAGCACGACACGCACGAAGGAACAAATCCGCAATCTCGACAAAGCAGAAATTGCGCAAAACCACGCTGGTTTAGCATCAAAACAGCTTTTTCTTCTTTTTCAATCACCTCAAACAAAGCATTTTGAAGTGCCCGAGAAAACATGGATCTGTTACCGCCACCAAATTCCCGAGCCATATCAACTACCTGTATAGAAGGAAGCGGTTTTCCATTTGCTCGATTTGGCATCTCCACCTTATGCCAAGCAGGATCACACGCACAGCGCTCCAAAGCTTCAAGTGAAGGAGTCGCAGACCCCAACACCAAAACAGCGCCATGTTCACGTGCGAGCCACTGAGCGACATCACGCGTTACATAACGAGGAGCCTGATCCTGCTTGTAGCTTGACTCGTGCTCTTCATCAATAACAATAATTCCGGCCTGTTTTAATGGAGCAAATAAGGCACTGCGCGCTCCCACTACCACGCGAGAAACGCCATTTCGAATTGCATCCCACTGATCGTAGCGTTCCCCCTGAGACATGCGCGAATGCAATACCGCAACCATGTCACCAAAGCGCCCTCGGAATCGTGCAACCGTTTGCGGAGTAAGCGAAATCTCTGGCACCAGTACAATGGCACCCTTCCCCTGTGCTAGAGCCTGCTCAATAGCGCAAAGATACACTTCTGTTTTTCCTGAGCCCGTAACTCCGTCAATGAGAACCACTTCACCTGCCTGGGCTGCCGCGGCATTTTCAATAACAGAAAGAGCGTGTTGCTGATCTTGAGTAAGAAGGGGTTTGACTTTTGTTCGAGCAGAAAATACCTCACTCTGATCCTCAGGTGAGCGCAAACGTCTCCGCTGTTCAATACGTATCACCCCTTTTTTCTCCAAAGAAGAAAGGGTGGATGACAGGGATCCATATTCTGCCGTAAGTTCACTTACACGCAAATCACCCTGGCGAAGCGCCTCAAGAACCCGCTGCTGCTTTACTGCACCTTTGCGAGGGATAAACGAATCTGCCGCATCAAGACGGATTACCCATCGTTCATCCACTTCATGAATTAAAGGTTTTGTTAGCTGCCAGGTGCCTTCAAGGTACTCAACCCGAGGAATGCCGCCTGGGGGCATAAACAGACGAATGCTCGTTGAAAAAGGCGCGATATAGCGTTCAGCCATAAATGCAGCGCAGCGTGCTCCGATTTCAGTGAAATAGGGTTTGCTTAAAACCTTTTTGATTTCTTTTAGCTGAGTGGGCTTTATGTCTTCAGGAAAAGAGTCACCAGGCGCAAAGGGGGCAATACCCACCACAAAACCTACTGCACTGCGATGACCAAAAGGAACAAGAACCGCACACCCCACCTCTAGGCCCTCTGCATCCAAAACAGAGATTCCCCTCTCTGAATCGAGAGAGTTTTTAAAAGCTGAATTCTCTCTCGATGAAGAGTCAGGTGAGCCATCAAGCAATGCCTTTGAAGACTGAGAACCAAATAAATCATCAAGAGAAATTTGAGTTGGTTGCTGCTGAGTATTATCTTGATGCCGCTTTGGATCAATTCGTCCTTCGGCTTTTTCTTGATTCTGCGCTAAATCTTGCGCTACCAATTTTGAAAAGCAAATGCGATCATTTTCATTTTCGATCGCCACATACGTGAAGGTGGAATCGAGAGCTTGCGTAGGAATATCTAAAACTACCGATATAAGTTTCAATGATATCCCCCTGCTCCCAATTCACGCCACCTTTACATACAAGTACTGTTCGTCATTTTCTTTAAAAGCGTAAAGCCTTATTTCAGCTGAGCTATTGCCTCTTTCAGAGCTTCAACTTTGTCTCGTTTTTCCCAGGTAAATTCTGGCAACTCGCGACCAAAATGACCATACGCCGCCGTCTTACGATAGATAGGGCGACGAAGATCAAGAGCGTCGATAATAGCACCAGGGCGTAAATCGAACACTTTTTCAACCGCTTGGGCAATCATGTCATCAGGATAGATTCCAGTACCAAATGTTTCCACCATCAATGACACAGGACGCGCCATGCCAATTGCGTAGGCAATTTGAACCTCACAGCGACGAGCAAGCCCTGCAGCTACTATATTTTTAGCCACCCATCGAGCAGCATAGGCAGCAGAACGGTCAACCTTGGTGCAATCCTTGCCAGAGAATGCTCCTCCGCCATGACGCCCCATGCCACCATACGTATCAACAATGATCTTTCTTCCGGTTAACCCCGCATCTCCCATTGGGCCACCAATTACAAAACGACCCGTTGGATTTACAAATATCTCAACGTCATCCGAAACCGTAACTTGCTCTTCTTCAAAAACTGGATTAATGACATGATTCAGCAATTCAGAACGCAAAAATTCTGGATCTACTTCTTCGGAATGCTGAGTGGATACAACCACTTTTTCTACCTGCGTAGGCACACCATCCACATAGCGCACGCTCACCTGGGTTTTACCATCGGGGCGCAGATACGGCATGGTTTCATCTTTACGAACCTTTGCCAAACGCTCTGATAAACGATGAGCTAAATAGATTGGCATCGGCATAAGGGTTTTAGTGTCATCGCACGCATAACCAAACACCATACCCTGATCACCAGCACCTACCTGATCATACGGATCGAGCGCTTGTCCACTCTGCGATTCAAATGAAGTGTCAACCCCTTGCGCAATATCAGGAGATTGATCATGAATAGCGTTCAAGACACCACAGGTCGCGCAGTCAAATCCATACTTAGCGCGATCATAGCCAATATCCTTTAAGACCCCGCGGACAATTTCGATCGTATCCACATACGCCTGAGTACGAATTTCTCCCGTAACAAAAATCATGCCTGTTGTCGCTAATGTTTCGCAGGCACAACGAAAGAGTTCTGGATTAGCAGGGCTTCCATCTGGGGCAACGTAACCTTCTTCAGCGAGCTGAATTTCCTTTTCTAAAAGGGCATCCAAAATAGCATCAGAAATCTGATCACAGACCTTATCAGGATGACCTTCAGTTACCGATTCACTGGTAAACAAATAAGAACGCGATTGTTCTGACATACGTATTCCTTTCAAAACAAGCGATGCCTTTTATTTTGAAGGCTACTTAAGATAAGCCTGCAGATTCTTAGCACAAACTTACCCATAAAACATGTAGCCGAATACTTTTTTCGTCGCTTGGTTATTGTCTCACCCGACATACTACCATCCACTCCCTTTTGACATAAGTACCCTTCATGCCGAAGGTGTATAACTTACACGCAAAGTAGTAGGGTGAGTTTCTAGCAGGGTGAGTTTTCATTAAGCCGCCTTGTCCTTATCGCTACCTGTTCTCATTCTTCTCCATGAGTACGTACTCTTCCTATTCGCTTGAATTTGTTCATATCGGTTTCTGCCATACCCTGATCATCGGTTTCATGACGCTTGTGATACATCGGGTCATGAGGGTTATTCCACAAACGCTGAGCATAAGGAGTCCAATCAAGAGATGCCTGCTTTGTCTTTCCGCAAAGTTCCTCGGCAGTTTCTTGAGATTCCAAATCAGAAGAATGAGCGCCTGAACGATCGACCATTTCAGTTAGCTTCCCACTGTTTTCCAACAAAGGACAAGGACGAAGAAAATTATCATTAAAGGGCTGTTCACGATAATATTCCATAAAAATCGGAGAACGCAAAGCATCAAGCAGGGATACTTCTCGAATATTCGCATTGGAGTAATGCACAAAGACGCAAGGATCTACGTCTCCTGCAGAATTTATATGCAAGTAACGGCGTCCACCCGCTATACACCCTCCCACGAATTCACCATCATTTTGAAAATCAAGCGTAAACAAAGGCTTTTCTGAACGCATTTTTCGAACAAAATGATACAAATACTCACGCTGATCAGGATTTGGAATAAGTGATGCAGGAGAATTTACCCCTACGGGCATATAGGTAAATATCCAAGCAAACAGAGCTCCCTTTTCAACAAGCCAATCAAAAAACTCCTCTGAGGCAATGGAATCAGCATTAGCAGAAGTAAAGCAACAAGAAACCCCAAAAGGTAGACCATTTTTGTGCAACAATTCCATTGCTTTGTTGACTTTCTGATAAGTTCCTTCACCACGACGCGCATCAGTTGCTGCTTCAAAACCTTCAACACTAATCGCTGGAACAAAATTCTTAACTCGGATCATTTCTTGACAAAAATCTTCATCAACTAACGTCCCGTTAGTGAATGCTAAAAACGCACAATCTGGGTGCATTTCGCAAAGGGCAATAAGATCCTTTTTGCGTACGAGCGGCTCTCCTCCCGTATAAATATAGACATGGGTTCCTAATTCTTTTCCCTGGTTAATAATAGAACCTATCTCCTCTAACGAGAGATTTTGGTTATGACCATACTCCGCTGCCCAACAGCCCTCGCAATGAAGATTACAGGCACTTGTCGGATCGAGTAGAATAGCCCACGGAATGTTGCATTCATACTTGTCGCGGTTCTCTTCTTGCTTTGGCCAAGCCATTAAATTGCCATCAATCACAAAGGTTTTTATAAGGGTGTCTCGCACCTTCGGATTGGTGTCATTTAGCACCCTCATAATGAGTTGGTGCCAATTGTCTTGATTGTCAATTGCATTACGAAAAGATTTCCGTTGGTTAGCAAATAGATTGTCGGGTGTTACTTTTTCCAACAAATCCATTATCTTGACGATATTATGCTCAGGATCTTTAAGGAAATAGTTGAATGTTTTCTCTAACGCGCCACGTTTAATACGATCGGATGCTTTCATGGTTCCCCCTCAACCTAATCGTTATAGAAAGATATTCCACAGCTGTTGATTATAGATTCTTGAAAATCTATAATCACGGGTCAAAGGGGTGTTTCCTTGGGGTTTATGATACAAAAAGAAAGATATTGAGGTAAAAGTATCATGACTGTAAATAACTCGACAAAACATATTGATCGACGCATCGTACGTACCCGTCGCGCCATTCATATTGCCTTCATAGATTTACTCACCGAACACGAATACACCAAGATCACCATTACCGCGCTAGCAAAACGCGCTGATATCGATCGCAAAACTTTCTATACTCACTATTCGTCTATTGATAGCCTTTTTGAAGATGTTATCCGTCAGCACACTTCAAAGGGACTCGAAGGATTATCACTCAACGATTTGCTCAGCGATCCTTCTCACTTTGCTAAAAAATATCTCTATGCCCTGCAGGCAACCCTGCCGCTCTCAAAACAACAACGTGCAAACGTGCTTAAGCATATTCCTATGCACAAATTCATGCAGTATGGCACTTCAATTGCACGCGAGCGCATCTATCAATCAAATCAAAATCTATCAACCGAAGCAAAACGCTATATCAATTTAGTTCTTGAATTTTATTTAGGCGGCATTTTTCATGCCTATGCTTTATGGCTTTCAGGAGAAACCGAATTGACTCTCGATGAGGTAATTGAATTAGTAAGTATCAATGTTGCCGAAGGACTTACTGGTCTCATGGAACAACACGTACTTCCTCTCGACTACTCCTAATCACTTAAACCGCATCTTGTCTTGGGTGTTTTTCTCTTTGTGAGTTTGTAAAGACTTAGAGCCCCTTTTATCCTTTCGCTTGCTTGCGTGGTACACTTGCCCCACATTACCTACCAACAAACGGGAGGATACGTAATGAAAAGCAATGCTGAACTTACTGAAGAATATTTCGCCATTGCGAGATCACTTGACGGAGACATCCAAGGCAGACGCGCTGCCTATTCCTATATGCAAAAATCCACCGCAATCGTCCATCATAAAGTCGTGGCAAGCTCCTTTATCCCTCGCCTTTTCAATGACGAAAGCTGGACTACTTTTAAATGTATTGCAGAAACAACTCACGCAATCTTATGTAAGGTAATCGAACACTACCTTACTCATCCGTCTTACCGCACTATTTTCTCGTACGATAAACGCCTAGAAGAACTTATTCTTCTTCCTCGCGGCTATGAAGATACGCTCCCTTTTGCACGCATTGATGTGTTTTTAAATGAAGACGATTTGAGCTGTGGATTTTGCGAATTTAACGGGGACGGCTCTGCGGGAATGAACGAAAATCGCGAAATAACCAACAGCATCACTTCCACCGAGACTTTTAAACGCTTTTCTCAAATTCACCAAGTTGAACCATGTGAGCTCTTTGAATCCTGGGTGCTGAAATTTATTGATATTTTCAAACGCTCAAATCACTATACCCCTCAAGCACGTTTCGCTATCTGCGATTATCTGGAATGTGGAGTTGTAGATGAATTTAAGGTATTCGCTGAATACTTTATGCAGCAGGGATTTGACTGCGTAGTTTGCGATGTGCGCGATTTACGGTTTGACGGCTCAGTCCTTCTCGACAAAGAAGGCAAACAAATCAATGCCATTTGGCGCCGCTGCGTCACCAATGACGTATTAGATTTCTGGGATGAATCGCAAGATCTTATCGAGGCTCTTCGCCATGAGGCTGTTGCATTAATTGGCAGCTTTGCAGGACACATTGTTCACGATAAGCAAATCTTTGAAGCTCTCTACCATCCCGAAACAAAAGCCTTTTTAACTGAGGAAGAAAACGTTTTTATCGAGCGTCATGTTCCTCGCACGGTATTCTTAAACGACCAGGACATAGATCTCGAAGAAATCCGCAGCAATAAAGATGCTTGGATAATTAAACCGACCGACAATTATGGTGCACGTGATGTATATGCTGGTCTTTCCTATAGTCAATCCGAATGGGAAGAGCTAATACAGCGCTTTGCAAACGAAGCGTCAGGCGCGCCCTTTATTGCGCAAACATATATAACGCCCTTTAAAACCCATACGCTTGCTCCCGACACTCATATAGAAGAACTCAATGATGATGAAATAGATCTTCAGGGCAAATGGTACAACAACCTTAATGGGCTCTATCTCTACAACGGTGAATTCCAAGGAATATTTTCTCGCTTAGGTCCACTCCCAACGATCAGCAAAGAACATCAAGGCATGACTGCCGCAACCCTTCACGTACGAGGTTAACGAATGATCAGCCTTTCCCGTAAATTAATCGTTATAGCATTAAGCATTGTTACCAGCATTGCTCTTGCCTACAGTTTGTTTGGTCTTGGATTCATGGTTTGCACTACCTCGCAGGCCACTTCACTTATCGGAGGTACCTTTTCCGGCTGGGAGCATGCCACGTATCCCGAAGAAGATATGGCGCAAATTGCTGAAGCGGTACGTTCCTTTTCAATCGAGGGTACCTCTTCAGAAGACCTTTATAACACCATCTTTACCGCTCTTCAGGAAAATCAACCACAGATCGCGGCCCTTTTTGAAGCAGGATCGACGCAGGACAATACGATAGATACCTCGTTGCTTGAATCAACCAATCTTACACAGCTCGAGGAAGAATATTCGTTGCCGCGAAACGCCTTGTCTCACTTACAAGATTGCACTCCTATCTTCACAACAGGACGCATTTCAGTAGGAGTGGTGGGAGCTTTTGGAGTTGCAGGGCTTATCGCGCTAGGCATCCTCGCAGGCAGAAAACGTCTTGGCGCTACGCTTATTGCAGCGTCTTCTTTAGTAATTGCAGTATTGATAGCTCTCGGAATCTGGGCGGCGATAGATTTTAATGGCATATTTACCTGGATGCACACGCTTTTGTTTGCACAAGGTAATTGGATCTTTGATGCCGATTCGCTTCTTATTACCCTTTTCCCAGAAGCATTTTGGGCGGCAATGGCGGGACTTTGGATCCTGTCAAGCATTGTTCTTGCCCTTTTGACCGGCATTGTAGGAAAAATACTTGCCCGTTAATCAGTACGGAGAACCTCCACTGGAGCAGTGTCTCCACTGGAGCAGTGCCTCCACCGAAGCGGTGCCTCCACTGGAACCATCATCAAGGTGACTCCAGTGGAAATGACATTATTACGCCAAACGCGACTGCAATTCCTTTGCAGCTTGCGCTTTGTCAAAGTTACCACCCGTCTTTTGGGTAAGTGTTCCCATTACCTTGCCCATTTCCTTTTTGGTAGCAGCACCCGTCTCGGCAAGCACCTCTTCAATCAAAGCAATAAGCTCTTCGCCTGAAACCTGCTTTGGCAAATAGCTCTCCAGTATTTCCACCTGCTCAGTCAAACGATCGGTGCGCTCTTGATCGTTTCCTGCCTTTATTGAACCGTCAAGCGTCTCTTTTGTTTGTTTGATAGTACGCTTAAGCATTGCATCCACATCTGCGTCGGTAATTTCTCGACGTTCATTTACTTCGATATTTTTAATCTCTCCATGAACTTGGCGAAGGATCGAAAGGCGATTCTTGTCTCTTGCCTTCATAGCGGCTTTAATTTCATCTTGAAGCTCTTGATACTTCATAGTATTCCTTCTCTTTTCTGTTTCTAAAAAGTATTCTTACTGATCTTCCAGCTCATTATACTCTCTGCATCTAACGACTCTTCAGACGCAAAACCACTTCACAAGTGGTATCTATCTTTAGCTTTTCGGTTAAAGATTATTCAAACAAGAAGATATCGAAGCGTATAATAGCACCATCCCTTTTATGTAAAACGTAATCGTCTGCTGCACGAGCAACAGACACAACCTGCCCTGCCACAATTGTTGGCGTAGCTCATGCTGCGTTTACAACAGGGCAAATGAATGCCGTTTTTCACAAAAAAGAAAGGACGCTTGTGAACTTTACCGATCGTTGGCACGCTTTTTTCGACCGAACAATTCCCAATATTGTCATCCGTATAATAATTATGGTTTTCGGTTTGGCTTTTGTTGCTGCATCGGTTGGCCTCACACGAGCAACAGGACTAGGAACATCGCCTATTTCATGCGTTCCTACCACGCTCTCCTTTTTCACTCCCCTTACCATCGGGGGCTGGACCTTTGTCATGAATGTATTGTTCGTGATCATTCAGATACTTTTATTAAGACGCGATTTTAAGATCGTACAGCTCCTCCAAATCCCCTACGTTTTTGTTTTTTCTGCTCTTATCGATCTGTTTGTCCCCGTATTCGAACTTGTTCCTATGCCGAATTATCTCACGCAACTGTTTTTTAGCATTGTTGGCTGTTTTATGACGGCATTTGGTGTGTTTTTGCAGGTAAAAGCAAGTTTTCTCACGCTTCCTGGCGAAGGGATTGTGCTTGCAGTAGCTAAAGTATCTAAATGGCCTTTCCCAAAATGCAAAATCGGTTTTGATGCAAGCAATGTTGTCATTGCTACCGTTGCTTCCCTTGTTACAATGGGCGGCTTATATGGTGTTCGTGAAGGCACTATTATTTCTGCTTTAGCCGTAGGTGCCATTGTGGGGTTATTTAACCGTCTTTTCTCTCACTTCGAAAAGTTCTGCCCCATCAAAGGCCATCTCACTCTTACGGCTACCACTATGGCATCTCCAGAGGAGATTCCATCAAAATCATCCGAAGATGGCGCAACTCATCAAGAAGAAGACCCCGCACAGACCCCTTTGGTTATTACCATCTCGCGTCAATTTGGATCAGGTGGTCGTGAGATTGGCCAAGCTATAGGTAAACTTCTTAATATTCCCGTATTCGATCGTTCCCTCATAGAATTAACCGCCAAAGAATCGGGACTTACCCCGAATTACATAAAAAACCACGAGCAGGAAGTACGCCGTGGCATTCTCTATAACCTTTATATGCAAAGCTATGCAAGTTTTGGTATTGAGCCTACCCAAACTGATGAATTATGGCTCGCACAAGCTCGAACCATTACACGCATCGCCGATCAGGGAAGCTGCGTTATCGTGGGCCGTTGTGCGGGTGCTGTATTACAAAATCGACCCAACGTATTTAACGTTTTCATTCATGCACCGCTCGTACCTCGCATCGGTCGCGTAATGAAAAGAGAAAACGTTGACCATATGAAAGCTGCTGACATGATAGAGCGCGTAGACAAAGAACGTAGAGAGCATTGTGAACAGTATGTAGGATCACACTGGACTGATATCAATTCATATCATATCGCCCTTGATTCGAGCGTTATAGGGGTAAAAGACTCCGCATCACTGATTGCTCGCTTAGCACAGCATGCATATCCTAAAGCTCCCTTAGCGCCAACTCCTGAAAAGCCCACCCATCCTAGTGCGCACAAAGAGCTGTAATCGTTTATTATCTAAGCGCTACAAAACATGAAAGGACAACTTTATGAGCGATCAGTCAAAGCCCGTCCGTGTGCGCTTTGCACCATCCCCGACGGGAGAGCTCCATATCGGTGGTGCCCGAACCGCAATATATAACTGGGCTTTCGCGAAAGCCATGGGCGGCTCTTTTATTCTTCGCATTGAAGATACCGACCCCGAGCGTTCCACTGAAGAAAACAAGCAGGTGATTTTACGCGCCATGAAATGGCTTGGACTCACCTGGGATGAAGGTCCTGAAGTAGGGGGCGATTTTGGCCCTTACCTTCAAACCCAGCGCTTTGACACCTACACTTCAGCGCTTGAACGCTTAAAACAACGCGATGCCGTCTACCCTTGTTTTTGCACCAAAGAAGAACTTGATGAAAAACGAGCTGCCGCAGAAAAAAGCGAGGGTGGCTATTCAGGCTACGATCGAACCTGCCGCAATTTGAGTAAAGAAGAAGCTCAGCGCCGCATTGAGGCAGGAGAGCCTCATGTTTGGCGTCTGAAGGTTCCAGAAAACCACGGCCCAATCGAATTTCACGATGCCGTATATGGAGACATGTCATTTCCTATTGAGGTAATGGATGACATGATCTTGGTGCGCACCGACGGCACCCCTACGTATAATTTTGCCGTAGTATGCGACGATGCAAACATGCAAATCACCCACGTTATTCGTGGCGATGATCATCTCTCCAACACCCCTCGTCAAATTCTTATCTATGAAGCATTAGGTTTTGAGGTTCCCACCTTTGCCCATCTTTCTATGATCCTCGGCGCAGACGGTCGAAAGCTGTCAAAACGTCGTAATGCAACTTCAGTGGAGCAATACCAAGCAATGGGATACCTACCTGATGCCCTTGTTAACTTCCTTGCTTTGCTTGGCTGGTCTCTTGATGGTGAAACCACTATCATCCCTCGCGAAGTGCTTTGCAAGGAATTCAGTCTCAAGCGCATCACACGCAAAGATGCGATTTTTGACGAAACAAAACTTGATTGGATGAACGGCGAATACATCAAGGCAATGGGTGCGAAAGCATGGGTCGATGCCGTAAGTCCTTTCCTTATTGAAGCAGGCCTCACCACTAAAGAAGCAATAGAGGAAAATGAAGAATGGTACGAGAAGCTCTATCCTCTCGTAGCCGAGCGCATGAAACGACTTACCGAAGCACCTGAAAAACTTGCTTTTATTTTTGATGGACCAACGGTTAAACTCGACGAAAAATCTGTCCAGAAAAATCTACTCAAAGAAGGATGCCGCGCCGACGAGGTTCTGCGCAAAGTTCGCGCAATTTTAGCCGACGAATCCATCCCATGGCAATGCGATCCTTTGCAAGATACCTGTCGTGAATTAGTGGATACCCTAGGATTGAAAGCAAAGCTTATTTTTCAACCCATCCGCGTAGCAGTTACCGGCTCCCAGGTTTCTCCACCTTTGTTTGAGTCTATTGAGCTAATGAAACGTAGTGATGTTGTTGCTCGCATCGACTACACCTTATCTGAGGTTTTTGGTGACTAATTCATACGAAATATCAGACGATGCACCCTCTCCTATCGACCTAAATCATGGAGAAGGTGCATCTGCTACCCAAAATGAATCCGAAGCATCAACGACATTCAATAATCGCGATGAGATCGTGGCACTTTCTTCTTGGTGCACCGCACCGAGCGGTTCTGGTTGCAATCGATGTCTCTCAGCCTGCCCTCACGAAGCGATAACCCTAAACGATCAAGGTCCTGAAATAGATGAAGCTCTCTGCACTCGCTGCGGCATTTGCTCAGGTGTTTGCGATGCTTTTGCCTGGAGCCGCATCACCCTTGAAGACCTAGCGGCGCGCTGCGAACGTGAAGCGAGCTCAGAAGGCTCTCTCTACTTTACCTGCAACGAGCATCTCTTCGAAGGAGTTGCTCCTCGGAGCAACGTAATAATACTTCCCTGCCTTGCCAGCGTTCCTCCCGAGTTTTGGAGTTATCTACTCGCTAAAAACCTCAAAATCGCATGGTACCTCGATCCTTCCTATTGTGAAGATTGTTCCGTAGCAGACCAGAGAGCTCCCCTTCTTTTCAACTACGCCATTGACCTCGCTCAAACTTGGACAGGTAAAACGATTCAGTATGCCTCATCGATTCCCGAGCGCGAATCGGTATTGTCGCTTTATGCAAATATAGACGAAGGAAGTAGGCGTGATCTCTTAGCAGTACTTGCCAATGAGGGCAAAGACATCGCAACGGGAAAACATCGCCAGCGAAATGCAGGCACCATCGATTCGTTCCATGAAAGCCAAGAGCGTTTTCGAGCACAGGGAAGAATTAAAGCTGCACTACAATCACAAAACATCCCAGACGCATTGCGCCAAAAACAAGCATGGCCAAGACAAACCCTTATGGTAAAAGCAGCTCGTGAGCTCTCTGAAAAAGCATCTACTTTAAGCCGCTATACGTCCACTACCGACTACAATCTTTGCCAACAATCTCATGACTGTGTTAACGCTTGTCCTACAGGTGCGCGAAGAATTAATGAAGAGGGTTATCCTGTAGTTGATCCAACGCGCTGTATCGCCTGTGGCGTTTGCATATCTCACTGTTCATACAACGCCTGCGCATACCTCGCGATAACTGCTCATGAGTATTGCGAAAGGACCCCTCATGGCAAAGAAGCTTGATCCTTCCTATTGGGGAAATCCACCACAAACCCCAACCAGAAATACCTCGCATGTTCAACCCGAACAACCAATGCAGCCTACACAACCCACGCAACCTCAGACTGCGCAGCCCCAATCTTGGATTGGCGGACAAACTAACGCTAACTTTTCGCAACCACCGTATGGACAGCAACCCACTCAACCCTATCCTCAAGCTTCACAATCTGCATCAACGCAAGCTAACTATCCTCAAACTCCTTCCAAGAAACATCGTGGTTGTCTCATTGCGGCAATTATTGCCGTTATCATCGTTATTCTTCTGGGAGTTGCAGGATGTGCTGCATGCACAAGCCTGATGAGCTCTAATGTCACCTATCACTCAAGCCAAGAGTACCTTCCTCTCCAACCAAATACCCCTGAAACACAAAACGATACCGAAGCATCACTGAATAATGAATTTTTCCGAAATGCCTTCGATCTTTCAGGAAGTACGCCCGATGCCCCTCTCACGACCGACGAATTAAACGATATCTAATCGTCCTATTTTGCCAACAACACCAAACAGCCTAATGATGAAGGACTGTACTCCGACGGCGTTTACTTTATAGGGAGCGATATACCTGCGGGAAGTTATTGGTTTACCGGAGATGATAATGCGTTGTCATTCTTTTTTATTCTGGAACCAACAGGTGAAAACGGCTCTTATAAAGTAGCTCATATTAATAACTACTATGGCCACAATCTCATGGAAGTCGGAGAAGGAGAGGTGCTCGTTCTTGTTAATGACGGAACGATGCAACCACTCGACTCATTCAGTGAGTCATTTAGCGCTCCTTATCAAAGCGGGACGTATCGCGTAGGAGTTGATATATCCGCAGGAACTTATCAGCTGCAGCTCGGAGAAGCAGATGACTACAGTGCCTGTTATGTTATGAGCGATCTCTCTTTCTCAACCGATAGTTATCTTTACGAAGCCTATTACATTGAAGGAGACAGCCCTGACGAAGTAACGCTTGACGAGGGAACTTATGTCGAGCTTTACAATATGTCAATGACTCCCGTGGTAATGTAGCCCCCTACTTTTTCTGCTCTTCGAATAATCCTTGGATATAGGCAAATACCTGGCTGAGAGTTCCCGCATCATCAGGATTGTCTTCTCCCTGCCTTGGAACAAACACGCGCAACGGAACGGTCATTTTCTTTTTATCAGCTAAGTAACGACCAGCTTTGCGACGAAGAGAAGAAGCTTGTGCCTTAGAAAGGGAGATGGGTTCCACGATCAGCTTTCCACCCGTCACCGAAATCAAACGAATGCCATGCTCGTTGGCAAATGCCTTTAAACGTGCCTTTTCTATTTGATTGAGAGCTGCCTGTGGGATTCCAGGATGCTTTTGCACTAATTCCTGGTAGATATCTTCCACTGCTTCCAACGTATCGGCACTTGCAATTTTTCGATAATAGAGCACGCGCTCATCTGCGTCAGGTAAATACTCTTCTGGGAAATAGGTATGACCAGGAATGTTGATAACGATATCAGACAGAGCTGGAGGTAGATACTCGGTGCTATTTGTATTGCCTTCACGCGTCATATTAACCGCCGTTGCAAGCATCTGAGCAAACAGATCAAAACCGACTGCTGACATGTTACCGCTCTGCTCTGCGCCTAATAAACTTCCTGCTCCGCGTATCTCTAAATCACGCATCGCAACGCGCATTCCGCTCCCTAATTCAGTATGTTCGTTAAGCGCAGTTAAGCGAGCCATAGCCTCTTCAGTCATCGTTATATTATCGGGGAACAAGAAGTAAGCATATGCTTGTGTAGAGGATCTACCTACACGCCCCTTCAGCTGATACATCTGAGCCAAACCAAGCCTTTGGGAGTCCTCGATGATAAGCGTATTAGTATGAGGATTATCGATACCGCTTTCGATAATGGTGGTCGCAACCAACACGTCAAGTTCGCCTGCCGAAAAATCCTCCATCACATGCTCAAGTTGTTCTTTAGTCATTTTGCCATGAGCAACCCCTACACGAGCTTCTCCTGCTGCCGCATGAACACGCTGAACCGCTTCGTCGATCGAACGTACGCGGTTACTTACATAATAAACTTGTCCCTTACGTTCAAGTTCTCGACGAATAGCGTCGCTCACTAAATCGGGATCCCACTCACCCACATGAACTTTTACTGGTCTTCGGTCATCGGGAGGAGTCAGGATAAGACTCATATCGCGTACACCCGACAAGCCCATTTGCATAGTTCGCGGAATAGGAGTTGCCGACAAGGTTAATACGTCGATAGATTCACGCATGTTCTTTAGCTGTTCTTTATGACCAACGCCAAAACGCTGCTCTTCGTCAATAATGACAAGCCCCAAATCATGAGGGTTCACATCGCGCGATAACAGTCGATGCGTGCCTACCAAAACAGCGACTTTTCCACTTGCAAAATCCTCAAGCGCGGTTTTTTGCTGAGCAGGAGTACGAAAACGAGAAAGCACCTCTACGCGAACATTGTAAGGCTCAAACCGCTCTGAAAAAGTCGCATAATGCTGTTGCGCCAAAATGGTGGTAGGACACAACACCATAACCTGCTTGTTATCTTGGGTTGCCTTAAAAGCTGCACGCAAAGCAACTTCGGTTTTGCCAAAGCCCACATCACCGCACACCAATCGGTCCATGGGATGAGGAGACTGCATATCTGCTTTAATATCGGCAATAGCAGCTAGCTGATCAGGAGTTTCCTGATAAGGAAAGCTTTCCTCCATTTCGCGTTGCGCAAGGGTGTCTTCACCATAACGATAACCCTGCGTTGCAGCACGTCGGGTATATACATCCACTAAATCAAAGGCAAGTTTTTTGGTAGCTTTACGCGCCTTGGTAAGCGCACGAGACCAGTCTGAAGTGTTCAAACGCGTCAGACGAGGGGATGACCCTTCTGGACCCACATAGCGTGTTACGCGATCGAGCTGCTCGACAGGAACGTAGAGCTTATCCCCTTCAGCATATTCAAGCAATAAGTAATCACGCTCAGATCCGCTCACATCTTGTCTTACTATGTCCCGGAAAAAGGCAACACCATGCGCAGCGTGAACGACATAATCACCCGGCTTGTAAGGGAAGGTGATTTCGGTAACGTCAACACGGGAACGCTTACGCGTCGCCATGGATCCCTGCGTATCCGCCAAAGACACCAATGCCATCTTCGCAGCAGGGAAGATCATTCCCAGCGGTATATCAACGTCAACAATATTCACTTGCCCACGACGCAATTTCGCCGTTTCGTCCCCCACTACATCAAGTACCTCATTGATAGGAATACCAAGATCGACCAAGGCAAGCTTAATTTCTTGACGAGCCCTGAAATGCGGCACTGAAAAAACTACCGTAAAACCTGTTTCTGCAAGCGAGCGCAATCTCCCATAAAGCTTTTCAGGATCCCCTGCTACCTCTACTCTTTTGACCACTAATTCGCTATCAAGTTGAACACCTACTCGCATAATCGAAACATACGTAGCACGCGGATTAGTCCCAAAATTAAGCTCCGTTGCACTCGTAAAGAGATCTTGAACAGGAATTGAAGTCCCTTGCGCCATCTTCGCATAGGAATCAAGTGCATGCTGGGCATCATCGAAAAGGGAACGAGGTTCAATCAGCACAGTAAGCGCTTCTTGAGGCACATAAGATCCAACCGTTGTTACCTCTTCCAATAAATATGAAGTAAGCACATCGGGGATTTCCTTCGAATCATCTTCAAGGCGCTCCAGCAGTTCTCGCATTTCTTTATTTGTTGCCGCACGCTTTGCAAGATGACGTTGAGCACGCCTGATAGAAGAAGCATCGCTTCTAAATTCTCTCACGGGGAATATTTCTACCTCATCTAAAGAAGAAATAGTCTGTCCTGTTGAAGGCAAAAAGCGACGTATTTCATCCAATTCATCGCCAAAGAAATCACAACGAATAGGATAAGAGAGATTCCCTGGAAAAATATCGAGAGTACCGCCCTGAACACAGAAAGTCCCAGGACCATCCAATTGTCCCGCATTGTCGTAGCCCATTGCGACCAGCGCTTCAGCGAGATCTTCAAAACAGGATACCGCCCCTAACGCATGCTCTGACAGATCAATTCCCTGCTTAAGTACAAGGGGACGGGCTATATCACTTTTCGGACTTGCAATTTTTCGCAAAAGAGCTCGTGCAGAGGCAACCACAATTACAGGCTTCTTATTCTGAAGAGCCCACAGCGCCTCGAGACGCGAACCATGCAAACGAGGCTGCATGGGTGCATCAAGCGAAAACGGATTACCTTCATAATCGGCAAAACGAAGTACCCGTTCTTCTCCCACAAACGCGCCAACCGTACGCGCAAAAGTATCCGCCGCGTCTTCCCCTGCTGTTACAACAAGTGTTGCTCGAGGATCTTCTACAAAGCGGGCTGCCACCAAAAAAGGTCGAGCTGACGACGCCACACCAATAACCGCATCCGTGCGGTTATCCATTTTTTGCCACGCCTGATCAACAGCATGGGATTTTTTCAGCGCAGCAGACAGAAGATCAATCAGCATTATCGCCTTACCCTTCAAACACTCGTAACAAACCAACAAGGTTGCTCTTTTGCACTTTAAACCTTGTATTGTTCTTCAAACCTTGCAAATTATTGGTTATTTATAACTCATTAGCTGCATCATCTTTGCTTTTGCAGCATACTATTGCATGCTATAACCAATCAAACATCAAAGGAACTGTCATGGCACGAGAAAAAACCGCAGATAAACGCGCACGTGCACTCGCTGTTGCAGATCGCATGAACAACTATTATGGTCAAGCTGAATGCGCTCTTAACTATACCAGTCCTTTTACTCTTACTATTGCAGTTCTTTTATCCGCCCAAACAACCGATGCGGGCGTCAACAAAGTAACCCCTTTACTCTTTGAAAAATATGGAACTCCCGAAACAATGGCGCAAGCCAACGTTGAGGATGTCATGGATATTATTCACTCCATTGGCTTTTATCGCAATAAGGCAAAAAATTGTATCGCCGCTGCACAGATGATAATGTCCGACTTTGGCGGAGAGGTTCCTCGCACCATGGAAGAACTCCAGCGCCTCCCAGGCGTTGGACGAAAAACTGCCAATATCGTTTTGAATGAAGCCTTTGGCATCGTTGAGGGTATTGCGGTTGACACTCATGTATTCCGTATTGCCCATGTACTAAAATTTGCAGGTCCCTCAGCGGACACTCCAGCAAAAACCGAACAAGCACTACTCAAGCTTTACCCAAAAGAATACTGGAAACCGATTAATCATCAGTGGGTTCTTTTTGGGCGTGAATTTTGCATCGCACGAAGACCTCGATGCAGCGCCTGCTTCCTATCCGATCTCTGCCCTAACGCTCCAAAGGAGAACTTGTGAACCTAGCTCATTTAAAATACTTTATCACCCTTGCCGATCAGGAACACTTTGCAAATACTGCACGTTCTTTAGGCATAGCCCGCTCAACCTTGTCGCTTGCTATTTCCCGCTTGGAAGACGATCTTCGCGCCCCTCTTTTTACCAAAAATGGCAGCAACTTCACCTTAAGCCCCTATGGTAAAGAGTTTTACCGCTATGCTTCCCTTGCGTTAAAAAACATTGAAACAGGAGCGGATAAGGTTCATGCCATGCTGAACGACCGAACCGAAACCCTTTGCATTGGTGTTCCTTTTACCATCCAAAGCGAAGACTGGGCACGAGTAGTTCGTTCGTTTCGCGCGGAAGCTGACCCTACCCTTTCCGTGAAAATCATTCAAGGCTTTAGCGGAAGCCTCCTCAACGATCTTGCCGCTGGAGAGCTCGATGTTGTTTTCGCCGCAAAACTCAAAGATGCTCCAGACGGACTGACCTTTACGCCTTATTGGTCTCAACAGCTCGTTGTTGCGGTCAATAAAGACAATCCCCTTGCACAGCGCAAAAGCATTTCTCTCACTGAACTAAAAGGCTATCATATTCAATCCTACGCAAAAGGTTGGCCTCCTCATGACGACATAGCTGCTTGCGTAGAAGGTTATAACCTTGATATCGAAGAGCAATTTAAAGAAGAGATTACTATTTGCTCGATGGTGTCTGCCGACGAAAACGCTATTGCTTTTGTTGACTATTCGTTTTTAGTTGGAGCGTTCAAAGATATTGTATGTATCCCTATCGATGAGGTTCCCGAGGACTTTCATAAGCTCTATCTCATTCATCGGAGCGAAGAAAACATGACTCCAGGAATGATTCATTTTATTGAATATATGAATGAGCACCCTATTGCCCCAGCACGTTTACGTTAAGAATGCTTTCGTGTTCCAAAATCAATAAACACCGATAATGCTTATTGTATCGGCTTAAACAATGCGCACTTATCGCAAGCTCGCTAGAGTGAGTTTTTGAAATGAGTTAGTTATTGAGCCCTCGTTGGAATGGATTTGTTATTGCGCATTCGTTGAAATGAGTTTGTTCAACTATGAAATTTGCTGAAGTGGCTTTCCATCTTTTCGCGTTATCTCGCATTCATTACGCACTAGTTCTGCAACGATAGTCTCAGCTAAAAAAGGTACTCGCTGTTCCACTTGAGAAGTAAGACCGACGACGAATTCTGCTGGCTCAAGATTTTCCACCTGCATTCCAAAACACAGACCTTTTGCTTCAAACCCCAGCATCGCCGCAGCGTCAAAAAGATCGGCAAGTCGCAGCTCATGAAGCGAAGTGCGGGCACCCGCAGCACGAGCCACATCGTATGGTTCGTATCGGAATACCGTACCCGGCTCTGCTCCTGTGTCATCCACTGCATCTACCGTGATGATGAGATCATAGTCGTCTACCTTTGAAATCATATCCATACTCATGCAGCCCACATCAAAAAGATCAATATTGTCAGGAAAGATATACGTATCTTGCATGTAGTCATATACCGCGGGAGCTACTCCATCATCGAGCATTAAGCGATTTCCTACAAAAAAGACTGCGATACGCATGATCAGCATTCTCCTATCAGTTTCAAATAGTGCAATTCAAACTCTCTGAGCATATGAGACAAAACAATCGAGTTATTCAGATGCTGTTTCGATAAACCGGCTTATCTAGTTCAACAATTCCTTTAAGTTCAGCAATTCCTTTAAGGGTGTAAGAGACATTACATTTATGCGCCGATTGTTGGCCTAATTACCAAGTTATAGTACGTTGCAGCACCGAGCATAACCGCAGCTAAAATTCCCATTGTTACAGCCCATATCACCTGTCGTTTTCGATATTGCTCTTTTGTTTTGCCACGAGACAGATCGCGTCGAAGCGCATACACCTGAGATGCTCGAGCAAAAACAATAGTCACTCCCGCAAGGATGAGCCCAGCAATTACGGCAAGGGTGATAGTAAGAGGCTGGGGATTTTCATAAACGCCATAGAAAAGATTGTCTATTAGCAGCCAAGCAGGGTAATACAGAATGGTGATCCAAATACCATGCGCAGGCCCCCAAATAGGCGGCATAAAAAGAGCTCCCAGGTTGAGAGGAGGTAGTCCTTCTAATGAAATTTCCTCAATGGGTGTTTCTTGATAGTGATTTTCTTCAGAACTCACTTTTAGTCCTTTCAAAAAGGTTTATAAAAGTACCGTAAACGATTATTGTCTCAGAACTTAATTCGTATTTTCAAAACGAAATACCAGGTATTATATAGTGCCGTATTACGTTCTTCTGTCATAGTAACAAGCGCTTACTTTAAGTATGATGCCAACTTCTTAAACGGCAGAAGTTACAGGTTTGCAGTATCCAACCTACGGCAATCAAAATAGCCACCTACGAAATACCTACCTACAAATACCCACCTATAAATATCCCTCATACTTTGGAATGATCACTCAAAATAAAAATTTCTGCCTATGACCCAAATTTCTTGCCTCGCTGAACACTTTACTCGCTAACACTTTACTCACGTAATGCGCTTAATTCCCTACACCACTCTTTCCTTATTCCGATAAGATTACCCATACCGATTAATTATTTATAGTCATACCTATATTCAAAGACAGGATTGCGTTATGTCTCATTCGTTGTCTTCAGTTTCAACCTCTGCTTTTGAAATTCTCGGCCCTATTATGGTAGGACCTTCTTCTTCACACACTGCAGGAGCACTCCGCTTAGCACAGGTAGCGTCTTCTCTTCTCGAAGGCAATATAGCTTCTGTCAAATTTACCCTCTGGAATAGCTTCGCCCAAACATATCGAGGTCACGGCACCGACCGCGCCTTAGTAGCAGGCATGCTCGGCCTACAAACTGACGATGAACGCATTAGAAATGCTTTTGATATCGCACAGAAGAACTCTATGCATTTTGAGTTTCTTGTCGCAGGAGATAACCCTTCTCTCCACCCCAATACCGTCGATATCGAAATGACTAACACTGCAGGTATTCATGCTGCCGTACGGGGTGAGAGTCTCGGCGGAGGCAAGATCCGAATTTGTCGCATTAATTCTGTAGAGGTCAATATATCGGGAGCCTATTGCACCTTATTTGTCGCACATCGCGATGCTCCTGGTGCGCTTGCAGCACTCACGTCACTTCTTGCAGATGCTCAGGTAAACATCGCATTTTGCAGTACCTATCGTACCGAAGCAGGAGGACAAGCCTATTCCGTATTTGAAACAGATGAATACTACTCTGGAGCATCATTTATTAAATCGGTAAAAAGTCTTGATTTAGTTGACTATGCTAGCTTTATTGAGGTTCCAGGAAGTTCTGCTCTATCACCTCTAAATTCCCTCAATCCCTATATGTTTACTTCGGCAGCAGATCTTCTTGAACTCTGTTCTAAAGAAAAGCTCACCATTGGCGAGATTATGAAACGACGTGAGTATTGTCTCTCGGATAAAGAAACTACTTTCCGAACAATGCAAAACGTATTAGAAGTAATGAGAAAGGAAACAAGTGAACCACTTCGAAATCCTCAATCGTCTCTAGGCGGTTTCATTGGCGGCGAAGCACAGAAGATTGAAACAAGTGCGCAACGCTATGCACAAAGCCTTATAGGCAGCGTACAAACCGATGCAGTAGCACGTGCTATGGCAGTTTTGGAACGTAGTGCTTCAATGGGAGTAATCGTAGCTGCCCCCACCGCAGGATCGGCAGGAGTAGTTCCTGGGGCAACTTTAGCTGTGGCTGATCACCTTCATGCTGAAACCAAAGAAATTCACGATGCACTCTTCTGTGCTGCAGCTATCGGCCAACTCCTCTCCGCCAATGCTTGCGTGGCAGGAGCAGAAGGCGGATGTCAAGCCGAAGTAGGTAGCGCAGCAGCTATGGCAAGCGCAGCGCTAGTGCAAATGTTAGGTGGATCACCAGAACAATGTTTCCATGCAGCTTCCATCACTTTAGGAAATCTACTAGGTCTTGTATGTGATCCAATAGGGGGGCTTGTTGAAGTACCCTGCCAAAACCGTAACGCAATCGGCATAGCAGCTGCCTTTTCTTCGGCACAGCTAGCTTTATCGGGTATCACAAGCCTTGTTCCTTTCGACGAGATGGCGCATGTTATGTTAGAGGTTGGACACGCGCTCCCCTCTACCCTTCGCGAAACCGCACTCGGAGGCATAGCTCAGGCACCATCTGCAAAACAGGCTTGTCGTAACTGCAGTGCCTGCAGGTAAAGAATCGCTTTTCCTTAGTGCAGGTTATCTCCTGAGTTACCTTTCAACCATTAAGCCCGTTTCTTACTCGTTAAGACACGAAATACCAATCCAGATTAAGTTACAAAAAAACTCCGACTCAGAAATCTGAGTCGGAGTTTTAAAGTTTAGGCTTAAATTCTTACGATTGCCGCCACTTTTATCTTTCTGTCTCCCTGATGTAATCCCTTATTTCAAGAGTACCTCGCAAGAGATTCAAGATAAGACTTAGTGAGTATCTACAGAGTGATCCTCACCAACGATTACGTGACGATTAGGATCGTAAACCTTACCACCATGCTCTTTACCAAGAAGCATAAGCTTAGCAGGAGCAGTACCTTCGATGAATACAAGATAGATGTGCAACATGCTGAAGATGATGAATACAAACATCATGAAGTAGTGAATGATGCGCATAGACATCATGCCGCCTACCAAAGAGGTGCCCGCTGCGAAGAAGGTCCAAGATGCGGTAGGAACCCAAAGGCAGAAACCGGTGTAAGCCATAACGAGAATCAAGAAAGCAACTGCCAAGTAGGAAATCTTTTGAGGAACGCCAAGCTTTGCGCTCAAAGGATGATCCTTCTTGATGAATAGGTAGTACTTGATCCAAGAACCCAACTGGTGACGATTGTCTGCCTGAGGAAGCCAGGTTTTATAGTCGCGAACCAGGTTGCGCGTACCACCCGTAGGAGCAGTCTGAAGCAAGAATGCAAACACAATACGCACGATGCAGTTAACCAAAAGAACAATACCCAGGAAAACATGTGCGCCGCGAGCTACACCCGTGAGAGCTGCCCAGAACGGGAAGTGAATCAAGAAACCGGAGAAGATCAAGCATGCCATGCAGATGAGGTTAATCCAGTGCGTCACACGCATAGGCATTGGATGAGCTTCTTTGTAGTGAGCCAAATGTGCCATTTACTTCACCCCCCAAGGGCTAGTAACCGTTTCGAAATGCTTACCGGTTGAAGGCTCAGTTACGTGAACTGCACAAGCGGTGCATGGGTCGAAACTGTGAACCGTACGGAGAACATTGATAGGCATCTCAACGTCAGCAACAGGGTTACCAATAACAGCCTGCTCAATAGGACCAGGAACTCCTTCAGCATTACGAGGAGCAATGTTCCAAGTAGTAGGAATAATGATCTGATAACCAGTGATCTTGCCGTTGTTAACATGCTCTGTGTGATAGAGAGCACCACGAGGAGCTTCCCAGAAGCCTGTGCCATCACCAGTAATGGTGGAAGGTGAACGGAAGTACTCGCTGTCGCCACCCTTAATTGCTTCGATAAGTTCGTCAACCCAATCGCACATAAGGTTTGCGATGTAGAGAGACTCAACCTGGCGAGCAGCTACACGACCAAGTGTAGACTGCAACTGAGGGATGGTGAGATTCAAATCAGCACAAAGCTGATCGAGGTTAGTCTTGATGAATTCGTTACCACGCAGATAAGCAGCCAATACACGAGAGAATGGACCTGCCTCCATGCACTTGCCGTCGTAGCTTGGTGCCTTAGACCAGGTATAACGATCGGAGATTTCACCAAACTCATGACCGTTCTGCTCGAACAAAGTGCCCTCTTTGTAGTATTCAGTGAATTCTGGCTCGGTAACGCCTTCGCGAGGATTGAGATCAGAATCACCAACATACCAGGAGTGACCAACGTATTCCTTGATGAGATCCTCGTTAACCTCGGAGAGGTTGAGGTTTTCATCGATAACACCACTGGGTAGATAACGATCAGCCATCTCGAAGGATGGGCGCTCGAATACACCCCAAGCAACATAGCGACCGCAGCCTTTACCAAACTCAAGAGCTGGCAAGTAGTAAGGAGCAATTGCCTTGGTGTCAGGAATCATAGTTGCAGCTACCCAATCACGAAGTTCGTGACAAAGTGACCACAGATCATCAAGCTTTTCTTCGGTAGGTACAAAGGAAGTACCACCAGGAACCAGCGTCATAACGTGAGGCATCTTGCCGCCCAAAAGACCGCAGATCTCAGATGCCTTTGACTGCATGGTCAAAGCCTCGATGTAGTGAGCGGTGCAGATAAGATCAAGCTCTGCAGGCAGATTAAATTCGGTATCAGCAGCACCGTTCTTCCACCAGTTGCCAGAGAAGATAGACATCTGTCCATTTTCAGCAAACGTGGTCAAACGCTGAGCCAATGCGCGAAGGTCGGTGTTCATTGAGGTGCCTGCTGCCTGAGCCAAATCATAGGCATCAGCAATATTGGCATTTAAACCATTGAGTGGGTTTACGTAGTCAAGTGCTGCCAAGGTGTAGAACCACAGAATGTGGCTGTGCAGGAACTGACCGCCCTCAATAAGATTACGAATGATACGAGCATTGTTAGGAATCTCGATGCCGTAAGCCTTTTCAGCTGCAATGGAAGAAGCATGAGCGTGAGAAACAGGGCAAACACCACAAATACGCTGAACAATATGAGCAGCATCTTCAGGGGTGCGATCCTGAACTACCAATTCCATGCCGCGGAAACAACCGCCAGACATCCATGCATCAGTAACAACGCCGTTTTCTACTTCCATCTCCACACGAAGATGGCCCTCAATACGAGTAATCGGGTCGATAACTGAACGAGTCATTGTTTACTTGCCTCCCTTCAGAACATCTTCGTCATACTGACCGATGGCCTGATCAGGATGCTTTGCGTCCCATTCACGTACCTTCTCGAAGTCAGCGCCACCGCTGGTGCGGCCAGTCTTCTTCATGCCGAAGCCATGGATTACAAGAGCAGCAGCTACTACGCCAGTCAAGGTCCATGCAATAGCTTCAGGCTGAATGGTCATGCCACCAATGCGCAAGTCACGGAAACGAGCACGGAATGGTGTGTTGGTTTCAACCCAGTTCTCACCAGGATCGTTTGGATTAGCGGTGCAGCAACCAATGCAAGGACCGCCCGAAGCAACACACCAAGAACGACGGTGGTTCCAGCGAACGATACCGCAATTAGCCTTGGTCTGAGGACCGCGACAACCCATTGGATACAGGCAGTAGTTAAGCGCCTCTTCCTTAGTACCGAAAGCGTAAACAAATTCGCCATTCTCGAAATGACCACGACGCTCGCAGTTGTCATGAATGGTCTGATTGAACATAACGGTAGGCTTGTTTTCGCCATTAAGTTCAGGAAGCTGACCAATAAGAACTGCATCTACCAAAACAGCCTCGAGCCATTCAGGATTTGCTGGGCAACCTGGAATATTAATAACAGGAGTCTCAATTCCCGACTTACGCAAGAACTGCTGAACACCTAATGCTCCGGATGAATTGGGGTTAGCACCCATCCAACCACCATTTACTGCGCAGGAGCCCAAAGCTACAACAGCGTTTGCGTTCTCTGCTGCATGGATAAGGTGTTCGGTGCCGGGCTCATTGGCAACGCGCAACGCTTCACCGTTCCAGCCCTCCAAAACCGCACCTTCGTAGATGAGGATGTAGTTTCCTGCCTCGATCGTCTGTGCCTTGGCCTCTTCCATTGACCAACCTGCAGCAGCAGAAAGGGTTTCGCAGTAGTTCAGCGAAATCATTTCCAACACTACGGTTGCTGGATCAGGGGCGTCAACCTGTGCGAAAGATTCCGTACAACCGGTGCAAGAAGCGCCTTCGATCCAAATTACGGGATACAAAGCACCTGATTCTGCGCCGATAACGGAGTTCTCGATCGCCTGAGCAACGCGAGGAGCAGCGAGCTCAGACAAGCCTGCCGCAACGGCGAGCGAGCCGCAGAGCTTCATGAAGCTACGACGAGACACACCGCGTGCCTCCAGCTTACTTAAAAACTCTGGACTGATTGCCTCTGTTACCATGTGCACACCTCCTTAAGGGTGTATTGTCCTGTAAAACCTCTGTACACATTGTTATGGATTTCTTCTCAAAAAAGAGTGACTAACTTGCGAATATCAGGTTATTCCCGCCAGCGGCACGAAAATGTTACCCAGAATATTGGTAGTAACACACATTTCCTTCATATCTGATCATCTGCCCTTATGACCAAGCGAAAATGAGTCGTTTGCTGGTACAAAAATTCGTTTTTGTTACCTATTTTTTTGAGAATTATCCAACGTTTGAACATTATTTTGAATTATACCATTAGCAAATGGTCATTTTTTAAAATTCGTCCCATCACAGGAAATGATGTTTCAAAGCCTGGTTTGTTGTCATTTACAGAGAAGAAACACAGAGTCTTTCTTTAGTGAGTTATTATGTTCAAAATTTACAAGAAAGGATCACTATGACTCAAGCCACCACAATCGCTTATTTGGGACCAGTTGGAACCTATTCTCACGAAGCCGCCCGTCTCTTTGCAAAGCGCATGAATTGTGAGGAAATCGAACTTATTGAATGTCCTTCATTTAATGAAGTTCACGAAGCGGTTGATCGTGGAAAAGCTGAATTCGGTGTCATGCCTATCGAAAACTCACTCGAAGGTGTAGTAACCGCGACACTTGACACACTCGCATTTAAAGGTGGCGTATCCATTATGGGCTCAGCAGTACTCGACATCCATCATTGTCTTGTGCTTCATCCCGACGCAAACATTGAAGACATTAAAACCGTAGTTAGTCATCCCCAGGGCCTTGCTCAGTGTCGTCGTTATTTAAATAATCGCTTTCCTACGCTTGCCCGTATCGCCGCCTCCTCCACCGCAGAAGGCGCTCGTGCTGCAGGAAAAGACAAAACAGTCGCGGGCATTTCTTCAGAATTTGCAGCTGAATTATTTAAGGGGAAAATCCAGGAACGCGACATCGAAGATCACTATGGAAATCAAACTCGTTTTGCGCTCATTGCTCGTCAAGGTCACGAGCCAGTGCTACATGGTGACCATATGAAAACATCGCTGGCACTCTCTTTGAATGCAGATAAACCAGGATCTCTTCTGATGATTCTCTCTGAGCTCAATTACGCAAATGTTAACTTGACCATGATTCAATCACGCCCCACCAAACAAGGGCTTGGAGATTATCTCTTCTTTATCGATCTCGAAGGAACTCCAGCAAATCCCGCCATAAAAACCGCACTCGATTGCCTGCGTTTGAAGTTGCGCGAAGTAAAAGTTTTAGGTGTTTATCCCGCCGAGTAACGAGGGTTCTCATCGAAAGAGACTTGCTTAAAAAAGCCCTCTTTTACCAAGTCGTCAAGAATTGAACGAACGAGCTGAGCATCAGGTTCAGCTCGTTTTTGTTTTACTTCAAATTCCGTAAGAGCTTGAACCACTTCAGAAAACGAAACTTCACGCTGAGCAAGCACCAAACGCACTATTTCTGCGCGCTTTTGTCTGCGCGACCCCTCGAATTTCGATTGAATAACATGATGACGTGAACGTCGGGAAGGGTTTGGCAGTACCGATTTTAAATAGGCACCATAATCAAGCAGCGCATAATACCATCCACGAGGATCTTCTTTCGAGCAAGTCTGTTCTACGAGAGGCTCTATGCGGCGGTCTGACACCTCTTCTTCATGAGGAAAAAATTCATGTAGAAATACCGTACGAACGTTAGTCTCTAAATAAAGCACAGGTTTTTGGTAAGCAAATGCAAGCACTCCCCCTGCAGTAGCTTTACCGATTCCGGGAAGTACGAGCAATTCATCATAGGTGTCAGGCAAAACACCCCTATACTGTTCGGCGCATTGCTCAGCACAACGCTTTAAGGCAAGAGCTCGGCGATTGTATCCCAATCCCTGCCAAGCTTCTAACACAAGAGACGTTTCGGCACTCGCAAGCGCATCAAGGGTTGGAAATAATTTTAGAAACCGATCCCAATACTTCTCAACACGCGACACTTGCGTTTGCTGAAGCATCACTTCAGAGACAAGCACCGCATAAGGATCGTCTATACCTCGCCAAGGTAGATCGCGATAAAGACGCGCGCCTTCCTCCCATACCTTAGCGATAAACTGATCTTCATGTGTGTTAGGCAATTGATCACCTTATTTTTTTGATTCAAGCGCAAATGCTGCCTGAATAACAGGATGGTTTTCACCCTGATCAAATAAGTCTTTCAGCGAAATTGAAGAATAGAGATCTTTTAATACCATATCTGCCGCACGCCATACCGCATTAAAAGCACAGGAGCCTTTATGACAGCAGGAGTAATCGCAATTTGTACACTCCGCGACCGACATGGTATCACCGCTGACGCTCTTCAAGACATCATAGACCGTAACAATTGAAGGGTCACAATTAAGAACAAGGCCTCCATGCACACCACGAATAGTGCGCAGAAGGCCCGCTTTAACTAATTCATGTTGAATGCTTCGAGCAAACGAATAGGGAATCTGTTCCGCTTCAGCCACCTCGGCAATTGAAACAAATGATTCACCATTTTTATAAGCGGCACGGATGATACGGCACGCGTAGTCACAGCGGCGCGTGATGCTCATCGGCTATTCCTCCAGTAGATCGTCAATATTTGCTAGTTCTTTTCTGAAGTGGTCAACCGCCAGATCTTCCATGCGCTTGTACTCTTCAGATTCCAAAGGCTGAAAATTAGATAAGCGCATCAAAACCTTGTCGGTCTCAACCGCACAGAAAGTATTTTGTGCAACGCTTTCGCGATACGCTTCCTCTACTGATTCATTCGAAATTGCATATATTTCGAAACGAGACAAACCCCGAGAGAAATCAACCAGTTGTCCCCTGTTGAGGCCTCTCATGGAAGGATGCTGAGACTGTTCGCTAAGCCATATCTTTCGACGTTCGTCTTCATCTGGTAAATCTATGTCCACGAATCGATGATCACCAATTAAATCCCAGAAAAATGGATCGATCTCACTCGGCTCCGAAGCCGAGATAAGAACCGTCGCTTCAGGGCTCGTGAGAGCAGCTTGTACAAGCGCAAGAGCCTCTCGCGCTCCGCGAGAAAGCTGAATGGTTAAAAGCGACTGCACATCATCGAATGATCCGTCAAAAAACGGTAAATCCCAGAGGTCAAGATCCTCTAACACAACTACCGTTGGAGAGTCGAATCCGCTGCGTGAAACCCCCGACAAACGCGCTTTAAAATTCGGAGAAGCCATAACGCATAAAACAACCTGACCCATAGCGTTGCGATCAAGACGCATTCTTACTGCAGGCAAGCCAAGTTCTCCGACCGTTGCCACCATGAAACAATTTGCATCTTCACGTGCAGGACTACGGAAAATAAGAGTTCCCAGCCCTGGCATTCCTGGCATCCCATGACGGAAATTGAGCATCTCCAGGAATTGAGCAAATTCAGGATCCTTGGCACGCCCTACCCCAAGTTTTGCCATTGAGGCGATTGCTCTATCAAACCCTACAAGATTACGGTAGTTAAACTGCTGCTGGGGGGCTTCCTGGGTCTCCTTAGGGGCAGCGCCTGTAGCAAGATTTGTCAGCTGAGCAAAGGCAGCAGCCAAGGGGGAATCAGAAGGAATAACTGCTGATTCGATTTCAAGTGCACCCTTATCTACTCCCGCATTATCTTCATCATGCACACCACCATTACGTTCTTCAGAAGACGAAGAAGTTAGGGCTGCCGGATTGAGAGCGGCGAAATCTTTTTCCTTAGATACCGAAGCAGGATCATCTGAGGGGTTGTTCTGCGAACTTGGATTTGCGGTTTTTTGTTCGACACCAGAAGATATGCTGCCCTTTACGGAAGCTTCATTCAGTTTATCGTTTTCAGCCTTCAAGGAAGGCTGACCGTTTTTTGCGGAGCGTTTGAGGGGAAGTGCCGTATTATCAACCACATCACCATCGTAGCGGTACAGCACATCGTCGGTAGCGTCCATAAGATCTTGGCTAACCATATCAGCCATATCTTCTACAAGACTGCGATCTAACCCATATTCTTCCAGCTTGTCAAAAGCAAGCTCTTGTAACTCTTGAGCATGACGCGCCATTTCCTCCGGGGTCCAAAACGCCTCAAGCTTTTCAAAGATATATTCCGCCAGTGAGCGCTGCTTGGCACGAATTGCCAAATCCCATGCTTTCGTCATTCCCTCAAGCACTGCTTCACTAGGAATTCTATTTTCGCGCAATGCGCGTTCATATGCCGCCAAATACAGGTGAATACCTAATACGATATCGCCCTCTTCTACTGCCGAAGCCGCACGCTGAAGGTATGCCTGAGAAGAATTGGAATGGGCATTTTGATCCTGAAACGATGATCCGCCAAAAATTGACTCCTCATTCATCATCGTGCACCTCCTTTTGATTCTCATTTTGCCAATGTATCAGTTGTACATGCTGTTCTTAATAATGCTAGTTATTTACTCGCAGTTAATTGTAAATCAGGCTCACGCAAGCTGTGTGAACAATCAATGATTTGTCAGTTATTTGTACCTTTTTCACAAGGAATGAACATTTTTACCACGAAAGAATGTCCCAGCCGTGTTCCTTTGCGCTACGGCGCAAAGGTCGATCGGGAGTTACAGCGCAAGGATTAACCGCTGCCTGGAGCATCGCTCGATCGGAATGATGGTCGCCATACGCATGGGTTATAACCCAATTACCTTCACCGTATTTCTCGTTGGCGTAGGCGGTTATACGATTGAGTTTTTCCTCTCCTTCGACTGGCAGCCCCTCAACTTGGCAGGTATAACAACCTGATTCATCGGTAGCCATGCGCGTTGAAAATTCATGCGTAAACTGATGGGTTTTCATTGCTTGACGAATAAGGGGCTCAAAGGTCGCAGAAACAACCCAGACCTCACGTCCACAAGATCGGTGATAGTTAATGGCCTGGTCTGCCTTTGCGCGAAATATTCGCTCTAGATGTTCATCGTAAAAGGTTTCAAGGAAACGGTCGACCTCTTCTTGCCTTTGACCTTCGAACGCAGAAAAAACTGCCCCACGAACCCAGCTCTCATTTTGAGGAAGTCGAAGTTTATAGCGCAGACCCCAGAAGATAATACGGGCAAAGATGCGTTTCTTAAGCAACCCTTTACGCCTCAGATAGCGCACCAGAATAACGGGAGAATTACCCGAAATAGAAGTTCCATCAAAATCAAAGACTGCAATTTCTACAGGCTTTTCTTGAACGGTTTCCCCCATTTTCCCACAATTCCTTACCGCACTCCGTATTCCTACCGATATTCAAAACACACTCGAATATCAAAGCACGCTTGAGTATTAAGCAACAAAACTATACCACCACACCGATTTGAAACTAAACAGAATGCCAAGAGCATACAAGTCTGTAACGAATCGAGGCTGTCTCTAAAACAAATGAAGCTCCCTTACGGGAGCTTCATGAATTACCAAACTGGCGGGATGTACGGGACTCGAACCCGCGACCTCCGACGTGACAGGCCGGCGCTCTAACCAACTGAGCTAACACCCCGTGCTTCAGCAGCGAATGCTAGTATACAGGAAATCGAAATGCGTGCAAGAACTTTTTTAAAAATTTTTTTGACAGCCTTCTGAGCTACATCAAAAAAGGCGTATCGCCTTATACGATACGCCCCAATCACCTTGATTACCTTCGAAGATCGGACTACTTCTTTCCTCGAGCACCCGGCTTCATGGATCTAAGAATGGTTTTCCCTGCTGATTGCGCAACAGGTGCCACCGCATCAAGCGCTACTGAAACTGCCTTGCGAGCCACGGGAGCAACCTTTTCTCCTATTGAATGCAAGGTAGGCTCACTTTGAACAAAAGTGACAACTTTTGCGGTTTCGTTGGTAGCTTTGCCCGCAAGAGCAACCAAACCTGCAACGCTGCCACCACCCTCAAAATATTCAATTGCAGCACGTCCGATCGCCTGCGTACCGAGATAGCCCATAGCACCCTTCACAGCCCAACCAAGCGCAGGCACAAAGCCTGCAAGTTGGCGCGATATGTTCCTGAATACAAAAGCATTAACGAGGACGCCTAAGAGCTCCAAAACGCGTTCTGGCCCCAATGGTTGACCATAAGCTGCTGCGATTTGCAAAATCATCTTTATTTGATTCGCGGTCATGAGCGGCATGTCGGCACCTGGAACAAATACCACAACACCGATACCGGCATTTTGTAACGAGGTAGAAGAAATTGCGTCATAAGCCAGCGGACGGCGAACAAATGGATAGGCTATCGAAAATGCCAGTTTTTTCTCAGCATCAACTGCAGATACTATCCAAGTACCGATTTTGTCAGCAAGTTCTCCTTTTAATTCATCATCAAACTCAGCATCGCGCAAGAAGACCACATCGCCTTCGGGCAAATCGTGACCGCTCTGCTTAGCAAGGCGGCATACCTCCTCGCCGTTTTCCGCAACCACCAACACAGGAGTCCCCTGTTCACGGAAAGCTTGCGCTAGGGCACCTACTGATTCGCTTTGAGCAGCGGCGATTATAGTTAAATCGCAGGCTAGATGCGTATCAGGAGTTTGAGAAGGAAAATAGCTTACCATCACACGAGAATTAGGTGATTCACTGTTAAAACCAGCACGTACAAACACCTGAAAATCCGGTGAAGCACTTTCGTCGATAAGAATGTTTACTGAAACCGGGATAGAACTTGCTCGGTCTATATCAATTGCAGCAGAAAGTACTGCAGGAATATCAACTGGAAGCTTCACGGCGGTCCCCTTTCACTTAGCGACCATTATGCACCCAAACAGAGTTTATCAAGCCTAACATCATGAAGTTTACGATCATAAATGATGAACCATAACTGATAAAAGGAAGTGGAATACCGGTAATCGGCATTAAGCCACAGGTCATACCAATATTTTCCAATATCTGAAAAAGCCACATTCCCACTACGCAGATAACGATGATCGTACCAAACAAATCACCTGAACTTCTTGCAACGTTCACCGAGCAAACAATGAGGCCAATGTAAAAAGCAAGCAAAGCTAATGCGCCAATAAACCCAAATTCCTCTGCCAAAACGCAGAAAACAAAGTCTGTCGGAGCCTCAGGTAAAAAGCCCAAAGATGACTGGGTTGCCTGCATAAAGCCTTTACCCAAAAGGCCACCGCTACCAATAGCAATTTTTGCCTGTTGTAAGTTATAGCCATCTCCAGAAGTATCATGAGTCGGATCAAGAAATACCGTCAAACGTGATTTCTGGTAATCCTCAAGAAGTACATCATGACCAAACAACTGATCAAGCACGGGATCGATAAGCAAAATAGCAGCAACAAGCACCACTAAAACACCAATGGTTCCCACAATAAATCGCCAGTTCGCTCCCCCAATAATAAGAGCAAACCCTGCGATCATCAGGTAGACCAAACCAGTTCCTAAGTCTGGCTGTGTCATTACACAAATAAAAGGTACTGCCAAAATTAAGAGCGCTTTTATAAACTCACGCAGATCGTTAAGTCTGCCGCCATAGCGCGCCATCACTGAAGCAGCGAGCAACACAACCGTGACTTTGGCAAACTCACCAGGTTGCAGCTGAATACCAACATTAATCCACGATTGACCACCGTTAACTTCAACGCCAATGCCAGGTATGTGCGGTGAAAGTAGGAGTACCACATTGATGATAAGAAATACGGTGGTATAGCCCGACAATACGTGATAATCCAATCGAGTAATAAGAACGAACAAAACTACGCCCACTCCGACACCCATAAGCTGTCGAGAAAAGCTGTAATCCGGGTCGGATGCAGTAGCAGAAAACTGTACGATCAATCCATAGGCAACCAACACCAGCATAAAAAAGATGAAAGGTGGGTTGAGATACTTAAACCGTCTTGGTTTAAACGTTTTTGCAACAGTGGGGTCCTGTGGGCGCACAGAACTGATTTCGTTCATCATCTGAGCCATTCAAGACACCTACTCTTCTGAATCTTCATTACTTGTATTGTCGGAATTATCAGTATTTTCTGAGCTACTGTTAACTTCAGTAGCAGAAAGAACCGTCAGTTCTTCGTTTAGACTGCCATCAAGAGTTTGTATAGCGGCATCCATGATGCGAGCAGCGATAGGTGAACCAGTTGTGCCACCACTGCCACCTTCTTCCAAACAGAGAGCTAAAGCAAATCGGGGCTCTTCGTAAGGGGCGTAGCAGGAAAACCAAGCCATATCTTGCTTCCCTGCAACTTCAGCAGTACCTGTTTTTGCTGCAGCACTCCAGGAATACTGGCCGAAGTCAGCAGATACCGAAGCATTTTCCGTCGCTACGCCATGAAGCGCATCCTGCATAACAGCCAGCAAAGAGGGATCAACATCTGGATGATAGTCTTCTATTGTTTCGAACGAGAGAACGGTTTCTCCTAACGAATTGCGAACTTCTTTCAACAGGTGAGGGCGCAGTAATTTTCCTGTTGCCACTGCCGCATAAGCACGAGCAACCTGGATGGGGGTTACCAGCACATAGCCCTGACCAATAACCATATTCGACATATCGCCTGGAAGCCATTGCGCTTCTTCTGGAACGTCTTTAAAGTACTCCTGCTTCCACTGCGGTGTCGGAATACGTCCTTCGGCTTCACCTGACAGATCGATATTCGTGGATGCAGCATAACCAAACTCTTTAATAAAATCCTGCATAGCTTCATTGCCAATCGTCCCACGAGCATCATAGAAATCTTTAGCAATTTCATAAAATACGGTGTCACAAGATTCAATGACGCCTTCTCGGAAAGTGATGGCACCATGACCAGTTTCAAGCCAGCAGTTCTGAGGAAACTCGTCACCAAACCCTGTCCATGTACCCGTACAATTCCAGGTACGTGAGGTATCAGCAAAACCATAAGTAAGGCCCGCAAGACCCGTAAAAGCTTTAAAACACGAAGCTGCAGGGTAAGTACCTGCAATCGCACGATTCATTAACGGATAGTGCGACTCTTCGGTTTGGTAGGCATCCCAAGTATCCTGCGAAATACCACCAATAAAGCGCTCCGGCTCATAGGTGGGATAATTCGACATAGCAACGATGCCACCTGTTTGTACATCAATCACCACGCAAGCAGCCGCCGTACCAGTACCACCACTTACCGCTTCTTGAAGAGCGACATCAGCAACGTGCTGCACGCGCGCATCTATTGTCAGATACACATCATTGCCTTTGGTGGGATCAGTTTCAGCTACCACCTGCTGAACCACACCTGATGCATCAGTTACTAAGATACGCTGTCCGTGATCACCTGCGATAAGGGCATCATAGGTTTGCTCCACGCCGCTCTTACCAACCGCATCGCCACTTTGTATGTCACGGCCTTCAGCAGCGTTATTTAAATCATCTTCCGAAGCGGTGCCGGTATACCCCAACACATGCGCTGCAAGCGCACCGTACGGATAAGAACGTGTTGTTCTAACCTGAGTTGTTACCCCAGGAAATGCATCGCGATGTTCTGAAATGTAGGCTATATCACGCAGCTTTACATCACTTGCAACCACGCGCTGACTCTGGGCGCCTGACGATGAATCTAAAACACGAGAACGAACTACTTCATAGGGAATTCCCAAAAGAGCAGACAGACGCAGAAGTACATCTGTGTTATCCGCCACTTCAGAATCCGCTAAAACGGTTTGAACCTGGCGGTTGGTTACCAGAGCAACCCCTTGAGAATCATAAATTACTCCGCGAGGAGCAGGGGTGCTCACTGTTGTGTAAAGATTAGCTTGCGCTTCTTCGCTATATGTTGCACTCTCCAAGATTTGAAGACCGAACAGACGTACTCCAAGCGCACTAAAAACTCCCGCAGCCAACACGCCAACTGCGATAAATCGGTTTCGAAGGCCTTCCCCACTTACCGAAGTTCCACCAAACGAGGCACCCGACCCTGAACTTGACGAAGTTTTCGGAGTCTGCGCAGAAATGCCAACCGAAGTAACTGATTTCACCTGCATGCGATCACGCGTGCGCGATTGAGATGACTGAGAGCGAACCCGAAAGATCACTACAGCAAGAACACCGAGCACTATAAGCGCAGCAATAGTTGTTAGAATGGCCGATAGCATAAACATAGCACCTGAGGTTTAGTGGAATCGACCGCTGCCTGATACCTTCCACGCATCATTAACCTGCTGCGCAAGAGGTAAGCGCCTCATAATTACAAACAAGAGAGCAGCAATAACTACGTTCATAACGGTAGCAGGAAGAACCCGCTGCAAGAACAGCTCGATAAAGCCACCCTGATAACCGACAATGAGCAACACAAGCATAAAAACAAATTCAAAAACGAAAATTGCTGCCGCAAACGCAATAAGAGGCATGGTAATGCTGGTGTCATCAAGTACCTCAAAGACGCGTGAAAGTACAAAGGTTATCGCTAAAAGCAAAAGCGACGTCAATCCCACAGGCGTTTGAGAGAGCAAATCCGCAACGAGACCCAACACAAATGCGTACCCATACGTTGAATCTGGCCTCCGCAACACTGAGAGAACAAGCACGAATGCCACTATGAAACTAGGAACCACTGAAAAAATGGTCAAAATTGGAGCAAAGATTATCTGGATAACAACAATTATTGCTGAACAAATAAGAGGAAGCATCCATTCACGCATCGCAATCACTCGCTTCCCTCATTAGAATTCGTACTAGTATCTGAACCCGAATCGGAAGATTCGCCACTTCCATCAGAGTTGTTTTGCGTTTGATCAGTATTTGAAGTGGTATTTCCAGAAGTGTTTCCGAGGAGGGCATCAGGTCCTACGGCTGAAATAATCGCATTAGCAGTCGATTGATTTTCATCTGCTGCACCATTATTGCTCATACCTAACACCACCAGCACTTCACTGATGTTATCAAACGAAGCATTAGGGGTAATTACAATAGTTCGAGTAGCATCGCCTTGGCGCTGTTCCACTTTTGAAACCGTGCCAATAACAAGACCCCTAAAATAGCCTCCGCCAAGTCCAGAAGTGATTACTGCTTCACCTTCAGTAACTTCTACCCCTTCATCTACTCCTTCAAGATACAATACGCCCTCTACGGAACCCGAGAGAATGCCTTCCGAACGCGATGACTGCAGCATTACAGCAACGCCACTTTGAGTATCGTTTAAAAGACGAACCTGGGAAGAATACGTACTTACCGATATTACCTGCCCAACAACACCCGTTGTGCCCATAACTGGCAAGCCTTCAGTTACGCCTGAAGCTGAGCCTACATCTATAGTGATAATGCGATTGTATGAATCGGAAGAATATCCCGTCACGCGCGCCGCTACAGAAGTAAATCCGTATGCATCATGTAAACCAATAAGTGATTCGAGGCGATTAGCCTCCTGACGATATTCTTCTAGCTCGACCACCATTTGACTTAAGGTAGCATTGCTTTCCTGCAGCTGATTCATCGTTTGACCATCTGCGGTTAAATCCTCAAGTGAGGCGGTAGCTGATGCCGCCAAAGAACTGCTTGCCGCCCCTATGGATGAGAGAGGGGAAGACAAAGCTGAAGTGGAATCTTGTATGGTATGGAGAGGACCTTCCTCCCCTTCGCGCGCATAAACAACGACCAAAACCAACGAAATCACCAGTAATAATACCAGCAACATCGTTGAATTGAATTGGCCACCGAATGGGATGCGTTTATCGTTCAAGTTCAGGGCCATCGTATGCGAAGATCTCCTATTTTGATCTCGAAAGTATTTGCTTTAATGCCGTTGGCGTTTCAAGGACCCTCAAGCAACCTGTTACTACATTGGTCAATGCTGTCTCACTGGTCCAGACAGGGATTTCAAGCTGCTGCGAGAAATAACGGTCAAGACCATTGAGCAATCCGCCGCCACCCGTTAAGAGGATGCCATTAGAAATAATATCCGAAGCTAAATCGGGGTTAGTTTTCTTGAAGGTTTCCTTAATATGTACCACCATTTCATCAATGGGAGCTTGAAGTGCATCACGAACATCTTCGGACTGAATGGTAACTTCCTTTGGCTGTTCAGTAAGTACATCTTGTCCAGAGATAATCATGTCACGTTCACGACCATCTTCGAAAGGCAGAATAGAACCTATCTTAATCTTAATGACCTCGGCAGTGCGCTCGCCAATCTTAATTCCAAGAAGATCACGCAAATGCATCGCAATTGCTTCATCTAAACGGTTGCCGGCAAGACGCAAAGAAGAGGAGGTTACAATACCACCCAAAGAAATAACCGCAACCTCAGTAGTGCCGCCACCGATATCTACAACCATCGAACCAGTAGGTTCGGTTACAGGCAAATCAGCACCCATAGCGGCTGCCATGGGTTCTTCGATTAAGTAAGCCTGACGTGCGCCCGCCTGAATGGTGGCTTCAAATACCGCACGCTTTTCTACAGAGGTTGCACCACAAGGGATACATACCACAATGCGCGGCTTTGGTTGCCAAGGATAACGACGGGGAGCCGCCTTATTAATAAACGCAGAAATCATAGCTTCTGTTACATCATAGTCAGCAATTACGCCATCATGAAGCGGATGTTCTGCAGAAAAGGTATCAGGCGTATGGTTGATCATATTTTTTGCTTCATGACCAACAGCGAGCACGCGATGAGTACTACGTTCGATAGCAACAACCGAAGGCTCGTTAATAACAATACCTTGACCGGTAATGGCAACTAGAGTATTTGCCGTACCCAAGTCAATAGCCATATCGTACGAATTTGACGAAGTAGCATTCTGTATAAAATCAAGGAAAGACATGCATCATCCTTAAAACTGTTTGTGAGCAATCGTAAACATGAATTTTACCACACCACATAAATCCTGCAGCAAAACAAGAAGTATACCTTTGCTATAAAACAACTCTCCTACACACTACGAGCCCTAGCATAGCGCCAGGGCTCGTAAAATACACGACATTTTTAAAAAAGTGCCTACTTAAAGAAAATACCAATCTCGCGCTCAGCAGATTCAACCGAATCAGAACCATGGATTACGTTTTCATCCATGATCAAACCAAAGTCACCACGAATAGTTCCAGGAGCTGCTTCAGCAGGATCGGTAGCACCCATCAGAGAACGGCACTTCTTTACCGCACCTTCACCGGAAACTACCATCTTTACTACAGGACCAGAAGTGATATAAGAAATCAAACCATCATAGAATGGCTTGCCTTCATGCTCTGCATAATTTGCAGCAGCCTGTTCTGGGGTAACCATTCCCATTTCCATACACTCGATCTTAAGCCCAGCACGCTCAAAACGATTGATGATCTCACCAATATGACCATTGCGAACACCATCAGGCTTAATCATGCTGTAGGTCTTTTCGATTGCCATGCTTTGTTCCTTTCAAAGAAAGACTACTTATGTGTTATGAAACAAGGCTGGATTTCCGTTTTAGCTTATACCAGCCCCGAATCTCTTTAAGGGTGTGCAACTTATTATTGCGCTACCTGGCTTGCAAAGGCCAATGAAACATTTGAAACTTTCCAGCCGATACCATCTCGAACAAGAGAAACCTGATAAGGAATCTCTCCCCCTTGTGGCGTCGTTGCAGTTACGTATACATCAGCGGTGCTCAGGTTGTTGACCGTTCCATCAACCGAGATAGTGCTTCCCGACGTGATCATATCGGAAAAACGCGCCTTGCTGGTATCGTCAAGATTTGATGCATATACTTCATTATTCGAAGGATCGCTAAACAAGGTGCTAATTTGATCCTGCTGTGAAGGAAAACCTACGCCCTGAACATAAGCAAACGTTCCTCCACCACCAATCAGACAAAGAAGAACAAGGATAACGAAAAAGATTTTCAGTCCACGATGACGATGCTTTTTCTTTACTCCCTGTGTCCAATCCTGAAAATCAGGCTGCTGCGCTGCAAAGAAATCGCTATTTTGTTCCGCTTCAGCAATGCTTCGCATAATGCTTGTCTCAGAAATTTGAGTGGTGCCCATCTCGGAAGGAGAAAGAGGTTGTGCCTCGATGGGTACCCCATCTCCAGGAACATCTAATCCTGAAAGATCAGTCTGGGTAGACACAGGAGAAGGTGCCGGCTCCTGTTCGCCAGTCGCACCCGATGCTACCGCCGCAACAGCGCGCTGGTAATCAACATTAGCAGCATCATTGAAGACATAGGTCTTGTCTGCCAGAGCCGATTCAAACGCACGAACTGCTTTGTCCATTTTTCCATCAGCAACATAGGCTTGGCCCATATTTGCAAAAAGCTTATTGCGGGTATCTGGAGTCATATCGAACTGCAAAGCACTTTCATATGAAGCGATGGCGTCCATAGGACGATCAAGCGCCATAAAGCAAACACCCAAATTGAGAAGGGCCTTTGTAGGATCAGGATTCATTTCGTCTAAGGCTGCAGAACGAAACGCTGCTCCCGCTTCAGCAGATTTGCCCAACTTCAAAAGAGCATTACCCATAGCTTGATAAGCTTTATAAGGCGTTGCATAACGTGAATCGTCGAGTGCTGACTGGAAATTGGTTATAGCATCTTCGAAGTCTCCCTGAGATGCATAAACCATACCTAAGTTGTACCCCACCGAGCCTAAAGCATCATACGATTCATCAATCAAAGCCTGAGAATAGGCGTGAATCGCTTCATTAGGATCGTTGAGCTTAACGAGGCAATTGCCAATTTGATGATACAAAAGTCCCAGTTCGCCTGGAGCTTTTGAGACAGAGGTGTCCTGCAGGCACTCAGTAAACTTTTCAAGTGCTACTTCGTATTGCTTTGAAACATATGCGCTTCTTGCCTGCTGGAAAATCTCGTTGTTCATATATGGTTCGTTTCCTCTCTTACGATCTCGATAACGAGTCGTAGTGCTTAACAAAGATTCACCCTTGCTAAGCAGGGCTGTTTGCTAGTTGGCGTTTTCGATAAGAATGGTTTCAATCACATCGCCAACGCGAAGTTGGCCAATAACATCTAATCCCTCAATTGTCTGACCGAACACAGTATAGCCTGAATCCAAGAAAGGCTGAGGACCAAGACAGAAGTAAAACTGAGAGCCAGCAGAATTAGGATTCTGAGAGCGAGCCATAGCAAGCGTGCCGTCGAGGTGCTTGTTGTGAGGATTAGTGGTGTATTCTTCCTTGATTGTATAGCCGGGTCCACCAGTACCTAAGCCCGCATAAGGATTACCTTCTGCTGCCTTTACCTGTTCAGAATCAAGATCGCGCGTGTTAGGGCAACCACCTTGAATTACAAAATTTGGAACATAACGATGGAATTTAAGATTGTCATAGAAGCCCTTCTGAGCTAATTCAACAAAATTCCCTACATGAATTGGCGCATCTTCACCCATAAGCTGAACACGGATATCGCCCTTGGAAGTTTTTACTACTGCAATTTCTTTTCCATTGGGCTTATATTCGGGTATGTACATTGCCATGGTTTCCCCTTACTACTATCACCACATTGCTAGAGCCAGTACTGACCTTAGCAGGTATTGCTTAAATGGCGCCCTCTACAGGATTCGAACCTGCGACTTTCTGCTCCGGAGGCAGACGCTCTATCCCCTGAGCTAAGAGGGCTCAAGTTACACTATTATACGTTATGATTGGCAACGTTTAAATTTCTGCACGAAAACCAAAGGAATACAAGCAGTCTCAACATAAAATTTAAACAAAGCAGGACGTTTTGAACGTTTGCATCCCCAAAACAAAGTAAGATGCCTTATGCTTTATCAGCTCAGCAACATACCACTAAAACGAAACAAGTAAAGAGAATGGCGGACCTTATGACTACTTCCTTTCGTATAGCTATCGATTCATTGGCATACGGCCAGGCAGGCATTGGACGCACTCCAGAAGGAAAAGTAGTATTTGTCCCCAAAACAGCTCCAGGCGATCTTGTTGAAGTTGAACTGACTCGAGAAACCTCTTCCTATAGTGAAGGAATCGTCACTTCAATCATAGAGCCAAGCCCTTATCGCACAACGCCAGCCTGTCCTCACGCCAACACCTGCGGTGGCTGTCCCTGGATGCATATAGCCTACCCAGCACAACTTGAAGCAAAACGTTCCAACGTTGTAAATCAACTCTCTCGTATCGGAGGATTTAGCCGCGATGAAGCGGAAAATCTCGTCGGTCCCTGCGTACCTTCAAAACGAGAACTCGGCTATAGAAACAAATTAGAATTTTCTACAGGATGTGATCAACAAGGAAAGTTTGCTTTGGGCCTTCACGAGCACGGTGGAACTTTTATTCCAATCCCCAAGCAATGTCTACTCGGTGCTAAGGGAATAGAGAAAGCGCCAGGAGCCTTAAGAGGAGCCCTTGCCTATCTGCAAGGAAGCACTGACTTGGGTATCTTTCGCATCGGCATCCGTCGAAGCGTTCGAACCCAAGATACCGAAATTGCCCTCTGGACCAAACCGTGCGCTTTCCCTCGTAAAATCGTAGCGGATACCCTACAAAGCGCTCTTAAATGCTCAAGTATTGTTCGTGTTATTGCCGATGCCGGAAAAGCACGCAAGGTAAAAAAGGTTGAAGCGTTCTTTGGAAAGGGAAGCTGGAGTGAAGAGGTTGACCATCAACGCTATCGCATCAGCGCACCAAGCTTTTTTCAAGTTAACACCGCACAAGCAGAAAAAATGATTGCTCTTGTACTTGAAGGGCTCGAAGTGAATAAACATTCCGTTGTTGCAGACCTTTACTGTGGTGCTGGTACCTTCACGCTACCCCTCGCAAAGCGATGTGACTTCGTGTACGCCGTCGAATCGGCCGCCTCTTCCGTGCGTGATCTTCGACGCAATATCGAAGCGGCAAACCTTACCAATGTAGAGGTTATCGGTGGCGATAGTGCTCGTGAGTTGCCCAGCCTTGGTGAACTTGACGCCCTTGTTGTTGACCCACCTCGTGCTGGACTCGCAAAAGGGGTTACCCAAAGCATCGCTTCTACTGGCGCTAAACGAGTAGTATATGTAAGCTGTGACCCCGCCACATGGGCACGGGATATAGCGCGCTTTAAAACTGCGGGATACACCCTAACTCAGGCGACACCAGTTGATCTTTTCCCTCAAACCTATCACGTGGAAACAGTCAGCATTCTACAGCGAATAAGCGGGTAATCCCTTCTAATATAAATAGCGCACAGGTCAAGGCAAAAAGGGTTGCAGAAAAAAATAATGACGCAAAATTTGCGTCATTATCAAACTAGGTTGTTGTTACAGAACTCAAACTATGTTGTTACAGGACGATTTTGCGCGCGAATGATTTTACTCGCGAACTCCTTCTACCTGTTCTACTAATTTCGCAATGCGCTCAGAGTATTCAGGGTGCTCAATACCTGCTTCAGCTAAATCGATAATGGGAGCATCACTCCAAAGCATTTCGAGACGATAGTAGTCACGCGCTTCAGGCTGGAAAATATCAACCACAAACGAGCCGTAATCCAAAAGTTCCCACGAATGATCGTTAGTGGCTTCTCGAGAGGCTGGTTTTACTCCCGCTTCCTTTCTCAGCGCTTCTTCGATGTTATCTAAGATAGCTTCAACTTGAGGAGTATTAGCACCCGTAGCGATTACGAAATAGTCGGTAACATCCACTAGTTCCCCGACTTTAATAACCATAATGTCAGTCGCCTTGCGCTCGTCAGCAGCACGAGCAGCGATAAGAGCACATTCACGTGAAGATTTTGACTGTTCAGACATTATTGTCTCACTCACTATTTTTTCTCCTTTGACTTGCGAGCCTGGCAATACCAATTCCAAACTTGCACTGACTCTTTAGTGATTGGTTTCTCGCTTCGAACAAGATAGGCCATGCTTTCTTTCAGAACACCAAAGAATAGCTCATCTAAAGTAATATCGCCAATCTGTTTATATAAATGTTTATAGACAGAAATTTCATGGGTTGGTTCTATCTTATCCGCAACAAAAATAATCATATCCATGGGGCTCATATTAACCGCTCCCACGGTGTGGCGGGCAATTGCAGAATACAACTCGTCCCCAAACTGAGGTGCCTCTTCAGCAAGAACAGCGGCAGCAGTCATCCCGTGAAGAACCCACGGCATAGAAGTGACTATTTCTTCGTCGACTTCTATCTGGTAATGCTTTACGCGATCCATCAGTCGTGTATGCGAAAGCGCTTTATCCCAATCATGAAGCAAACCTGCCATACGAGCTACATGGGGATCATAACCATAAGCACGTGCAATCTTTCGTGCAGTTTTAGCAACGGAAAGACTATGGACATAGCGCGCTGGGCTTACGCGCTGCATTAATAAGCCCTTCATATATTTATATGAAGTGGAACCAAAAGGCTTCTTTTCATTAAGACCCGTAATTTTGGTAGGCAAATAAGCAAACTCAGATAGCTCTTCAGCAGTTGGCTCGCTTAGTACACTTTGCTTTTTCTTGTCGTTGTTGGCATGGTTTTTAGCCATGTACAACCTCCTCGTTCGTGTATAGCTTATGTTCCATTACATGATCCACAACTACCTGAGGAGTCAAATAACGAATAGAACGTCCTGATTCTAGACGATTACGAAGCTCACTGGACGAAATTGCTAGGGCTTCAATTGTTAAAAATGAAATATCGATACCTGGAGCGCTTGCTTTAATAGCGGCACGACGCTCTTCTGAAAGCTCATAGCCAGGCCGATCAACTCCAACAAAGCGAGCTAATTTCCCCATTTCATCAGAGTCTTTCCATTTAGAAACACTAGCAATAGCATCTGCGCCCGCGATAAAGAAAAGCTCAACGTTTTTCGGATAATGAGCACGCAACGTACGAAGGGTGTCGATGGTGTAGGTGTCTCCCCCGCGTGCCACCTCGATCGCGCTTACATCAAAAAAAGGATTATCCGCAATGGCTCCACGACACATGGCAAGACGTTGTTGCCCTGACGCAATCTTTTTTCCGCGCTTAAAAACGGGCTGTCCCGTTGGAATAAAAATAATAGCGTGAAGCTTAAAATCCTCGCGAACTTGCTCTGCGCAAACGAGATGACCATTATGAATAGGATCGAAAGTACCACCCATAATGCCAATGCGTCGAGGAGCCCCATTGCGTCCTAAATTGTCAAAACGCTCGCAGATTACCGGTTCGGGAGCATTGCGCGCATTACGAACTGCTTCTATGACATCAATCGCGCTCATAGACTACGATCTCACCTGACCATCGCCGTCAATCAAATACTTCGAACTAGTTAACGCATCGAGGGCAAAAGGACCACGAACATGAAGCTTCTGGGTGGAAATACCAATCTCAGCACCCAACCCAAATTCCCCACCATCAGTAAAACGAGTGGAAGCATTAACATAAACTGCAGCCGCATCAACAAGCTTCTGGAAACGCTCTGCAACCTGCGGGGTTTTTGTGATAACACACTCTGAATGACCCGTGCCATATTTATTTATATGAGCGATAGCCTCTTCTACGCCACCCGAAATCACTTTGACGCTTATCTCAAGACCAAGGTATTCCCGACCCCAATCTTCCTCAGTAGCATCAATAAAGTGCCTCATTACTTGGGGATCTGCCTGTCCTTCATCAGCAAGCACCGCGTATTTGCGCGTAATTTCACATCCATGAATAGTTACTCCTGCCAATGCAAGTTGATGCAACATTTCTGGCAGAAAATCACCAGCAATTGATTCGTCCACCAAAAGTGACTCTTCTGCGTTACATACTCCCGGACGCTGTGTTTTTGCATTCATGACGATGGCCTGCGTCTGTTCAAGATCGCCCGTTTCGTGGACATACACGTGACAATTACCCGTACCTGTTTCAATGACGGGAACTTTAGCCTGTTCTACACAATGTTGAATAAGGCCAGCTCCACCACGGGGAATAAGGACATCCACAATACCATGCAATGAGAGCAATTCATCGGTTTCTGCACGATCGGTAGACTGAATCGCAACAATACAGTCAGCTGGAAGTCCAACTTTTTCTACAGCAGTACGGAGGATATCGGCGATGGCATTATTAGAATGAATTGCAAGCGAACCACCACGAAGCACCGCCGTATTACCTGACTTGATGCAAATGCCTGCCGCATCTGCCGTTACATTCGGACGAGCTTCATACACCATCGCGACAACCCCTAACGGTACCGTAACTCGACGAAGTCGCAATCCGTTATAAAGCGTTCGCTCTTCTAGGGTTCGATCAAGAGGATCTCGAAGCTCTGCAAGCGCTTCGAGTGCTGACGCCATTGCTTCAATTCGATCAGCATTCAGAAGCAGACGGTCAATCAGTGAATCTTTCGTATTTTTCGCACGGGCATTTTCGCAATCCTGTGCGTTTGCACGAAGAATCAAATCGGTATTTTCGCGCAGGGCTGCAGCCATGGAAAAGAGTGCTTTGTTACGCAATTCGTTAGATGCTTGAGCAAGTTCAGAAACTACGCTTCGTGCCCTCAGTGCTGCCTGTTTTGCTTCACTCATTCGAACACCACCAATTCATCTCGGTGAACTGCCGGCTTAGAGTTTAAATGTTCCAGCAGTTCATTGCCCTTAAGTTCATCTTGGCTACGTCCGCGCGCTAAACTCATTTCAGCATAAGAAGCACCCGCTCTTCCACGTGCAAACAGATAGCCATCCGTGTCTTTGATATCTACAATATCCCCCGGAGCGAACTCGCCTTCAACCGAAACAATACCAACCGGCAAAAGCGAAGAGCCTTGCTTGACCAATGCTCGTTTAGCACCTTGGTCAACCTCAATTACCCCTTTAGCTGAATCGCCTAAAGCAATCCAAAGCTTTCGCGGAGTAATATCATGGGGAACCTTTTGAGCAACAAAACGAGTACCAACCGATTCGCCTTCTATCAAACGAGAAAGAGCATCGGGTTTTCTGCCATGACAAATCACCATGGTAATTCCCGCAACCATCAACACACGTGCTGCGCGAATTTTCGTAATCATGCCCCCGCTGCCAACCTTGGAAGTTGCACCGCCTGCCGTTGCCATAAGTTCAGGGGTAATATGAGTGACTTCAGGTACTAAAGTGGCAGAAGGATCAAGGGTAGGGTTGGCACTAAAAAGCCCTTCAATATCGGAAAAAATCACGCAAAGATCCGCCTGAACCAAACATGAAACTAAAGCGGCAAGCGTGTCGTTATCACCAAAGCGAATCTGCTCAACCGACACCGTATCGTTTTCGTTAATGATAGGAACAACCTCAAAATCAAGCAGTCGTTCAAGGGTATCTCGAGCATGAAGGTACGCATTTCGGTTTGCAGTGCTATGGCGCGTTATAAGAACACATGAAGTCAAAATATCGTAGCGAGAAAACGCCTCAGCATAGGTTGCCATCAACGCGTTTTGCCCCACTGAAGCTGCCGCCTGCAGCGAAGGCATATCGCTTGGACGCTCAGTGATGCCCAAAGCTTCTAACCCACAAGCAATAGCAGCACTCGATACGATCAAAGGACTCCAGCCAGCTTTACGCAACGCATGTACCTGAGCTGCGAGCCCTTCAAAGTAGCCGCGGTCAAGTTTGCCCTGTTTATCGACAAGCGTTGAAGAACCGATTTTAATAACTATGACCCGTCTACCATTTCGCATGAATTAAATATCCAATCCGCTGTAAATATCTTCTTCGCGCATACGTGCAGACTCAAATTCGAATTCATATCCCAGAATACGAATTTCGTCACCATCACGAGCGCCTGCCTCTTCGAGAGCTTGGTCGAGCTTCAAGCGCTTAAAACGATGCTGTAAGAAGGTTATCGCTTCGTCGTTTTCCCAATCCGTCTGGATAACCATTCGCTCAATCTGTTTACCCGTTACTCGGAAAACACCCTCGGAAAGCTGAGTGATTTCAAAGCGCTTATCACGCTCATCGCGACGATGCTGCCAAATTTGATCGAAGTGTTCTTTCCCTTCCTGGGCCTTTCGCGCTTCTTCACGCAATTGCGCCACACGGGAACCGCACACCCGCATCAAAACCTCTATACCCTCGCCGGTAACAGCACTGGTGCAATACAGCTTAGGATCAAGGGGGCTTTCTTCAAATTCATTTCCGCCCACACGATCAAGAGAATCCTTGCGAACTTCTTCAGCCAATCGTTGCGCTGCTTCTTTAGCTCCTGGAGCATCGATCTTATTGCCCACCACAATACAGGGACGCTCTGCTAATTCAGGCGCATAAAGTTTTAATTCGTTATTGATAATGCGGTAATCTTCCACAGGATCACGGCCTTCATAGCCACCTGTCAGATCTACTACGTGCACAATAAGAGCGCTACGTTCGATATGACGAAGAAACTCATGCCCTAAGCCTTTACCCTCATGAGCACCTTCAATAAGTCCCGGAACATCCGCTACCACATAGTTGTACGTATCAATTTTTACTACCCCGAGATTAGGAACTAAAGTGGTAAAGGGATAGTCAGCGATTTTTGGCTTTGCTGCTGAAATACGAGAAATAAGCGATGATTTACCCGCAGATGGAACGCCAACCAAAGCGGCATCCGCCATAAGCTTCATTTCTAACTCGATCCAGCATTCTTCTGCAGGAACACCTAGTTCAGCAAACGCAGGAGCACGACGAGTCGGCGTGACAAAATGAGTATTGCCTCGTCCACCAATGCCGCCTCTTGCCACAATAATTTGCTCACCATCATGAGTGAGATCGGCAATTATTTCTCCGGTTTCTTTCGTTTCCTCATTGTACTCACGCACTATAGTTCCAATGGGCACTTTCAAAATAAGGTCTTCCCCATTGGCCCCATTCATCTTAGAGCCTTTTCCGTGAGTACCACGTGTAGCTTTGAAATGATGCTTGAATCGGTAATCGATCAAGGAAGAAACACGCATGTCTGCCTTCAGGATTACATCGCCGCCCTTACCGCCGTCACCGCCGTCTGGACCGCCCTTTGGCACATGCGCTTCACGACGGAAAGACATGCAGCCTGCTCCGCCATCGCCAGCTTTAACAAATATGCGAACTTTATCTGTAAACATAGTATGTCCGATTCTAAACGAAAAGCCCCCTGCAGCGCAGAGGGCTTAGAAATTTAAAGGTAAAGTAAACTATTATTTACGCCTCAGGACGAACATGAACCTTACGGCGTACGCCCTTGGTGTATTCAACGCGACCTTCGCACAGAGCGAAAAGGGTGTCATCCTTGCCACGTCCTACATTCTCACCGGGGTGAAAATGAGTACCACGCTGACGAACTAAAATGTTGCCCGCACCAACGAGTTCACCGGCAAAGCGCTTGCAACCAAGACGCTTGGACTGGGAATCGCGACCGTTGCGGATGGAACCTTGACCTTTCTTGTGTGCCATGTATATTCCCTCCTTTGCTTACGCTTGCTCGGAACCTACAGCGCAAATCTGAATACGGGTCAAGTTCTGACGATGACCGCGCATCTTCTTGTAGTTCTTGCGCTTCTTAAACTTAAATACGAGCTGCTTTTCGCCCTTAAACTGCTCTACAACCTTAGCTTCAACCTTGGTCTTTGCAGCCTCTGCAGGATCAGCAACAACATTCTTGCCATCAACAATGGCAATAGCATCCAAAGCTACGGTGCTGCCTACTTCAGCGTCGAGCTTCTCAACGTTAAGAAAATCACCAGCGGCCACTTTGTACTGCTTGCCGCCCGTTTTAATAATAGCGTACATGAATAATCTCCTATAAAAATGCCAAAACGCAAGGCGTTATCTTATCAGCCAGCGTGGACGATGTCAACGTAAAACCTTGTTTTTTCACAAAGTTCTCCTTGACCACTAACTGATACCTAATATACCGAGAGTCGACCGTATATATTAGCACGTTTATACCAAGAATTAGTGAGCTTCAGCCCAATTTCTTCCACTCGACACATCTGCTACCAAAGGAACCGATAATTCCACCACTGATTCCATTATTTCTCGCACTAAAGCAGAAACTTCCTCAACTTCTTCAACCGGTACCGAAAGATCTAATTCGTCATGCACCTGAAGCAGTAAGCGCGTTTTATAAGAACCCTCCACCAGCCTATCCATAACCTGTCTCATTGCGAGCTTGATAATATCGGCGGCTGTTCCTTGCATAGGATGGTTCATTGCCGTGCGCTCACCAAACCCACGTTGAACGGAATTCTTTGCTTTAAGTTCAGGAATATAACGACGACGGCCAAAAAGCGTTGTCGCATAACCGCAATCATGAGCGGTTGCCACTATTTCATCTAAATAATGTCGAACGCCAGGATACGCAGCAAAATATCGCTCAATCATTTCCTTTGCTTCATAAATAGGGATATCAAGCGATTGAGCCAACCCGTAGGCTTGCTGTCCATACACAATGCCAAAATTAACAGCTTTCGCACGACTGCGTAATTCCGGTGTAATGTCTTCCACGGGGATTCCGAAGACACGCGATGCGGTACGAGCATGAAAATCTTCGCCTGAACAGAATTCTTCAATAAGATGCTCATCTCCTGACAGATGCGCTAAAAGTCGAAGTTCGATCTGAGAATAGTCTGCCGACAGAAATACCTCACCTTCATGGAGAGGAACAAAACAGGTACGAATATTGCGTCCAAATTCTGTACGCACAGGAATATTCTGCAAGTTTGGATCTGAAGACGAAAGACGTCCTGTTGTGGTAACCATTTCATTAAAAGACGTATGAACACGCCCATCAGCTGCAACCATTCGAGGCAGCGCATCAATATACGTTGATTTGATTTTCGCGTATTCTCTATACTCCAAAACCAGACCTGGTAGCTCGTGTTCCGCGGAAAGCTCTTTGAGTACCTTGGCATCAGTTGAATACCCACGTTGATTTTTCTTGATAGGCTTCAAGCCAATTTCATCAAACAGTATTTCTGACAACTGCTTGGGCGAATCGACATTAAATTCTCTGCCCGCCGCAGAAAAGATAGCATTGCGTAAACGATCAATTTCACTTCCTGCATCCTCAGAGAGTTGGTTGAGATGGTCAAAGTCTAAAGCCGCCCCTGTGCGTTCCATGCATGCGAGCACCCCAATAAGAGGCATATCGATATCTTGATATACGTGATATACCTCACGCTCTTTAAGCGCCTTGGTAAGCGGATCTACAAGGGCTGCGATTGCAGACACTTCAACGAGCAAAGCTTTGTCGTTATCTTCTTCTTCGGGAAGGACTGCCGCAGCAAAACGCTCCATCAAAGCAGACAGGGTAGAAGTGCCATTATTGGAATCGACCACGTATCCCGCTAAAGCAACATCGAAAACCTGCATGGATAACAGATCCTTTGCGCTAACGAACGCTTCTTGCGATCCGTCACGCGGGAAAACACACTCGACAAGTGCCTTCGCATCAAAAGCAGCGAAGGATACTTCACGTATGATACGAGCAAGCACTTGACAAGCTTGTTCTTCGCGGAAAAACGCTACCCCCTCATCAAGCAAAACTGCAAGTGAAAGTCCTGGATCAAAAAGAGAGATTTGTGCATCACGTTTCCACGACACCGCTAAAGGCGCAGCAGGCTGAGAGGCGATATATGCATCGAATGCCTCAAATGCCTCATCTCCCTCAAACATCTGCGAGATAACCTCAAACGAAGAGACTGAAGAAAGAGATGCTGATGACCCCGCCAAACTTAAAACCTTGTTCAGATGCGCCATAAAACGAACTTCGGAAAACGCTTTAGTAACTTCTTCCACCTCGAAATCAGGGAAAGAAACCGTTGATGGATCTATTTCGATATCAGCATCACGGACAATTGTTGCAACCTGACGAGACAAAAAGGCATCATCTTTATGCTCGGTCAAATTCTCGAGCTGTTTACCCTTAAATTTGTCGAGATTCTCATAAATCCCTTCAAGGTTGCCATACGATTGAAGCATCGAAGCGGCTTTTTTATCTCCGATTCCTGGCACACCAGGAATATTATCGGACTTATCTCCCTTAAGGCCTAGAAAGTCAGTAAACTGCGCTGGAGTTACCCCGTAGCGCTCTTCAACCTCATCAGGACCATAGATCACCACATCAGTGATTCCGCGCTTAGTAGTTACCACATGAGTAAGGTCACTGACCAGCTGATAAGCATCTTTATCCCCTGTCACCAACAGCGTATGATAACCAAGCTCTTCGTCACGAGCGGCAATTGTTCCTAGAATATCGTCCCCTTCCCAGCCTTTCAGAGAAACAACAGGGATCCCCATTGAGGTGAGAAGTTTTTCGATTACAGGAAACTGCACACGCAGATCTTCATCCATGGGAGGCCGCTGAGCTTTGTATTGTTTAAGTGCTTCCATGCGAAACGCCGGACGCCCCTTGTCAAAAGCGCAAATTATTGCATCGGGATTCGCCATTTCAATAAATTTAACCAGCATAGAAATAAAACCAAACGCTGCATTGGTGGGAGTTCCATCAGGAGCAGTCATGGTAGGAGGCACCGCATGGTAAGCACGATGCATCAATGAATTTCCATCAATTACGGCAACGGTTTTAGACATAAAACAATCCTCTCGATTGGAATGCATCCGATTATACCCGCGAGACGCAACCCAAAACAAAAACAGCGCAAAAGAAAAAGAGCTTCGACAATGAAGCTCTTTTTTGCGCTGAACCATTTCTGCAATATCCCTGTAAGCCTCAAACAACTTACAAATAGCCTTGACTCAATAAAACTCAAAGCCCTTAGGAATTCCAGAGGTACCCAACGCCACGCACTGTTTCAAGATGCTGGGATAATTCTGGACCGAGTTTTGCACGAACGCGTCGAACATGAACATCAACCGTACGAGATCCACCAAAATAATCAAATCCCCATACGCGACGCAACAACGCATCACGAGAATAAGTACGTCCCGGATGGGTTACCAAAAATGCAAGAAGAGCATATTCAAGGTAGGTGAAATCTACCGGTTCATCATTGACCGACACCTGATACGTAGCAAGATTGATGCTCATACTTTCTATGGTAATAACGTCATTCGCACTGCCCTCATTACCAGGCCATAAAAGCTGACGAATACGCAAAGAACATTCTTCTACACTTGCTCCATGTACAACAAAATCACTCTTGATCTGCACCGGCAAGTTAAGACCAGGAATCATATGCTCCTTAACAATGATAAGGAGCGGAATATTACCATCATCCACCAGTGCTTTTTCTATCTCGGGTAAAACCTGAGAACCCGTTGCGGGCAATTCGTAAATAATGAGATCGAATGCAGGATTGTCGCTCATTATCTTTTTGAATTGAAGTGAAGAACCCGCTATTACCTCTACATCAAGTCCCGATAAAACTGCTTGAAACTTATGCGCATTGTCGAGACTATCTGCAATGAAAACAACTTTTTTTCTTTGCTGCATAGTGCTCACGCCCCTCTACAATACGCCCAGATAACGTTCAAGTTCCCAATTTGAAACCTGACGTAGATACTCATTCCATTCTTTACGTTTTGCATCAACAAGGAACGAATGAATATGATCTCCCAGCACTTCTTTCATTAATTCTGATCGAGCAAAACGTTCAACCGCTTCACCGAGTGTATCGGGAAGTGTTTCGATTCCTTGCGCATGCAATTCCTGACGAGAAAGATGAGACCAATCACTATCCTCAATAGAATCCTGTAAGGGAAGCTTCTCTTCAATACCCTTTAGACCCGCCGCCAATACCGCCGAGAAGGCCAAATAAGGGTTAGCGGAAGGATCAGGACAGCGCAGCTCAACTCTGCAAGCCTCTTCCTTGTGTGGCTTGTAGCCAGGAATACGAACAAGAGCAGATCTATTGTTACGTGCCCAAGTGATATGCACAGGTGCTTCTCCACCTGGAACTAAGCGCTTATAAGAATTAACGCATGGGTTGGTAAGCAAACAATATTCAGGTGCATATTTCAGCAATCCCGCAATGTAATGTTTTGCCAACTCTGAGAGATTGAATCCATCAGGATCGTTACTATCAAAGAAAGCATTATTGCCTTTTGAATCGAACAAACTCTGGTGGATATGCATTCCAGAACCAGGTGCATCAGTAAGCGGCTTTGGCATAAAGGACGCATACACTCCATATTTGGTGGCGATCTCTTTTACAACCAACTTATAGGTCATGACGTTGTCTGCCATGGTAAGCGCATCAGCAAATCTAAGGTCAATCTCTTGTTGCGAGGGACCGCTTTCATGATGGGAATATTCAACTGGAATACCCATTTTCTCCAGAGTAAGAATAGTGTCACGTCGTAAATCGCTTGCCATATCAAGTGAGGTCAGATCAAAATAGCCCCCTTGATCGAGCGTGTCGGTGCTTGTGGAATCCTTAAAGTAAAAGTATTCAAGCTCTGGCCCCACATTGAGCACATAACCTAGTTTCGCCGCCTTTGCTACTTGGCGCTTCAAAACATAACGAGAGTCTCCATCAAAATATTCCCCTTCAGGGGTTTTGATGGAACAAAACATTCGCGCTACCGCGTTGCGTTCAGGACGCCACGGTAGGATCTGGAACGTTGCAGCTTCAGGATAGGCAAGCATATCGGATTCACTCGTATGGGCAAACCCTCGAACGCAGCTGGCATCAAAACCCATGCCCTCCTCAAATGCGTTTTCCAGCTCACTTGGAATAACGGCAAACGACTTCATATAACCTAGGACATCACAAAACCAGAAACGAACAAAATGAACATCACGGCTTTTGATGGTCTTCAATACGAAATCTTGATCAGGGCTACCAGTCATGGCTATGTCCTTCCCAGCAATGCACTACAACAACCAACCTACATTATAACGATTAGCTTGTTTCATTCCTGTTTCGAAGATGAGCCGACCCAAGCGCTTTTCTCTTCCCTGCGCGCAATAACCACAAACCAATCCCGATTGAAGATATCAGACGCAAAATGAGGGATATAAGCATAGAGGCGTGTTGGTCGCATTTAAGCCAGACCGCAGACTTAGAGTTGCCCTCGTTAAACTTCATAAAAATCGGCAGATCGGTGCAGAAATCGACGGTTGTGCATTCAGTGGAGGGGCAATTTAGACAATTCGAAGCTCATTTACTACTCCATTTGGAATATTTGACCACCAAACGCGCATGATTACCTGTTGTTTGGCAGATTAATCGTGCACAACCGTCATTTTCTGCACCAACTTGTAAAAAATCAACTTTTTTATATTGAAAGGCTCCCTCTATCTCCATGAGACGAAGGGAGCCTTTGAAACACGAAATTGTATTGAATTCTGATTTATTAAATCTAAACGCCTCTTCAGCTTGTCTACTTTTTCTTATCAACCTTACGAGCAGCAAAGTCGCAAACACTTTGGATAACCTGAACAACCACAATCAAGATAACGATAGTTGCAATCATCATGTCGACCATGTAACGCTGGTAGCCATAGCGAATAGCGATATCGCCTAAACCGCCCGCGCCTACCGTACCCGCCATTGCCGAGTAGCCTAAAAGCGTAATAAGCGTAATGGAGAAGCCACGAATAAGAGAAGGTAGGCTTTCCATCAAATAAACCTTGATAACGATCTGCCAAACCGTAGCACCAAAGCTTTGGGCTGCTTCAATAAGGCTTGCATCCACTTCAGCGAGACTTTGTTCCACCATGCGTCCCACAAAAGGAGCAGCAGAAACAACCAGAGGAACAATAGCGCCAGGAACACCCAAAGAAGTACCTACCACCAAGCGAGTGAAAGGAATAATCGCAACCAAGAGAATAATGAAAGGAATGGAACGTCCAATGTTAATGATCCATCCCAGAACCGCATTGATGGCTCTATGAGGCAATAAGCCCTTCTTTGGATCGGTCAAAACCACAGCCACACCAAGCGGAATGCCAATAATATAGGCAAACACCGTTGACACTAAAGTCATCACAATAGTGTCCCATGTGCCCTGAAGTAAAAGTTCTCCGTACTGTTCGAAAAATATCTGAAGGTATTCCATGGATATTACAGCCTTTTCTCAAGGAGCTTTTTCGCAACTTCACTTTGAGGATTCGAGAAAACATCCTCTGTCTTACCCTGCTCCACAATGACGCCTTCGTCTATTACAACAACGTTATCGCAGATAAGTTCCGCCACCGTAAGAGAGTGAGTAATGATAATAAGCGTCACTCCAAGTTCTTGGTTGATACGCTTAAGAAGTTCCAGAATAGAATGGGTGGTCATAGTATCAAGCGCACTCGTTGCTTCGTCGCACAGCATAATAGAAGGACGATTTGCCAAAGCACGAGCTATCGCCACACGCTGCTGCTGACCACCTGAAAGCTGGCTGGGATATTTATTGGCTTTTTCTTCCAGTCCCACCATAGCAAGCAACTCGCGTGCACGCTCTTCAGCCTTCTTTTTGTCTACATGACGCAACTCCAAAGGAAACATCACATTGCGCAAAACGCTGCGCTGCTGAAACAAACTAAAGTTTTGGAAAATCATGCCAACAGAACTGCGGAACTCTAGCAGGTCTTTTCCAGATAGCTGAGTAACATCGCGCCCGTCAATAGTAATGGTGCCTGAAGTGGGATGCTCCAAGAGATTAATGCATCGAACTAAGGTAGATTTACCTGCACCAGATTGACCAATGATGCCAAAAATGGAGCCATCTTCGATGGTCAAATTGATATCGCGGAGGGCTACATGAGATTCATTGTTAGCCACTTGATATGTTTTATTCAGATTCTCAATTTGAATCATAGCTATATTCCTCAGGCTATTCTTAAGGCGCGTTCAATTCACAGCTTTCCTACTATACCGTAAGGGCGCAAGGCATCACAAGATTATGATACAAACTCACAATATTTAACGAATACTGCAACGTTTTATGGTCATTGCCAAATTGATGAGCACTTCTCGAGATCTTAAGACCCAAAACACAGGCGCCATCCACAACTTTTATGATTCACAACTTTTATGATTCTCGATCACCAAGCCCGTACCAAGCCACCCGCTTACAAACGCTAACTCAGACGGAAATAAGGTGACTCGCTATCGAAGCACGCACCAAAATAAGGGTCGCCCTCGATAAAGTAGTGAGGCCATCGATAATGCAGAAAAGCGCGTTCCCGTTCGGCACGCAAAAGCTGTTCATCGGTGAGCGTGTGACCTGATGTGGCATTTTCCTGGTGATAAAACTCAATATCGCCATTGTAAACAACTCGATAGCCAGCCTTATTAACCTTCAAACAGAAGTCAACATCATGGCAACTCACCTTAAAGCGTTCATCAAAACCATCAACTTCATTGAAAACCGAACGCTTTACCATCATCACCGATGCAGAAACAGCTGAAAGATTGCTCGCACACATAAAACGCTTCGCATAACCAGAAGCAGACCGCGGAAGATTCACTCCTATGTTTCCGGCAGATCCATAAGCTCCAACCATTATGCCTGCATGCTGAATAGTCTCATCAGGATAGAGCAGTTTAACCCCTACAACACCCACATCTTCTCGCGTGCAATGCGCAAGCATTGCCGAAAGAGCACCTTCCGATATCACTTCGGTGTCATTGTCGAGAAATAAAAGATAATCCGATTTACATGTTTTTGCCGCTGCGTTTGCAATGGCAGGAGGGTTATAGGGTTTGTCGTATGACACTATACGTACATAGGGCAGCCTGCAATCAAGGTCTGCCAAGTATTCCTTTGTTGCAGGATCACTACTATTGTTATCGACGATAACGAGCTCACATCTATCAAGGGTGTCATGTTCCACCAACGAAGAAAGACATGTGTCAAGCAATTCGATTTCATCCTTGATGGGAATAATGATCGAAAGCATAGGGCGTGATTCGGGAAGACGATATTTAACCTGATAGCGTCTTTGAGCTATTTCGGAAAGTACCACCGCTTCAATGTGCCTTCGTCGCAAGAAAAGAGCTAAGGCTTTTCTCCCCAACCGAAACGCTTCTTCTTCGCGTCTTGCTTCTATTTTTTCCGCCTCTGCAGAAATACAAGCAGCGTCTTGGACATGATAAAGAACTTTATCAATACGCTCTATAGAATCAGCCTTGAGCGAAGCTTTCAGCATCAAATCATATTCGAAGGCATCAGTTGAAAATCCTTCTTCTTGAGAAACGGCCTCTATGAGCTCTTTGGAATAAAGCACCAACGGACCCGCATAAAAATAGGAATACAGTAAATCAGGCGAAAAAATTGGTTTGATTTGCGGGTTGTGAAACCCTTTTTCACGATCGAAATAATCATGGTTCGCATACACGATATACGATGCTTTTTCGCTATCGTCACCTGCCGAGAGAGACGATCGGGCATTCAGTTTATTAAGACACCGTACGTATTCAAATAAAGCCTCAGGTGCCAAAATGATACGGGGATCCAGAATCGCACAGGCCTCACCCTTTGACTGCATCATGCCACTTACTCGAGCAGCTGCCTCTTCGAGCGACGAATCCGCAACAATATGCACAAACCTTTCATCCTCACGCCATTTGCTGAAAGCATGATCAAAGGCTCTCTCATCAATTCCGCAATCTAAAACCACCAATTCAAAAGCAGAATAAGTCTGTTGGGAAAGCGCTAAAAGTGCTGCTGGTACATAGCACATATCCTCTTTATAAAGAGGAAGAACCAAACTGATAGTTGGTTGATACGGAAAAGAAAGGTTTCTCTGAAGAGCCAATCCACCTATGGTTTCGCAATGATTGCGATACCACTGTTCATAGCCTTCATCCAAAGAAGCATCAGCTAACTCTTCGATGAAAGATTCCTGCAACGACTCAAATGTTTCATCACAAAAGTGAGCAAAACCTCCCGGAATATTTTCATTGGCATCATATACTGCCACACAAAAATCCTTTGAATCACGCAGGATGCGCACCGAAAAGCCAATATGAAGACGTGGGGTATCACCAAATTGAGTTGGCTCGCTTGTCTCATCCACAAGAGGATAAACGGGCAGATCCATGTCGTTTCCCCATTTATCCAAAAAGTTGACCATTACCTCAGAACCTTCAACATGAGGCATATCAACGAGCATTTTAACGACTATTTCTTCGCCATCTTCAATAGCTTCAGTAAAGAAAATATTCATGCGGTTAGCGCTGTATTCCCGCTCAATATCAAACATCTGCGCCATCAGTTCGTTATGAACAAGGGCATTAAAACGGGTCCGCCAACGCATCATATTCATTTCAACCGTAAGACGGCTTTGCCCGAGCGGTTCACCTGCACCAGAAAATTCAACAAAGGTAAGATCAACTTCTCGCACATCAAAATGCGGAAGAATAACCACATAATTTGCAGCCGAAGAAGGATCGATGGGCACAAAAGGGAAAAGATGCGACGGGATCTTAGTGCCATCTTTTAGATGGGCATCCAGCAGCACTTCCGCCTGAGGTGACAGACGATCAAGTACTAATTGGAGATAAACCTTTCCATCCCCATGACTCATGCTTTCTATACGTACATTCATACCAGTTTTATCGTTTCGTGTGTTTTAGAGCGAAATAGGAACTATCGTGATCGAGATTGGGATTGCAGAACGAATCCCCCTCGACAAAATCACAAGGCCATGCTGCCTGTAAATACGCCATCTCTCGACGACGCTTTATACGTAACTCTTTAGAGTGAATCCGTAAACGAGAAGAACTTTTCAGATGGGTCAATTCAACAAAAGGAGTATAAACCGTAAGGTATCCTGCCTCACGCACCTTCAAACAGAAATCCACATCAGCATAGAACAATGCGAATTCTTCGCTGAAACCGCCCGCTTTTTCGTACGCCTCACGACGCACCATCATGCACTCGCCCGTAACGGCAGATACGTTTTGAGCAACTTTTGCCCTATCTAAATAGCCACGCCACGTGGCAGGAAGATGCCTAAAAAGCGGAGTAACCACGCGAGAGCCTCCCACAATAATGCCCGCATGCTCAATGGTCCCATCGACAAAAAGCTGCTTTGGACCCACGATACCCACATCAATAGACTGAAAATATCCCAATAAAACTTCAAGAGCATCGTCAGTTAATACGCGCGCATCACTGTTTAAGAAAAGGAGAAAATCACCTTCTGTTTCCTGGACAGAATAATTTGCCATTTTCGAGCGATTAATTGGCTGATCCCAATAAAGCACCGAAAAAGTTTCAAAGGAATCTTCCAAATCTTTGAGGCAATTCTTATCTTCTTGGGTATGCTCACCCGCATCCACCACCACAACCTCAAAGTTCTGGTAGGTAATTTTGTTATAAAGCGAACGAATACAAGTGTGCAGTATTTTCGGATCACCGCCCTCGTAAGAAACAACTATTGTCACTCGAGGACGTTCTACAAGTACATGTCGTACACGATAGTGACCCGTGGTGTCTTCATTGAGCACTTCAGCCTTTAACCCGATTCGCTGACAATGAGCAACGAGAGCCTTTCTGCCCGTTTCTTGCTCTAGTCGAGAAAGCATTGCATCGGGAGCATCCACCGTCGCAAACCTCCGATGGCACAATATGCGAGGAACATGGCAAACCCTTCGTGCTTTTTCGGTTGCACGCAATACCAGTTCGTAGCCACCTGCACTAAACATACTAAAAGTAAGAGGAGATATTTCCTCGTAGAGCGATTCGCGCATCACGATCAGATCGCGAATATAGTTGTATGAGCGCAAAAACTCAGGTGAAAAATCCGGGCGGAACAATGGCTGCGAATGAATTCCTTGAGCATCACAGGTATCAACATCTGAATAGAGAAAATCGCAATCAGGATACTTATTAATTGCTCGCACAAACTCAAACAGAGCATCGGGTGCCAATACATCACGAACCTGAGTGAAGACCATAAAATCTCCCTCTGCAGCAGCAAGACCAGAGGCGAAATTATCATCAAGTCCAATGCTCGGATCTGCATCAATCACATAGAAGCGATCGTCATCAAGGAAATCTTTCAGATCTGAAACTCGACCTTTTGTTCCCAGCATATCCACCATAATAAGTTCCCAGCATCCATAGCTTTGCTGAGCAACGGAATTAACGAAATCGTAGATATGGTGATCAGGATCATCGGTCAGCAGACAGACAATACTAAAAAGAGGAGCATACGGAAATTTGATTGCAACTTGCTCCAAAAGTGCTGGCACATCGGCACGATGGTGCTCGGTAAACCATTTATGATATTCAGAATCATAAAAAGCACTCGTGGTACGCTCGCGAAAACGAGCAAGAAGCGTTTCTAGGGTTCGCACTCCCAACATGGCAAACCCCGGAGAAATTGTCCCCCGAGTATCAGTTGCGCAAAGACAGAGATAGGGTTTTTCGCTGCTTACCAAAAACGAAACAACCATATAACGTCGACGAAGCGATCCGTATTCGGCCGACTGAGCGATGGAATCCTCTATTACCGAATAATCAACCGAAAGCGAATTACCATGCGAATCAAGAAAGTCGCATTCCACAAAGGTTTCTTCATGGTAGGGCATTTCAAGCATTGCAGAAACGCGATAACCCTCCCCGGTCTCAATCGCGCGAATGAAGCTTACATGGATTCGATCATGAACAAATCTACCATCAAGATCCTCTATCATTTCGCCCATTTCTGGGCTGGTACGTTGAGAAGCGATAGCTTTCAGGGATGTGGTAAGCATGTCGAGCGACTTACGACACGATGCCACTACCGTTCCCGATGCATCAATTGCACGAAATACTAAATCCCAGCGTTTTACTTCGAGCCAAGGAAGTGAGATAACGAAAAATCGAACCCCTGCAGAATTTTTTGTATGCAAAGGCGGCAAAGGCATACCTTGATTCGTCAACGCTCCATCGTAGAGTACATCCCTCAGCGCAAAGGTATCGTTTATGTCGCAATAAGGAAAAGTATCTGAAGGAATAAGGGCGCCCGTTTCCGTTGATGCTGAAAGCACCACAGGAAGACGTTCGTCGTAATCGGAAATCTCCGAGAGAATATAAACTTTATCGCCCGAACGACGTATGGTTTTGAACGACACATTCATATACGTTCCTCTTCCCATCGCACTACAACGACATCGCATAGCAGTAAGGAGAGCAAAATGCCCGCCACGGCTTATTATCGCGCAATATCAAACATAACGGAAAAGAGTGTCGAAATAGCCCAGAAAAGCAAGAGATTACTCTTTTGCTTCGAGGAAAATCTTTCTTGTCACAAAGTTCCATACTGCCACGATAAAAGTAACGACAATTTTGGAAATACGGTAGTCAATAAATAGAAAGTCTACCATCAACCACATAAACACATCGTTAATTACAAGGCCGATTACGGAAAGCACAACAAAGATAATAAATTCTCGCCTGCGGCTCATGTCATCTTTGCGTTTAAATACAAACCGCATGGATGCAAAATAATTAAAGATGACAGAGATAATAAACGAAACCGTGGTACTGATAAGATACGGAACCCCAAATACTTCCGTAAGCAGCACCATGAAACCGTAGTCAATCACAAAAGCAATGACGCCTACAATGCCAAATTTCATAAACTGAGCAATCAGTTTTTTCAAGGAAATCTCCTTGCTAAATACCAAACACTTAATTTAAAGCGTAAAGTTCCACCTAAACAAAAAAGGTCCTGCTATGCAGAACCTGAAATTTGTGGTGCCCCCAACGGGAATCGAACCCGTGTTTCAGCCTTGAAAGGGCCGCGTCCTGACCGCTAGACGATGGGGACTTTTTTCCTGCTTCAACAGCAGCCCGTTTATTATTACAAGAGTTTTATTAAGATGCAAGTATTTTTTTGACCATTTTTAAAAAAATCTTCGCCACTTTCTGAAACCGCATGTCCCTCATTGTTTTATTCTCTTGTCTCGATCCCCTATTCCTGGCATATACCAAAAACTAACCTCTCGTATTCCTATCGCACCCCGAATTCTGCCCTTAAACGAAAGATTATATTCATCCTTCAGCAAGGCGTTATCGTGATTACATACAGACAACAAGGAGAGACCCACACTAAAGCTTTTCGGCTGCGTATCAAAACCGCATTTATGCGTACAACCGCAAATAACTGCTGCCGCTTTTTGTACTCCCCTTGCGCAATCTGTATCCAAGGTAAGTAACGATAAGGGAAGCCATGAGAATTGCTGTAGCTAGTGAAGGTTTGGATGTGAGCAGCCATTTTAGCTGTTGCACCAACTTTAATTACTACAAAATAGAAAATGGTGAAATGGTTGATTCACGTAATCTTCCCAGTCAAGGACACCTTTGCGGCTCTCAGGCTAACTTTCTTCGACAGATCGACGTTAAGATTCTTATATGTGGCGCAATTTCAAAAAAAGAAATTGAAAGTATGGAGAATGCCGGCATCAAAGTAGTAGCTGGAGCATCGGGCAGAGCTTTTGAGGTGGTAGAGAAGTATCTCAAGGACAACCCTGCTGAAGTAGCCGCCTGCCTTTAATGTTTTGTGATTTTTAAACGTACCTTTATTGGACTATCTCGAAATCAGAACCAAACAAATCTTTGAAAGTTTCCTCAGTAGCCAAAGCTATTCCCTGTGTGCGCAAGAGATCAGCAGCTACTCCATCTCCTGGAATAAGAGTTCCAGAAAAGGTTCCATCATATATCTTCCCCACCCCGCAAGAAGGACTCTTTGCTTTAAGAATAGCGTGAGTGCAGCCTTTCTCGCACGCGCGCTCACAAGCGATGCGTGCCCCCTTTTCGAAGGCGTCCGTATTATCATTTCCTTCTATATCGCACACAACGCGCTTTCCCCCGCGAACTTGAATTTCATTTGCAGGATGAGGGATTGACAGTCCACCCATCACCTCAGGACAAATGCGAATAACTTCACACTCATATCGTTCAAGAAAGCGAATCACTTCCTCGTTAGGCTTCGAACCCCCATCATAACGACAAGGAACTCCCAACAAACAAGCACTAACCGCAATAGTATGCACGAGAACCTCCCTTTTTGATGTCCTCCACTTTTACCACGAAAAAATGCTTCCTCCAGTTTCAGACTTCAACTCTCCAAAAAAGGCAACAAAAAAGGGCCGAAAACTTTCGGCCCTGAAAATTTGGTGGAGCATAGGGGGATCGAACCCCTGACCTCATGGCTGCCAGCCATGCGCTCTCCCAGCTGAGCTAATGCCCCGTAGTGCGTTGACTAGGATACCGTCATCACGAAGTGCGGTCAAGAGGTAATTTAAGAACGAAAAACTAACACCCCAGCCGCTCCCTACGGTTATCTTTTGAATCAAGAAAATACCAAAAGAAAAAGCGGCATCCAAATCGTAGATTTGTTTAGATCACAGGTACTGGGGTACCTTGCCCATCAATTTTTACCGACGCGTAGAAGGTTGCTTCATCAAACACGTCGCGAATTGAACGATTTCCCTCCATAAAGGGCAGGTCAACAAATTCACGAATCGAAGCAATAAGCTCACTACAATCCACAAAATGGCCCTTTTCGTTTAACTCGTTAGTGTTTTGTGCACGCCAATAAATATCATTGGCATCAGTCAGGTAATAGGTAACTTCTGACCACTGCATATAAGCAGAATGATTCTGCATTAAATAGTGAATCAATTCATCAATGTCGGCCAATTTTAAAGCCTCGTCTGACTGCCTTCCCATAATGCCTCCTTAAAGGTACTTATACATATTCGCCATAAGCTTTATATACCTATGACGTCCCTCCCCTTGCTCTTGTTGCACTCGGATTATCCCTCAACAACTAAGTACTATCAGTGTACCAATAGTTAATTCTTCCGGTTAGGATCTTTTCTCTTTGCCCGAAGAATGTCGCTTGGTTTTAAAGGAACCGAACAGGTAAAGACGTAGAGACCCATAGCTTTACGTGCAGTATCAACTGAAACCTCAGCATAAGGATTGATTATTTCATTTTCTTGACTATTGCCCCTCTTATCTTTATTTGAAGAAATGTGAAATTCCTGCTGCAAGGCTAGGAGCTCTTCAACGCTTTGCACATCAGGGTTGTAGCCAAAAACTTCCGCAAGTTCTTCAACTTGCACCACCCGAATTGAGTCATGCGGGCTCAACACTTCCAGATTATCGCCCTGATAAAAACGATTGCGACATTTTGCCCAAACACGCCAACGATCATCTTCGAGAGGAGTCGCGCAAACAACCTCTGCAACCCAATCGTAGAGCTGTTGATACATGTCAGCATCAGTTGATTGTTGGGCATCGCCAAAGAAGAATCCTGTTGAATAAGGACGATGAGAAATGGTATCGAGTTCTTTTTCCCAAAGATCGCTATCCTCGCCGTCTAATACATGACGGTAAGCATTTACCACGGTCGCTACATAGAAAGCTTTTTTAACACGACCCTCGATCTTAATAGAATCCACACCCGCATTGCGAAGATCCTCAAGATGCGCAAGCATATTTAAGTCTTTTGAATTGAGAAGATACGTCCCGATTTCATCTTCCTCGATGCCAAATTCTTGATCTGGCCTACTCGGCTCCTTCAGTCGATATTCCCAACGACAAGGTTGGACGCATTCACCCTTATTAGCAGCACGCCCCGTCATAAAATCGCTAATCAAGCACCGACCAGAAATCGCCATACACATAGCACCGTGTACAAATACCTCGATTTCTAAATCATCGGGTATAGCACGACGCATTGCAGCAATTTCTTCACAGGACATCTCTCGAGCGCATACTACTCGACGAGCTCCGAGGCGATACCACATCAAAGCTGCAGCCGCATTCGAAACGGAAGCCTGCGTTGATACATGAATCGTAAGTTCTGGAGCAACTTGTTGAACCACTGACATTACGCCCAAATCGCTCACAATAACCGAATCCGCCTGCGCGTCACGTATTGCCTCAATGTAGCGAGGGAGCTCCTTTAAATCAGCATCGTGAGCAAAAGCATTGCAGGTTACATACACCCGTGCTCCAGCTTTATGAGCAAGCTCGACAGCAGAAGGAAGTTCTTCAAGGGAAAAATTTCCCGCACGAGAGCGAAGACCAAACTTATCACATGCCAAATACACCGCATCCGCACCAAAGTGCAGAGCATAAAAAAGCTGCTCCCACCCTCCAGCAGGAGCAAGCAATTCCATTGGTCGTAATTGAGTATCTAAAGATGATTCTTTATGCACTGAGTTCTACTCCGGTCAAATCCTACGATAAATCCCTTTACAGAAGTGACGAACGTTTCTTGAAACGATGCATAAATGAAAGCGCTTCGCCCACAGCTGAAATTGAAATATCGGTCTTTTCGCCTGTTTCGCGACGCTTGATTTCAACCTTACCTTCAGAAACTCCACGCTTACCTACCACAATCTGTACAGGCCAGCCAATAAGATCTGCATCAGCAAACTTAACACCAGGACGCTCATTGCGATCATCCAAAGCAACCTCCAGTCCTTCAGCAGAAAGACTTTCGGCTATTTTTTCTGCCACAGGATATACCGTATCGTCACCCACGGTTAAAGGAATAACGCAAACATGAGCAGGAGCCACCGACAGAGGCCATATGATGCCATGTTCGTCGTTATGCTGCTCTACAATCGCAGCAAGAGAACGTGAGACACCTACTCCATAACAACCCATCAAGAAGGGTTGATCGGTGCCATCTTCCGCAGAATATACCGCGCCCATAGCACGAGAATACTTATCTCCAAGCTGGAATACCTGAGAAACCTCGATACCGCGAGCTCCCTTAAGCGTCGCTCCGCAGTGAGGACAACTATCTCCGGGGGCAACCACCGAAAGATCCGCCCACGCATCAACCTCGAAATCAAAGCCATGTTTTGCTCCAACGAAATGATATCCATCCTCGTTGGCACCTACAACCCAGCGCTCTATTGCCTTGAGGCTTGAATCTGCCACAACCTTAATTCCTTCTGGCAGATTTTTTGGACCAATCGATCCTTTAGGAAGTTTCGCCGCTTTAATTTCTTCATCGCTGAGCAATTCAAAATCAGGAATCACACGCTGAGCTTTAATCTCGTTGAGTTCGTGATCTCCTGGTATAAACAACGCAACTACCTTGCCATCGGCATCTTTGCCAACCATAGCTTTAACAGTAGCGCTTTCGTCGATATGCAAAAATTCGGCAAGGCTCGCAATAGTTGTGACTCCTGGAGTTGCAATCTTTTCGCAAGTATCTACCTTATATTCTGTTGGATGAGGAATGCAGGCACCCGCTTCGGTGTTTGCCGCAAAGTCGCACTCGGGACAATAGACAAGCTCTGCCTCACCCGCATCGGCTAATGCCATAAATTCACAGGTAACGCTGCCTCCGATCTGACCAGAATCCGCCTCAACAGGACGATATTCAAGGCCCAGGCGCTCACAAATTCTGCCATAAGCTTTATACATTTCATCGTAAGTCTCTTGAAGTGATTCCTGGCTTGCATGAAAGCTGTAAGCATCCTTCATGATGAATTCGCGGCTTCTTAAAAGGCCAAAACGTGGACGAATTTCATCACGGAACTTTGACTGAATTTGATAGAGCGTCAAAGGCAGCTGACGATACGAACGCAGCTCGCTACGCACAATAGCGGTTATCAGTTCTTCATGAGTAGGACCAAGACAAAACTCACGATCGTGACGATCGTGCAGACGCATTAATTCTGGGCCGTAATCGTTCCAGCGACCGCTTTCGTGCCAGAGTTCTCCAGGCTGTAGAGCAGGCATCAACATTTCGCGAGCACCCGTAGCATCCATTTCTTCACGAACAATGCGCTCGATTTTCGACAAAACCTTCATGCCGAGCGGCAAATAGGTATACACACCAGAAGTAACTTTTCTGATCATACCAGCACGAACCAGCAAGCGATGACTTGCAATCTCTGCGTCGGTAGGATCTTCTTTTAACGTAGGAGCATACTGCTCACTCAAACGCATAATTTCTGTCATAGTCTTCCTATCTCTTCCATAAGCACATCAACGATAGCCGCCTCTTCGACCTTTCGCAAGGTTTTTCCGTGAGTAAAAATTACTCCTGAACCTTTTCCGCAGGCAACACCAATATCAGCATCGGCAGCCTCACCAGGCCCATTTACCACACAACCCATTACCGCAACCTGTAAGGGACGATGAATTTCTTTTAACCTGTCTTCGACTTCTTTTGCAATTGAAATCAAATCAACCTGACAACGACCACAGGTAGGACAGCTTACCAATTCGGGATCGCGACGACGCAAGCCCAATGCCGAAAGAAGCATCCAGCACGCACGAACTTCCTCTACGGGATCGTCGGTCAGAGAGATACGCAGGGTATCTCCTATACCTTGCTCGAGCAAGATGCCAAGTCCGCTTGCAGATTTTATTAAACCTTGAAACAGAGTGCCTGCTTCCGTGACACCAATATGAAGAGGAATCGTTGGTAGAGTTTTTGAAAGTAGTCGATAAGCTTCCACCGTGGTAGGAACATCGTGCGCTTTTGCAGACACCACCAAATCATAAAAACCTTGACTCTCACAAAACTCAACATAACCACGAGCAGATTCTGCAAGCTTTTCAGGAAGGGTCAAATCGTTGCGAGCTGCTAAATCCTCATCGAGGGAACCAGCATTAACTCCAATACGAATGGGAATGCCTGCGTTTCGTGCCGCCTCCAGCACGGGAACGCATGCCTCTAAACCGCCAATATTACCTGGATTAATACGCAGTTTTGCTGCACCACGCTTTGCGGCTTCTATCGCAATCTCGGCACTAAAGTGAATATCGGCAATTACGGGCAAAACCGATTTTTGACATATTTCCTCAAAATAATTCAGATCACGTTTATGCGGAATTGCAATACGAATCAGCTCGCATCCCGCTTCAGCTAAACGCTCTATCTGAGCAAGATTTCCTTCTACATCTTCTAAAGGAAAATTAAGCATTGACTGAACCACGCAGGGTGCGCCACCACCAAGAGTTACTTTTCCAATCTTGACTTGCCTCGTTGTTTGATTTGGCTTTAAGGCAAGCTCCGCTTCTCTTAGTGAAGAAAACGCGGCTTTTGATTCTGAAAAAGCATCCTGATTACCATTGGTATCTCTCTTTGAATCTGGCATAGATTAGCCCCAATTCCCCAATACAAAACGTTGAACGTCCTGATTAAGCATAACAACAAATAGGCCCATAAAGAGCGCAAAACCGACCATCGACATATAGCCCAATGCGCGAACAGACACTATTTTACGAGACACCTTCTGAAAAATTTCAACAACAAAGCGTCCCCCGTCCAAGGGAGGAATAGGAAGCATATTCATAAATCCAAGGGAAGCAGAAATAACAGCAGAAAAGAAGAGAAAATTCTGAAAGCCTGCTTCAAAAGCGCCTTTAGACAAGACTGCAATCCCCACAATTGAAGTGGATTGCGAAATAGTTTGTGCTGCCGTTGCGGGGTTGAATAAAGAAGCAATTGCAGCAAGCACCATACCCAAATAGTTTACGCCCATATAAATTGCATCCCATGGTGCCCAATTATAATGGAACACCTCTCCCGTTGTGGTGTTTTGTAAATCAAGCCCCATCAGGGAATACACAATAATAAATGCAAGCAAAACCCAAAGAAGATTCATAAAAGGACCCGCAAGCAAAATAACACTACGCTTCCAAAAAGGAAGCGCACTATATTGGCAGGATTTCTCCTTTTCAAAAAACGTTTGAAGATTGCCTACAGGGCGTGGCTGCCCTTCTTTAAAGGCCCCTTTTGCAGGCACGCGATACACGTTGTATTTATCTTTGCGTTTAGGACGTTTGATTGAGCCCCAATCAGAAAGCTCTTCTAATAACTCATACGCTTCATCATCAGATAAGAAAAGATCATGCGCAACATCTTCGCAATATACTTCACCTTTGCGATACACATACCCAAGCACACGCTTTAAATGAGGGCTTCCACTAGCGGGCGCCATGCCGCAAACGTTAGCATAGCCGCCTAGGGGGACACAGGTAACACCAAAACGAGTATCGCCTTTAGTAAAGCCGATAGAAGGACCAGGAAAACCAATCATGAATTCCGTGACGCGAACTCCAAAAAGACGCGCCGCTAAAAAGTGGCCCCCTTCGTGAATGAACACCAAAAAGCCCAACACGATGGTTGCCGCTATGATCATGATGATAATATCCATATAAATCATTTACGCAATACGGAACGCGCAAAGGAACGCGCCCAAGCGTCAACCTCCCCTAGCTGATCGATGCTTTCAACCGATTCTACCTTGCAAGCATCCATCGTTGCTTCCACAACCTCAGCAATACCTAAATAAGAACAGCGTTCCTCCAAAAATGCTGCCACCGCAATTTCGTTTGCAGCATTCATAGCGCACGGAAGCGTTCCGCCTCTGGTACCCGCCATACGCGCAAGCGCAAGACAACGAAACGTCTCTGTGTCGGGAGCAGCAAATTCAAGAGTGCCTAACGTACGAAAATCAAGGGGTTTTACGGGAGCATCCCAACGTTCGGGATAACTCAGTGCGAATTGAATCGGAATACGCATATCGGTAGTACCTAGGTGCGCTTTAACGCTGCCATCAGTAAATTCCACCATGGAATGAATTGCACTCTGCGGCTGTACCACTACTTCGATTTTCTCGTAAGGCATAGCAAACAAATGATGCGCCTCGATAACTTCAAGACCCTTATTCATCAATGTTGAAGAATCGATAGTGATTTTTGCACCCATATTCCATGTAGGATGATGAAGGGCTTGCGCCGGAGTTACCCGCTCTAAATCTGCTCGCTTTTTACCGCGAAAAGGACCGCCCGAAGCAGTAACCCAAAGCTTACTTACCTCTTTTGGATTCTCGCCTAGCAAACATTGATAAATAGCCCCATGCTCAGAATCAATAGGCATAAGATCACCTGGGTTTTGAGCGAGCGGCATGATCAAATCGCCGCCAACCACCAGGGATTCCTTGTTTGCAAGAGCAAGCACTTTACCCGCTTTAAGCGTCTCATAACTTGCGCGAAGCCCTGCAGCTCCCACCAGCGCATTTACCACAAGGTCTGCTTCAGGGATCTTACAAAGATCTACTACGCCATCGGGTCCCTGGGAAAATGAACCCCCGCTTACTTCACTTCGGCTTGCCCTCTCAACTTGCTCCGAAAGACCTTCGAGCACTTCAGCGGAAATGTTGTTACGAGCGCCCAAGGCAAGATGAGCAACATTGAATTCCTGAGCCTGCGCCAACAATTCCTTTGCACGAGTTCCTGCAGCAAGACCAATTATTTCAAGCTTGTCTGGATGACGACGCACCACATCAAGCGTTTGTACACCAATGGAACCAGTCGATCCCAAAACTACGATACGTCGCTTCTTTGATGAAGTATGGACCGAGCATGATTCACAAGGATTGCTTTTAGAAGACATAAGGAATACAGCCCCCTAGAACGAGCAGAATTGCACCGGAAAGAGTGACTAAAAACTGAGAGTCGCAACGATCAAGCAGGCCACCATGACCAGGCATTATAGTGCCAGAATCTTTAAAGCCTGAATTGCGTTTGATTCGGCTTTCCACCAAGTCACCCAAAACACCGGCAAGTCCGTTGATGAGACCGAAAGCCAACGCAAGAGGAATTGACATAGTCACACCAGGAATAAAGGAAAGCAAACACCAAACTGCCATGGCAAATACTAAGCCCGCAATAAATCCTTCCCAGCTTTTATTGGGAGAAATATGCGGAGCAAGCTTATGTTTGCCGATAGCAGAACCGACCAAATACGCAAATGCGTCACTTCCCCAAACACTCACGAATAAGCCTAAAACAAGCACTGCTCCCCACGGATCGGAAAGTGATTCTCTCAGCAAAATTGCCGTAGACATAATAAGACCGGTGTAAATGGCACCGAAAAGACTAATTGCAACATCGCTGATTCGGGCAGGTTGCCAAAAGACATACCACACCAGCAACACAAGAACGTACACCGCAAGTGCAATGCAAACACCACTTACGCCTGAAAGCCACATAACAAACGGGAATAGTGCAGCGGCGCATACCCCCAAAAGTTCATTGGGCAGTTTCGCATCAGCTCTAAGCATGTAGTAAAACTCATTTGCGCAAATAGCGCTCAACAAAGACAGATAGAGCGCTGTTGTAAGATCTGAAACCAGCACGCAAACAACCGTCAGAAGAATATACACTGCGCCCGTTGCAGTACGTACTGCAAGATTACTCGGATGTGCCACTTTGGTCGGAAGCTTATTAACTACCGCTTTTTTTGCTTTAGTAGTCTTTCGCTCCCATCCCTGCTCCTCTTCGTAGGTTATGGTCTCTGATTCTGCCGTAAGCTGTCCGCGACGAGACTGCACAGAACCAGACGCACCAGATTGGTTGCGCAAAAATGGCTTGCGTACCCGAACTTTCGTCATGCTATACAGCCCCAAATCGACGATCACGCGATTGATATTCAAGTAAAGCCTTCAAAAAATCATAACGATTAAAATCAGGCCAAAGCACATCGGTACAAACGAATTCCGTATAAGCAATTTGCCACAATAAGAAATTCGATACCCGCATTTCACCAGAAGTGCGAATAAGAAGTTCAGGATCAGGAATATCTGCCGTGTAAAGACCTTGCGCAAACAAATCCTCGGTAATTTTCGGTAAATGTTGCGAGTTTGTCCCTTCTTCAAGAGCATGCTGCACACAAGCGTTAACCGCATGAAGTATTTCTTGACGCGAACCGTAATTAACGGCAACTACCAACGTCATACCACTGTTGTTTTTTGTCTTTTCCCAAGCTTCCTCAAAAGCAAGACGTGTTTCTTGAGGCAGCAGTGACAGATCGCCAATAGTGCGAACGCGCACATGTTCTTCATGAAGACCGTCTACCTCTGCAAGCATGGTCTTAGCAAACAGCTCCATGAGCCCCTTTACTTCCTCTTCGGGACGCTTCCAGTTTTCAGTCGAAAACGAATAGATAGTAAGATAGTCCACCCCGAGATCATTTGCGCAACGAATAGTCTCGCGCACCGCTTCGATGCCCGCCTTATGACCACGAAGACGATTGAGGGCACGTTTTTTAGCCCAACGACCGTTGCCGTCCATGATGACGGCAACGTGACGGGGAATCGCATTTTGATTTAAGGCTTGAGGATCCACTCCACTTGGTGGATCAGGAAATATGTAATCAAGAGGTTTTCGCATTTGAACCATGCCTCCAACACCTAGATTGACATAAGCTCCTTTTCCTTTGCAGCAAGATGCTGGTCAATCTTGGCAATTGCTGCATCGGTCTTTTTCTGAACATCAGCCTCAGCACGACGCTGATCATCTTCTGGAAGGTTGTCGCCCTTAACTGCCTTTTCGATAGCAGCATTTGCATCACGACGAGCATTGCGAATCGCTACACGACTTTCCTCAGCATAGGTGCGGCATTCTTTAACGAATTCGCGACGACGCTCCTCAGTCAAAGGAGGGAATGAAAGGCGAATAACCGAACCATCGTTATTAGGCGTTACTCCGAGATTTGCCTGCTGGATTGCATGATCAATTGCACCAAGAGAGGATTTATCCCAGGGCTCGATAACCAACGTATGAGCATCAGGCGTTTTAATGGCTGCCATCTGATTGATAGGAGTAAGGGTGCCATAGTATTCCGCTTTTACACGATCAAGAATCATAGCGTTTGCGCGACCCGTTCGAACAGATGCAAAGTTTGAAAGAAGCTGCTCTTCGGCACCCTTCATACGTTCATCTGCTTTTTTCATAATATCGTCGATCATTGATAATCCTTTCCTGGATAGAAATAACCTAGTCAGCGCTTACGGTAGTACCAATATTTTCTCCCTTGAGAATACGAGAGATATTTCCTGGCACCATAAGGTCGAATACCAAAATGGGAAGTTTATTGTCCATGCACAGCGAAGTAGCAGTGGAATCCATTACATGAAGTTCACGAGAGAGCACCTCGAGGTAGCTAATATGCTCAAAACGCTTTGCATCTGGGTTGGTAACAGGATCGCTGTCATAGATACCATCAACTTTCGTTGCCTTCATTAAGCATTCAGCGTTAATTTCGCAGGCGCGAAGCGCAGCGGTGGTATCCGTAGTGAAGTAGGGGTTGCCCGTACCTGCAGCAAAAATAACCACGTAGCCTTTTTCGAGGTGATGAATAGCGCGACGGCGAATATAGGGTTCAGAAACCTGACGCATTTCAATGGCGCTCATTACGCGCGTTGGAATATCATGACGCTCGAATGCATCCTGTAAAGCAAGCGCATTCATGCAAGTTGCCAACATTCCAATATAGTCAGCTTGAGCGCGATCCATGCCTTCAGCAGAACCAGCTAAACCACGGAATATGTTACCGCCGCCTACCGTAACCGCAAGCTCAATACCATCTTCGACAATTTCCTTAATCTGAACCGCAAGCTCTTCTACTACTTTTGGATCAATTCCGTAGCCGGCCTCACCCATAAGCGCCTCACCAGAAAGTTTCAGGAGAACGCGCTTGTACTTGTAATCAGAGCTCATAGGTACATCCTTTCTTCGAGCGTTATCTTTGTTATATTACCGTAAAACCATGACGCCAAGACAGGCTCGTAAAAATTTCTCCTATTTTGCATTACCCGTTTTCTCCAAAAGCAACTTCGCTTATATCAGCCAACAAGATAAAAAGATGCGCAGTGACATGATTCAACGCCTGTTTGGCATCTCAATGACTGTTTACCGCATCCCTTTATCAAAGATTAAAAACATAAGATTATAAAACGGCGCTCAGAATAAACCGAGCGCCGTTAAAGAACTGGTATTGAAGGGGCTGTTGTTCTATCCAAGTCAGATTAAACAGGCATAAGCTTCAGAAAGAACAGCATATCTGCCTTATAAGTAAGCCTATCCCACTTAACTTGCCCTTACGAATCCGAGCCAAGTGTGACTTCCGCCGTGTTTTCAGCTCCGTCACGAACATAGGTAATTGTCACTGTATCTCCAACGTTATGGGAACGAACCGCTAACACTAAATCAGAAGATGAAGTGATATCGGTGTCTCCAAGCTTTGTAACGATATCGCCCTGCTGAAGTCCCGCCTGCTCAGCGCTTGAACCAGCATTCACCTGGGATATATACGCACCAGAATCGGCACCCAAGCCATAGCGTTCGGCAAGCTGGCTGGTTACCGTCGTAGCAGAAACACCCAGCTGAGCATGAGAAGGCTGCTTTCCATCGATGATTTGCTGAGCAATATTAATAGCGTAGTCAACAGGAATAGCAAAACCAACACCCGAGCTTGATCCCGAAGAAGAAGCGATAAGGGTATTAACGCCAATAAGCTTGCCGTCCTTGTCTACCAAAGCGCCACCGGAATTGCCAGGATTAATAGCGGCATCAGTTTGAATTAAATTGGTGTAAACCGCACTCGAAGTATCGCTGTTAAGCTCAGTAGTGGTACGACTTGTTGCCGAAACAATACCCGTCGATACCGACTGCTCTAAACCATAAGGGCTACCGAGAGCCATCACCCATTCTCCAACAGTCAGATCCGATGAAGATCCAATCTCTATCGCGGTTAAATCGGTAGCATCAATCTTCAGTACCGCCAAGTCACTTGAGGGATCAGTACCTACAACTTGCGCTTCGTATTCACCCCCATCGGCAGTAACCTGAAGACGATCAGCATCTTCAATTACGTGATAGTTAGTCAAAATGTATCCATCGGACGAAATAATGATGCCTGACCCTAAAGATGACTCAGTATATTCTTCCCCCGATTGGTCAACCATACCCATAAAGCTTTGGGAAGAGGTCTGGGTATACACATCTATGTTTACTACTGAAGGGAGGCATTTTTGCGAAACCGCCTCTGCTAAAGTTGTATCTTCCCCGTTAACCGTAATGCTGCCACCACTACCACCGAGTACTGTAGAGGATCCACCTGGGTGAACAACGCTATATACCCCTAGGGCAAGCACGCAAGCAAGAAGCGCACCACAAAATGCCGTCAAAAACGTTTTCCAAGAAAATGAAAACTTCTTTTTCTTATGGTTCGGTTCTGCTGGTTGCGTTTCTTGGGTTGATTGCGTATAGACAGGCTCAGTAAATCCAGTTTGATAGCCTTTCGAATCACTTTGCGTCTGTGGATCCGCAGAATAAGAAACCTGCCCTCCAGCATGTTGACCCTGCGAAGAATACGAATTCTCGGGTGGAACAGGAGGCTGAGGACCACCTTGTTGATAGGTCATGTCTTCTCCTTTTTCTAAACATTCACGCTTTTCTGTCTAAGCGCCTCTTTTACCGATTTCAGAGTACAGACAAAAGAGCCAATAGATTACCCACATAGCTGTTTGTAATCTTTCCGAAACCATATCAACAAATTCGCAAGGTCAATCCACAAAAAAATATCCCACGTAGAGCAGAGAGCCTCTACGTGGGATATCAGATACTTAAAAAGGGAACCGTTACTCAGAGGCGGTATTTGACCCAGAGCTCTGAGAAGTGCTAGAAGAATTATCTCCTGAAGTAGTGTCAGAGGTGGTATCAGAAGTAGTGTTCGAATCGGTTGTCGAAGCATCTTCTGAAGATTCATCGGTGGATTCTTGGGCAGGAGCAGGAATAACGGTCAAGCTCGAAATATCAACATGACCACCAAGCCATTTGCCTTCAATAACCTCTACCACTCCACCAGAAACTAAAGTGGAAAGAGCATTGCTTACCGCTTGCTGTAATTCGGTGTTATCAGCTGCTACCGCAACAGTACGAGGAGTTGCATCCTGGAGAAGTGCTATGGGATATGCCTCGATTCCCGATGAGTGAATAACATACTGGCCAATGGTGCTCTCGGCAGCAACGTAATTTACTGATCCGGTATTCAACATCTCAAATGCCGCTGTAGGATCCCCTGCATTCTCCAAGCAAGATTCCCCATAATGATCAGTTACTTCCCAGGCACTCATAGAAGAAGACTGCGCAGCTACCTTAAAGGAGCCTGCCGCCGTAGGAGCTTCAGCATCTTCGGTTAACGAAAACAGCGCAATACCCGAATTCATGTACTCATCCGACATCCAATAAGCGGAATTTGCCTCTTCAACGCCCATGACGATATCGACGCTTTCACGTTCGAAAGCTGTATCAGTCGCAGTTCCTACATCTACCAATTCGAGCTTTAAGCCTAATTCATCTGCAAGAGCAGCAGCGATATCCACATCAATGCCAACAATGCTTCCGTTGGATTGTGCTGCGTAGGGAGGATTTGAAGCGTTGATACCCACACGGAGGGTTCCCGCTGAATTAAGTGCAGAATCATTAACTGACTGTTCTTTAAGCTGAGGAGTATAGTTGCTAGAAGAACAACCCGCCAATGGTAGCGCCAAACAAAGCGCAACCACCAAGCTAAGCACAAGAACTGATGCGCGTTTCATCTAAGACGATCCCTTCTTTTCCATTCTCTCTAAACTTCCTTCAGCTGACCTGGTCTTTGCCCCCACACTCGCGCACTGGAACTAAGCCATTCGACATCGTTCTCTCGCTTGTGCAGCCCTATGCTGCATATCCCGCAAGCGGTGCGACTTACCCCTAGGATGCGCCATGATCGCTTCGGGCAATCAATATGCGCCGATAGCTTACGTGGATCCTTTTGACCGCATCTGCCTTGGACTTGGAAAAACCGCAACCACAGACCTGAAAGAAGCATTCCTAGTCTACCAGATACCACATTACTCCTTAAGAAAACGCGCATTATATTGAAAAATTCAACTTTTTTTATCAGTTGAAAGTTAAGTGATCTCGCACAATTTCAGCTTTTTAGTTGAATGGCATATGAGAAAGATATGCACTTTTTAGATGCATCATTTTGACAGTAACTCAAGCACCGATAAAACACCCACATATCTACCCAGAGAGCAAATTAATGAACCCTCGCTTAGAAAAATCCCTTTTTCGTCTTTCTAAGAAAACCTTGATCGAATCATTCGCATTGCTCCACGAAGCAGCGCTTGAAACGCTTTGGCCTACCCGCTGTGTTCTCTGCGATATTCCCGGTACGCTTTTGTGCCACTCCTGCCGAGTTAATCTTTCTTATCTGGATCAATTAAAAGCTTGTCCTCGATGCGGAGCAGCCTACGGAATCCACTGCTGCACGGAATGCAATCATTTTATCCTCGAGTGGAAATCACTTGAATCGTTCCCTTTGGAAGGATGCGCGAGTGCCACAATGCTCACGCCACAAACGAAACGCATTATTACCTGCTACAAAGATCGAGGTGAGCAACGACTCGCTGCTCTCATTGCCTCTTTTATGTTAGAAGCAATGCCCTATGCCTGGAAAAAAGAAGCGGTGTTTGTTCCTATTCCCACCTACAAAGCGCCAAAAGAACTCGAGGGTTTGATCACTTAAGCCTCATCGCAAAACAGCTCGAACAGCAATCAAATATTCCTGTTATCCCTGCACTATCCGTCAAAACAAAGAAAGACCAGCGATTGCTAGACGCCAGAGAACGACTACAGAACATGGGAAGCTCTTTTAGCATCCGTCCCGATGCTCACGAAATATTACAGCACTGCCAAAAAATCATCCTAGTCGATGATGTTATGACCACCGGCGCAACCCTTTTTGCCGCAGCTAACACTTTGCGCTCGATGGTCAGCATCCCTATTTACGGACTCACATTCAGTCGCGCATAAACCACTCAAGATACACGAACCATCACTTAGATACGATCAGTGTCCTTTGCGTTTGCTTGGGCAAATTCCTGAACATCAACCGAAATGCTGTGCTGGATAGGCTTCCAGGATGCTTTTTTCACCAAAGCTACCAAGGCAATCGGAATATAGGTAATCATGAACAGAGGGAACGTGAACATATACATGATTTTCTTATGTGCTGGAGCATGGATGTTATCCCATTCGGTAAAGGTGGTCAGCGCGCCAAACATAAACATAAACAAGGTGAAGTTAAACAGACAGAAGAAGATAGAAGAAAGCGACGAAGTGATCATCACCCCGGTCGACATGACCCCCGTTACACCCAAGATAATAATAGCCGCATTGAAAACGATCGTAATAATAGTAAGCAGCATAGCGGGACATACCGTCATGAGCATGTCATAGCAGGCAAAGCGCGATCCTTTAGGATTGGTAAAAATGCCCTTAAACAGCTTTCCGCCATACCCAAAAAACACTTGATAAAAGCCCTTAGCCCAACGAAAACGCTGATTCCATGAATCACGGAACGTGAGTGGCTGCTCATCGTAGAGCATCGCGGTAGGACAATAAGCAATACGACGCCCATGGATAATACTGTCGGTAGAAAACTCGATATCCTCGGTAAGCAAATGGTATTTCCATCCGCCCATTTCATCAATCACTTTCGCGCTGATGAAAAAGCCCGTACCCGACACCATACAGCTTGTACCTAGCGTAAGACGAGCCTGAGAGAGGTATTTAGCTTCGCGCATAAACCACACTGCATAGCCTGCCGTAATCCAGTTAGAGCCGTAGTTTTTGGAATTACGGTAACTTGTTGATGCCAAGGCGCCGTTATCGAACACTTTATTCATCTCACGGAAGTAGTTAACGTCCAAAACATTATCCGCATCAAAGACAAAATACGCTTCATATTTGTTATCTGCATAATGCTGGCGAATACAAGCGAACCCATAATCGAGCGCATAGCCCTTGCCAATTTCTTCCTTATTAAATCGAGGGAAGACAATCGCACCTGCCTCTTGAGCAACTGCCGCCGTATTATCAGTGCAATTATCAGCAATAACAAAAATATCGATAAGCTCTTGCGGGTAATTTTGTACACGGATGCTGTGGATAAGGTCGCCAATTACCGCATTTTCGTTGCGCGCAGAAATCAGAACAGCGTAGCGGTGGTTTTTCTTAGCGGTAAGCTCAGGAGGCTTTTTAGCCAAGGAAACAAACACGTAGATGATTTGATAAGCGTAGCAACAGGTGAACACTACGAAAACACACATGTTGAAAAAGTCCACAAACGAAAGGGACGATAACATTTCCTCTAACACAAAGGCTCCTTTAGCCATGCCTTATTATCTCAATGCGTACTTTAGAATACTAAAGTACGCTTTTCTTTTACCTCTTCTGTACGCCTTGTCTTTGGCGCACAACTTGCCTTTCGGGATTATAGACTTTTATCAATGGCAAGGCACGTTAAGTAAACAATTTGTTGCTTCTTGTCCTAAGAAATCCCTTGGTTTCGCATTCCGAACACGATGTCTGCACAATGCCTCCACACTCTTCGAGCTTCCCGTGGTACCCTTTTAATAAGAAGGAACCGACTATACCAATACAGATAAGAGGCTTCCCATGAACTATGACATTAAAGACATTTCTCTTGCAGATGCCGGTCTTGACCGCATTCTTTGGGCAGATCGCGACATGCCAGTACTTGCTTCTATCCGCGAACGTTTCGAAAAAGAAAAACCCCTGCAGGGAATCCGCATTGGTGCTTGCCTGCACGTTACCACTGAAACTGCCAACCTGATGCGCACCTTGAAAGCGGGCGGCGCCGAAGTAACACTCTGTGCATCAAACCCTCTTTCAACCCAAGATGATACCGCGGCAGCGTTGGTGAAGCATTTCGAAATTCCTGTTTATGCCATCAAGGGCGAAAACACTCAAACCTACTACGAGCATGTCGATGCCATCATTGATACCCTGCCTCAAATCACTATGGATGATGGTGCAGACGTTGTCGGTCGCATTCATGAAACACGTACCGATGCACTAGAAACCATCATCGGCGGCACCGAAGAAACCACCACGGGCGTTATCCGCTTGGCAGCCATGGCGAAACAAGGTGCTTTAAAATACCCCATCATCGCGGTAAATGAAGCTAAGACGAAGCACTTCTTCGACAACCGTTACGGCACTGGTCAGTCCACGCTTGACGGAATCATTCGCGCTACCAACCGCTTGCTGGCTGGACGCACTCTCGTTGTTTCCGGCTACGGTTGGTGCGGTCGCGGCGTTGCAATGCGTGGTCGCGGCATGGGTGCACAAGTTATTGTGTGTGAAGTTGATCCCCTGAAGGCTCTTGAAGCCATCATGGATGGTTTCCGTGTCATGCCCGCCGTAGAAGCTGCTGCACTTTGTGATGTGTGGGTAACCGTTACGGGCGACTTGAATGTTATCGATGGTCCCATGTTTGAAAACATGAAGGACGGCGCCATCGTATGCAATTCCGGCCATTTTAATTCTGAAATCAATATTCCTTGGCTAGAAGAAAACGCCACCGAGCATAAAACGCTTCGTCCTTTCGTAGAAGAATACACTTTACCAAATGGCAGAAAGGTAGTTTTGCTTGCAGAAGGCAGGCTCGTAAATCTCTCTTGCGCTGAAGGCCACCCTGCTTCGGTTATGGATATGAGTTTTGCAAACCAAGCTTTATGTGCAGAATTTATGGCAAAGCATTCAGACGAGATGGAGCCTGATTGCTACGATGTTCCTGCGGATATCGATAACACCATTGCGCGTCTGAAGCTCGAAACTCTTGGGGTAACCATCGATACGTTAACCCCAGAACAAGCTGCATATCTTAATTCTTGGCAGATGGGTACCGTATAAAACTACTTAAACTTCGAAGGGGCTGCACCAAAATCACTTTTGATACAGCCCCTTTATTTGTAGCGAATTGTCAAGATAAGAAAGTTCAGCAGAGGACTTATATAAAGAGGAGTTAAAGGAGAAAACTATGCCAGTCTACAAGAATCGCGAAACCCAACGAGTAGAAAAGGTAAACGGCGGGGAAGGCTTTATGATTCGCGACCGTCTGCTCTCTGAAGAAAAAATTGCCGAAGTTGGCGGTAAGTGCACCTATATCTCTCAAATTACCGTAGAGCCAGCCAGCTCTCTGGGCATCCATAAACACGAAGGCGAATGCGAATTATATTTTGTAACTTCTGGCAAAGCGCTCTACACCGAAAATGACGTTGAATACGAAGTAGTTCCAGGAGATGCCATGCTTTGTGAGAGCGGCAGTACTCACGGCATCAAAAATGCCAGTGATACCGAACCTTTAACGTTCGTTGCCGTAATCATGCAGGATCCCGAATAATCTGCCCATCCTGAATAATCTACCTACTTTGAAACCACCGCGATTGTATTACCCCTGTTCTCAACAAAAGAGCAGGGGTACTTTATTGCTCTTTTCGGGCACATTCTTTTCGAGCACAACGCCCATCGATAATCTCTAGATAAAACATTCAGCAATAAGCTTCAGACCCAACATTTAACGACAAACTTCCGGCACAACATTCAACGACAAGCACCAATAAAGGGCAAACGCTTTACTGTAGCCCTAAATCATTTCTTCTACTTTTGTACTAAACTTACATATCGACAAAGCGAACAACAAGGAGCACTCATGCTAGAAGAATTATCCGAACAGCAGATCTTAGCAGCACGTACGGTACTTGAATATGCCGACATTGAGCCTAACGACGATAATCTTCGCCGCTACATTTCATGGGAAATCGTAACGTTTACCGAGGACGCAAAAGGCCACTACTGCTGGTATATGGACGATGAAGGCAACGAAATTTGCATCCATGTGGAAACACTCGAAGAAATTGATACCTACGACTTCGAATAAAGGTATCATCAGTAGTTACCAAATCTGCCATCTTATTACGACAAACAAATCCGCCAGCTTATTACAGTAAATCTGCCACGGCGTATTACAGCACGTAAATCTTCCACGGCATATTGCGGCAAATCTCGAGCTACGTGACAAGCAACTTCAAACCAGAAATTTCGGCAAATCAGAATTTAGCAAGAAAACAAGCCACCGAAGCAGTATGCCTCGGTGGCTTGCGAAATTGCGTGGTGCCGGCAACAGGAATCGAACCCGCAACCCACTGATTACAAATCAGTTGCGCTACCGTTGCGCCATGCCGGCAAAAAGCGTTACCCATTATGCCATAAGTTTATAAAAATGCGAACCACTTATTTGGAAATAACTCCCGTACCATCAAAAGTTGGTATAAAGCTTTCCGTAGCAGCTCCACCCTCTTGCCAGAAATAGTCTTCAATACCTAAATAATCCGCATAGTCGAGAACCGATTCATACTCTTCGTTAGAAACTTTACCCGACAAGCCATAGCGTACAAGATCACCACGTAGAGGCGTATATTGATTCATTATGCTTAAGCGGATCTTATTTCCATAACGCTCATGCAAAACCCTGAGCACCTGGAATGACTCCTCTATGTGACCCGGTAGAACTAAATGACGAACTATTATGCCTCTTTCAAGTAATCCTTGGGCATTTTCACTCCAAAAGCCAACCTGAGCAACCATTTCATCTAACGCCGCAAGCGCAACCTCGGGATAGTTGGCAGCATGAGAAAGCTTTCTTGCAACCTCTGGAGAAACGTATTTAAAATCGGCAAGATAAATATCAATAAGGCCTTTTAGCCGTCGGAGGCTTTCAACTGAATCATAACTTGAGGTATTATACACCACAGGAATAACGAGCCGATCACCACTAGAGCCACCATTAACCACACTGCCTTCAGGAAACTCTTCAACAGACACCTTGCGCAATTGACGCAATGCTTCAGCAATCGTAGGGACATAATGAGAAGGTGTTACCAAGTTAATGTTTGCTGCGTGTTCTTCATTTTGAAGCCGAAGAAGAGTTTGCTTAAACTGCTCAAATCCAACTTCAATTCCCGCCCCTGCCACCAGGTCTTCATTCTGGCAATAGACGCATCCAAGCGGGCAATACGAGAAAAACACCGCACCGCTCCCTTGCTCTCCCACAAGACAAGGCTCTTCCCACCAATGAAGCGCCGCACGCCCGATATGGAGTTCGGCAGGGGCCTTGCAAACCCCTAACTCTCCTATCGCGCGATTAACTCCACAGGTACGAGGACACACCGTGCAGGCCTCATATGAGACGTTATGCCTTATCGCTGTATCCATCACTTACCACTGCATCCATTAACTAAATTCCTTTGCGCTATCTCAGGAGACCCTCGTCTAAATAGGCACACTTTAGGCGACTCCAATAGCGGTGCCCACGGAGCCCGCGTACCTCCGCGACCTCGCACTTGCGTGCCCGTGGAACCCGCGGTGCCTGCGTACCTCCGTGCCCGCACACCTGCGCACAACTACGTTAGTTTGAAGAAAAGCTGATATAACTACTGCCAGATTGAGAACCATGATGATGGTGATGGTGTCCGCAATCGCACTCATCATCTTCACCGCACGTGCACTCATGTCCTTCGCTATCATCATCGTAACCATGATCATAAGCGCCTTCCGCACGCGACCAATCAAGCCCGTACTTCTTGCTGGTTTCTTCATCAGCAAAAACCAGTTTCAAGGCAGCAGGGCTATAGGTAACGCCACCTACCATAGCCAGAAGTTCCATCAAACGGAAACATGCTTCTGCTTGGGGCAAGATCGCATCTCCATCGTCAACGCAAGCAAGCGCCGCAGCTAATTCGCCCATGAGATGCTCAAGAGTAAAGGAAGTGCCCTCAAGTTCGTCTTGCTCCATTGCCTCAATGAAAGCTTCCTGTGCAGGAGTAAGCATTCGAAGAGCAAGCACTACATCCAGATAATCTTCTTGATCTACGACAGCCTCTTGCATCTCGGAAGACTTGAGCGAAGAATACGCCTCAACAATGCCTACCAACGCTGCTGCTGAAGTTAAAGTCAGTGCCACCTTTGCAGCCTGACCACAGCCAGACTTTCCCATCCACATAACCTTTGCTGCAATCGCACGCAGCATGGGTTCTGCCCGTTTAAATATCTCTTCAGAACCACCAACCAATAAGGCAAGATTGGTCTTTTCGGAAAATGCCTGAGAAAGTACGATATTTTGCACTACCAGCGGTGCGTCCAAAACATGTTTTTCGCTCACCGATCCCATAGCGCAAAGCTCTTGGGCAAACGAAACAGTCGAAGGGCTTAGATCAATAAGCACTGCATCCTTTTTGCTCGACTGAAGCAAACCTTTGCTGTCGTAGTACAAATCCTCAAGCACAGATTCACTCACGCAGTAGGTAAACACCACATCCGCTTCCGAAACAGATGCCTTCGTAAACCCAGCTGCTTCAAGCGAGGTTCCTAAGCTGGAAGCAACTTTAGAATCTCCCGCAAAATAAAAGGTTTTAACCTCCTGCGAAGCCATATATTTCTACCTTTCTGATAGTTTCCTATTTAAAAGAACAGCTTAGCCAGTAAAGCCTACTCGCTAAGCTGGATAAACAATTTACTTTTGTCGCTTATCGGTTAATTACGTTGTCACTTATCGATACTTACATTGTCGCTAATCGGAAATTATAGTTCGGTGATAAATACCCTGTCATAAGAACCGAACAAGCACATACCGCTCGTTATTAGGAGGGCAAGATTTCCTTAACAGATGTTTCTTATTTGCCGCGAACCTTGCTCGCAATGCGATCAGCAACCGATAAGTCTTTCCTCTTGTCAGGACCCCAAAATACCACTGCTAGCATTCCAGAACCAACATGACTGCCAATTACCGGGCCAATACTCGATTCTAAAACAAGTACCGATTCATCTTCCTTGGTAAGCAACGAAACCAAGCGCTCTGCATCCTTTGGACAATCCGCTCCACCAACTACCACATTCTGAACAGGACCAGCATCACTGCGACGTTTACTCCAATAATCAACCAGCGCTTTTACCCCTTTTTTGCGACCACGCGCAACACCGGTTAACGCAAGCTTTCCTTCCATATCTATTCCCAAAAGCGGCTTTACATCAAGCTTAGAACCCGCAAAGGCAACGGACGAAGGAATACGGCCGCCGCGACGTAGCGCTTCCAGATCATCAACCATAAACTGAGCATCCACAAAAAAGCGCGCTTCTTCTGCCCAGGTAACCATTTCCTTTGCGCTTAATCCTTTTTCTCGCTGGTTGAGTGCTTCATATACCAACAAGGCTTCAGCAACCGAAGCAAGACGCGTATCAACTAAATAAAGTTCAAGATCAGGATTTTCCGCCTTTATTTGCTCTAACAGCATTTCCGCAGTATCAAAAGTGCCTGAAAGTCCACTTGAAAAGCTTAAATAGACGGTCGGTTTGCCACTGTCAATCGCCCATTGGTATGCCTCCTGAAGCGCAGGCATAGGTACTTGAGCAGTATGAGGTTCGCCACCATTGCGCATGCCCTCATAAAAGTCATGCGCCGTGATGCTTTGATACAAATCATCCAGATGTTCACCATCGTCATCAAAATAGGGGAATTTAACGAGATAAACACCTTCTCTATCCACTACATCATGAGGTAAATCGCAGCAGGAATCGAGAATTAAATTACATTTGATCTCCACTGGTTTCATCCCTTCTGTTTCCTAGACTAAACAGTCTAGCGCAATCCTATCACTGCTCTTGCCTTAACTAAAAACCGCCAAAGACGAAGCATCCTTAGTGATTTTCCCATCGAGCGGCGCTGCACATTCATAGGCAATTCCCACAGCAGGTCCCACATGAAGGCCCACCACAGGACTTACCGGATGAACTTCAACTGCCCTTCCTAAGAGAGGCTCTATTACCTCTCGTGCCCAGGTAAGCGCAGGCGTCTTTTCTCCAATGTAATGCACAACAAGGTTCTTAAGCCCACCACACGCTGCTCTATCTTCTTCCATGATAGAAACAATTTTTTCCAGGGCTTTTTTCTGAGTACGAACTTTAGCCATTGCTTGGGGAATGCCATCAACCACCGTCAACACGGGTGATAGCTTGATAAGATTCCCTAACAATGCTGCCGCACCACCAATACGGCCCCCTTTTTGTAAGAAGGTAAGACTTTCAGGTGTAAACAAGAAGCGAGTGCTTTTAATCGACTCCACTACATCATGGGCCACCTCTGTAAGAGTCTTTCCTTCTTTGACTGAGCGAATTCCCGCCAACACAGGAAATGCTTCATCAAAGCCGCAAGACGAAGAATCGATCATGCAATAGGAGAAGTTAATGTTTCGCGACTCGACCGCTCGTGCTGCACGAAGCACTCCCTCAAAAGCTCCCGATAGTTTAGAAGAAATCCAAATACCTAGTAACTCATCTCCCGCTTTTGCAATCGATTCAAACAACGATTCAAGCTTTGCCTGAGAAGGCTGACTTGAAGTGGGCGGATTATCCGCCATTTCGTAAATACGCTCATAGAACGCATCGACATCCATATCTAAATCCGCATATTCCTTACCATCAACGTTAAGGTAAAGCGAAACAACTTCAACGTTTTCCTGCTGTGCAATATCTGCAGGTAAGGATGCTACCGAGTCGGTCACGATTTTTATCATCCGTGGTGCCTTTCCAATAAGCTCAACGACACGTTGAGTCCATCTTGCATTATTCGCCTATGAAAGGCCCAGTAAACGCGATGCCAGTTCGTGGCGACGATAAAAGAGCGAATATTCCAGTCCAACCGGATAGGAATGAGGATTCACGATTCGTGTCTGGCTTTCGTCAAGAAGTCCTAACTGCTCGCGACAGAAATCGCGTGCAACTAAGGCATCACGATATTCTTGTTTCAAGACCACTTCACCATCACGCGCGAGAGGTTCAAGCAAAGTGATATAGCGTTTATTTGATAGATCTTTCTGGCGAAGCTCATCAGCGGGATCAACAATACGCTCGCGGGCAATTCCATGGTTTACGTCATAAACCATATCGCCTGCAATTTTGCCCGAATCATGGAAATAACGACGGATATTCAAAACACCAGGCACAGTCTGCTTGGATGATTGGCCGGTCACCTTCATGATCGGCTCCCATTCGCCATCAGTTCCCACCCGCTTTGCGGCAAGTTTATACACGCCACCTAAGGCTGGTTGATCGTAGGCGGTAACCATCTTGGTTCCCACTCCCCATGAGGCAACTTGAGCACCAGAATCTAAAATAGACTTAATGGTGAATTCATCCAAATCGTTTGAGAGAACTACGCCCGTATCGGTTAGGCCCGCTTCATCAAGCATTTTGCGCGCTAACTTAGCATGCCAAGCCAAGTCTCCTGAGTCTATGCGGACACCCGTAAGATGCTCGCCGCGTTCCTTCATTTCGAGACCTACGGTAATGGCATTTTTTAAGCCCTGTTCGACATCGTAGGTATCAACCAACAAAACGCAGTTGGTAGGAAATTCTCTTGCATACGCCCTAAAGGCTTCCAGCTCATCATCAAAAGCCATAACCCATGCATGTGCATGAGTTCCTGAAACCGGAAGACCAAACATACGTCCTGCCAACACGTTAGAAGTGGAAGCACAGCCACCCACAATGCAGGCACGTGATGCGCGTAAGCCACCTGATTCACCTTGCGCACGACGCAAACCGAATTCTGCGACCGGAGTTTTTGCGACATGGCAAATTCGTGCCGCTTTGGTGGCAGCCAAAGTTTCAAAATTCACGCAATTAAGCAATTGAGTTTCAAGGAGTTGGCATTGCAAAACTGGACCAATTACCCTAACAAAAGGATCATTGGGAAAGACCACTGTTCCTTCGCGCACTGCATCAATATCAACACTCAGTTTCAAATTGCGCAGATACTCCAAGAAATCAGGATTGAATAACTTCCCCCCACCTGGCGCATCAAGCGATGCAAGATACGCTATGTTTTCATCGGTAATCTTGAAGTTTTCAACAACTTCAGCAATGTGATCCAAGCCACTTGCAACTGCAAATCCCCCGTCGAAAGGAGGATTGCGGAAAAAGATATGGAAGCACCCCTGCTCTTCCACCTTGCCACACGCCCAATAACCCTGAGCCATAGTGAGCTGGTATAAGTCGGTCAAAAGCGCATAATCTTTATTTTGCATTGTTAACGTCCCCTCCCGTTTTGCGCTGACGGCGACGAGGTTTGCGATGAGTTGCTGCCTGCTTCGCCTCGTTTGGTGCCGTACGACTTTGCTGTGTCGGCTGACCAGTACGACGATTATGCTGATGCGTCTTTGTTGGCGCATTTCGTACCCCTGAAGATTTTTGCCCTGGACGCTTTTGCGAAGGGCGTTCATTTGGGGTAGTGCGTTCAGCTCGATCATTGCGCTCAAAGCGATTGTTACGTTCGTTGCGATTCGAGCGATTTCGCCTCTCGCGATGCTGCCGAGTTGCCTGATTTTCCTGTCCCTGCTCCGTTTTGTGAGATGAAGCAGGATGACGTCTGCGCTCACGCCTCTGATCGAGTTGTTTTTCTCGCTGAGTCTGTAGCTGGTTTTCGCGTTGATCGCGCTGACGTTCGCGCGATTGCTTTTCTGTCTGCTTATCTCGTTTTTCCCGCTGATCACGGCGAGAATCTTTTGCCGAACGCGCAGAAAAACGCTCCCGTTTTCGCGATGATTCGCTACGCTGGCTATTTTCGCCGTTTGAATTATTCGATGAATTTCTTTTCGTTTCCCCTTCACCGTCAGTCGAAATTTCAACGCTGCGACGACGACGAGGTCTGCGATGTTTATCCTCTTGAGAAGTTGCTTCACTTCGGCCTGGCTTTACTGCACGTGCTTTCGGTTCAGCAAGCTTATCCTCTGCAGTAAATGAAGCGACTTCAAGATTAGACGACGAAGAGGTCATCTCGAAAAGCGTAAAAGGATCCGTTGATGCATAACGATCAAACACCTCTTGACTTATGCGATTCGGACGCTTTCCTTCCCCGGCCACCTCCATTTCCTCGAGTGGCACTTTGAAGGTTTTACCATCTTCAAGCTGAAGCGTAATACGCTCAAGAGGTACATTGATCTCCGTAACTTTTGCAATTCCATCAGGAATTTCGATTTTCGCCCCAACCTTAGGAGCCCGTGAATTTACTTCTTTATACGCTTCGTACTCGTAACGCAAACAACACATCAGTCGGCCACAGCAACCAGAGATTTTTTGTGGATTAAGGGAAAGATTTTGCTCCTTTGCCATGCGGATGGACACCGGAGAAAATTCACCACCCATGCGTGCGCAACAAAGCTCCTGGCCGCAATGACCTAAGCCGCCAATCATGCGAGCGCCATCACGTACGCCAATTTGACGCATGTCAACCCGTACATGAAATACGCTTGCAAGCTTGCGAACAAGATCTCGAAAATCAATACGTTCTTCAGATTCGAAATAGAAAACTGCCTTATCGCCATCAAACAAAAATTCAACCATAACAGGTCTCATCTGGTCGCTTGCTTCGGCAGCTAATTCCTTAAAAGTAGCAAGAGCTTCTTCGCCTTTTTGACGCAATTCTTCGGCCCGCTCTATATCTGCTTCATCCGCAATACGAAGAACAGGCTTTAGAGGCGATTTGAGTTGCTCAATTAGCTCATCACTTACTTCCATGATGTCTGACGTTGCTACGCCAAATTCCGAGCCTCGCTCGGTGCTTACAATAACTCGATCGCCTGCACATACGGTATATTCAGCTGGATCAAACCATAAAACTCTGGTTCCAGCTTGAAGCTTAATGGGGGTTACCCGAACCATTCAAAACCTCTCTTATCGAAAAAAGAAGTACATCTAAACATGTCTCTGGAGAAACATTATAACTAAGCGTTTCATCAGTCTTGTACGCTTCACGTAAAGCGCTCATGATGCTCGCGGGCGTCACCTTTTGAGCAACGCGCTGAAGTACTTCTCGTTGATCTATATTTACTATCAAGTCAGGTGTTCCTGAGGCAATCATCAACACGTCACGCAACCACGAACGAATAATGGAAGTCGTTTGGTTGAGCGATTCACGCGTTGCCATGCTTAATGCCCTTTTATGGCGGAGCTCAATTTGCTTTAGAGCTGTTTTTGTTAAAAAGTCTGCTGATTCTGCCAACTCTTCGCTTTGTTGGGTACGCACATTATCGAGGGGCGCCTTTGCTCGCTCGATAAGTTCAGCAGCATACTCAAGAACATCCCGCTCATCGCTTAAAGGCAGATTGCTTAATACTTCCATAATACGCGTACGGAATTCTGCTCGTTCGGCACTTTTTGCAAACGTCATAGCACGAGTGATAGAACCATTGCATGCTTCGATTGCGATGCGCGCTTGCTCAGGAGTTACTCCTGTTTTCTGAGAGAGGATACCCGCTGCCTCTCTTGCAGGTATATGACGAAACGGCACCACCTGGCATCGAGAAACAATAGTAGGTAAAACCGCTTCTCGCGTACGACCCAACAGGATAAACGTGACACCCTCAACTGGTTCTTCAAGGGTCTTTAAAAATGCATTTGCTGCACTTACCCCAAGAAGATCAACGCGATCAAGAATGTAGACTTTGCCCTTTGCACGGATAGGTGCAAGTGAAACACCAGACACTATTTCTCGAATTTGTTCAATGAGATAGCCCTGGGCACCTTCGGGGGTGTAAAAGTGAACATCAGGGTGCTTTCTGCGCTCAATACGACGACAGTCATCACAGGTGCGACACCCGTGATCTTTGCACAATATCGCCTGAGCAAAAGCATAAGCTGCGGCGGTTTTATTTGAGCCAGCAGGACCGGTAAACAAATAGGCATGGCTCACACGGCCAGAAGCAATGGAGGCGCGAAGGAATTCTCGCACCCGTGGTTGCCCAAATATACCGTCAAAAATATCGCTCACTATTATTCTTCACCTAAAGAAATCTGCACTTTAGCAGAAGTGTCTCGCTTCAAAATGGGGTCAAAATATCCTTGCTTCCAGACCTCACTAGCAGGACCCCAGTTAAATACATCAGCTAGTTCGCTAAAAATTGCACGCGCGGTTTCATCTTTAGCTCCCGCCGAAGAAACCACACGAATACGAGCAGGATTTTCTGCTGCTAAGTTAAGAAACGCCGCATTAACACGAGCGTGAAAGTCGGCACCTGCCTGCTCAAGACGATCCGCATCTCCATGATGAGTGGCACGATCAAGCCCCACCTCCGCAGAAGATTCTGTAGTGAGCAAAATAGTACGGCAAGGATGCACTCCCTGGCAGGCAAAAATATTCGCTTGCCGAACAAAGGACAAGGGTAACCCGCGTCCATATGCCTGATACGCAATCGTCGAATCGTAGAATCGATCCAACAAAACTACCGCACCACGGGCGAGTGCTGGAATGATTACCTCTTTGACAATTTGAGCACGCGCTGCTTCATAAATAAGCAGCTCTGTTTGATCAGACATATCTGAATTTGCGGGATCCAGGACAATCTGACGCAGAGACTCACCTATTACCGTTCCGCCAGGCTCGCGCAAGCAAAGTACCTCGTATCCCATTTTGCGAAGACAGCTGGCTAAAAACGTAATATGAGTAGTTTTACCCGCACCATCACCACCTTCAAAGGTGATAAAAATACCTGGTCCTGTTGAATTTTCTTGCGTGCTGGTCACAAATAATCCTATCGATCAAGGGAATAAATGTCATTTCCTGCAACATCAATACCTACAAACACAGGAAAATCAACAACTTCAATTTTACGGAGTGCTTCGGTGCCCAGGTCGTCATAGGCAAGCGTCTCACATGATTTCACGCATTTTGCGAGATAAGCAGCAGCGCCTCCTACGGCAACAAAATACACTCCACCATTATCCACGCAGGCTTTTCGCACCTCTTCACTGCGCGTTCCTTTTCCTACAGTCGCAGCAACACCACAATTCATAAGAAAAGGTGCCGCAAAGTCCATACGTGAAGCAGTGGTAGGTCCTATCGCCCCAAACGGGCGGCCTGCCGCTTCGGGGGTGGGACCCGCATAGAAGATCGTCTGGTTTAAAAGCCCATACGGAAGTTTGTCGCTCTCGCCCATTTCCTCCAACAAACGCTGATGTCCCGCATCACGCAAGGTGAACAGCGGACCTGTCAAAGTACAAGCTTGGCCAGCCTTAAGCGTCGCGAGAACACTACGATCCAAGGGAAGGGTTAACCTGACCGGATTCTCTGATGTCATAGCTACCCCTCTTCCTTTTCGCTATCAATTCCAAAAATAGTGCTCTGTGCAGTATTCGGTAGCGCCTCATCGCAAAGTTCTACACACTCAAGAGGAATCGTTGCACGACGCATCGCCGAGCAGCCCATATTAACCGCAACGGGAAGAGCAGCAATATGACAGGGCGCCGTTTCCACCCTCACACCAAGAGCGGTAGTGCAACCTCCCAAAGCACCAGCACCAATACCAGTTGCATTAATTGCGGAAAGTAATTCTGCTTCAAATTGAGCTGTTTGTGGATTTGGATGGTTTTGTCCTAAAGGACGCATAAGAGCGTGCTTTGCAAGCCCAGCAACCTTATCAAAAGTAGCACCAATCCCCACGCCTACGATTAAAGGAGGGCACGCATTTGCTGCTTTTTCTCGTACGCATTGAAGAACCGTATCGATTATCCCCTGCGCTCCCGCACTTGGCGTAAGCATGACCACACGACTCGCATTATCGGATCCGCCGCCTTTAAGCATTACATGAAGGCGCGCAACTCCAAGTTCTTCGGTCGTATGAATTTCGCAAAATGCCGGCGTATTATCTCCTGTATTAGCACGATCAAACAAAGCATCACGCACAACCGACTTACGCAAGCGAGCGTGCTCATAAGCGAAGGCAACTGCTTCATTTACTCGAGAAAGAACATTTCCAGGAACCAAAACGTCGGGTCCCACCTCCAAGCAAACCCAAACGGTACCCGTATCCTGACAAATAGGCACTTTATCCTGCTTGGCGATGCGTGCATTTTCCACTAGCTGATCGAGCACTATGCGCGCACGGTCGCCCGTTTCAACTTCGCCCGCCGCTATGAGACCCGCCAAAATATCATCAGGAAGCACACTTGCAAGTTGTGGAACAAGTGAAGCCAGCGCGTCATGCACGCTGGCAGCAGTAATTACTTTCATTAAGGCAGACATCCTTTTTATTCGGGAAGGTTTTCCAAGCCCTTCTTCACACTTGCAGCGGACTCGTGCAGTGCAGCCATTTCCTCTTCAGTAAGGTCAAATTCAACAATTTCCTCAACGCCATTCTTTCCAAGACGGCAAGGGATGTTCATGTATAAGTCGTTGAGACCGTATTCGCCATCGATATAAGCGCAGACACTCATAACTTCTTTTGAGTCGGTGAGAATTGCCTCAACCATCTTCGCAATTGAAGCGCCAGGAGCATAGTAGGCAGAACCCGTCTTGAGGAAGGCAACTACCTCAGCACCGCCCTTCGTGCAGCGCTTTGTAACTTCTTCAATTTCCTCATCATTCAAAAGCTCAGTAATAGGAGTTCCCTTTACCGTAGTGTAGCGAGGCCAGCAAACCATTCCTTCACCATGAGCACCAAGCGCCCATGCTTCAACATCATTAGGATCGCAACCAAGTTTTTCGCAAACGGCAAAAGAAAGACGCGAAGAATCCAAAACGCCGCCCATACCCATCAAGCGATTCGAAGGAAGACCTGACTTCTTATAAGCGAGATAGGTCATAACATCAAGCGGATTGGTTACGCAGATATAAATTGCATTCGGAGAAGCTTCCATTGCCTGTTCAATAACGGAAGACATAATACCGGAGTTTACCCCCAATAAATCTTCGCGAGTCATACCAGGCTTTCGAGCAATACCTGCCGTAATAACTACCACATCAGAATCTTTAGTAGCAGCGTAATCATTGGTGCCTGTAACACTTACGGTAAACTTCTCCACAGAACGCATATGCATCATATCGAGTGCTTTACCTTGGGGAAGGCCTTCTGCAACATCTACCAAAACAACATCGGCAAGATTTTTTGAAGCAATAATGTGTGCCGCAGTTGCTCCTACGTTACCCGCACCTACAATGGTTACTTTGCTCATAGTATTAGCTCCTCTTTGATTAAATGTATAAAGCGCAATTTCAATCGCACTGTTCTTTATTATCGTACTTTTTACTAGCTACAGACAAGAGAGCGAATAAAACACACGGGCAAGCTTGCGCTTACCCGCGAATACCTTAAAAACGACGTAGCTCGTATCGAATAGTTATTCGTTCGAGTCCTCGGCTTTTTCAGCAGCTTTCTTGGTAGTTTTAGCTGATTTTGTAGTCTTACTTGATGCCTTAGCTGACTTTTTCGTTGACTTCGATGCTTTCCCTGACGTTTTTGCTGCTTTTGCCTCTTTTGCTGCCGCTTTCTTTTCTTCTGTCTCCTTTTTCGCAGGACAGTTGAAGTTAGGACACAACTTCCAAGGACCACGATTTGTCGTCACGATTACCATAGGCGCACCGCAGCTTTCACATACTTCTTCTGTTGCCGTAAGGGCACCGTATTGAGGAAGAGGATATCCTGTGCCGCATTCATCATAATTTTCACAACGAATAAAACGCTTTAACGTGCGAGGATTTTTACGAGCGATGAGCTTAGCTTTCTTTCCCTGCTCAGCACAAGTAGGGCACTCTCCCACCACTACATCGGGTTCTTTGTTTGTTTCACACTCTGGGTCAATACATAATACGCGCGGTTTTGAACGGAACGCAGTCACTTTAATTTGCGGCATGCCACAAACAGGACATTTTTCCTCTAGCGCCTCAATTTTCCCCTTAGGAAGCGGACACGTTACGTCGCACTCAGGCCAACCAGAGCAACCTATAAACATAGAGCGTGTTTTTTGTGAGGTGCGCAATTGCAAATCCTTACCGCATTTAGGACAAGGACCCACATAGGCATCGGCCGCAACCGCATCAGCGAGCGCATCTTTTACCTCTTCAGAGTGAGGAAGCAATCCTGCTAGCTGCTCTGAAAGCAAGTTACGAGAATTCATAACTACTTCGCCCTTGGTTTTTTGACCAAGAGCAATGTTATCCATTTCTTCTTCGAGCTCTGCAGTCATTTCAGGATGAGTAATATGAGGCGCAAATTTATCGAGTGCATCACAGACCGCCATACCTAGCTGAGAAGGCTCAATAGGATCATTTTGGATATATTTCACGGTATACAAGCGCTCGATAATAGAATGTCGCGTAGATTTCGTGCCCAACCCAAGCTTTTCCATTTCCTGGATCAACTTACCCTGCGAATACCGCGCGGGTGGTTCGGTCTGCTTTTTTGTGCAAGTAGCACCACCGAAAACCACTTCTTGCCCTTCGCTAAGAGAAGGAAGCTGCTCATCTTTCTTTAGTCCATAGGGATAAATTGCACGAAATCCCGGATTTACAAGCACGTCACCCTTTGCAACAAAAGGCTCACCTTGAACATCCAAGGTTACCTTGGTGCCTTCCACTACCGCTGCATCTGAGAGCGTTGCCATAAAACGACGTGCAATTAAGTTATAGAGCTTGTATTCAGCAGGAGCCAAATCATCAGGAGTAGCACTTGCAGTTGGATAAATAGGAGGATGGTCGGTTGTTTCTTTTTTGCCGCGCGTTGCTTTAAGATTTCCCTTCTTCAGGAGCTCTTCACAATAGGGCTTATAAGCAGGATTGCCCATAATGTTTTTCAGTGTTGCTGCCAGATCGAGAGAGGAAGGATACACCGTGTTATCAACACGAGGGTAACTGATATAGCCATCCATGTATAAACTCTCTGCAATACGCATAGTGCGCGCAGGAGATAATCCCTCAGCTGATGCGGCCGCCATAAGAGAGGTAGTGTTAAAGGGAACAGGAGGCGCAACGGTTCGTTTGCGCTTCGTAATTTCGGCAACACGCGCATGTGTTGCACCTTCAATATGATCCATTACCGCCTTGGCAGCATCTTCAGATTTAAAACGCGCAGTAGCATGAGGAGCGCTAAACTTTTCAGGATCTTCGCCAAAATCCGCTTTGATAACCCAGTAATCTTCAGGAACAAAGGCAAGACGCTCTCGCTCGCGCGCCACGATGAGCGCTAGTGTTGGGGTCTGTACGCGACCCGAGGAACGCACATTTCCATACCCTGCAAATTTAACCAAAGTAAGATAGCGTGTTAGAACTGCACCCCAAATAAGATCGATATCCTGACGTGATGCACCAGCACTTGCCAGGTCGGTATCGAGGGTGACCAAGTTATTAAAGGCATGAGTGATTTCTTCTTTAGTAAAGGCCGAATAACGCGCACGCGAAACAGGTGCAGTAGCATTAACCTCCTGAATACAAGACAATGCATCCGAGCCAATCAGTTCACCTTCGCGATCAAAGTCGGTTGCGATAATGATTGAATCAGCTTTTTTTGCAAGGTTTTTTAAGGAGCGGATAATGTCCTTTTCCTTAGGGCGCTTTTCGATAGGGGCATACACCAAATAAGGAAGCGCCTCCATTTTCCAAGCTTTTAGCTCTACCCCATCTTCAGTAAAGGGCTTCTTTTTCTTGAATGGAGGGCGTGCAAGTGACTTCGGGATATCCGCATCCATCACTTCGCCATCAGCGTTTACGCCACGCCAACCACCACGCTTCTTATAAATCAAAGCGGTAGCAAAATCGGGCTCCAAGATATGGCCACGCAGACCAATAGTGACCCACTCTTCTCCTTCTACGGTAAAACGATATACCGGAGTCGAGTAAACTTTGTCGGCTTTCGGTTTTGTTGCACCCAATAAATCTGCAATTTTTTGAGCCGCGTCATTCTTCTCGGTTACCACCAGTTTCACGCGGTTCCTCCTTTTCTTGCCGCTTCCCCTCATAAAAGCGCCTGTTTCATGAAGCCCAAAACAAGTTGGATCCACGACAAAACAAACGCAACAAGACGGCATAGTCGCTCACACGGTTTAACCCCGATCTCGATAATTTACGTGTGCGGGGATTTGTAGTATCTGCGGCAAATATAACCGCAGTACGGTACAGCATACACGAATTTACGTGCATAACTCATTAATCTATAAACTATTACGATAGTTTCTTTGAAACAGTTGTCTCGTTTTCCACTACTAGGTTCATTGCAGCAATGGCGCATTCAAGCATTGAATCGTCCGGTTCGTTTGTGGTAAGGCGCTGCATTTGCATACCAGGCCAAAGTACCACTTTTACCAAAGGGTTTTCAGGATGAGAACCTGCCCATTTAACCGTAATCTCATAGGAAATGCCCGCAATTACTGGTAAAAACACCAAACGCACGACCAAAAGCAGCGCAAATGCCGCAGCGCCCGTTATCCCAAGTGAAGCAATTACCCCATCCAGTGGAATCACGGTATACACCACAATCGCAATTAGCATCACCATAATGAGAAAGGCAGTGCCGCAGCGTACGTGAAGACAAGGAAACTGCCTTGCATTTTCGGGCGTAAGTTCAAGACCATGTTCGTAGCAATGGATAGTTTTATGCTCTGCCCCATGGTAGGAAAACATGCGTTTAATATCAGGCATTCGTCCGATCAGCCATACGTAGAAAATAAATATTGCTACTCGCACCACGCCATCAACAATATTCCACACAAAAGGGTTCTGCTCGTATTCTCCAACAATCACATTAGATAAGCCTGCTGGCAACAAAATAAAGAGTGCGACTGCGAGCACAACGCCCAGCACCATCGCAAACGTCATTTCTGCCTTACTTAAAACACCTTCGTCTGTCGAATCCGATACAGATGCGGATTCAGGATTTGAGGACGAACCGAAATCTGAAGTAGATAATTCAGAAGATACCGTATCGTTTGGCGCAGATGATCCCGTGTCTGCCAGGCATGATTTCGGGCTATTTGATGCAAGCGATTCCGAGTCGTGTGACGCGGGTGACTCTGGATCGTTTGACGCGGGTGATTCCGCTATTTCTTCTTCATCGTCGAAGGCTTTATTGGCTGCAATCTCAAGTGCCTTAAAACCTAAAGTCAGTGAATCAACTAGAGCCACGCATCCTCGCACCAAAGGCCATGAAAACCAGGTGGGGCGATTCCCTTTTTTGGAAAGAGGATATTCTTGCGAAAACAATCCTCCATCAGGTTCACGTACGCCAATCGCCCAACAATTTTTCCCTTGCATCATAACGCCCTCAATGAGCGCCTGACCTCCGATATGGGTCTTACGTGGTCCATCTTCACTGAAGGCTCGCGCTAAATCGCTTTTTTCGCGAGCTTTATCATTGCCTGTAGATACCTCATGCTTGCCTTGAGAAAAACACTCGGAACAAGCACCGGTCATCTGCGACTGGGATGAGCAAGCCTGCTTATCACTTTCCCGCAACGGCGCCAATCTTAATCGCGCACCACCTTAGGATAAGGATTGCCGCAGGTCATTTTCCCTTCGGGGCAATTTCCTCGCACGCAAGGTGCGCCCGCATCCATAAAAATATAAGGAGCTGTTGGTTTTACGAGCTCTAACATCTTGTGTGCTAGTTCACGAATTTCCCACTGAGCTCGGTTGCAACAACGCAGGCTAAAGAAATGTAGCAGTTCTCGAATATTCATCGTAATAACGATTTTTGTTTCCGCAGCATTAGGCAACAAATAGCGTGCGTCTTCTGCAGGGATTCCCATCTCAAGAAGTTTTTGATAGCCCTCAATTACCGCCTCGATTGCTTCATCAAAAACCTTACTTGCTTCTTCATCATCTTCTACGGTATGGGGCTTCACCGTTTCAACGCCCTTCGTGAATTTCACATAACGCTGAGATTGCTGATTAAAGCTTGCCAAACGGTGACGCACCAACTGATGAGTCAGCGCACGCGACACCCCATCAACCGCAAACGTGTAACTTACATGTTCAAGCGTTGAAAAATGACCCGACTTCATAATGGTGGAAAGAACGCTCTGAATACGCTCAGGCGGCATGGTTTCCATGAGCTCTTTTGCACCAACGGGCGCATAACATAAACGAGCAGCCGTAGTGACAGCACGCTCGGGATTTTCCGGGTATTGCAAAAGCTCAACATTCATTGAAAGGCTCCTATTCTGTTTAGCTTTGCCATCATAACGAAGAACCGCCAGGAATGGCAGTTCTTCGTTTAAAGTTCTTTTTCAGTCTATAAAACCACCGCATAAAAGCAGGGATCAGAAAATGAACGGTATTAAATCGATGCTCGAACTGTAAATGATTCATTCTTTTGAAATCTTCATGGCACTCAAAAAAACCCATGCAATACTCATCAAAACAAAACGTAACTAAGTCCTAAAGCTCAATACGTTCAAACAATTCACGACCGACGCCACAGACGGGACATACGAAATCTTCTGGGAGCTCTTCGACGTATTCAATATGGCCACAAATCTTGCAACGCCAAGCAACTTTTGGCTTTTTATCTTCTGCTACCTGATCAGCGCTAGCGTTTGCCTCATCTCCGCCGTTATAGCTTGATGCCTTCGGAGGAGTTTTGCCACCTTTAACCTGATGATAATAAGCATACGTCATAGGAGCATCGCCTGCGATGGGTTCAGCTTCAACCACCTCGCCTATAAACAGAATATGGCTCCCTAGATCAAGCTCTTGGGTTACCTTTACGGAAAAATGGGCACAGGACGACTGCGCTACATATTCAAGTCCCTGTTCCGATATTGCCGTCTCAAAATCACTGAATTTATCGGTATCGGCACTTGAGTGGAATCCAAATTTACCAATAAGCTCCATGGAAGCAGACTCGTTCATCACTGCAACTTCATAGGCACCTGTTTCTTGGATTCCTTGCGAAGTGTAGTTTTCCTTATTAACTGCAACGGTGACCTGCGCTGGCGTTGAAGTAACCTGAGAAAACGTATTAACCACGCAGCCAACTGACTTGCCGTCTTTCTTGCTCGAGATTATATAAAGTCCGTAAGACAAATTACGGAATGCCTTTGTATCAACCATGAAATTCTCCTATCATGTGTGCGGTTTATACCACCATACGCTATCTGCAATCTTTTGTCTGCTTTTTTAAGAAAAAGCATCTTGCGGACTACATGTACTCACTCCTACGTTCCATGCTACAAGAAAAAAGGCGTCTGCCTAAGCAGACGCCTTTAAAAGTCCCAAATTGTGAACTTTAGCTAAAAGCTTTGTTATTCTGCAGCGTTTTCTGCGGTTTCAGCAGGTGCCTCAGCAGCAGTTTCCTCTGCAACAGCTTCTGCTGCTTCTTCGGTTGCAGCTTCTGCAGCCTCTGCTTCAGCAGCTTCAGCAGCCTTTGCAGCTTCAGCCTCAGCCTTCTTTGCGTACTCAGCAGCACGAGCAGCCTTTGCTGCAGCCTTAGCTTCACGCTCAGCCTTCTTTGCTGCTTCTGCTTCAGCAGCCTTAGCAGCCTTAGCAGCCTTCTTTTCTGCCTCGCGAGCAGCAACAGCCTCGGTAGCAGAACCGAACTTGTTAGCAAAACGCTGTACGCGTCCGCCAGAGTCGATCAGTTTCTGGGTACCGGTGAAGAATGGATGGCATGCATTGCAGATGTCAACGCGAATCTCGGACTTGGTTGAACGAGTCTGGAAGGTGTTGCCGCAAGTGCAGGTTACCGTACAGTCAACGTATTCGGGATGGATATCTTTTTTCATTGGTTCTCCTTCTAATGCCTTGGTTTCCGACCAAGGCGAGACAAGCCTATTCATTATATCGCCATCGATAAAGAAAGCAAGCCTCTGTCCTATCTACTCCACCGCAGGCACACATTAGGCACCTCTAACCTCTAGAACCCTCTCTACTTTTTCTGACTTGGATGAAACTTGAAGAAATCGGTTCTTGGAGGCAATTCACACACACGGTGACAGCCGTCATCAAGTTCGTTTGCACTACAAAGCTCTTCCATGCTGTCAAAATCGTAATTCCAGCTAAAAAAGTCATCGAACTCGAAGTTTAAGTAATCGCAAATCTTTTCCGTTCCCTTTGGAACAACTGGATGCATAAGCAAAGTTGCAATACGCAACAGGTAAAACGAATCGATCAACACCTGACGACGCGCTTGCTCACGATCCTCGGCGGTCAGATCTTCGTTTTCCGCATTCCTGATGCCACTTGACCAATATTTGTTGGCATAGCGAATGAATTCATCCATTAACGCCATAACCGAATGCAAATCCACGCGATACATACAATCTTCGTAGGTCAGCATCGTCTTCTTAGCACGCCTCAATACTTCTGCCGAGACAGACCCGAGCGGCATACATCCCCCGAAATTCTTTTGCGCTTCATAAAAGCAGCTTCGAGCTAAACGGTTGAACACCTTCGTAAGAAGCGCGCCTTCTTTGAGGGCAGGATCTGCCACACGGGGGTCTTCGCGTTTTGCGGGATCAGGCTCAAAAACCTTCGGCTTAAAACCAACCGAACGCTGATCAAGTGCAAGCGCCAAAAAGTGTGCGCGCAATTGTTCTGCGGTGTAGTAATTCAAAAGCTCATCGGCAGTAGGCGGCTTAATATCACTTGATGAAGAAGCCTTTTTGTCTCCAAACAAAATGTGATGATTAGCAATCAACTTAGTTTGCTGAAGTTCCCCTTGGGGAGCATCTGCCACAGGGTTATCCCGGTTTTGCATTGCAGCAAAGAGCGCTGGTTGTGCTACTCCATAGAAATATAAATTGTCTTGGCCGATAAACTGATACACGCAAGATTCCTTATCGCACCAGAACGTGCGCCATTCACTGCGCGCAAGACCACGATTATCATTACGTGCCATCGTAAAGGAAATAGGAGCCCATAAGCTTTCAGGCCAGCACCATGCGGTAAGACCCTCCGCTCCTTCAATTACAGGCACTGGAACACCCCACTCGACGTTACCTGAAATACGGAAAGGAACCAAAGCCTTGCCCGTTCTAAAGCGAATACCCGCATCGGTCAAAACCGTACGAGCCACATCACGATCGCCGATCGAGTTGAACTCGATCTCGAAACTCTGCTTGCCTTTTTCCGCATCACGATAGGAATGTTCGGGCAGTTTATCTGCAATAGCCTTATAGGCGTCATAAAGCTCTACTTTGATGTAAATGATGGGAGGAACTAAGAATTCCTTGATAGTTTTTGTGACAACAGGACGAATCTGGGGGTCATTTTCCATCTGAGAAACGTAATCACGCACCACATTAGCAAATCCCGGCAAGTCGAAGTACCAATTTTTCACTTCGCGCATTTCGGGTACGGTGCCAGAAACCGAAGAAATTGGCTTGATCAGATCCACGGGATCATACTGATGCCCCAAATCACATTCGTCGGCATAAGCCTTTTCGCTCTTGCATCCCTGCACAGGACAATGCCCTACAACCTGACGTCCATTCAAAAACATCTGTTCTTTAGTGTCGTAGAACTGAAGGGTACTTTCTAAATGTAGATAACCTTTTTCGTAGAGCCTTTGCACAAAATCGTTCGTAACAATACGATGAACTTCTCCGCAGTGACCAAGCCCGCTTCCCTCGTATACATCAAGACTAATATCATACGCATCAAGAGTAGCTTTCTGGGCATCATGGTTACGGCAAACGTAATCTTCAATCGTGCCTTCAAAAGTACCTGCTTCAACTTCCTTGCGGTATCCCTCTTCAATAGGAGAGCCAAAGCAATCCGTACCAGAAACGAAAACAACATTTTCCTTTCCAATACGATCACGTAAAAACCGCGCATAGCAATCAGCAGGAACAAAGACTCCACCAACATGTCCAAAGTGAAGCGCTTTATTGCCATAAGGCATTCCTGCAGTCACCACTGCGCGTTTTGGCCACACGATAGGTGGCATGTCCTTGGATTTTGATGCTTTATTATCTGCCATCGTAGTATTTTTCCACCTTACTCAGTTTTATTTCTGGCGCAATTACTAAAGCACAGAAGCTCTCGTTTTAAATTATCTATTTGAGCTCTGCCTCCCCGCGCTCAATACTGCCTTTCTATAGCTATTTAAGCGAGCTGCTTGATCCTATCTGCGATCCTATCCGCTTTAAATGCTGTTTTTCTTTTAACGCCTACTTATCTTATTGCTTTACAGAGCCGCTCGCATCAAGTTCCTTTAATGCCTGAGCTAATTCTTCTGTCGTTTGCGTGTTAGACGACGACATTAAATCTAAAAGAAAACTCAAATCATCAGAACTAGAAGTATCTTCTAAGGTAATAGTTGCAGTAGTTGAGCAGCCTGCCAATTCAGCAGCTTTAGCCACTGCATCTTCCTGCGTGCCAACTTCATCTGCTAAGCCATTTTCAACCGCATCAAGACCCGTGAAGGTAAGACCTGTCGCTAGAGCACGAACCTCATCAGTAGTCATTGCTCTTCCTTCAGCAACATTTTCAATAAAGGTTTCATTGATCTGATCAATCTGGGCCTGATAGTACGCGCGTTCTTCATCGGTTAAAGCACGCGTACCGTAGGTAGAATCCTTGCTGTCCGAAGAAGTAATATTCTCGGTGGTAATGCCAAGCATTTCCATAAGTCCCGAATAGTCCATAAATTGCATAGCGGTACCAATTGCACCAATAGCAGTAGTCTTAGCTACATAAATATAATCCGCCTGGCTCGATATTTCATATGCGGCACTCGCATTTGTTGACGCGCTAGAAACAACAACGGGTTTTCCTGTTGTCTCCTTGAAATCTCGCACGTATTCAGTCATCTCTTCTCCCGCAGTTGCGGTGCCGCCCCCTGAATTAACACGCAGCACCACTGCTTTTATGTGAGAGTTATTAGCCGCTATATCAAGTTGCGCCTTCAAGCCTTCAGGGCTTGAGGTAGTGCCATCGTACTGAATCGTTCCATCAATATTGATAATCGCAATCGTGTCTGAAGTAAGCAGATCCGCATCGGATCCCACATTTGCACCCGCAGACGAAAACGCATTAGAACAGGACCACATACCAAACATGGTAACCAGGCAAAGCGCCACAACCACCACGATTCCAACAATCCATCCATGCGATTTAGATGGCTTGACAGCAACCGAGCCCATCTGAGCGGAGGATGGAGGAGTACCCCATCCCTGAGCTTGAGCGCTATAGCCCACAGGCGCATGAGGAGTACCGGGAGCAACAGAAAACCCTCCATTGGACCCATCGGGCGTTCCGTATCCCCCGTAAAAGCCTGCCGAAGCATTTCCTGCACCTGCCGAATAGCCCGCTCCGAGCACATTGCCTGCACCAGACGCATTTCCTCCATTGCCGCCAGTGCTGTATCCATTCGAAGGATTTGGTTGATAATTTGTAGTCTGATACCCCGTTTGATTTGAATAATACCCCGCATCAGTACAACCAGAGGACTGCGCAGAGCCCGCTGGCTGCTGAGGGTTTTGCGATGCAGAACCTTGTTGCGCTGATTGTCCTGCAGGTGACTCGGAGTTTTGCGATGTTGATTGAGGCTCATTTGGCTCTTGAGGCATAATTCCCCCTCATGCAAGTAAAAGGTCTAAGCCAATTTAAGAACCCCGTCTTACGACGAGGTTCTCTGTTGTTTTTACTCTTTGCATTATAAGTAAAGATGTATCTTGTCAGCTACTGCCCATAGTACATACAAAACTTGAATTAGAACTCTATATTGCCTTCTTCAAAGTGATGTCCTTGAGCCTTCTTGGCAGCACGAATTAAAAATTCCTGATTGTTGTTAGTTTGCTGAAGAGCTTTCACCAAAGACTCCATTGCTCTTTCGGTATTGTTTCGATTTGCCAAGATACGACGTACCGCCCAAATAAGGGGAGCTTCCTGAGGGTCAATCAATAAATCTTCGCGACGGGTACCAGAAGCTACAGGATCGATAGCGGGGAAAATGCGCCTGTCAGCCAATTGGCGATCCAACTTAACTTCCATATTGCCTGTTCCCTTGAATTCCTCAAAGATAACTTCATCCATTTTGGATCCCGTTTCGATAAGGGCTGATGCCAAAATGGTAAGACTACCGCCGCCCTCAATATTTCGAGCAGCACCCAAAAACTTCTTTGGAGGATAAAGTGCTGTGGAATCCACACCACCCGACAAAATACGACCCGATGCGGGCTGAGCCAAGTTATAGGCACGAGCAAGACGCGTGAGAGAGTCAAGCAAAATGACGACATCTTGTCCGTTTTCCACCAAACGCTTTGCGCGTTCAATCACTAATTCAGAAACGGCAATATGGTTTTCGCTCGGCATATCAAAGGTAGAAGAAATCACTTCGCCATGAATAGAACGTTCCATATCGGTAACTTCTTCAGGACGTTCATCAACCAACAAGCACATCAGATGAACTTCGGGGTTATTGGCGGTAATGGATGCCGCAATATCTTTCAAAATAGTGGTTTTACCAGCTTTAGGAGGAGAAACAATCAAGCCTCGCTGGCCCTTACCGATAGGAGCACATAAATCGATTACTCGAGCTGTAATAGTAGACTTTCCGCGCTCTAAAACAAGACGTTCATCAGGGAAAACAGGAGTTAGATCCGCGAAGCGAACACGTTTGCCTAGCTCTTCAAAAGCAATGCCGTTTACCGTATCTACACGCTGAAGAGCTGCATATTTTTCATTGGGACGCGCAGGACGCGTTTGGCCAGTAATATAGTCTCCCTTTCGCAGGCCATTGCGTCGAATAGTTGCCATACCAACATAAACGTCATCTTCGCTGGGAAGATATCCATGCGTACGTAAGAAACCATATCCATCAGAAAGTACATCCAGAATGCCCGCAGTCTCTACAAAGCCTTCCGCTTTAACGCTTGCAGCAAAAACTGCTTCAACCAATTCAGCCTTCTTGAGACCTTTATGATCTACTTCGAGCTCTTCTGCGCGGGCGCGCAATTCAGCTACTTTTAATTTTGCGAGATCATCCTTGGAAGTCTGAGGAACAATTGGCTCACGCCTGTTTTGCTGATGAGTGCGACGAGAACGGAAATGACTGCCTTTTTGTTGAGAGGCATTTTTCTGATGATTGTTTTTCGAGAAATTGCGTTGCTTGCGCGAACCGCCATGATTATCATCTGCATCCGAAGAATCTTCGTTGCGGGCTTTTCTGTTGCGCTGCTTGCGCGCCGATACTTCTTCGGAAGCGCCCTCGTACGAAGTGCTTTCCTTAGCTGCAGTATCGCCAGAAGCATTATCTCCTAAAGCTCCTTGCTTTTCTGCCATTTCATCAGCCTGAGTACTGGCCGATGAGTTTTCAGCCTGTCCGCTGCGATCAGACGAAGGATCGCTCGCGCCAGATGCAATTTGTACATTGCCTTCTGACGAAATAGCTTCATTTTCCGCACTCGAATCTTTCGCTTGTGCAGCCTGGGTTTTTTCAGATGATTTTTCTTCGGAATCTTTAGTCTTACGAGTAACTCTTCTCTTTCGAGCGGGTTTTTCGCCCTCAACCTCGCTGGCAGCTTTCTTTTCTGGCTTTGCAGGAGAAGCTGCTTCGGTTGAAGTGCCCTCGTCTTGAACAGATGAAGTAAGAGGAGTTTCAGGGGAAGCTTCTGTAGCTTCAGACTCTTGAACCGCTTTTGTCTCAAGAGCCTTTTTAGTGGTTTTTCGAGTTCGAGTAGCTCGTTTTTTCTTGGGTTCTTCTTCCGTATTTGAAGTATCGGAGCTTTCAGATCCTGCTACTTCGGTTGAAGCCTCCTCCGTCGCCGCTTTGGTGCTACGACGACGGTAGGTGCGTTTTGGTTTAACTTCTTCGATTACTGATTCTTCAGTTGTGGAATCACTCATGCGTTCTGAACTTTCTCCCAATCCTTAAGGAATGCATCTAAACCACGATCCGTCAGAGGATGCTCGACGCATTTTTTCAGTACATTAAAGGGAACGGTTGCAATATCTGCGCCCATTAAAGCTGCCTGAGCAACATGATTTGCGCTACGGATTGATGCAGCAATTACTTCAATCTGCTCGCCATTTACCGTGTTTTCAGTAAAGTCATAATTGCCTAAAGCGGAAACAATATTTGCAACCTGATCAAGACCGTCTTCGGAAATATCATCAAAACGGCCAATGAAAGGGCTTACATAACGAGCACCTGCGCGGGCTGCCATAATAGCCTGAGGCACCGTAAAGCACAAGGTCATGTTTACAGGAATACCCTCAGACGCCAGCACTTTTGTAGCGGCAAGACCTTCAATCATAGTAGGAACTTTAACAACAACATTTGGTGCAATCGCTGCAAGTTCGCGACCATCTTTAATGATTTCATCGCGAGTCATCGCAACGGATTCAGCAGAGACGGGGCCATCCACAATCTCGCAAATGCGCGCAATATGATCATGGAAATCGGCAAGCTTACCGCCAATACGAGAATAAAGCGTAGGATTAGTTGTTACGCCTGCAAGCGCACCCCAACTTGCCGCCTCTTTGATCTCGTCGAGATCAGCGGTATCGAGAAAGAATTTCACGGGAGTCCTCCTAAATCAGACTTCAACACACAGCTTGCCCACAAAAAACGGGCACCCAATGAAACAGCTGTTGTAAAAGGGGGATTGAATAAGACAAAACCATAGTACTCAAACAGATTCGCATGCGCAAGCATGGAAAAAGGCAATCTCTTTTTTATAGCCTGGTAATTCATTGGGGGTTTCCAAAATGCAGGGCAATCCTAGCAATTTTGGATGCATCACGACTCGTACCAAGGCATCTGCGCCTATTTCGCCTTCGCCAATGCGAGCATGACGGTCCTTGTGAGACCCTTTTGGATTGAGCGAATCATTGATATGAAGCGCATGAAGTCTCTTCAGGCCAATCACTGAATCAAAATGCTCAAGTACTCCCTCTAAATCATTTACCAGATCATAGCCCGCATCCCACACGTGGCACGTATCCAAACAAACGCCCACTTTCTCTGATAGGTGAACCTTTTCGATAATAGCGGCAAGCTCCTCGAAGGTAGAACCTACTTCGCTGCCTTTACCTGCCATTGTTTCTAACAAAAGCGTTGTAGTTTGATCTTCCTTTAATACCGCATTGAGTACTTCTGCTATCTGTTCGATGCCCGCTTCTATACCCTGGCCTACATGAGAACCTGGATGCATATTAAAGAACTGATGAGGCGTGTGTTCCATACGTTGCAAATCTTCTGCAAGAGCCTGAAACGCAAATTCACGAACAGAGTCTTTAACAGAACACGGATTAACCGTATATGATCCATGCGCTACGATTCGCGAAATACCTGCCTGCTCAGCCGCACAATGAAAAGCTTTAATGTCTGCAGGATCAATTGGCTTTGCCTTTCCTCCTCGAGGATTGCGCGTAAAAAAGGCAAAGGTGTTTGCCCCAATGCTCTGCGCTGTTTTTGCCATAGCTTCATAGCCACCCGATGAAGAAAGGTGGCATCCTATTACCACCTCAGGTTTAAGAGCCATAGTTATTATTCTTTCTTTCCTCTAGTAACTCATGCGCATGCGCCAATGAAACAGCATTGATTTCCCCTGAAAGCATGCGTGCGATTTCTTCAACGCGGTGATCTTCATCCAGAATGCAAAGATTGGTTTCTGGATGTTCATCACCCTGTTTAGTTACCACATAGTGAACCGATCCGTATACCGCGACCTGAGGAAGATGAGTTACGACAATAACTTGATGTGTCTGTGCAAGATCGGCCAACACTTCAGCAAGAGAGCGTGCCGTAGAGCCTCCCACCCCTGCATCTATTTCGTCAAACACTAAGGTATCAACCGTATCGCTTGATCCAAGTACCACCTTTAGGGCAAGCATGATGCGACTCATTTCGCCCCCTGAAGCAATTTTCTGCAATCGCTGCGGCTTCATTCCCTCACCTGCAGCATACAGAAATTCGCAGGTATGAGGTCCCCAGGCATCCCACTGATCTCTCGGAAGATCAACCAAAGGTGCCTCGATCTTTGAAGAGCCCATCTCTAGACGCGCAAGCTGCGCTTGCACCTGCATCAAAAACTGTGGAAGCACCGCTTCGCGAGCCAAACGAAGCGCATCAGCTGCTTTTTGCAACATAGATTCTGCCTCTTTAAGACGATCCTGTGCCTGTGAGATCAGCTCATCTCGGCCTTCATATTCTGCAAGTTTTTCCTCGTAACGCGCTCTATGCTCAAACACATCTTCCATTCGAGGACCAAATCCGCGCATCAAACCCTGGAGAGCAGCCATGCGATTTTGAGCTTCTTCAAGTTCCTCACCAGAATAATCCACTCTATCGCGATAGCTGGCAAGACTACGACCTACTTCCTCCAGATTGAAATATGCCTCGCGAACAACCGCTACTTGCTCCTCAACTTCTGCATCAACTGCCGCTATACGCTCAAGCGAAGCGAGGGTATTGTCAAGTTTTTCAAGCACTCCATCAGAGGCACTTATCGAAGATTGCGCAGCTGCCGATTCACTCAGCAACATTTCGGCATGCTCCAAACGCGGCAAAAGTTCCTGTAGATCTTCGTACTCATTTTCCTGTGGCTCAACGGCATTTATTTGTTCTAATCCAAAACGCACACGATCTAACTCTATACTGTCGGCAGATTCTAACTCTCTGAGTCTTTCAAGTTCCGCCTGTGCATCCTTTACCTCTGAAAAGCATGATTGATATTCCTCCAAAAAAGGAAGAACCCTCTCACCTGCCCAAACATCAAGAAGTTGCCTTTGATAAGCCGAAGAAAGCAAATGCTGGTGTTCGTGCTGACCACATAAATCCACATGAATGCCTATACGTGTAGCCAATTCTTTAACGGATGCCAAAGAACCATCAATGCTGACCTTCGATCTTCCCTGAGCACCCACACGACGGGTTGCAACTACGCCATCTTCCTCCCCTTCGAAAAAGAACCGTCCTTCAACACGGAGCTCATCGCATCCTTCTCGAACAAGGCTTGCATCAGAACGCTCCCCTACGAGAAGTTTTAATGCGTTTAGGAGAGCGGTTTTGCCCGTGCCAGTTTCACCCGTGATAACTGTCAAACCTTCACTGGGCACAAAGTGCGCTTCATGGATAAGGGCAACGTCACAAATATGGATTTCATCAATCATGAAAACTTCCCTTTAGTCTCTGTCTTTTTTGACAATCGCTCACAAACATCATCAAGGAAGGGCTGTTGTTGTTCATTTCCTGATTCTACACAAGGAATCTCACATATTTCTCAAAAGAGCTTCAAATGCAAAGCTTATGCGTAACCAGGTATGTTTTATACTAGAAGTCTATTATAAGGAGGGGAGCTACTGTGCCTTACGAAAACGTGCTACATACCACCGCTTACCCCCTTCTTTCTCGCATTCCTGCGCCTGTTTTAGAGATGCTTTTCTTCCTCGAAGAAAAAGGATTTGAAGCTTGGATTGTGGGTGGCTTTGTTCGCGATGCCCTTCGCGGTGTTACTCCTCACGATGCCGACATTGCTACCAACGCACGATGGGAATCGGTCAAAGAAATTGCACTTGACCATGGTTGCAAAGTAAGAGAAACAGGCACAAAACATGGTACGGTCACGGTTATCCATCAAGGATACCCACTCGAAATTACTACGTTCCGTAGCGAAGCGATCTATTCCGATCATCGTCATCCTAACTCGGTTACCTTCGTCTCCTCCATAACCGAAGATCTTGCTCGACGCGATTTCACGATCAACGCCATGGCCTACCACCCCGTAAGAGGACTTGTTGACCCTTACGAAGGTCAAGCTGATTTACATCATCGGATCATTCGCTGTGTTGGTAACCCTACCCAACGCTTTCAAGAGGACGCTCTTCGCATTCTACGCGCATTACGTTTTGCATCACAGCTTTCTTTTTCGCTTGCTATAGATACTGAAAATGCGCTTTTCGAACAAGCGCCTTCGTTATCCTATGTTGCAGGAGAGCGCCTTTCAGTTGAGCTGGAAGGGATGCTTTGCGGTCAAAGTGTTCGTGCGGTCCTCTTAAACTATGCCGAAGTCCTGAGTGTCATAATCCCTCAGCTACACACCATGAAAGGTTTTGATCAGCATAGTCGCTGGCATATTTACGATGTGCTCGAACATACCGCTTGCGTAATAGAAAATACTCCATCCGAACCACTGGTACGTTGGGCAGCGCTTTTTCATGACGCCGGAAAACCTGACACCTTTTTTCGCGACAAAAACGGAATTGGTCATATGCCAGGTCATCCCCTTGCAAGCATAGATCACTTACGAAAAGCAGCAAAGCGTCTTCATTTTAGCCGCAAGCGCCTTCACGACCTAGAGCTTCTCGTGCGCTACCACGATGACCATCCCGCACCAACGCGTCAGGATGTTAGGATTCTTTTCTCTAAGCTCGAAGAAAATAGAGAGCTTTTTCATACCATGTGTGACTTAATGCGAGGCGATGCACTCGGTCAGGCTCCTTTTAGTCACAAACGAGTTAAAACCATCGATGAGGTCGAGCATATTTTTGATGAAATGTGTTCGGAGGGTGCCTGTCTATCGCTACACGATCTCCCCATTACTGGCAAAGATCTTCTGGAGCTCGGTGTTCCAGAAGGACCTCAGATCGGCCTGCTTTTAAGTGAAGCTTTTGCTGCGGTTGCACGCGAGGAAATCAAGCCACAACGAGAGCCCCTTATTGCTTATATCAAGAAGCTTGTTCATATGCCGTAAATTGCCTTTGATATAAGATCTTAGGCGCCATAAGCCCACATATGATTCACAGGTCCAAACCCTTTTCCTAAATCTAAATCATGGATAAGAGCGCCTGTTAAATACCGTTTTGCTCGTTCTACTGCTTCATTAAGAGACAGACCCTTAGCAAGGTAAGCGGCAATCGCCGAAGAAAGGGTGCATCCGGTACCATGCGTATTCTGTGTTTTAACACGCTTTTCGCTGAACCAAATAACTTCCTCTTCGCTCATGACTAAAACGTCATCGGCGCAACCAGCAAGATGGCCGCCTTTCACCAAAACAGCACGAGCCCCTCTCTTGCAAAGTACAATACCAGCGGTAACCATATCTTCCCTTGTTGTAATGGTTACGCCCGAAAGCGCCTGCGCTTCAGGGATATTTGGAGTAACAACTTCTGCAAGAGGTATCAATTCTTCTTTAAGTGCCTGAACCGCAGAATCTTCAGAAAGGGAGGCACCCGTAGTTGCCACCATTACAGGATCAAGCACAACATGCAAAGCTTCCCAGGCACGCAACCCGCGTGCTACCGCATGTACTGCATCAGCATTGGGAATCATACCTATCTTTACCGCATGAGGTTGTATATCAGAAAACACACTATCAATTTGCTGAGAAATAAAAGACGACTCCACAGGCATGACCCCTTGTACGCCTTGAGTGTTCTGTGCTGTTAGTGCGGTGATAACCGTTTCAGTATAGACCCCCAATGCTTCCATGGTTTTAATGTCTGCCTGAATTCCTGCACCACCACTTGAATCAGACCCAGCAATACTCAACGCACAAGGAATCATAAGTAACTCGCTTTCAATCTCTGGAGAGTAAACTACTTCTCCATTTCATCGCCCAAATCAATAACCAGACCATCCATGATGGTGTTGACAGTACGCACTGCGCACATTTTTCCACACATAGTACAAGTTCCCTCATTGGAAGGAGGCGCGCTTTCAAAATATTTTCTTGGTTTTTCAGGATCAAGCGCCAAAGAAAACATCTCTTCCCAATCAACCCGTCTACGGGCATCACTCATGCGATTATCAATATCACGCGCATGAGGAATACCCTTTGCGATATCTGCCGCATGCGCTGCAATTTTTGTTGCTACCAGCCCTTCTCGAACATCATTAGCATCAGGCAAACGCAAATGTTCAGCAGGAGTTACATAACAGAGAAAGTCCGCACCACTAGAAGCCGCTACCGCACCTCCAATTGCTGCGGTAATGTGATCATAGCCAGGAGCAATGTCGGTCACCAAAGGACCCAGTACGTAAAACGGCGCATTATGACACAGGCGTTTTTCCATTTTCATATTTGCCGCGATTTCGTCGAGGGCCATGTGTCCTGGTCCCTCAACCATAACCTGAACTCCAGCATCCCATGCTCGCTTGGTTAGCTTGCCAATTTCGATAAGTTCCGCAATCTGTCCCGCATCGCTTGCATCGTAGGTACATCCTGGTCGCATTGCATCACCAATGCTGATAGTGACATCGTATTCGTGAAGTATTTCGAGCACTTCATCATAGTGCTCATAGAAAGGATTTTCGTTTCCCGTCGCTTCCATCCAAGCAAAAATGAGGGATCCGCCGCGTGAGACGATATTCATCAAACGGCCGGTCTCTTTAAACGACTCAATCACACGACGGTTCATTCCAGCGTGCACCGTTACAAAGTCAACGCCATCTTCGGCATGAGCACGAACAACATCCAGAAAATCCTGTGCCGTGATACCAATCAAAGGTTTTTCCAAATACCCAATTGCGTCATACATAGGTACCGTACCAATCATGGCAGAAGACATTGCAAGCAATTTACGACGAAACTCGCGAGTTTTACCATGATTGCTTAAATCCATGATTCCTTCAGCGCCAAGCTCAAGAGCAATACGGGCCTTTTCGAGCTCCATTTCCTCATCCATCAAGTCACCTGAAATGCCTAAGTTGACGTTTACCTTCGTACGTAAACCTTCGCCTACCCCTTCGGGATCAAGCGTGGTGTGGTTAATATTGGCAGGAATTGCGATAATGCCCTTTGCAACCGCATCACGTATTTCTTCTGGGGTTTTATATTCTTTTGCGGCTACCGCTTTCATTTCTGGCGTGCAGATGCCTGCTCGCGCCGCATCAATTTGCGTCATTCGTGACTCCCTTCGCTGGAATTATCCATATCAGGTTCCGAGGGTCGAAGCCAAGCTTCCTCTCAGCCGAATTCAACTCACTTCTACGATGCAAAATTTGACTCGCTTCTGCAACACGCAAATTTGTTCGCTTCTGCGATGACAAAACTTACTCGCTTCGATATAAAATCTGCTCGCCGTGAAGCCTAATTCAGCTCCCCTTTATGTAATGTAAGTATTGTAGTGGCATTTTTTCTTAATGTCGCATTGCTTCTGCAAGCGTGACAAAAATGTAGTTTAGACACATTCGCAGCGTTTATGCATCTTAATTTTGCTGGCACCATTCACGGTACTCATACGTTTTGACTTGCCAACGTCACTTAAGAACAAGAGCCGTTGTAAGCAGTAACTAGCTGATTATTCCTTTTGTATTCACTCTTTTCTCGGCGACTCCTTTTGCAGTGCAAAAAAGTTAAGCATTGGAAAGTCGATCGTAATAAGCACGAGACAGCTCTTCTAATGGAAACGTCACCCAAAGCGATCCATACGCAAGACTGATTCTTGCAGGAACACCCTTGAATTCATTGGAAATACCCCACAGAGCACGGTTGACGCCAGTTGCGTTATCAAGATTCCACTCAAGTCCTTCTTCGCAAATTCCCTCCGCCTTGTCACTGTGAGAAAGCACCGAGCATACACCTTGTGCGCCTTCTTTAAATGACAGCGACGAAAAAGGGCCAGGGGCTACCAGCGGAGCAATTGCCTCATCTTCTTCTATTCCCCAAATGCAAACACCTTGCGATGCCGCTTGAATTAAAAGTTGCATATTGCCAATAGTGTGATCAAGCCTACCAACAAAAGCGTTGCACACAACTAATTCCTCATAACCTTTCGCAATGGCGTGATGAATCGCAAGATCCATGTCAGTGAAATCTTTATGGGTATCGTATTCGTAAACCTCGGGATGGCAGGGAGTGGCGCCAAGTGAATCGAAATCACCAAATACTGCATTCGGGGTTATAGCGCGCGCTGTCACCTCAGCGTAACCTCCGTCTACCGCATAAACAGCATCAAAAGACTGTGTTTCGAGGATGTAAGTAAGGCCTTGCCCCGTTGAAGGAGCCGCACCCACAAGTAAACAACGTTTCATAGTTATCTCTTCTCGTGATATTTCATCTTATAAATTATTATCTGCAAGGTTCTAAAATGCTCTACCTCATAAAGCTCAATTTTGATATCCCAGTCTATCAATGCTTCAAATCGCCGTTAGTAAATGAAGCAAACGCCATCGAAAAAACTCAGGGCACAAGCTCGCGAGCCTTACGTTCATATTCAGCAATTGCACGCTTCCCCGATCACGATTCTGGTAGGTACTCTAGACGATTATGCGCTTTAGTACTCCGATATCAGATGAGTCTGCTACAATAGCCACTCGGAGTGGGTCGGACAACCGCGTGCTTTGTCATGAGGAAAGTCCGGGCTTCAAAAGGCAAGATGCCAGCTAACAGCTGGGCGGGGCGACCCGACGGATTAGTGCCACAGAAAAGAAAACTCCCCCGCTGCCCTTAATGGTGAACTGATATTTCTTCACTATCAAGGGCAGCGGGAGAAAAGCTGAAACGGTGCGGTAAAAGCGCACCAGTGTGCCGGCAACGGCACAGCTTGGTAAACCCCATCTGAAGCAAGCGCAAATAGGAACGCTATACGGCCGCCTTTCCGTACGTTCGGGTTGCGTGCTTGAGTTGCATGGCGACATGCAATCGAGATAAATGGTTGTCGATTACAGAACCCGGCTTATAGACCCACTCCGTCTTGAAAATACTTTATTTCAAAATTCCTGCTTCCAAAAATCCCTATCCATAGAAACAAAAAAGGCATCGGTTTGCGCCGATGCCTTTAATTTCGTCAAAGTATTTCAAAATTAATCTACATCATCAAATGAGAAGGAATCATCCGCATCGCCATAGCCAGAGAAATCCTTTGAAGCAGCAGATGGTTTTGGTGTTGCTGGAGCGCTTACTACAGGCGTTACGGTAGGAGTAGTATAGGTTGCTACAGGAGAACCGGGCTCCCACTTAGAAGAAGTGCTTGCCGAGGTGGTGCTTGATGTTGAAGTAGATGCTTTCGGAGCAGAGTCTTCGCTCTTTGGCATCTCAAGCAATTCAGCAGGAAGTTCAATACCTGCAGTAACTTCCCCACCAATTTCTGAAAGGCGCTGAGTTGCAGAACCGATGAATTCCTTGAGCATATCCTGATACTGCTCACGGACCTGCTCACGACTTGCGGACAGCTCGTTAATGTGATCGATGACACGCTGCTTTTCTGCATTAGCCTTATCGAGAATGCGCTTGCCTTCTTCTTTAGCATTGATGCGTGTCTGCTCTGCTTCACCTTTTGCCTTAGAAATAATTTCATCAGCAGTACGCTGAGCAACAATCAAAGCCTGAGCAATAGCGCTATCGTCACTCTTGCGCTCGCGTAAACGAGCTTCCAGCTCGGCGATCTTAGCATCTTTCTCTGCCAGCTCGTCTCGGCTTACCATATCAACTTCTGGTTGAGAGATAATCTCTGTACGTGCAGCAGAAGCTTCTGATGCCTGAGCGCGCAAATGTGCAATCTCATCATTTAAATCGTCAATTTCAGAAGCTACACGCTCCAAAAAAACATCCACTTCGTCAACGTCATAACCACGACGTTCGATCTTAAAGCTTTGGTTTTGGATGTCAGCGGAAGTAATCGCCATGAAATACCCCTAACGTAGTACTATCTACTTTTGAGCTGCTCTTATGATAGCTCAAATTATTCCCGTGCCTACAACAAGCCCAAACGTTTCACAATCCAGTTGTCCAGCACTTGAAGCAGTTCGCGCTACAACAGCGCAACAATAAACCTTACCCCGAACTGTAACACAAGCAACGCAATGATTGGGCTGATGTCAATCATTCCGCCAATCGGAGGGATGAAACGTCGAAATATATTCAGATAAGGATCACATAACTTCCCTAATACATTACGCAGATCCCCCACGATGCCTGAATTTGAAGGGATCCAGGACATCATGACATAAACAAAAATAATCAAACTGTAGGTATCAGCCAGAGTAACAAGAAGATACGAAATCATAATCGCAATAAATCCTTCGCTGCTCTCAAGAGTTACAACTTACAAAATGCCTTGTTTTTGCAGGCGATGGCGCTCCTCGAGCGAAAGGTCTCCACCCTGCACCACGATAAAGGTCTTATCAGCAACGCAGTCAACCCGCGCATCGAGCGCCGACGCAACTCCAAACGAAAAGTCTAAGACACGCTTTGCGAGAGCTGAATCGGTTGAACGCAGCGAGAGAACAACGATGTTTCCTAATTTTACCGAACGCGCCACTGAAGCAACGTCCTCGTAAGACACTGGTTGCAAAAGCGTTATTTCTCTAGAAGAGAAGCTCCCTCCCGTTCCTAAAGAGGAATTCGAGGTTCCACCACCTGAAATAACTTCAGTACTACTATTCGATGCATTACCTGAAGGAGCACCGAGCGAAGAGGAATATGAACTCGCAGAAATACTTTCCGTCGATGCCTTTTCGGATCCAGTTGAAGGAGTAAACAGAGAATCGAGGCCTGCAGAGCGAGAAGTAGTTCCTGCCGAATTCGTCTTATTTCCTGCTACCGAAGAAATCTGAGAGGGATTACTACCGCTTTGACGAGCATGCTCTTTATAGGGAGAAACAAAATCGCCGTAAGCGGTTGCGGGAACATCATATTGTTCGGTTTCCTGAGCATCCAAAACTGCAGTTGAAGAAGGTGCCGCATGAGAAGAGCTTCTTGCAGGTCTTCCAGCAGCTGCAAAGCTATCATCGCCTACCGCTCCCGCACTGACCCCATAAGCGCTAGTGGTTGCACGAATGTCACTTGAACTTACCAGATGAGGTGAAGTTGTGTAAGACGAAGCAAAGGACGAAGTACGAGACTGATGCCCCGCCGTAGAACGCGTCGTATATTCGAGGCGATCATAGGGATCTGCCTGAGAAGAAGATGCATACTGATCCCCAGAATCATAAGCGCCTGCATCATCGTAACCATACTCATCATATTCATCGTAGTACGGCTCTTCATCATAAGCGCGCTGCTTGGCGCCACCAAATCCAAATCGATCCTTCAAATCCCCAATAATATTACTTGGAGAAACGGAGGGACGTGGAAAATCCATATCTTTATACCCTTCTGATCACCGTCAAAAATTTGTGATCTTTAATTATCGTTAAAAATCGACAAAAATAAAACCTTATTGCGTCATTAAACCGTGGTGCGCTATTCAAATTCATCACTAAAAATAGCGCGACCAACGCGGACAATCGTAGTACCAAAGCCTACCGCACTCCGCCAATCTTCGGTCATTCCCATAGAAAGAGCAGACAAATGACACGATATGCCTTTGTTCTGTAATCGAACTTGAAGATTATCGCGTAAGCGCTCTAGTCCTGAAAAGGTCGCCACAATGGCTTCTTCTTTTCCTTGAGGCGCCATAGTCATAAGCCCCTCAATGGAAATGTGAGAAAGCCCCACCGCTCTCTCAAGTATTCCTTCCACTTCATCGGGAGAAAATCCGCTTTTACTTTCCTCACCCGATACATTTACTTCCAAAAGTAACCGCTGACATTTCCCTATTTTTTCTGCAGCAGAATCTATCTTTGAAAGATGCGCTTCTTTGCATACCGAATGGATAAGGGTAGATGCAGAAACAATATCAGGAATTCGACGTGATTGAATATTGCCAATAAAATGCCACTCCACCTGAGGAAAGGCAGAAGATTTACGCAGTAGTTCATCGGGGCGATTTTCGCCAAATGCTGTCGCACCCGCCTCTATAGCAAGCGCCACTTGATCAAGGTCAACCGTTTTCGAAACAGCAAGCAACAAAACCTCTTGAGGGTCTCTTCCCGCCTTATTGCATTCTTCATCTAATTCACTGCGTAAATGCTGATATCGACTTGCTGTGCTCATGCTTGCTCCTTGTCATATATACGCTCAAGTGTAGTCTTTTATGGACTCGCTTTTAGGTTTACTCCTCCAAAAACGCACCCTTTGCAATTTAGCCTTTTGAAAATTAATTCACCAATGAGAAGGCATTGCCCTAAGTACACCCAGAAGTATCTTTAGGAAAACGTTCACTGCCCAATACAAAGATAGCCTACGTCGAACGAACAGCAAATGCTCCATGGCGCCCCGTCACGCCATTTTCTGCTCTATACGAAAAGAATTCATCAGTATGACAAACCGTACAAAGCCCCAGATCACATATTCTTTCAGGTGGAATTCCTGCTTGGACAAGCTGTGTTTGAAGTGCTTGCGCAAGATCGATATGGCGATAACCTGCATCACAAGATTTACCAAAGGTGTCTACGAATGAATCATGAAGCTCTTCGCTTGTTTCAAAGCATTCCCGTCGGATATGAGGACCAAAGTAGACATTGTATGACCCAAGTGCCTTACTTCCGATTTTGCGCTCATCAAGTTGCGCCATGTGAAGTGCTGCCTTGACCGCAATGGTATTCATAACGCCTCGCCAACCCGCATGCACAACCGCAAAACATCCACTCGGTGAAACCAGTATTATCGGCACGCAATCGGCATAGCATAAAAGCGCTGCGACACGAGGCACGTCTATCACAAGCCCATCGGCCCCTTTATCGATTTCAAGTAAAAAATTCAAAAGGTCAGTTTGAGCATCGACCGTTAAAACCGTATCACCGTGAACTTGCTTAGGGACCAGCAAGGGTGCTTCAGGCGTGGAAAAAGCTTCTCTTACCCGATTGCGATTTTCTAGTACATCAGGCTTAAAATCACCCACATGAGTGCCCAGATTCAGTGATTCATAAGAACCTTTGCTTACCCCGCCTTTTCGGCAAGTAAAAGCAATTCGAACCCCCGTTGCCTCAAAAAGAGCCTCATCGGAATACGCCTCAATAGACGCAAAACGACCCTTGGCTAACTTCGGATAAGGTAGAACAAGGGTCGTCATAATAGCCTTCTTAGCTGTTTGGGTAATTCCTACGATTTACTTCACACAAATTGCGTGCTAACCAGTAGATCTTACTGACGTTTTAAGAAATCAGGAATGTAGTCTTCGTCGGCAAAACGTGGCTCCGAAGGATACAGCGGACGCTGGCTTTGTGCTGGCTTTGCCGTAGAAGCTGCTTGCTGCGTAGTAGAAGCGAACATATTGTCACGACGGGAGAAATCCATTGCAGCTTGGTTGCTGGTTGCTTTAAATCCTGTTGCAATAACAGTAATGCGAATGGTGTCACCCAACTCAGGATCAACGATCTGGCCGTAAATGATGTTGGCATTTTCGTCAGCAACGGCTTCAACCACGCGAGCTGCTTCATCAACTTCGGACAAAGCAAGTTCTGGTCCGCCTGCAATAGAGAACAGAATGCGAGAAGCACCTGCAATTGAGGTTTCGAGTAAGCTTGAATTGATGGCCTGCTCTGCTGCTTCCAATGCACGAGAATCGCCCGAAGCAATGCCGATACCCATCATGGCAGTGCCTGCATCCTTCATAACCGTGCGGATGTCTGCAAAGTCAAGGTTAATCAAACCAGGAATGGTAATAAGGTCCGTAACGCCCTGGATACCTTGACGCAACGTATCGTCAGCGATGCGGAAAGCGTCCAACATGCTCGTTTTCTTTTCGACGATTTCAAGAAGGCGATCGTTTGGAATAACAATGAGCGTATCTACCTTCTGAGAAAGAAAATCGATACCCTGCTCAGCTTGATTACGACGAAGACGTCCTTCAAAGCTAAAGGGTTTCGTAACAATACCTACGGTAAGCGCACCGATTTCTTCACGTGCGATCTCTGCCACTACGGGAGCTGCACCCGTACCGGTACCGCCGCCTTCACCTGCAGTAACAAAAACCATATCAGCATCAGCAAGAGCTTCACGAATCTCAGTACGAGACTCTTCAGCCGCCTGGCAGCCAACCTCTGGGTTAGCACCCGCACCAAGGCCACGAGTAATCTCTTCGCCAATATGAATTGTTTTGTCAGCATCGGAAAGCATAAGTGCTTGGCGATCCGTATTAACTGCGATAAATTCAACACCCTTAATGCCGGCTTCTACCATTCGGTTAACCGCATTAGTGCCGCCACCGCCAACGCCAACGACCTTAATCACCGCGAGGTTGTCAGAGCCAAGAATCTGTTGCATATTTGCTCGCTTTCAGTTTTATTTCAGCGCCATCCCACAAAAGGGCAAGCCCTTATAGTTTGGACATCTTGAACATTGTACACAATGGATTGCGGTTTGCAAAACAACACCGTCAATATCAGGGATTACAACGACCTCCAGACGGGTTTATTCACAACTCGTACATTGATGTACGATATTTTTCCCTCATATTGTTGCAAAAGTTCAAGACATACTCGTTCTTTATCTCTAATATCCTGCGAATCACCAAAGGCGATTTCAACTCCATTGTCGAGAGTTAACGTGGTGGAATTGCTGCTTGCAGCCGAAACGCTCTTGATTTGATCGGCAAGTTCTGTCGTCATACCGTCAATGATCGAAAGAGCATTCTCTACATTTGCATTGTTGCAATATTTCCCTGCCTCTGGGGAAGACCCATAAGGGATATCAGTAATCTCTAGCGCGTTTGCGGCATCTTCGTATATCGATGCAGGAAGCGCTTGACCTTCTTCGCTATTTTGGTCCGGCAGCTCCGTAAGCCACATACCGTCAGGAGCTAAAGCCCAACGTTCAACCGTATTGGACTCATCCACCGTGACCGAAACAACCGCAGAAATGCTGCGTTCGGTGATACTTAAATTAAGGGTATCGGGAAAAACCCTATCAACACTTGCGCTTTCTACCCAAGGGTTTGAAGTTAATCGTGAAGTAATGCCATTAGCATCCACATTGAGCAGAGTAGTTCCTTCAGGGACTGCAGCGAGTTCGGTCATTTCTTCAGCGGTAATATGAGAAACGCCCGATACGGTAACTTGTCGTACCGTAAATACCCCTGAGTTGGCAAGAACAACCCCGCCTATGCCCAATACCGCAATGAGCGCAACGATAACTATAACTACCACCGGAAGACGCCTTGATGCACGCCGCGCACGATACCGCGCAGCATTGTGAACCTCAGAAACACTAACCGAGCGAAGCGGCTGATCGGGCTGCTGATATCCACGATCTGCTGAACGAGGTATACGAGCAGATCCCCCTACCCCTGCCGAAGAGCCCCTCGTACGAGAAGAGGTGTGAGTCGTTCTGCGAGGAGATCTACCTTGGGTCGGACGACCCTTTATCGTCGTAGGTCGCGCCGATGGTCTATTCCTCGAAGACGTTACCCTTGAAACCGAGGAAGCGGACCTCCGTCTCGAGTTCGATGCCATAGCGCCTCCTCACTTCTTCTCGAGCGGTTCTGATAAGCGTCAAAACATCATGAGCTGATGCAGATCCGGTATTTACTATGAAATTGGCATGCTTTTCTGAAATACACGCGTCACCACAAGCTTTGCCCTTTAATCCCGCTTCTTCAATTAGCGCGCCCGCAGAGCCCTGTTCGGGATTGCGAAAAACACTTCCACAAGAGGGATAGTCAAGGGGTTGACTTGCCTTGCGCCTTGCAAGCAACGAAGTCATTCGTTCATGGATATTACCCGAAAATGCACGCTCAAGTTTTAATTCACATTCAACAAGCACTTCATTTGGTAAAAATGAGGAGCTGCGATACCCCCACGTCAAGTCGCTTGCTACGTAGCGTTTTAGTCCCGTTTGTGCATTGTATGCCGTAACAGACACCACGCGAGAACCCATCCAGTCGTTTCGGGTGCCCGCATTTTGAACTAAAGCGCCTCCCACGGTGCCAGGAGTACCTACCGCAAATTCCATACCAGAATATCCATGGTGAAATACTTCTTGCACGAGACGAGAAAGCATGGTTCCTGTGCCTACTACTACATGCTGCACTTCGTCATCGAAACGCCACGCACGAAAATCCCCCGCAAGGGTTATAACTACTCCGTCGTAACCTTCATCTGACACAAGTAAATTTGAACCTTTGCCCGTTATAAACCACGGAAGCTGCTCGTCCGCGCACACTTTAAGTATTGCACCGAGCGCGGCAATTGAATTCACTTCTACAAAAGCTCTTGCGGGGCCGCCAATGCGATACGTAGTATGGCGAGCCATTGGTTCGTTTAATCGAATTGTTCCTTCAAAATCGTCATCGAAACGCATCAGTTCCAATTCCGAGGCATGACGAGCCGCCATTAGTGCTTGCTCTTTTCCTCGTCCTGGAGAGCCGCAAGCAGTTCTGGACCAACGCCGGTTACGTCGCCAGCGCCCATTGTGATCACCAGATCTCCTGACGTTAAATTATCCACGAGATAAGGAATGAGTTTCATGCGGCGATCGATATAAGTAAGCTTTTCAGTATCACCTACATGATCCAAAACAGGCTGCATAAAAGTTGCACCTGTTATACCAGGAATTGGAGTTTCTCCTGCCGAATAGACATTCATGAACACCACAAAATCTGCCTGATCAAACGCTGACGCAAATTCGTCTTTGAGAACTTCGGTGAACAGCTTCACGCGCGAATAGCGATGCGGCTGGAAAACGACACAGACTCGCTTGAAATCAAGACTCTTTGCCGCAGAGATAGTTGCAGCGATTTCAGTGGGATGATGAGCGTAATCGTCCAAGATAGTTATTCCGCCCACTTCTCCTACGAGATCGAATCTACGACGAACACCCGAAAAATCTCCGAGCACTTCCGCTGCGCGCTGAACATCAAAACCTTGTGTCATCAGGAGGGTAAGAACACCCGCCGCATTAAGCGCATTGTGCTGACCAGGATTTTGCTTCAAGCGACACGCAAGCGCTATTCCGTTAGGCAATGTTACGGTAAAAGAAGTCGAAACTCCCGATACCGCATAATCGGATACCGTAGTATCGCATTCATCAGAAAAGCCATAAGTCAAAACCTTACGACCCGTTTGACGCGCCACTTCAACGAGCGCTTTATCTTCTCCGCACACCACGCAACAGCCATCGTCGTGCGCAGAAGACATAAAGTCGCCGAATAATTTATAAATCTCATTGAGATCTTCATAATGATCCAAATGATCCGCTTCGATATTTGTTACCAGAACCGATTCTGGATCAAGATAGGTAAATGATTTATCGCTTTCATCGGCTTCTACAACGTAGTAGTCGCCCTTACCACTATGTGCATTGGAATTGTAGGCTCGAACAATACCTCCGATAAGAAACGTAGGGTCAAAACCCATTCCATCAATTACCGAAGCAAGCATTGAGGAGGTTGTGGTCTTTCCATGAGTGCCCGCAACCGCTAAGGTTCGACGTCCCCTTCCCAATTCTGCAAGCATCTTTGCACGATGCCAAATAGGAATCTCACGTCGTTTTGCTTCCTGAAGTTCAGAGTTGTTTTCCAAAATTGCAGTGGAAACCACCACTACATCGGGATTTTCGGATTCCAAATTAGAAGCCTTCTGCCCAATGTAAATGCGCACACCAGCCTCACGCAATTGCTGCGTGTAACGGCTCTCACGCAAGTCGGAGCCTGATACTTCCATACCTTGTTCTTTAGCAACGCGGGCAATACCACTCATACCCACGCCACCAATACCAATAAAATGTACGTTTTTGATGCGATTCTCTGTCACGGACATCCTCCTCGAGATCGCCCCTTATTGTATAAAATCTTCCAAGCTTACAGCGCAAACACACAGTATTCGCGAAAACAATCTGGAACTACTTATGCTGCTGGTTAGTATCTTCGTCGATAGATTTTTCTTGGTTTCCATCGGCGTCCGCATTTGAATCAGCGTCCGTTTCCGCTTCAGCATCAACGTCAGCATCAACGTCAGCATCAGCATCAGAACTTGAGCTAATAGCTTTTTCTTCCTGTTGTTTTTTGAATTCGTCAAAGAGATCTGGCCATTTGGACTTTATCATCAATTCCACAACATCAGCTAAACGCGCTGCCGCATCAACTGTTTCGAAAGACTGGGCAGCCTTGCTCATATCCTCACGAAGCTGTTTATCTTTCAAAAGACCCAAAACGCTGTTAGAAAATTCCTGTGTTTCAACCTTATCATCTGAGATAAGAAGTGCAGCGCCTCTTTCAACATACTCTTTTGCATTTGCCGTTTGATGATCTGCGGTCGCAAAAGGAAACGGAATCAAAATCGCGGGAATGCAGCGAGCAGAAATTTCCGCCAGAGACGATGCGCCTGCTCGGGAAACCACTAAATCAGTTGCAGCAAGCACCGCTCCCATATTGTCTTCATAGTCCTTAACCAGATAACGTTTTTGCTCCTCTTCGGTTAACGCAAGGGCTTCACGTACTGTTTCGAATTCCTTTGGTCCAGTAATGTGCACTACATAAACGTTATCAAGCGAAAGCAACTCGTCTTTCATCTGAGTGATTGCCGTATTGATATGACGCGCACCCAAACTTCCACCAAATACCAAAAGCAACGTGGCATCTTCAGGAATCCCTAAGTAATTTCGTCCTTCTTCTCTCGTAGCCTCAAGGACAGATTTTCTTACGGGGTTACCCGTTACGATAACCTTCGTCTGGTCTTTGATGGTTCGACCAGCTGACGCGTAAGTTAAGGCAACCGCTGCAGCATTTTTCGAAAGATAATCATTTGCCATGCCCATGACAGAATTCTGCTCATGAATAACCAAAGGAACGCGGAATGCCTTTGCTGCACGACCAGCAGGAAGGCAAGCGTATCCGCCAAACACTACTACCGCACTCGGCTTGAGTTCTGCAAACCACCTGCCTGCTTCATTAGCAGAATGAGAGAGCTTTTTGAGCCCCTTTGCTAAGGTAAGAGGATGGCTGCGATCAAATCCAGAGACTTCAAAACCCTTAAAAGGTATCCCTGCCATTTCGACAAGAGGCTTCTCTACCCCATTGGGAGTACCTGCAAAATACACTTCGTGACCACGCTCTTGCAGCACTTCTGCAAGAGCAAGTGCAGGATTGATATGGCCAGCGGTTCCACCGCCTGACAAAACTATACGCATCCTTTTTACCTCCTTGACGCCCAATACGTTGAATTGGGCTTTATTTTCCTCAAGTCGAAAACTTTAACATCCCTTAAGAGGGTCGCCCTCTATTTCCGCTACCATGCACCACTTGAAACGAACCTCGCATCGCATTGCCCCGATACGGCTGGGCAGCTTGGTTAAACCTTGAAGCCGTCCTGCGCACCGTGGAACCTTGACGCTGCGGTTGTGTATACGTTGATACTACATGTAATTGTTCGCGACGTTGACGATACTCGTCTTCATTATGAGAATCAAAAGAAATGGCCAAAATGATTCCCACCAACAAAAGCGAGGAAATCATTGAAGATCCGCCCGAAGAGATAAAAGGAAGCGGCTTACCTGTTGTGGGAAACAATCCAACCACGCAAGCAATATTCAAAAATGCCTGGAATACGATCATTGTGGTCAGACCTGCAGCCACAAACCCACTAAACATAGATTTTGATTGACTTGCGATAAGGAATCCTCCACGAAGGAATACCAAAAAGGCAACAATTACTAAAAGAGCACCCACGAGGCCGAGCTCCTCGCCGATGATAGCAAAAATGAAGTCGGTCTCCGCTTCAGGAAGATACTGCAATTTTTCGTATGAATTACCTATTCCTACACCAAAGATTCCCCCTGCAGCAAGCGCCTTGAAGGAATGAATTAGCTGATACCCCGTTCCTTGCTCGTCTGCCCAAGGGTCCAAAAAGTTAAAAAGTCGATCGGAGCGGTAGCTTGAAACCAAAATAGAAATCAAAACCATCACGGCGCCAAGTGCTAACAAACCAATTATTGCCCTGCTCGGCAGGCCCGATAGTACCAAAACCATAAAAAGGCCCACGCAACAAATAAGCGTAGTACCGAGGTCTGATTGCGTGATAAACAAAAATCCTAAAGGAATGATGATGAAAATTGCTGCTTGCCTAAATACTTCCTGCATATCAATTGCGCCGTTGCGATAATCTTCAGCAATGCGTGCCGCTAAAAGCACAAATGCAATTTTTGCAAATTCGGAAATCTGGATACTCACAGGACCAATAATCAGCCAGCGCTTTGCACCAAGACCAACGGTGCCTAAGAGGGCCGTCAAAACAAGAAGAGCCACGCAGATACCCCAAAACACCAGAGCGCCTGCTCCACGCAAGAAATCATGCTTTCCAAAAAGAATGGCAGCCACCGCAAATACGATGCCGATAACCACAAACGCGCACTGTTTAATAGCCTCTCCCGTTGAATCTCCCTGCTCAACAAAAGCAGTGATAGACGAAGAAGAATACACCATGACAAGGCCTAAAACGACCAAGGCAAGCGTAGATAAAGCAACCATCACCCGCGGTGCCATGATGTGTGCTGGTGCACTTTTAAAAAACGAACGTGAGGGCGATTTGCTGCGTTTAGAGTTTGTTTGTTCCGCCCGTGGCATAATCCTGTTTAAGCACCCCTTTCCTTGCTTCGCTGGGCTACCAGTTGTTTAAACACCTCACCGCGCTCCTCGAAACAGGAAAACTCATCAAAAGAAGCACACGCAGGCGATAAAGCAACAATGTCGCCCGAAGTGGCATGAGACAGGGCTTCATCAAGAGCATCTTCCAAATGGGAGGCACGATATACTGGTATTGATGCATGCGAAAATGCTTCAAGAAAACGAGGGCCCGCCTCGCCAAAACAAACAACCGCCTTGCAATGTCGGCAAGCCTGCTCGACCAATTCGGCAAGATCAGTACCCTTATCATCGCCACCCAACAAAACTATAGGTTGTTTCCCTCCAAAAGCAGCAAGGGCTTTCAAAGTAGCATCAACATTGGTAGCTTTAGAATCGTTGTAGCATTCAATACCCTCGATCGAACCACAGGGTTCAATGCGATGCTCGAGAGGCATAAACGATACTAATGCACGAGCAATATCACTTACTGAACAACCCAGCGCATGCGCTGCTGCTGCAGCTGCCAAAGCATTCGATGCGTTATGCTCCCCTTTGATTTGCAAATCGCTTCCCGCAATAATTTCAAATCTGCCTTCAGGGCATTCAAGACACAATACCCCTTTTTCATCAATAAAGGCTGCATTATCTGAACCGCACGCAAGACGCATGTTGCCCTGAATGCCTGCAGCCGTGCCCATAGGAATAGAGCGAAACTTTCGGGAAGGATCGTTTTTGAGTTCGCGCACAAATCCACGAACTACTTCGTTGGTCGCATCTAAAATTACCGTGGCATCTTCAGTACAGTTTGCATAGATATTTTGCTTTGCCTTGGCATATGCTTCAAAACTTCCATGCCACTTTAAGTGGTCAGGGGTGATATTAAGAAGCACTGCAACTTCAGGAGCAAAATGTTTGATCGAAGCAAGTTGATAGGAAGAAACCTCAGCGACATAGCACGAATAGATTTCTTTAGAAACTTCTTCGATGCAAGCATCTCCGATATTTCCTACAGCGCAAACGTTTTTACCGCATTCTTTTAAGACATGAGCAATAAGAGAAGTGGTTGTTGTTTTTCCGTTGGTGCCAGTAATAGCAACCCAGACAGAGTCTTTAGCGCTTTCGCGCCATGCAAGCTCCACTTCACTTATCAGTTCCTTAGAGCAGCTGGCAGCTGATTGATAGAATGCGGAATTCTCTGAAATACCTGGACTTGCCACGCATAGGTCATACGACCCCGTAACCTCTTCGGTATCGAAAAGTACTACCGCACCCTGAGAGGTAAGACTTTTAGCAAAATCCTGAGCCTGCGTAGAAGAAGCGCCTGCATATACCGTTAAGGAAGCAACGCGGGATCCTAACTGTTTTGTAAAAAAGGTACTAGCCGCCTTGCCCGATTTGCCTAGGCCCAAGACAAGAACATCCCCTAAAACAGTAGGAGCATGTTTTTTTGACACATCGAAAGAAACTGTTTCGCTAAACTTTTCCGCCATTTCTTTACCCCATAAGTGATTGAGCGAAATACAAACAGAAGCCCACTGCTGCAAGAGCTGCAGAAATAATCCAGAAGCGAATAACAACTTTTACTTCACTCCAGCCCTTCTTCTCAAAATGATGATGAAGAGGAGCCATCAAGAACAGACGCTTCCGTGTACGCTTGAAATAAAAGACCTGAATCATAACTGAAAGCGTTTCAACCACAAAAAGACCTCCGATGATAATGGAGAGTACTTCTGTTTTTGAAACGATCGCCAAACAACCAAGCGCAGTGCCAAGGGCAAGGGACCCCGTATCACCCATAAAGATATCTGCGGGATACGAGTTGTACCACAAAAAGCCAATACAGCAGCCTGCGAAAGCAGCCGCCACGATAGCACCATCGAGAAGACCAGCACGAAAAGCAATAGCAGCCATTACCACAATGACCACCATAAAAGTACCACTCAACAAACCATCAAGTCCGTCAGTTAAATTGGTGGCATTACTCATACCGGCAAGCAAGATATCCGCAAAGATAAGGTAAAGCCAAGGGATGCTAAAATCCCCTCCTGCTGGCACTTCGAAAGGTAACGTGGTGGTAAATATACCCAAGTCAAACGTGTATACAAACGGAATTTCAACCGTCGGTGGAACACCGAGCCAGTTTACCGCAGCTAAAACAAAAGCACTTGCAATAAGGAATTGACCTATAAGTTTTGCTTTAGGGGACAAACCAAGAGAACGCTCATGAGCAACTTTAGAGGCATCATCGAACAGACCAAGAGCGCCCGTTGCTAAAACCGCACCCATAATTAACCAGGCTTCCGGAACGGGTTCGGCCAAAATTGCCACCACAATGGTTGCAGCAATCAGCATGATAACGCCACCCATAGTTGGCGTACCCTGCTTTACCAGATGGCTTTCGGGACCATCCGCACGAACAAACTGCCCAATAAGGTGCTTGCGCAAAAATTTAATAAAAGCAGGCATCAAAGCGATCGTTACGATAACGCCCAAGAAAATAGCGAGAAAGACCATAAAGGTTGGGTATTCAACAAAGGAAACCATAACTAGCTCAACAACTCCTTGGCTATCCTATCGAGCTCCATGAAGTGAGAAGCCTTTAGCAAAAGCGTGTCACCAGGAGCAATATACTCTCGCAAAAAAGCAAGCGCTTCTTCGCGAGTATCTACTACATGTATGCGCTCAGGAGCAAACCCTGCCGATCGGGCTGCTTGTCCAATGAGGCGAGCAAGCTCACCCACGCAAATCAGAAAGTCAATATTAGCACGAGCGGCAAATCTTCCAACGGATTCATGAGCAGCAGGAGCAAACGAACCAAGTTCACCCATATCCCCTAGAACCGCAAAACGACGCCCTTCAACATGCATTGCCTTCAAAAGGGAAAGTGAAGCACGCATGGAATCGGGATTTGCATTATAGGCATCATTGATTACCGTAAATCCCTGGTCGGAATGAAGAATTTCCTGCCTTCCACCCTCTGGCATTGATGCTTCAAGCGCCGCAACGATTTCTTCTAAGCTCATTCCAGCCAGGTATCCAACCGCCGCAGCCGAACAAGCATTAGAGACGTTATGTATACCGCGCAAAGAAAGCTTGCACTCCATACGATCTACATCGATTGAAGGCGAAGCTGCATTAATTTCGCTCGTTGCATCGCCTTCTTTATTCCGCGTAAAACCACTTGCGCACAAAACAAAGAAAGGATAGCCATCGCAATCGAGTTGTACCTCTTCAGCCCAAACACAGGGAACCGATGACTGTTTATGCGATTCAGTAGCTACCTTCGAGCCATCAAAAAGCACCTTCATGATCGAAGAATTTTGCGCTTCAGAGCACTCCCATACAAAATCGGTCATATCGTCTGCAGCATTAAGAAATGCCACACCTTTTTCGGCAGGCAGAGAAGCAATCAATTCTGCTTTTGCAGAAGCGATGTTTTCCCTACTACCCAATAGTTCAATATGACTTTCACCCACATTGGTAATCAAGCCCCAGTCGGGCTTAACAAAAGAACAGAGCTGCTCGATTTGACCTGAACCGCGCATGCCCATCTCTACTACGATCATCTCAGTATCGGGATCTGCATTTAAAAGCGTACGCGGAACACCTAATTCGTTATTTTGATTTGCCTTTGTTGCAATACACGAAAAACGTGCCGATAGAACATCACGCACAAGATTTTTGGTAGTTGTTTTGCCGGTAGAACCGGTAATACCAATGACGCGTCCTTTAAGAAGGCCACGATATCCGCTGGCAAGTTGAGTAAACGCCTCGTGTGTTGAAGATACGCGCAGAATCGCCGTTGCCGACTCTTCCGCACATGCTATTACCTCTTCTGGGAGGTCTTTCATGACTAAAACAGCAACCGCTCCTGATTTACAGGCAGACTCCACAAAATCATGACCATCAACCCGCTCTCCCGGCAGTGCAACATAAACAAATCCAGGCTCTACTTCTCGCGAATCCCAAGTAATACCGCATGCTTCTTTTTCTAAGTCGCAAGCAGAATTCAGGAGGTGGGCACCACTAAAACGAGCAATCTTGTCAACCGAAAGACGCATAACGTTAACCGAACACCTTCTTCAGTTCTTCGGCAGCAACTTCACGGTCATCGAAGTGATGCTTTTCGGTGCCTATTATTTGATAGTCCTCATGACCTTTGCCTGCAATCAAGACAGCATCTCCGGGTTGAGCAAGCGCAATAGCCCGCGCAATTGCTTCGTGACGATCTGCGACCACTTCATAATGATCGCTACCTTCGCTCATTCCTGCCACAATATCTTCAATGATCGCCTGAGGATCTTCTGTTCGTGGATTATCTGAAGTAACTACCGCATAATCGGCAGCCAAAGCAGCCTTTCCCATAATGGGACGCTTGCCTGAGTCGCGATCGCCTCCGCAACCGAACACAACAATTGTCTTGCCTTCGCTTTCGAGTGCAGAGACTGAAGCGATGGCCTTCTCAAGAGCATCAGGCGTATGAGCATAGTCTACATACACCGAGATACCTCCATCATTTTCAACCGATACACGCTGCAAGCGACCTGGCACCGCAGGAACATCGCGTAGCGCCTCAACAATCGCAGATGGAGCATAACCAAGCTGCAAAGCAACACCGAAAGCTGTCATGACGTTCTCTACGTTAAAACGGCCCACCAAAGGATAGGTCACCGCATAGTTTGTCCCTCTTACCGATAACTCAACACGAGTTTGGGCAGCACCATACTCCACCTCAACAGGATGAATTTGTGCCGAAGGATCAAATCCTGTAGTAACAATGACATCTTCATTTGTAGAAGTGCGCTTGAGGAGTTCTTTTCCCCATGCACTATCAATATTGATTACACGCTTTGCAGGATAGTCCTTTGAGAAGAGACGAGCCTTTGCGGAAAAATACGCCTCGAAAGTCTTATGGTAGTCAAGATGGTCTTGCGTGAGATTGGTAAAAGCGGTTACTGCAAATTTCGTAGCCCACGTACGCTCCAAATCGAGTGCATGAGAGCTAACCTCCATTGAAACCACACCGCAACCTTCATCACGCATCATGGCAAAGAGCTTTTGTAGATCGGGCGATTCGGGCGTAGTATGAGAAGAAGGACGATGTTGTCCTTCAATTTCAATTCCAACCGTACCAATAAGGCCGGTTTTATTTCCGAGCACCTGAGCTATATGATTTACCAGATAAGTGGTTGTAGTTTTGCCGTTGGTGCCCGTTACTCCAACCAAGGAAAAGGCTTCTGAAGGATTGCCGTAAAAACGGGAAGCAAGGCGGGCCATCGCCTTGCGAGAATCCTTTACCACAACCTCCGTAACCTCAGTTGCATCAGCTAAATACACCTTGCGTTCCACAATAAGAACGCGCGCACCACGATCGATGGCGTCTTGCGCAAATGAGTGTCCGTCAGCCTTTAAACCAACGATGCAGCAAAACGCATCTCCTGGTTTCACTGCGTCGCTTCGATACGCAATTCCTGATACGGGTTCTTCGGGATTACCAATAATGGTGCAATCTATTCCTGAAAATAGTTCTCCACATGTTTTATACGTCATGGAAACCTCAATTCTGAGTGATGTTGTAGCGATCTATCGCAAAGGTCATTATATCGTGAAACGCTTCAACCGTTTGTCTCTCCCCAGGAACATCGTATGCGCCCACAAAACACACCAGATTAGTAGTGGAATCAGGCAAATAGCCCACAAAGGAAATATTGTAAACACCCTGTTGGTATCCGCCCTGATCCGAAGCGATTTCTGCAGTTCCCGTCTTGCCAACAACGCGATAACCTTCAATTTGAGCATCGGTACCCGTACCGCGATCAACGGTTGCTTGCATCATAGTTTCGAGCTGATCAATTGCGCTTTGATTGTCGGTAATCTGACTGGTTGCGTAAGTGCGATCCTCTTCTTCAGTCGGCACATCCAAAAGGAAATGCGGCTGAGTGGCAGTACCATTATTAGCGAGCGCCGCGTAAAAACGTATCATTTCGATAGGCGTAGTAGTAAGACCTTGGCCAAAGCTGATGTTATACCCTTGAACTTCTGACCATTGATCGCGGGGCGATACGTAGCCCTGCGCTTCACCTGGATAATCCACTCCCGTCGTTTCGGTAAGCTGATATTTTTGAATGTATTCATAGAGTTTCTCAAAGCCCATATCGCGCGCAATAAGAGACACTCCTACGTTCGACGAATCCGCAATGATGGTGGTGGCGCTCATGGTTTCATCGCCGCGCTCGTGTGAGTCGGTAATGGTATAGTCGTCAACCTTCAAAGCAGCAGGACAGAAATACTCCGTATCCGGGTTTACAATACCCTCTTCCAATGCGGCAAGCATAGTGACCGCTTTCATGGTTGATCCAGGCTCGTATGATGACGAAATAGACGAAAGATTCGTTGCTCCTTCTTCTATTTTTGTAAGATCAGTTATGTCAAAAGTAGGCGAAGAAGAGCATGCATAGATTTCCCCTGTAGCAGAGTCCATAAGCATCGCTGATCCACCAGAACCTTGTACCTCTTCAACACGTAGTGCGAGTGCTTCCTCAAGTTTTTGCTGCATATCAATATCAATGGAAAGTACGATATCCTGGCCATTAACCACTTCAGCAGTAACCTGTTCAGTACCAGGAACGGGGACACCCTCTTTGCTGTACTCCAAAGTCTTCTGACCTGCTGTACCGCCCAGAATATCGTCGTAGTATAACTCAAGGCCGGTAATAGCATCACCATCCGAATTGAGTACACCAATTATCTGGCTAGCAGTAGCACCGCAAGGATATACACGTTTAGATGTTTTCTCGTAATCCACGCCTTCAATGCCCAAGTCTTTAATGGCATTCATGGCATCTTCGTCAGCACCTTTAAAGAGATAAACAAAATTCGTGTCTTGCTGAATTTTGTCCTTATACTCTTGCGCTTCCCCTCCACACGCATTAGCAAGTGCCGTTGCAAGCTGATCAACTTTATCAGCACTTACCACATGAGGATGGCAGAAAATATTGTACGCATCGACCGTTGTTGCCAGGATCGTACCGTTGCGGTCGTAAATCGTGCCTCGACGCGGTTCAATATCAACCGTGACTTCACGTGAGGTGCCTCTATCAAGATTGTTTTGTGCATCTATTACTTGAAGCCACACAAGACGACACGTCAAAATAACCGCAACAGCTAAGAACACGAGAAGGATAATACCTAATCGTCCATTAAACATATCTCTATCAAAGCTGCTTGTGGAAAACCGTGAAGATCTACTATTTCGTTGAGGACTTTGGTGGTGGCGCGAAGATGCGGACCTTGGCCCTTGCACCCGCTGCGAATGGGAACGCCGCGAAGTATGCCTCTCGACCATAAGAGTTTATCCTTGCGAAGTAATGCGAGAAACGCTTCCCGCAAAAGAAAGATTACCTGCAGAGTCAATAGAAACCGGATCGACCGAAAGAGTGATAGTTTCCGAGCTTACCCCTGCTTGCATCTTCAATTTTTCATCAGCCTGAGTACGAATGTTGCTCGGACTTGAAAGCAGACTCTCCTGAACCGCCAGTGATTCACCTGTAGTACGAGCATCGGCAATTTGAGTACGCAAATCACTTGCTTGGGAAGCAGTGCTATAAGCAGCAGAAGCAAGTCCAACACGAACAAAACCAATGATCAAAAATACCACAAGACAAGCAATGACCACTTTTATGCCCGTTACGGCGAAATCAGAAAGCGCTGGATTTACCGCATGCTTTCTGCCAGGAACAACACGAACCGAAGGAGCTGATGGCGAATAGGGCCTAGCAACTTCATGATCGTAGCGATATGCTGGTACGCCTGCCATCTGCTCACCTCCTTGGTGCGTTTTAGTAGTTCATATGGAGCAAGGCAGTTAAATGTTTTCATCTAAGCGTTGCGCTACTCGAAGTTTTGCACTGCGCGAACGCGGATTTCGTTTTATTTCATCAGGAGACGGCAGAATCGGTTTTCGCGTAAGAACTTTCAATACCGGCTTGTTCCCACAAACACAAATTGGTAAGTCGGGAGGACAAGTACAACCTGTAGACATTTTCTTAAACAGGTCTTTAACTATACGATCCTCAAGCGAGTGGTAGCTAATCACTGCAATATGGCCTCCGGGAGCCAGCCACCGAATAGCTGCCTCTAAGCCACTGCGCAACACGTCGAGCTCGCCATTGACTTCAATACGAAGTGCTTGAAACGTGCGCTTCGCGGGATGACCACCCGCACGTCTTGCCGAAGCAGGAACAGCCGCCTTGATAACCTCGACCAATTCTTCGCTTGTGGTAAGAGGTTTTTCCTTGCGTGCCGCTACAACAAATTCTGCAATGCGACTTGCCCACTTTTCATCAGAATACTGACGGATGACCCGAGCGAGATCTGCTGCGTTATAAGTGTTAATGATCTCAGCTGCGGTTAAAGTTTGATTACTCGGATCCATCCGCATATCAAGAGGGCCAGTTTCCTTAAAGGAAAAGCCACGAGCAGGTGTATCGATTTGCACCGACGAAACTCCCAGATCGAACAATATTGCGTCGATCGAAGGGATTTGCGCTGCTACCAAAAGTGCATCCAAGTCTCCAAAGTTGCCTTCCACCACATCTATTTCAGGGCGAATGGCTTCTGGCAAAGCTTCCAAGCGCTCACGCGCCGCTTTGCGCGCCACCGCATCTTGATCAATACCAATAAGATGACCTGTTCGACCGATGTGTTTCGCAACTTCCAGAGAATGTCCTGCCCCACCGAGCGTAGCGTCTACATAAGTTTGTCCTTCGGACAAATGGAGAGCCTCAATGCACTCAGAAAGCAGAACGGGAATATGCCGATATTCATTTGTCATTGTTCGCGCGCCTTACCCTAGCTCACCAAGGAAGCCACATCAGTGTCTTCCACGAACTGGTTCCAACGCTCCTCGTCCCAAATCTCAAAGTGATCGGTATCGCCTACAATAACAACGTCTTTATCAAGCGAAGCGGAATCGCGCTGCTGGGGGGACAGATGAATGCGACCCGAGTTATCCACTTCGCATGGTTTTGCGCGAGAATTTAAAACCTTACGCTGAGCAACCATCTTTCGGTTGCTTGCGCTATAGCCACCCTGCGCTTCAAAAAGGCTTTCAACCCAGGCAGAGAACGCTTCAGTTTCAAAAACCAGAAGACATTGATCCGTAGGATCAGGTGTCACCCTAAGATTCTCGGAAAGAACCTTGCGGAATTCAGCAGGAAGAGACAAGCGTCCCTTGGCATCCAGCTTTCGGCTGTATTCGCCAAGCAGCTCGCTCACAACTGTTCTCCTTCCGGGGTTCCCTCGTGGAGTTAATTTTAGGCGAGCGAATCCCACTTTGCAACACAAAATGGGAATTCCACCCACCTTTCTCCCCCTCTTTCCCCCACGATTTACCACGTGTTTTATTTTTTCCAGGGGATTTACCTAGATATAGACACAATATCTAGGGGTACCACTAAATATGGTTTGACTAAAACGTGGGAGAAAGTGGGAGACTTTATGACGGAAGCGTGAATTATGGACAACTGAGTGATATCTGCCCCACTTGCAACCATGGGATTCAACTACAGACTGAAGGAATCTTCTGAGTGAATGCCATTGCATGTGTCCGATGTTGTGCATTCCCTATCGAGCATCGTTGTATGTCCTCTGCCGAACATCACTGCGCGCTCTTTATATCTAAGCGTTCTTCATTGAGGGGTTGTTGCTGTTCTTTTTTAAGAGTTGTTGCGCGGATGTGCCGCTAGATATTCTTCTCGCAAATGAGCCGTTTGCACATGAGTATAAATCTGAGTGGTTGAAATATCAGAATGCCCCAACATTTCTTGAATCGAACGAAGGTCCGCACCACCTTCAAGCAAATGCGTTGCAAAAGAATGACGCAACGTATGAGGATGCAAGTTTTTTATACCGATACGGAAACCAGCTTTTTCTACCACCTTATGCACGCTCTGACGAGAGAGCCGTCCTCCACGTGCATTTAAGAACAAGGCTGGGCTTGGGTGTGCCTTGCTGCACGTAAGATAAGGCCGCGAATCTTGCAAATATACCCGGACGCGCTCAATAGCCAATCCCGAAAAGGGAACCAGACGCTCTTTCGATCCTTTTCCTAAGACCCGAAGCGTACCTTCATCAAACCGAACACGATCAAGATCGAGCCCCACCAGCTCACTCACCCGCAGACCACACCCATAAAGCACCTCTAAAATGGTGGCGTCTCGAATTTCTAAGGGCGTTACAAAAGGCATTCCATCAAGCAGAGAACACACCTGATCGATACTAAGTACATCGGGAAGTTTCTCTGGTTTTTGAGGAATTCCCACCATCTGAGCTGGATCTTTCGCGACAAGATTTTCTCGCACCAAGAATTTATGGTAGCCCTTAATGGTGGAGGTGCGGCGTGCGATCGTAGAAGCTGCAAGACCTCTCTTGTACAGGCTTGATTGAAATGCCAGAATTTCTTCGCGTGATATTTCTGATGCTTCTTTTACCTGGTACGTATCTTTTAAAAAAGAAAGATAATCATCTAAGTCTTCTCGATAAGCGCGCACCGTCGCAGGCGAAGCTCCTCGTTCTGCCACTAAGTAACCTATATAGTCTTGCACGAAAAACATAAGCTCAAATCGCTTGCTGTTGAATTCTTCCATGAACTTCCAAGCGTCCACAACCTAGGCGCTTAGATCTATCGCTATTCTACTGTCGCTATTGTAGTTAAAGCAGATTCTGATTTAAACAAACTTTGGCTTCTCGTGTGTCAGATGAGCCTTATTGCAAGCAGCATCAACAAATCCCACAAAGAGAGGGTGGGGCTTAGTGGGACGACTCTTGAATTCAGGATGACCTTGGCTGGCGATAAACCACGGATGGTCAGGAAGCTCAATCATTTCCGTCAAACGCCCATCAGGTGAAAGTCCGCAGATATTCAACCCTGCTTCAACCAACACTCCACGATACGCATTATTTACTTCATAGCGATGACGATGACGCTCGTAGATTACTTCTTCTCCATACGCCTGATACGCAAGCGAATCTTTTTCGAGCTTACAGGGATACGCACCAAGACGCATCGTGCCACCCTTGTCTTCCACATCTTCCTGTTCAGGCATGAGATCAATAACGGGATATTGCGCTTCCTCTTCAAATTCAGCCGATGTGGCGCCCTGAAGTCCCGCCACATGGCGTGCAAACTCACACACCGCCGCCTGCAGCCCTAAGCAAATTCCCAAATAGGGAATGTTGTGCTCTCGTGCAAACTGCGCAGCGACAATCTTGCCCTCAAACGCACGTTGACCAAAACCACCTGGCACCAAAATGCCATTCATATCACCTAAGGTTGCTTGCACTGTTTCAGCCGAAAGCTCTTCGCCGTCAACAAGATGAATGGAAGCATGCACTCCGTTTGCCACCGCTGCGTGTCCTAATGCCTCAATTACCGAAAGATAGGCATCGGGCAAGCTTACATACTTACCAACAATAGCGATATGTACTTCCCCTTCACAGGCATCTGCCGCAGCAAGGAAATTCTTTAAGGGGGAAAGATCTGCTTCGGGTGCAGTAAGGTTCATGCGCTTAAGAACCTGCACATCAAATTCCTGATCAAACAACGAAAGCGGAACTTGATAAATCGAAGGAGAATCTACGCAAGAAAGGACATGCTCTACCTCAACGTCACAAAACAAAGCAATTTTTTCTCTAACTTGATCAGTTATTTCATGATCGGAGCGACACACAATAAAATCAGGCTGAACGCCAAGCGAGCGCAGCTCTTTAACACTATGCTGAGTGGGTTTGGTTTTAACCTCGTGTGCAGCCGCGATATAAGGCACCAGGGTTACGTGAATAAAACAAACATCGCCTTCGGGGCGTTCCTTCTTAAATTGACGCGCCGCCTCAATAAAAGGAAGCGATTCGATATCGCCAATAGTGCCGCCAATTTCAGAAATCACGATATCGGCATTTGATTGATCAGCAATGCGACGCAGACGATCTTTAATTGCCTCTGTCACATGAGGAATAACCTGCACCGTTCCGCCTAGAAAATCTCCTCGACGTTCACGGGCAATAAGACTTTTATAGATTGATCCTTGAGTAAAGTTGGATTCGCGCGAAAGATTTTCATCAATAAAGCGCTCGTAATGTCCTAAATCCAAATCGCCTTCATGGCCATCCTCAGTTACGAACACTTCACCATGCTGGAAAGGAGACATGGTACCCGGATCTACATTCAAATAAGGATCCATTTTTTGCATGGTTACCTTATAACCACGGGCTTTAAGCAAATGCCCCAACGAAGCGGCGGTAATTCCTTTTCCCAACGATGAAACTACGCCACCTGTCACAAAAATATGCTTTGCCATGATGCTCCTTAAATGATTTATCTCTTGATCTTTACTTACTGATCTTTGCTTGTCTTCTAATCTTCACCAACTAGTTTTTGCCCATTTCAGCTCTATTCTAATGAGCTATGTTTCAAAACATTTAACATCAGTACTTCAAGAAAAGGTTTTACACACTCGAAACATCTATTGAGATGATAACTCGGCATCCATCGCGCTTGGAATGATGCTTTTGCATTCATAGCGCCCAGATTGATAGTTCGACATCCGTAGTACTCGAATTGACAGCTCGGCATTCATAACGCTTCTCTCCATGAATGCTTTGCAACGAAAAATAATCTGAATAACAGATTTTTTATAAGCCCGCCAAGCCCTGCTTTATACTAATTTGGTTACGACGACAATCACAGCTATCTACAAGATGAGAGGATTATTCCATGCGCATCGGTTTTGATAACGACAAATACATTGCCCTACAGGCTGAGCACATCCGTGATCGTATTAGCCAATTTGGCGGCAAATTGTATTTGGAGTTTGGCGGCAAATTGTTTGACGACTTCCACGCTTCTCGCGTATTGCCCGGCTTTGAACCAGATAGCAAAATTCGCATGCTTAAGCAATTAATTGATGACGTAGAAATTATTGTGAGCATCAATGCTAACGATATTGAAAAATCCAAAATGCGCGGGGATCTTGGTATCACCTACGACGAAGACGTGTTGCGCTTGCTTGATATTTTCCAATCGATGGGCTTCGCTACCGCAGGTGTAGTGATTACTCAGTTCGAAAATCAGCCCTCAGCGCTTGCTTTCCGTCATCGTCTCGATACGCTTGGCATCAAAAGCTACCTGCACTACCCTATCGCAGGCTATCCTTACGATACGGCACGTATCGTAAGCGAAGAAGGCTATGGGCGTAACGAATATATTGAAACCACGCATCCTCTTGTAGTAGTAACGGCCCCTGGTCCCGGCTCTGGCAAAATGGCAACTTGTCTCTCTCAGCTCTATCACGAGCACAAACATGGTGTTGAGGCTGGTTATGCAAAATACGAGACTTTCCCTATTTGGAATCTGCCGCTAAAGCACCCTGTAAATATCGCCTATGAAGCCGCAACGGTAGATCTCAATGACGCTAACACGATCGATCCGTTCCATCTGGAAGCCTACGGCGAAACCACCGTTAACTACAATCGCGATGTAGAAATTTTCCCTGTGCTTAAAGCTATGATGGAGCGAATTTTGGGTACAAGTCCCTACCAGTCTCCTACCGATATGGGTGTCAATATGGCTGGCAAAGCAATCGTTGATGATGAAGCGGTACGCGAAGCGGCAAAGATGGAAATAGTACGTCGCTATTTCCAAGCAGCCGTAGAAGCTCGACGGAGCGGAAGTGGACAAGAATATGTTGAGCGACTCGAGCTTCTTATGAATCAAGCAGGCGTTGATGTCAATTACTCCCCCGCACGATCTGCTGCTCTTCTCAAAGAAGAAACAACGGGACGTCCAGCAGGCGCAATGGTTCTTCCCGATGGAAGCGTGGTAACTGGCAAAACTTCAGATCTGCTTGGTGCTGCCTCTTCCCTTCTTATGAACGCCCTAAAAGGAGTCGCAGGTGTCGATGATGCCGTAGATGTCATTAGTAATGAAGTTATCGAGCCAATCTGCGAGCTCAAAACTTCGACGCTTAATTCAAGAAATCCACGCCTTCATTCCGACGAAACGCTCCTTGCCCTTTCAGTGACAAGCGCTACCGATCCATTGGCAAAACAGCTTATCGACCATGCAGGCGATCTAAAGGGCTGCGATGCATTCTTCAGCGTGATCATTTCTTCCACTGACGAAAAGCTCTATCGAACCCTTGGCATCAATGTATGCTGCGAACCAAAGTATGAGCAGCGCAGGTACTACCACCGCTAAGGCAGTATCCCTGCAATCAAATGGTCAGCGAGTGCACCTATGGTATACTCGCTGAAACCTATTCACTGACATATTGTTTAAAGTTTTCTAGGGTTCCGCTGAGTTATTTTGCTTTACTCAGGCTGGTCCAAGAGAAAACAGCTACCGATCGGTAGCCACCACGGAGGGATAAAAGCCCGGGAGCAACAAATGTTGTTCCCGGGCTTTCTTTATGAGGAAGGAAGCGAACATAACCACGGTGAAATACATCCGCCACAAACGATCCTCGAAGATTCATTGAGCCAAAAGTAATCCACGAAAGTTATCCCCCGCAAGATCAAAGCAAACGAATGAAAGGAACGTCGTGACCAACTACGCCACCTCAATGTCAGACCCCTCTTCAAGACGAAAGCATAGTTTTGCTTGGATTTGCCTAGTTCTGTCGGGCTGCCTTGAAGTGGTCTGGGCTTACACCATGAAGCTATCTCACGGTTTTAGCGATCCCCTCTATACCGTCATAACCATCGTGATATTGGCAGCAAATCTATTCTTGCTTGAAAAGCCTGTTGCGGTATTAGGTATCGGAGTCTCGTATGGTGTCTTCACAGGTCTAGGTATTGTAGGTACCACTATTGCAGGAGCGGTAAGTCTGGGTGAGACGCTCGACCCCATCAAAATTGTCTCAATCGCCATCTTGATGATCGGCGTTATTGGTTTGAAGTTTTGCGACGCAAAAGAAGCGGCTCAAAAAGCAGCAAAAATGATAGAACAATACAATTCGCAAACTATTCAACACGCCACTTCCCCTCAAGAAGGTGATACCAAATGATGTGGATCGTTTTATTCATATCTTCGTTTTTTGAGCTTGGATTCACGGTTTGCCTGAAACTTTCTGAGGGATTTCGCAAAAAGAAATGGACAGTCCTTTGCACCTGCTCGACGATCTGCTCAATAGGACTGCTCTCAATTGCGACAACCGAATTGCCCCTAAGCGTTGCTTATGCGGTTTGGACTGGTGTTGGCACCGTACTAATTACATTGTTCGGCATTGCTGTGTTTAAGGAAAGCAAAAACCCTCTGAAACTGTTCTTCTTAGCTCTTGTTCTTCTGGGGGTTATAGGCTTACGTTTAAGCGGCGTTGCTCATTAGTGTGAATCTATCTCTATCGCGCATGCTTGCCGCGCTTTTTCGGCAAGAAACGCCCAAATAACTTACGCCCAATACGCTCTAGGACGGAAAATTCCTCAACACGGAAAAGCCTGCATAATCCAAACGATACAACCAGACCAACACATCCCGAAATCGCAAGAATGACAACCGCCTCTAATACGGCATTAATTGCAATATTTGCAAGGAGTAACGATAAGCCGTTTGCCAAAATTCCCGCAAGAACCGCCCCTATCAAACCAGCGAGCGCAGACTTAATAAAAACTGCTACAATGCCACGATTGCCATAACTACCAACTTTGCTCCGCACGATAAGCGAACAAATAACCATCATGATGGCATAAAATGCCAGGTCAGAAATGGGAATACCTGCTAAGCCTAGCACTTCAGGCTGACACAGATACCAGTACCCTGCTACCTGGCCCAAACGAACAATGAAATCGATAATCGCAAATTTCATAAAGCTTCGAAGTGCAGCAAAAACACGATACATGTACATGTATCCCGCATAAAAAGGCAGGCTTACCACCCATATCGCCAGGATGGTGCCAACGTTAGCAACTTCCTCCGCCGTAAAGGCGCCCGCCTGAAACAGCTGCATTAATGGCTGAGCAAGAGCGCCAACCAAGAACGCTAGGGGGATAATCAAAAAGAAAGTCGAACGCAAACCTGAGCGAATAAACCCTCTAAAGCCATCCCAATCTTCTCGCGCTGCGCAGTCCGAAAGTTCTGTCAAAAGCGTTGTCGAGAGCGATACCGCAATTACGCCATATGGCAGCTGATACCACGTCCAAGCATAGTTGAGTGTAGAGGGGCCGTTCGGTGCCGCTTCCAGCGAAAACGCATTACGACAACTAAACGTAATCATGGTACCCGCAATATACAAAAACATAGGAGCTGCCACTTTAAGCGCTTCCACCAACATAGGATCGCGCAAATTAATATGTGGTCGATACTGAAACCCCTGTTTAATTAGCGCGGGTATCTGAACTCCAAACTGACACAGCACGCCCGCCGAAGTACCAATTGCAAGCCACCAGAGAGCAACTTCTTGATTCCATGCAGAAAGCGGCACGAAACCAAACATCACAACGGTAACAACAATGTTATTAATAACCGGAGCCAAGGAGGGCATTAGGTAGGTTCGTTCTGCATTCAAAATACCCGTAATAACTGCACCTACGCCATAAAGCAAAATCTGAATCGCGAAAATTCGGAAAAAGAAAATGGCAAGCTCTTTCGATTCTCCTTGGTCAACGGTAAAGGTTTGCGTTTCGATTACCGCAGGAGAAAAGAACGAGCATGCTAACGTTAAAATGCCTAGTGCAATGATGGTTATCGACAAGATATTTGAAGCGAAATCATACGCACCTCTATTGCCTTCCTTTTCCTTCATTAACAAATAAAGCGGCAAAAACGCCGTCGCCAAAACACCCGAAGCCGCTAACTCGTAAATCATCGCTGGCATATTGTAGGCAATCTGATAGGCAGAAGTAAGCAACGTGTTGCCTAAAGCAAAGGCCATTGCCCAAGTACGCAACAAACCTGTAACGCGCGAACCCAGAGTACAAAGGGTAATCAAACCCGTGTTTTTTATAATGCTATCTTGTGAATCGTTTGCCATATGTCCTCGCGTTGCGTCTATAATTGATCGAATTCAATAGAACCATACTAAGGAAAAAATCATGCGTGTTCTGATAGTTCGCAATAATTACAACCCTAAGGCATTAGAGTCTGCATTGCTGCTAGAAGTATACCTGGCTTCGCAAGGAGTGGAATGCCGAGCTTACGATACCGACGATTTGCGCTCCTCGTTGTCGATGAACGAGCCCGAAAAGGTAGAAGATATTGATTCTTTCGACCTCGCCATTGTTCTTGGTGGCGATGGCACCATCCTTCGCACCGCTGCACAGATAAAGTACCGTCGCATTCCTATTTTAGGTGTCAATTTTGGTCACCTCGGGTTTATGGCAAACTCAAACGAAGATGGCATCATCCCAGTCGTTGCAGCAGCACTCGCAGGCGATTTAACGGTCGAGCAACGCACAAATTTACGCATAGATGTCTTTTATGAGGGTGATGAAAACGTCGAATTGGATCCAGAAGCTTCTCCTACCGAAGGATCTTCGGCGCAATTTTTTGCACTCAATGAATTGGTTCTTGCTCGCGGCGCTCAAGGTCGCGTAATAGATTGTCGTTACGCTGTATCAGGAGAAATGGTGGCGGACGTTAAAGGTGACGGCATCATTGTCGCAACCGCCACAGGCTCAACCGCTTATGCTCTTTCTGCGGGTGGTCCCCTGATCGCCCCAGGCTACAGCGGATTGGTTGTGGTGCCGATTGCTCCCCATTCCCTCCATTCGCGCGCATTAGTTACAGGTCCTTCCGATATAACAGAAGTATTCATGGACCCTTCTAGCGCCAACCGCGAAGCAACTATGTTTATTGATGGCGAAATTATTCCATCTGAGCGCCCCATTCGACGCGTTGTGGTTCGTAAGGGAGATGAACCCACGATACTTTTGCGTTATAAAGCTGAGACATTCTACGGTCGCACTTCGCGCGTATTTTTCAATTCAGGAGGAAACGACGACTAGTCAATGTCTTGGTCAAACGTTCATATCAAACGCAATGCATATTTCGATAAAAGGGCTGGAAACAATAGTTTCCAGCCCTTTTTACTGCAACACTTCAAAGCTTGTAATCTCTAACCCTAAGGCATCACAAATCAGTGCATTAGCAAGACACAAAAGGCGCCCGCTCCCTACCGAGCTTGAACTTACAAACTATTGACATTCATCACAGGTTGATCCCTGTTGCTGTAGATCCTAGTTGTTCTCTGGGTTTACTGGACGTCGATAATTCGGTTCGACCGTTAACAAGCGAGGACCATCTTCGGTAATTGCGATCGTTTTTTCGAAATGGGCAGAAGGCTTGCCATCACGCGTTACTACTAACCAGCCATCGCTCATAACCTTAGTACGGTATGTACCGATGTTGATCATAGGTTCAATCGCAATTACCATACCAGGCTCAAGCTTCATACCATGATGTTTACGACCATAGTTAGGTACATTTGGCTCCTCGTGCATATTGCGACCAACGCCGTGACCTACATATTCGCGCACTACCCCATAACCAGCCTTCTCGGCAATTTCTTGAATAGCGTGTCCGATATCGCCTAGATGATTTCCAGGACGCGCCGCCTCGATGCCTGCCCACATACACTGCTCAGTCACCTCAAGCAGGCGCTGCTTCTCGGGGGAGATTTTGCCCACAGGGAAGGTCCAAGCATTGTCGCCTACCCAACCACCAACGATCGCGCCCGTATCAACAGACAGAATATCGCCTTCTTGCAAGATGACATTTTTTGAAGGAATACCATGAACAATCTGCTCGTTTATGGAAGCGCAGATAGACCCCGGAAAGCCACCGTAGCCCTTAAACGCAGGGATACCTCCCTCCATACGAATAAGCATTTCCGCCAGATGATCTAGCTCTTCAGTGGAAACACCTGGCTGCACGCGCGCCCCCACCTCGCGTAAAACTTTTGCAGATAGGCGACCCGCTTCTGCCATCTCCTCAATCTCTTGAGGACTTTTCAAAATTACCCCATTGCGGGATCTTCCAAGACTCATTTGTTTAACCCTCTTTCTTATCTTTCGAGGCTAGAATACACCCTCTACCAAATATGCGAAAGCAGAAACACGTATTGCCTGCTCTAGGTTATGATGTGTCCATACATTTTATACGAGGAGAATCATGGAAAATAAAACCCCGCGACATCGTCACACCCCATCGGATCCCCGCGCACAGCAGCGCAATGTCATAGATGGAAGGCCAATCCCTAGACGTCGCTCATCAAGTCCTGCCTCATCGGCATCGGATGGATACTTTGATAGATCTCGCATTTCAGCAGACGACGCTGCTCACGTGTCAAGAAACAGCACTCAAAAGTCTTATCAGCCTAACCCAGATCCCTCCAGGCAAATGCCAAGCTGGGCACAGCAGCAAATGCCCCGCGGCACACGAGCAAATCAGTCGCGACAGGGAACGCGCCGTCAACAGCGACCAAATTATCGCCAAAGTGAACCCTCGCGTCTTCAACGAGAGCAGGTTGGGGAATATCATGAACCGTTCGTAGAGCAACCAAGTGAATCATTTGCAGCTCAGGAACCCCTTCAAAACCAGCCTTCCTGGTATGATCCCAATCGCGCAAATAGCTCTCGAACCCCCCGCGCAACGCTTGATACCAGACTCGAAAACCCTCGCTGGCAATCTCGCAATGAAAACGACATATACGTAGGCGGTCGTCGGTCTTTTGGCGGGCATGCCGGCGCAGGTGCTAGAGCAACAGGACGCGGCGGAAATTTCAGTGCTTCGGGTTCTCGCACCAGATCAAGACTACCTTTCATTATCGGCGGTGGCGTAGTTGTCCTTATTCTTCTTATCGTACTGATCGTTAATGTTGTTAATGCACTCACTGCTCCACAGCAACCTACACAAGAAGAAACGCTTTCGGTCTCAGAAAGTGCCCCTACTTCAACCTCATTCACTATCTCTTTTGCAGGCGACTGCACTTTGGGAACTGATTCAAGCTTTGACCCATCAACAAGCTTCACTGCGGTCTACAACGACGCAGAAGATCCCTCATATTTCATGAAAAACGTTGCCGACATTTTTGGATCCGATGATTACACCGTAGTGAATATGGAAGGAACACTTACTGAATCCACCGAACGACAAGACAAAACGTTTGCCTTCAAGGGTCCAGCAGAATATACCGACATCCTTAAATCTGGCAACATCGAAGCAGCATCTCTAGCCAATAATCACTCGCACGATTACGGCGACCAGAGCTACAACGACACTATTTCTGCACTCGATAGCGCAGGAATCGTAAACTTTGGCTATGATCGCATTGCTTATGCAGAGGTCAAAGGAGTAAAAGTCGCCCTTATTGGTACCTACATGCTTGCCGAGGGATTAGACATTAAAGACGAAATGGTAGCAAACATTAACGCTGCTAAAAACGAAGGCGCTCAGGTCATAATAGTATTCACCCATTGGGGTATTGAAAAGGAAACTGTTCCTGGTGCCGATCAAGTTGAATTAGGTCATGCTGCCATTGATGCGGGCGCTACGATAGTAGTTGGATCACATCCTCACGTCATTCAGGGCTACGAAAAATACAATGGTCGCTATATCGTATATAGCCTTGGTAATTTCTGCTTTGGCGGCAACAAAAACCCTAGCGACAAAGATTGCATGATTTTCCAGCAAACCTTTACGGTAACGGGCAATGATGTAGCAACCGATGATGCAATTAATGTCATTCCCTGTTCAATTTCTTCCTCTTCGAGTAGCAACAACTATCAGTCCACCCCTGCTGAAGGAGATGAAGCAGAACGAATTCTTGCAAAGATAGAGGAAAGCAATTCGAGCATTGCTTCGGTATCCGCTGAAGTTTCGGGCAGCAGCTCTTCGGAGGATTCTTCAAATGGCGGCAGCGACAGTAACGAGGCGAATGCTTAATGAACTCTGATAAACCGCGCCAAGAAAGCCAAGGGTTGCCATCCCGGCAAAGCCAAGGGTCGCCTTACCAGCAAAACCAAGACCCGTTTGGCGTCCTTGGCAACCTACCTCGCACTATCGAAATTGCAGAAGATGGATCTCTGGCTCGCATTATCGACCAAACCAAACTCCCTTATGAATTGGCTTTTATTGACATCACTCAATGGGAACGCATGGTAGAGGCTATCAAGCGCCTCGAAATAAGAGGCGCACCAGCGCTTGGTATAGCAGGCGCTGGTGCTCTTTGTCTTTTTGCTGTAAATCAATGCAGACCCTCCTGCGTAAATTCCTTCATGGATGAGCTCTCGAATGTAAGTGATGCAATTGCGACTGCTCGACCTACTGCTGTCAATCTTTCTTGGGGAGTTCGTCGCGCCCAGAACGCTGCTTACCTTGCCGCCAACAAACCCATGTCAACCATAGATTCAATTAAACAAGCTCTTGTGCAGGAAGTACATACTATTCGCGACGAAGACGAAATCGCGTGTCGAGCAATCGGCAGTTATGGGGCAACTCTTTTTTCTTACCCAAGTAATGTGCTAACACACTGCAATGCTGGGTCGTTAGCAACTGCCTATTACGGCACGGCTCTTGGAGTAATCTACCGCGCCTTTACGCAAGGCAATATAAAATGTGTCTACGCCGATGAAACACGCCCGGTCGGACAAGGTGCACGCCTTACCGCTTGGGAACTTGCTCAAGCAGGAATACCCGTTACTCTCATCTGTGACAATATGGCAGCAAGTCTTATGGCACAAAACAAAATTGATGCTGTAATTGTTGGCGCAGACCGCATTTGTGCAAACGGCGATACTGCAAACAAAATTGGGACATACAACCTTGCTGTCTTGGCGTCATATCATCATGTTCCCTTTTACGTTGCAGCACCTACTTCAACGTTCGACTGGAATTTATCGGCAGGGAAAGATATCGAAATTGAGCAGCGCGACTCCAGCGAAGTACTCGCTAAGCCCATCGGAGGTGTCGAGGTCTTCAATCCTGCATTCGACGTTACTCCTGCCAGCTTGATCACTTCATTTGTAACCGAAAAAGGTATCGTTAAACCAACTGATTTAGATTTGCTCTCACACAACTGAAGATGCACTGAGATAAATCCACTGGATTCGGCACGCCTTCATACAGCTAAAGAAATACCACGCTAAATCCACAAAGTTACTGCAAAACAGCAAGTCGGTGCAGAAAATCAACGCTCGTGCACGATATACTTAAACCAATCGGCTCTTAAATATCAAAAAGCGCCACTTTTCCTAGCTTTGCTTACAAAAAAGTGACGCTTTGATACCCTAAACGCAAAACGAGTCACCTCAAAACGAACGATCAGAGCGCACAACCGTCGTTTTCTGCACCAACTTGCGCAATTTGACAAAGTTTACCAACTGAAAGGACGCTCATGAAAACTACTAATCACACCTCAGCTCCCGTCTGGTTTATCACAGGTGCAAGTCGTGGATTTGGAAGTGAATTTGCTCGTGTAGCGCTTGAGCACGGTTGCAAAGTTGCCGCAACAGCACGAAAACCAGAAGCGGTTACGCAAACGCTCGGCGAACACGAAAATCTCCTTCCGATTGCACTAGATGTTACCAATCAAGAGCAAATCGACGATGCGGTTAAAAAAGCAATCGATACCTATGGACGCATTGACGTACTGGTCAATAATGCGGGATATGGTATTTTTGGCGCGTTAGAAGAGATTAACGATGCTGAAACACGGGCCATTTTTGACACCAATGTATTTGGAGCCATGAACGTCACACGCGCAGTATTGCCGCACATGCGATCTCAAAAATCAGGAAGAATCGTTATGTTGGGATCTGCTGCAAGCTTAGCCTGTGATCCAGGTGGCGCCCTCTATGACACCACTAAAGCAGCACTCGCTTCGCTCAGTAATGTCCTAAGCCTTGAGATGAAGCCTTTCGGGATTCAAAGCATGGTTATTGCCCCTGGCATGTTCCGAACCAATTTCTTTGATGGATCATCCATCCAACGTCCTACAAGCCCCATGTCCGTCTACGACAACACGCCCGCCCGCGGAGCGGAAGACTATTGCCTAAGCAACAATTACCAACAACACGGCGATCCCGCAAAAGCAGCCGAACTTGTGTATCAAGTAGTATCTTCCCCTGAACCGATGCCAGCATGGCTCCCTCTCGGCAAAGATGCAGTAAAGAAATACGAGAAGACACTCACTCGCATGATCGAGGCTCTGCAACCCTACAAAGAGGCAGCATCAGATTTATTTGTCGAAGAATAATAGCAACATTGCTGCCATTTCAAATTGGCAGCAATGAACTTATTTGCGAAAACGTGCCACAAAAGACGCATCATCGCCTTCCTGTGGCACTATTCAATCCTGCCCTAAATGAGTGGTCCAACTGCCAAAACGCAGGGAACTAGACTCATTTTCCATGTTATTCCCTGAAACGCACTTAAAACTCCGTAAGAATTGAATCCTTTACTTTTTTCGTCAATTTCGAGAACACAAGAGCATAACTTTTGTCACACAAATCAAGCACAAGGCCATCAGGAACATCTGATTCGAGATCAATCGAGATCCATGTTCTTCCATCGGAATAGTACCCAGGAAGAATATCTTCGGGAAACTCATTGCGCAATTCGATGATACGTTCAGGATTGCATTTAAGCGAAAGAAGATGACGCCCCGCATAAGGGGCTTTCGCGTTTGGGGCAGCTACAAATTCGCAAGCAAATTGCTTTTCACCAACCCAATAAACCATCCAACCCCATTTTTCGTGAAATTCTTTTCTTGCGCCTGGATGCGAGAGTAGACGCTCATTGATCTTTTGAAAATTCATGGCACTGCAAACCTCAAACAATTGGATGACGAATAACCGTCTTGAGATTTTCCGGTTTAGTACGTCTTGGATCACTAAGATATATTTCATGATGAAAACGAAAAGGAGGGGCATCCTCTCCGCGATTCAAAGCTTCGAGAATTTCTTGCGGCGATGCGTTTTCGATCTTTCCAATATCCAAACTAAAGCCTTGATCTTTAATAAATTCTTCGAGTTTTTCTATTGTTGCTGGTTCACTATCATAGGATCCCCTATGCATAACCTGCGCACAAAGCCCTTCAGAGAAACGAAGAAATTGCAGTTTCCCATCGCTGATAAAGTGAGCTAGATTTGGCTTTTTTTCAACCATAAGTGAGCAAGCATGCTCAAAGCTTTCAGCGGTTACGAAATCGGGCTGACGAATAAGCGATATCCACGAAAGGGCGGTTTTATCCTGAATACCTGTTCCATTAAATGGTTCTCCAGAAATCCACCAAAACCCTTCTAAAGGAGGAACCACAAAATCAAAATAGCCTTCTGGTTGCCAACTACCCATCTTTGACATTTTTATCGTATAGGAGAAGCTATACAAAAGCTCAAGCGCTTGCTGATAGAAACCCCCATTCTGGTTGGGATCGCCAGTGCCCGCAACCGCTACAAAATTCATTGCAGGAGCCTCTATCAAACTTGGCTTTACTTTAGGAAGATACAAATCTTTGTATTCTTTTTTGAAATCGTAAGCCATTATTCCTCCCTACAAGAAAATCCTGTTCAGCAATTATATCAGAACATTTGTTCGTATTCTATCGTATTCTTTAGTGCTTACTGTTTGAAGTTTTTTTAATGCAAGTATCAAAGTTGCTTTGAGAAAGTATTTTATGCACTAAGTAATCTACAATAAGGTCCGTCTGATGCTTCTCCCAAAAAGTTTTCCGACACCTGCATAGTCTTTAATCCCTACAAAGGCACTTACCAACAAATGTCTTTTAGCAAAGATCCGAAAGACCCACAAAACACGTATATGCGTACAGGGCCTTCTTTGAAAGTTAATCAATAATCCCGGCATCCATGAGGTTATTTTGATAGCAGAAAAAATAAAACAAGCAGCTCTACCTTATAAAACATTCATCTGCTCTTTTTCCATAAAAGCAGCTATCGCCCTCACTTTGCTTTGCCTTTTTGGCCTCTTCATTGAACACATTCCCCCTGCCGCGATCGCGATAATCTGGGCAATTACCAGTGCGCTTTTTACTATCACTCTTGCCTACCCTTTTATCATTAAAAAGATCAACACCAAGGAAATGTTTCAAGATGGCTCAGAAATTTCGAAGCGCATAAACGGGCGCGTCGGCAGGCTTATCTTTTGCTTTGTAATTTCTGCTGTATTAGTAGCAAGCCTTATGATCGAAAGCCTTAAATGGACCATTCTTGAATGGGTATTAGTTTATTGCTCGATTCCTTTCTATTTTTCACTCGCAATTATTATCAATAACAAATGGATCAAAAAAGAATATAAACCTCTCTACCAACGACGCGGAACCATGCTCTTTACCTGGGGAATTATGGGAGCGGTGCTTACCATTCTTTTCGTGGTAATTTCCGCTATAACTGCAAGTAATATTTCGTCTTTTGGAGAGGCGTTTTCCTCCACAAAACTACTCTTTACTGGCTCTTCGTCAGCTCTGATGGAAGAAATCGGAAAACTTGGCTACCTTATTGATGGCTTCACCGCTTTTGGATTATCGGCACTAAGCAAATCAGAATACACTCTTTACTTTGTAGCAAATATCGCCTTGTGCGCCTCTTCCGCCTTTGCGCTTGCTCATCTTCTCAGTTTCTGCTCTGTAGAGCTCTCGGAACTCAAACGAGTATTTATTCCCATTGAAGAAAACTACAATACCCCTTTACGCATTAAAACCATCCTCAGTTCAGCACTTACTCTTCTTATTTTTGCTTGCGGAACTTTCGGATTGTTTTATTACGCGGAAGACCAAGCCGCAAACGCAAGAAATACCGAATCGTACACCGCAGTAGAAACATTCATTAGAAACCAGGTAAACCTTACGGTCTACGAGACCGAGGGAAAAACCTATGATGCCAACACGATAAATAAAACTATCAATCAGCTCTTTGAGACCAATCAGGAATACATTCAATCTCGCGACAACCTCAGTACGCTTATCAATGAATCGTATGACACCTGCGATAGCAATGTTGAAAGCTATGTTACCTGGTATTTTCGTCCGTGGTATGACGATCCCCTTGACAGTCTTCAACGTGGATTCGAAAACGTCACTAACCCCAACAGTACACGAAATGAAGAAGAGTATCGCGAACACCTCACTGAAAGAATAGATACCTCTAAGATTGCGGAGAGCGCTCAGAATTACAATCGAATCTTGGACGACCTCTCAACGCAGACCAAAGAAAAACTCCAGGAATTACCCGTCTACAAAATTCCCGACTGGCTAGCAGTAAGTACAAAGCCGTTAGATGAGCATCTTCAAGAGCTCCACGTAAAAGAAGAGCTTGTCCTTCAATATCCCCAGGGCTCCGATTCTGATGCTGAAACTTACACCAAAAGCATCAGAAAAGCCCTCCAAGATAGCCGCTCAGAAATGCTCAGCCCCATACAACAGCTCCTCGTGTAAGCTTCTTCCTCTTTATGAAGAAGTTGGTACCGTCTATTAGCAGGACAGGCCCTATAACCTTATCAATGGACTAATACCCTGAACTGCGCAAAGAACCACAATCGTTATCTACAGATCACAGCAAAGTATCTTTTTGCGATATCGAACTATACCCCTCCCCGTCTATTTACCACCCAAAATGAATCCCTTCGTTCTGTTTTTGACGAGGCTACTACAATAGTTCCGTTAGGTTCAAATTGGTCAGAGGGTTAAACATTGAATGATTTTTTCAAAGAGCATTCTTCAAACTCCAGCATACTTTCGAATTTGATGCCCTTAATGAATACCTCATTTAAGCCGGGAAACTGCCGAAACATCATTAACCAATTCGAAGATCCCTCTGTGCGCATGATAGCTCGCGCCGAGTATTGCTACTTTAGTGGTAAAGCGGAAGAGGCAGCATAAATAACCGAAGGGTACTTATCTCACGAAAACTTAGCTATAAGGCTTTCTGCTTGCTTGATTTACGCATACGCCAACCTGCCTCTCGGCAAAATCAATCAAGCGCGCTTTGCCCTAGTTGAAATGCAACTAGAACTTAACGCTCACAAGGATTCGCTACCCCAAGAAAATAAAGCGATTGAGGGATTTGTTACCTATGCAGCTTCGGTACTTTTGCATTTGCCTATGCCCAAAGGATTGCCTCCAGTTGAAGCATTTTTGCCACTTCTTCCTTAGGGCCTAAGAACGTTTGCTCTATACGTTCACGCCCATCAACTCTACTTAGAAGGAGACTATTCTCGCAGCCTTGGACTCGTTGAAGCGGCTTTAATGATGGACAATGCGACATACCCAATCCCGGAAATCTATTTACGACTTGTTGCAGTAATGGATTACATGAGCCTCAAACGTACCGAAGATGCACGTGCTCATCTCCTTGCGGCATGGGATCTTGCACGGCCCGACGGCCTTATTGAAGCATTCGGCGAACATCATGGTCTTTTGGGCGGAATGCTTGAATCGGTTATTAAGAAAGATTGGCCTGAAGACTTTAAAAAGATAATCGACATTACGTATCGCTTTTCTGCTGGATGGCGACGGGTTCATAATCCAGCAACGCAAGAAACTATAGCCGATAACCTTACGACAACAGAATTTGCTGTTTCTATGCTAGCCGCTCGAAAATGGACCAATAAAGAAATTAGTATTCATCTCGATGTCTCTGAAAATACCGTAAAAAGTTATCTTGCTTCTGCGTTTAGAAAACTCGGCATCTCTCGCAGGCAAGATCTCGAACAATATATGTTGAAATAGCAAAAAACTGTCTACCTACTGCTGCTCTTCGGCATGCGTTTGGACCTCTTCTACGGGCATATCATCTATTTTTATACGCAACTTCTCAGTCGTGCCATCTAGATGATCAAACCGTTCGTTTTTAATATCTGAATTCAAAAAGACCACCGCGTGACCAGCATCCATTGCAAAATGAAAATTCGCTTCGCTTAAATGATGCAGCTCGCCCGCAATAATTTTGTCGGTTCGCTTTGCTAAATTCTTTAGCATAAAGGCATTCATATGAAGGTAGTACAGCAGCTGAAGCGTACGATCGTTTACCGCCCGTCCCCGCTCGATATCTCTTCTAATTTGCGAAAGCAAACGCTCGTCAACGCGTTCCATTTCTTGCACCTTGTGAGAAATGGTTAGATTTCTACGTGCTTGCAGTAAAACGAAAACTATCGTGAGCACGATCAAGGTGCCACAGAGCACAAATAACAATCGGATAAATAAGGTATCACCAAGAGACACAGTGGAGTACAGCGCAGTTAACGCTAATTGGGTACCAGCAGCCATTGAAACCGCAGGACCAAAATTGAGAAGAATAACGGTATAGCCAATCACCAATACAAAAAACAGACGTACCTCAAGAGGAATAAAGTGAATCACTCCAACAAACACCGCAATACCGATAAACATGCCAAGCGTCTGACTGCCCATCATCTTTATGGTTTCATCGCGATATGTGTTCAGCATCAAAAACGAAGTGAGAGGAATCCAAACACCAAAGCGCGTATCAAAATGAGCACTCATTATTTCTGCAATTAAAAATCCAACGCCTACGATTACAGAAAGCTGAATAGCAAACCTAATTTGCGGGTTTTTGTGCGAAAAATTATCGCTAATAAACCGAGCGCGATACTTCAATCCTTTCCATAAGGGAGTTGAATTATCGCGTGAAGTGGCGCTTTCCCTTAAGGTGCGAACAAGCGCTTCTAGGGTTGCTCGACAAGCAGTATCATGCTCGATATTATCCAGTTTATGCGTTTCTGGAAACCCTTCAAGCGCATCAATCATGGCTCGAACTTGCAAAATTCTCCCTTTGCCAAAAGCAAGAAACACCTCAGACAAATCCAGGAAATACATCTGCTCTTTTTCATCCATTGTCGATACTTTGCGAGAAGCAGCTTGAATCATATCGGCAATCTGCTCAGCGCAAACTAGTAAGGAAAACGTGTAGCGCTGCCTACCACTTAACAATCCGCCCTGGCGAAACGTTACCCCATATTCGGTATTACAGTATTCTTGAGCGATCGCGTAAACACGATGAGAATCGATATCGATGGTATTGCCGTGCGATAAGTCGATAAGCTGAAAACCAATATCATCGAATGCTCGCATGATAAATCTTCTATCGCGAGCAATCTCACTTTCCTTCTTCACTGCTTTCATTGCATAAATAAAGGCAGTGGTACAGGCAATAGCAAAGATAGTTGCGCCAAGTCGAATAGGGATCTCTTGAATTCCGATGGGATAGATTTCCAAAAGCAAAAAACCCATTCCCAGCATAAAGAAATTTCGAGGTAGGTAGGGATCAGAATTGAGAAGAGTAATCCCGAACATATAAAGGGCACTACCACAAACCAGAAGCACAGGATGCAAACCAGCCACCGATGCACAAAGACTCATAAGGAAAAATAGAAATGCATGCTTGAGATAGTTCGCAAAAGAAAGACCTATGGTTTCTACCATGGTTTTCGCAAATGACTGGAAAACAATACCAAGAAGCGCGTCCTCAACGCCAAAAAGGTTATATTCGACAAAAAAGAGAGCAACAAGAAACACTACGTATGGAACAACTTCAAGAATACGTTTTCCCATTGCCCCTCCCTAAACCTAGCTTACTTTTCGTTCGTCAAATACGACTCGTCTACCTTACCCTGCTTTCCATCCCAAATCATATGCTGAGCAAGGGCAATCATATTTTCTACAGCTCTCGTTTTGTGAGCGTTCTTTCGATAAGCAAGATAAATTTGATGTGTTCCTTTACCCGCATTATCAGCAAAAGGAATGCGCTTCAGTTCAGGAAAAGGCGCTAGACCAAGTGTATCAAGCGAAATGCCCATGAGATCAGGATTGACCGAAACTTCACCACCAAGTGTAATCTCATCATCGCACCACTGTTTTATATTGAGGTCAAATTCCTCAATAAGACCCTTTACCTCGCTGCCAATTGAGGTTTCTGGTCTATAGGTCACAATACCGGTTTTACGCATATCAGAGACCTTAATGAATTCCCTGTTTGCCAACGGATTATCCTTGTGCACTACCGCAACAAAATCTTGCGCAAGTACGGGAATAAACTCAATATCAGGCAGCCCGTCTGCATAGGCACAAATCGCAATATCATAAGTGCCATCTTCAAGGCGATCCAATAATCCCTGTGTGAGACCCTGATATAATCGAACGTCTACCTGAGTGCCATAGATACCCCGATACGTACGGAGCAATGCTGGTAAATAATCTGACTGCACGGTAAAAATCGTGCCAATATCAATCGTTCCCGAAAGACTGTTTGCATGCTCTTGAGCAACCTGTATTCCCTTGTCTATCACATCAAGGCCTTCGGAAACGTACTCGTTAAATTCTTTGCCATACTTCGTTAAACGCACATTGCGACCGTGCTGTTCGAACAATGGAATTCCCAATTCATTTTCTAATTGCTTAATTGAATTAGAAAGCGCTGGCTGAGTTATAAAAAGAGCTTCTGCAGCACGCGTAAAATGCTGAACCTCTGCCAACTTTCTAAAGTAACGCAATTGAGACAAATTCATAAGGGCCCCTCATTTCGGCATAAAAAATGGGTCTTCATCCAATTATAGGACGAAGACCCATAAGAACCGCAAATAAAATGCCGAGTTATAAATTATTATCAGTTATAACTACTTTGCGGACAGGTACTCAATCTTACCGCCGTGCTTCTCGCACTCACGAGCGATGGTGATGCGCTGTACGGTAGGTGCACCCTCTTCAAGCCACATAGCGCGGCAGTCACGATAGAGGCGCTCGGTAGGACCATAAGGAGAATCCTCAAAGTAGCCGTCGCCACCGAAGATCTCGAGCATTTCGTCAGAAACAAGACGTACTGTGTCGATAGAGAAGAGCTTAGCAATAGCAGCCTTTTCATCGATGTAATCATTGTGCTGATCGATATCGAAGTCCTGTGCGAAGTCATATACCAAGCAGCGAAGTGCATGAATCATCATCTGCATGTTAGCAATCTTCATCTTGATTGCCTGACGCTTGATGATTGGCTTACCGAAGGTTACACGGTCAGCTGCACGCTTAAGGGAGATCTCGAGCATACGCTGTGCCATACCGAGGTTAGAGCAAGCGATGTGTACACGAGATACAGAGAGGGAGTGGATAGCTACTTCCATGCCCTGGCCCTCTTCGCCAAGCAGATAAATTGGGTCAAGCTTCAAGTTGGTGAACTTAAGGCCTGCATGACCTGCACCCTTGCAGCCCATCATATGAGGCATAGGGATGATTTCGAAACCTGGTGCATCGTTAGGTACGAGGAATGCAGAAAGACGAGAGTCCTTGTCGCTTTCCTGGTCGGTAACTGCGATAACATAGGTGTAGTCAGAGCAGTCGGTGTGGGAGATGAGCCACTTTTCACCGTTCAGAATGTAAGAACCATCAGCCTGCTTCTCAGCGGTGGTGTGAAGGTCAGCACCGGTACCACCAGTCTTCTCGGTGATAGCAAAGTTGCAGTAAATGGTCTTGTCCTGGAACTTGTCCATGAGCTGTGCCTTGAGCTCAGGCTTACCATAGTCCTCGAGGATACGCCAGTTCATGTCAGCTGCATGATGGAGATGCATACGCATTCCGCCAGGTCCACGAGAGAACTCTTCCTGAACCTTCAGGATTTCAAGCTCGTTGAGGTCCCATCCACCGTATTCTGATGGCAGATAGTAGCGATAGAGGTCGTTCTTCTTAGAGAGCTCATAGAACTCCTCTGGGAACGTATTGGTTACCTCGATCTCCTTCTGCATTTCCTCGAATGGGCCTTCAGCCAATTCGCGGATCTGCTTGAGATAAGCCTCAAACTGCTCATCCGTGATCTTTGCGTTAGGATTCATTAGTCCCCCTTCTTTTCATTTGCTCAAGCTTAGCGCTTTTGCTTACAGGTCTATTCTGACGGTGAACGGGTTCTAAATCAAATCATTAACCAAATTTAGTTTCTTAGGAATCTATATTTTTTCTGAATAGGTTATATATAAACGACCACAACAAACAATTTTTCGTTAAATAAAATCGATTCGCTGAACTAATTTTATGCAACGCGTTCACGCTTTTCTTACAAATCCCCCGCATACCTAACACAAACTATCTAACTTCATATCTATCTCTGTGACCTATAGTTTTCTGCACGTTTTTCTTTTGCCAAACTCTTCACCGCTTGGCTCACAAATCTTCACCATTTGGCCCAACAAAAAGGAGGCGCCCGCCAAAGCGAACGCCTCCGTAAACCCCTCCCGCGCAATGTGAAATCACGAAAAGAAGTAACTATAACAAGTTGTATCTAATCACCCTTGCGCGATTAGCTTTGATGATCTGATCGATCCAGACCTTAACGTTCATCAAGATGATGTCGGTTAAAGTTAGTCGAGCTGACCACCATACAGAGGAACGCGATCCTCTTCAGGCTCAATGTCGTCGCCTAAGCGAATAGAGCCCTTCTCCTTAAGACGAGCAATCGTCTCATCGTCTGCGCCAACCTTCTTGAGATATTCCTCGGTATCTGCACCAAGAGGAGATACTTCCTCAAAGTCTGCAATGTTAACAGGGATGGTGGACAGATGATGAGGAAGACCAGTCTGAAGAACACGACCAACGCGAGGGAAATCAACCCAAGCAAGAGCCTCTGGGTTCTCGCGGGTAATCTGCTCAACAGCTTCAGTCTTGGAGTTAACCTTAGCGATGCAGAAGTCCTTGTCCTCGAGCCATTCCATCCATTCATCGGTAGTCTTAGACTTGATGGTCTCTTCTACGATCTTGAATGCCTCAGGAGCTTCCCAACGACGCTTCAAGCCGTCACCCTTGATTTCGGGATGACCAATTGCGTCGCAGAAAGGCTGCCAGAACTTAGGCTCTACCATACCAAGCGCCAGCTTACCGCCGTCCTTGGTTTCATATACATTGTAAGCAGCAGAAGGATACTCGAGGTCGTTACGATCGCACTGGCCGCCATTGAAGCACCAACGAGAATCGAGCAATGAGTTCCACCATACGAAGCAGTCAAACATGGAGGTATCAATATAGGTACCCTTACCAGTCTGCTCGCGAGCATACAATGCTGCCAGGAGTGCCTGACCTGCAACCATACCAGAAGAAAGGTCGCACAGGTGAAGTGGAGAAGTACCGCCATGATTTACTGACAGATAACCACTGGTTGCCTGCATGTTGAGGTCATGCTGAGCTTTCTTGGAACGAGGATCCTCAGCACCATAACCGGAAATGGAGCAGTAGATGATACGAGGATTAATCTTGTTGATGGTTTCGTAGTCAATGCCAAGTTTCTTGGTCACGCCAGGACGGAAGCTTTCTACGATAACGTCAGCTTCTTTAGCCATCTTCAAGAACCAATCAACAACTTCCTGGTCCTTCAGGTTCAAAGAAACAGATTTCTTATTACGACCAAGAGCGGTGATGTAGTAAGAAATGCCATTGCCCATTGTTGGGTAGTCATGACGCATGAAGTCGCCAGCGCCGGTATCTTCGCACTTGATTACCGTAGCACCAAGGTCAGCTAATACCTGAGTAGCATAGCCACCTGGAAGGTAACGGGAAAAGTCAAGAACAGTAATTCCTGAAAAAGGTGTAGTAGCACGTGCCATGTAAAGAACTCCTTATTATTAACTACTTAGTCTTCTTAGAGTTAGGACCGAAGCTAGGCTCAAGTACCTCAGGAGGCAATGGATCGCCGGTGTATTCCATTACGGCGCCATCTGCAATAAGCTTATCGACATCAGCGTCGGTGTAGCCATACTCTTTCAGGATCTTACGGGTGTCATAACCGGTAGGACGGCTGCGATAGAGTACAGGGTCGCCAATGCTGTCAAGACGGAATGGCATGGTCGTAATAACGTATTCGTCTTCTTTGCCATAAGGGCTGGAAGGACCTTGCTTCTCGTACTTAACGTAACGGAGCTGGTCGTTATCAAATGCTTCCTGATCCTGAAGAACGTCGGTAACGGTCTGAATCTTCTCGAATGGAATGTCGTTCTCGCGGAACTTCTTCTCCAGTTCAGCAAACGTGAATTTCTTGCATGCCTGATGCATTGCAGCAACAACGTCAACATACTTGCCATTGTCTGCCAAAACTTCGAGGCTCTCATACTGAGGATCGGTGTACCATACTTCGTCCATTTCAAGAGTCTTGAAAACAAGCTCGTGATACTTGTTGTAATGACCGAAGCACATGAGGAACCAAATACCATCAGAAGATACATAAGAGTTATTGGTTGGGCACTTAGCCTCCATGCGGTCCTTAGGATAGTCGCAACCCTGCTGCTGAGCGATAAGAGCAGAGGTCATGCCCCAAGTGCCTACGTGATACAGAGAACCAGTTACCTTGTCGCCTTGACCGGTGCGAAGAGCGCCTGCATAAGCACCAAGGATACCAGCTGCCAAAGCGCAACCAGTGTTCCAGTCACCAAAAGCAATAGGAGAGTTACCTGGCTCATAATGAGCATTTGCCTGAGGAATTGCGCTAACGAAACCAGAGCGAGCAGCAAAAGCCGTAGCGTCAAAGCCCTTAGCATCTTTCATAGGACCATGCTCGCCATAACCACGATTCTGTGCCCAAACCAAACGAGGGAACTTCTCGTGCAAGGTTTCATAATCAAGACCCAAACGCTGCAATGCGCCGGAACGTAAAGAGGTAAGGAAGATGTCTGCGGTTTCGAGCAGTTTGTACATTACTTCCAGACCTTCAGGATTCTTAGCATTAATTGCAGTCCATTCCTTGTTAAAAGAACCGCAGTCATATGCTACGTCGTCAAATTCGGTACGGAAAGCCATACCCCAAGCCATGCCCTGAGTACGCTGTTCGTCACCGGTGAATGGCTCTACTTTGATTACGGTTGCACCCATTTCAGCAAGCGCACGACCAGCTGCTGGTCCTGCTGCATACTGAGTAAGCTCAACAACCTTTACTCCTTCAAGTCCTGCCATATTTATCTCCTAACTAAGTGATATTGGCGTAATCATCTATTACACCACTGACAGAAGTTAAAAGGGGCACCGGCACCGATGGTGTCAGCACCCCTCATATCAAATCCTACTTCACTACCTGATTTCGGTTTATCGAATAAAGTAATGAATTTAGAAAAAGAGTTGATCTTACGGCTCGAGAATTACGCGCAAGCCCTCGCCGTCATCGATGAGCTGCATGCCCTTTTCAAATTCCTTCAAAGGAAGAACATGGCTTGCAATAGCATCAATGTCGAGACCCTGTGCGAGAAGGTTCAAGCCCTGGCGCCAATGCTTACGCTCGTAAGCACGAGAACCAACAATGCTGATCTGACGCATAGCGATTGGGTTCATGTGGATGCTAGAAGGCTGTGCAGGAAGACCAGTGATACCGATGCGACCATTCTTAGCAACCATCTCTACTGCCTGCTGTACAACCGTAAAGTGACCAGCTGCATCCAAGATGATCTCAGGACCAGTACCGTTGGTGAGTTCCTTAACCTTTTCAATTACGTCAACTTCGGAACCATTGATAGGAATAGCACCGAGGTCTTCAGCTACCTTAAGACGCTTGGTATCAGCAGCAAGACCAGAGCAGATTACCTTCTGGATACCATAAGCCTGCTTCAAAACAGCAACCATGAGCAGACCGATTGGGCCAGGGCCCATTACCAATGCGGTGTCACCAGCTTCAGGATGTACACGCTCAACAGCGTTCAGAGCTACACCCAGTGGCTCGAGCAAAGCGCCCTGTACGAAAGAAACCTCGTCAGGAATAGGAATAACATTGGTAGCACGGATTGCCATGTACTTTGCGAAACCACCAGGAAGGTCGGTGCCATAGAATGGACGGTTGTCGCAAATGTTTACCATACCCTTGTCGCAGTATGGGCAGGTGTTATCAAACAATACAGGGTTAGCGGTAACACGCATACCTACTTCAAGGTTCTTAGGAGCGTTTGCGCCAAGCTCTGCAATAACACCAGAGAACTCATGACCAAAAATGGCAGGGAACGTGATGTCATAAGAGTTGAACAGAGCTTCCTGGCCACGATGCAAAGAGTGGTCAGTACCGCAAATACCGCAAGCCTTGATCTCGATCAATACTTCGTCATCCTTGATCTGAGGAATAGGAGCATCCTCTACATACTGCCAAGGTTCAGTACGGCCTACACAATGGATTGCGTTCATTACACCTTCCATGTATTTACCCCTTTCTAGGTAAAGAAAACGAAAGTCAACAGTGTGCAGTCGCACTTACGCGACTGCACGAAGTCGATGAGTTACTGGATAGACCAACCACCGTCGAGAGTAATGGTCTGACCAGTGGTGTACTCGTTGATTGGATGCAGGAAGAACATAATTGCTTCTGCCATCTCGTCGAGAGAGCCCATGTAGGTGAAGTCGGACAATGGAGTGCGGCTCTTTACATAAGCTTCCTGCTGAGGATTGTCAGCGAATACCTTTTCAACCATAGGAGTCATTACGTAACCAGGTGCGATACCGTTTACTTTGATGTTGTACTGAGCAAGGTCAACAGCCAAAGCGCGAACCATACCCATTACAGCAGACTTGGTGGTGCAGTAAGGAGCAATGTTCTCCATTGCGCGGTCGCCACGGCCAGAAGATACGAGAACGATCTTGCCGCCCTTGTCCTTCATGTACTTAGCAGCAGAGGTTGCGATGAACCAATTTGCCTTTACGTTTACAGCGAAGATCTTCTCCCACATTTCCTCGGTAACGTCGAGAGCGTTGGTACGAGGAAGAGAGATGCCTGCGGTGGAAACTACCATGTCGATGCCACCGAATTCTTCAACGGTCTTGGTGAGCATTGCGTCAATGTCGCTCTGCTTGGTGCCGTCGCAGAACATGCCGATTGCCTTGCCGCCTTCTGCCTTAAGTTCTTCAGCAGTGTCAAGGCAGATCTGCTCAGGAACGCCGCAAACCATTACGTTTGCGCCTGCTGCGCAGAGAGCCTGTGCGGTTGCCTTACCGATACCAGAGCCGCCACCCATTACTACAGCAGTTTTACCTGCGAGCTGCTCCTTTGGTTCTCCAGCAAACCAGTTAGCCATAAAAACCCTCCTCTTTTCTTTATTTCAAGGAAACCCTTTCTTCTTTGTTTCCTTGATTCACACTATTTCAGACAAGTAATATGGTCTGCCAGAAGTGGGTTTGGGTCTAATTGTCTACTGATGAGTATTTATAGCTAACTCAAATGATATGTATTTGTATCTATCAGTTTGAACCTATTATTAAGGTATTAGTTATCAATTAACGGAAAATCGACCATTTTTGACGTATTTTCATAGTTGGAAACTATGGTTCGATAAATCTCAAATGAATATATAGCTTTATCAAGCCTTTCTCGTAAAACTTTAGCCATTGACCGATTGATAAAACATTGTTCCATGACGAAAATTAAACGTCAAAATAAAAAGTGTTTAAAAGCATTCAGGGCAACCCATTGGATTGCCCTGAAATACTCATAAGAGATTATTACGATAAAGGATTTGAAAGCGATTGAGGCGCTTTAATACTGCTGATCGTAGAGCTTAACCGCCTGATCTGAAGTTCCGCCCTTCAAATAGCTTTCTTCAAGCGGGATAACTCCTGTCGGGAACTTAATATGGCGCTGGGTAAACTTAATAAATTCTTCAACCAAATGAGAATGGAACGATTTTTTGTTGTAACCCAAATAAATAATATGGAAAGGCTCACGAAGTTCTGCAATAGGCACTGTTACAAAGTTCTCTAAAGAAAGATCATCAAGCGTTTCAAGAATGACAGCCGTAATGCTTCTATCAGAAGCAACCAACGATGCAGCACTAATCTCATCATCAAAACCCTGTTCAACATGAAGATCATATGCTTTAAAAAGGCCTTCGAAGATAATGTGCATATATGATTGAGAACGGTAAGAAGTGAGTTTTACATCTTTCAATTCACGCAGTGATACCACTTCACGCTTTGCAAGTGGACTTGAAGAATTAACCGCAAGTACGACGTTCTGTGAAAACTGAGGTACAAATTCGATATCTTCACTTACCCCATCAAGCTTTCCACAGAAGACTACGTCGTATTTACCATCTTCAAGGCCTTTAAGGCATTCATAAGTAGTTCCCTGATAGATATCAAATACTACATCGTCACCAAAAGCGCCCTTGAAGGTGCTAAGCAAACGAGGGAGGTAGTTTCTCTGAATACTAATAACCGAACCAATACGAATTCGACCACTCAATCCAGAGTTATAAGCACGCATGATTTCAACAGCTTTGTCAATCTCATCTAAAGCTAAACAGATATGCTTGTTAAACTCTTCACCATACTCGGTAAGACGAACATTGCGCCCTACACGCTCAAAGAAAGGAACTCCAATTTCCTTTTCAAGGTTTTTGATCGAGTTAGAAAGAGAAGGCTGCGTAATGTAGAGACTTTCGGCAGCTTTACCATAATGCTCATACTTAGCAAGCGTGCGAAAGTAATACAGCTGAGCAAGGTTCATACAGTAGCCCTACCTTCCAAGCAACATTACAGAATATCTGTAATAACGAAACATAATAATAGGGATTCAAATGTTGCGTTAATGGATAAATCTGTTTAGATATTACCAGAAAACCATCAAAAAGAAATGAATTAATAGTGTAAAAGCTATTAAAAACAGATAGCGCCCTGCATGAGCAGAACGACCTATCCTCCCACGGACTACACCGCAGTACTTTCGGCGATGGGAAGCTTAACTACCGAGTTCGGAATGGGATCGGGTGATCCTTCCCTCTATGGTTCCGCTCATGCAAGGCGCTGATCTTATAACCTTGCATAAAACTTAATCGTTATATGCTTGTCAAAGGTATCTAAGCACCCTTGAGGGTTACATAGCGCATGTGTTAGTGATTGATCAATTAGTAAACAATTAAAAGATGAAGAGCTCGGCCGATTAGTACCGCTCGCCTGAAACGATTGCTCGCCTTACAGCTGCGGCCTATCAAACTCCTAGTCTAGAAGTGGCCTTACCAAAAAGAGAACTCATCTTGAGGTCGGCTTCCCACTTAGATGCTTTCAGCGGTTATCACATCCGGACGCGGCTAGGCAGCCATGCTGTTGGTCAACAACTGCGACACCGGAGGTCCGTCCATCCCGGTCCTCTCGTACTAGGGACAGATCCTCTCAATTCTCTTACGCCCACGGAGGATAGGGACCGAACTGTCTCACGACGTTCTGAACCCAGCTCGCGTACCGC